>OJKP01000002.1_pt1 | contig 489628 bp, 440 predicted proteins | sample 1596521 | NCBI WGS metagenome assembly OJKP01 (sample SAMEA4350130, study PRJEB24818) | metagenome | biome: human; feature: gut; material: faeces | place: Denmark | collected 2013-09
GGCCAAGCCGGACAGCGCCATTTTGGTTTCGGGAAGGTAGGAATCAAAGGAGAAGTTTCTGATGTCCTCATACAGTCCGCCCTGCTTGTAGTTGACGGAAATGGCATTGTTGTTGCTGGAGAGCCACCGGATGCCGTCTTTAAAGGAGTTCCATCCGTACTCGTCATAGTTGATGCCTATGTACTCGATCAGCCCCAACTCCTGGCGCAGCTGCAAAATTTCAGCTGTATCAGTGGGCAGGCTGCCGCTGACCTTGGAGGTATTGTCCATGGTCAGCTTAGAAATCGTGTCTCCTTTGTCGTCCTGCACCTTCAGTGCGTCGGCATCGTAGACATACAGGGGGAAGGAGTCTGTGCTGGGAGATTCCTCACCAGGGTTCTCCACGCTCAAAACCACTTGATAGGTGTCCTTTAGATTGCCGTCCTTCACACTCTGCAATGACAGGGAGAAGCTTCCGGAGGTACCGGATAGGCTCTCTCTGGCCACCTCTTGGGTGGTGTTGTCCTCTGTGACCCGGGTAATGGTCAGCGTGGGCTGTTGAGAGGCCCCGTCAGTGGCGTTTTCCACCGACCAGTCGATATTGACGGCGCTGTCGGTATCCGTGAGGTAAATGCTCTGGGGCGGTGTCAGCTTGGCTGTGGCAGGTGGTGCCTGCACGATGATCCAGGCAAGTGCCGACAGGCGGACGTTCTCACCCTCGGCGTTGGGGTGCGGCATGGAGACCAATACCGTGTAGGCAGGGGTATCGCCGTTGGAGAGCCTGGAGAGCACATTCTCCTCGATCCGCACGCTGTTTTTATCCTTGCCGGCGGTATAAGTCGCAACGGGATTGAGGCCGCTCAGCGCCGCCTCATTCGCGTAGTTGCCCTCATACAGGTCAATCCTGTAATTGAACTCTTTGTCCGGTGCCATCAGCGCGGCGTTGGAGCTCCACAGCACGGTGGCGGGCTGATTTACCCGCGTCACGATGGACGATCCGCCGGGAATCACCAGTGCTAAGGAATCGCCTGCCGTCACGGTATAGGGCTCTGACTCGCCCGTCACATCATCGGTAGCGTCCTCAGTCCCGTTGTCCGCCGTAAAGGTAAAGGTGACGGCTCCCACCTTGGTTCCTGTGGTGGCAACAACGCCGGTATCCTCGTTGATGGTGGCAATGAGCGTGTCACTGCTGCTCCATTTGCCGGTGGTGTAGCTTGCCTGCTCACCGCCTTCCCCAAAAACCTCGGCCCTAAGCGTGGGGCGGGTGGTTTCGCCGAGGGAAATCGTATAGTCGGCGTCATTCGCTTCCGGGACGATGGTCACCGTGTGCGCGGAAACTTTCTTTGGCACCGTGAACTGCCGGGTCAGGGGAAGAACATTCACCCAGTCAGGAGCGTCTTTCGTGCCCTCGTTGGCCTGCAGCGTCACCGTATAGGTGCGGGTGTTAGCCGCGGGTGCGATTGCGTAGTCGCTAATGGTGAAGGCTTCCTTCTCTGTGTCCAGATAGACCTGCAGATGGATTGGTTCAACCGCGGAGTCGTACCTCAGCTCGAGGCGGAAAGGGGCTTCCTTCGGCTCTGTTCCTTCCGGGGTGTGATAATTGCTGTATGCGGTCTCGTAGTCCTGCGCCATGTTGGCCTGCATCGTGAACGATGCCTTGCCGTTGGCGTAGGTGGCCGTCAGTTCGGTGGAAGCGTTGCGCATCAAGACGCTCTTCAGCGTAACGTCGATAATCGAATCGCCTTGATAGAGTGTGGTATCCAGCATATGGCCGAAAACATCTTCCACACCGGTCATACCATTGACGGTGACCGTGGTGGCATCCGCATCCTGCACCGGGTACCAGAGCATTGCCGTGACACCGTAGTTGTTCATGGAAAGAGCAGCGGCGGTATACTCTTTGCCATTGATGGTCACGCTGGCGTTTCTAAGATCCACGAACTCGTTAAAGGTAACTGTGATGGGCACATGCTGTCCGCTGGCATAGGTTCCCGCCGGGGCCGTGACGCTTTGAATGATGGGGGCGTCCGTGTCCAACAGCCTGGCGGTGACGCTGCTGGTATTGACGGTGGCGGAGGCATATGGTTGGTCGTCAATTACACTCTTCATATACAGTCGGAAGGGCAGCCAGTACTTCTGATCCCCTCTGTTTTGCGTGGTAGACTGCAGGGAGATTTTGACCGTACTGCCCTTTTGAATCGTACAGTTCCCCGGTTTCTTTCTGTCGCCGCTGGTGGGCGTCAGATCTGCTTCATCGAACTTGTACTCCATCAGATAGAACGGGGCATGGGGTTGTGTGGCACTATCATAGCCATACGGCGCAGGGCCGGTATAGGTCTCTTTGCCGGGGTTCCAGTCAAACTTGATGCTGGCGTCGATTTGGTATGGCTGATAAAATTTGGATGAGCCGCCGGGAAGCACCGAGTTGCGGGCGCCCTCCAGAATTCCGATGGTATCGCTTAGTGCAACGAAATCCGGATTTTTGGCACCCTCGCCGGCATTGTATTCATCCGCCAGCAAAGGAATATACATATCCCCCTGTATTGTGCCTTCACTTTTGTATGTTTTCTCATAGTCCGGCGCGGTCATTGATGTTTTTATTGCGGGGGCGTCAACCGTCTTTTTTAGCTTGAGCTGACAGTGGTCGGCATAAGCGGCGCCGTCATAGAACACCAGATTTTCCGCATCGTAAAATTCGATCATCCCCAGCAGGTCGCCATAGGAATAAGAATCCTTGAGCCAGTCTGGGTTCCCTCCATTGGTTTGAACCTTGACAGTGATTTTACAACCACCTAAACTGTAAGTTTCGCCTACGTCATAGGTCAGCTTGTAGGACCCGTCGCTTTGCTCGACGACCTTACTCGTCTCGCCTATCGAGACCTCCACATCGGTGATATACTTGCTGAGCTGGCCTCCTTGAATGCGGTAGGAAAAGCCGGCCGGTTTTCCGCGGTATACAGTAAAAGTCCCGGATTTCCATTCGTTGTTTGCTTGTCTCTCCAGTGTTTGGCTCATCATGCCGCTCATATCCACCGTCTCAACGCCCTCAGGCTTTGTGGCAGAGGCGGAATACTGCAAACTGATACCCTGCAGCTCCAGCTGCTCCATCAGGCTGTTGAGATTCTCCAGTGCTTCCCCAGTAAACTCCCTGCCGGAGAAATAGGTGTCCTTGATCCGCTGCAGCTCCTGTTCGATTTGGATCATGGTCTTCAAATCGCCCAGCGCCACCGGAGTCCCATCCACGTCGGCTATACGGGTGAGATCCGTGGCGGGATTTTCCAGCAGTTCCATGACGGCCGCCAGTGTCAACACCTGGCCGTCCAGCGTGATGGTTTGATCCACCTTGAAATTGCCGTCTTCATCCAGCAGCCCCAAAGCGTTCAGCATGGAAAGCACCTGGTCGCTGCTACCGCCAGTCAGGTCGGCGAGCTGCTCCAAAATCGCCTGATTTTCCTCAGGTGTGTTGCCCAGCGAATCGCTCACCGATGCAAACGCAGTTGTCGGCAGCATGGTCAGCACCATGCAGCATAGAAGCAAGATACTGAGTATTCGTTTTTTCATTGGCTTTTCTCCTCCTTTTCGTGTCGGGCGGGCTTATCCTCTCCGCCTTTTCTACAGTTTTCTCTGTTTCTGAGCCGAAAGCACAGCGCAGTGATCGCTGCCGCCGCAGCAAAGGAGACGACGCCCACCAGCACATAGCCGCCTGCGTCCTCCCGCAGAAGCATCGCGCCGAAGCTGCCCCATGCGGCGGTCTGTCCCTGCACTGCAAATGCGTCTGCCGCCTGCATCAGCACCGCGAACAGCAGCATACACGCGGCGCTCAGTCCATATATGCCGCGTTGCTGCCTTCGGCGGTTGTTTTCCCGCACCCGCTGCTTGACGAGTGCGACCCGTCTTGCGGTATCGTACATTTCGTTTGAACCCCCCTTCCGGTTTGTCTGAAACTGTGATAAAAACCCTTTCACTTATATAGGTACAAAAAAACGAAAAAACTCTCACCCAAAACGCATAATTTTTCACAAAAATTTGAGAGCTGCCAAAAAGCAGCTCTCAAAGAGTGGATATTCGGTTATTACTTCCGTGATAATCGGAAAACGGATAGCCTTCCTGCCGCCACCAGCAGCACCGGCAGGGCGTAGGCGATGTACTGCGCCGCGCCGCCGTAGGCGATGAGCAGATTGTAGATGGCATGGAGGGTGATGGCTGCGCCCAGCAGCCCACAGGTGCCTGCAACCTTCAGCCACGTCCGCCGCCACATGTAGGCAAGCCCGCCGCCCACGATCAAGCCGCAGAGGACGTGCATCGCGCCCGTGCCGAAGCCCCGGAAGAAGATGAAGGAGAAGCGGTCCGCGCCGTTCTGGATGAGATAGCACACATTTTCAAAGGTGGCGAAAGTGAGGGCAACCGTGATGGCGGCAGCCTTGATTTTATCCCCCTCCGGCTCAAACACCAGCAGATAGAACATCAGCGGCAGCAGCTTCATCATTTCCTCCACCACCGGCGCGATCTCCGCCGTGGCGGCAAGGGCGTCCGCCTGACACACCGCCGCGAGGAAGGTGTTGATATAGGCCGAGAGCAGGCACACCCCCATTCCGGCAATGCAGAACAGGAAGAAGCGGAGCTGCCGCCTGCCCATGCACAGAGCGGCCACCAGCAGGGGAGATACCATGCAGATGAAGATGTTTTCGATGTAGGTCATGCTTCCACCGCCTCTCTCGTGGCAGGCAGCAGCCCCAGAATCGCAAGCGTCAGCAGCATATCGCACCAGAAGGTTGGACTTGCCGGAGAGGTATCCGGCCAGAAGCAGCCCGCCGTCCACAGCAGGTATTCTGCGTACACAAAGCACAGCACGCCGATGTGAAACCACCGCATATTCCGCGCTGTGCCCGTCTGCGTTTTCGCATAGGCAAGCCCTCGAATGGCGCAGAAGGAGAGCCATATCATCATGCCGCACCAGATCAGGTTGGAGAAAATGTCCCCGAAAGTGCAGTAGAACGCCAGCAGCGGCACGCCGAACACAGGCGCAAGCCATGCCCTGCGGCAGTGGAAACTGCGCTCATTTGTTCCGGTCAGCGTGGCCTGCAAAATGCGTAGGAAAATTACGCTGGCCACCCAGCCGAACTCCGACACATAAAAGACCCGCGGCGTGGTATCGAACAGCAGCAGATACAGCGTCCAGTAGAGCGCACCGAGGGCAAAGCAGCCGTAGAAGCACAGCAGCAGGAAGTACGCCTGCCGCCCACTTTTTCGGCAAGAGATACCCGAAAGTAGCGCACCGACGAATGTGGTCAGTAATTGCAGCAGGTTCTCAATCAGCTCCATGAATTCCCTCGCTTTCTTTGTCCTGCCCGTCCTCACGGTTCATCTGCCGCAGCCGGAAGCACAAAACGGTCACGCACACGCCCAGTAAAAACGCCAGAAGCCCGATGACAATATATCCCAAAGCTACGCCGCTGTGAAAGATGCTTGCCGCAGTTTCAAAGCCGCAATAATCGCCTGTCTGGATGCTTGCGGCAATGCCGGGCATGGCGAGGGACGCGCCTATGAGCAGCACAAGGCACGCCGCCACAGCGGAAGCCATGGTGATCGTATTGCGCCGCAGCCGTTTCTCCTGTTCAATTTTAGCAATGCGCCGCTTGGTCTCCGTGACCCGTTCCTCATGACTCCGCATTTGTGATTCCCTCCCGTTCTAAGAGCCTTCGTAGGCTCTCTTTTCCGCGATACACCATGTTGGTGATCTGTTTTACCGTTTTTCCCGTGACCTCCGCCGCCTGTGCGTAGCTCATATCCTCAAAATAGGTGAGATACAGGACTTCCCGATAGTCCGGGTTCATTTCGCTCATGCAGAAATGCAGAATGCGGTTTCGCTCCTCCGTCCGGATGATCTCCTCCGTCAGCAGCCGTCCGTCCGGCTCGTTGGTCAGCGCATCAAGGCTAAACAGTGGCTTTCGTTTGCTCTTGTGGCGCAGCGCCATGTGCCGCGCCGCCTTATAGAGATACGCCTTGAGGCCGCCGTCCCGGATGCGGGGCTTTTTCGTGAACAGATAGGCGAAAACGTCCAGCATCAGCTCTTCGGACTCGTGAACGTCGTGCAGATAGCCGTCGATATACAGGGTCAGGGGGTCGCCGTATTTTTTCATCAGGGCATTGAGTCCTTCGTCGTCGCCGCTCAGATATTGGCGGTATAAAGCCTCGTCGCAGGTCATAGCGTTCACTTCCTTTTTGCGGATGCTTCCAATTCCAATGCGGAGAGGATCCGCATGGATAATACTCAATACAATACATTATATACGAATATCCGAATAAAAAGCAAGCCCACACGGATGACACACCAAACGAGCAATCCAGAAACTCATTCTCTTCCGGCTCCATTTGCTCCTGTTTTCCAGCTTCTATCGGCTGTTCACTGCTCTGTGCCGGTAACCAAAATAAAAAAAGTCCATGCATCTGTATCTCTACAAACACATGGACGAATTCACTGCCACTCTTGATATTTGGCGTATCCTTCCTACGAATTACTACACACTTTTTTCTTTTACCTAATTTCTTATGCTACCATACTTCCCTGAAAACCTCAATGCATTTTTCTTAATGTCGCCGGTCTATACCGGCATTATTATAATAAGCTGCTTTTTCCTGATACATTCTGCGTTCAGCTTCCATCAGCAAGAGGTCAAATCCACGCTCCCAGCTTTCCTGCCATACTGATCCGACTGCCATTACTACATCTTTTTTCTTCATGCCAGCCTTCATACGTTCTATCCGCTGCTTCAGTTCCTCTTCTCCGATACCTGCACACAGTGCCAGAAGTTCATCCCCTCCAATACGGAACAGTCCATAGTCTGAAAATTCCTCACGGAGTAATTCGCCGGCACGCAGAATGAGCTGGTCACCTGCCTGATGACCTAAAGTATCATTTACCCTTTTCAGTCCTGTAATATCGCAATACACCACACCAAAGCCTGAAGTCCCTGATGCATCTGTAACATACTGTTCCATGGCGAACCGGTTTCCAAGTTTCGTAAGCTGGTCACTATAGCTCATCCGTTCCAATTCCCGCACCAGATTACGCCTTCTGATGCTGGAGACAATAAAATATCCCATAATCTGAAGCATATTAGAAGTATAATCCAACATTTTTTCGGGAGGATTATCAACTCCATAAAAACCGATGATTTTCTGCCCTTCATACAGTGGAACTACTACCAGCGTTAAAATATTCTGTTGTTTCAGATTCTCATACTGCAGTGGATCACTCTCACGTATATTTTCCAGATTACCAATGATAATATTTTTGCCTTCCCTAAAATTGCGGTACCAGTTCTCGCATACTTCAGCCGGAACATTCTGCAAATTATCTTTCTCAGGCCTGATACCATTCGCTACCCATTCATAGGTGTTATCGTCATTTCCCAATAAGTTTTTTTCAAAAATATAGGTACGTTCTCCATTCAATGCCTTTCCAAGATATTCCAGAATAATTTCCAGCGACTGTTCTGACGTAGGGGCATTTAACGAAATTCTTATGCCCTCATTTATAATAGCCTCCATATTTTCATAGTTTTGAATCAGACTTCCCTGTTTTTCTTCGTTGCTGACATCCAGTGCAATTTCTACCCGGTAACGTCGACCATCCTGTTCCAGCATAGTATCCTTCAACAACAGATGTTTGCCAAGAACCGGATTATAATACTTCCATTCTTTAAACTCACCTTCTACCAGTTCCTGATTATTGCACATACTACAAGGGGCGGCATTATGCTGCATCACCTCATAACATTTCTTTCCTTTTATTTCCTCCTGGGTCTGAAATCCAAAGTTTTCCCGTGTTTTCCGGTTCATATACACAAGCTCATATGTATCAACATCTGAGACATATACAAATTCATTAAGATTTTCAAAGAAATTCCAAATCTTTTCCACTGTTTCTATCCTTTCCGTCAATTACATTACTTACCTTTTATCCCTGGACATCATTTTATCTCTCCGGCAGCACCAAAAACAGTCCCATTAATCAGTGACTGCACCAATCAGTTCATTGATATCTTCAACTCCATTATTTTCCATATAATCCTGTATACCATTGATAATATCAATCGTTGCGGTAGGATTAGTAAAGTTTGCAGTTCCCACAGATACTGCGGTTGCTCCTGCCAGTATCAGTTCCAATGCATCTTCAGTGCTCTGTACACCTCCCATTCCGATAATCGGAATATTCACTGCCTGGGCTGCCTGATATACCATACGCACTGCAATTGGATGCACTGCCGGTCCGGACATCCCACCAGTTCTGTTTGCCAAAGCAAATTTTCTGCGGTTTACATCAATCTTCATTCCAGTCAGTGTATTAATCAGGGAAATTACATCTGCTCCGCCTGCTTCTGCCGCTTTTGCCATCTCTGTAATATCCGTTACATTCGGGCTCAATTTCATAATAACCGGCTGTCTTGCATATTTTTTCACTTCTTTTGTAATTTCTTCTACAGAAGCAGCATTCTGTCCAAAGGCAATACCGCCTTCTTTGACATTTGGGCAGGAAATATTGATTTCCAGCATATCTACCGGCTGTTCGGCCAGTCTTTCCACAACTTCTATATAATCGGAGGCTGTTTTTCCACAAACATTTACAATAATGCGTGTGTCATAGTGGGTAAGAAATGGAATATCACGCTGTACAAATACATCAATACCAGGATTCTGTAAACCGATAGCATTTAACATTCCACCGTACACTTCTGCCACACGAGGGGTCGGATTCCCCGGCCATGGTACATTGGCAACACCTTTCGTCACTACTGCACCCAATTTATTCAAATCTACAAATTCACTGTATTCCTGACCGGAGCCAAAGGTTCCGGATGCTGTCATAATCGGGTTCTTCAATAATACTCCTGCCAGATTTACTCTTGTATTCATTAAAGTTCCACCTCCTCAGCCCGGAAAACCGGTCCTTCTTTACATACACGTTTGTTATTGACATTGGAATGTTCATCCTTGTCCTTAGACTGGCACACGCAGGCTAAACAGGCTCCGATTCCACAAGCCATACGTTCTTCCATGGAAATCCAGCACTCAATCTGTTTCTCTTTTGCATATTCCTTAATAGCTGCCAGCATCGGCTTTGGCCCGCAGGCATAGATAATATCTGCTGTCAGCCCATTTTCACGGATGGCATCCAATACATTTCCTTCTGTTCCGGCACTTCCGTCCTCAGTTGCCACATAGACTTCTCCTTCTTCACGAAATTCATCCATCAGGAAAAGCTCATCCCGGAAACCAAGTACCATCTGCTTTTCACAGTCCAATTCTTTTGCCAGCTCTAACATTGGCGGAATACCAATTCCACCACCAATTAAGAACGCTTTCTTTTCTTTCTTCGGAAATCCATTTCCCAGCGGTCCTGTTATATTAAGAATTCCGCCGGTATGCATACCGGAAAACTCTTCTGTTCCCTTTCCAACTTTACGGTATACCAGACGGATGGCATTATCCTTTTTATCAATTTCACAGATACTGATTGGTCTTGGAAGCAGCCTGCTTCCTTCATTACAATATACAGATACAAACTGACCTGCTTTTGCATGCGCTGCAATCTCTTCCGTACGCAGCCACATACTGTAAATGTCATCCGCAATTTCTTCCTGGCGGATAATAATCGCCTGTTCTTTAAACTTCTCTGCCATCTTCTTCTCCTATCTTGCCTGTAAAGCTCCATCGATATCTTTTATCATTGCCTCTACTGCTGCTCTGGATGCATCTGCAAAATGTTCTGCTCCAAAAGATGCATAAGCCTCCTGCTTATATGCTGCAATAATTCCACGGGATGAATTGACAATTGCACCCAGTCCGTTTTCGTCGAAGTAATGTACTAAGTCCGCTCCTTTTCCACCCTGGGCACCGTATCCCGGAACCAGGATAAAGCTCTTTGGCATTACTTTACGAAGGACTTTTCCTATCTCCGGATAGGTTGCTCCTACTACTGCTCCCACATAGCTGTAGTTATCTCCCATGACTTCTTCGCCCCACTGTGCTACCTTTTCACCGACATATTCATACAGTGGTCTGCCATCAATTAATCTGTCCTGGAATTCTCCACTGGATGGATTGCTGGTCTTAACTAAAATGAAGATACCTTTTTTCTCTTCTTTACATACTTCCAGGAAAGGCTTGATTCCGTCTGAACCAAGATATGGATTAACGGTTGCAAAGTCTTCATCAAAAGCAGAAAGCTTCTTACTTCCCACCTGGACTTTACCAAGATGTCCCACTGCATAAGCTGCGGATGTAGAACCGATATCGCCACGTTTTACATCTCCGATTACCACAAGGTCTTTGGAGTGGCAGTAATCTACTGTCTTCTGATATGCTTTCACACCCTCTGTTCCAAACTGCTCATACATGGCAATCTGTGGTTTTACAGCAGGAATCAGATCATAAGTGGCATCTACAATTGCTTTGTTAAACTGCCAGATTGCTTCTGCTGCACCCTCTAAAGTCTCACCATGCTCCTTAAATGCTGCTGCCTTAATATGTTCCGGAACATAATCTAACATCGGATCTAAGCCGACAACGATTGGTGCATGGGTTTTCTCGATTTTTTTAATTAATTTGTTAATCATATCTTTAAGCCTTTCTTTTTCTTATTCTTCTGCTGCATCATATACAATTTTGCCGTCACAGATAGTCATCATTACTTTACCGGTTACTTTTCTGCTGTGGAATGGTGTATTCTTTGCTTTCGACCAGAACTTGTTCTTATCAATGGCATAAGTGCATTCCGGATCAAAAAGCATGACATCTGCCATTCTTCCCTCTTCCAAAGTTCCTTTCTTCAAATGAAGAATCTGTGCCGGGTTATAGCTCATCTTCTCTACCATCTGCATCGGTGTTAAGTATCCACCCAGCACGAGTTCTGTATAAGTCAGTGCTGCTGCAGTTTCCATTCCAACGATTCCGAATGGTGCCTTTACCATGCTGCTATTTTTTTCATCTGCTGTATGCGGTGCATGGTCTGTAGAAATGACTTCCATGGTTCCGTCGGAAAGTCCCTTTTTCAATGCCTCCACATCATCTTTCCGGCGGAGTGGCGGATTCATCTTATAATTAGTATCTCCCTCTACCATATCATCTGATGTCAGTGTAAAATGATGCGGACATACCTCTGCGGATACCGGAATATGCTCTAACTTGGCATATTTTACCATGATTACACTGTTCTTTGTGGAGCAGTGGCAAAGATGCAGGTGTGCACCGGTATCTTTGGATAACAGGATATTTCTTGCAATCATGATATCTTCTACGGAATTGGTAATTCCAGCCAGTCCCCACCGTTTTGCATTCTCATCCTCGTTGACCACGCCGGAGCCAACCAGATTCTTATCTTCGCAATGTGACAGTACCGGAATGTTACAGTCTCTTGCTACCAGCATGGCATCTCTTGCAAGAAGTGAATTCATGACTGATTTGCCATCTTCACTGATTGCAGGGCTTCCTGCCTCCACCATCTCTTTGATGTCAGCTAATTCCTCTCCCTGCTGTCCTTTTGTTACAGCACCAACCTGTAATACATGCACCAGTCCGACACTTTCTGCCTTATGATGTACATAACGTACCACATCAGCATTATCTACCACCGGCTTGGTATTTGGCATTGCAAGTACCGTGGTATATCCGCCTCTTGCTGCGGAACGGGTTTCTGTTTCAACATCCCCCTTATGAGTAAATCCTGGATCCCGCAAATGCACATGCATATCAACGAGTCCCGGCATTACATACAGTCCTTTGGCATCGATAGTCTTCTCTGCCTTTTTCTTGATATTTTTCCCTCTTTTGGTAATGACTCCATCTTCTATAAAAAGATCCATTACATCATCTGTTTTCGTAGCCGGATCTAAAATGCGGCCACCTTTTATTAAGATTGTCATGTGGAATACCTCCTGTTGCTCCTATTTTAGCATACAAGCAGTTCTGGGGCAATCTGCTCATGCATGTATTTTCTCAAATAGCTCCGGAGGTACATATGCTTCTATACGGATTCCCTCCGGCAGATATTCTTCTGCTATTAATTCTCCTGTTTCTCTTATCTGCTGCAGCAATCCACCCTTGTCATATGGCAGCACTGTCTCAAGATATCGTTTGTTCTCCCGCAGTATCCGGGCGAGGCAGTCTTTCAGTTCTTCTAGTCCATCACCTCTTGCTGCAGATACCCGTAAAGTAATATCTGCCCTGCCATCCCGCAATGGTTCCCGGTCTGTAATGGCATCCTGCTTATTAAACAATGTCAATATCTTTTTATCTGTAACCTCTAACTGGTGCAATGTCTCATATACAATATGCATCTGCTTGGCAGCCTGTGGATTGGATGCATCCACCACATGAATGATAAAATCTGCATACTTAGCTTCCTCTAAAGTACTACGGAAGGCATCAATCAGATGATGCGGCAGTTTCCGGATAAACCCTACCGTATCCGTAAGCAAAAGCTTCTGGCTTCCCGGAAGTTCTAACATTCTGGTAGTCGGGTCTAAGGTTGCAAAAAGTTTATCCTCTGCAAGAATTCCAGCTCCGGTCAGAGCATTTAAAAGGGTTGATTTACCGGCATTGGTATACCCTACAATCGCTGCCACCGGAACATGATTCCGCTGTCTTGCCACACGATTCACTTCCCGGTGCCGTTTCACTTCCTCTAACTCCCGTTTGAGCTGGCTGATTCTTGATGCAATCAGACGACGGTCTACCTCTAACTTTTTCTCTCCCGGACCTCTCGTTCCAATTCCTCCTCCCAGCCTTGACATACTCTTTCCTATGCCGGAAAGACGACTCATGCGGTAACGAAGCTGTGCCAGTTCCACCTGTATCTTTCCTTCACTGGTAGATGCTCTGGCAGCAAAAATATCAAGGATAATTAAGGTTCTGTCCATCACTTTTACGTTCAGGGTATCTGAAAGATTCCGAAGCTGTGCCGGGCTTAGTTCGTCATCGCAGACAATTCCTGTTGCATTGGTCCATGCAATTTCATCCAGCAGCTCTTCTACTTTTCCGCTACCAATATAAAGCCCCGGATGTATTGTCTGACGGTTCTGGATTACCCTGCCCACCGTTACTGCTCCGGCAGTCTTCACCAGCTCCTCCAATTCATCCAGGGAGTCTTCTGTATCATCGCCATCCTGGCTGCTTACGCCAACCAGGATGACTCTTTCTTCCATTTCATTGTTTTCAAAAAATTCAGGCATAAAATATCCTTTTCTTACTTTCTGTTTATGCAAACACACTCTGTCCGTTCTGGGATAATCCTGCAGAAATATTTAAAATTGCAGCAAAATCATTCTGTAATTCATTTGAGCATTTCTCTGCTTCCAGATAAATTTCTTCTGCTTTTTCCGCGTTCTCATCAAACAGTGCCTGCTGCACTTCTTTTCCATATCCATGGAATCTTCTGTGTTTCTCTGCCAGTGCATTCCAGACCGGTGCAATTGCCGGATTTTCCGGATGCATGGAATAGTAAAAATGACCAAAGCCACATTTTGTATCATCAAATTGTAACGTAAGGACATTCTTCTCAGTTACCATGGTATGTAAAGTCTCAAGCCATGCCCTATGTGCTTCCATTGCTTTTTGTACATAAGCATCAAAAACTGCATTATCCATACGGTAAAATGCATCACGGCTCATTTCTCCTATAACCTTCGCCACATTATCCATACCCGTTTCAACCTGGGTTAATGGTTCTACCGAACCTTTTAAATTTCCATTTATAACGGTCAGCAATTCTGCATCATTGCTGAGATTACTGCACTGGTCTTCAATACAGGACACCTGGGTTTCCAGCACATTCATGGAGCTGCTGATTTCTTCACTGATACCAGCAAGGGAACCAATCGATTCGCTGATGGTTCCAACATTTTTCTTGTTCTCGTCATTAATATTCCATACAGCATTAATCTTCTGATCAATATTGTCAAGAGATGTAATTGCAACATCCACACTCTTAGAACTCTTCTCAGAAGCATCACGGATTCCTTCTACGAATTCACCCATATTTCCAGTTAACTGTTTGGTTCCCTCTGCCAGCTGACGGATTTCTTCCGCTACAACGGCAAATCCCTTTCCTGCTTCTCCTGCTCTTGCTGCCTCGATTGATGCGTTCAATGCCAGCAGGTTGGTCTGTTCGGAAATTGCATTGATACCTTCAATGACTTCATTCATATGATTGATAACATCCATCAATGCATCCATATTCTTCTTCATTTCTGTGGATTCTGAGATTGCATCTTTGGATAAATCCCGGATAGCTGTCAGTTCTTCCTGGCCATTCTCTATCTTCTTATAAATATCAGTAGTTTTCTCTGATACATCAACAATTGTATTGGTCAGACCCTCATGGGCATTTCTTACTTCCTCTGCAATACTGGATGTTTCTGCTGCTGCATCATGGATTGCCTTTGTTGCTGTATTGACATCCTCTGCTGTCGTTGTCATCTTTTCGGTATCATGTCCAACTTTCAGGCCTAAGGCACTCATTGTCATAACTGCCTGCATATCTTCCCCATATACCTGTGCAAGCTGACGTCTGCCAGCGCTCATGCGTTCATACATATTCTGCAGTTCCGGTGAACCTGCAGCATAATTCTCTTCTTTCATCTCACTAATTGACTGAACCAGATTTATAATTTTTTTATTCTTTCCCAATGCCATATATTTCCTCCAATCAATGCACTTTCTGTGCATTACGTTATACTACTAATTTTGTACTGAATCTTACCGATTGTCAACGACATTTTGTGATATTTTTCCAAAAAATTCAACTTTTTTTGCAATTTCTTTATGCAGAAAATATTTTCAAAAACATTACCAATGCCTGATAATCTCTCATATCTGCCAGTTCTCTTGCAGAATGCATGGCAAGCATCGGAATTCCAATATCCGCTCCCTGCATCGGCAGATAGGAAACCACAATCGGTCCAAGGGTCTGTCCACCCGGCATGCCGGAACGGTTTACCTGCACCTGATATGGAATATCTGTCTTTTTACAAAGCTGCATCACCACCGCTGTTGCCTCACTGTCAGAAAGATACCGCTGGCTGGCAGAAGTCTTTACGGTAATTCCTTTTCCCAATATCACATCATTCGTAATATCTGATTTATTTGTGTAATTCGGGTGTACGGCATGAGCTCCGTCTATAGACAAGAGAAAGCCTCCCCGGAGCATATCATTTACCTCTGTTTCTGCCATTCCAAAGGCTGCACCAATCTTCATTATGATATCCTTAAGAAGACTGCTGTCTGCTCCCTGCTTGGAGCGGCTGCCGATTTCCTCATTATCAAATAATCCTGCCACAACCAGTGAATCTCCGGTCGTTTTTTCACACATTGTCTCCACAATTGCTGCTACCGATGCCAGATTATCGATTCTCGGAGAAGAAAGAAGCTTCTTATCACTTCCTATTAATTCCGGTTCATCCATATTGGTAAGAAATAAATCATAGCTTAAAACCTCATTTGCCTCTGCCCCAAGCTGTTCTTTTAAGTAATCCGTGAAAAAATTCTCTGTAACGTCTCCGTCCTGCTCTATTCCAAGCAGTGGAAGCAGTTCTCTTTGCATATCATATTCCTGTTTTCCGCCTGCCTCACGGTTCAGGTGTGGTGCTAATGACGGAATCACTGCTGCCGGTTCCTCACTTCCGAAAAGCTTTACTTCCGGTGCAAATGGATGTTCCGATTCTAATACCACTTTCCCATAAATTCCAAGTGGACGGTCAAACCATGTATTTTTGAGCATACCGCCATATGGCTCCACATTTAACTGCCTGTAATCCTTCGTCTTCACTTCAGGATTCGGTTTTATTTTAAAACATGGAAAATCTGTATGGGCCAGCATCAGGCGGAGTGCCGTCTTTCTGTCCAGCTGTTCCGGAACAGCGAATGCTGCTACCATACCGGAATACGGTCTTACATAGTATTTACCGCCTGCATGAAGCTGCCAGGATTCCTGCAGCTTTAATTCTTCATACCCTGCCTCCTGTAACTGCTTTCCTGTCCATTCTGTTACATGATATGGTGATTTTCCCTTTGACAATAGTTCTGTTATTTTCTGCATGCCATACGCCTTCCTTACATGAATCTGTCTATTACAAGCGCCACTCCGTCTTCATCATTGGAAGTGGTAATATAATCTGCGACCTCTTTTACCTCCGGCTGTGCGTTTGCCATTGCCACACCAAGCCCGGCAAATGCAATCATAGACTTGTCATTAAAGCCATCTCCACAGCAGATCATCTGCTCCTTCTTTTCTCCCAGATATTCTAACAGTTTTCCAAGAGAATATGCCTTATCAATGGATGGTGGAACAATTTCTAAGAAAAACGGTTCTGAGCGAAAAATGTTTAATTGTTCTCCAAAGGTCTGCCGCATCACATCCTGTGCTTTTGCAATCTTTTCCGGTTCTCCTGTCATCAGGAATTTATTTACCGGATAATCTACATATTCTGCGAAATTATCTACCTCTTTTATCGGCATTCCGTTAATTTTTCCCTCGTTACGGCTATATTCATTCACTCCGTTTCCATGGATGATGGTATTTCCTTTATAAGTAAGCACGCCTACACCCAGTCTGCATGCCTGCTCATACACTGCCGGCACCAGTTCTACCGGTATTGTCTTATTGTATACAATCTCTCCGGTCTCATAATTAATAATCTTTCCACCATTAAATGCCAGTACAAATCCGCCATAGCTCTTCAAATCCAGTTCGTCTGCCAGCTTTACGATGCCCCCGGTAGGACGGCCGGATGCCAGCACTACTTTTTTCCCTTCTTTTTGAATCCGCATCAGTGCGTCTTTCGTCTTTGGTGTAATGACTTTCTTTGAATTGGTTAAGGTGCCATCTAAATCCAGCACGATAATCTCATAGGTTTCGCTCATTTTCGTATTGTTCCTCTCTGCCTTTTTCCCTCGTTTTCCTGTCCCATACATTTTGCCCTTTTTGCTTAACGTGTCATCAAAAACAAGTATTCCCGGGCAGCTTCTTCGTCATTCGGATAATTCTTTGTATAATCCTCCATCTCGCTTTTTGCAGATGCGAAATCTCCGCTCTGTTCATATGCCAGTATCAGATTACGCTGCGCCTCCTGCTTCTGTGAGCCTGCATCTAAATCCAGTGCCATCTTAAGATAGTTTATTGCACTGTCATAATTACCTTTTTCTAATTCCATTCCTCCCAGACAGACCAATGCTGTCGGATTATCCTGATTTTCATCGATATATTCTTTATATAATCCGGCTGCCTTCTCATCTTCGCCTTTCACTTCATAGAGCTGTGCCATATACAAAGAAGCTTCCGTGCTCTTTTTATTAATGGCTGTCGTAAGCTCTGTTTCCGCATTATCATAATCTCCCAGTAATAGATAAATTCTGCCTCTCTGGGCATAGTCCTCCGCTGATTTACCACCTGCTTCAATACCTTTTTTCAGATACTCCTGACCTTCGGTCTGCATTCCTGCGGCATAACACTCCTGGTACAAAGCAATATACATTTCATAGTCACTGCCGGCATACTGTACTGCCAGATTAAAATTTTCTTTTGCTTTATCCATGTCATTTTCTTTCCGGTACAGTTCTCCTAACAGGAAATATGCCTGGGCATTTTTCTTGTCATAATTGATTAATGCCTGATAGGTCTCAATGGCATCCTCTTTCTTTCCTGCGGCATACTGTGCTGCTGCTTTATAATAACAGGTATCTATTTCTTCTTCTCCCACAACTGCCAGCGACTGGTCCAGTGCATTCTGAAATGCATCAATGGCGCCCTCATAGTCACCCTCCTGCATACAGTTGATGCCTATCTGCCGATATGCATCTTTATTATTCTGTGTCTCATCCTCCTCACAGCCGGCCAACAGTAGTCCTGTGGCAAGTACAACTGCCATATATTTTATTTTCTTCATAATTGCCTCTCTTTCATCCGCTTTAGTATAGCAAATTAAGGCTCTTCTTTCAACCTCGCCCCGGCTTGTTTTTCTTCGTTTCCTGTGATACACTGCAAGAAAAATCATGAGTTATTCTCATGCATATGGTTAGGCGATTGCGAAGCGGGACAGAAAGATGATTGCCCCAATAATATCACGGATTCACAGGGGATTATCTTTCGCTACGAAATACCACAGTTCTAAAATGCGTGTCTTTCTTTTTGCTATTAAAACAGTCTTTCCAATGTTTGTCAGAATATCGGCACGGTTCGCCGAAGCACAGATGCCTGATAAGGGCTGTTAGGGGCACTGGGAATTTTGTCTGGCAACAGGCAACGCTGGTACAGGGATGTACCAGCGAGGCACAATTGAACATGGATGTGAATTTGTGCCGGTTGCCAGGCAAAAGAAAAAGTATGCCGAAATTCCCAGTGCCCCTTGCAGGCATTATGTGGCATCTGTGCCCGGCGGACAGCGTCGATATTCAGCCAAAGCAACCGGAAAGACAGTTTACAATTAAGAAAAACACGCATTATAAGAACTGTTGGCATTTCATACCGGATAAAGATAAATCCCCTGTGAATCCCGTAATATTCTTCCGGCAGCTCCTGTCCCCTTTCGCAATCGCCCAACCAGAATCAGATAAGAAAAGAGGTTTTACTATGTCAGAAAACGAAGCAAAAGAAACCATGCAGGACTTTGAAGCAGAGCTTGAGGCTTCCTTCCGGAAAATCAACGAAGGAGACATCTTAACCGGAACCGTTATCTCTGTGGATGAAGACGCCATCACATTGGACTTAAAGTATTATGCCCCGGGAATCATCAAAGCAGATGAAGTCAGCAACGACCCCTCCTTTGTCATTGACGAGCACATTCATCCGGGAGATGTCTTAGAAGCAACGGTCATCCGCCGGGATGATGGAGAAGGCAACATTTTACTTTCCATGAAAGAAGCCAACGAAGTGCTTGCCTGGGATAAGTTAAAAGAGCTGTTGGAAAACGAAACCGTTGTTACCGTAAAGGTCAGTGAAGCGGTAAAAGCCGGTGTGGTTGCATACCTTTATGGCATTCGCGGATTTATTCCGGCTTCACAGATTACCACAGCCTATGTAGAAGATACCGAAAGCTATGTTGGAAAGGAATTAGAAGTCCGTGTCATTACTGCCGATGAGGAAGATGACCGTCTGGTGCTCTCCGGTAAATCCGTTGCTCTTGAAAAAGAAGCAGAAGAGAGGAATCACAAAATTGCCATGTTAGTTCCGGGCAGTATTGTAGAAGGAACCGTGGAAAGCCTGATGCCATATGGTGCATTTATCAACCTTGGGGACGGACTTACGGGACTTGTCCACATTTCCCAGATTTGTGAACGCCGTATCAACAAGCCTTCCGAAGTATTAAAGGAAGGACAGCATGTAAAAGCCAAGCTTTTAAATACCAACGACGGCAAAATCAGTTTAAGCATGCGTGCATTGGAAGAAGAAATGGTAGATACTTCTGTAGAAGAAAAAGAAGACTTATCCGCCTACACCTCTGATGAAAGTGCTTCTACCAGCCTTGGCGCACTGTTAAAGGGATTGAAGCTCTAAGTCGTATTTCATAAAACGCAACAAGGGACAGATATTTCTATCTGTCCCTCATTGTTTTTAAAGGTTGGAGAATACTTTTATCAAAATTTAGTCTAATTTCCAAATATCTTTGTTGTACTGCTCAATTGTACGGTCAGATGAGAAGAAGCCGGCTTTGCTGATGTTTGTCAGCATCATTTTTGCCCATGCTTTTCTATCTTCATAATCTGCAAGCATTTCATCTTTCTTTGCACGATAAGATTCGAAATCCGGAAGAGTCATGAACCAGTCTTTATTGATTAACTCATTGAAAAGTCTCTCTAAGTTCTCTGCATTTCCGATTGCTTTCATTTCATCACTTACGATGAAGTCGATTGCACGTTTGATATCTGCATCATTATCATAATACTTGCGTGATACATAATCAGCTTTTGCGTAATGCTCAATTACTTCGTCAGAAGACTCTCCGAAGATGTAGATGTTATCATCTCCTACTAACTGATGCATTTCTACGTTTGCTCCGTCCATGGTTCCGATTGCTACTGCACCATTTAACATGAACTTCATGTTAGATGTTCCGGATGCCTCTTTAGAAGCTAAGGAAATCTGCTCATGGATATCTGCTGCCGGGATTAATTTCTCAGCTAAAGTAACATTGTAGTTCTCTACCATAACAACCTGTAAGTACGGACTTACTTCCGGGTCATTTGCAATTAACTGCTGTAAGCAGAGAATTAAATGGATAATGTCTTTTGCAATGATGTAAGCCGGAGCTGCCTTTGCGCCAAAGATTGCAGTAATCTTTCTTGCCGGTTTCTTTCCTGCTTTGATTTCAAAATATTTGTTAATTACATAGAGTGCATTCATCTGCTGTCTCTTGTACTCATGTAATCTCTTAATCTGGATATCAAATACTGAGTTCTCATCTAAGTCGATGTTCTGTGTTGCCTTTAAGTAGTTCTTAAGAACAACTTTGTTCTCAGTCTTGATTGCAAGTAATTTATCTAATACTGCATCATCATTTACGAACTGTCCTAATTTTTCCAGTTCCATTGCATCTTTCTTGAATCCTGGTCCAATCAGTTCTTCGATTAAGGATGTCAATCCCTTATCACAGTGTAATAACCAACGACGGAATGTGATACCGTTTGTCTTGTTATTGAACTTCTCAGGATAAATCTTGTAGAAGTTATTTAACTCAGAATCTTTTAAGATTTCTGTATGAAGGTATGCAACACCATTTACACTGAATCCGTAGTGGATATCCATATGAGCCATGTGTACACGTTTTTCATCATCAATGATGTATACAGACTTGTCATCATATTTAGCAACTACACGGTTGTTTAATTCGTAGATGATTGGCATTAACTGTGGAACAACTTTCTCTAAGAAAGAGATTGGCCATTTCTCTAATGCTTCTGCTAAGATGGTGTGATTGGTATATGCACAACACTTGGAAACGATTGCAATAGCCTCGTCCATGCCGATTCCTCTTTCCATTAACAGACGAATCATCTCCGGGATTACCATAGATGGATGGGTATCATTAATCTGGATTACTGCATAATCAGCAAGATCATGTAAGTTACATCCTCTTTCTACCGCCTCATCTAAGATTAACTGTGCAGCGTTGCTTACCATGAAGTACTGCTGGTAAACACGAAGGAGACGTCCCTTGTCATCACTGTCATCCGGATATAAGAATAATGTCAGGTTTTTCTTGATATCCTCTTTGTCAAAGTCAATTCCATCCCCAACGATGCTCTCATCTACTGTTTCGATATCGAATAAATGAAGCTTGTTGGTTGTGTTTTCATATCCGGTAACATCAATATCATATAATTTTGAAGTTACATTAAATCCACCAAACTGTACCTGATAGCTCTTATCTGTCTTTGTCAGCCAGCTTTCATCCTGAATCCAAGGATTCTTGGTTTCTTTCTGAAGGTTGTTTTCAAATACCTGTTTGAATAATCCGTAATGATAGTTAAGTCCAACTCCATCACCGTTTAATCCTAATGTTGCAATAGAATCAAGGAAGCATGCTGCAAGTCTTCCAAGACCACCGTTACCAAGTGATGGTTCCGGCTCAACCTCTTCAATTGCACAGATGTCTTTGCCATTTGCTGCAAGTACATCTCTCACTTCATCATATACACCTAAATTAATCAGGTTGTTGGAGAGAAGTTTTCCAATTAAGAACTCTGCGGAAATATAATATAATTTTTTCTTTCCGTTGTGGTTTTCTTTCTTCTCAGCCATTGCTTTTGTCATCTCTAATAATGCGAAGTATAATTCTTCATTAGAGCAATCAGCAATTCCCTTGTTATATTTCTTTGTTACGATTTCCTGTAAATTCATTTTTGACCCTCCGTAAAATTTGAATTCAGTTCGTTCTCTTATGTATGCATTATCTAACATTTCTTTTACATTTTCTTGTAATATACCGGTCAAAAGTGGTACAATACTATCATATTTCGGTGATTTTAGAAAAAATCACTTTTTTGTACATTTTGACGAAAGGCGTTTCCCATGAATATTCTCGAATATGAAAATTACCAGGAAAAGAAATCACATGGTTCAGAAAGTTTCCCATATATCACCTATCCCTGTTCAATTCCCTTAGATTTTGAGCGGGTGCCTGCCCACTGGCATGATGAAACGGAAATTATCTACATCAAAAAAGGCTGCGGACTGATTACCGTAGATTTGGAAGAATATCCGGTTCAGGAAGGAAGTATTCTTCTGATTCTTCCGGGACAGGTTCATTCCATTGAACAGTATCTCGATTACAAAATGGAATATATTAATATTATTTTTAAACTGGAAATGCTCCTTGCCAAACAGACAGACATCTGTAACAGCCGCTACTTTACACCGCTTTTAGACGGCACACTGCGGCTTACCACACATTTTACACCGGGTATGCCATTCTATAACGAGGTTGCCGGCTGTATCAATGCTGCGGATGAAGTCTGCAGGACCAATCCCCCGGCCTTCCAGCTTGTGATTAAAGGACAGCTTTTCCTGCTCTTTTCCATTCTGATTTCTAACTGCTGCGAAACAAGTGCCTCCCGCAAGAACCAGAAATCCCTGGAAAAGATGAAACGCATCATTAAATATATTGAGACAAATTATGCCAGTAAAATTTCCATTGAAGAAATGGCAGATGCGCTGGACTTAAGCCAGTCTCATTTTATGAAGTTTTTCAAAAATACCATGGGAACTACTTTTACAGAATATTTAAATGATTACCGGCTGACCATGGCCAGCCGGCTGCTTATTTCGTCTGAAGCTTCTATATTAGACATTGCCGCTGAAGTAGGCTTTGACAACCTCTCTTACTTCAACCGGCTGTTTAAGAAACGCTTTTATGTTACACCCCGTGAGTACCGGAAGCGTTTTGCAGGATAAGTTCTTTTACTTTTTTCATATCCATTGCAGGCAGGTAATAGGTACTGTCCGGCTTTTTGTCATCTTTTGGAGAAATATTCGAATGAATGTAAAAAGTGTCAAGACCTGCCTCTTTGGCCCCGTTGATGTCACAACGTACATCATTTCCTATCATCAGTGTTTTCTTCACATCCAGATGATACTTTTCTATCAGTTGTTCAAAAAAACGGATGTCCGGTTTCTTGGTTCCATAATCGGATGAAATTAAAATATCGTCAAAATATTTTGTAATATCCAAATAATTCATCTCATATTCCGTAAAGATTCTCTGGGCATTGGATAAAAGATATACCTTTTTACCACATTTTTTCAATGCTTTTAATAATTCTCTTACGCCATCATAAATCCGCACATACTCCATGGTCAGTACCCGGAAGAACTGTCCGGTATGAACTGCCAGCGCATCATCAGCCTTTATCCCCTTCTTCGCATAAAGCTCTTTGAATACTTCTTCAATACGAATCTCCGGAAATGCCTCATGGGCATAGTGCGGCTCCTTTTCCAACTCTCCCTTTAAATCTGTCTCTTTGCTTTGAATCAATGCCAGATAAGATTCCTGTAATTCCTGCGGGTCATATAAAGCTCCATAAAATCCGTAAAACAGACTCAGTTTTTCCCATACCCTAGCATCATTTTCCTCTGTATGGATATCTACCAGTGTTCCATACAGATCAAACACATAATTGTCGTACATATTACCTTCCATTTCCTGCTTTTATTTAAACATCTTTGTCTTAGCAAAGATTAATGCAACAATAAGACTGCATACCACTGCAATTAATACGATAATAACAAATCCATAAGGACTCTCTGCGAACGGCATTCCCTTTGCAGCTACATTCATGCCATACGCTGAGAATATCATAGTCGGAACAGAAAGTACAGCTGTTATTATGGCAAGCACCTTCATTACCACATTCAGATTGTTGGAAATAACTGATGCAAAAGCATCCATCATTCCGCTCAAAATGCCGCTGTAAATATTTGCCATCTCAATTGCCTGCTTGTTTTCAACAATAACATCCTCAAGAAGTTCTTCATCTTCCTGATATTTTTTAATATTGTCATTTTTAAATAATTTTTCCAGTACCACCTCATTGGAGCGGAGTGCTGTCGTAAAGTAAACCAGACTCTTTTCCAGTTTCAAAAGCTCGATTAACTCCCGGTTCTGTGTGGACTTGTGCAGCTTGTTTTCCACAATTTCACTCTGGCGGTCAATACTTCTTAAGTACTGTAAGAAAAGAGAGGATGTCCGGTACAAAATCTGAAGCACAAAGCGGGAACGCATGGCAGGATTAAAATCTCGCACCGTGCCATTGGCAAATGCTTCTAATATTGGAGTCTTCTCAAGACTTACTGTAATGACTGCTTTTTTTACCACAAAAATAGAAAGTGGAATGGTATCATAAAGTTCCTTATCATTATGGGTTTCAATATTCGGGATATTAACCAATACCATAGTATAATTCTCATCTGTTTCAATACGCGAGCGCTCGTCCGTATCCAGTGCGGAACGCATGGCATCTGCATCAATTCCATACTGATTTACCATTGCTGCGACTTCTACCTCTGTTGGATTTACAAGGGAAATCCAGCAATCCTCCCCTGGTGATTCAATTTCGGTGATACGGTTCTGTTCACTGCAATAGTACTTAATCATCTTTCCACTTCCTTTCTCTTCATTTCCTGTAAAAAAAATCCCCATCAAAGCCGGAACACTTTGACAAGGGAATCTCGCTTAATCCTTTTTTAGTATATTTCCACCCCCTTTGTTTGTCAACCCTGACTCATGTATTTTCTCATCTGCAGTAATATTTTCTTCTCCATGCGGCTGACCTGTACCTGACTGGTGCCAAGCTTTGCAGCAATCTGGCTTTGCGTGGCATTTTCAAAATAACGCATCTTAATCAGCTGCTGCTCCCTTCCGGATAACTGTTGCAGCAATTCTTCTATCAGAAGCTTATTTTCCAGTTCTTCCTGCGCATTCTTCTTATCCTTTAACCGGTCCAATAGATAGATTTCACTGCCATCCGACTGATAGACGCTCTGGTAAATGGATTCTACTTCTCCATTGGCTTCCACTGCAAGGACAATCTCTTCCTCCGAAAGCCCGGTTTTTTCTGCCAGTTCCTTTAACTCCGGCTCCCTTCCAAGCATGTCTGTCAGTTCCTTTCTTGCATTGCTGATAAGATAGCCTTTTTCTTTCATGCTCCTGCTGACCTTCACCATGCCATCATCCCTTAGGAAGCGGCGGATTTCTCCCATAATCACCGGCACTGCATAAGTGGAAAAGCATACCTCATAACTTACATCAAATTTATCCACTGCCTTCATCAGTCCAATGCATCCGATCTGAAACAGTTCTTCTTTATCATGTCCTCTTCCTAAAAATCTTTGTACCACACTCCAGACCAGCCCCTGATTTCCAAGCACCAGCGTATCTCTTGCCTGCTTATCCCCTTTGTGTGCCCGTTTGATATAAGCAATTGTCTGTTCCATTCTCCACTTAACTTTCCCGCACCAGATTTTTTTTCATTTTTATAACAGTTCCTTCTCCGACCTTTGACCGTACTTCTACTTCATCCATGAAAGCCTCCATAAAAGAAAAGCCCATACCGGACCGCTCCAGCTCCGGCCTTGTCGTAAAAAACGGCTCCTTTGCCCGTTCAATATCCGCAATTCCCTTCCCGCTGTCTTTTACGGTAATATGTACGGTACTTCCGGAAAGACAGCACTGCATCACTACCGTTCCTTCCTTTTCTTCATAGCCATGGATAATGGCATTGGTTACTGCCTCCGATACCGCAGTTTTAATATCCTCTAACTCATCCAGTGTGGGATTCATCCGGGCGCAAAATGCTGCTACCGCTACTCTGGCAAATCCTTCATTTACGGATAATGCCTCAAATTCCAGTTTCATCTCATTTCTTCTTTCCATATTTACAGCCTCCATTTTCATACCTACTTCTTCTCCCCTTCTTTCATCTGAACCAGTTTATGCAGACCTGATACCACAAAAATTTTCCGGATCCGCTCATTCATATTCTCTGCCACCACTTTTCCGCCGCTGTAATTCATGTTCCGGCACCTTCCGATTACCACGCCAATCCCTGAGCTGTCCATAAATTCTGTACCGGCAAAATCAAAAACCAGTTTGTTAACCCGGTAAGAATCAATCAGTAAATCTGCCTCTGCCCGCAGCTGTGTGGCGCAATGATGATCCAACTCCTTTGGCACCCGGATGGTAAGACATCCATTTTCTAATTCATACTTAAATTCCATTCTTCTATCCTCCATATACATTACGTAAAGAAGAATGTGCCCTGGCACATTCTCGCGCCTGCGGCGGTCGCTTGCGACATCTACCTTATACGCCGCAGTGTGCATCCTCGCGGTGCGTTTTGTAGTTTACAGGAAAGCAATTTCCTGTAAACTACAAAAGACGCCCGGCAATCTGCCTGACGTCTTTTGTAAACTGTTTTTCTTTATTCTGTTACTGTTCTGCATTCTGTAATTCTTCCAGATAGCGGGAAGAATTGGCTGCACGTTCCGTATTCGGATAACCATCAATCACTTTCTGATAGTATTCGATGGCTTTTTCATTCTCGCCCAGATTCCGGTAGGTCTGTGCCAGATAATAAATCGCATTGCCATCCTGGTATGCCTCATCCATCTCTACTACTTTTTCAAATCCGGTCTTCGCTTCTTCATAGTTATAATTACTGTATGCCTGATAACTGTCTGCATAAGTCACCTGAAGATACTGGTCATTTACAGTTGCGTTGATATTCTGATAAATTTCCTTTGCGGTATCGGAAAGGTTTTCTTCCTTCACACCGGAAAGTGCATCTCCTGCTGCTGTAATATCTCCCTCCTGGAAGGATTTATATGCTGAAAGCAGCTGGTCATAGCTGCTAATCTTATTGGAAGTCTCCTCGGAATCGCTTTTTGCAGAAGACACCTGCTGGTTCAGGTCATCAATCTGATTTTCCAGATTGGTAATCTGCTGATTCTTCGTGGTTATGGTATCATTTGCCTGAACCACTGATGTATTGGCATCACTCTTTGCCTTCTGCTTTACACTTGGCACTACAAGGAAACAGGTGACTGCAACACCAATTGCCACCCCAAGCAAAATGGTCAGTATTGTGGCAAAACCTGAAGTATCTTTGAATTTTGTCGGCTGGATAATGAGGTCATTTCCACTCTTATAGGAAATAAGGTCATCTTCTTTCTTTTTCTTCTTACCGCTATTGGCACTGCGCAGCATCTGATTGGTCTCTTTCATGTAACGCAGTGTAATCGTATTGCTGGAATCAATTTTCATAGCTGCCCGCAATGACTTCTTTGCCTGCTCGAATTTATTCTCTTTCATGTACAAAAGAGCCAGCAGCTGATGTCCCTTTACCAGTTTCGGGTTTAAGGACAATACCTTCTTCAACTGGATAATTGCAAGATCTGTACTATTCTGTCTGCAATATAACAATGCCTGATTGTATTTCTTAATGGTCTGATTTACCGTTTCTAACTGTGCCGGATTCTTCTGCACAGCGTCCAGATAACGTCCTGCATCATTATCCTTTGGCTGAAGGCTCTTACTAATTACCCATTCACCCATGGCAGATACCGCCTCACCGGTCTCAAAAAGTACCAGTCCCAGGAGATTTCTTGCCTGAATGTTCGTTTTATCAAACCGAAGACTCTTCTTAAGACTTTCAATCGCTCCGGATAAATCACGGACATTGCTTCGCTCTAATCCCTGATTATAATAATAATTAGAGGTCATCACAATTTTCTTATATACTTTTACGTCAATTCCACAGTTCGGACAACGGTTGTCCCCTGTCAGATCTGCTCCGCAATTATAACATTTCATACTTTACCTCACTTAACGAATTCTACTGTCGTCTTGCTTCTTTCATCATTTCTCTTAAAATGTCTGTCATATCCGTTAAGTCCTGATTGTAAATAGCTTCCTCTGCCTCTTCTACTTCCAGGCTTGGTTTGAATTTCTTTAATTCTTCTTCAAAATCTATCATGCTTCATTTCCTCCTGCTATCTTTTCCAATTCTCCAATCAAATACAGGGAACCCGCACAGAATACCATCTGGTTGTCCTTCCTGTATTCCTTTACATATCTGTATGCCTGTGCACAGTCTTCTATTACTACTGTTTCCCGGTCGTTTGCCATAAATTCATCCTGCAATTTCAATGGGTCTATTCCACGGCTGTCCGGGATGCGGGTCAGCACAATACTATCCCACGAAACTTCCTTGCACAGTACTTTTACTGCTTCTTTATGATTCTTCTCTTCCATCATGGAAAAAAGAAGAACTGGCTTTTCTTCCGCAATCTTCTGCACATTTTTCACAAAGTGGGCAATACCATCTGCATTATGTGCTCCGTCAAAATAGATAAATGGCTCTGCCTGCTGCATTCTGCCCATCCATCTGGTATGTTCCATTGCAGAGATAATCTCTGCTTTTCCAATTCCGGTTTCCACCTGAAGGACAGATAACGCCCGATATGCCAGTGACGCATTCATCATCTGATATTCTGCCGGAAACGGGATTTTCAAATCAACAACATCATACCCATTGGTATAACAAAAATCAATAGTTTTCCCGGTTATTTTATGAATTTTAAGACTTTCTAAAGAAATACAGTAATAAGGTGCTCTTTTTGCCCTTGCAGTCTGCCTTATCACTTCTGCCGCTGTTTCATTACTTCCATCAAAGATAACAGGAACGCCTTCTTTGATAATCCCTGCCTTTTCTCCTGCAATTGCTTCAATGGAATCTCCTAAAATCTGTGTATGCTCGAGACTGATAGATGTAATAATCGTAAGCAACGGTTTCTCAAATACATTCGTTGCATCTAACCTTCCGCCAAGTCCGGTCTCTAAAATAAGATAATGTACGTTCCGCTTCTGAAAAAGATACATGCCCATGGCAAAAAGATATTCAAAAAATGCTGGATGCGGCAGTCCTTCTGCTTCCATCTGCTCTACCACCTTCTGCACTGCCTCAAAGCTTTCTACAAATTCTTCCTGACTGCACTTTTCGCCATTGATTACGAAACGCTCTTCCATGCATACAAGGTGCGGAGAAGTAAAGAGTCCCACTTCACATCCATGTTCCACCAGCACCTGATTGATAAATGCACAGACACTTCCTTTGCCATTGCTTCCTGCCACATGGATGATTTCAAACTGATGCTCTCTGATAGAAAGTCTCTGCAGCATTTCTTTCGTATGATCTAAACTGTTTTTCTTTGTGAACTTTGGTATTTCATATATATAATTGCAAATCTCTTCATAAGTCATTTTTGTCACCGCTTTTATAAGTATAATATAGTGGAAATTTTTTTCAAGAGGTTATCCTGTTTCCATAAAAAGTTTTCGCCGCAGAAACTGCGGCGAATCGACAATACCTGTCTTTTAACTTTTGTAACTATTTCATCTGAGCCAGACGCTCCTGTACGGTAGCCATCATCTGCTCATATTTTGCAAGCTTATCTTTCTCTTCCTGAATCTTTGCAGCAGGCGCCTTGCTTACAAACTTCTCATTATTTAACATGCCGTTGGAGCGGGCAAGTTCTTTCTTAAGACGCTCTTCTTCTTTCAAAAGACGCTCTTTTTCTTTTTCCATATCTACCAAGTCTTCCAACGGCATGTATACAACAGCTCCCGGAATAACTACGGATACTGCATCTTCTCCGATGCCTGCCTTATCGGACTGGACATCAACCTCGCTGGCACTGATAAGATTCTGGTATGTTTTCTTCATGCTCTCAAAGGTCTCACAAAGTGCTTTGTCTTCAGATACGATAAATACCTTTGCCTTTCTGGATGGTGGAACATCCATCTCTGTTCTTAAGTTACGGATGCCTTTTACCAGCTCTTTTACATGAGCAAGCATCTCTTCTTCTGCCGAGAAATTCCACTCTTCTTTGTAAACCGGCCAGTCAGCCAGCATAATGGTCTCTTCCTGCGGATTTAAGGTACAGTAGATTTCTTCTGTGATAAATGGCATATATGGATGTAATAATTTTAATGCCTGTCCTAATACAGTACGAAGTGTCCAGAGTGCACTGTTGGCAGCCCTGGCATCCTCGTCTTTCTTATAAGTACGAACTTTGGCGATCTCGATATACCAGTCACAGAATTCATCCCAGATAAAGTCATATACTTTCTGTACTGCAATACCAAGTTCGAATTTATCCATATTTTCTGTTACATCTTTGGTCAATGTATTAACTGCTGAAAGAATCCATTTATCTTCCGGTGCCAGGTCAGAAATTGCAGGCTTTGTTACTTCCATACCCTCTAAGTTCATCATAATGAAACGGGATGCATTCCACACTTTATTGGCAAAGTTACGGGATGCTTCTACACGCTCCCAGTAGAAACGCATATCATTTCCCGGTGCATTTCCGGTAATCAGCGTCAGTCTCAAGGCATCTGCACCATATTTATCAATAACCTCTAACGGGTCAATTCCATTTCCAAGAGATTTACTCATCTTACGGCCCTGGGAATCACGAACCAGTCCGTGGAATAATACAGTATGGAATGGTGCTTTTCCCATCTGCTCATATCCTGAGAAAATCATACGGATTACCCAGAAGAAAATAATATCGTATCCGGTTACTAATACATCATTCGGATAGAAATAATCTAAGTCTTCTGTTTTCTCCGGCCAGCCTAAGGTTGAGAATGGCCATAATGCAGAAGAGAACCAGGTATCCAGAGTATCCGGATCCTGTGTCATATGGGTGCAGCCGCACTTCGGACATTTCTCCGGTGCATTCTTAGATACTACCATTTCTCCGCATCCATCACAGTAATATGCAGGAATACGATGTCCCCACCAGAGCTGTCTGGAAATACACCAGTCACGGATATTATCCGTCCAGTTAAAGTAGGTTTTCTCCATACGTTTTGGAAGGAGCTTGATATCTCCATTCTTTACACCTTCTACTGCCGGTTTGATTAAATCATCCATTTTTACAAACCACTGCTGTTTAATCATTGGTTCTACGGTTGTGCCACAGCGGTCATGGGTTCCTACGTTATGGGAATGCGGAACAACTTTTACCAAAAGTCCTTCCTTTTCTAAATCCTCTACCAGTGCTTTCCGGCATTCGTATCTGTCCATGCCCGCATATTTGCCGGCTTTGCTGTTCATGGTTGCATCATCATTGATAACAACGATTTCTTCCAGATTATGACGTTTTCCCACTTCAAAGTCGTTCGGGTCATGAGCCGGTGTAATCTTTACACATCCGGTTCCAAATTCTTTATCTACATAGGAGTCTGCAATAACCGGAATCTCACGGTCTGTCATCGGAAGCTTTAACATTTTTCCGATAATATCCTGATAACGTTCATCATCCGGATTTACTGCTACTGCAGTATCACCAAATAAAGTCTCCGGACGGGTGGTTGCGATTTCTACGTATCTTCCCGCTTCTCCTACTACCGGATAATTGATATGCCAGAAGAAGCCATCCTGTTCTTCATGTTCTACCTCGGCATCGGAAATAGATGTCTTGCAGACAGGACACCAGTTTACAATACGGGAGCCTTTATAAATAAGACCTTTTTCATATAATTTTATAAATACTTCAAGCACTGCATCAGAGCATCCTTTATCCATGGTAAAACGTTCTCTGCTCCAGTCTGCGGAAGAACCCATTTTCTTTAACTGGTTGATGATGCGGCTGCCATACTCATCCTTCCACTCCCAGCATTTTTCTAAGAAGCCTTCTCTTCCGAGGTCATTCTTGTCAATTCCCTGCTTCTTTAAGGAATCAATAACCTTTACCTCTGTTGCAATGGCTGCATGGTCTGTTCCCGGCTGCCATAATGCATTATATCCCTGCATTCTCTTGTAACGGATTAATATATCCTGCATGGTATTATCCAATGCATGTCCCATATGAAGCTGTCCGGTAATATTTGGCGGCGGCATTACAATGGTAAACGGTTTCTTGCTGCGGTCAGCCTGTGCATGGAAATATCCATTGTCTTCCCATTTCTTATAAAGTCGGTCTTCAATCCCTTTTGGATCGTAGGTTTTTGCAAGTTCTTTGCTCATAATTGTTCTCCTTTTTCTAAATTGGACGTTTCGTAATTTGTTAAAAGTGCTATCTTTATTAGTAGACATTTCAGTTATCTGAAAGGTATGGGACTTGGTGCATCCTCGCGGAGCGTTTTTTACTTTATAGGAAAGCAATTTCCTGTAAAATAAAAAGCCCTCCCTATCCAGCTGGATAAGAAGGGCGAATCAGCGCGGTACCACCTTCGTTATACATAGTATCTATGCATATCTCTTCTCCGTAACGTGGAGTGTCGGGAAAACTTATGCCTTGTTGAAATTCTTTATATGATTCCGGTTACAGGCTTTCTGGGTCTTCCGGTTCAAAAGCTACCTTCCATCTGTCGTATTCAGACGACCTTCCAGCCGATGAGCCGTCCTCTCTTAGAACCGTACCGATGTACTTCTCTTTCTCATTACCTTTATCTCTAGGCTTTATATTAAATTTGCCAGGCACTTTTGTCAAGGGTGAGTTTTTTATTCTTCAAAATTCTTTATAATTCCTTTTGAAATGCCATAAGAATCCATTCTCATTGCCTGTATCCTATGTTATAATAAACAAAAACGAGAAAAATTTATACTGTAATGACAAAGGGAGAGTTTTTATGTCTATGCTAAATTTAAAAGAACTGGATTCTATGCATTTAAGCGTTCTAGCTGAAATTGGCAACATCGGTTCCGGTAATGCTGCTACTGCACTGGCAGGTCTCTTAAATACACCGGTAGATATTGAAGTGCCAAATATCTGCCTGATGGATTATACCAAAGCTGCAGATTATCTTGGTGGGGCAGATAAAACTGCTATTGGTATGACTGTAAATGTAAAAGGCGATATGAATGGTGTTATGCTTCAGATTGTGGAGAAAGAATTTACCAGCCGGCTTATCAACACCTTTTATGAAAAAAATGTCGATTCCATTGATTCACTGAATGATATGGATTTATCCGTATTGCGCGAAATGGCAAACATCACAACTGCTGCTTATGTAAATTCTATTGCAAAAATGACAAATACCTTTATTGATATTGAACCACCGCAGAACCATCTTGGTACCATTGGTGAAATTCTGGCTGTCCCGGAAAAAGAATTTACAAGACTGGATTATCAGGTTCTCTTTATTGATGAACGGTTAAGTTTTGCCCATACCCAGATTAAAAGTGCCATGATTCTGATTCTTGAAATAGACTCTATGAAAGTGCTTTTTGAAGGACTTGGTATCGATTTATAACATTGTAAAAGACAAAAAAGGACGTTCCCGTCTGGAATAATTTCCATTCAGGAACGTTCTTTTTCTCTACTCTTCTTCTTTGTCCTCATCTGCAATTGCCGCTGCGACCCCGGATACTGCGGCTACTACCGCTATTACAGCTACAATTATTACAAATAAGATTAAAATTCCAAGGAAAATCAGAAGTCCACCCTCTGTCATCTTATTACCTCCTCCTTGTGCCAGATATCTATAGTATACTACGATTCTGTATTATCGTCTATAAATTCTATCATATGACGAATATCCTGCATCTCGCAGTCCATTTCTGTAATTACATCTGCAACATGCTTTAATTTATCTGCTATTTCTTCTGAATTATTAATATGTTTCTTATAGCGAAGCTTGTGCTCAAGACTCGCCCAGAAATCCATGGCAATGGTCCGGAGCTGCACCTCCACTTTCATATGGCGCTTCTCGTTCGATAAAAATATCGGCACATCTACAATCAGATGCAGACTACGGTATCCGTTATCCTTCGGATGTGCAATATAATCTTTCTTCTCTACCAGAATGATATCATCCTGCTGCAGCAGCAAATCTGCCATAGTATAAATATCTTCCTGAAAAGAACAGATGACACGCACTCCCGCAATATCAAACATATTCTCCTCAATTGCTTTCATGGAAAATCCAATGTTCTTCCGTTTGATTTTTTCAATAATACTTGCCGGTTTCTTCAGTCTTGTTTTTATGGACTCAATCGGATTCCTGTTATATTGTGTGGAAAACTGCTCATTTAATACCTTAAACTTTGTTTCCACTTCCATCATGGCACACCGGTAATACATCATCAAATCCCCAAAGGGTTTCATCTCACTTAAAAAATCCTCCGGATGTGCCTCGTCTTTTATTCTACTAAAATCTAATGGATTCATCTTTTACTTTCCTCATAAGTTTATTTTTCTTACTTTTCTATCATATCAGAAAATACCCAAAACAACTATTAATTTTTTCTAAAGTTATCGCAGTGCTCACCAAAGTCTAGCAGAAAAGAAGTTCGCTCAAACAAACTTGGCTCCTTCTTTTCTGCTAGACTTTTTCTCGCTACTTGCGTAACAAAGAATGTGCCTTGGCACATTCTCGCGCCTGCGGCGGTCGCTTGCGACATCTACCTTATACGCCGCAGTGTGCATCCTCGCGGAGCGTTTTTTACTTTACAGGAAAGCAATTTCCTGTAAAGTAAAAAAACAGCAGTGTCCATGTTTTCTTCAACATATTTAAGACACTGCTGTTTTATCTGCCTTATCGGTAGCTTTGCTTTATAGATGACTAAGGGTTACATTTTGTTATCCGTTTTTAGTTTTTCTGCCCTAAAGTTACGGTTACCGTCTGTTCCTGATACTGTCCATCTGTCTGACGTTCAAATACAACTTCTACAGAATCACCTGCTGCACAATACTTAATCGCATCATTTAATTCTGTTGTAGATGAAACCTTGCTTCCATCAAAGGATGTGATAATATCTCCTGCCTGTAAGCCTGCCTGCTCTGCCGGTGAACCTTCCTTTACCTGATAGAGATATATTCCTTCCGGCATATTATAGGTCTGTGCAACGGTGGAGGATACATCTACACCGGAGATTCCAAGATATGCGGAACGGGATTCATCCACCTGTTCCCGGTTGATTAATTTTTCAATAATCGGAGACGCTGTATTAATCGGGATAGCATAGCCCATACCTTCTACACTGGTATCAGAATATTTTACAGAACTGATACCGATTACTTCACCCTTGGCGTTCAGTAATGCGCCACCACTATTACCAGGGTTAATAGCCGCATCAGTCTGAATCAGTTCATTGGTTGTGGTAGAACCGTCTTCATTTTCTACGGACACCTCTCGGTTCAATGCACTGATAACACCGGTTGTAACAGACTGCCCATAACCTAACGCATTTCCAATTGCGACTGCTGCCTGACCTACACTTAAGTCATCAGAATTGCCAAGGGTTGCAACCTTAATGGTACTTAAGGTGTCTGCGCTGATATCGGAAATCGGAACTGCAACGACTGCTAAGTCACTTCCTGCATCTGTTCCTTTTACTTCTGCGGCTACTGTGCTGTCATCTGAGAACTGCACGGTAATACTTTGGGCACCGGATACCACATGATTATTCGTTGCTACATAGATGTACTGGTCATCCTGGCTTACTATGATTCCGGAACCACAGCTTTCCTGTGGCTGTGATGCAGTATATCCATACCAGGTGCTTACCTGTTTTTCACTCATATTCGTAATTGCAACAATAGATGGCATTACATTATCTGCAATATCTGAGACATCCGTCAAATCGGTTACTGCTTTGGATGAAGTATTTGCTGCCTTAACGGTATCTCCGCTGCTGCTCTTATTCAGGGAAGCCTCTGTCTTAGCAGATTCAGAGTTGCTCCACTTCGTTCCAAGCAGCTGATTTGTTCCCGCAAATACGCTTCCTGAAATCAATCCAAAGACTAATGCAATAGCTGCACATTTTGCAAGTTTTACACCAAATCCACTTTTACCATGTTCTTTCTTTACTTTTTCTTTCCGTTTTTTCTTCTGCTGATTCTGTCCATATGGCTGTGTTCCCTGACTATAATAGGCATTTCCCTGTCCATACTGGGTTCCCTGACTATAATAGGCATTTCCCTGTCCATACTGGGTTCCCTGACTGTAGCCCTGTGAAGTATTTCCGTTCACCTGACTGCTCCATGAAGTATTTGTTCCGTCTCCTGTCTGCTGGTTCGTCTGATTATATGAATAAGGAGAGCCGGAGTTAAAATTGTTGTTATAATTGTTTTCCATAAAGATTACTCCTTTCATCTCTTTGTTACTTTCTGATTATGATAATATCCATAAATTGTGTTAGTTCTGTGTCTATTTATTGAGAAAAATATGTTTCTTTTATGTTTAATTTGTAAAAAGCTCTGCAAAAGAGGATATATTTTACATTAGAATTTTTTCTATAAAAAAGGACATTTTATTTTCACACCGAAATACCACCGTTCTTAATATTTCGTTTTGCTTTTTGCTATAAAAACAGTCTTTCCAATGTTTGACATAGATAGCTCCACCGTTCGTCGAAGTACGGATGCCTGATAAGGACTGTTAGGGGCACTTAGGATTTCGTCTGGCACCCGGCAACGCTGGCACAGGACGTGCCAGCGAGGCGCATCTGAACATGGATGTGAATATGCGCCGGTTGCCAGATGAATTAAACTTTATCCGAAATCCTTAGTGCCCCTTGCAGGCATTATGTGGCATCCGTATTCAACGGACGGTGGAGCTATCTATGTCAAAGCAACGGAAAGACAGTTTACAAGCAAGCAAAACAAAATTTTAGAACGGCTGGCATTTTAGTGTGCACAAAATAAAATGTCCTTTCATAGAAATAGAATTCTAAGTAAAACCGCATCTTCTTTTCCAATTGCTCTATAAATTACTCAACCGTAACAGATTTAGCAAGATTTCTTGGTTTATCCACATCACAGCCCTTTCCAACTGCTACATAGTAGCTGAATAGCTGTAATGGAATAATTGCCAATGAATTGGCAAAATATGCATTGGTCTGTGGAATATAGATGACATAATCTGCTGTCTTTTCAATCTCTGTATTGCCTTCATTGGTGACTGCCATGACAAATGCGCCTCTGGTCTTCACTTCTACAATATTGCTGATGGTCTTTTTCAGCAGTGCATCCTGTGTTGCCACTGCAACGACCGGTGTACCATCTTCAATCAGGGAAATGGTTCCATGCTTTAACTCACCTGCTGCATATGCCTCAGAATGAATATAGGAAATCTCCTTTAATTTTAAAGAACCTTCCATGGAAATCGCATAATCAATTCCTCTTCCGATAAAGAAAATATCCTTAGCTGCAATGAAACGGTTGGCAAATTTCTGGATCTTCTCTTTATGGCTCAGTAACATTTCTACCTGATCCGGCAGCTTCTTAAGGTCACGAAGCATTTCTCCTACTTCTGCTTCTGTAACTTTACCACGAACCTGTGCAAATTTAATTGCCAGAAGATATTGTGCCACAAGCTGTGCACTGTATGCCTTTGTAGTTGCAACTGCAATTTCCGGTCCAGCCCAGGTATACATTACTTTATCTGCCTCTCTTGCAATGGAGCTTCCAACTACGTTTACAATACCAAGGGTCTTAACGCCACGCTCTTTTGCCATACGGAGTGCCGCCAGGGAATCTGCTGTCTCTCCGGACTGACTGATAATAATGACAAGGGCTCCATCCTCTAAAATCGGATTCCGGTAGCGGAACTCGGATGCCACATCTACATCTACCGGAATTCTTGCCATTCCCTCGAAAATATACTTACTGGTAAATCCGGTATGATAAGCAGAACCGCAGGCAACAATGTGAATTCTGCTGATATTTCTGATTTCTTCGTCACTCATTCCAAGCTCATCGATGACAATTCTGCCATCCTTGATACGTGGACTGATGGTATCTCTTATGGTCTTTGGCTGTTCATTCATTTCTTTTAACATGAAATGCTCATAGCCGCCTTTTTCTGCTGCATGAATATCCCACTCGATATGTTTGCATTCTTTTTCGATAGATTCCCCGTCTACATTAAAGAATTCTATTTTTTTCTCGGAGAGGCGGGCAATTTCTTCATTTTCAATAAAATATACATCTCTGGTATATTTTAAAATTGCCGGGACATCGGATGCAATCAGATTCTCCCCCTCACCTCTTCCTACAATCAGAGGACTGTCCTTACGAACTGCATAGATAACATCCGGATTCTCTGCAAAAATAATTCCCAGTGCATAAGAACCTTCCACACGATGCATGACCTTGGTAATGGTCTCCAATGGATTCCCGGTATAGTAATAATCCAGCAGCTGGGCAACAACCTCAGTGTCCGTGTCTGACCGAAACTTATAGCCTTTTTCTGATAACTTTTTCTTTAATTTCATATAGTTTTCAATGATACCATTGTGTACCACAGCAATCGTACCGGCTTCATTGAAATGTGGATGCGCATTGATATCACTCGGTGCACCATGGGTTGCCCAGCGTGTGTGACCGATTCCAACCGTTCCCGGCAAGGTAGCACCCTCATGGGTCAGCTCAGATAATACCTTTAATCTTCCGGTCGCCTTAGCCATGTTAATCTTCTTCCCATCAAAGATTGCCATACCTGCCGAATCATAACCACGGTACTCCAGTTTTGAAAGTCCATCCAACAAAATTGGTGCAGCCTGTTTCTTCCCTATATATCCAACAATTCCGCACATAATTCTTCCTCCTGCTTTTCTTTTACATTCTATTCCAATTGCTGTTGTTTCATCCTATCTTTTATAGAACTGTCTTTATCGTCCTTTTGACATTATATAAGAAAAACCGGGGATTATCCAGTCCTTTTTTGAAATCTATATCAGCGCATGAACATAATAAAAACTTGCTGCAGATATCAATATGAAAAACATATAAATTCCACCGTATAACATACGATTTACTTTTTGTGGTATCTTTTCAAGTACCAAAGTCAGTCCTGTCGTGACAAAATAAAGAAGCGGAATCAGCATCGGCATCAGATACCGCCCCTGTGGCTGATAGTCACTATAAAAAGAATAATAAATACTCAATCCGCATGGAATTACCATGCATATCAGAAATGTGATATGCAGCAGTCTGTCTGACGAAAATATTTTTCTTTTCCACCCGCCTGCCAGATAGCCAATGATTCCAGCAAGAAAAAGTATTCCAATCCCCAGATAGCCCCTGCCCATCAGATTCCAGTCGCAGGTCCTTAATATTCCAATAAAGCTAATCAGTGATGTTCTCAGCCAGCCGGAAGTAAATAACATCTGATGCCATGACCAACCCTGATGATATGGCGTCGGCCGTTCTGACGGACGGAATCCCGGCTGTGCATACATTTCCCCATATTTATCCGTTGTTCGAAGTCCAAGGAAATCACCATCATATAATATTGCACTCCGGATAAACCACCAGCCAGCTAAAAGTATTGCTACAATAGCAATTACTGCTGCCATCCTGAACATCCGATGCATGTCAGTTCTTTTTTCTTCACCTTCTATTTGCCTTTCCTTCCAGTAGGAAATAAAGAAAAACGGTATACTCATCAAAAGATAACCGTAGGCATTATAATAAGATAATGCACATAACCCTATTCCAGTTCCTAATAGGATACAGCTTTTCCAGTCCCAGTGTCTGTCCCTGCCCCTGAGCCAGGCATAAATAATCCATGCAATTGTAAATAATGCAAAGGAATCATTATTCAGATAACTTCCAAGATACATTACCTGGGGCAGCAGGGTTCCAGACATTACGAACAAAAATCTGTTTCTATTGGTTTGAAATAAGTACTCTCCTATCTGAAACATCAAATATGCCATTCCGGTTATGGAAAGTACACTGGTGAATCTGACTGCCACATACAGCCAATACACATTTGTGGTAAATAAAAAAGCTATTTTCAAAAAAACTCCGCTTATCATATATGACAGAATCGGAGTAAATCCATATGATATTCCCCAGATTGGATTTCTTAGCGCCGGATCCGTTCCATCAGGAAGCTTTCCATGGGACGCTATATAATTACAGATATCATATTTCATTGCTTCATCCGGCCCGCTTCCGGAAGTAGTTGCCATACTCCAAATTGTCAATGCCAGAAATAAACATATTAAATACCCTCTTTTCAGAGTCTGATTTGTCTTTTCCATTCTCATTTCCTTTTCATTATTAATTTCTTCTTCATGATGAATCGTTGGTATTATACTCCTGAAAACTTATCCAGACAACTAAGAGTTCTCTTACTATTTTCTTAAGACTTTCTTTACCCTATTGATTTTACAAAAACATACGTTATCATAATAAAGAATCAAGAAGTAATACTTTATGAAAGGAGCCAATGTTATGAAACTATCCATTGTAATACCAGTGTATTTTAACCATGATAACCTTCTTCCACTTTACAATGATCTGCGGGAAAAGGTTTTATGTAAACTAGATTGTGACTATGAAATTCTCATGGTTGATGATGGTTCCAAAGATAAATCCTATGATGTCATCTGCGAGCTTGCCCGCCTGGATACACATATTATCCCATTAAAATTATCCCGTAATTTTGGTGAACATGCTGCCATTCTTGCAGGACTCTCCCGCTGCAGTGGCGATTGTGCTGTCCGCAAAGCTGCAGACTTACAGGAACCGTCCGAATTAATCTTAAGTATGTTAGAAAAATACAGGGCTGGTAATAAGGTAGTACTTGCTACCCGTGCTGACCGTGAGGAACCTCTTACACAGAAAGCTGTTTCTTCCCTTTATGCCTATATTATGAAGGAGGTTGCACTTCCCACCATGCCCAAAGGTGGATTTGACAGTTTTCTGATTGACCGCCAAATTATTGACCTGCTGGTCGCAATGAAGGAAAAAAATACCTCTCTTATGGGACAGGTCCTGTGGAGTGGCTTTCAGACTGCAACTGTTCCTTATATCCGGAAAAAAAGAACCATCGGACATTCCCGATGGACTCTTCACAAAAAAATAAAACTTGCCACGGATTCCCTGATAGGATTCTCCAGCTTTCCGATTACCATGGTCACTGCAGCCGGTGCCGGAGTATTTCTCTTTGCACTCATTCTGTTCTTTATTACAATTTACCGGAAAATGACCGGAATTATAACTGCAGAAGGCTATACCTCATTATTAATCGTACTTTTAATGGGTATGGGAATTATTATGCTTTCCATCGGTATTATTGGTTCCTACATCTGGCGTATTTATGATGCCACCAGAAACCGTCCACCATTCATTATTGATGAACCGATGACACCAAAGACCTCCATGGCAGACACACAAACTGCCTTACCTAAAACTGAAAATAAATAAACGGACTGCCCTTCACATAAGCCAGACCAAGGATAAGGCCTATCTCAACAAAGAAAATCACAAGAGACCAGAAATGATTTAAATCCATAATCGGATAAAAACCATTGACGGTCTTTTCTTTTTTCTTTGCTGCCCTGAGATATGCAGCCACTGTTGCAATGCAAAGAATAATAATTGCTGCAATGGCAAAGCTGTACGGATGTGTAATGCCCGCCCGGAAGCCAAATAACTGTTTTAATACCAGCCATGCCTTCGGCACATTTTCTGCCCGAAAGAATATCCAGCAGATGCAGACAAAAATGTCCGTTCCGAGGATGGATAAGGTATCCACCAGAACATTTTTCTTTCTCTCCTGCCCTTTCTGATATCCAGCCAGTTTCCGGAAGCCCTTGTGGATACAAAGAGCCAGTCCATGGAGACCACCCCACAATACAAAGCTCCATTCTGCACCGTGCCAGAGTCCCCCTAAAAGCATCGTTATCATCAGGTTTACATAAGTACGAATACGTCCCTTGCGGTTACCACCCAGCGGAATATAAAGATACTGCATCAGCCAGCTTGAAAGGCTGATATGCCACCGTTTCCAGAACTCACTGACATTATGGGATATATATGGAAGATTAAAGTTCACCGGTAATTCATAGCCCATACATTTTGCACAGCCGATTGCCATATCCGAATAACCGGAAAAATCCATATAAATCTGAATGGCATAGGCTGCTACTGCCAGTGCAACCGTTCCGGAACCAAATATCTGAGGACTACGATATACTTCATCCACAAATACAGAAATATTGTCCGCCAGTACCACTTTCTTAAACATACCAAATACAAATATCTGTATTCCACTTTCCAGTCCCGCAAGTGTAACCTTCCGGTTCTCCTTAAGCTGTGGCAGAAACTCCGATGCTTTTACAATCGGTCCCGCTACAAGCTGTGGGAAAAAACTTAAGTACAACGCAAACTGCAAAAAGCTTTTTTCTTTTTCTATCTTCCCGGTATAGACATCAATGGTATAGCTCAATGCCTGAAAGGTATAAAAGGAAATTCCTACCGGAAGAATCAGATTCAGCACTCCCGGTGTCAGATGAAACACATCACAAAAGGAAGTCACAAAGAAATCATAATATTTAAAAATTCCAAGGACCGCCAAAGGCGTTCCTACTCCAATCAGAAGAGAAATCCGGCTCTGCCGCAGATGCTTTTCATCTTTTTTTACCGCGGTAAAAAAGGAAATCCATGTAATTCCCATTAAAAGCAGGCAAAGCCGCATATTCCACCAGCCATAAAAAACATAACTGGCTATCAGAAGGATTCCCTGGCATATGATGCGGCGCTTTATTTCCGCAAAAGGCAGCACCCTCTGTACAAGAAGTAAAAGAAGAAGCACTACAAGAAAAAACAGTAAAAAGCTTACACTTGCAAAACTCATCTCTGCTCCTCCTCTCCGATTGCATCATAAATGCACTGTGCCAGAAGCTCATGTCCATATGCATTAAGATGCCCATAGCCAACTGTTGTATTATCAAATCCACTGGCTACGATATGCTCTTTCACATAGGCTTCCTCTACGGAATCTGTCATGTCCGCAAAAATAATATTATATTTTCCACATAATTCTGCAAAAGTATCTCTGGTGTCCACACTTGCAGAGCATTCATAACTACCATCCTCTGTCAATGTCATATCCGGAATATAATAAATCACCGCCTGAACATCTGCTTCTTCCGCTGTCCTGCTGATATAGGCAAGCAGTTCCTCCGTGGCCGCATAGGTGTCATCACCAAATACATCATATCCGGCATTTTCCGTAATCGTTACATCTGCTTCGCCATTGTTCTGGCTCTGTAGATTCTTATACTGCTGATACAGCAGCTTGATATAAGGATTCTTTTCTAATACTTCCAGTGCCGGTATTCCGCTTCCCGCTGTCAGCTCAGGCATTTCATGATTCAATGCCTGCGCAGCTTCTACCGGATTCATTGCCAGTGTTCCGGTCTCTAACGCAACATATTCAGCAGGCCGATAAACCTTAAGGGCATTTTCCAAATTACTGATATTACGGTAAATGGTATGGGCTGACATTCCCACGTTGTATACATACCGGTTGCTTCCATCTTCGGCGTATTTCTCATTTAGCAAATAAGATACACAATCATCCTCGTTGACATACAGTCCTTCCGTCTGGGAAGAACCCATCATTAAAATAGCAGTCTTTCTTCCATCCGCCGGATAACTGTTGTTATAACCACTGTCATCGGTAGTTCCCATGGCAAAACCTTCCGTTCCTCTAGCCCAGAACGTATCTGCCTGTCTTACATAGCTGGTCACTCCATTTCCACATGGTTCATGTACCGGAGGGTTGTAATAAAATACGCAAAAAAGCGCCAGAATTGCAAATGCTGTAATTCCAGCTCCTATTACCTTTCCGATAAAGCAGAATATTGTTTTTCCTGTTGTATTCCCTTTTTCCGATGTTCTTCCCGCCATGGAGAACCTCCTGTCATGATATAAGAAACAACTTTTCTGAATTCGTTTTCCGTCTCTTTTTCGTCTCTTCCTTATTTCCTGCGAAAGAAAAGCTGTCCTATTCCAGACAGCTTTTCCTATGAATATTTTTATTTATCTTTCTTTACTGTGTCTGGGTATCCGCCTCTGTGTCCTCTGCCGTAAACGGATTTGTATCTCTTACTGTATCCGAAGCAGTCTTTCCAGACTCATTGATTACGGATTTACTGATATTCTTTACGGTCTGTGTTGTCTCATAATCTTCTACATCAAATAAATACTGATGCAGTAAATTCACATTGGTTTCCAGATCTGTAGGAACTACTACATCGCCAAGCTTTCCTCCCATACGCTCTGTGGTAAGCTGGAATGGCCAGCCCTGTGTATCTGCCAGTTCGTAGTCTTTGATGCCTGCTGCCAGTCCCAATATTTCAGAACTGCTAAGACTTGTGGAAATATCCGGGAATAATTTATCAATCACCTTATTTAATGTAGGAAGACTGGCTGCTTTTGCCTTCTCGACTATTTTACTGATAACGGTTCTCTGACGCTCAGTACGGCCGTAGTCATCACCACCGCTGTAACGGTCACGGCAATAAGCCAATGCCTGGATTCCGTTCACTGTCTGAAGTCCAGGTCCGGAAACTGCTGTTCCATTGGTTCCCATTACCTCATTCATCTCATTGATATATATTTTCATGGTTTCTGCTTCTTTGGAACTAATATCAAGTTCAATTCCACCCAGTGCATCTACCACTTCCATAACTGCATTAAAGTCCACAGCTACATACTCTTTAATATCCAGATCAAGATTCTTATTCAATGCTGCAACTGCACCGGTCGGACCGCCTTTTGCATATGCTGCATTGAGTTTTCTTAAATCGTCATCATCATCTACTGCCAGGAAAGAATCACGGTAAACCGATATCAGTCTTACTTCCTTCGTATCATTATTAATACTTGCAATCATGATACAGTCACTGTTTCCGGACTCATATTTGCCGGTACTGCGGTTATCAATACCAAATAATGCAATGTTCGTATAACCATCTAACAATTCCTGGGTTTTGGCATCAATATTAATATTCAGCTTATCTTCATCCAAATCACCGGTATTATTGAGTTTATTTAATTTAATAATTACAAATAATGCTGCCAGAAGAATTAAGATAACCAGTACTTCTATTATAAAAAGAATCAATTTTCTCTTTCTTCTCTGGCGTCTGGTCATTTTCTTTCTTTTACGGTTTCTATTATTACTACTTGTACTCATAAGTCATCTCCATTATCTTATTTTCCTGATGTTAAACAGTTTCTATTCATTTTTTCAAAACAATTGAAACTAATATATAACAAAACACTTTTTGTGTCAATATTATCCATGATAGCTTAATATCCGTTTTAGAAAAATTAAGCGATTCTTAATCATTACACCCACGCTGTTATGGGAAAAATCGGATACATTCTTTTCATGCCTCCGGTAAAGAATCAATGGTTCCTTTAAAAATACCGTGCGGTGATATTTCAAATCACATTTCACACCAATCCACTGATCATGCATGGTAACATCCTTCGGAATCGGAAGTACTGCATCCAATACCTCTTTCCGAAATGCCATGCAGCAGCCCATATAGGTATTCTTAATAATATTTTTAATCGCACCTCTTCCACTGTGGCGGTAAACAAAAAAGGACGGCATCAGTGTCTCTTTGCATGCAGCATCTGTCACTCTGGCATCATGAACCACAACCATGGCTTTCTTCCTCCGGAATACTTCCATGACTTTCTCTACTTTATCCGGCATCCAGACATCATCCTGATCTGCAAGGAAAATATAATCGCCCCGGCACGCCCTAAGTCCTGCTTCTACATTGGCAATAACGCCTTCACCCGGTCCTTCCATAACACGGATTCTTGCATCCTGTTCCTGATAGGACTTAAGGATTTCCCTCGTAGTATCCAGTGAACCATCATCCGATACCACCAGTTCATCACCCAGTCCGATATTTTTAAGTATGCTGTCTATCTGTTCTCTGATATAGGTTTCTCCGTTATAGGTTACTACTAAGACCGATATCATTCTCTCTCTTCCTCTCCTGTAAGAAACAGTGTTTCATACTGCTGTACAATTGCTTCCCAGCTATACCATTTCTTCATTCTGTCCTTCGCTTTCCGGCCAAGCTCTTCCCGCTCTGCTTCATCCATAGTATCCGCCTTCTGAATCAGTGTGGCAAGATTTCCGTTTTTCTTATTCCAGTACAGTGCGGCATCTTCCCCCACTTCTTTATTAAATCCCACATCTAAAAGCAGGTTCAGTTTTGTGGTACTGAGTGCCTCAAGAAGGGATGGATTGGTTCCTCCCACCTCATGTCCATGGAAATATCCATATGCAAAGTAGCGGATTTCTGCCAGCAATGCAGCATCATACACGGTTCCCGCAAATTTAATCCGCTTGTCATTTAAAAAACCGGTTTTCTCTTTTAAACTTTCATAAAAAGCATTTTCTTCCACATTTGTGATGATTACAAGATCTTTTGTGGAATCAGATGCCATAAATTCCCGAATCATTGTCTCGTAATTATTTTCCGGGACAAATCTTCCGACGATAAGATAATAATTTTCTTTTCTGATATCAAACTTCTGATACCATGCCAGCAAATCCTCTGTTGGTTCACCTGCTTTATAAGATAGTGTTCCATATGCGATAAATGTGGTCTTCGGCTGATATTTATGATATTCATCCCTGATATACTGTTCAATATTCTTTGAATCACAGACTAATAAATCTGCGTGCTTTACCATTCCCTTTTCCGAATATTTCCAGTATTTACGAATCCATTTATTCCATTTTGCCCGCATAAATTCATGTCCATCCGGGTTTACATAAAGTGTACCAGACAACCGGTGCAGCTGCCTTTTAAAGTGCCCCACAAATGGTCCGATTCTGCATGCCAGCACATAGACAACGGCATCCTCTATCTTTTCTTTTTTTATTTTCTGAATGCAGTAACGAAATGCTGCCAAATCATAATACACGGCTCTCGCTGGTCCGATATCCGGCACCTTCACCCGGAAGCATTTCGCATTATGATAAGTAAATTCTTCATTATGATCAGACATGCACGCCACATGGTACTGAATGTCTTCACTGACTGCCTGTCCGGTCAGATTCTCTACAAATGTCTCGAACCCGCCGTAAGCCGCCGGAATTCCTTTACTGCCTATAATAAATACATGTTTCATTTTCTATCCCTTATAAACTGCTGTAAGTTTTGCATCCAGCATAATCTGATATCCCGCTTTTTGCAGACGTCCGGCAAAATCTATTGCTCTCTCTAACGGTTCTTTATCCAGAGCAATTCCACCAGCCTTAAGATATGCTTCTTTCTTTATGATACATTGTTCCAGCGGAACGGCACTGACATTCTGCGGAAGCACTGCCCGGTTGAAATATCCCTTGAAGCAGACCGGAAGTTTTTCAAAAAGATATCCCATCTTTCCATCCGGTAATACGCCAATGCCTGCCGAAACTAACTTCCGGTGCTTTTTAAACCGGACACCTGTCAGTCCCACTTTATTTAAGCAGGCATATTGTGCCAGTTCTTTTCGTTCTCTCTCCCCAAGCAATCTGGTGCGACGGCTGTCATAAATGAAAAGATATTCCCTTGTGCTGTTTTCTACCAGTTCATCTAAAGCATCTTTTTCCTTTATTTCCGCAAGATTAATAAGCTCCGGCTCCAGAACTTCCTGTTCATAAATCACTTCATAAGAATTATGCCCCTGGGCTTCTTTAATCTCTGCCGGAATTTTCCGCCTCTGCACGTAAGCTTCCAATGCCCGCTTTCCCGCATCATAGGCATAATCCTTGGACAGGGAACTGCCTGCCGTGGAACCACTGTGTATTCTCCAATGATAAAGAATCTTTCGAATATGATAAATGGCATCCGTCTGCTCCGTCAGGCGGAGCACCAGTTCATAGTCCTGGGCACCATCATAGCAGGGATTGAAATCCCCCACTTTCTCTAACATGGTCTTCTTTACCACCAGGAAATGGCAGATATAATTATAATGCATCAGCAATTCCGGATTATAATCCGTCTTAAAATGTGGCCGGCTGTGTATCCCGGATTCTGCATCAATTTTATCTTCATCGGAATAAATCACCTGTGCATCCGGATGGGCATTTAACATCCGCACCACTTCATAAAGGGCATTGGCAGCCAGCACATCATCATGGTCCAATAATCCGATATATTCACCCATTGCCATCGCAACTGCCTCATTGGTATTCTCTGAAATCCCACCATTTTCCAACAGTCTGCGGTAACGTATTCTTGCATCCTCTTTATAATTTTCTGCAAGAAAACGTTCGATTTTATCGGTAGGGCTTCCATCTGCAAGACACAGTTCCCAGTTTTCATAGGACTGTCCCAGCATGCCCTCTATCAGTTCCCGTAAGAAGCATTCCGGTGTCTCATATAATGGTACTACAACAGAAACCAGCGGCATATGTTCAAACAACGTATTCCGCTGCACCTTCCATTCCTCTTTTGTCACCATATAATTCTGCCAGTTTTTCGTATATTCATGGTCTATGGGCTCATATTTTGTTTCCATTACTTTAATCGCCAGTCCCCGGAGTCCATGCTTGCGTATCATTCCAACTGCATATGCAGCCTTTTTCGTTAATCCCATTGCTTACTTCGATCCTTTTCCTGTTATAACAACCTGAATGGTCTTAAACAAGATTTTAATATCCAATGCCAGTGACCAGTTTGTAATATAGTAGGTATCCAGCTGTACCACTTCTTCAAAATCCGTAATGTTGCTTCTTCCACTGACCTGCCACATTCCGGTAAGTCCCGGCTTAATTCCGAGTCTTGCCCGGTGCCTTGCCTCATATCCGGCAAATTCTTCCTCCGTCGGCGGTCTTGTGCCTACCAGACTCATATCCCCTTTTAAAATATTCCAGAACTGTGGCAGTTCATCAATGGAAAACTTCCGCATGAACCTGCCAACCGGAAATACTCTCGGATCATCTTCCATCTTAAACATCAGCCCTGACATCTCATTCTGCCCCATCAGCTCTTTTTTCTGTTCTTCTGCATTTACATTCATGGAACGGAATTTATAAAAGCGGAATTTCCTGCCATTTTTCCCCACACGAATCTGGGAAAAGAAAACCGGTCCCGGTGACTGCTTCTTAATAATCGGTGCAAAAATAATGGTAGCAATACCGGCAATCACCAATCCCACAAAACCGCCTACAATGTCCATCAGACGTTTAAAAAACAACTGACGTGGTGTTGCAATACACATACTGGAAGTTAAAACCATATAATTTCCACACTGCTCGATTACTTTATTCGGCATCAGCTTGGAAGCATGTACCAGATTAAAATGTACCGTAACGCCCATTTCCAGTAGATCATCTGCCAGTGCCTGGCTGCTGGCTATAGTATTGCCATTGATAAATACTTCATCTACCACATTATTTTTTACATATTCAAAGAAATCATCTGCATTTGCTACCACCGGAATGCCCCGGATAATTTCTCCCTTACGCATTGCATCCACTACAACAACTCCGTGCACGGCAAATTCCCGATATGGCAGATTTTCAAATTCCTTAAGACAGCTTTCCACCAGTTCATCTGTCGTTACCACTATCATGGCAGACAGATTTCTGTCATTCATCATCTTTTTCTTAATAAAATTCTTAAGCCCGGAACGGCCGACAAATTCAAAAATCATAGACAGTCCCCAGAACATCAGGAAAATCTGTCTGGAGAAGTCAGACTGTCTGGTCCAGTATCCATATACCATCATTCCGGCAACAATGATTGTTGCATGAACAACAACATGCTTAAATTCCTGCGTATTCTTTCTCCGCAGAATGCTCTTATAGGATTCGCCGAAAAATACCACGCAGATATCAATCAAAATAAGGACTACCGCTAATCGCTGATATTCCTCATTTAAAAACTCATTTTTTCTTCCAAAACGCATAAAATAGGATAAGGCATATGCAAGTTCCAGACAGATAATATCCAGAATCGTAAAGTCAAGATGCTTCATCCAGCTTTTTCGTTCTTTTTTATACATAATCTATTCCCTCTTATGCAATACAAGCCATCTTTTTAGGAATATTATACCAGTCCTACCCTGTCAGGTACAACCGAATTCTTTCTTAATTTTCTGTGAAAAAAGTATGTTCTTCTTCTGTCAAATGCTGTTTCTGTGAATATACAGCCAGCTTTCCGAATAGTCTTTCCGTTCTTTCTCACTCATCTTCCCATATTTCTCATAAGGAATCTTTGCCAGAACCATCTTTTCATTTCCACATTTAAAACATTCCACTTCATTTCTTCTTGAAACCGTCCGTATCCAGCCACATTTCGGACAAATATAAACTTTCATCATGTGTAACTCTACCTCCCTGTTACTTGTTTTTCTCTATACTCAGTTACAAAGTTACCACTTTCTTACAAATTCTGCAATGCCTTAGTGCTTTTGTCCCAGGGAATAATCTGTCCGGTAACGGGTCAGTCCGGGATGATAATAGGGATCTCCCTGCTTTAAAATATCAATCCAGCGGGTTCTCATATATTCAATCTCTTCCTGAAAACGGCGTACTTTCTCCTCTGTATCCTCCTGTCCTCTGGACTTTGATTCATAATGGTACGCTTCTACGGATGGTTCATATATAATAAGATAACCCTTCTTCCGGATTTTAAGACACAAATCCACATCATTAAATGCTACTGATAAAGCTTCGCAGAATCCGTCCACCTCACGGAACACCTTCGCCGGCACCATAAGAAATGCTGCTGTTGCTGCACTTAAATTCTGCCGCAGGCTGGCCCTATACATATACCCACTATCGCTGCGTACCTGTCCTACACACATATTGGCTGCAATTCCTCTGGCATGTCCACCGATGCCTATGACAATTCCGGCATGCTGTATCGTATCATCCGGGTAATAAAGCTTTGCTCCCACTGCTCCGGTATTTTCTTTTCCGCACAGGGTAAGCATCCGTTCCATGTAATCCTTTGTTATAATCTCAATATCATTGTTTAAGAACAAAAGATATTCACCCTTTGCATAGGATGCTCCATAGTTATTAATGGCTGAATAATTAAAAGTACCCGGTATTTCAGGTTTCCATTCTACCACACGGATATCCGGATACTGCATCTGCAGCTCTTTATAATAATCAAAGATTTCTTCGCTTTTACTGTTATTTTCTATAATGATAATCTCATAATTCCGGTAGCTGCCCTGCCGAATGGATGTGATGCATTTTTCCAAAGAAGCTTTTTCGTCTTTATTCGGTATCAGAATGGATACCAGTGGCTGCTTCTTTTCGTGACTGCCTGCTGCCATAGATGCATGCTCTACTCTCGGTGCATGCTCTGCCTTTGTATGATAAAGCACTTTGGGAATATGGATGATACTATCGGACTGCTTTGCCGCCCGGCAGATCAGTTCTTCTGTTGCAGGATTTCCGTCATTTTCTTTCAGCGCCTGCAGGAATACCGTTTTTCTGATGCAGCATAAATGTCTGATATAACAGTAGTTTTCCAGATAATCCGGGCTGAAGTCCGGCTTTAAAAGAGGCTCTGCTGTCTCCGTTGTCTTTGATTCATCCGGACATCTGACATCTTCATCTGTATAAATCAAATCCGGCTTTCCGATTTCTTCCCAGTGAATTCCTGACTGCTTTGTCTCTTTTGGAAAAGCAATGGCATGGGCAAGCTCGTAGAAAGCATCCGGTTCTATGGTGTCACCCGCCTCAATAAGCGCTGCATATTCCCCGGAAAGTTCTATTTCTTTTCCGGTACAAAGCTTATTGATACAGGTTAGATTCCAGTTGGTATAACTCTGCTGTTCTAACATAGCCAACGCATCTTCTCTATTTTCTCCCATATAAACACAACTGATAAGCGGTCGATAGGACCACTTATCAGATTCTTTTGTCTGTATCTTAAGTTGTGCTTCTGTCACCTTATGGCCTGCTGCATATTCCGCATAGGAAATCTGCTCCGGTTCTCCTTTTTCTTTCAGGCGGATAAAGAATTCCTTTAAACCATAATTTTTTAAATATCGGAAACCTTTTCTGAGGTTATAAAGGCTCAGTTTCATCTTGTCTCCTTTTTTCACTGCTCTAATCTCACTGCACTAATCTCGTCGTTCTAATCAGGCAGCTTTATTTTCTAAAATTAATCTCTGTCATAAATATCTCTGGTATATACCTTGTCCTGCACATCCTCTAAGTCTGCACTGTTACGGTTGGATACAATAACATCGGACATCTTCTTGAACTCGTCTAAGTCATGGATTACTTTGGAATTATAGAAGCTGTCGTCCTTTAAGGTTGGCTCATAAATCACTACTTCAATGCCCTTTGCTTTCAGACGTTTCATAACGCCCTGAATAGAAGACTGGCGGAAGTTATCGGAATTGGTCTTCATGGTCAGACGATAAATACCTACTATAGAAGGATTTCTATCTAAAATCTGCTGTGCAATGAAATCTTTTCTTGTCGTATTAGCTGCAACGATTGCTCCGATAATATCATTTGGAACATCCGCATAATTTGCCAGTAACTGCTTGGTATCCTTTGGCAGGCAGTATCCGCCATATCCGAAGGACGGATTGTTATAATAGTTACCGATTCGCGGGTCTAAGCCTACGCCTTCGATAATCTGTCTGGTATTTAATCCTCTTACCTCTGCATAGGTATCCAGTTCATTAAAATAGGAAACACGCAGTGCAAGATAAGTATTTGCAAATAATTTGATTGCTTCTGCCTCGGTGAGGTGTGCTAATAATACCGGAATATCCTCTTTGATAGCACCCTGTTTTAATAAGCCGGCGAACTCTTCTGCCTTTGCCCTTAAGCTTTCATCCTCTTTCGGATATCCCACTACGATACGGGATGGATAGAGGTTATCATATAATGCTCTTCCTTCTCTTAAGAATTCCGGAGAGAAGATGATATTTTTGCTGCCAAACTGCGCTCTTACTTTTTCGGTATAGCCAACCGGAACTGTAGATTTGATAACCATAATTGCATCCGGTGCATATTCCATAACCAGCTTGATTACGGCTTCTACGGATGATGTATCAAAGTAATTCTTCTTCTCATCATAGTTGGTCGGAGTGGAAATGATAATAAAATCTGCTCCTTCATATGCTGCCTTTGCATCTGTGGTAGCCCGCAGATTCAATGGTTTCTCTGCTAAATATTCTTCAATCTCCTTATCGACGATTGGAGATTTCTTATGATTAATCAGATCGACCTTCTCTTCAACAATGTCGACTGCCCATACCTCATTATTCTGTGCTAATAAAATGGAATTTGACAATCCCACATAACCGGTTCCTGCTACTGCAATTTTCATGTGTATCCTCCTTATTTTTCATTGTGTTTTAATTTTCCAAATATCATGCGTACTTCTTCACGCACCAGTTCATCCCCTAAGATTAAAAGCATAATGCCATAGGTTACTACTCCAATTATAATCATCAGTAACATATAAATCAAATAACTGTTGAAAGTTACCTTCTGAAACAGCACATATGCAATGACCATCGGAGCGGATGCGATGACATATTTCCAGACACCCTGCATCATTCCCTTAAACGGTATCATCTTATGTCCTAAGATAATGCAGATTAACATTACCATTGCCTCTGCCAGTACGGTAGCAATTGCTGCTCCATCGTAGCTTAATACCGGAATCAGCAGGTAGTTAATGATAAGGTTACTGATTGCGCCACCCAAGGTTGCCCAGAAAATAATCTTCTCTTTCTTCTTTGGCATAAATATCTGATATGCAATAAAGCCGTTAATCGGCGAGAAGAACAAATTGATGGCAAGAATTCTCGATGTTGTAACACTCGGGAAAAACTCGCTGTAATTCTTACCGGATATCAGATGAATGACTTCCGGTGAAATCAAAAGCATACCCACCATACATGGTACAATTAACATCATCATAAAACGGAATGCCTGTTTTAACAGCCGGTCAAAGTTATCCTTCTGGTCATTTTCAAGATAATATGCCATCCGGGGCATGATAACCGTACTCAGAGATTTAATCAGCGTACACAAAACCTGATTCATCTTCGATGCCGTTGTATAGATTCCCGCATCCTTATCTCCCTTCATCCATCCCAACATTGTAATATCGGAATTGAGATAAATAACAGATGCAATCGAAACGCCAAACATATATACCATCGGTTTCATATGAACCTTGATATCAGCCCAATGGACTCTTGTTTCAAATAAATGGATATAATGTCTGCTGTGAATAAAATTCAGCACACCGGAGCCAACGGTAGATACCGCAGTCAATGCCACATACCATGCCACATCACCTTCATTCCGTACCAGCACAAATAGCATTACAAGTGCTACTACCTGGAAAATGACAGAACGAATCGTAATATACTCATACTCTTCCAACAGTTCATAGAGCCATTCCATACCAAGGGTGGTAAATAGAATCGTAGAACTGCTGATTAACAGCAGCATTTCATAACCATCAAACTTCGGCAGGAACAACGCACCTGCAAATCCGATATAAGCAAGCACCGTAAATACCAGATTGATGAAAAACATCTCCGAAGCAAATTTATTTAATTTTGCCTTATCGTCACGAATTTTTGCACCCTCTGTAATGGCATAATTATTAACACCAAAGGATGCTACCAGCTGAAAATAGCTGACAATGGATGCTACATAGGCAGCCCGTCCCACTCCGGCAGAATTCAGTACCCGCGTTGCATATGGATAGGTAATCAGCGGGAATACTATTGTCATCAAAACCCGAATCAGATTCATTATAAAGTTAAATTTGATTGATTTTACTTCTTTCACAATATGTCCTCGCTGTTACTTCTGCATTGCCTCTAAATGTTCCAAGAGAATTCCAAGCGATTTAATCTGATTCTCCAGATTAAAGATTTCTTTTTTACGCTCGGTCTTATAAATATAATCCGTAGAGATATCCTCAAGATGAAGAATTCTTACCTCCGGACAGTATACCATCGGTATTCCCGCTTCTTTACATCTTAAATATAAAAGTTCTTCTTCCCGGAACATAAAGGTATCCGGCACGAATGCATCTTTATATTTTGTAAGATAAATCGGCGAGAAAATCAGACAGCAGCCATGCAGTACCAGCTCATCCTGATATTCCAAGGAGCCTTCTGTGCAGTCTTCATGTTTCTTTAATTCCGGCATCACATGAATCTTTCCAAGGAAGATGCGAAGCAGCAGCTTTGCTCTGTCCCAAAGATTCCAAAGTGGATAAATGGAAGAGGTAATGTGTTTTAATCTCGTCTCATATACATGGCGTTCTTTTTTCAAACCCTCAATGGATGCAATTTCATAATACATGGCATTTTCCCTGCCATCCTTTAATTCAATATGCGGTCCCATTACTGCAAACTGATGTGCTTCATAGGCTGCCTCCACCAACTGCGCAAAGTTATCCTGCAATAAAATCACATCATTATTCATCACGCAGATAAAATCACAGTGCAGATCTTCTCTTGCATATACATAGCCAAGATTGTTACCTTTGGCAAAGCCGAGATTTTCCTTACTCAAAAGAACACTTACATGCTCTGTGTCTTTATAGCACTCTGCTAAATCTTTACCGGTTCCGTTGCCGGACGCATTATCTACTACCACAATTTCATAATCAGCCTGTGCCATTTTCTCCTGAATTGCCGCAATACACTTCTTTGTCATATCAAGAGTGCAATAATGCAATACCACAAAGCCAAATTTTTTCTTCTCACTCATCTTTGATTCCATCCATTCCAGATATCCTAATTGTGTAATAATAAACTGTCAATGAACAGCCATTTTACATGGCATACAAAATACCAAAGCATTGCCTTCCGGTATAATTTTAATGCCTTTTTATCAGACATCTTTCCGGTCTTGCAATATTCTAACCACGCCTCGGATACTGTAAGTCCGTCTTTTTTTATCTTTTCCTCATAGAAAGCCACCTTTTCTCCGGCTGGCTGTTCCTTACATTTATGCATGAAACTCATATCCGCCCGGTGACGTATGAGACTGTAGCGGATAAATTCCGGTGCAATCTTCTGCTCCAAGTCATAATCCATCAAATTTCTAAGATAGTTGATAAACCGGGAATTTCCCGTCCAGATGCCGTCTCCGGTCTGACGATAGCTCGCCATAATATCCGGCATATAATATACATCCCCATGCTTGATAAAACAGAACGTAATGGTATTATCATTAAAATAATCTGCTACCACATCCATCGGAATATCCTTGATATAGGCACTTCGCATCAGAATAGAATCCGGATGGAAATAGAAACGTCCCCAGTAGGTTGTTCCCTTTAATTTCATCGTATGATTGCAGTTTAAAAATGGTGTATTTTCTTTCGTCTTCTCATCATAGGCATAGACATTGTGGGCACAGACTGCATATTTTGCATTTTCCGGCTGATCCATAATCTCTACCTGCTTCTGCAGTTTATGGTCATCGATATAGAAATCATCCCCATCGAGATAAGCAAAATACTCTCCCTTTACATACTGCAAAAGATTCAGACGGTTTCTTGATGCCCGCTGGCTGCTGTTGTATTTCACACCAGGTTCCCGGTCCATCACATAGATTTCCATTCTATCCGGATATTTCTGCTTCCATTTCTGTAATTTTGCCATGGTGCCATCGGTAGAACCATCGTCACCAATCAGCACCTCAAAATCAAAATCACATTTCTGGTCAAAAACACTCTGCAATGCCTCATCCACATAATCTTCCTGATTATAAAAAGTCACAAGGACGCTTACTTTCATACTATCCTCCAGTGCCTACAATGTAATTGAGTAGGTCAGGTTATTACAATAGGAGCTTCCGAAGTCTTCTTTGCTGGTAATCAGTCCCATATTCAGATAATTACCTAAATCTTCGGTTGCTGTTCCCCAGGAAATCCGTTTATAACCACGATTCTTCATTTCCACAATCATGGAATAATACATAAAGGTCATCGGGCTTAATTTATTAAACGCCTGTCTTGCAGCAAGATACTGTGTATGGGCACAACCTACTTTATCGAAATAAAACATCATGGAGCCAGCTAACATTTCATCCTCTTTGAAGATGCCAAAGAAGCCGCATTCCTCCGGGAAACGGTCATTCTTGAAATCTAAAAGCTCTGCTAAAGTATGTACCGGTTTGGTATCATACTTGGAAAGGTTCTCACAGAGAATATCATAGAATTCTTTAATCTCATCATCTGTCGTCAGCGGTCTGCATTCCAGACCTTCCTTCTCACAGTTGTGGACATTGGTACGTTTTCCCTGTGCAAAGTTAGATAGAATTGCCTCTTTATAGGTAGCATAGTTTACATAAGTGCTCAGTTCCTTATGCTCCGTATAGCCTGCATGCTGGAATGCATACTGGAATAAATCACTTTCTACTTCTGAGAAAATATCGGAAGTCATTTTAAGATAAGCCTCGTTATAGCCCTGCTCCTTAAGATAATCCTTTAATTCTTCTACTAATACCACTACATGTTTGGCATTGTGATGCTTCTTGTCGATAATGATACCGCCAAAGGTGGTTCCTTTATGGGAGAAAAATACCTTTTTCCCATCCTGCTCTAATTCACATGCCGGAATCAGGGCTGCGATATTATTTTTCTCATTATATACTACCAAAGATACATCTTTAAATCTGCCTGCCGGATGATAATTGAAGAACCGGCGGCTCTGTAAAAAGGTTCCGTTTATGGATTTTTCTGTGATAAATTTATCCCACTGTTCCTCTAAACTGTCCTCATATTTTTCAAATCGAAACATAGTCTCTCCTCTTCTATTTGAATGCATTGATTGCATCAATGACATATCCGGTTTCTTCCTCTGTCATTCCATAATACATCGGAATGCTAAGCTCTGTTGCAGAAATCTCTTCTGCCAGTGGAAGCTCTCCCTTTTTGATGCCAAGGCTTTCATATGCGCCCTGCAGATGCATTGGAATCGGATAATGTTTATTGGTTCCAATTCCCTTTTCATTTAAGAACTTCTCTAATTCATCCCTGCGTGCACAGCGGATTGCAAAGATGTGGAATACATGCTTCGTATCCGGCATTATAGTTGGCAGAGCGATTTCCGGATTCTTAATTCCGGCAAGATATTTCTCTGCTGTCTCAATACGGTTTGCATTCCAGCGGTCTAAGTTCTTTAATTTAATTCTTAAGAAAGCTGCCTGCATCTCATCCAGTCTGGAGTTATTTCCCTGATAGATATGATGATATTTATAATCAGATCCATAGTTGCCAAGGGCACGTACTTTATCTGCCAGCTCTTTATCATTGGTTACAAAAGCTCCGGCATCTCCTAATGCGCCTAAGTTCTTGCCCGGATAAAAGCTGAATCCGGCTCCGTCTCCAAGACTTCCCACATGTTTTCCCTTATAGAGTGCGCCATGTGCCTGTGCAGAATCTTCGATTACTTTCAGATTGTGACGTTTTGCAATGTCTATGATTTCATCCATTGGTGCCGGCTGTCCATAAAGATGGACTGCCATAATTGCTTTGGTCTTATCGGTAATCTTCTCTTCGATTCTTGCCGGGTCAATGTCGAAGGACTCTAAAGTCGGCTCTACAAATACCGGAGTTGCACCTGTATATGAAACTGCCAGTGCTGTTGCAATAAAGGTATTGGATGGAACAATGACTTCGTCTCCTGCTCCGATTCCATATGCTTTCAATGGAAGAAACAGTGCATCCAGTCCGTTGCCTACACCGACACAGTATTTCACGCCACAATATGCGGCATACTCTTCTTCAAACTTTGCTAATTCTTCTCCCTGGATAAACCAGTTTTTTGCTAAAACCTGCTGAAATTTTCCGGTAAGTTCGTCCTTGATTTCATCATGCATTTTCTCAAATGACACAAATGGTATTTTCATGGCAATTCTCCTTTACTTATTCTTATTTTTCTCTTTTACAAATGCAAGAAATTTATCGTAATCCCTGATATAATCATTTTCATCATAATATTCTGATGCCAGTACCATCAGCACCGCATCCTCGGAGAAATCATACATTTCCCGCCACATATTATTTGCAATATATAAGCCTTCATATGGCTTGTCCAATAAGACCTCTGCCGTCTCACTGCCATTATCCAGATGAATCTTACAGGTTCCATGAATCGGAATCAGAATCTGCTCCAGACACCTGTGTGCATGATAGCCTCTCCGTACACCATCTACGGTATCATACATATAGTAAACACGCTTAATTTCAAATGGAATATCGCGCATCTCTTCCAATGCTACCAGCTGACCGCGTTCATCCCCATGCTGCTGAAATCTGTACTTAATCACTTCCATGGACATTCTCCTTCTTCCACATTCCTGTGCTTCGCTTTCTATTTTAATTCTTTTCTTACTCTTACTCTGCTTTTTCTTTGCCGAATTCCGGATTATCTAAAAATCCCTTCTGTTTATGAGCCGGCTGATATGCGCCTTTCCGTACCTGCAGCATATGGCTTACAAGATAACGGATGGCATCCGGATTGCGGAACAGCCGTAAAAAAGTACGAAGGTAAAGGTTTCTGATTTTATATAATCCCAATACCTTTTTCTGCTTCTTCACATATGGATTTTCGCTGTACTGCTCCTGAATCATGGCATAGAACCGGTCTACATCCTGTGCAAGAAGCTCTGAGAAGCTGCTTTTCTTCTTGGTGGATACTCCGGTATCGGCTTCATACCATACCAGATAATCCGGGAAGAAATGCATTGGTCTGCCGTCTAAGCCTGCCATCATCTGAAAAATATCTTCTGCATAAATGACCGTTCCTTCTATCTTCTTAAGATAGGTCATGTAATAATCTACGGTATAACAGGTACATGCACCGGAAGCATTGTCCCGATACAGCACCAGATTCTTTACAATCTTATCCTCATTCCAGTTCTTATAAGGAGATAAATCAAAAGGATGTGGAAATTCCACATAGTCTACACCGCCATCTTCCCGGCGGCAATAGCCCCGCATCAGCCCGAAACAGGACTCATACTGATTCTCTTCCATAAAGTCATACACCTGCTGCAGGGTATGTTCATTATAGAATACATCCCCCGGTCCAAAGTCCCGGACATATTTACCCTTTGCTTTTGCCAGACCATCTATGAGGTTCTTTACTGTTCCCTGATTCTTTTCATGGGGAACAAGAGTATAATTTGCAAACTGATGCACCTTAAAATATGTTTCTATCTTATCAAAACAGTTTTCTTCTGAACCATCATCTGAGACTACGATTTCATAATCCTTAAAGGTCTGTGCCATGACAGAATCCAGTGTAACTAATAATTTCTTCCAGTCCGGATGATAGGTTACGATTAAAACAGTAAATTTCATCGTTGCTCCTTCTTGTTAACTTATACAGTTTACTATGTTTTCTTAAAATTTGCAACTTACAGTCTGCCGATGAGGAACAGTATTCTGACAAAGATTTCATCAATCATTCCCTGGCGCAATTTATGTGGATAAAACACTTTTTTCAACGCTGCTATTGGATGAAATCCCTTTTGTGTAAACAGATAAAGAGTCTTTCTATCTTCCTCACTCAACTTATCTTTATATAATTCTGCGTATTCACAAATCTGCCGTCTGATATACTTAAAATAGTGATTCAGGAAAAACTTTTTAAACCTCCAAACTTGCGCTTTCCAAAAGCTATCCCCACTGTTACTAACATTGCTCCCTGTTCTACGGTATTTTACGGTTGCACGTTCATCATATATAACCTTTCCCATACCAACACACACCATATACATCCACCAGTCGTGTCCGGTAGAATATTTTGGCATCTGTTCTGTTACCATGTCCTTAGCTTTACGGTTAAATACACTGTTAAAGCCCAATGAAACACAGTCTACCATTGAATTTGCAAAAGATATATTAGGATGTTTACAGTCCCTATGTGCCACAAAATTTAACTCGCCATCATAATAATCATAATTTGAGAAATACAAAACAGGAACATCTGATGGGCTTTTATCCAGCAATTCCAATGCCATCTTTATCTTATCCGGAAACCAAAAATCATCCTGATCACTAAAGGCATAATAATCTGCTTCACCGCCATTTGCAATCAGCCACTCAAAACTTTTCACAAAACCAACATTTTTTCCTGCTTCAAGATGAATTAGGCCTTGTTCTTCATACTCTTTTAAAATAGTCAGTGTTCCATCTTTTGAACCATCATCTCTTACATATATTTCAATATTTTTATAAGACTGTTCCAATATACTTTCTATCTGTTCACGAATATACTTCTCTCCATTATAAGCCGATAATAATACATTTACTTTCTTATCCATATTAATCATTCCTTACTTTTCATTTAACTTACCTACAAAGCCGATTTCCGTATCATATATCCTTTCCAGTGAATCAAAATATGCCTGTTCATCCTGATAAATCTGGCTGTCTTTTAATACCAGTATATACTCTGCTCCGGAATCATTCAAATGATTAAAATAATCTGTGTGATTCGGATCACTCTGTCCCCAGCCATAATATCTTTGATTCGTAATTGCCTGATACCACAAATCGTCCTCCCAGTATCCTGCCATCGGGACAAGTTCCTCGCCTTGTTCTAAAAGTTCATTGTAAACCCAATGATATAATTCCTCTTTCTCTTTCGAATATCCCGGCATCCAAAACGTTATGTAATTATAATGCAATAAATCATTATATGCTTCTGCCTTATATGACGAAACCATAAGACTATTATGTATCTGGATACGTTCCTCTACTTTTCCCAGATACATTCCCGTCAGGAATACCCAGGCAGCAAAACATCCTGCTGCCAGTATCCTCGTCTGTTTCTGTGCATATACAACTGCATAATACGTCAGTACAAAAGCAAGCAGCCACAGCAGAAAATATATTTTATAAAAATAATAGGTGGATGCCTTTCCTGTAAGTGCTTTCCAGAACAGTACCAGTGCAAACAGCAATGTATATGGAGCCAGAAACAGAACCAGATTATTCTCTTTCTTCCTGCACATCATGCAAAAGCCAAACAGTATGAAAGGGATATATAACACAAAATTTGAAAACAGATCCCGGTAACATGCTCCTTCATTTACAATCGCATTTGATACCGTTACTCCATCCTTAAATACGCCTGCATATGTATAAACAAAACCAAGTATGCACGGGATCAGGAATACCGCAAGACAGGTCGCCACCGTATCTTTTGATACTAATTTATGTGATCTGTATTGTTTTACGAAAATACAGCTGATCAGTGCAAAGAATACTACCGGCATAAACATTACATAACATTCAAATATTGCCAGACAGCCAAGCATCAGGAATATAATGTTCATCCACTTTCCCATTTCTTCTTTCAGATACATATCTGTCAGGATGATCAGCATTCCAACTACAGTAACGCCCATTCCAAGATAGGTAAATCCATAAATCATGGCACACATAGGATAACCGATCATATACATAAAAGAAAGAATATAGGCTGCAATCCTGCCAAAGGAATCTTTGCTGTATTTTCTTGCAATACCATAGAAAATAAATGCAGACAGGCAGACCTGTACCAGTTCACTCAGGACATAAATCCGGTAACAGTAATCAACGGTTACAAATGGAGCCAGGAATTCTATCAGCAGACCATTCCATACATTTTCATAGAACATGCTGGTTACCGTTCCATCATTTACAAAATCCATTGCTGCCCGGAAATGATTCGCCGGATCAATGGTCAGGAAATTCAGATTAAATGCTGTTCCACCATATCTCGTTTTTGCAAAAACAACAAATACCGCTACCAGAGTTACAAGAAATGCCAGATCACTCCAGGCAAATTCATATTTCTGATATTTTTTCTTTTTCCAGTTAAAATACCATACGATTGCTCCAGTCACAATATCAATGATTCCCACCGAAAGAATATTTACCGGAATATGTACCAGATCCAGAATTGCCGCCCAGAATGTATGATAACAATTTAACAGGATCAGCAATAAAACAATCCATGTCATCCCCGACTGTTTTTCTTCACTTTTATAGGCAAAGAAAATACTGCTCCAGACAATGACCACTGCTGCCGCAAAAAAAATCGTACTACCAAGGTTCCATCCCATTCCTCTTATCGTCCCTTCTTTTTAATAACAGGTTTTCATCAGAATAAATAATGCATATAGCAGCATAACACCCATAATTCCAAATGTCTTTCCTGCATAATGCCTGATATTCTGTTTTATTTTTCCACTTCCAAGTGCAATAAACGGAAGAATGATAAGGATAATAAAATATCTTCCCTGTACTCCTCCTATAATTGCACAGCCAACCGGATTTGCATAGCCATCTGCAATATAAAGTCCCATCATAACAGCCACTGCGGTAATAACAAAAGTACCAAGTACCAGTGTTCTCTGTCTTGCTTTTAACTTCCCATTCATATCCTGGGCATCCAGAATACCAACACCGGTCAGGAAACATGGTGCAATAATAATAAGCAGGCTCAGCGGATAATTCAGACTTCCCAATATACTAAGCTGACTTAAATAATCTACTGTTTTTACCAGAATCGTAGATAGAATCACTTTTACTCCCGCTGATGGATTCGACATCAGATACTGCATCTGCGTCACATCACTATCTGCTCCGCCGACAGCCTGAAGTCCACTAATTCCCGATGAAACACGCATCATAATATAAGCGCACAAAACTGCAAATGGAATTAAGGTTATTGCAAAGGCTTCCCAGTACTTTTTCCTGCTTTCAAATTTATCTTTTGGTATCAGAAATACCAGAAGTCCCATGCAGGCATAGACATATTTGCATAAGAACATGCCCAGCAACAGAAATCCTAATATCAGTGTATGTTTCCATGTCAGCCGGCACTTCTCGTCAAATGCAAAATAAAAGCACAATGCAACGAACAGGAATCCAAATCCATTTAATACAGCATCCTGCGAAAGGGAAGCTGCCTGATATATGCTCAATGGCATAACCGCCAGCATGGCAAGCAGATTTTTATAGCATGGAATGAACCGGACTGCCAGATAACCCAAAAGGATGTAGGTGAAAAGATTAAACAGTCTGCCCAAAAGGATTACACCATACATGCTTAAATGCAATGTTCTTCCAATAAAGAATCCAAGTCCCTGTGGCCAATATACAATAGAAGTCACACTTTCATAGTAAACCATTTCTATTTTATTATCTGAAAATTTCTGAGACTTTAAATAATCTACATATTCACGCCCTTCACTTCCATTCGGAGTAATCAGCCGGTATGAAATATCATTCACATTTTCCGGTACATTTATCACGCCGTCTCCATGAGAGAAGTTGCCAAATGAACCCAGTAAATTTCCATAAGAGACATCCATCGCTTTATAGAAATGGGAAGGAGCATCACATTCTTGAAATGGTGGATTGATGACCGCCATGGAAATTCCCATGACTGAAGCCAGTATTACAAACAGATATTCCGGCTTTTCCAGGCGTTCCGGTATCACAAAAATGCATACAACTGCAAATACACCCAATACAAATAAGACAAAAAATGTCATATTCAATCCACCGCCATATATAACCGACATCCGTAAGCGGCTTGCTGCATCCGCATCATTTACAAGCATATCTGTCCCATACTCTCCTGCGAGGGCACAATAGTTCACCTGACCGGTATCCTCTTCTTCCTTCAGTATCAGATAGACCTGTCTGCTTCCTTCCACCTTCCCTGACGGGAGTGAAAAACTGACTGTGGTTTCATTTCCGCCAGAATTTGTCAATACAGCTGTGGAACTGGCAAGAACTTCTTTTGTATCTGCATTGTATAAAGCTGCATCTATTGTTACATTCTGTCCGGAATCATTTGTCATCAGAAGTGCAACCGACTGAACCTCATCCGAAATCCAAAAATACTGTACGATCGTATTTCCCTCTGCCGCAATTTCTATATGTTCCCCGCTTTCATCATTATAATTATCCTGTCTCGATTCATAAAATACACTTCTGTATTTTACCAGCAAAAGCGTAATTATGAAAAATACAGCTGCCGCTATCCAATATTTCCGTGGAATTTTTTTAATTTTTTCCTTCATCCCTGTTTAAAAACACCTCTTTTTTACTTTTTAAATTCAAATACAGGCATACCATTACCAGCATGACAATTCCTATTATACTTCCAACAATTCCTTCCTTCAGCCGGGGAATATGATACTTTGCATAGATCTCATGATTTCCAGCCGCCAGTCTGACTGCCGGGAATCCATAATCCCCATTGATCGTTTCTGTTTTCTGTCCATCTACATAGATTTCCCAGCCATCCTGATCCGGGATTACCAAAAGGAGATAGCCTTCTTTTTCATTGGAAACAGTACCTTTTAATGCTGCACCTTCTGTTCTGAAAGTTCCGATTTCAACCTGTCCTGTTTCCTGTTCCTGCAGACCTTCCTGTCCATCTTCTATAATCAAGGTATCGTTCAGCAACCGTCTGCGGCTTCCTTCATCCAGCTGTTCACAAGCTTCCTGTGTCATTGTTTTTTCATAAAAAGAAGCCACGGAAGCTGCATTCATATTCTGATAAATATACACATTTCCAATTTTATCCATATACTGGAATCCCGGAAAATCTATTTCAGAAGCGCTCAATATGTATTTTAGATCGATCAGCTTCATTGGATACCGTTCCGTTTCATCTGTATAGATAAATGCCCTCTGTGCATCTGTCACTTTCTGGCTGCTATACAGATTTGTGTAAAACATGGAAAGGTTTCTGTTTATTGTACTATTGTAATCTGTTATCGCAGAATAACCTGCTATCAGCGGATCTCCATATGTCGAATAAAAAGAATATGTCTTTTCTACCCGATAAAAAGAATCATCTCTCTCTTTTATATACTTCAATGCTTCCGTCGTATCATTTGCTATTTTCTTACCGGAATAGCCTATATTTTCTCCGGAAGCATATGCAGTCACACGCTCATTATTAGTAATATAATTTTCTTTTCCAACCGAAACGATCAGACATACTGCAATCAGGAATTCTATCATGCCAAAGATCTGTCTGGTTCTGCACAGATATCCGGTCAGTAATAATAATGCAAATATTATGCATAATACAATAAGTTCTCCATCATATCCGATCACCTCAGTGGATGCTCTTTTTCCTGCCTGCAGCAGGACTGCGATGCTCATTCCTAATCCCAGCAGCAATCCCCAGATACTTATTTCTTTCTTTACGATCATACTTTCCCATTCTGATGCGACCAGCAATGCCGCCATCGGCATTATGACAAAAGTATATCTTGCCTGTGCATATGCAAAACCATTAAATGCTATTGCAAATCCTGGATTATACAGGATAAATACTGCGACAACTGCTACAAGGATTCCATACAATGCCTGCTTTATATTTTTACAGGCTTTTATTTTACGGATAAGGAACTGTCCCAGAAAGATAAATATAAATACAGTAAGACAGACATTTGGCATTTCATAATAATTTCCCCATCCTGTTGCATTTCCTGTCTGATTAATACATATAACATTATTCGATATAAGACGGCCAGTTGTCTCGATGTTCGCATCCATCGGATAAGCCGAAAATAATCCATGCAGGAATTTTACAACCGCTGATTCACTGGAATCAAGTCTTGATGAACTGGATGTCAGATAAGAAGCTGCCGGAAGCAGTGTCACCGCCCCCATAAGCACACCACATACCATCGTGCCAAAAACTGCCACAGCATGCTGTATTCTGCCTTTCCACCGCATATTAAGTTCTGGATCCAGCATTCTTAAAACACAATAGATTGCAGCAAATGCAAGCGCCATATAGGTATTATAATAACTGTATAATACAGATGCAGCAACAGAAAGTCCCAGTCCTGCAACATATCTTGTTTTTATCTCTCTTAATAATTTTTCCAGGAAAATCAGTATGATAATCTGGTAAACACAAATCGTTCCCAATAAATAATGCTGTCCCCACAACATTAAGTAGCCATTAAATGCATATAAATATCCACCAACACATGCTGCTTTTTCTGATAAACGAAACATTTTCAGGAAATAACGGCAGAGCAGTGCCGAAAGAACAATTTTTAAAATCTGTGCGATCACAAGCAGTCTCCGCACTTTTGAAATTCCAAAGACTACTCCTCCCAATATAACAAACAGTCCAAATGGATCCAGTGTCTGGGATATATTATTCATCAGACTTGTTCCAAGACCATAATCCCAGTTCCAGATACCAAAAGTCCCTTCCTGAATTCTTCTTACACAATTCATATAATACGGATAATACTGCTGTATTGTATCGGAACCAATATCTGCAAAAATAAACAGCCTGTCACCAAATATGTACTGGTAAAAAATATAGCCCGCTGTAGCACCGGTTACTGCAAGAAATAATGTCAGTGATGCCGCCTTTTTCAGTTTTTTTCTGTCCTGCGGAATATGTTCTGCTGCTTTGGCTGCTATTATAAGTAGCAGGAATGCAAATGCAATTTTAATGATTTCTTTCTTATGAATTCGTGCATATATCTCAAGTGGGTTACGATAAGAAATATTTTTTATATTATAATGCAAGCCCGGCACATCCGATATCAGCACTTTAATATACTTTGTTGTCTTTTGCATCTGAATTGGATTATGCCCCAGTTCAAAAGTATAAGTCCCCGGTTCATTATTAAATTCTTCTGTTTCAGACTGCCAGATAAAACCGGTGATGTTCTGCTCCAGCTGATCCATCTCAATGTCCAGAAGCTTATCTGCATTTACTGGAATAACGAAAAAACTGTCATCCCCTGTGATATATCCTTCTCCATCCGGTATCAATCCATTTGCAGATGCCATAATGTTTTCAAGATTCTGTTTTTCCGGGAATACCGTTGTATACACTTTCAGATTATCAAATCCTCTTGCCCCTGCTGTTCCCACCAGAATCAGACCTGCTATGATCAGAATCAGTTCTGCAAGTAATACGCCTGCATTTTTCAGCCATTTTTTCTTATCGATTGGAATCTGCATCTTCTTTCTTCTCCTCATTCAGCATCTGGCGTACCACATAAAGTGGTCTTTGTTTTGACTGCATAAAGATATTTCCTACATAAATGCCTACCAGACCGACTACCATAATAATAATTCCTCCGATGAGACAGTTAGTTGCTACGATACTGGTCCAGCCTGCTGCCACATGACCGGTAAAATAATAGATAATCAGTCCGATAATCACCAGTGCTGAAATGATGGACATCAAAAATCCAAAGCCCATGGTGAATTTCAAAAGTTTATCCGACTGGGAGGTTAAAATCTCTCCCGCCATCTTAAAACGCTTCTTCATGTTATAAGAGGATTTTCCCTCAAAACGGGAATCGTGTTCCACATCAATTGCTGTCTGCTTAAAGCCAAGCCATTTCACATAAATTACAAAGGCACGGTGCATTTCCCGCATCTTGCAGTAATTATCGATTACCACCCGTTTGCTGATGCTGAAATTACAGATTGCCGGGTCATAGTGTCCATCCGATGCAAAGGAATAAATCTTATAGAATATTTTAGATACTAATACCTTTAAGAAAGAATCTTTTCTATGTACTCTTCTGGCAAAGACCACATCATAACCTTCCTGAGCCTTGCGATAAAGATTCGGGATTTCTTCCGGTCTGTCCTGTAAATCACAGTCCATCACCACTACCCAGTCTCCTTTTGAGGCATCCAGTCCTGCAGTTATTGCCATAATCTGTCCGAAATTCCGGGATAATTCAATCCCCTTTACACGGCTGTCCTCCTTACAGATTTCTTCGATTACTTCCCACGAATTCTGCGGGCAGGCATCGTTTACCAGAATAATTTCAAAATCATCGGTGATGGTACTTACCGATTCCACCAGACGTCTATGCAATTCATGCAGCGCTGCCCGGCATCCATAGACCGGAACTACAACTGATATATCCATTTTCATACCCTCCTATAGGTAAAACACGATAATGCCAAGCAGTATCAGTGCATTTCCAAATACTTTACGTTTTGTAATCGGCTCTTTAAAAAAGAAAAAGCTTAAAATCATAATTAAGATATAGCCCAGGGATTCAATGACCGGGCCATTCTTATATTCAATTCCATGATATGCCAGAATCGTCAATACGGTAGTTCCTACCATCATGGCATATCCGATGATGACATATGGATTTAAGTATTCCTTTATTACATTATCATATTTTTTTGCAGCACTTTTCTTTAACAAAATCTGCGAAAAGGAAGCTACTACTACGGATGCCACCAGAAAAAGCCAGTATATCATCTTCTACCCCTCCTTATTCACAATCATGGTGCCGGCAATTACCAGAAGGACACCAATAATATTCTGTACCGAAATATGTTCTCCAAAAATCAGTGCTGCCCAGATCATAGACCACAAAATCGCAATGCTCCGGTTTGCATATGCTACCGACAAATCAACCCTTTTGATAATCTGCTGCCAGAAAATGGCATACAATCCAAGGATGAAGATTTCCACTCCGTAACACAGAATAAATCCCATGGATAAAAACTCATATCCTGCTGCAAACTTCGCTGCCACACCGGATAATGTGTATATCATAATTACCAGCTGCAGTAAAATCAGCAGTAGCCACTTTTTCTTTCCTTCTACTTTACTCATCGTTCCAACCAATCCTTAATCTCTGCCTGATTTTTTCCAGCCAGAATGTAATAACCAAAACGGCTTCCACTGTCTACTACCTGATGTTCTCCTACCGGCTCCATTTCACTTACCATCTGAAGCAATTCCGGACTTTTGCTCTTAATCTCTTCCAAAACATCCAGATCCTTCTTTGTAAACACAAAGCGGATTCCCGCACACATCGGCTCATGTGCCGGTGTCAGTTCCGGTTCCTGTCCCAAAGCAGTCTCAATTACCATGCGGACAAAGTCATATCCGGAAGATAAATATACCAGATGGGAGCCAATACAGTCGCCACCCATACGGGAACCGATTTCAATGATTCTTACATTGCCATCGGCATCCAGTTTAAATTCTGAATGAGAAGCGCCATTTTCAATCTCAAGAGCAGTAAGTGCCTTCGGAATAAATTCCTTCACCCGGTTCATTTCGATTTCAGAAAGCTCCGGTGGCTCCATATGTCCGGTCTCAATAAAATGAGGATATCCTGTGGTATATTTCTTTGTCACCGCCAGCACATGATGTCTGCCCTGATAAGAAATACATTCACAGCTATATTCATTGCCTTCGATATATTCTTCAATAATTGCCTTCTTTTCAAAAGAATTACGCACTGCCTCTTCCACTGCCGGAGCAATCTCTTCAAGACGTTCCACCCTCATAATACCGCGGCTTCCGGAACGGTCGGTCGGTTTTACAATCATTGGAAACTGCATATCTGCTACAGCCGCCGCATAATCATCCCCTTCACATACACTGACAAAGCCCGGTGTAGGCACACCATGCTTCGAAAAAGCTTCCCGCATGGCAAATTTATTGGTAGATATATAGATACAGTTGTCAGAATTATGTGGTAATCCAAGCTGCTCTGCCAGATACTGCACGGTAATATTGGCAAGATCAGATGCTATTGTTGTAACTGCATCCGGCTGAATCCTCCGGCATTCTTCTAAGATTGCTTCCTTTTCCACAATGCTGATGGGATAAAAATAATCAGCTGTCCGTTCTCCGATAGAGCCATCTTTCCATGCAAATACATGTGTCTCATATCCCATCTCTTTTGCCTTTAAAATGAGCGGATTCTGAAAAGAATTCGCTCCTATAATTACAATTTTCTTCATATTGCCATCCTCCCGGCACTTATTTATCCTTGCGGCGGCTTGCGATGAACTTATCCCATCTTCCGCTTTCTAATTCTTTTTTATAATCTTCCATAATTGCACGATAAGAAAGATACTCCGGCACGAAACCGAAATCTTCCTTCGCCTTTGTCATATCAAACAAAAAGGATGGTGTATTATTTGGCTTGTCTGGGCGATAGACAATCTTAGACCCCTTACCCGGTCCAAATACATCAATAACGGTCTGCACCTGCTCCTCTAAAGTTAGTTCTGTACCGGATGTCATATTATAAAGACCATAGGTCTTATCACTGCGTAACGCCAGCACAAATGCTCTTGCAACATCCTTTACATAAATAATGTCTCTGGAAATCTGTGGGTCACCCCAGATTTCAATATCTTTTCCGGCTTCTGCATTCTCAATAAAGGTCTGGATTCCGGTCTTATAATATTTACCATTCACATAAATCTCAGAATGAGGTCCTACTCCGTATACCGGTGGCAGGCGGAAAGATGCACACTGCATACCATGCTGCTCATTATAATATTCCATCACATCATTGGCTGCATTTTTGGAAATCACATATACTGCATGGTCTCCGGTATACATGAAATCTCTCGGCTCTGTCTCTTTTAAGGCAACGCCTTTTTTCCATGCATTTCTTACATCTGCATAGCTGCTGGTGGAAATCACTTTCTTAATGCCATTCTTCCGGCAGTATTCCAGCACATTAATGGTTCCCTCAACATTGATACGGATATAATCTGCGGCATTCTCATCTGCACTGATATCCACCGGTACATTTGCCGGAAGCAGACCGGCCAGTAAAATAACACCCTCTACGCCTTCTGTCGGTAATTTATCAAAATCTTCTTTTTTCGAAATATCCAATGATACACAGGTAACGCCTTTTGCTTCCAGTTCCTGCTTCATGATTGCATTTCTTCCAGTTGCCAGCACCTCATAACCTTCTTCCAAGAAGCGGTCTACTGTATACATTCCAATAAATCCTGTTGCCCCAATAACAATAACCATTTACTCTGTCCCTTTCCTGTATTTTCATTTATCGCTCTTTGTAAAATGCATTAACCTTATCTATCACATAATCCGCCTGTTCCAATGTCAGATTATAATACAATGGCAGGCGGACCAGTTTCTCGCTTTCCGCTGTTGTATAACGGTCTTCTCCAACAAACACACCATAACGCTGACCTGCCGGTGCTGTATGTAATGGAATATAATGAAATACTGCCTGTACCCCCTGTTCTTTTAAATAACTGATTAAAGCTGTTCTTTCTTCTAAATCTCTGGTCTTGAGATAAAACATATGTGCATTATGTACGCAGCCCTCCGGTATCGTTGGGCGGACAATTTTACCCTCATCAGATAATTTTTCCAATCCATCCCAATAGCGGTTCCAGATAGACAGACGTTTTTCATTAATCTTATCCGCTACTTCAAGCTGTGCATAAAGATATGCTGCATTTAACTCACTTGGCAGATAAGAAGAACCCGCTTCTACCCAGGTATACTTATCAATCTGTCCCCGGAAGAATTTGCTACGGTTTGTTCCTTTCTCCCGGACAATTTCTGCATTCTCTACATTTTTCTCGTCCCGGATTAAAAGTGCTCCGCCTTCTCCCATACTATAATTCTTTGTCTCATGGAAACTGTAGCATCCGTAATCTCCCATGGTTCCAAGTGCTTTTCCCTTATAAGAAGACATCACACCCTGGGCCGCATCCTCAATCACCAGAAGATTATATTTCTTTGCGATTGCAAGAATAGTATCCATTTCGCAGGATACCCCGGCATAATGTACCGGAACAATTGCTCTTGTCTTATCCGTAATTGCATGTTCAATCAGTTTTTCATCGATATTCATGGTATCCGGCCGGATATCTACAAATACCGCCTTCGCCCCCCTCAGCACAAAAGCATCTGCTGTTGATACAAAGGTATAGGCTGGCATAATTACTTCGTCTCCCGGCTTGATTTCTGACAGAATTGCCGCAAGCTCTGTTGCATGGGTACAGGATGTTGTCAGCAATGCCTTTTTTGTTCCTGTATGTTCTTCTAACCATGCATTGCACTTCTTGGTGTATTCTCCATCCCCACATATTTTCTTATTTTCTACCGCCTTACGGATATAGTCCATGCTTTTTTCCATATAAGGTGGTTCGTTGAAATTAATCATTCCCAAACCTCCATACGTATCTATTCTTTCAAGGAAAAATCTGCTTTATCAAGTGTTAAATTCGGATTATAATACGGATCCCCATGTTCTAAAATATCTTCCCAATGAGAACCAAATAATGCTATTTCCTGTTGAAATCTCGCCACTTTATCTGCAGAATCTTCCAGTCCTCTGGACTTTGATTCATAATGATAAAATTGTGCATACGGATTATAAACCACCAGATAACCGGCTTTTCTTACTTTTAAGCAGAAATCAATGTCATTAAATGCCACCCGGTACTCTTCATCCAGTCCTTCTACCTCATCATATACACTTTTTCTAACCATAAGACATGCCGCTGTCACTGCAGATAAATCCTGCACACATAAAATACGTGAAAAATATCCATTATCTTCTTTATCCTGTCCGATAAATGCATGTCCTGCTATTCCGCCAAAACCAATGATAACCCCTGCATGCTGTATCGTATTATCCTCATATAATAACTTCGCTCCGACAATACCTACATCCGGGCGCATACATACATCTAACATTTCCTTAATGCTTTCCGGTTCAATCATCTCAGTATCATTATTTAATAGCAGAATATATTCTCCCTTCGCCTGAGCCGCACCAAAATTATTAATTCTGGAATAGTTAAATTCCCCTTTGTAATACAATACCGTTACATTATCTCTTTTTTCAAGTTCCTTATAATAAGCAAATGTTTCTTCCTCTGTACTGTTATTTTCCACAATAACAAATTCAAGATTACGGTATACTGACCTGTTTTCCACGGACTCAATGCACTTTTTCAGATCCTCCACATGATCCATATTTGGTATAATAATAGAAAGCAATGGTTCTTCTTTCCATTGATATTTTGTGTGATACATGCCATAGAACGGCCCGCGTTCTACTTCTGCTGGGATTCCGATTCTGTCATAATGTGCTTTTACTGCTTTACAACCATTGGTAAAGGCATAAAGTTTACTTTCCGGATTCTCCGATGTCGACTGCGGATGACACCGCCAATGATATAAGACCTTCGGAATATGCACAATGTGCTTTGCTTCTTCTGTGCATCTCAAAATAAAATCGTAATCCTGTGCCCCATCATATTCCCGTCTAAAATAACCAGCCTTCGCTAAAACATTTTTGTGAAATACAAACAAATGGCAAATATAATTCATTGTGCAAAGTAAATCAATATTAAAATCCGATTTGAAGTGTGGTTCAAAATAATGTTTTCCACCCATATCCACTTTATCTTCATCAGAATAAATGACATCTGTTTGTGGTTCTTTCTGAATCACCTTGGCGCATTGATACAGTGCCTCCGGAGAAAGCAGGTCATCATGATCGGTTAATACAATAAAGTCACCTGTTGCCATTTTTAATGCCTCATTGGTATTTCCTGCTATTCCTTCATTACTCTTTAAAAGAGCATATCTTATACGTGCATCATCTTTTCTATACGCATCTACAATCTCTTTCAGGTTCTTTTTACTTCCACTGCCATCCGCCAGGCACAATTCCCATTTTCCATATGTCTGTGCCTGTACAGACTCAATCATTTCACGCAGGAACTTCTCTTTTGTGCAATACAATGGAACAACAATAGAAAACAGTGGTCCATCCGTCAGATTTTCCTGTCTCTGTCGTTCCAGTTCCTTTTCACTTACTCCATATTTTTTTAAGAACTCTTCATAATTCATAGAGTCCTTTTCGCCTTTTAACTTATAAATGACCTTCCGCACGGTTTTCTTAAAACCGTAATGTTTCCAATATGCAATTGCTTTTCCAACATATCCGGAACTTGTCTGTTTTTCCTGACCTTGGCGCACTTTTTCCAATAATATTTCATACTGCTTGCTCTTCTCCCCAGCACTTAATATAAGCTCAAGCTTTTTTCCGCCCTGCTCCGGCACAAAAATCTCATAACCGCAATTAGCATCGTCCGAAAGTTCTTTGAACACATCCACTACATCTTTACGATATTTCCACTGGACTTCAACCGGAACTTTCTTTTTATCTACCAATACTTCACATTTCGTAATATTTCCTGCTACACTCCATCCGGTAAGTACTATTTTATCTTCTTCCAAGCGTTCCATTTCAAGGTTACTTTCTAATGAACGGCACATTTTTTCATACAATTCTCCATCTGCCCGAAAAGACAATGCTTCTTCGCCATTGCTACAACTACAGACTTTTATCTCTGTAATCGTTTCTTCCGGAATTATAAACTGCCCCGTAATCTCTTCGCCTACATTCATCTGATAATGTAGATATCTTCTCCTGATGTCTACGCTTTTTTCAACGGACAATTCTACCGGGACTTCTTTTTTATTCACATATACTTTAAGTATTCTTTTTTCCGGATTATCTTCCGGGAAAAAACCACGAAAAACCATTCTGTTCTGTTCCGTCAGATGCAATCTCATGCTCTCTGTCACGAAATCATAGTTCATCATACCTTTTTGTGTTCCTCCTTAGAAAACATAGTTATTTATATTGTATCAAAAAGAAACCAGATGGTCAAATATGCCATCTGGTTTCTTTTTTCTTCAACTTTCAGTTTCTACTGGAAACTTCCAAGATAATGTCCGTCTGTTTCATCCATATTATAATAATAGACTCCATCAGTAATTAATCCACGGGCTACCATTCCATTCCAATGATAAAATACAACTCTTCCCCATGCATCATAAGAGAATTGATTTGTCTTTAATGTTCCATCTGAATTAGCATAACCATAGTCCCTTCCATTTGCGAACCGGAACCAGCCGCTATTCTCCATCTTACCATCACCATTCAGATAATATGTCTTATTACCCACAAATGTAATCTGATCCTTATAAATATAACCCAGTGAATCAAAGTAACAGGTATATCCTACTTTTGAGCAATAGTAGAAATCCATAAATACCTCATGTCCTTTATTATCAAAGCAGATAATATGTGTTCCGTCCGGATGATACGTCAGATTATCTTTCATTGCTGTTCCATCAGCCTGAATATAATAAGTAAAATATCCATCAAATATAAATTGATTCCTAATCGGAGTTCCATCCGGATAATATGCATGCACGTTTCCATCTGCATCTGTCTGAAAACGATTGCCGGTATAGTTACAATTGGTTACTGCCGTATTACCACCTGATATTCCACCAATCTGATCCGAGTAGTAATTTACACTGCCATCTACATATCCTTTATTAAAACAGCTTTCTATATAAATATAACTATTTGCAGTGCCATCCGCACACCCTACATTCTCCAGTGAAGCTCCAATTCCACCAAGAACGTCAACATTTCTGTCACTCTTACCATTTTCACTATAAATACTGCCGGAATTACCACAATCCTTGATATATACGGTTCCATTTTTTGAGATATTAACTTTGCCAAATACTCCTCCAGCCCAGGAAGATGTTCCATCTGCACCTTTTTTTACTGTAATTGTTCCACTATTTCCACAGCCTTCTACCAGAAAATTATCACCATTTGATACAATTTCTTCTCCATTCAAGGTATAAATGTGTCCATGATTAACCGCTCCAATAACGCCTCCGATTTCTCCCGTTCCATAAAGATTTCCAGCATTGGTACAATTTTTTATAGTAGAACTGCTGTTATCTCCTTTTCTTGTAGTCTCTCCAATAACTCCACCTATGGTTGCAGCACCATTTCCTGCGTCCCCATATATATCCCCGGTATTTTTACAATCCTCTATTGTAAACTGTGAACCTGATGAAGCACGGTATTCATTTCCAACAATTCCACCGGCGTATACATGACAGTCACTGGTCTGAAAACTGATAGTTCCGCTATTCTCACAGCCAACGATGTTGGTGCCACCGTTCAACGCTGTTATTCCTGCCTGCTCGCTTGCTTTACCAGAAATAGTTCCCTCATTTTTACAACGATAAATATCCCCATCATTGTAAGCAGTAATTCCGGCCATGCGGACATTCACTCCATACGAATTCATATTTACCCGGCTTATGCAGTCTTCTATTACTCCACTATTGTACTCTGCAATTCCTGCAACATTCCGGAATTCACTGCTATTTATCTGCATATCCCCCTCTACGGTAAGGTTACTGATTCTGCCATAGTTATTCCTAAATAATGCATTTTCTCCCTGCATTCCATAAATGATATGCCCGTTTCCATTAAAGGAACCGAATACAGTTATTCCGGAAACACCGCCTGCATATGCACTTAAATCAATGTCATTCATCAGTACATAATTTCCCCGCATCTCTCCCCCGGAGTACGCAGCCAGATCAGCTGCTGTATAAATTGCAACAGATGCATCCTGATAACTCTCTGCAGTAAATGTTTCTCCATCCACATCCTGCGCCAGAACAGTCTGCCCCTCTCCTGTTGTAACTGCCGATATAGTCAATGCGGTTACTAAAAACAAAGCTATTTTTCTTTTCATCTGCCTCTTTCTCCTGTCTCTTATTTATTGAAAACTTCCAAGATAATGTCCATCCGTCATATCCATATTGTAATAATAAACGCCATCCGTAATCAAGCCACGAGCTACCATTCCATTCCAGTGATAAAATACAATCCGCCCCCATGGATCATAAGAAAATCCATCTGCCTTTAATGTTCCATCTGTATTTGCATATCCGTAATCCATGCCATTCGCGAACCGAAACCATCCACTATTTTCCATTTTGCCATTTGCATTCAGATAATATACCTTATCTCCCACAAATGTAATCTGGTCTTTATAAATGTATCCCTGTGAATCAAAATAACAGGTATAACCTACACTCGGGCAATACTGAAAATTACTAAATACTTCATGACCATCTGTATCAAAATAAATAATATGTACCCCGTCCGGATGATAGGTCAGGCGATCCTTCATCGGAGTTCCATCTGCCTGCATATAATAAGTATAGCTTCCATCGAATATAAATTTATTGGTAACTAATGCCCCATTCCGATCATAACAACGAATATTTCCATCTGCCTCACGATAAAAAGTATTGCCATTATATGAAGAAATTTTTCCAATGTAATCAGAATTGCATGCCGGTCTGTAGTTTTCCAGATAACTTTCCACCTCATGAAACCCTTCATTTACTGCACTATCAGATTTACAGAAATAAGTATAGTACCAGCTATTATCGATATCGGAATCATCCCATGTACAATCTACCACATACCAGTTGTCATCCAGTTTTACTTCATTCCACTCATGTTCCGGACTGGTCACACAAATTGCAGGTATCCCTACTGCATTACATAAAAGCGAAAACAGCTGTGCATATCCGGCACAAACAGAAGTTCCTGTAAGAACAGCAGTAGCACTACTCTGGTGCTTTTCCTGGTTCGTATTATTATTATCATATACAATGCTGCTACAGGTAATATCATGTGCTTTCTTTATTTTTAAATAATCCGAAGGTTCTGCGCTAATCTCATTTATCCAGTTGTTTATCCGTTCATTAAACTTTGTCGTATAACTTGCACGGACATATCCCTCCTGATACTCAGCATAAATTGGCAATGCAACATACTGTTTGGAACCCTGATATCCAGTCATAGCTGCTGTACCACGCACAAAAAAATACTGTGGATTCGAAAGTGTAAATATCCAGACTACTTCCCATAAATCCTCTTTCGACATACCGGTACATTCAATATAAGCAGTTCTTGCATAAGTAGAGTTATATGCATATGCATTATCCTGAGTATCCAGATACTCTTCACATTCATAATACATACTGTCATACAATGTTTTTTTTGCGTATGAAAGCTGATTATAATAATATCTTGAACTATAATCAGCTGCTGCACTGTATGTCTCTGCTCTGTATTCCTGGTCTTCCAATGTGAGGGCATCGGCAACATCCTCTTCTGTCAGTGTTACCTCTTCAATTCCCACCGGAAGATATCCCGTCTTATCTGTCACCTCATCTGCCACCGGTTCCGCCCATACATTTATCGGTAATACCTGCATCATCATCGCTACAATTGCTAATAAAGCAATTCCCCTTTTCCATCTTTTCATATTTTCTCTCCATTTCTTATCTTGATTTGTGATTGCCATATATCATTTATATTATATCAGCTTTATCTACCTCTTTTCAATAGAAAACCGCTTTCCGATTACATATAATCAGAAAGCGGCTATTCCCATATCTTATTATTTTATTTTTCTGCTATTATTACGGTCCTACATAAGTAACATATGCATTACATACATCAAGCATCTGTCCATTGGATACTCTTACTTCAACAGTCTCTCCATCATAAGTAAACTGGTGGCTGCTTGCAACACTATTTAAGAATGATGAATCATTCCACAGATTATAATAACGTCCCTCACCAGGATCGGTTGCTGCTGTAATACGATATACACCTGCGCCAATATGTACACCAACTTTTGCATTTAAATTGCAGGCAGAGAGATTTACCGCCTGGGATGCAAGATTCGGAGTTGCTATTCCCTCAAAAAGCCAAACCGTTTCACCTGGCACTGCTGTAAAAATCAGGTTCTGATCACTCCAATCAGATCTTACTACATCATTATTACTATCATAAATTGTGAAAGCCGAACCATTTCCCTGATTTGCAATGAAATATTCACCTGCCGGCATATTTACTCCAACAATATAGTATGATGGACCATATAACGGATTAGTGTTACCAGTAGAAAAGCTTCCCAGATAATGTCCATCATCTGTAGACATACTATAATAATTATTTCCATCTGCAATTAAACCACGGGCTACCATTCCATTCCAATGATAGAATACAACTCTTCCCCACGGATCATAATCAAATCCAGAGCAGTTTAAAGAGCCATCATCAAAAGCATATCCGTAATCCACACCATTTGCAAACCGGAACCAGCCACTATCCTCCATTTTGCCATCTGCATTCAGATAATATGGTTCATTGTCTACAAAGGTGATCTGATCCTTGTAGATATACCCCTGTGAATCAAAATAACAGGTATAGCCTACGCTCGGGCAGTACTGGAAATTGCTGAATACTTCATGTCCCTTTGAATCAAAATAAATAATGTGTACTCCATCCGGATGATAGGTCAAACGATCTTTCATCGGTGTTCCATCTGCCTGTGCATAATAGGTATAGGTTCCATCAAACACAAAATCATTGATTACCATATGACCATTGCTATACAGGTGTCCATCATTACTAAGTGTTCCTGTTGTGTATGCTTTTGCAGATGTCTTGTTCACAGAAAATGCGGCAAGAATAACTCCCAAACATACAACAACTTTCATCAGTTGTTTTTTCATAAACTTCTTTCTCCATTTCTTTTTATGTAGTTTTTAGTTACAAATAAACTATAGCAGTTCTAATGCTGGTTTTCAACCCTATTATTTCAAATAATATTTATCAGTATTCATCCCCAATGAATAACTGTACCCAATAAGAACAATATAGTCCCGAAGAATTATAATAGTATCCAACCCCAAGGGCGGTATAACTTTCATCCAAGATATTTGCCCTATGTCCAGGCGAATTCATCCAGTCCTCAACTACCTCCTGTGGTGAACTCTGTCCTGCTGCAATATTTTCACCGGCAGACATATACCCATCTGTAACATATTCATCCAGCACCGTAAGACAGGATGTTCCATTTGGACGGGTATGGCTAAATAAAGTATAGATTTCCCCTGCACGGATCTGTGCTGCCTGCTGTGCCTGCTCACTTACCTTTAATGGCGGAATGTTTCTGCTCAGCCGTTCTTCATTTACCAGGTCAAGGACCTGAAGCTGATATGTATCTGATGCTGCAACTCCAGCCGCTTTAAATCGTCCCAGATAATGACCATCACCAGTATCCATGCTATAATACCACAATCCGTCTGATATCAGACCTCTCGCTACCATTCCATTCCAATGATAAAATACAATACGTCCCTGATTGTCCTTTGCAAACTTATTATTTCTCAATTCTCCATCAGACTCAGCATATCCGTAGTCCATTCCATTGGCAAAACGGAACCACCCTTTTTGTTCCAATGCCCCATTGGCATTTAAATAATATGGATTTCCATCTACATAAGTAATCTGATCCTTATACAAATAGCCCTGGGAATCAAAATAACAGTTATATCCTACACTTGAACAATACTGAAATGCATTAAAAACCTCGTGTCCATTTTCATCAAAATAAATAATATGCACCCCATCCGGATGATAGGTCAACCGATTTGTCATTGGTGTCCCATCTGCCTGGGCATAATAAGTATAGCATCCATCAAACACAAAATCATTAATAACTTTCTGTCCATTTGAATATAAATAACGCTGCCCATTTATATATGTAATACCTCCCGTTGTGAAAGCCTTTGCATCTATTTTATTGATACAACATATTCCAAGTGCCACAACAAAAAAAGTAATTATCTTTTGTACCGTCCGTTTCATTTCTCTCCTCCTTTTTGTTTCTAATATTTAAACAGTTTTGCTATATACAGATTCACAATATTATATCCATAATTCTTAGCTGTAGCCCAGCCTTTTCCGTATGGATTTTCCTGTATACCGAGCCATTCCACATAAGGTGCTGTTCCTCTTTTCACATACTGGAAGCGTGAATCTACGCACGGATTATTCAGCCCGGCAGTAGATGCATAAGCTTTTAAATGCTGAACCTGCGCCCTTACTCCTTCTCTTACACTGCCAAAGGAATTTCCAGGTGCTCCATTTCCGGTTGCTCCAAGTCCTGCAAAATTATACTGATTAATCTGTACATCTCCACCATATCTTAAAAATCCTGTTTCCAGCATTGCCTGGCAAAATGCCACTTCTGCCTTCAATCCCTCTGCCTGACACTCCTCCAGATATATCTGGCAGAATGCCTCTATGCTCGGTGCATCGGATGATGCATAAAATTCAGGATACACATTATTTGCATTATAATATGCAACCATCTGTGCAAGGCTGGTATTGGTATTTCCCATAATCTCATATCTTGCCGTCACCTGATATGCAATACAATAGTTTTCTACCGTTCCATCACTTGTTTTAGCTTCTAGATATACCCAGTAATTGCCAGAGCCAGGATACCAGGATACCCAGTTACTTCCAGTCCAGTCTGTCAGTGTAGACCATGTGCTTGTACTCAAATCATATATCTGCCAACGAAAAGCCGGAGATGTGTCATTTGTATTATAAGATACTCCAAGATTAATTGCTGCTTTATCATTCACGCTGCAAATTCCATTAATGGATATGTATTTATGATTATAATTTCTTGCTGCATTAAAGCAAATCGTATAGTCTTTTGTCACTCCATCTGATGTCTTTGCAGTAACATGCATCCAATAATTACCCTTATCCGGATACCACGATACCCAGTTACTTCCGGTCCAGTCTGCTACCAGATTCCACTGCTTTGTATCGAGATTATATGCTTCCCATTTAAAGGATACATTTGAATCATCACTGTCATATGCAATTCCAACATCAATTCTGTCCTCATAAATATTGTAACACATTCCGTTTAGATTTAATGTATGATGTGCATAATCCTTTTGCGAAGCAAAACACATAATCGTATTCTTTGTCTCTCCGTCCGGAGTCATTGCTTCCACATACAACCAGAAATTTCCCTGTTCCGGTTTCCATGTTACCCAGTTACTTCCGGTCCAATCTGCTACCAGACTCCATTCCTGCTTATCCAAATTATATGCCTGCCATTTAAATTTCACATTGGACGCATTGCTGTCATAGGCTACACCTACATCAATGCCCTTATCCCGCATGATATAACACATTCCATTTAAATCCAGATAGTATCCTGTATAATTTTTATTTGCAGCATAAGAAACTGTTTTTGTTGTACCATTACCATTACTATCAACTGCTGCCACCTGTACCCAGTAGTTTCCTGCCTTCGGCTGCCATTCCACTTTAGATTCTGTTGTCCACTCGGAGATAACACCCCAGCACTGTGTTGCAAAATCATAGTATAAATACCGATACTGTACTCCCTTTGTATCTGAACACTGTGCTGATATTTCTACAGAGTTGTTTTTATCTTGAAAATTGATTTCGTTAATCTGAAAGCCCTGTTTTAAATTGTAATATTCTGCAATGCCTTGTGCATCTGCTACACCTAATTTTTTCAGTTTTTCATCTGATGATAAATAATTGCTTGCATCTGATGTATTTGAAATAAAAGCATGTTCAACAAGTATTGCAGGAATTCCTTCTTTTTTACAATTACGAATAACAGAATGATAATCTCCATGTGAACCATCTGGATACATATATTCTTCATCTGGATCTTTACATTGTTCTTCCTCTTTTATTCCTCTATTTTTTATTCCTAATGCTGTTAATTGTTTTATAATCTGAGAAGCAAGTTGTTTCCCCGTTTCACCAATAGATGCGTTATAATTTCTATTAGGATAATATATTTCAGCCCCATTCGGACTCGCACTTGTATTCGAATTAATATGTAAACTGACAAATATATCTGCATTTACACTCTTAGCATAAGTTGCTCTATCTTTTAATCCCACGTAACTATCTGACGAACGTGTCAAATATACTGTTACTCCTGCATATTTTTCCAATTCCTGTTTCGCATATTGAGCAATTTTAAGTGTAAGATCTTTTTCCCTTAGTCCATTCCCTGATGCTCCCGGATCCGAACCACCATGTCCTGGATCCAGTACTACAACGATATTTCCGTTGCTGCCATAAGTAGAACGGGTAATTCCATCCTCAGACTGCTTTTGCTGCTGATTCTCAATTGCTGACGCAATGGAGTCTTCTGAAGTCTGATTTCCATCCTCGTCAAAAGATACTACATCCATGTCAGTTTCTGCTGCACTTTCATCTACCAGCTGTGCATCCGGCTTGGATTCCACATCACAGTTTACTCCATAAGATACATCCACTCCTGTTTCTGAAAGCACCTGTGTATAAACGATACCATCTACTGTAATTTCATAGCTATAAAGTGTATACACACCTGTCTGGTTTTCATCCTGATAATTTTCTGCAAACAGTATTGCATTTCCTTCTATTTCAGATGCTTCTAAAGTATACTGTTCACCATCCTTATTCTGAACATACAGCTTAGCAGACTCTATTACTGTTGTATCGTCACCCACACTCAGTGCAATATTCTGCGTGTCGCCTATTTCTACCCTGTTTTTATCTACATATACATAATTAAGCAGTGGTATTTCTACCTGAATACCAGTTGTTTCTTCTGGCTGTCCAGTGCCCACCTGAACATCATTTGCTTCTTCCGGCTGCTCAGTATCTAACTGAACATCATTTGCATCTTCCGGCTGCTCAGTATCTAACTGAACATCGGTTTTATCCTGCTGTTCCTGCTCCGTCTCAGCCTGTTGTACCGCAGTCTGTTGTTCTGTTTCTTTCGTTACATTTTCCTGCTGTTCTGTCTGGCTTTCTACTTCTGCTGCCAGGACTTTCTGCATCGGTGCTTCCCCTGCCAGCATCAGGACTGCCAGTAAACATGCTATTGCTCTTTTTAAAATTCTCTTCATTTTGTACATCTCTTCCTTACTCGTATCTATAATATTCCTTAAACCATGTTACAAATTTACCTAAACCTTCATCAATTGATGTACTCGGTTTAAAATTAAAATCATGCATCAAATCACTTACATCTGCATATGTCTGATAAACATCTCCCGGCTGCATTGGTAAAAATTCTTTCTTCGCCTCTCTACCCAAATGCTTTTCCAGTGTCTGAATATAATCCATTAACTTTTCCGGTTTATTATTTCCAATGTTATATACTTTGTACTTTGCCCCTGTCTCTATTTCTTCTGGTGGATTTGGAAGAATATTGGCAATTCCTTTTACAATATCATCAATATATGTAAAATCACGCATCATATCGCCATTGTTATAAATCTGAATTGTTTCTCCATTCATAATCTTCTTTGCAAATTTAAAATATGCCATATCTGGTCTTCCAAATGGTCCATATACCGTAAAGAAACGAAGTCCGGTTGCCGGTATTCCATATAACTTGCTATAACAATGTGCCATCAATTCATTGGACTTCTTGGTTGCCGCATAAAGACTTACCGGATAATCCACTTTATCTTCCACCGAAAACGGTACTTTTTTATTTGCTCCATAAACCGAGCTGGAAGATGCATATACTAAATGTTCTACTGGATAATGTCTGCAACACTCCAATATATTATAAAAACCAACCATATTAGATGACATATATGCATCCGGATTATCAATGCTATATCTTACACCAGCCTGTGCTCCGAGATTTACTACGATATCAAAAGAATACTCCTGAAATAATTTTCCCAATGTTTCTTTATCTGCAAGATCACCCTTAATAAATGTATATCCTTCTCTTCCTTCCAAATCCTTTAATCTGTCATACTTTAACTGGACTTCATAATAATCATTCAGATTATCATATCCAATAACTGTACAATCATATTCTAATAATTGTTTACTCAGATGATAACCGATAAAGCCAGCTCCACCAGTAACAAGAATTATTTTTCCTTTTAATTCTTCTGTTCCTCTGCTCATTACACTTCCTCCATTAATTTATGCTTGTATTTCCAATCTTTTTCATTTTAACGCAAAATTTTCCATCTAACAAGAGCAGATGCAAAAACAGGCAGTAACAAAAGTTACCGCCTGCGCCATTATCTTCCAATTGAATAATACTCTACGCCGCACCTTTTCATTTCATCTGTATCATATAGATTTCTTCCTTCATATGTTTCATAATTATAAATTTATAGTACTCTTCTACTGTGCATTTGTAAACCCATAACACTGTTGATCAACCAGATTACCTGATGCATCATATAAATTAAACAGTGTCCAATAGTATCCCGGTACCGGCTGCCAGGTCGTCCACAAGGTATTTCCCTGGGTTCCACACTTACCGGTAGTATAAATCCAGGCGTCCTTTCCCTGCACATACAGATTGCAGTCTAATATCTGCATTTCATAATAATAACCTAGGTTATTAAAGCTCTGGATACCAATTAAATATCCATTTCCTGCCGGGTCAGGCATCTGGCAGATTGCTTCTATTGCATGGCGGTAATTAACTCCTACTGTGGTATTTACCACAGTTCCCTGTGCATCTTTTACCTCACAATAGACAAGGTAATCTCCACTTGATGACGGACTATAATGGATTCCATAGTCTGCAGACCAATCACCTGCCTGAATCCACTGATTATTTTTCACATCATATACCAGCCAGCGGTAAGAAAGCTGTGATTTATCTGTGCCATCATTTACTACCGCCCCACCTTCAATCAGCCCATTTTCATACTGCCAGAGATAGATTCCAACAGAGGACAGTCCTGAAACAGCCGGTGCAGATTCAGGTGGATTAATGGCATTTCCATACTGGTAACCAGTAGTTGCAGTTTTTACGGAATTCGTATTTCCTGCAACCCGCACTTCCCCCTGTACCAGATAATTTCCAGCATTTTCCGGATACCAGTTCAATATATTCTGATTCAGCTGCCAGCCACTGACCACTCTCCAGACTGCAGTACTCTGATCGTATACCAGCCAGCGATACTCCAAATCCGCAGATGCAGATGTCGTTGCACTCATTGCCATCTGCACACATGGGCCAGACTGATTATCTGGAATATAAAGCTGAGCTGAAGTAATAGTTGCTAATGTTGGTGCCGCTTTCCATATAATATCATCTGTCCAACTGCTGATTGGTGTTCCTGTATCATTTGGTTTTATATATTTCAAATACTGTTCTACAACAGTTGAAGCATATGGGCCATCCATATACTTAAATACATTATATGCCTGACGGCCTGTCCCATCAGCATTCACAAGTCCCTGATAAAGACCTGCTCCTGTAGCACCAAGATTATCTTTAAATTGTACATAAATCATGGCATCTACCATATCATTTCTAGCTGCTGCATAATAAAGGTAAGCAAGACTTGCCGCCTGTGCTTCTTCCCCCAGGGTCTTAGCATCAAACCCCTGCTCTGACAAAATAATCCGATGCTTGGAACCATATGTATTCTTAATATAATCCGTCAGCACTTCCAAATTTGCCGCACATACAAAATTAGAAGTAATATCATGGGATAAATCTGCCGCTGCATCTTTGCTCCACATCGTCTTATCCATTTTGCGTGGATAAGCATGATATGCTATGTTCCAATTACGGCTCTGCTCTTTTGCTGCAAAATGGTCAATAAACGTTTTGGTTGGAATTCCTGTTCCAGCCAGATTATCATACCAGTTATGTGTCGGGCATACATACACTCTTGCATATGGACTGTTATCTTTCACTGCATCATAAAATAAATCAAAAGACTTTACAGCAATATCAACATTTGTATTGATATCATACGAACCACAGTAATTATAATGCTGAGGTGCTGTTATCTCATTTCCAAGAATCCAGTTCTGTATGAAACAATCTGACTGTCCAAATACATCTGCCAAATAATGGAAAGTTGCATCCAGTGTTGCTACAGCATCCGCATCCTGTACATTCAATGCATAATAGAAATGTCCATTTTCTCTTCCTGCCGGATAAATCAGTTTCTGTATTTCCGGATTATCCGACCAACCTAATAATATTTCTGCTGTAATAATCTTACCAGCCGCCCGGAGTTCCCTGATTCTCCATTCAAAAACCTTTATATAATTTTCATAATTAAAATAATAGGTTTTTCCATTATAAACATATGGTGTTCCCGTTCCATCCGTGTTAATAATATTATTTAATTCCAGATTCACATAAACATGATGGACAGAATTCTTCATTTCTGTATCAGAGCTGTCTGTCCAAAATTCTACTCCCTGAATACCTTTTTTATTTTCCGCTGTTGCTTCCACCACGTCAGACGCTGATGCTCTTTTTCCCATCAAGGTTGTTGCTGCTTTCGCCTGTGCCGGTACCATCATAGGAAATACCAGCAATACAACCAGTAAAAAAGCTACCAACTTTTGTCCTGTTCTTCGTATCCCTGCTCTTCTCATAATTATCTCCTTATCTGAATTGTCCTAAATAATGTCCATCCGCTCCATCCATATTATAATAAATATTACCATCCGAAATCAATCACCTTGCTATCATTCCATTCCAATGAAAAAAACTATTCTTCCATATGGGTCGTATGAAAACCTGGAATGCATCAGGGTTCCATCGGCATTTGCATACCCTAAATCCCTTCCATTGGCGAAGCGGAAAAGGCCCTGTTGCTCCATGGCTCCATTTGCATCCAGATAAATAATATGTTCTCCATCTGGATGATAAGTAAGCCTGTCCTTCATCGGTGTGCCATCACTTTTGAAATAGTACATACTTCCTTCATATTCTATCCGGCTGTTACGCACCATTCTGCCATTCTCATCATAGAAATAATAGCCACCCCCTTTTCCGTATCTTCCAAAAGTACCGGCAATGCAGCCGAGTAGATTGTATGATATGGAATCATACAGACAACTTCAGCATCTGGATAATCATTTCTGATTCTCTGCAACATCGTGTAGTATGCATCTGCAAAATCATCTGTTTTACCATAAATGTATTCTTCTTCATTTTCCTCTTTACTCCATCGTTCTAATTTTCTCATAACAGCCGGCTCAAAATTCATCCCCGGCTTTTTTTCTTAAGCAATAGTATATGTCCTGCCAAAAGAATAATACCCACGATGGAAATGTATACCGGAATTGCATTACTATCCGGTACATAGTCAAGTTTTATAGCATGGTTTCCTGCTGCAATTCTGCTTCCCATAAATCCATAATCTACCTGTTGTAATTGTGCCTCTTTTCCATCTACATACAATTCCCAGTTCTTATCAAAAGGTATCATAAACAATAAGAATGAATCTTTTTCTGTTTCTATTGTTCCTGTAATCAAATTATTTTCATATGTGTCCATCTGCAAAAACGATTTTTCACTTATGCCCGATTGATATACCTCATCAATCGCATCTTCACTACTGCTTTCATAATGCAGATTTCCAATCTGATAAGTTCCTTTCTGAAAATACATGCATAAAGTATCTGTATTTTTATAATCTATGGTAAAGTTAACATTATTCATTCCTTCTGTAACTGAAATAATTTTCTGTTTCCAGACATCTCCCTCGTTCCACTGTATAAAAATTGAATTTTCTGTAGGAGAATAAATCTTGAAAGATACAATATATTCATTATCCTCCGTCCACTGCATATCCTTTGTCTGAAGGCAAATACGATTAAAATCCTCTGATTCACATTGTATTTCATACATATCATTTTTCCCGGCTAACGTTATACCTTCTAAATACATCTCCTCCAGGGTAATTTCCTCTGACTCGACATTCAGCTCATTCTGATACTGAGTCAAATTACTCTCCTGTATGTCATCTGAAACAATACAATTCAGTAGTGCAACGTCTTTTTGACGGATAGATAACTTTTCAAAATCTTCAATGGATATCGTCTGGTCTATTACCACACCCAACGGCATACTATAATTATTACGATAAATATTATAGTTTTCATTCTCACCAATCTTTTCAAATCCTCTTGGTGGAGTTTCTGTCTTATCTAATACTGCATACTTCACACTCGCCAAGGAATCTATCATATATCTGGACAAAAAGCCATTACTTCTTTTCCAGACAGGTCTGTAAGTTGGTTCTGCCTCTATAGCCTCCAGAAAATCAACATACCCGCTTTTTACACTTTGTTCTCCATATCCCATGCTATTAAAATTATACAAAACAGATTCTGTATTATAATCTGCCATACGCTGGTCCCGAAAATATATTCTGTAAAAATCTTCCTGTTCATTTTCCTTTATTCCATCAATCATCCTTTGATTTTCTCCGGTATCTACAACATATTTTAATCCATCTGCCAAATCTTCTGCAGCTGTCATTGTCGGATGAATAAAGAAATATATTTCAGTACATACAATTATCATAAATATGTAATTCACTATGACTTTATTTTTTATTTTGTTAAACATCAATAGAAACAGCAGCCAAAGACTTAAATAAATAATTACTTTTCCAAACATAATCATATTGAGCCGGCTTTTAAAATCATCAATTCCCAGATTCACCCCCATAAAAGCCACCATAATCACCGCATATGTTATACAAAGTAATTTTCCGTCTATACATTGTACCCCGCGTACTACCTTATCCAATACATAGACTGTCGAAAAAATCAGGAAGGCAAGCATCCACATTGTGCTTAACTTAAAATAGTCCTCATCTGCACCTAGATTACATAAATAAGAAACTGCCGGAATCACACAATATGCTACAATAAATGCAAATAATCCGAGCCATACCTTTTTTCCCTTTTTATTCAGGAATTTTACACATTGTGGCAGCAACAATAATACCAATAGTCCCACATAAAACAATGGTCCATCCAACGCATTCGGGCAAAAGGCAGTATTTCCAATTGCCCCTTCCAATGAAATTGCAAAACAGCTATTGAATGATGCTATAAGACGATCCGGTTCAGCAAATGCCAACAAATTTATCCACTTTGCAGAACTTCCAACCTGTGTACTAACATTTGCTACACGACCAGACGAAAATGTTGACATAATTTCCGGAATAAGACGATATGCCAATATAATAACAGAAACGATCATAATCAATGCACAGTTTCCAATATACTTCCAAAACTTTTTCCCACGATAATTTGTCACAAGATAATTACGAATTAACGTATAGCATAACATTGCAACTGAATACACCACTAAATGATATAATTGCAATTGTGTCCCCAATAAAACAATTGCAACCACCAACAGGAGCCAGTTGTTATCCTGAAAATAACATTCCAATGCATAAAGCAACAATGCAAAAAGGACAAATTCCAATGCATAGCTTGCCCAAAAACTTCTTACAATAAATGTAGCAGAATAAACATAACATAATGCACCATATACTGCCACTTTTTGCTTTATTCCAAGCTTTGTCAACGCACAATAGAACAACACTGCAGCCAAATACATTTTAATCAGATGATACCAGATAAATGTGTATTTAAGATTTTCTTTTCCAAAAAGGAGGAGAAATATATTTAAAGAAAAAGTCTGTCCACTAAAATCATAACTATTTCCCATACCCTCTGAAAAAGACCACCCCTTTATGCCGTCTCCTATATGATTTAACCAGTTCACCAGGCTTGAATATTGTTGGATAGCCATATCTTTTGATACTAAAAAAAACTCTTTTCCAATAATAAATTTCCAATACAAAAGCAGATTAAGAATTGTCATCAAGACAACCAACCAAATCCAACTGTATTTTTCTTTTAAAATGCTACCCTTCATATCCCACCTCAAATAAATCATTTCTGCCACTTTATATAAAACTAATCACAAAAATACACTATCGCAATCTAGCCTATCATTTAATCTGTTTTCTATATTCTATTCTTCAATTAAGTCAATCCACTGTTTAATTATATTCTGTGGTTCATATTGTTCTACACATAGATGCGCATTTTTTTTGTACATATCCCTCAGTTCCTTATTATTAATGATTTCCGTCATAGCCCTGTACATTATCATTTCATTTTTTGTTAACTTTTCTTCTGCTCCAAAATATTTTCCCTCGCATACTGGAACCAAAATTCCATATTTCGCATATTCAATTTCATCCATAACATGAAAATCTATATTTGTTCCTGGTGCAAGAATTTCCCTTGCGCCCGACTTAAAATCAGAAGAAATAACCGGCAAATCACATGCTAATGCTTCAATCAATGCATTCCCAAAACCTTCAAATAAAGATGGAAATACGAAACATGTTGCCTTTTTCAGATATACAAATGGATTATCCGCAAATCCAACTATATCAACTGATTTTTCTATATTATATTCTTCAACCAATTTCTCATAATATTCCTTTAACTCCCCCGTTCCCAGAAGAACTAGCTTACATTTATAACCATCGTGGACTAATTTTGCAAATGCTCTTATTAGGTGCCAGCCTCCTTTTTGGTATGTGAATCTCCCCATTGATATAAAACATACCTCATTCTCTCCCAAATCATTTAACACATTACCTTCGCTATTTGCCAACATTTTCATTTTTTGCAAGTCGTAACAGTTATATATAGTACAATTTTTCTGTGGTTCCAAGCTAAAATTGCTAACTAAATCTTTTTCCACTCCCTTTGATAATGAAACCACCTTATCCGCTTTATTGTATAAATGTTTTACCATTGGAGTTAATATATATCTATATGAAAATGAGTTATCCTGTGACAGCTCGCACCTTACAGACACTATTGTTTTTGTTTTCGCCGTTTTAGTTAAAATATTTACAATATTTGCACTATCTAAAAAACTTATACATGCATCATATTTTCTTTTCCGTTTCAGACTTTTTATTCTACGAAATCTTTTTAAAAAAACCTTTAATTGATATAATACACTTTTCCGATTCTTTGGTTCTTTTATTTTTAAATCAATAATATTCCCCTTATATGGATATTTAATTATTGTTGCATTATTTAAAATAATATCTATTTCCCAATTATCCGGCCAATTTGTCACTATATTAGAAACCGCCCTTTGCGCTCCTCCAGTATCTAGTGATGAAACTATAAATGCTATTCTCCTCATTAAATTTTTTCCTTCCTAATTTTTAACCCTCACTATTATCAATAATATATCTCTGTTAATGCGTCCTCGTTCGTATTATATATCCCCATATTAGGTTGTAAAGCAGCCCCATCAAAATATGGTTCAGCAAGTTTTAACTTATAATAAACTACCTCACCAGGTCTTACATCATCCGGAATATCTAATTGCCACATTTTCTTTTCACCATTTGAATTCAAGAACTGTATTAATAGTAAATCAGCATTAATGTCTTCTCTAATTCTTATTCCAAGAAAAACAGTATTGGCATCTATTACTTCCGCCTTATAGTTCTCTGTGTCATTTAGATTTACTTCTACAGATTTATCCTCTTCTTCAAAACGATATCGATAAATATTTACATTTGTATCATCAATATTCTGACCGCTAATCTGTTCCAGCCATGTATCTCGAAAGTCCGCATAAACTGGTGTTACCATATGCGCTTTATCAGCTTCAAATACTATAACTCCATCATTATACTCCTTTCCCATCCTAATAAAGTCTTTCATGCCACTATCCTGTAAGTAATCTGAATCCAGCATTTTTATATAATTACTCTCTGAATAATCAGTCAGGTATTCGCTATGATAGTGAAAAGAGCAAAAAGCAAATGGTTTACTTGTATCAATAGCACTATCTATTTTTGAATATGCTTCTTGTAATTTTGTTCTACTTAAATCCGGATTATATTCTGACACTGCAATCGCCAATAAACTTAAAGCCAACCCCATCACCAAGAAGGCTCTTAAGACTTTTTTGCCAAATCGCTCCATTATTTCAAATAATTGTTTAAACGAAACAGCTAAAATACAAGCCAATAATGGCTCTACAAAAAGGAGATATCTTATTCTGAACATATGGCTTGTACAGAATACAAATATAAATGTACATGATAAATAGCAAAATACAATTGCAATTAATTGTTCGTTTTCATGCCATTTTCTACATAATATATATATAAATGATACCATCAAAACGCTTCCCATAATTATTCCAAATGGATGACTGATAAAACTTGTTATGTAACTCATTTCTGGATAATTAAAATGAAAAGTCAAATGTAATTTCAATGCTTCAATAACTTCTTTATAGTACCCCCATGTTATGTTTTCAAAATTCCAGCCAATTACAACAAGGAATATTAATATTCCCCCTACACTAAATAATATAAAATGCTTCTTCTCTCCCTTAATTATCATCAAAAAAATCAAATATAAAAAAAGTCCAATACAAAAAAACCAAGGATTTTGAAATACCAAATAATATGTATTAATTACCAATAGCAAAAAAAACAAAGCTACATATTTCAAATTATAGTCAAAGTACTTTTTTATAAAAAGTGTAAATCTATTTTCCTTCTTAAAATTATTTTTGCAATCAATAACCTTTAATCCAAAATAAAACAACCAAATTCCGGCTAATGGTGACAACGTATGCATCCTTATCAATCTCGCCTGTTCAACAAATCCTGGAAATAACAGCATGATTACAGAAGCCAAAAATGCCGTTTCCGTAGATTTCAATAAATTCAGCCCTATGTAATACAATGATATAATAACGAGTATTGCAAAAATCACTGATAACATTCTACCACTAACCACTGATAATCCTGTTATTTTATACACAATTGCTAAGCATAAATTATATAACATAGCCCCATGATATTTTTCCATTGTTGTGTTATGTACAAAATCCCACAAAGCAAACTGATGCTCATTAATCAAACCATATGCCGTTTTTATCATATAATGTTCATCATTGTAAAATTCTGGGTTTACAGCTATTTTATATGAATAAATCAACCAGGCAGAAACTATAAGTATTGCCACATTCACTAAATGAATATAATTTGATGTATTAAGTCGTACAGTGTCACCTTGTTTTGATGCGTGAACAGCAATTACAGTTAATGCCAATACTATAATTGTCACTCCTACAGAAATAATAATGCTCAAAACATTTCTGTAGACCAAATTTCTAAATCTTAAGAAAAGAATCATATATGAACACAATAATAGAAAGCCTTGCAACAAAAACAGCAAACCAGCCGATTGTTCATTCTTTTCAAATACATTTTCTGTTTTACTTCTTTTCCAATATAAATCAAAAATTAATAAAATTAATGTAATAAATCCTATCAATTCCAGTATATGATTGGTTGATATAAAAGAAAACACTGTTGTCATTTTTTGACCCATTAAGCGCTTACCTCCTATGCCTCTAATTATCTGCTCCAAGTAATTTTATCTAAATATTCTATTCTTTTTCCTTAAATACTTTATGGCTTAAAAAAATCAGCCCCACCAAATATGGCAACAGACTAAAATCGGTTGCGATTGCAGCTCCAATAGCCCCATAACGAGGAATAAATAACATGTTTAATATAAAATTCAACAATATCATAGCAAAATAAATTGGTACTCTTTGCTTTGCTTTTTCTTGGTAATCCAATAAAGCAGACATAAATATTGTAATAGCATAACCACAATAGTAAGGTATCAGATAAATTATCACAATTCCAGATTTGCTATATTCTACCCCATATAATATTCTAATCACATAAGGGCCAAATAAGAGTACTGCTACGCAAATTAGCAACATAACCGCAACATTTCCAAGCATAATTTTATGAAATGTTTTCCTCATCCTATTTACATTTTCTTTGGTTAAAACAGCAAAGACAGTCATTGTACTTGTACATATTGCCAAATTAACATGTGTGAGTTTTCCCATTAAGCTTTTTGCAATAGAATATGCCCCTATTTCTCCGGTTTCACTCATCACTCCCAACATCAATGAGTCCATTTCTGTCAAAAGAAGTGAGCCAATACTAACAACAAAAATTGGCATAGCATATTTAAAAATACTCCACCTTATAGTTTTCTCATATTCACTATCCGCGTATTGGCATTTCGATTCTCTTAAATATTTTTTTAACAAAATGCTTCCTATTAAAGCAGCATTCCAAATAGCAATTACATATCCGATTCCTAATCCAATGATATTTTTTGATATAACCAGACATCCTACACCAAAGATAAAATATCCACCAAATTCCACCAATGTCAATATGAAAATATTCTTAAATTTAACAAGACCTATAAAAACAGCCTTAAAATACTCTAACAAAGAATTAGCAAAGCACAAAAGGCTTCCGCATACAAACAGTTCTTTTAAATGCGGATATCTTAAATTTTTACTAGGCTCTACAAAGATAAATACTATACTTGCAATAGTAAATAATAATAAAAATAATCCACTGATTAGTAAACGTAATTTTATTCCTATACGAATATTGCTATTCTGTCTTTTGATATTTTTTCTTTCTTTGGCTACAAAAACTCTGACTGACTCATTTATTCCAAACCAGACTAACCAATAACACATAGTAATAATCGCATAAAAGAAACTCCATTCATCATAAGATTCAGTCGAAAGAAACCTCGCAATCATTATATCCGTTGCCATAAAGAGTATCATTCCTACCGCTTTTGATCCTAAACTCAATATGGTGTCATTCAATATATTGATTTGTTTTTTCATATATTCCTCCACTACTACAATATATTTATGGTTTGTTGTTTAAGCTGTATAATATATTTGAAAATTACGTAATCAGTTTAAGGACATAAATCATCAGTTTAATTCTTTCAAGTTAGCCCTAGCTTTCTATTTACAGACTTTTATCAATCATATTTGACAAATGGTATAAATTCGTTTTCCCGATTTCGATACTGGAATGTCATCAACAATCTTGAAGTCTACTTTTGTTCCTTCTCCCATGGCTTTTTTTATTTCATTTTCTTTTTCAAAATAAAAACCTTTATTATCAACATCTTTATCGAAAAAAACCAATTTTACCAAAATGTGATCTATTGCATCCTGAATAACTTGAAATTGTTTTACATTAGTGCAGGGATAAAAAAGGTGTGTAAAATAATCTCCATATACTATACGCCCATCCATAGTTTTAAAAAAGTCAATTATTCTTCCAGTAACACATTTCAGCATAGGCAATCCCCTACCACACGTACAAGTCTTTGAGCTTAATGCTCCTCTGTCTCCTATTGCATAACGAATTATAGGCATTGAATAATCACTCAACAATGATACTATCAGTTGTCCTTCCTCATCTAAATTACATGATTCATAATTACCATCCAGTACCTCTATATAAGAAACAAACGTATTTATATGCAGACCTTCATTCTTATTACAACTACATGCCATGTCTCCCATTTCCCTTGAGCCATAACGATTGAAGACAGGACACTTAAATACTTTTTGAATTTCCTCTAGCATCTGTTCGTCCAATGTTCCAGCAGATGTCATAATTCCTCGAGGTGAATACATTTCAATATGGTTTAAGTTTGCATATTTCACAATTTCCATAATGGACTGTACATACGCTAAAATCATTTTGGGCTTTGTCTCATTTATCACATTTATGTATTTTTTTATTACATCTTCAGACATTACAAAAGTATTTAAAAAGACTTCATTTCTCATCCAACGGTAAATTTTGTTCATCCAGTCTTTTCTTCCTGATACAATATCTCTTTCACTTCCCCATAAGCGAATTTGATAATCACCTATTTTTCGTCCAGACCATTCATCAAACAACAATTTTGCTCCTTGATCGGTTTCAAAAAATTTCCCACTATGCCTAAATTTAACCGGCTCTCCTGTTGTTCCTCCTGAAACATTTTCGAATGTCCAATCCCTTATTGGTATATCAGGATACATTTTTTTTCCTTCGCGTCGAATTATATCTTTTGTCAGTATAGGAAATTTCTTTATATCGTCAAATATTGTCGCCTTCGAAAAATCTTCTTTTTTGAATCCTAGTTCTCTATAATACGGAACATGTTCTATGGAAAATATCACAATATCATATAATTTTCTTTTCTGTATATTGATATTCTCCTCCATTACATTCCATTGCATTTTTTTTAAGTAATTATATGTTTTTAATTGACCCGAATATCTAAGTCCTTTCGCTCCTCTATTTCCTGTAAAATGTAAAACAAACCAACTTAATACCTTATGCAACATTTAATTAATCTCGCTTTCCTTGATAAGTATTATGTTTTAAAAATTATCTTTCCAACCACAAGACAGCATAAAATTCTCTGCCATATGCCCTATTTTTATCTCAAATAAACATTTCCGTCCAGCCTTTAGTCGGAACAAATTTCCATTTCAACTCATTTGATACACTTTTTATATCCTTGTTGTTCAGTTTTTCATCATTTGAAACATATATCAACTCATCATCTTGATAATTACACAATGGAAGACTTTCATTTGCATTTTTGCAATCCTCTGCAAATGGAAAATTTGTTGCATCTGCCCCCATCATAATGCCCACACCCATATCAAAAATATAGGCATTCAATGCAATTATAATTGCTCCAATCTGCTTTGGACTAGGTGCTACAGGGCCTTCCTTCTCGCCACTAATAATCATATCTCCAATATTCAATGTTTTTCTTTGAATCTCATCATGTATATGTCCATTTTTGTCTGCATAAAAGAGTATTTTATTCAAATCAACTATTGTTTTGCTTATAGTTTTGTTTCCATACCAATTTCCCTCTGCCTCGTCATGATGTACCTTGTTTCCGAGAACCTTTAAACCACCCGCAATATACCAGACAACTTTAGCTGCTTTATAACGTTCTTTTCCTTCTAATGTATTCTTTATGTCATATAACTTATCATCTATATTTCGTAATAGACTCTTCTTTTTATATTCATCTCCTCCTTCTGCCACACTTCCAATCGTATGATGTGGTAAATACTCTTTTCTAACATTCATCCCTACCATATTCTTCATCGCCGCCGTATAGCCAGCTTTTCTATGAGTCTTCGGCTTTGGCATATTAATCACAACATCCGCATTCAAAATATAATTGGACACAAAATATTCATGTCTGCCAGGACAATGATGTTCTTTCAAACGGTCTGGAGAATAGTTTGTGATTCGCATCTTTTCTAAATGTTCTTTATCATATTTGGCAAACTGGCTCATATCTGCTAAATCAATAACTGTTCCATCCTGATTGTCGCTAATTGTCTGTTTGCGAACGCCTATTCTTTTTTTACTATCAATCTGTGTTGTCAAGCCACGAAAATCTACAATCTTTATTTCTACGCCAACGTTTCTATACCACTCCATCATTTCATTATATCCGCTTTCTTCAAGCAATTTTTCTAAGTTGCATTCCTGCATAGGCGCATCCCCAATTATGATTCCGCCTTTTCCCTTTAAAGCAATTAAAATATAATCAATAATTGGTGCAACAACTTCTGGCTGTGTAAAAAGACACTCTGTTCCTTCATTTGACTGATTATAATCCATAACTAAATTAGGCTTAATAATAACATTATCTCCTGGTTTAATTAATTCGCCTAACGGATTCCATCTATCGGTTCCATAATTGTCATTATCCATCTGATATATATGTAGAGCCTCCCTAACTGCTTCATACACTTGATTGTGTTCTGAGCAAGCATCAAACATCATTTCAGGATATTGTGTATCTGGACGAAACCAATTTTTTTTCTTTCTATCTGTATATTTTTTTTCAGTACTATATGCAATTCCAACATAATTACTATTTAACATCAATCCAATCTCCCATTATCTTTTCAAATTCTTGTGGTGTAAACTTTTCACATCCATCTCCGTGATAAAATGTCATTTCTCCAAAATAGAGTTTATTTCCAATAATATAAAAATCCACCCTGACATGTCTCATTCCATCTGACAATATTCTAGCGCACCTTAACAGTTCATCTAAAATAACAGGCTTTTCTATTTGGTGTGATGGATTTGTTGGATATTTTATCTGAGCTGGAATATACTCCCATTCTGGTGTGTATAAATTTCTCTCATGCTTCTCATATCTTCCAAAGTCTACCTGTATTACTTTGGGTTCTCCATGAAAACAAAAGACCTTATAATCTTTTAATTCTTTCTGAGACTCGTCTACCATATATTTTTCAGCAATAATTCTGGGTTTTACCCCATTATAATGCCACTGTCTTCCGTGCCAGTAGTAATTGCGCTTCATATGCCATTCGAAGAATTTTTTTTCTTTTTCATAATTTAGCATTGCTTTATCTTTGCAGACGAGCACTCCACCAGAATCATGAGTGCATTTTAAAACAAATTGTTCTGGCAACTCATTAAAATTTACATCATCAAATTTATCCCATATACCAAGTGTAGGAAACACATACTCTTCTCCTAATTTTTCGCTTACCCACTCTTTAGCAGCCTGTTTGTCTACCAGCTTAGAATAATCTGGATTTCTATCATAAATTTTCAACCACTGTATTTTTTCATTGTATAAAGTAGGATTGTTCCAATGTAATATTTTTCTTGTCCGTAAAAAATAGCTCAGCCAAATAAATATTCTATCAGGAATACAACGAACGATATACGACTGTTCTATATAAACTAACATTTTATACACAATATTCTTCATTTTAATAACCCATCTAAAGTTTCCAAATACTCATTTACAATATGTTTCCAGCTAAAAAAATTTTTAACCCTTTTATTACTGTTTATGGACATTTCTTTCCTCATCTCATTATCTCCAATTAATTTGATGATATAATCAGCAAATTCTTTTCTTTCTGCCTTATATCCATTTTCACAAATCAGTTCAGCGCTCCCCTCACACGGAGTCATAATAATCGGCAATCCACATGCCATAGCCTCCAGCACAACATTTGGCATTCCTTCTTTTGATGATGGCAATATAAATAAATCAGCATTTTGATAATATGGAACAATCTCACTTTTATCTTTTTGTCCCACAAACTCTATCATATCATAAACCTGATTATCTTTTGCAATTTGTTCCAAAGTCTCACGATATGGACCATCTCCAACTACAATCAACTTGATTTTTTTGTCTGTACCACTCTGAATCTCTTTTAACTGCGGAATAACAAACTGTAATCCTTTTCGTTCAATCAATCTTGAAACAAAAAGAATTTTAAATTCATCACTTTCCTCTTTTACGCTCGGATAAAAAACTTCTGTATCAACACCATTCGGTATAACATCAAATGGTTTCTTATTATAAAAATCAAGCGCCATATCCTTTAGCCCCTGGCTATTTGCAATTAATGCGTCTGCTTTTTTCCAGATAAGTTTTATCGCCGGTGCAATTATCTTATATACTTTCGTGAAACGTTCCTGAAATCCTGGAACATCCCCACCACCAAATCGTATCACGTATGGAAGTTTATACTTCTTTTTTAGCATATACCCTATTGGTCCACTTGGTATCCCAAAGAATACCAGGCACACATCAAAATTTTCTCTTTTTTGCAATTTATTCGCAACAGGGTATGCCTTCAGCAGATAACTCAACATTTCTTTGAAGCTGCAATGTTCCTTATGTGCCCTCTTCGAATTCACTCGAATAACACGCACACCATTTACAATTTCACTCTCAGGCATTCCCTGATAATTTGCAGTTACAAGTGTTACCTCATGACCTTTTTCCACAAATCCCTTGGTCAAAAAATAGCACGCGTTGGCGCCTCCGCCTCCAATTGGTGGGAACTCATGGGATATAGCAAGTATTTTCATTTTTATTCTTCCGTTTCTTTATTTTCTATTGTTTCTTTTATACTATATGATTTATCAATTCCAGAACCATAGTATGTCTTACTCATCATGTCGCTCATCAATCCAAAAATAAACATTAGTAATCCAACTATAATAAAGAATACTGTTAATAATGGTGGCATAATATTATTAGACATCTTATAACCAAGTGCAAATAATACGATTGACCATATTGCGCATACTACTCCAAGGAATATAGATACCATACCGCCTGCTCCCAATATATGTAATGGCCTTACAGCATACTTACTCCAGAACCATAATGAAATCATATCTACAAACCCCTTGATAGTTCTCTTCCAATTATATTTTGTCACACCGGCTGTCCGAGGTCTGTGATTTACCACAACTTCTCCAACTTCAAAGCCTTTAATTCTTAAAAGTGCTGGAATAAAACGATGCATTTCACCATATAAATTAATATGGTCAAAGCACTCCTTCTTATAGATTTTTAGTGAACAGCCACTATCATGAATATTATCTTTGACAATAATTCCTCTTAAGAAATTTGCAACTCTGGATGTGAATTTTTTCATTACGGTATCTTTTCGGTTCTTTCTCCATCCTGATACAATATCAAGGTCATTCTCTTCCAAATAATTTACAAGCTTTGGAATGTCGGCTGGGTCATTCTGTCTATCCCCATCCATTGTCACAATATAGTCATACTGCGCCAGCTTGATTCCTGCATCCATTGCCGCTGTCTGTCCAAAGTTTTTACGCATACGAATATACTTTAAAGGCTTTAATTCTTTGCAAATCTCCGGTGTCTTATCCTTTGAACCATCATCTACAAAGATGATTTCGAATTTATAATTTTCTTTTTTACATACTTCAAGTATTTCCTTGTGTAACTCTCTTACATTTCCTTCTTCATTAAATACTGGTACTACTACTGATATTCCTTGCATTCTCATTTGCCTCCTGCTATTTTATAAAATATCTTCTCATTTGCTCATATATTTCAATATCATTCTAACCAAAATAGGTCCTGATACGCCTACTAATGTGATGTCAAAAAAGCTGTTTAAGAAAAACTCTTTCCCTACATAAAAGAAACCTACGGCAGAACATAACGTACAACATACAAAGCTAAAAATACATTCGCCTGGCTCACTTAACCTTAACTTATATATTACCAAATATTATATTACACCATATAACAAGGTTGCCCAAAAGAATGGGAACATAAACCATAATGCACCTGCAAATGGTTCTGCGTTTAATTTCAAATAATTTACTAGAGCATCCATCCCTGTACATATGTCATACGGCTGATATACATCGGAAAGAAACTATGCAGCCTTGCCGCAATTAATCTTGATACATTATTAGCATACTTTTCTTTATTATAAGTAAGTCCAATTATACCTATCCCCTTCAGGTATGAAATCTCCGTATGTTTCTTCATGCTTTCTTCCTTATTATTCTATTTTTCATTTTTCTTAATTTAGTTATTATTCTCCAACTACGACTATTTTTTATCTGTGTAAGTTCTAATTCTAGTTTTTCATTTTTTTCAAGTTCATTTGCTATTCTAAGCTCTAATTCTATCTTTTCTTTTTCCCGTTTTTGAGCACTCATCTCTAGTTTTCCATATGCATTTGTTAAATGCTGCACGGCTTTAACCAGTTCTTCTTTCTCTTCAAATATACGATCCATATCTTCTTTCAGTCCATTTTCAGACCAAAAAATAGATAGATTTTCTACCCTTATTTCTAATTCTTTTATATCAGAAAAGTCACCGCTTAATATATACTGTGGATCTTTTGTTAAGAATAAATCCTCATTTCCAAAATGAATTCCATTCAAATTATTAACTTCAATATGTATGTCATTAACAGATATTCCAGAACACACACACATAAATTTCTCACATGGATCAAAGCGAATATATTTTATATTTTGAGGAACTTTAATTTTAAAAGAAAGCTCCTCTTTCTTTCCAATTTTTAAAATATATTCTATCTTTTTAACCTTCGATACTTCAAAGCCATCTCCGAAGTCATAATAGATTTCACTCTCAAGCTGCATAATTGGTGGAAAACACTGTAATTTGTTTTCATTAAACGCTTCATATCCATACTGATTATTAATTAGCAAATCCTCTTTCATTATATATGCTGGCAAAAAACCATTATTTTGCATATATATAGACATCAGATAAAATATTCCCTGTGCATCGAGGTCCCCGCACCTTACTGTTTCTATTCCACGAATTGCCTCTGTTTTTATAATTGCAAAGCCATCTTCTGATATTACAGGCGATTTGTCCTTGGATAAAACTATTCGAATGTCATTTTTATCCGCTATTTCCTTTATATCGGAATAATAGTCCTGCCAATTATCATAATGCCCCATATTATGGGCTTTTATATAATCCACATATGGAACAAGCATCCCCTCTATTCTGGAGTTTTCCAACAATTTTAATGACTTTTCAAGTTGTTCCCTACTACCAAGAATATTCTGTAAATAATACAACTGGCGCTGTAACAATACGCTTTTTAATTCTGTAGTACTTTTTTTCAATGGATTTATTATAACAATATAATCAAAGTCATCGTAATTTGCCTTCACATTCATTCCTAAATGCAACAAGGAATTTGACTTTTCATTGCATTGAAATACTTCCAAATCACCTTCAAACTCGTTGCATATTTTCCATATTATTTCTTTATATATTAAATTTTCTATATTAATAAATAATGCAACCTTTTTCCCAAGTATTGCCATGATTGTCCCCTTTCTATATCACATGAAACAATTGGAAACTCTCCACTAAATCTTTTTGATGACATGTTCTAATTAAATTAGAATATATTAAAGCTGTATCATATGAAGTTTCTTTTTCCAAAAAATCTAGAAACTCTTTTGCAACTGGTAGGGTTTGACTATAATCAGTCTTCATAGAAAAAAATGTTCTTCTTTTAAAGAAAGGTGACTTTCTATTTTTTATAACCTCCAATGGTGCTACAATCAAAGGACAACATGTATATATCTCTTCATCCATATCATCATAATTAGTATAACAATCCCATCTATAACCATTATCGCTAAAGTATTTTGTTATATACTGTTCATGACTCCCTCCCGATTCATAATAACTTTTTATCATAGGCATTTCATCCCAATATTTCTGAAAAATAGTGGATGAAACAATACTTCTTCTAAAAGCCATAAAGCTAGACTGAATATGTTCTGGAATATATCCATAAGGGCACTGCCAGATTTGTTGTGCCACTGGAGAATTTTCTTGAAAACACTTTGTAATCCCCCAAAAATCCAGTTCCAAGCGCTTATCCATTATGTCAAACATCTCCTTTAATGGATACACCGGTCCCATAATAGTATAATTCATTAAAATAATTTCATCATACTCTATAAGCTTATTCCAGCCTTCACTGTCTATAGCTGTCTTATATGCCCATACATCAAATCCCTTATTTTCACGGACAATAATATTACCTGTAAACTTTTCAAATGTTTTTCGCCCTCGCTCATTTAACTGTCCATTGCATACTACAATTAATTTATCAACATGTTTTGTCAAATCCTCCAATACATAGTCAACATACTTATCCACTATGCCATCTTTGTCAAAGAAAAAGTATATACCCAGTCTCTTCATTCTTCATCTCCACTTTTGTATCTGATTATTTCTTAATACTAATGTTTTTTTATTTTACTCTTCAATTCAAGAAGTTCTATTTTTCTTTCATCAAGTTCTGACAACACATTTTTATATAATTCCATATAACGTTGTATCTCTGCTTCCGCATGATTCACTCTCTCTTCAGCAAATTGAATCGTTTCATTATGTTCATTATAAAAACTTTTGTATTTTTTCAATTCATTATCAAGATTCGTTGCATGTTTCTGCAGATTTTCTATATAATGACTAGATGAATTTAAATTTTCGCTCAAACTTAATGTCGTTACCTCTTTTTGTTTCAATTCGGTCTGTAATATTTCTATCTGACGTTTTAATTCACTAACAAGTTTTTGATACTCCTCCTCAGAATTCATTGACATTTCTTTTCTATTTTGTTCAACCAAAACAGACTTTCTATTTTCTGTTGCCACATGTATAACGCTTGCATATGCATACTTGATTACAATCCCCTCTACACGTTCATTATTCTCTTTAAACACAAAAGAAAGCCAATTTTCAAATTTCTCATTTCTATAAACTTCCATCATAACAAAACGCTTTCCTTTTGCATCTAAATTTTTATCATAATCCTGCATTATTTCATCCGGAACAACCACAACATTCTTATTTTCATATTCAAGAAATGTTGCATATTCACTTGTAGTTAATATTGTACAATTCTGTTTGCTTTTTTCCAAAAACTCATCCCTATAAATTGGTATTCCACTATCATCTATTTCAGTAAGCATATATATATATTCCATGATTCAAATTCTCTCCTCTATTTCTCTTTGTTTACAATTTTCCCAAATAACCACATAAATTTATCATTCAAGAAATATAATACTAAAGATGTAACTAAAATAATTCCTACACAAATTCCAAATACACCATAGCTTTCTGCAGTTGATATTTTATAAAAATCAACCATATCTGTCACTTTATAAATAATAAAATGATGAATCAAAAAAATTGCATATGCATACTTTGAAAGGAAACTACAGATAGCTTTCACAACACCACATTCCATATATTTTGCAATAAATGTTAATACCAGAAATGCTGCTATACCAACATAAGTCGTCTGAATGTTACTATTGAAAGCAGGTGACAGAATGGTATTCGCAATCAACACCGCCAAGGCTCCCAAAGCAACTTTCCAGTTTGTCTTTTTAAAATATTTCATATAAAGCATTCCAAAAAATACTTCCGGAAGTCTCACCGTCACCAGTTCTGCTGTGCTCAATCCTGTCTGATAACACACAATTGACAACAGATATACTAAAATAATTGCTGCACTAAATGTTCCCGGGTGCTTATTTGCCCCCCAACGCAGTAACGGAAATAGTATATAAACTAAAATAATACATCCTAAAAACCATTCACCAATTATGAAGAAAGTCGGCTTTACAGCAGCATAATAACTGTCAAATCCAAATATCGTATACAAAATATTTTGTTTTGGTATTCCTGAATAATCCGCATGATATATCAGCTTCTGTATTACAAACGCAATTATATAAGTAATCCAGAACATTGGATAAATTGCAACAAATCTTTTCTTGTAGAACTTTGCCAGATTGCAGCTGTTTTCATATACATACATCAATGCGGCACCTGATATAATAAAGAACAATGACACACCAAAATCACCGATATACAAATTGCATATTCTATATGTGATTACTACCTTATCCAGAGGCTGCGGATCCATGTAGAGAAACAATGCATTATAATGTGTAAGCAAAATAAGTATTACTGCCAACGCCCGAATAAAATCCAAATAAAATATTCTTTCTCTTTTCATCGTTTTCACTTTCCAACTTTTTTTATTTTTCTATACACTTTTTTCAGGAATTTAAACGGCTTTTTACCACCAATTTTATCATAAATTTTCTGTGCACATTGTGTAGAAACACTATTCATAAAATCACACTGTACTATTATTTTTTTAATAATCCCTGTAGTCCTTAATCTGAAATACATCTGAGGGTCCGGGGCAATAAATACCAGCTCATCATCAACCATTACACCATTACTTACTGCATCCTTTAATGTGTACTCCTCAATGTGATTATTTTGGAATAACACTTTAACATGAATATCTCTTACTACAATTCCGCCAACTTCACCCGGATCCCAGCGTAATTCTTCAATCACACCAAGTTTGTCCAAATCTGTATACAAAAATTCATGATTATCCAGATGGCTGACTTCATCCACTGAGTTCTCTGCCAGGAATGAATTTTCTTCCGAAAATCCACTTTCATTTTTAAAATACATTCTGGCCCGCACAATATTTCCTTCCAAATAGCCTAAAGCCGAGCGGCACATTCTCCATTCCCCAAATGCACGTTTTGTTGTAATCAGAACATCCTCATAATTTCCCGCACCCGGTCCCATATGAAATACTGCATTATTTAATCCACGCACCATATAGTTTAAGTTAGTCACTTCAATCTGAGCACCTTTTTCCGAAAAAATCCATGCCGGATAGTAGCCTTCCTGCTGTACTACATAGCTATAAATCCGTTCCACAGCATGCAATAGCGTTCCATCAATTTTATTTGGTTCTGCCGGAAAATCCTTATACTCCCAATCCTGGTCAAACAATAATTTCAAGGCCTTCGGTCTGAACCAGAACATTGTTCCCAGTGGAGCAATCGGCTCTTTCTTTTTATCAATCGGAACTGTTATGCCTAATTTTTCTGCAAGTTCTACTGTAATATCATAATTCTTGCCCCATTCAAGTCCCAAAGTAATATAATAATCACCATGATTTGGCGGTGGCGGTGTCAACAATCCAGCTCTTGGATTCTCTTCAAATGTCCGAATTACATTCTGAACAAATTCCTTTGTCGGCAATAAATTTTCAAAACATTTGTATGAAAAACCAGCCCCAACTGTTTGTGGCGATAATTGAGTTACCTTTTTATCATGAACAAAGCAAACATAATCATAATCCATGATAAAATCCTTTGTTCCAACTAAAAGAGCGCTAACATCTCTTCCCCGGTTTTCAATCAAAATCACTTTCACATTGTTTTCTAATACCGAGAAAGTCTCTTCAATAATTTTTTTCTTTTTTTCTGAACCAACCGTCACGTAAATATCTGCTTCTTTTGGCATTGACTGTACATAATGAAGACAGTATTCTGCTAAATCCTCAAAATAGAAATGTAGCACAAGTGCTACTCTTTTTTTCTTTAACACTTCTGATATATCTGTACCATGTTTACTGTCCAGTATGTAATTAAGCTGCATATTTTTCTTAATATCTGCCTGATTCTCCAGACGTAAAATATTATCCCAAATCAGATTCACATCATAATCTGTATGCTTATCTATGAAATCATATGCTTCGATAGCTTCCTGTCCTACTGTATCATGAATAATGTTGGAGTAGTCCTGCATAAATGATCTTCTTTTAAAAATAGGGCAGCGTTTTTCTTCCAGCATTTCTCTTGTTGCACACAAAATCGGATGATTATTATAACCATCTCCCATATCTGCATAAACATCCCATTTAAACCCCTTTTCCGAGAAGCGTTTTGTAAACATCGCCTCGTGACATCCTACTGCATCACGATAATCCTTAATTTCCTGCATATTATTCCAATAACTTTGGAATTCAATGCTTTTTAACATAGGTGTTCGTACTGCAATAAAATGAGACTGAATATGGTCTGGAATGTAGCCACATTCAATAGTTCCAAATGGATCACCCTTCTCATATTTATGATACATTGTAATTCCCCAGAAATCTAAATCTCTGGCACTCATGGATTCAAACATTTCACTCAATGGATACACCGGCCCCATTATCGTAAAATTCATCATGATAACTTCATCATATGTAACTAGTTTATCCCATCCATAATAATCGAGAACTGTTTTGTATGCCCATACATCAAGTCCTTTATTCTCTCTCACCATCACTACAGGTGTCACCTGATTTAACTTTTCCCTGCTTTCCGATGTTAATTTTCCATTTACAACAATGGCTATTTCACTGGAATGCTCTTTTAATGCACACAGCATGTAAATGATATAATCATCTACAATTCCCTGTTTATCATAAATAAAATAAGCTATTAAACGTTTTACTTTCTTTTCATCAATTATCATAATTTAACTCCTATAGTCTTGTATACATATCACACACTTCATCCACGTCACCATGTAAGAGCATATTTCCGTGATTTATAAGCACAGCTTTATCGCAGATTCGTCGTACCTGTTCTGTACTATGTGATACTAATAGCAATGTGGTTCCACTCTCTAACATAGAGCCAATTCTTTCCTCACATTTTGCCTGAAACCTAAAATCGCCTACAGACAAAATTTCGTCTACGATTAAAATATCCGGTTTATATATTGTTGCAATAGAGAAACCCAGACGTGTTACCATACCAGAGGAAAAATTCTTCACCGGAACATCTGCAAACTTTTCCAATTCCGCAAACTCTATAATTTCATGCTCCATTTCACGAAGCATCTCCTTAGGATACCCCAAAATAGCTCCGTTCAAATAAATATTTTCTCTTGCAGTCAAATCAAAATCAAAGCCTGCACCAAGTTCAATCATTGGTGCAACTGAGCCTTGTTTTCTCACCTCACCAAATGTAGGTTTTATGACTCCCGCAATTACTTTCAACATTGTACTCTTTCCAGAGCCATTTTTTCCGACAAGACCTACTGCCTCACCTTTTTTTACATCAAAGCTGATATCTTTCAGTGCCCAGAAATTTTCATATTCCAATTCTCTTTTTGCTCTTTTTAGCACATACTCTTTTATGCTATCAACTTTTTCTTTATATAAACGGAATTGAAGTGAAACATTTTCAACTTCAATCACATTTTCTTCGTGTTTCAAACCAATTCCTCCTATAATTTCAATATGAAGGTATCTTGCTGTTTTTTAAACATCCACAAGCCCAATATCATAGCTACAGCACAATAAATCAATGTTTTTAATACCAATACAAACGGAGCTACCTGATGGTACAATACATTATATCTTAAAATTTCAACAATTAATGTCAACGGATTATTTCTAACTATTACTGCAACTGAATCAGGTAGCATACTAATTGGGTAGAATACTGGTGTCAAGTATAGCCATGCCGTTGTAATAACACTATATAAGTGTTTCATGTCCCGAAATGTCACCACAACCACAGACAATATAAGTCCTATTCCAAGGGAAAACAATGTTGCAAAACAAATTGGAAATACTGACAAAAAAATAGTCCATGTAATTGGTGTTCTTGTAATTAATATAACAATCATTAACGCAACAAATGATGTCAACATATTTACCAAAGATGAACACACCCTTGATAATGGAAATAAATATTTTGGCACATATACTTTTTTAATCAAAGGTGCATTATCCAGCACAGAGGTCATTGCCATATTGCTCGCCTCATTAAAAAAGTTAAATGTTAATTGTCCACACATTAAATAAACCGGGAAATTTGGAATTGCCTGCTGAAACACTGTAGAAAATACAATAGTCAATACAACCATCATTCCCAATGGGTTCAGCACCGACCACATAAATCCCAATGCAGATCTTCTGTATTTAGTTTTAAGGTCTCTGCTGACCAGTTCTGTCAGCAAAGACCGATATCTCATGAATGTATCTATATACTGTCGCATATTAACCTCTATTTCTTAAATGTGCTAATACCGCCCCAAACCTTATCTTTATCCGATAAAATAAGATCTGCCTCAGTCATGCCTTCCGGCATTGGCCATTCAACTCCGATTTCCGGATCTTTCCATAATAATCCGCCCTCATCATTTGGATGATAGAAATCCGTTACTTTATAGCAGAATTCTGCATAATCACTCAAAACAATAAATCCATGAGCAAAATTTTTCGGAATGAAGAACTGTTTCTTATTTTCTGCGGAAAGTTCTACACCAAACCATTTTCCAAATGTCTCAGAGCCTTCTCTTAAATCTACGGCCACGTCAAATACAGTACCATTTACAACTCGAACCAGCTTGTCCTGTGGATAATTTATCTGAAAATGAAGTCCTCTTAAAACACCCTTCTTAGATGCTGACTGATTATCCTGCACAAATTCACAATCAATTCCAGCCTCTTTGAAATCGTTATAATTATATGTCTCCATAAAATAACCTCTGGCATCTCCATATACTGCAGGCTCAATTACTTTTAATCCTTTGATACCATTGCAATCATCTGTTACTTTAATTTTTCCCATTTTGTTTTCCTCTTTTCTATTTATAATCCTTCTGCAATTTCCATCAAATACTTACCATAATCTGTTTTCAACAAAGGCTGCGCCAGTTTTACAAGCTGTTCCTTATCTATAAAACCTCTCTTATAAGCAATTTCTTCAATACATGAAATATACAATCCCTGACGTTTCTGGAATGCTGATACAAAATCAGCTGCTGCCAGGAGCATATCATGATTTCCTGTATCAAGCCATGCAAAGCCTCGTCCTAAAGTCTCTACACTTAAAGTTTCCCTGTTCAAATATTCATTATTAACACTTGTAATTTCAATTTCTCCTCTGGCTGACGGTTTCACAGTTTTGGCAATTTCAACTACATTATTGTCATAGAAATACAAACCCGGAACCGCATAATTAGACTTTGGTTCTGCTGGTTTTTCTTCAATAGATAAAGCTTTTCCATTTTCATCAAATTCTACTACGCCGTATTCTCTTGGATCTCTTACATAATAACCAAAGATTGTAGCTCCGCCTTCATTTTCTGTACGCTCTGCAGCACTTCTTAATACCTTGGAAAAACTCTGTCCATAGAAGATATTATCTCCTAATACCAATGCAACAGCATCTTTACCAATAAATTTTTCTCCAATAATAAATGCATCTGCAAGTCCTCTTGGGCTTTCCTGAATTGCATATTCGATGTGCATACCCAATTGACTTCCATCCTCTAACAATTCCTCAAATACCGGAAGGTCTCTCGGAGTAGAAATAATAAGTACTTCTCGAATTCCAGCAAGCATAAGTGTTGATAACGGATAATAAATCATTGGCTTATCATATACTGGCATAATCTGTTTTGAAATAGCCTTTGTTAATGGATAAAGTCTTGTGCCGGAACCTCCAGCAAGTATAATTCCTTTCATCAAACATACCTCCAACATTTTCGTCATAATATAATCGATTTATTTTAACACTTTTGTAAAGAAAAAGCAAATTACGGGTCTTTTGTATTTCACAATATACATTCTTTGCAATGACTTGATTTTGTTGCAAAAAGGGCTGTCCGATTTAAAATCGGGCAGCCCTTCCATTTCTTATTTATTTCTTATTTTTATTTATTACTATACATATCTTCGTAATATTTCTGATAATCTCCACTTGTCACATTCTTCATCCAGTCTTCATGTTCAAGGTACCACGCAATTGTCTTCTTAATTCCCTCTTTAAACATGGTCTCTGGCTCCCAGCCAATTTCAGCCTTAATTTTGTCCGGTGCAATTGCATAACGTCTGTCATGTCCCTTACGATCTTCTACATAAGTAATCAGATCTTTGCTTACATTTGCTTTTCTTGGGTCACCATCTGGAAGAATCTCCTGTAATGTTTCAATAATAATATTAATAATTTCAATATTACGTTTTTCATTATGTCCGCCAATATTATATGTTTCTCCGAGGCGACCTTTTTCCTGAACCATGTCAATTCCTTTTGCATGATCATCTACATACAACCAGTCACGGATGTTCATTCCATCACCGTACACCGGTAATTTCTTTCCATGTAATGCATTATTAATAATAAGAGGAATCAGTTTCTCTGGGAACTGATATGGTCCATAGTTATTAGAACAGTTAGTAATATTAGCAGGGAAATGATAGGTATCAATATATGCTTTTACCAGAAAATCTGATGATGCCTTACTTGCAGAATATGGACTATGTGGGGAATATGGTGTTGTCTCATAGAAATAACTTGTTCCGTCATCTTCCAGTGAACCATATACTTCATCTGTAGATACATGTAAGAATTTCTTTCCCTCTTTGAAAGTACCATCCGGCAATTCCCATGCTGCCTTTGCACAGTTCAGCATAACAGCTGTTCCAAGTACATTTGTCTTTACAAAAACTTCCGGATTTTTAATACTTCTGTCAACATGACTTTCTGCCGCAAAATGAACTACACGATCAATATCATTTTCTGAAAAAATCTTACTGATAGCCTCACTATCTGTAATATCAGCTTTGATAAAAGTATAATTATCTCTGTTTTCAATATCTTTCAAATTTTCCAGGTTTCCAGCATAAGTCAAAACATCTACATTGATAATTCTGATTTCATTATCATATTTTCTAAACATATAATGAATATAATTAGATCCTATAAATCCTGCTCCACCTGTCACCAAATAAGTTCTCATTTTGAGTATCCTCCTAATTTACATTGTTGTGTTATTATATCATCTATTCTTTTACTTTTCAACTTTGCTCATTATCTGCTGAATTTTCTTTGCATCTCCCCATACTCCCGGTGAATCATATGCACGATCCGGATATGCTCCATATTCCAGACGGATTTTAAAATTATGTTCTTTAATAAATGATTCTACCTGTTCTGCAAGTGATACCGGTTTTCCTGTACAACAGTTAATAATACCATTCACTTCTGTCTGTAAGCTTACACATGCAATTTCCTTTGCAAGTTCTTCCAAAGAGATAAAATCATACAAATTTTTTCCTGTAGTAAATGGGAATTTTTTATTACCTGCCTGCTCAGCCTGTACAATTTTGGAGAAGATTGAATTACTCTTAATGTCATCTCCTATAATATAGTAACCTCTAGTCCACTGAAAGCAAACTTCGCTTTTCTTGGCAAGAAGCTCCACCATTTGTCTTAATGCATTTTTAGCAATTCCATAAAGCGATAATGGGTTGGTTGGAGTATTTTCGTCAATTGCCCCCTCCCAATATCCTACTTCGTGCATTGTTCCCATTACAACAACATGTTTCAATCCGCCTTCTATCATATTCTTTAAGAAAGTATAATGGTTCGGAAGATCTTCAATATGAGAATCTGCATTATGAACAAATCCGTTTCTCCATGCAAGATGAATGCATACATCCGGTTTTCCCATCTGTTCATAAATATCTTCTAAGCCGCTAAAAATCGGTGTCTCCACTCTCTGTGCTCTCTCATCAACTCCATCAAAACTGAAATCCGCTGCAAGAACATCAGCCCCCATATTAAGTAATTGTTCTACAACATGTCTGCCAATATAACCATTCGCACCTGTAACCAATACCTTTGTTTTGCTCATTTACTTTTCCTCTCTTTTCTTTATCTTATCATCAACTGTTTTATTCATTAAAGCTTCTTCCTGTGTCAGTTTTTTTACCTTCTCCGACAAATTGGAAATGGCAACTGTCTGCATAAACAATATTGCCAGTGCCAAACATACGCCCAAAAAGAATAACATATTTATCGGAAGTTCAAATCCCAACAGAGTTGCCATTTTACCCAGCAACTGCGGGAACACATCCAAAACAAGCATAATGCATCCCATTATAATCCACGGCAACGCGTACCGCAAATCTACTTTTTTCTTCCGTATCATATTACCAAGACATAATAACGCCACAATAATTATCACTAATATAATAATCTGTACTTTAATGCCCATTGATTACCTCTACTTTCGTATTGCAGCAATTAAGACTGCTATGCTTACTTTTACCATATAATAAATGGATTTAGACGGAGAAATTGACGATACACCTTCCTCCCTTGCATTCATCTTTACCGGTATTTCTTCTACTTTAGCCCCTTCTTTTAGAATTGTCACTATGCTCTCCGGTTCCGGATAATCTTTTGGATATTCTTCTGAAAACTGTTTCATTATTTTCCGATTTATCATACGCATACCAGAAGTCGGATCAGTAATTTTCTTTCCGGTCAGCAGCTTTATCAAACCAGTAAAATATTTAATTCCCATGCGGCGCATTCCGGAAGACTGAAATCCTTCTTTCTCTATATATCTGGAACCAATTACCATATCTAAATTTTCTTCAACAAGTTTCTTCGACATGCTGTCCAAATAACTGGCATTATGTTGTCCATCACCATCAAACTGTACTGCTATATCATATCCATTACGATACGCATACATATAACCCGTCTGAACTCCACCACCAATTCCCATATTAACAGGAAGATTTACAACATTAAAATTATGTTCATGGCATATTTCTAATGTATTATCTTTGGAGCAGTCATTGATTACCACATAATCAAAATCCTTTGCATTTTCCATTACATCTGTAACAGTTTTTACAATTCCACCTTCTTCATTGTACGCTGGAATTATTACTATTTTCTTCATCTGATTACCCCTACTTCGAGAATAATTTTAAGTATATTCCAATTAACACATTTCTCACTTTACGGAACCATACACTAAATCCAATATCAAATTTAGATAATTTAATAACCCCGTTTGAAGCATGTTTTTCTACCAACCGCTTATGCTCGTCCACATAAACATCACGATTTGCTCCAATCAAATTCCCAGTATTGGAATCATTTCGTATTCTAAAACTGTTCAGCTGCTGATGAATAATATAGATATCACCACTGCAGGCTAATCTGACCCACATATCAAAATCCAATATATATGTAAAAGATTCATCAAAATATCCCACTTTTTCCAGCGCGGACTTACGGATCATGTTATTAACAGGTGCACCAAAAAAATTCTGTATCAGTAACGATTTCTTAGCAACTTTTTTCCCATTAACCTCTCCAGATTTATGATATCTGTGAAATACACCTGTTTTCTTTCCATTAATATCAACCAGACGGGTATCGCTTTCCACCAGATTCACTGTTGGATGCTGCTGCATCGCACGTGCTTCTATCTCTATTGCATTCTGATCCAACATATCATCTGCGCATATCAATTTAATATATTCCCCACTGGTAAGGCTTAAACACTTGTTCCAGTTCCCAACCATACCAAGATTCTCTTCGTTATGATAAACCTTTACTCTGGAATCCTTCACACTTCGAATGACATCCAGTGTATTATCTTTCGAATTATCATCTACAACCACAAGTTCAATGTTATGATAGGTCTGATTTAAAATTGAATCAATTGTTTCTCTAATATACCCGGCATTATTATAAGCCGGAATACACACGCTTACTAAAGGCTCCATTCTTTCACCTATTATCCCAACAGTTCTTTCATATAAACATCCAGTGCATCATGCCAGTCAGCCATTCTATAGTCACTGGTGAGTTTCAACATATAATTTTCAAGAATGGAATATGCCGGTCTATTTGCAGATGCCGGATTCATTTTCTTATATTCTTCCGATGTCACATGTTTTATTCTGGTCGTCTTTCCTGCACGCTTCATTATTTCGTCCGCAAACTCTGCCCAGTTAGTATCTCCCTCACAGGTAGCATGAAAAATGCCATAATTATCTGTTTTCTCTAAGAAGTGAATCATTTTAGCAAGTTCAACTGCACTGGTTGGTGAACCAAGCTGATCACAGACAACGCTCAATTCATCATGTGTCTCCGCCAAAGAGAGCATTGTTTTGACAAAATTTCTTCCATCTCCATAAAGCCATGCTGTACGGAGCATAAAGAACCTGTCAGCAAATTGTTTGACAAAATTTTCTCCCTCAAGTTTTGTTCTTCCATATGCGCTAATCGGATTTGGCTTGTCAAATTCGATATATGGTCTTGTTCCATTTCCCTCAAAGACATAATCTGTTGAAATATGAATCATCTTTGCTCCAATTTCAGAAGATGCAATACTTAAATTTCTTGGACCAATTGCATTAATTTTATATGCAAGATCCTGCTGTTCTTCACACTTATCTACATTTGTATGTGCAGCGCAGTTAATGATAATATCAGGTTTTGTATCCTTTACCATCTCCATTACCGCATCGATATTTGTAATGTCCAAAGAAACAATTCCATTCCCTGCAACAACATCTGTATTGATAAATTCCACATCACTTGCTGCATATTCCTTGCGAATTGCTCTTCCTAACTGTCCATTACATCCAGTTACCAGTATTTTTTTCATCTTTTATTCTCCTAATCCACTTTCTACGGCTTCTACCATTGCCTTTAATGCTTCGTCCTCATCATCACCTTCGCAGACAAATTCGATTTCATCTCCAAATTTGATGCACGCACCCAGTACGCTTAAAACACTTTTGGCATTAGCGGTATTTCCGCGATAATGAAATGTTACTAACGATTTATACTGCATTGCTTCCTTGCAGAGTATTCCTGCCGGGCGCAAATGTAATCCTGTTGGATTCTTTATTTTAACTTTCTGACTTACCATTTCTATTCCCCTCCTGATTACAGCATTGTGTTGGTAATTAATTCAGCCAGCTTCTGTGCTTCTTCTTCAATCTCGCTCTGGTTCTTTCCCTCAATCATAACTCTTACCAGCGGCTCGGTTCCGGATGGACGAATCAGTACCCTTCCTTCCCCATTGAATTTCTCTTCCAATGCCTTGATTGCCTCTGCAATCTCAGCATATTCCATGAATTTTTCTTTCTTGTGATTCGGCACTTTGGCATTCACAAGTGCCTGCGGCAATACTTCCATCACCTCTGCCAGCTCAGATAATTTCCTGCCGGTTTCCTTCATTACCTGTAATAAATGAAGTCCGGAAAGAAGTCCGTCACCAGTTGTATTATCATCTAAAAATATAATATGTCCTGACTGCTCACCCCCGATATTATAGCCATTCTCCAGCATATTTTCAAGGACATATCTGTCTCCGACCTTGGTTTTCTCTACGTGGATGCCTTCCCGCTCTCCCATCAGACTGAAGCCAAGATTGGTCATAACGGTTACTACAATGGTATTTTTCTTTAAAGTTCCTTTTTTCTTCATATGGCATCCACAGATTGCCATAAGCTGGTCGCCATCCACCAGGTTACCTTTTTCATCTACCGCAAGCATACGGTCAGCATCGCCATCAAATGCAAGACCAACGTCTGCTTTTTCATAAACAACCCTTGCCTGAAGTTCTTCCATATGGGTGGAACCGCAGTTGGCATTGATATTGGTTCCATCCGGCTTCGTATGGATAGCAACCAGATCTGCACCCAGGTCTTTTAATGTCTTAACCGATGTATAGTAGGATGCACCCTCTGCACAGTCTATCACAATCTTCATACCGGTCAAATCAACCGGCACACATTTCTTCATAAATTTCACATATTCATCACGCAAATCAAAACGATAGTCAATTCTTCCCACACCGGATCCAATCGGCAGTACAACATCTTTCATATTATTGCGGATCAGCTCTTCGATTTCATCTTCCAACGCATCAGAAAGCTTATATCCGTCTCCATTAAAGAATTTGATTCCGTTAAATTCCATCGGATTATGGGATGCTGAAATCACAACGCCTGCATCTACTTTATGTTTTCTGGTCAGATAGGCAATCGCCGGTGTCGGCATTACCCCTACATAGATTGCATTGGCTCCTACAGAACAGATTCCTGCCATCAGTGCATTGGCAAGCATTCCACCTGAAATTCTTGTATCACATCCTACAATTAATGTCGGCTGATGTTCCTGCTCTTTCGTCAGCACATAGGCACCTGCCTGCCCAAGCTTTGTTGCCAGTTCAATGGTCAGCTCCGCTCCTGCAACACCTCTTACACCATCTGTTCCAAACATTCTGCTCATTTTCTAATCTTCCTCCGAATTTCCATTATTCGTATTATTTCCATTGGTACTGCCCGTTCCCGTTTCTGTACCACCATTCGAACCCGTATGGGTTCCATTGTCATTTCCGGTATTCGTGGTATCTGATGTATCTTCTGATTTCTTTGTTATGGTTATCACTGCAGACTGTGTTCCATTTACGGAATATAAGCTGTCATCCAGCTCCAGGGTAACTGTTACGGTATGATTACCTTCTGCCAGCCCTGCTGCATTTACATTTCCCTTAATGCTGTCTGCCATAAGTTTATCCAGATCATTCCGCAGTCCCTTTAAGGTTATTGTAACTGTACGCTCTGCAAAGACTGCTTCATAACCCTCTTTCAGATTCTGAATTGCAATGTTTTCAACCGGTATGCTATAAGATTCTGATACAATCTGCTCCACCACTGCGGTTACTTCAACATTCAGATTGTCAGTATCGACCACCTCTACATCATCCGGCAGATAAGAAGAAATGTTAATTGTCTTCACTACATTGCCAGTTGCATCGCTGATATCCAGCTGGTCTGACGGAATCACAATACTTCCGGCTGCGTTCAGTGCTTCCGGTGTTCCCTTTATCGCTATCTTATTCGGATTAATCGTCACTCCGGTGCATACAAATCCATCTGCAACTGTTCCACTCGGTTCAATTTCTACTGAAAGGTTACGGATATTAAGTATCGTAGCCGAAATTGTCACTTTATCAATATTAAAATTCAGCTTTGAGGTGTCTACCGCCTCACCGTTTGCATTATATACAACCGGGACTACACTATCCGTCAAGTCTGCGGATGCACCTGTTACATCAATGGTTGCTTCTACATGATCAATCTGATTCACCACCGATTCCGGTCCGGTTACTTTTAAGATGTTCGGAGATACCCGCACATCTCCCACCGCATAATTCTCAGCTGCATCTCCTACTGTTTTTGCCTTAATAGAAAACTGTGACAGCATCAGATCTTCTACATTTACTTCCATATACTGTGTTTTGCCCTGGAAGTTCACCGCAGACGCATATCGTGTTGCAGTTATCTCAATCGGTACCCGGTATACACCGTCTACCTGCTCAACATTTTCCATATCTGCTACTGCCCGGAAGTCAGTATTGCTCAAGTTCTTCATAACAGAACGCACAGTAGAAACCTTAAAGGTTACCTGCAGATTACTGTCCTTTGCTTCAAAGTATTTGCCCTGCTGTGTCATATAATCCGAATTGGTTATCGTAATAGACGTGGTAAAGTTCTTCGCCTGTGTCGGATCATCAATGTTGACAACAACAAGCCACAGCACAACAGAGAAGAATAATGCTGCAACCTTCAGTCCAAAATTATTCGTCACCAGTTTTGTCAGCTTTTTTAACATTGCGTAACCTCCTCTTCAGTAATTGGAAGCGCTTTGGTTCGATATTGCTGCTCTGGAGAAATTTCAGTTTGCTGCGCAGAAACTCCGCATCCACATTACGGTACAACTGTCCACCCATCGCAATAGAAACCTTTCCGGTTTCCTCTGATACCACAATTGTAAGAGAATCACTCACTTCACTAATTCCAACTGCTGCACGATGTCTGGTTCCCAGATCCTTGCTCAGTTCCAGGCTGTCAGACAGTGGCAGATAACAGGTTGCAGAGACAACCCTGTCCCCACGTACAATAATAGCTCCGTCATGTAACGGAGTGTTCTTTTCAAATATATTAATCAGAAGCTGGCTTGATACCAGGGAATCCAGTGCAATACCGGTTCTTTCGTATTCTGTCAGCATAATTTCATTTTCCACTACAATCAGGGCTCCGGTCTTCACCTTACCCATCTCATAGCTTGCCTTTACCAGTTCTCCAATCGTATGGTCATTGAAACGTTCCACTCCGTCTTTCCCAAAATCAAAAGAAAAGAGGGATGAAATAAATTTCTTTCGTCCCAATTCTTCCAGTGCTTTCCGGAGCTCCGGCTGGAAGATAACAACGATTGCAATTATTGCTACATTAATCGTCTTCTCTGCTATCCAGAGAATTGTATTCATCTGGAAGATTGCTGCCACAAGTACAAACGCTAAAATCACAAGAATTCCTTTTAACAGCATCCATGCCCGTGTATCCTTAATCCATTTCAGGACGTGATAAAACAGGAACGCAATAATAAGCATTTCTACAATATCAGTCTTTGATACCGTAATGTTCAAAACGCTTACCCACGCCAGATAATTTTCTTTAAAATTTTCCAACACTGTCAAAAATGACTGCACCTGTTCCACTTCCTCTCTGTCTTATTTCAGCAAATCTTCGTCTATATCCATTTCCTCTGCCAATGCTTTGCGGGAAATACGTTCTTTTTCCTCATCCTTGGCTGCGATACGTTTTACCTTTTTCTCCTTGGTTGTAACATAAATCTTCGGTACCGCCTTTACATAATAGTAATATTCATCATCCTCAAACTGTACCCGTTCTGTCCTGCTATAATCCAGGTTAAAGAACAGGAACTGCTGTATCAATGCAATCACCGTAGAAATTACGCCTCCTACAATAATCCAGACGATTTGTCCCTTGATTCCAAGCATTACAAAACCGCTAATCAGCACAGTAAGTCCAATCAGAATACCAGCCAGTGACGCCACTGTCCATGCATAATCTATGGACAGGCGGCGCACTACATAAACCACCAGTAAAATCACAATAAAAGTTGCCAGTACCAGATACATTTCCTTATTTCCCAGCAGCTGGTTGATTGCTACCACCATCTTAGAAGCCGCATTGCTGTCCTCTTCCACTGCACTTAATACTGCCTCATTTTCCTTTATTCCCTTCAGGAAATAAAACATCACAGTTCCGCTCACAATAGATGCAGCAGATGCCGGTGTACGTAACAGTCCTGCCGAAATCGGCATGATATATGGGGTATGTAATGCAAATGTTATCGGTGTCAGCACTGCATAATAACCATCTTTTGGTGAAAACCGTAAATACAGCAGTGCGATAACCAGCATAAGAATCAGTCCTACCACGCATACATCCATAGACAGTGCAAATAAATGTGCAGCAATCAGAATGAACGCAAACAACAGGATAGCATTGACCGGAAGAACCGCACATAACAGTGCCAGTACCAGTGTTACCGGAAGTCCGGCCAGTCTGGTCATATAGCCAATATTTTGATTGATCAGCAGAAATACCACTGTTGCCAGAATAAACTTAAGTACCGGCACCACATATATTTCATTTTTTCCAAAAAAGCGGATTAACCGCTCCTTCAGTTCGAGTAAACCCGTCATCCTAAACCTCCCAGTCATCCGTATTAGATATATTTTCTTCCTCACGATACAGACTGCTCACCCTCTTCAGTCTGTTATAATACTCCTTTACCTGTTTTCTCCCCTTTGTATATCTACGATTATAGATAATATAAGTAATCATCAGATAAGCAGCCAGAAATACCAGATACACCATTACAATCCGGATGCCAAATCCAATCATATCCATATCATTAATTTTCTTTACCAGATTCTCCATGTCGTAAAAAAGCCACAGCACAAAAAGAAGTCCGAACGCAATGGTTCCGGCAAAAAAGCTTTTTATCAACTCCATGGCAACATAATCTCTTCTAAAATACTGTGTTGCTTTCTGGCAGGCTTTACTTTCTTCATTTTCGAATTCTGCCAGCTTTGTCATATGTCTGACGCGTTCTTTACTAATCATACTCTGCTCCTAAACAAACTCTCTTTAGTATAACATAGATATTATCTTCTGAAAAGAAAAAACTGCCACCAGTCACTGCGGCAGTTCTTAATCTACAGTTACAGATATCTCATCTTATCTCTTTCCTTCGGTCTCTTATCCAACTGAGGCTCCACCGGTTTTTTCTTTATTACACTCTGGAAGTCCGTTTCCATTTTACGTTTGCATTTTTCACAGAAACGTCCTGTTTTGATAATTGTTCCACAGCCTTCACATTCCAGACCAAGTGGTGAATCTTCTGAAAAGACAAGTCTTTCTTCACGCACCCACTGTTTAATCTGTTTTACAGAAACATTATTATCTTCCGATACAACCTGTATCGGAGTATTCGGGTTCTGCCGCAAATATTCTTTTACCTCCTGGAACTTCTCTTCCAGTTTATCTTTGCAGGCTTTACATAACGGTACGCCCCCATAATAATTAAATAATCTTCCGCATCCTTTGCAGTTTCTTACGTCCATTCTTTCTCCTCCTAATGTCCCCTGCCAATGCTAATGCAAAGTACATAAACCTCTTGTATTCCTGATACCTTCAAACATTCTGCTGCTGCATCCACGGTACTTCCAGTTGTGTAAATGTCATCTACAAGCAGAACTTTTCTTAATTGTACTATATTTTGTGCAATTGTAAAAGCCTTTTTCAGATTTTTCTTGCGTTCCTGGTCATTAAGTTCCTTCTGGGGTCTGGTATTTATACACCGATATAGCAATTTCGTTTCTACCGGAATTCCGGTACGTTTTCCTATTTCCTTTGCAAAGAGTTCTGCCTGATTATACCCTCTCTCCCTCCTGCGTTTCCGATGCAGCGGAACCGGTATGATCGCATCTATCCCCAGTCTTGAAATCCACCTGGCATACTGTATACATGCCATTTTTCCATAAAAAGCTGCATATTCACACCGGTTGGCATATTTAAAACGATACAGCGAGTGTTGCACTGCCCCCTGATAGACAAATACTGCCTTTCCCGAATCAAAAAAATGTTTTTTCCGGTCACAGTCACCACAATATTCCTTCCTGGCATTCCCAATGGGTTTTCCGCACCGTTTACAGACCGGTTCCTGCACCAGTTCTGCCTTTCCGATGCACTCCGGGCAGATTTTTTCATCCGGCGGTATCACCTCATCACACAGCGGGCATCTTCTTGGGAATATAATATCCAGTATATTCATTATTTCCTTTCCAAAACTCTCTTTGCACATATTAGCACAGTCCCTTTTGCAAAAACATTAACATTCTCTTAATTTTTCCTGATAAAAATAGGATTTAATTTATTGACTTATTTTTCTCTACTTATTATAATTAGTCTATTCGAATTAACGCTTTAATGCATAAACGCACAGACGCACGAACGCGTTAAATCAAAAAAATATTACATATTTCAGGAGGAAATTATTATGAAAAAAATGAAGAAATTTCTCTCTCTTTCAGTTGCAGCAGTTCTTGCACTCAGCATGACCGCCTGCGGCTCCAAAGCAGGAGATACCCAAAACGCTGACGCTACAGAGAAAAGTTCATCCAACGCAAAGTACACCGTTGGCATCTGTCAGCTCGTACAGCATGAGGCATTAGATGCTGCAACAAAAGGATTCAAAGACTATCTTACCGAGAAATTAGGTGATGACGTTGTTTTTGACGAGCAGAACGCCCAGGGTGATTCTGCCACATGTGCAACTATCGTCAACTCCTTCGTTTCCAAAAACGAAGACCTGATTCTTGCAAATGCAACTGCTCCTCTTCAGTCTGCAGCTGCTGCAACTACAGATATTCCTATTCTTGGAACTTCCGTAACAGATTACGCAACTGCTCTTGACATTTCTGGCTGGTCAGGCACAACAGGACGTAACATTTCTGGAACTTCTGACTTAGCTCCTCTGTCCGAGCAGGCAGCTATGTTAAATGAATTATTCCCGGATGCTAAAAATGTCGGACTGCTTTACTGCTCCGCAGAAGCAAACTCACAGTATCAGATTGATGTTATCAAAGAAGAATTAGAAAAATTAAATTACACCTGTACTGCATATTCTTTCGTTGATTCCAACGATATTGCAAGTGTTGTCCAGAGTGCTGTAAATGATAACGATGTTCTTTACGTTCCTACCGACAACACTGCAGCTTCCAATACAGAAGTTATCAATAACATTGCAGGGGAAGCCGGTGTTCCAATTATTGCAGGTGAAGCCGGTATCTGCAAAGGATGTGGTGTTGCTACCTTATCCATCAGCTACTATGACCTTGGATATCAGACAGGTAAAATGGCATACGAAATCTTAGTAAATGGTGCAGACCCATCCACTATGGAAGTTGAATTTGCTCCAGCAGTTACCAAACAGTACAACCCTGACATCTGTGAGAAGCTTGGCATCACTGTCCCAGACGATTACAAAGCTTTAGACATGTCTGAGTAATTTTTACTTTTGAATTATTTATTTAGAAACCGGAGGAACTTATTGTGGAATTGCAAATTGCTGATTTATTAAACGCTATGCCCGGTGCTGTAGCCCAGGGATTAATCTGGGGTATTATGGCAATCGGTGTATACATCACTTTTAAAATACAGGATGTGGCAGACTTAACCGTGGATGGAACCATGAGTCTTGGCGGTGCTGTCTGTGTTACTCTGATTGCTTCTGGACAGAATATCTGGGTAGCAATCCTTGCCGCTACCATATCCGGTATGCTGGCAGGATTAATTACCGGAATCTTCCATACAAAAATGGGAATCCCGGTAATCCTTGCAGGTATTTTAACCCAGCTTGGATTATACTCCATTAACTTAAAGATTCTTGGCGGCAAATCCAACCAGGCAATCAGCGCTGACAAATACGATTTAATTGTATCTTTACGATATGTAAAAAATGTGGCTTTTTATAAAAACACCATATTTATCGTTGCTATCTTTGTCATCGCCATTATAGCTATCCTGTACTGGTTCTTCGGAACTGCAAGAGGCTGTTCTATCCGTGCTACCGGATGCAACCCGAATATGAGCCGTGCCCAGGGTATCAACACAAATTTCAATACCGTAATCGGTTTAATGATTTCCAACGGTCTTGTTGGTCTTGCCAGTGCTCTTTACTCACAGTATCAGGGATTTGCTGATGTCAATGCAGGACGTGGTGCTATCGTAATCGGTCTTGCTGCCGTTATTATCGGTACTGTATTGTTCGAAAAGATTTTCCACAACTTTGCGTTGAAGCTTTTATCTGTCGCTATCGGTGCTGTTATTTACTACGCTGTACTTCAGATTGTTATCTGGCTTGGTCTTGATACTAACTACTTAAAGCTGTTATCTGCGCTTGTGGTTGCTTTCTTCCTTGCAGTTCCTTACTGGAAGAAGAAATATTTTACAAAACCAGTAAAGAAAGGAGCCAAAACCAATGCTTAAAGTTGATCATATTTACAAAACATTTAATCCGGGAACCATTAACGAAAAAACCGCTCTTAACGGCACTACCCTTACTTTAAACGAAGGTGATTTCGTTACTGTCATCGGTGGAAATGGTGCCGGAAAATCCACTTTATTAAATGCCATTGCAGGAGTCTTTCTTGTAGATGAAGGTTCCATTTCTATTGATGACGTAGATGTTACAAGAATGTCCGAGCACAGACGTGCCAGTTTCTTAGGACGCGTATTCCAGGATCCTATGATGGGAACTGCTGCTACCATGGGAATCGATGAGAATCTTGCCCTCGCTGCCCGTCGCGGCAAAAGCAGAGGTCTTGGAAGCGGTATTACCAAGGCAGAAAGAGCACATTACAAAGAATTGTTAAAAGAGCTGGATTTAGGACTTGAGAACCGTCTTACCTCTAAAGTCGGACTGCTTTCCGGTGGTCAGCGTCAGGCACTGACTCTTCTTATGGCTACTTTAAACCGTCCAAAACTGCTTCTCTTAGATGAGCACACCGCTGCTTTGGATCCAAAAACTGCTGCAAAGGTTCTTACTCTTTCGGATAAAATAGTTGCAGAGCAGAACCTTACCACTCTGATGGTAACACACAACATGCGTGATGCAATTGTTCATGGCAACCGTCTGATTATGATGAATGAAGGTCAGGTTATCTTAGATATTTCCGGAGAAGAGAAAAAGAATCTTACCGTAGAAGATTTATTAGAGAAATTTGAAGAAATCAGTGGCGAAGAATTTGCCAATGACAAAGCTTTATTATCCAAGTAATTGGTATCTGCCGGTTTTTAAACGAAAATTGACAAATGATTTGCTTTGCAAGTTGTCAGACACGCAAAAACCAGCCGGAATTCTGCAAAATACAGCATTTCGGCTGGTTTTTCTTTCCAGGCACCCGTAAGAAGCGGTCGGAGGAAGGTTCCGCATGTCTGTACAGTCAACCACCTCTACACATTTTCTTCCAGTCTTGCCCGCAGACCGCTGTATCTGGTCTGTTCTGTAATATTCTGTTCCATCTCATAGAAGCACATTTCATTTCCCACAAGTGTTACACACTTTCTTGCACGGGTTACCGCTGTATACAAAAGGTTTCTGTTCATCAGCATTCTCGGTCCCCCAAGAAGCGGAATTACAACTGCCGGATATTCACTACCCTGGGATTTATGTATTGTAATGGCATATGCCAGTTCCAGTTCCTCTAATATTTTAAAGGAGTACTCTACCACCTTGTCTTCATCATAGACCACGGTCATTGTCTCTTTATAATCATTGATTTCACGGATAATTCCCGTATCCCCATTAAACACACCGGTTCCACGGTCAATGGCAAATCCATATTTACTCAAGACCTCCCACTCCAGCTGATAATTATTTTTTATCTGCATGACCTTGTCCCCTTCGCGGAACACTTTATCGCCATACTCTTTTTCTTTCTTATCCGGAGCGGGAGGATTTAAGTATCGCTGCAGGATGGCATTCAATCGTTCTACGCCCAGATTTCCTTTTTTCATCGGAGTCAGCACCTGTATATCATAAGGCTGTGCATTTACAAATTTAGGCAGTTTCTGCATAATCAGCTGTAGTACCACATTGATAATCACATCTGCATCATATCGTTTCAGGAAAAAGAAATCCATGCTCTTGTTATCTAACACTACTTCTTCTCCCCGGTTGATTTTATGGGCATTGACAATGATATCACTCTGGGATGCCTGTCGGAAAATCTTGGTAAGCTGTACCACATGGAACTGTCCGCTGTCGATAATATCCTTTAATACGCTTCCCGGTCCTACGCTCGGAAGCTGGTTTACGTCTCCTACCAGAATCAGTCTTGTTCCGGCTACCATTGCCTTCAGAAGGGACTGCATCAGGCTGATATCCACCATAGACATCTCATCGATAATTACAACATCCGTTTCCAGTGGATTACTTTCATTTCGTTCGAATCCTACCGCTCCTTCCATTCCACCGTTTAATTCCAGCATCCGGTGTATGGTTTTAGCTTCATATCCGGTCATTTCGCTCATTCGCTTTGCAGCTCTTCCGGTAGGTGCTGCCAGGAAAATGTCCAGGCCTTCCAGTTCAAAATATTTGATAATACTGTTAATTGTCGTCGTCTTACCAGTTCCGGGTCCACCGGTGATTACCAAAAGTCCGTTTCTTACTGCCTCCGAAACAGCCTCTTTCTGGTGTTCATCCAGTTCCATGCCGGTCTGCTTCTCAATCTTATGAATTCGCTGGGTAATCTCTGCATCTGACACATCATAGGCAATATCCAGATTCTTAAGCATCATGGCTGTATTTACTTCCGTATAATAGAGTGGTGCACCATAAATCTGAACCTGTTCGCCCTCCTGTTTCATAATGATTTTCCGCTCTATCGACAAATCCATATACTGCTTTTCGATTGCTTCTTCTGCTACACCCAGAAGCTCTCCTGCACGCTTTGTCAGTTCTTCCTCCGGCAGAAAGGTATGTCCCTCTCCGGATGCCTGCAAAAGTGTATACAATATACCGCTTCGGATTCGAAAATCAGAATCTGTATGAATACCGACTTTCTTAGCAATTTCATCTGCAATCCGAAATCCCACACCACTGATATCATCCGCCAGACGATATGGATTCTCCTGAATGATGCCGTATACTTCCTGTCCGTATTCTTTATAGATTTTCACCGCAAGATTCAGTGTAATGCCATACTGCTGCAAAAATATCATTGCCTGACGCAGATCTCGTTTTTCAGAGACCTGGTCTGATATTTCCATTGCTTTCCGTTCACTGATTCCTTTCACTTCCGCTAACCGCTCCGGTTCTTCTTCGATAATCCGGAAGGTATCGCCTTTAAATCTTCTTACAATTCTTGCTGCAAGTGCCGCACCAATCCCTTTAATTGCTCCGGAGCCAAGATAACGCTCAATGGACAGTTCATCGGTTGGTTCTTTCTCCACATAGCTTTCAGCTTTAAACTGCTTTCCATAGGTCGGATGTGCCGTATATTCACCGGTCACTTCGATATTCTCTCCCTCACTGATTCCCGAAAAGATTCCCACGCAGGTAATCTCTTCTTCTTCGCAAACCAGCACCAGTACCGTATAGCCATTGTCAGCATTTCGATATATGATATGATCTACATAACCGGTTATCGTCTCCATCGTCTTTCCTTTCCAATCGAACACAGAATGTGCCTTGGCACATTCTTGCGCCTGCGGCGGTCGCTTGCGACATCTGCCTTATACGCCGCAGTGTGCATCCTCGCGGAGCGTTTTTTACTTTACAGGAAAGCAATTTCCTGTAAAGTAAGAGAAGGCTGTCATATAATGACAGCCCCTTTTATCGTCTTTTCTAAATTCTATTCCATATTATAATTACGCTTCATCTGCTCATACAGCTGCTGCGCCAGACTGTTACTTCCGCCACTCTGTTCTACTGACTGGCTTGCCAGCTTCTGAATCATCTCGTCTTCAAAATAATCCGTCATCTGGCTCATACTGGCATCCTGGTCTTCGTTCTCCGGAATGGTTTTCTTCATTTCCTTATAAACCTGTTCCAAAAAATAAGCTTCAAATTCCTTGCAGACATCCATCAGTTCATCATCCGTTGCACCTGATAAATCTGAATTCAATGTCTTCTCCAGTCCATTGGAACTGTTACTTGCCTGTGATGCAGTTGTATTCAATAATGTCGAAATATTATCCATCGATATACTCATATTTTACCCTGCCTTTAGAACTATCTTCTTAATGAATTTGCCTGTCCAAGCATCTCATCTGCTGCCTGAATTGCCTTAGAGTTTAATTCATATGCACGCTGTGCAATAATCATATTAACCATCTCGTCTGCTACCTGGACATTGGATGCTTCCAGATAATTCTGGCATACCTTGCTTCTGGTCAGTCCCGGAGTAGTCAGCTCATTCATCGGATTACCGGATGCTGCTGTTGCAACCAAAAGACTTCCGGAATCCTTTTCCAGTCCAGCCGGATTGGTAAACTGATATACGCCAATCTGTCTGTTCATATCTATGGTATTGCCTGCCGCATCTTTATAATAGAACTTTCCATCATTTGATACTTCGATAGATGATGCCGTCACACCATCCGGCAGAACAATTTCATTTCCATTACTATCTAATACCGGAAGGCCGGCTTCATTGCAAAGTGTCGTTCCATTAGTTCCGATTGCCCAGCCAAATTTACCATTTCTGGTATAGTATGTCTGTCCATCTTCTCCACGCACTGTGAAAAATCCTTTTCCTTCCAACGCAAATGCCGTATTGCTGGAATTGGCAATTAATGCTCCATTGGTAAAATCAGATGTAATAGAGGCTACTCTGGTTCCCAGTCCTACCTGAACCGGAACCGGCTTTTCATCACCATTTGCAGAAGTTGTCTTAGACTGCAGTGTCTGATACAGCAGCGATTTAAATTCTGCCTGTTCGGATTTGTAACCTGTTGTATTTACATTCGATAAGTTATTAGAAATCGAATCAATATTTGTCTGCTGTGCAATCATTCCTGATGCAGCAGTCCACAATGCTCTCATCATAAGCCCTGCGCTCCTTATCTCTCTTGCACCATCCGTGGCCAGTCTTTTATGAAACGTACCTGTTTCCTACTTATTTATATCGGCTTCTTTCGCACTTTTCTTTAGTTCTTTTTATACTTTACCTACATTATTTACGGCTTTGTCCAGTGTTGAATCCATCGTCTGGATAATCTTCTGTCCAGCCTCGTAAGCTCTGGTGATTGTAATCATATCTACCATTTCGGATACTACATTAATGTTGGAAGCTTCCAATGCACCCTGCTCTACTCTCGCATTCGATGCCACAAGCTGTCCGCCATTTACTACATCATAGAGATTCTCACCATATTTGCTGATATAGTCATAATTATCTACATCTACCACACCAAGTCTTGCAACCACCTGATTATTCTGCATAATACTTCCATCGGAAAGCACTTCAAAATCCAGATTCGGATTAATCCGGATATAATTCTCTGCACCAGGATTGCCAGTGGAAGCTCCATTCTGGTTCAGCACATAATCACCGTCTTTGGTCACCAGATAGCCTTCTCTGGTCAGTGTAAATGCTCCATCGCGGGTAAGCTTCATAGATGTTTCACCATTCTTATTGGTAAATGATACCGCAAAAAAACCATTTCCATCCAATGCCATATCGGTACTTCTGTCTGTCACTTTAAAGCTGCCCTGGCTGAAATCGGTATATACTTCGCCAATATGCACCCCCATACTGATATTTCCCAGTACCCGCGGCTGCCCATAATCAGAAGTATCCTTAATCTTAATTGCCAGTGTATCAGCAAATGTATGATTTGTGGTACCTTCCTTCTTATATCCGGTTGTGTCGGCATTTGCCAGATTATTTGTCAGAATATCCAGACGGTTCTGTTCGTCTAACATTCCGGTCCATGCGGTATATAATCCTTTTACCATCTACAGTCCTCCCGAAATCTTAATCGTCGTCTCTCTTACCAGCTAAGAATTCTACGAATTTACCTGTACCAATTGCTACACAGGTCATTGGTTCTTCTGCTGTCATTGTATTAATTCCTGTCTTATCTTCAATCAGCTCTTCCAGTCCTCTAAGTAATGAACCGCCACCTGTCAGCACAATTCCTCTGTCTGCAACATCTGCTGCCAGCTCTGGTGGTGTTTTTTCCAGAACACTGTGTACCGCTTCTACAATCTGTAAAGTTGGTTCTCTTAATGCTTCCTCCGTCTCTTCAGAAGAAACAGTTACTGTCTTAGGAAGTCCTGTTACCAGATTACGTCCACGGACATCCATCGTTTCCGGTTGTGCCAGTGGGAAACAGGTTCCAATCTTAATCTTAATATCTTCTGCAGTTCTTTCTCCAATCAGAAGATTATGTTTCTTTCTCATATAACGGACAATTGCCTCATCAAAATCATCTCCGGCAATTTTAATTGATGTACTTACTACCGAACCGCCCAGTGAAATTACTGCAATATCTGCGGTTCCTCCTCCGATATCTACAATCATATTTCCACAAGGTCTTGCAATATCGATACCTGCTCCAATTGCTGCTGCAATTGGTTCTTCAATAATTGCAACTTCTCTTGCTCCTGCCTGATAAGTTGCATCCTCTACCGCCTTCTTCTCAACCTCTGTTACACCACTTGGTACACAGACACTGATTCTTGGCTTACGGAATGTTTTCTTTCCCAGTGCCTTCTGAATAAAGTACTTAATCATCTTCTCTGTTACGGTATAATCAGAAATAACACCCTGGCGGAGTGGTCTTACTGCTACAATGTTGCCCGGTGTTCTACCAAGCATCAGCCTTGCTTCTTCACCAATCGCTTTAATCTTGTTTGTATCTCTGTCAAACGCTACTACGGACGGCTCTTTTAAAACTACGCCTTTCCCTTTAATATAAACCAATATGCTGGCTGTTCCTAAATCAATTCCAATATCTGTTGAAACCATGTCAATGTTTCCCCTTTCATCTGTTTCATTATATGTGGAGTAATCTACAAAAAAAGGCAGACTACGCATTCAATCATATTCTTACATATATAATCACATTATATACAATAAATGGCATTTTTCAAAGGTTTTTTTCTGTTTTTACTTATTTTTAATGAAATCGCAACATCTTCTTAACTTTCTTTTGCTTTCTAATTGTCTTAACTTTTTGTTCACATAATAGTCACAGGTCTTCTATAGTATCATTTATGTACTAGCTATTAAGCTAATATAATTTTTCATAACTCAGCCCTTCGGATGTTCCTCGGGATGTCCGGAGGGTACTCCCCAAGATAGTAACTGCTGAATGTTTCAGCAGTTTTTTTGTGCACATAACAGGAACAAAGAATGTGCCTATAGAAAATAGCACCTGCCGAACCCGCCACTGGCAGTTTCTAGCAGATGCCATTTTTCATTGTCTTATGCTTATCCGGTATTACTATTCCAGATATTTCTTTACATATTGTCCGGTATAGGATTCCGGTACTTTGGCAATCTCTTCCGGCGTTCCCTGGGCAACCACAGTTCCGCCACCGTCTCCGCCTTCCGGCCCCATATCAATAATATAATCTGCCGTCTTAATTACATCCAGATTATGTTCAATTACAACTACTGTATTGCCACCATCAGACAATCTCCTCAGAATTTCAATTAATTTATGGACATCTGCAAAATGAAGTCCTGTTGTCGGCTCATCCAGAATATAAATAGTCTTTCCTGTACTGCGTTTGCTTAATTCTGTTGCAAGCTTAATTCTCTGTGCTTCTCCACCAGACAGTTCAGTAGATGGCTGGCCCAGACGGATATAAGATAAGCCCACATCATAAAGGGTCTGTATCTTTCTTGCAATAGAAGGCACATTCTGAAAGAATTCCAGTGCCTCTTCCACTGTCATATTCAGCACATCATAGATACTCTTGCCCTTATATTTTACTTCCAGTGTTTCACGGTTATATCGTTTGCCCTGACACACTTCACACGGAACATATACATCCGGCAGGAAATGCATTTCTATCTTAAGAATACCATCGCCGGAGCAGGCTTCACACCGGCCACCCTTCACATTAAAGCTGAATCTTCCCTTCTGGTATCCTCTTGCCTTGGCATCCGGAGTGGATGCAAACAAATCTCTTATCATATCAAACACGCCGGTATAAGTAGCCGGATTGGAACGGGGTGTTCTTCCGATTGGAGACTGGTCAATATCAATTACCTTATCTAACTGTTCCAGACCTTCAATATCATCATGGACACCCGGAATACACCTTGCCCGGTTTAAATCCCTTGCCAGACGTTTATAGAGGATTTCATTGGTCAGTGAACTCTTTCCGGAGCCGGACACTCCGGTAATGCAGGTCATTATACCCAGTGGAATCTTCACATCAATATTCTTCAGGTTATTCTCTCTTGCACCCTTTACAGTAATGAATCCGGTTGGTTTCCGTCTTTCTTTCGGTACCGGAATTTTGATTCTTCCGCTTAAATAAGCACCGGTGATAGAGTTCTTATTTTTCATAATCTCCTCTGCTGTTCCGGTAGCAATGACTTCTCCTCCATGTTCACCGGCTCCCGGCCCGATATCCACAATATAATCTGCTGCACGCATAGTATCTTCATCATGTTCTACTACAATCAGTGTATTTCCAAGGTCTTTTAACCCCTTTAAAGAATTCAAAAGTTTATCATTATCCCGCTGATGCAGACCGATACTAGGCTCGTCCAGAATATAAGCCACGCCTACAAGTCCGGAACCAATCTGGGTTGCAAGTCTGATTCGCTGTGCTTCTCCACCGGATAAGCTTCCGGTTGCACGGGACAGTGACAGATAATCCAATCCCACATCCATCAAAAAGCCTACACGAGCCCGGATTTCCTTTAAGACCTGGTCACCAATCAGATGCTGTTGTTCCGTCAGTTCCATTTCTTTTAAATAGGCATCCAGATTACGGATGGACATTGCTGTAATCTCATATATATTTTTACCGGAAACCGTTACTGCCAGTGACTCCTTCTTCAACCTCTGTCCGCCACAGCATTTACACGGTGTAATCCGCATAAACTCCTCATACTGCTGTTTCATGGTATCAGAGCCGGTCTCACGATAGCGGCGTTCCACATTTTTAATCAGTCCTTCAAAGGCAATGTCATATACGCCTTCTCCACGCTGACCTTTATAATATACCTTTACAGGCCTTCCATTGGTTCCATGAATCAGCATATTCCGGACTTCTGCCGGCAATTCCTTATATGGTGTATCAAGACTGAAGCCATATTCCTCAGAAAGTGCCTTAAGGATTGCATAAGTAAAACTCTTCTTATCGGTAGAGGACTGCCAGCCCATCACCTGAATTGCTCCCTCTGCAAGGCTCAATCTCTTATCCGGTATCATCAGTTCTTCATCAAATTCCATCTTGTAACCCAGTCCAAAACATTCCGGGCAGGCGCCAAACGGATTGTTAAAGGAAAAGCTTCTCGGTTCGATTTCATCAATACTGATTCCACAATCCGGACAGGAAAAGCTCTGGGAAAACTGCATGGTCTCTCCATCAATGATATCCACCATCAGAAGTCCGTTTGAAAGTTCTAACACATTTTCAATAGAATCCGTCAGACGCTTTTCAATACCTTCCTTTACCACCAGACGATCCACTACGATTTCGATATTATGTTTCTTGTTCTTATCCAGCTTTATCTCTTCCGTCAGTTCATAGGTATTTCCGTCCACCTGTACTCTCACATAGCCGCTTCGCTTTGCCTGTTCAAAGAGCTTCTGGTGTTCACCCTTTCTTCCACGGACTACCGGTGCTAAAAGCTGTATCCTGGTACGCTCCGGCAGCTTCATAATCTGGTCTACCATCTGGTCTACGGTCTGTTTCTTAATCTCCTTGCCGCAGTTCGGACAGTGCGGAATTCCAATCCGCGCATAGAGCAGACGGAAATAATCATAAATCTCCGTTACCGTTCCTACAGTAGATCTCGGGTTACGGTTTGTGGATTTCTGGTCAATGGAAATTGCCGGAGACAAACCTTCTATTTTCTCTACATTCGGTTTCTCCATCTGTCCTAAGAACTGCCTTGCATAAGATGACAGGCTCTCCATATAACGCCGCTGTCCCTCTGCATAAATCGTATCAAATGCCAGTGAGGATTTACCGGAGCCGCTGAGTCCTGTCAGTACCACAAATTCATCTCTTGGTATATCCACATCAATATGCTTCAAATTATGTTCGCTTGCACCACGAATCCTGATATATTTTCTCTCTTTCTTTGCCACTTTTTCTTCCTCTTTCTCTACCTTACAAATCGCGAAACATCTTCTTTAACTCAATTAACTTATCACGATATTCTGCCGCAGCCTCAAAGTTCAACTCTGCAGCAGCATGGTTCATCTTCTTCTGAATATCTGCAATCAGCTTCTCCAATTCCTTCTTATCCATGGATTCCGGATCTTTCTTGAATTCCATTTCATTCTTGGCTACCTTCTTGGAAATACTGATTAACTCACGGACAGATTTCTGAATGGTAGTCGGCGTAATACCATGCTCTTCATTATATTTCTGCTGAATCTCACGGCGGCGCTTTGTCTCATCAATCGCAACCCGCATGGAGTCTGTAATCTTATCTGCATACATGATAACATGACCTTCACTGTTTCTTGCCGCTCGTCCGATAGTCTGAATCAGCGAAGTCTCGGAACGCAAGAAACCTTCCTTGTCCGCATCAATAATTGCCACTAATGTAATTTCCGGTATATCAAGTCCTTCCCGCAAAAGGTTAATTCCCACCAGCACATCAAATACATCCAGCCGCAAATCCCGGATAATCTCTGCCCTTTCCAAAGTATCAATATCCGAATGCAGGTATTTCACACGAATACCCACTTCACGCATATATTCTGTCAAATCCTCTGCCATTTTCTTGGTCAGTGTCGTTACCAGCACCTTATGTCCCGCCGCAGTCTCTTTATTGACCTCTCCAATCAAATCGTCAATCTGGCCTTCTACCGGACGCACCTCCACGTCAGGGTCTAAAAGTCCTGTCGGTCTGATAATCTGCTCTACCCGCAAAAGTTCATGTTCTTCTTCATAATCATTTGGCGTTGCAGATACAAACAGCATCTGGTCTATCTGGCTTTCAAACTCATCGAAATTCATTGGCCGGTTGTCTTTTGCCGAAGGCAGACGGAAGCCATAATCCACAAGCGTTGTCTTTCTGGACTGGTCTCCCGCATACATTCCACGAATCTGCGGAATCGTAATATGGGACTCATCTACCATAATCAGGAAGTCATCCGGGAAATAATCAATCAGTGTTAACGGTCTTGAACCTGCCGGCTGTCCGGATAAATGTCTGGAATAGTTTTCAATTCCACTACAGAAGCCTGTCTCTTTTAACATTTCAATATCAAAATTCGTCCGCTCGGCAATCCGCTGTGCCTCTAAGAGCTTATCTTCCCCCTTAAAGTATTTCACACGCTCTTCCAGCTCTGCTTCAATGGTATCGCATGCACGCAGGATTTTCTCTCTTGGCACTACATAATGTGATGCCGGAAAAATACTGATATGATTAAGACTATTCTTAATCTCGCCGGTCAATACATCGATTTCTGTAATCCGGTCTATTTCATCGCCAAAGAATTCCACCCGGATAGCAGTCTCTCCACGGTCTGCCGGAAAGATTTCCAAAACGTCTCCCCGTACCCGGAAGGTGCCTCGCTGGAAATCCATATCATTTCTTGTATATTGTATATCAATCAACTGCCGGATAACATCATCACGATCCCGTTCCATGCCCGGCCGCAGAGATACCATCATCTTCTGGAAGTTCTCCGGTTCACCCAGTCCATAGATACAGGATACACTGGAAACGACAATAACATCCCGCCGTTCCGTCAATGCTGCTGTAGCAGACAGACGCAGTTTATCAATCTCATCATTCACAGAAGAATCCTTTGCGATATAAGTATCCGTGGATGGCACATATGCCTCCGGCTGGTAGTAATCGTAATAGGAGACAAAGTACTCTACTGCATTTTCGGGGAAAAATTCCTTGAATTCTCCATAGAGCTGTGCCGCCAGCGTCTTATTATGTGAAATAATCAATGTCGGTTTATTCATCTGGGCAATGACATTTGCCATGGTAAATGTCTTACCGGAACCAGTTACACCCAGTAGTGTTTCAAACTGATTGCCCTCTTTAAATCCCTTCACCAGCTTCTCAATTGCCTGCGGCTGGTCACCGGTGGGTTGATATTTGGAAACTAATTTAAAATGATCCACTCAATTTCTCCTCTGTTCATTTACTCTTCCTTTAGTATTACCACGTTTCTCCGCTCATTATAGCACCCCATAGTAAAAAAGTACAGAACAAAATCGAATGTTTGTTCTGTACTTTTTTTACTCTGTTCGTTTTTATTTTATTTCATTTTCTCTTCTGATAACTGCCAGTGCTTTAGAAATCTTTCTTAATCTCTGCCACCAGCTCATCCAGCTGTTCCAGCTGTTCGTTCTTTAATGAAGATTTAATACTTACCTTTGGTTCAATAATCTTCATATCTTTCATTTCTGTAATCTTATCTGCCATCTGTTTTCCAGCTGTTGCTGCCCAGGTACCATTATCCAGAATCGCAACGGTACGCTTCTGAACCGCAAGTGCTTTCATGTCATTTAAGAAATTCTCCATAACCGGATATACATTTCCATTATAGGTTGGCGCTGCCAGTACAATATGACTGCAACGGAATGCTTCTGAAATCAAAGTGGAAACATGTGTATTGGATACATCATATACTGCAATATTGTGAATGCCTGCTTCTGCCAGCTTTGCTGCGAGTATATTTGCAAGATTTTCTGTATTTCCATACATGGACGCATAAGCAATCATAACTGCCTTCTCTTCCGGCTCATAGCTGCTCCATGTATTGTATTTATCCAGAATGTAACCAAGATTGGAACGCCAGATTGGGCCATGCAGTGGACAGATAATGGAAATATCAAGTCCTGCTGCCTTCTTCAAGGTTGTCTGAACCGGTCCGCCGTATTTTCCAACAATATTGGTATAATAACGTCTTGCGTCATCCAGCCAGTCGCGGTCGAAATCAATTTCATCATTAAAAATATTTCCGTTCAATGCACCGAAGGTTCCGAATGCATCTGCTGAAAATAATACTTTGTCCGTTTCATCATATGTTACCATTACTTCCGGCCAGTGTACCATCGGTGCCATCACAAAGTGAAGGGTATGTTTTCCGGTATTTAATGTCTCGCCTTCTTTCACAGTAACGGAACGTTCTGCAATATCAAAGGTATAGAACTGCTGTATCATGCCAAAGGTCTTGGCATTTCCCACAACCTTTACTTCCGGATATCGTCTTACGATTTCTTCGATTAAAGCACAGTGATCCGGCTCCATATGGTTTACAATCATGTAATCCAAATTTCTTCCATCCAGTGCAAATGCCAGATTTTCTAAAAACTGTCCTGTAATGGAACGGTCTACGGTATCTAACAATACTGTTTTTTCATCCTTTAAAAGATAGGAATTATAGGATACCCCTCTTGGAATCGGGAATATGTTTTCAAATAAAGCAAGTCTTCTGTCACTTCCACCAATCCAAATGATATCTTCTGTTACTTTTCTTGTGCAATGCATCTATTTTTCTCCTTTTGCCATATTTGCTGTTATAATGTAATGCAATTTAATTATTATAAGTCGATTTAATTCTTGTATTTTTATTCTTAAGCTTTTCTTCCGCAGCACTGTTTGTATTTCTTACCACTTCCGCATGGGCACGGATCATTCGGGTAAACCTTTGCTGCCGCACGTTTCTTCGGCACGCCCTGTGCTGTTTCATCCTTATTGGTTCCGGTTACTTTTGCAACCTGCTCTCTTTCTACCTTCTGCTCTACTCTGACATGGAATAACAGACGTACGGTATCTTCCTGAATACTGTTAATCATCTCTTCGAACATATCATAACCGCTCATCTTATACTCTACCAGCGGGTCTCTCTGGCCATAAGCCTGTAAACCGATACCCTGACGTAACTGATCCATATCATCAATATGATCCATCCACTTACGGTCAATGACTTTCAGTAAGATAACGCGCTCTAATTCACGGACAGCCTCCGGCTCTGGGAACTCTGCTTCCTTCTCCTCGTAGAGTTTTACAGCCTGTTCTTTTAAAGCATGTTTTAATTTCTTCTGATCCTTATATTCTTTTGCCTGTTCCGGTGTCACCTGCTGAAGTGGAATAATTGGAATCAGTAACTGGTTCAGTTCATTAATATCCCATTCTTCCGCTGGTAAATCCGGTGAAATACAGGTATCTACTGTATTTTCCACTCTGTCGGTAATCATCTTATAGATAACATCACGCATACTCTCGCCATTCAATACACGGAGACGCTCTGCATATATAATCTCTCTCTGGTCATTCATAACCTGATCATACTCCAACAGATTCTTACGAATTCCAAAGTTATTTCCCTCAATCTTCTTCTGTGCCTTTTCAATTGCACTGGTCAGCATCTTATGCTGAATCTGCTCACCTTCCGGCACACCCAAAGCATTAAACATGCCAAGCAGCTTCTCCGAACCAAACAGACGCATCAAATCATCTTCCAGTGAAATGAAGAACTGGGATTCTCCCGGGTCTCCCTGACGACCGGAACGTCCTCGCAGCTGGTTATCAATACGTCTGGATTCATGACGCTCAGTACCGATGATTTTCAGACCGCCGGCTTCCTTTGCTTCATCATCCAGCTTAATATCAGTACCACGACCAGCCATGTTGGTTGCGATGGTAACCGCACCATGTACACCGGCCTGTGCTACAATTTCAGCCTCTAATTCATGGAATTTTGCATTCAAGACTTTGTGTGGTATACCACGCTTATTCAACATGGAGCTTACCAGCTCAGAAGTATCGATATTAATTGTACCAACCAGAACCGGCTGTCCCTTCTTGTATGCTTCTTCTACTTCATCCACAACAGCATGGAATTTTTCTTTCTTGGTCTTATAAACAGCATCCTCTTTATCCACACGGATAACCGGTCTGTTGGTAGGAATCTCGATAACGTCCATTCCATAGATGTCACGGAACTCTTTTTCCTCTGTCAAAGCGGTACCGGTCATACCTGCTTTCTTATCATACTTATTGAAGAAGTTCTGGAATGTAATATTGGCAAGGGTCTTGCTCTCACGTTTTACTTTTACATGCTCTTTTGCTTCAATTGCCTGATGTAATCCATCAGAATAACGCCGGCCCGGCATAATACGTCCGGTAAATTCATCTACGATTAATACCTGATCATCTTTTACCACATAATCCTGATCACGGAACATCAGATTGTGTGCGCGCAGTGCTAAAATGATATTATGCTGAATCTCAAGATTATCCGGATCTGCAAGGTTATCAATGTGGAAAAACTGTTCTACCTTCTTTACACCTTCTAATGTCAGATTGACTACTTTATCCTTCTCATTTACCACGAAGTCTCCATCTTCTTCGATTTCCACTCCCATGATAGCATCCATCTTGGTGTATTCCTTCTGATCTTCACCACGTTTCATCTGTCTTGCCAGAATATCGCATGCCTCATAAATGCTGGTGGATTTGCCACTCTGTCCTGAAATGATAAGTGGTGTTCTTGCCTCGTCAATCAACACAGAATCGACCTCATCGATAATTGCAAAATGAAGTCCACGCTGTACTAACTGTTCCTTGTAAATCACCATGTTATCGCGCAGGTAATCGAATCCCAATTCATTATTGGTAATATAAGTAATGTCACAGTTATATGCATCCTGACGTTCCTTAGTGTCCATGCCGTTAAACACAACGCCAACAGTCAGTCCTAAGAATTCATGAACCTGTCCCATCCACTCAGCATCACGTTTTGCCAGATATTCGTTGACAGTTACAACATGTACGCCCTTTCCTTCCAATGCATTTAAGTATGCCGGCAGGGTAGATACCAATGTTTTTCCTTCACCGGTCTTCATCTCAGCGATACGTCCCTGATGCAGGATAATACCACCAATCAGCTGAACACGGTAATGTTCCATTCCAAGCACTCTCTTTGCCGCCTCACGAACGGTTGCATATGCTTCCGGAAGCAGATCGTCCAGTGTCTCACCATCGGCAAGTCTCTTTTTGAACTCTTTTGTCTTATCCTTTAACTGCTCATCAGTCAGTTCCTGCATGGCAGGCCGATAAGACTCTATCTTATCTATAAGCGGATAAATTCTTTTTAATTCTCTTTCGCTATGTGTTCCAAAGATTTTTTCTATTGCTTTCATATAATGCTCCTATCCATAATTTTGCTTACGCAACTATGAAATATTGTACCACTATCTGCCTTTCTTCACAATATCTAATCCAATGAACGTTTTATAAACTTTTTGTTAAATCAGTGGACTTTTTACAAACAGATGCTATAATAGGCAAAGATTGAACAGGCGATTGCAAAATAAAAAAACAGAATAAGATATTTTTATAGGTGAAAGACTTCACTTCTTTTTAATGGATATGAAATATCTCGTAACTCTTAGCACTTTATTTTTCTTGATTGCAGACTGTCTTTCCGGTTGCTTTGACATAGGATTCCAGAACTGTCCGCCGGTTGCGGATGCGACGTCAAAACCGCAAGGGGCACTAGGAATTTCGATAAACTCATGATTACGTCCGGCAACCGGTGTATATTCACATCCATGTTCAGATACACCTCACTGGCACATCCCTGTGCCAGTGTTGCCGGTTGCCAGCGAAATTCCAAGTGCCCCTAGCAGCTTTGCCAAGGTATCCGCACTCCGGCGGACAATTCTGGAATCATTGTCAAACATTGGAAAGGCAGTCGATATAACAAAAAGAAAAATAAAGTGCTTAGAGTTACAATATTTCATATCGGAAAAGAAGGTGGAGCCTTTCACCTCATAAAAAATATGTCATACACTATTTTTCATTTTGCAATCGCCTGGCAACAAGTCCAGGTATAGAAAGGAGTTTCTTATGCATTACACATACAAAACCAAAGGAACCTGTTCCACCCAGATCGATTTGGATTTAGAGGGAAATGTTTTAAAACATGTTACCTTTACCAACGGATGTAACGGCAACTTAAAGGCTATCTCTTCTTTGGTAGAGGGATTAACGGTAGAAGAAGTAGAAGAAAAATTAAAGGGCATCACCTGTGGATTCAAATCCACTTCCTGTGGTGACCAGCTTGCCCAGGCATGCTTAGCAGCCCTTGAAGCGCAGAAAAAAGAATCATAACATGGAAAGGACATCATCTAAATCTTCTTAAGATGATGCCCTTTCATACTATTTCGTCCATTGGACTTTTACCTCATTTCGTATATTTCGTCTTCAATCCCTGAACCCTTCCTCCTGAATCCGTTCGCTTCTGAGTCCTGTTGGACTGGAACCATATCTTTACGTTGCCATTCTGATTCTCCATCCACTTTTCTTTTGTATTTACCTCAGGTTTTCCTTCCGATTCTGAATCCATGAACTGAATCTGATTTTATTATTTATTATGTTAGGTTTCATAATATCTGTCAGCTCTGCATTGGACCGTACCTTCCTTTCTTACTATTGCGTTTCTCTTCATCTAAACGCTTGTCCGATTCTGATTTAATATCCTGGTGGTATCGACCTCCTCTTACATTATTATGAGTTTGTTCCTTCTCTTTCTGGTGGAATCTCCTCCTTACTTTGTTTCCGTTCATTTGTTTCTTTTGATGATTTGATTATATCTAACTATAGTTCATTTGTCAACACTATTTTTAGAATTTTCTTAATTATTTTTCGTATTTACTTTATTATATTGCATATATTGTGTAAATTATCTGAATTTTCAGTTTTATTTAAATTGTTAAAACAACTACAAGAAACATATGTAATTACAATCTGTCTGCGATGCCATTTCCTATTCGCTGATTTTCCACTCTACCTGGGCACTTTCTTCCTTCTGAAGAGAAAGCAGAAGAGTAAATAACTGATGAATGGTCTCCATCAATTTCTGGCTTGGAAGAATTGCATACTGGGCCAGCCGGTCCAAATCAAAATAGCGGACATTCGGATCCGGCAGGAATACCATGTTGGTGCTCCGCACTTCTTCTCCACAAGTCTCAATATTTTCATAAGTAATCATTACAAATTCATTTCCATGCTCTTCGCAGGAATAGGCTGTATAACACTCATCTACTACCCACTGCTTTCCGTCGGCTTCTACAACCGGCTTTTCGGATTCCGCTTTATATTCGCTGGTCTTCATCTCAACATTCCAGTGCTGCTTTCCTTCTTTGGTTCTCTCATATAAATGCTCTAATGTGCTGTTTAAAAATTCTGGTGTCATTTTTGCTGTCTCCTTCTATTTACTATTGTTTTTGTTCTGTACTTTTATGTTGTGGCTGTCCGCAGTTGCATTCGGACAGCCTCGGTTATTTTTGTCCTGTTTTTCTATTATAACACAGCCGCTTCTGCTGTGAAACCATAAGAAACAATACTTTTTAATGCCTTTTCTTTAACGAAGCCCGGATTCCTTTGCCTCTGTTTCCAGTCCGTTGGCAAAATAATCCGCCATGGCAATAATCTGCCGCTGGATATTCCAGAATGTCTGTAAATCTTTTTCATAATTGCCGGCAAGCCGCTCATTGATTTCCTGTCCGGTCAGGTCTACGTGCATACGGAACATTTCTTTTAATACACTTTCTTCATATTCCGGTGTTGCAAATGCCAAAAGCTCTGCGATGCGGTCTGCATTTTCGTTTAACCGTCGTACCTGCTCCTCCGTATCCTTCGCTCTTCCTTCCTTTTTCTGGGTGATCAGTCCACCGGTAAGCTCTACCTGACGCACCAGTAAATCTCTGAGGCTGTTCACCGTATTTTCCGGATAATATCTGCCGAAAAGGTCTGCTATTTCCTCTGCATTGTCAATTAATGCAGTAACCAGTTCCTGCTGATCCGGCAAATCCGCTGCCATGCTGACCAAAAGCATCCGGAGCAGGTAGGTATGATTCAGCCATGCCATCCGCATCAGTTCTTTTAAATTTCCTTTTCCATTGTTATTGGAAATCCCGGAATCTCCTGTATTTCCCGGCATTTCCGGTCTTGTGTATTCTTTGCCCGGGCATATTTCTATCTTCATTCCAATCTGTAAATTGTAAGGATTTATCCTTGGATTGCTTAAAATAATAGAGGATACCGTCGTCTTATACTGCCGTGAAAGTTTGTATAATGTATCCCCCGCTTCCACGGTATGTTCGATTGAATTGCTGCAGTTCACGCTGACCTCTTCCCATTCTTTCTTACTTTCGTATTAGTTTATGTCAAAAATGTTGATTGGTTCCCTGATTTGCTCTTGTCAAGGAATGCGATTGCGTATACAGTAAGGGAAAAGCATGTTTTTGCGAGGTGTATTATGTCCATTAAAATATTCGTTATGACCCACAAACAATTTGAAGCTCCCACCGATTCCATGTATGTTCCTCTGCAGGTCGGACATGCAATTTCTCCGGAATTAGGCTATCTTGCAGATGATACCGGAGATAATATTTCCCGGAAAAACAAAAGTTTCTGCGAGCTGACCGGCATTTACTGGCTCTGGAAAAATTACCATGCCTGCGATTATATCGGCATCTGCCATTACCGCCGCTATCTCATAAATAGACAGGGGCTTATTTTCACGGAAAAAGAGCTGATGCGGCTGCTTCAGAATCATGACATGATCACACCAAAGCTTCTGACTTTAAATACTTCGTATTTTAATGGTTTCAGCCAGAACCATCACCAGAAGGATCTGCTGATTACTGAGCAGGTCATTTCTGAAAAATACCCGGACTATGTGCCTGTTTTTCACCATATGGTTCATGATGTGCATACTTATTTTGGGAATATTTTCATTACTTCAAAAGAACGATTTGATACCTACTGTGAATGGCTGTTTGACATTCTCTTTGAAGTGGAGTGCCGGGTTGATATCAGCAGCTATGATAATTACTGTAAGCGGTTGTTTGGATTCCTGTCGGAGTTTCTGCTGACCGTCTACATTGCGAAGCAGAATCTCTCCACCTATGAATGTATGGTTGGGATGTCCGGTGAAAAGCATGAAACAAGAATGCTCCGGGAATCTCTGGCAAAATGTTTTGCGGATGGCGACTACCAGAAAGCCCAGTCCATTTTCATGGAAAGCTATGCGAAACGCCCGGACATTCTGATGGAAGCTTCTGATATTACCGGTGAACTGCACCTTTGCATGCAGGTAATTTCTACCTGTTCCTTTGAGCAGGAACTTTATGGGCACAACCTTTTAGATATGATTCATGATTATCATTCCCTGATGGAATTCTTCCACCGGTTAAATGAAATTGTAAATCATTTTCTTACAGGGACAGAGTCTGCCGCTGATATTTCATGGCTCAAAAAATCCACTGCTCTCTCTCCGAAAGCAGTGGATATAGCGATTCAAATGTTCTGTTCTGATGAGGACTTAAAAGAGAAAGTATTTTCAAAAATCTGTTCCCATCTCAAAGATTTTTGAATTCCGGCTTCTTCCTTCTAATCTGCTCACCTTTCCGGTCTCACCTATTTCTACTGGCAGGCTGCCATAGAAACGGTCCGGCATCCCGGTGAAATAATTTCGCAATGGTCAGAGAATGTTACGGTCATTCCCTCTTTTTCAAAAAATGCTTCAATTGCCGCTTTGAGCATACCCTCTTTACCATCACATGCACAAAATCCTAACGGTTCTACAACGGCTGTCTCCGCATCATGAAAGCTAATACGGTATGGCAGGCGTTGTTCATGTAACGCTGCATTCAGGTGTGCAATCTGGTTATAAGTAAATTCCTGTCTCATGAGCACCCCTCCTCTACGGTCGTATGACAACTCTCTCGTATTACTTCTAGTTATATATATTATAACTCAATTTTCTGAAAATAGGAAGTAAAATGTATTTACTTTCTGTTATATTTCCATTACCATATTAGTATATTACATTAGGTCATTGTCAACGAGATAAGTTGATACCGGAAAACTTTGGTATCGAAGAACCTTTTGTTTTTATAATATGAAATACCTGCATTTCTTATGTGTGTGTTTCGCTTGATGGTAAACTGTCTTTCCGTTGCTTTGACGGAATCGCTGCACTGTCCGTCGATTGTAGATGCCACCTAACGGCTGCAAGGGGCACCGGAAATTTCGGACAATATATCACTTTATCCGGCAACCGGTGCAAATTCACATCCGTGCTCATATGCACCTCTCTGGCACATCCCTGTGCCAGTGTTGCCGGTTTTCAGGCGAAATTCCAAGTGCCCCTAGCAGTCGTTATAAGGCATCTGCATTTCGACGAACCGTACAGCGATTTTGTCAAACATTGGAAAGATAGTTTTTATAACAAAAAGTGAAACACACACATTAGAAATTCGGTATTTTATATCTAAAACAAAGGTCTTCGATACCAGAAGTTTTCCGGGGACAACGTATCCTTGTACGGTCAATACCTGAGTATATTAAATCAAAAGAGGAGAATGTTATGTATGAATGTCCCAATTGTGGAGGAAATCTGAGGTTTGATATTCCAACACAATCACTTTTCTGTGACTACTGTCACACACAGCTGAATCCTTACAGCTATCAGAAGGATCACGATGCTGTGGAGACATCTACTTATGATGTCAACATTTTCACCTGTCCGCAATGCGGCGGTGAAATCTTAAGTACCGAGAATGCTGCAACCGGATTCTGCAGTTTTTGTGGTGCTTCTACGATTCTTGACAGCCGGATTGCCAGGGAAAAACGTCCGGACTACATTGTTCCTTTCCAGATTACCAAGGAGGACTGCAAGAAAGCTTATGGCAAAATGATGCGCCATGCCATTTTTGCCCCTAAGGAACTGAAAGACCCGCGCAATGTAGACAATTTCCGTGGGATTTATATGCCTTACTGGGTATATAACATTACCCACGAAGGTACGGTACAGCTGCCGGCTGAAAAAAGCCACCGGGAAGGTAACTATATTGTAACCGACCACTATAATCTGCTCTGCCAGACGGATGCCTATTATAAAGGGCTCTCTTATGATGCGTCTTCTTCTTTTTCGGATGTTATCAGCGAGAATATTGCTCCCTTTGATGTGCGCGGCATGAAAAGTTTTACTCCGTCCATTCTGTGTGGTTTCTATGCTGATACTGCCGATGTGGACAGTGATATTTATCTGGAGGACGCAAAAGCCATTGCCAATGAACAGACTTATTCCAAAGTCAAAAAAATACCTGCCTTCCAGGAATTTAATTTTATTTATCCGGAAACAGACCATTATATGAGTTATGCATTAAATACGGAATGCAAGGAAGCTGCCAGCGCCATGCTTCCGGTATGGTTCTTATCCTACCGTAACAAAGACCGCGTTGCCTACGCTACGGTCAATGGACAGACCGGAAAGGTTGCTGCTGATATCCCGGTAGATAGCCGTAAATTTTTACTCGGTTCCTTTCTACTGGCTATCCCGGTTTTTCTGCTTTTAAATCTTTTCTTTACCATACGGCCTGCTTCAACCCTGATACTTTCTGCGGCACTGGCACTTTTTGCCTCCATTATTTATTTTGTGGAGCTGAGCGAAATCCATAGTCAGGAAACCTATGAGAATGACAGGGGATACCAGTCCAAACAGGGAAATGTCAAGAAAGAAGCCAAAGTAAAAGTAAACTTAAAGCCCCATAAAAGCATGAAATCTAAATTTGAAAACATAATTCCTTATCTGTTTTTAGGTGTATTTGCAATTCAGGTTCTAATGGGAATCTTTAGTTCCGGCGGTTTTTCATTTTCTAAAATTGTCATGCTTATTGTTATCGGCGGTGGGGTTCTGACTTCGCTGTTTGGATTTTCCCAGTTCAGCGAAACAACCACCCGTGGAAAAATTCCGGGATTCCTAGGAGCTTTAATTTCCATTGCTGCTGCTGGAATGATTACCTTCCTGCATCCGGTTTCCGACCTTTATTACTATGGTGGTGCAATTGTATCTTTTGCCGGTATTATTTTTACGCTTCTTAGCATTTTAAAGGAATACAATATGCTTACCATGCGGAAACTGCCGCAGTTTAACCGACAGGGAGGTGATGACCGTGCCTGATACATATAAGAAGAAATACAGCTCTTTTTCTGCAAAAATAATTCTTGGCTGCCTACTTGCATGTTTCTTCCTCTTACTTAACGGAAGTATTACCTGCAAAGCCGAAACCAAGACCTATACCAATAAAAGCACCGGTTATCAGGTTATCGTTGAGGACGATGCCAACCTTTTAACAGACGAGGAAGAAACCACCCTTGGAAAAGAGATGGCTCCGATTACCACTTACGGAAGTGTTGCTTTTAAATCCATCGATTACAATCCTTACTATTCTACTGAGGATTATACCCGAAGCTATTACCGCGACACCTTCGGTTCCACCAGTGCAACCGTATTTCTCATTGATATGGACAATCGGAACATCTGGATTCACAGCAACGGAACCATTTATGAAACCATTACGAAAAGTTATGCCAACACTATCACCGATAATGTATACAAATATGCCTCTGATGGTGATTATTACACCTGTGCATTTACCGCTTTTGGTCAGATTAATACTTTGCTCGAAGGGCGAAAAATTGCGCAGCCGATGAAATATATCAGTAATGCCTTTTTAGCAGTTATCATTGCTTTGTTGTTAAACTATTTTCTGGTACGTTCCTTCTCCCGTGCGAAGAGACCATCGAAAACAGATCTTTTAGGAAAAGTATTTACACAGTGCAATATTGTCAATCCAAATGTCCGCTTTATCCGGCAATCCCGTGTCTACAGTCCGCCTTCCAGCAGCGGCAGCGGTGGCAGCAGCGGTGGCGGCGGTGGCAGCAGCAGTGGCGGCGGCGGTGGAGGCGGTGGCGGCGGCCACAGCTTCTAATCCCAAAGACCTGCCTTTTGCCGTTTTATACCGCTATTTCATAACCTGTAGGACCTGCCACCGGCAAATTCCTGCAGATGTCCGGAAATAGCAAAAATCCCATGGAGAATATTTCTGTTTTCCATGGGATTCTTTTTAACGTTTTTTATATTGATATTTTTTATACTGCTTTCTTTTCTAAATTTTTCATGATATTTAATTCACGCAGTGCATAGAAAATGGCAACGACAGCTGCAGCTGCATCTGCGATTGGTCCTGCATACATTACTCCGTCGATTCCCATAAACAAAGGGAAAATAAGAATCAGCGGCAGTAAAAACAGCACCTGCCTGGTCAGTGATACAACAATACCAAGTCTGGCTTTTCCAATGGATGTAAAGAAACCAGAAGACATTGGCTGGATTCCATTGATAAATGTCATAAACATAAAAATTCTGAAATACCGCTCTGCGAACTGGAAATATTCTGTACTTCCATCACCAAATACCGTCACCAGCTGATGTGGAAATATCTGAAATACAATAAAAAATACAACACCCACCAGCACGGATATCTCAAAGGCACGCCAAAATGTTTTTCTTACTCTCCCAAAACTTCCCGCTCCATAATTAAAGCCCCAGATTGGCTGGCAGCCCTGGGAAATTCCAATACAGATTGCCATAAATACCATATTTACTTTTGAGATAATTCCAACGCAGGCAAGGGGGATATCTGTTCCATATACAGACATTTCTCCGTAATGACGCAACGTATTATTCATGGTAATCTGCACGATTGCCATGGCTATCTGGTTGATGCAGGAAGCCATTCCCAATGCTGCAATCGCTTTCATATATTTTACCCCTGGACGAAGCATGGAAAACCGAAGTTCCATTTTTCGGAATTTTATAAAATATATAATAACAAGCAGACCTGATACAAACTGTCCGATTACAGTCGCCCATGCGGCTCCTTTGATTCCCCAGTTAAATGTAAAAATAAATAACGGGTCTAAAATCGTGTTGATAATTGCGCCCACAAGCATGCAGGTCATGGAATAGGTCGGGCTTCTGTCCGCACGAATCAGATGCGTTCCACCGGTTGTAGATACCAGAAACGGGATTCCAAAGGCTGTAATAAATGTATAATCCTGTGCATATGGCAGCACATCCGGTGTTACACCAAATAAGTACAACAGCGGATTTAAAAAAAGCAATACGATTGCTGCAATTATCACTCCACAGATAAACAGAAGACCCAGTCCTGTTCCTGCAATCTTATTTGCTTCTTCTACATTTCCTTTTCCGGTCTCCAGATTATAATTGGATGCACTTCCGATTCCAAGTAACAATGCCGTTGCCGTGCAGATAATGGATACCGGAAATGCAATATTTGTTGCGGCATTTCCAAGCATGCCAACGCCCTGTCCGATAAATATCTGATCTACTATATTATAAAGGGAACTTACCAGCATGCTGATGATTGCCGGTATTGCAAAGCGGGCAATCAGTTTCCCGATTTTTTCTTCCGCCAGCGGATTCTTCGTAGTTTCTACTGTGTGTTCCATCACGGTCTCCTTTCTTTCTCCGGCGAGGGGGAAAGATTAAAACTTAATATATATAATCAATTGGTTATTCAGCAATTAACTGTTTTTTAACGGAAAATGCCAACAGTTCTTAGGTGCATGTTTTTCTTGATTGTAAACTGTCTTTTGCCTGCTTTGACTGGAATACTGTACTGTCCGCTGGATACGGATGCCACATAAGTCCTGCAAGGGGCACTAGGGAATTTCGATTTGCAATCTGCCCAGTCTGGCAACCGGCACAAATTCACATCCATGTTCATCTGTGCCTCGCTGGTACATCCCTGTACCAGCGTTGCCTGTTGCCAGACGAAATTCCAAGTGCCCCTAACAGTCCTTAAAATGCATCCGTATTTCAGCGAACGGTGCAGTATTACTGTCAAACATGGAAAAGACTGTTTTCATAGCAAAAAGAAAAACATGTACTTTAGAACTGTGGGATTTTCCAGTCCCAAACAGGCAATTGCTGAATAACCAATGATTTTGTATTATCTTATAAGCTTTCCCCATCGCCTGCATAAAGCATTTCATACCGAACGATTGTAACACCCATTTTCTCCGAAGTCAAACCAGCAGCGGAAGAGATTTCATATGAAAAATATGTCTTTTGCAACCATACCCAAAGAATGGTATACTTAGCATAGATATGGAGGTCGTATGATACAGACAGATAAATTGGTACAATTCTATTGTGCCCAGTATAAAACCTTTGCGAAAAAGAAGCATAAAAAAGCGATACCGGAAACAGGTCCCTATCCGAAGCGGATGCAGCGGCTTTCCAAGGAACTGCTGGCTATCCATTCTCCGAAGATAAAACAGCCGCAGCTGGAGAATTATCACCGTCAGCTCCGTAATCTTGCCTATTTTGTTTATCGGGATGCCAATCCCATTTATATTATGCAGTTTGAGACTTATCTTGTTGCTGAGCTGGTCCGTCTTGATATCAGTTCCCTGCGGGACGAGGAACCGGAATTAATTACAGAGCGTTTCTTAAACTTTTTATATCAGGAAATGCCCCTTGCAATCTGCCGGCGCACCTTAAAGGATTTGTGCCATCAGTATGGACAATTTGGAATGCGTCATCAGATTGTCGGGATGGTTCCGTTGAAACCGGAAACAGAATTTCCACAGACCAGAGGCATGCAGCGGCATTTTATCCTGCATGTTGGTCCTACCAACTGTGGCAAAACTTATCACGCATTAGAGCGTTTAAAAGAGGCTTCGTGCGGAGTCTATCTTGGTCCTTTGCGTCTTCTGGCGCTGGAAATCTATGAGAAAATGAAAGATGCCGGCATTGCCTGTACGATGCTTACCGGAGAAGAATGCATTCCGGAGGAAAACAGCCGGATTACTTCTTCTACCATTGAAATGTTAGACATGGAACAGCACTATGATATTGCCGTTATTGATGAAGCACAGATGATTGCAGACCGTGACCGTGGGCACTCCTGGACCCGCGCTATTCTGGGGGTAAAAGCAGATGAAATCCATATCTGCATGAGTCCTGCTGCCGAGGAAGTTGTTACCCACCTCATAGCCCTTTGCGAGGATACCTTTGAGGTTCGCCACTATAAACGGAAAACTGCACTGGTCTGTGAGCAAGAGGCATTTGTTTTTCCGGATGATGTCACAGAAGGTGATGCACTAATCACTTTTACCAAGCGTGCTGTCTTAGACATTGCCGGACGATTAGAACGTGAGGGAATTCGTGCCAGTGTCATCTACGGCAGTCTTCCACCGGAAATCCGCAGAAGACAGATTCGTCTTTTCTTAAGCCACGAAACAAAAGTAGTGGTTTCCACCGATGCCATCGGTATGGGACTGAATCTTCCGGTACGAAGAATTGTTTTTATCCAGACAGAAAAGTATGACGGCATTTCCACCCGCCCGCTTAATATTCCGGAGATACGGCAGATTGCCGGACGTGCCGGACGTTTTGGCATGTATGACACCGGTTATGTCAATGCCATGGGCGAGGATGCCAGAAATTATATTGCCAAACGTTTTGACCAGCCGGAACCGGTTATTAAGAAGGTAAGCCTTGGTTTCCCACATGTCCTTTTAGATATGGACGAGCCATTAAATGCCATTTTAAAAATATGGAAATCCGTAGAACCCTCTGCTCCTTTTGAGAAAATCAGCATTGACGAAATTCTCTTTCTATATGATAAGGCATATAAAGCCCGTAAAGAAATCGATGGGTTTGAGGATAAACATACCCTCTACCGGATGCTGACCTGCTCCATTGATATCAAAAACCGGGATATCGTTGATTTGTGGCTCTATTACTGTAAAACCTATACTGCTGATGTCTCCCTTCATTTTCCATCACTGATTATGTGTAATGACAAGGGACTGATGCGTTACGAAACTTTTTATAAAATGCTGGACTTGTACCATCAGTTTTCTACCAGAATGGGAAAAATTTCTGATAGCGAGCGATTAAACCGGGAACGGGAAAAGACAGAAGATACAATTATGAAGCTTCTTGCCAAAGATAAGAAGGATTATATCCGCACCTGTAAATACTGCGGCGTAACGCTGCCGGTAGGTTATCCGTTCCGGGTCTGTGAGAAGTGTTATGGACACAGTCCCTATAAAAAAATCTGATAACAGGAGGTAATCATTATGTTTCTTTCCATTGAGTCCAAACATCCAAAATTTTATCAGGTCTTCCGGGTTTTCATCGTATTTTTTGCATCGATTCTGTATGCATGGAACCTGCGTTGTTTTGCGAAAACTGCCGGATTATTTCCGGGCGGCTTTGCCGGAGTGTCCCTGCTCTTACAGAAAATCGGGCTGACCTTTTTCCATATTGATATTCCATATACCTTTTTCAACGTGGTTTTAAATATTTTCCCAATCTATATCGGTTTCCGGTTCCTTGGGAAAAAATTTACCTGGTACTCGATTCTTACGATTTTCTTATCCAGTATTTTCGTAGACCTGCTGCCGGCTTATGTATTTACACAGGATGTTCTTTTAATCAGTGTGTTTGGTGGTCTTTTAAACGGATTTGCCATCTGCCTGTGCTTAAATGTTGGAACTACTACCGGTGGAACCGATTTTATCAGTATTTATCTTTCTTCCCAGAAGGGAATTGATGCATGGAATTATATTCTCCTTGGCAATGTCATTATCCTTGCCATTGCAGGTGCTCTCTTTGGCTGGTCTATTGCACTTTATTCCATTATTTACCAGTTCTGCAGCACCCAGGTAATTCAGATGCTTTATAAGCGTTACAAGAAAGAGACTCTGTTTATTATTTCCGATAAATCCAATGAAATTTATCATGCGATCCGGGAAACCACCAACCATGATGCCACCCTCTTTCAGGGCATTGGCTGTTATGAAGAAAAAGAAAAGACGCTTATCTACTCCGTCATTAATACGGAGGCTAAGCGCCAGTTAATTCCTATGATACGTTCCATCGACCCACACGCCTTTATCAATATTGTAAAGACGGAGGAATTGGAAGGCCGGTTTCACAATACTCCAAATGATTAATGCATCATCCGGTATACAAAACTACTTTTCCTGATACCGGTCATAAATTTTCTCCGGTGTCATCAACGAAACTTCATCGATGAAAGCATTTCGGAATGTCATGGTACCGCCCTGACATTCCTTTGTTTTTTCTGCGGCTGCCTCGCCGCACAATCCAATAAAACTGCAGCAGGCTGCTGCCGCTTCTATGGTTGCTTCTGTTCCAAGAAATGCACCCAGCATAACCGATGACATACAACCGCTTCCGGTAATATGTGCCATCATTTCATGGCCTCTTCTGCATTCAAAGACTTCTCCGCCATCCGTAATCACATCTACTGCACCGGATGCAATCAGTATGGTCTTCTGTACTTTCGCATACTGTTTCATGCTTTCCACATCAATAGACTTATCTGATGCATCCACACCGGTTACGGTATTGCAATCCTTTAACAGTGCACGAATCTCAGAATAATTTCCCCGAATGCAGGTCGGGTGAATTTCTTTTATCAAAGTCTGGCATTGCATCCGCCGGTAAGTAGAACCGGAAATTCCTACCGGGTCTAATACAATGGCATGTCCCATTTCATCCGCTTTCTTTCCGGCTTTTTCCATGGCTTCAAAATCCGCAATGGCTCCAAGATTACAGACTAATGCGGCTGCCCCTTCTGTTATCTCTTCCACTTCCAGCGGATGATGTGCCATGGTCGGCGATGCGCCTGCTGCCAGCAGAATATTGGCACAGTCATTGACGGTCACCGCATTGGTTATACAGTGAATGACCGGACGTTTCTTTTTTATCTCATGATGCAGTTCTACAATTTTTCCGGCTTCTAATTCCATATTCTAGTTCTCCAGACTGTCTTTCATTTTTGCTAACATTCCTGATTTCTTTAAAGGAATGGTAATAATCATTGCAATAATGGTTCCGCCACAGGTACTGATTAAGAATGGTACTACAAAAGTAAATAATGCAGCTGCTGTATTTCCCATTACCAGATAAGCAACCGGATAAGAAAGCATTCCACCGATAATTCCGGTTCCTACTACCTCACCGATATATGCAAATGGGAGTTTCTTTCCATATTTATAAAGGAGTCCGCCAAGAAGTGCTCCACACATACTTCCCGGAAATGCCAGTGGACTTCCCAATGCTAAAAGGTTACGGATTAAGGATGCAATAAATGCCTGGGCAAGTCCCCACCAAGGTCCTACCAGAACAGCACACAGTACGTTTACAAGATGCTGTACCGGGGCACATTTTGAGCCGAATACCGGAAATGAAAACAGGCTTCCTACGACTGCGATTGCTGCAAAAATTGCGGTTACGGTTAATTTCTTTAAGTTTGATTTGTGATTCATTTTGTCCTCTCTTCTGTTCCCATCCGAGAGGATGGGAACCTCTTAGTTTTTCTTTACTGCTTCTGCAACTTTTTCCACAATCACGCAGAGAATGACGGTAACCACCATATCCGGAAGTGTATTTCCAACCGGAGTATCAATGTGCATCAGCACACGGTAAAGCACAAATCCGATAAGCCAGACACCAAGATTACGCCACTGAAATGCCATGTCTTTTGCATTGGCTTTCTTTAAAATAAAGTAATCTGCAATCTGTACGGCAATCATCGGAGCAAAGACAGAACCGATAAGATATAAGAAATTTGTAATGTTATCCATTGGATATACAATTGCTGCAACAGTTCCGATTACCGTTACAATAATTGCTGCCCATTTCTCATTGATTTTCTCAGAAATGGATACACTGGAAACACCTGCAGAATAAGCATCCAAGAAAGTCGTTGTTACTGTTGAGAAAATGATAATCACAAGTCCTACGATACCAAATCCGGTCTTTAACATAATCTGTGCAATATCATATTCACCGGTAATAAGTGCTGCTCCCATACCAATGACATACATGAAAATACTGACCAGACTGTATACAACAACGCTGACTGCGGTTGCTGCAAATGGTTTTTCTGCTTCTCTTGTATAATCACTGATTAATGGCAGCCAGGAAAGTGGCATTGCTACCGCAAGCTCTACGGCTGCGCCAAAGGTAAGGCTTCCATCATCCACGATTGCCGGAATGGCTCCATTTCCAATAAAAATCACTTTAAACAATACCAGTGACAGGATAAATAATGCGGTCATTGCAACGGTATTGAGCTTTCCAAGATTGGTAAGTCCAATCAGGATCCAAAGGATAATGAGGACTCCGATAATAGCTGCCCAGAACCAGTTTGCTACCGGAATGACACCATTGGCTGCCAGTGCGCCATCATAAATCATTATGGCTGTCCATCCTACCAGCTGCAATACATTCAACGCTGCAAAAAGAAGGCTTCCCTTCTCTCCAAAGCTCATTTTTACGGTTTCCATAGCACTTCTTTGTTCTCTTGCACCAATCATCCCTGCTGCAAACATCATCAGTCCACCGATTAAGTGTCCTAATAAGATAGCTGCCATGGCTTTTCCAAATCCAAGCGGTGCAAAATAAGTTCCGGTTAAAATTTCAGCAATGGATACGCCGGCTCCAAACCAGATTAATCCGTTACTGAATACAGATGTCTTCTTCTCATTCATTGGTATATTCTCCTTCTATTGCAAATGCGTGATTCATCGGGCCGCTTCCCTTTCCCAGATCCAACATGGCTGCCAGTGCGCCGGATATGTAATTCTTTGCGTACTGCACGGATGTTTCCAGGCTGCGTCCCTTGGCAAGATTAGATGCTATGGCAGATGATAAGGTACAACCGGTTCCGTGGGTGTTTGGATTGTCAATTCTCTTTCCGTGGAACCATACCGGCTCTTTGTCCTTCTGCCAGAGCAAATCATTGGCATCATTTAACTGATGTCCGCCTTTTAACAGCACGGCACAACCGAAGGTTTTACAAATGATTTCTGCTGCTTTTTCCATATCTGCTTCTGTCTTTATCTCCATACCGGAAAGCACTTCCGCTTCCGGGATATTTGGGGTTATAACAGTTGCCAGAGGCAATAATTTAGTTTTCAATGTACCGATAGCGTCATCGCTGATGAGCTTTGCTCCGCTGGTCGCTACCATAACAGGATCCACGACTATATTTTTTGCGTGGTACGCTGTCAGTTTGTCCGCAATTGTCTCTATCAGAGCACTGGAAGAGACCATTCCGGTCTTCACTGCATCCGGATATATATCCGTAAAAATACGATCCAGCTCCTCTGCCAAAAATTCTGGAGTTACCTCCATAATGTCTGTTACGCCGGTTGTATTCTGGGCAGTAAGTGCCGTGATCGCACTCATGGCGTATACGCCATTGGCGGTCATCGTCTTAATATCTGCCTGGATGCCGGCGCCTCCACTGGAATCACTTCCAGCGATTGTTAATGCTGTGTTCATACATTTGTCTCCTTTGCATTAATTTTGTATAGCGACCTAAGGTGGTGCCCCCAATCTGCCGCTGTGGTTTGTTATTACATTGCAGGCGATGATATATCTTACTATATTTCCAATGAGCAATCCCGCTGCCCTTGCATACCTTCTTTGTCTTTCAGGGTCACTAGAATTTCCCGTAAGTATATTTTTTTCCGGCAAACGGCGAAAAGTCGCATCCATGCTCCATTCCGCCTCGCCGGCACATCCATGATGCCGGCGTTGCCTGTTGAATAGGGGAAATCCAATAGCCTCTAACAGCCAAAGAAATGGTATTATCAGAACAACCCGAATCCCTTATTCACAAAAATCATCATCTGCACTTTATATAAGAAAGACTTTTTTATGTCCTATCTTATGCATGATTTTTTACTACCATATTCACTTTTTGCAACAGTTCTTTCGTTCCCTCTTCGATGTCTTCACATGCGAAGATTCCACTTACAACTGCTGCTCCTGCAATTTCGCATCCTTTTAATTTCAGGATGTTATCGTGGTTGATGCCGCCAATTGCGACTACGGGGATGGTGACGCTCTGGCAGATTTCCTGCAGGAGGGTTAGTTCCATCGGCTTTGCATCAGTCTTGGTGCTGCTGCCAAATACGGCTCCGCTTCCTAAGTAATCTGCACCGGCTCTTTCTGCTGCCTGTGCCTGCTCTACGGTTTTCGCAGTCACTCCGATGATTTTATCTGTTCCAAGAATTTTTCTTGCACGGGTCAGCTCCATATCGGACTGTCCCACATGCACGCCATCGGCTCCTATCCTTTCTGCCAGTTCCACATTATCATTGATGATCAATGGTACCCTATAACGGTGGCAGAGTTCCAAAAGGCTTCTGCCTTCTGCCTCAAATTCCGGCTCGGATAATTCTTTTTCCCGAAGCTGCACTAAAGTAACTCCGCCCTTCAATGCTTTTTCTACCTGCTCATATAAGGTCTCTCCCTTAAGCCAGCTACGGTCGGTAACGGCATAAAGAAGAAGCTGTTCTCTTGTAATATTCATATGTGATTTCTCCTTATGAAGTGCGGTGTGTAGTGAGGAGTGACAGCCAGAGTCTGCCACTCCCGCACCGCAGCTCCGGGAACCTGCCGCCCTATTACAATATAGGGAACCAGAAATCCGGGTTTCCGGAGTTCTGCGGTGCTCGTCAAAGTCACTTACAGCGGAACCTTTGCAAGCAAGCTTGCAAGTTTCCGGTGTCCGTGACTTTTCCTCACTACTCGCAAAAACAAAAGTGCAGGACCTCTGTAAAAAAGATTCCTGCACACTAAGTAATCGCACCTGCGTTTCGTTATCTCCCTACGTTGGCATTATCCAAATCAGGTTCTGGGTTAAAGCTTCTGCTTACTCTCAGCCCGCCTGTGCGAGCACCCCGTTTTTCAACGATTTTCATTATACACATTCCCTACAAAAAAGCAAGCTATGTTTTCCATAAAATACCTTGAAAACCACAAAAAAATGGCTTAGAATTAGTTTAGCTTATTATATCATTGTACGAAAGAGAAGGATTAAGAATATCTATGAATTATGATGAAAATGTTTTTAAAGCCAAGGCCAATATCAAAGCCCGCAGAATCTGGCTTGTATTTTCCCTGCTGCTGACCGCTAACTATGGTGCCGATATGTCCAACGGTCTCTATCCATCGAAGCAGTATCTCTATTTTGTTCTGCTCTGCTGGATTCCATTTTTTATTGGAGAATTATTTCTAAAAATCAAAGGCAAAACTACTGACATCTATCGCTATATACTGGTGCTTGGTTACGGTATTTTTTATACTTATCTTTTATGTACCACAGCATCCCCAATTGCATTTACCTACATTCTGCCGGTAACCAGTCTTTTAATTATTTTTAAAGACCGGAAATTCATGTTGCAGTGCGGTATTGCAAATACTATCAGCGTAGTGATCAGTATTATTTACCGCTATATGGTATTAAGCTGCACCACTGCTACTGATGTAAAGAATTATCAGCTGCAGATATCCTGCCTGATTCTGTGTTATATCTGTTATATCATGTCCATCCGCCATTTAAATGAGGCTGACGGTGCACTGACAGACAGTATCAAGGATGATTTACATCGTGTGGTAAATACCGTAGAAAAGGTGAAAACTGCCAGCAATAACGTTATGGACGGTATCACCGTTGTCCGGGAACTGGCTAATGAAAATAAACACGGTTCCGACGTTGTCTTAAAAGGAATGAACGATCTGACCAACAACAATCAGGAATTACAGAACCGTACGACTTCTTCCCTTGATATGACAACTGACATCAATTCCCAGGTAGAACACGTCGGCTCCATGATTCAGGAAATGGTTTCTCTTACCAATGAATCTATTCATCATGCACAGGTCAGTTCTGCTGACTTGGAGAGTCTTGTTACAACTGCAGGAACCATGTCCAGACTTTCCAATGAAGTAGAACAGGTTCTGACAGAATTTACCTCTGAATTTGAAAAAGTAAAATCCGAAACCGGAACCATCGACAATATCTCCGGTCAGACCAATCTCCTTGCCTTAAATGCTTCCATTGAAGCTGCAAGAGCCGGAGAAGCAGGAAAAGGATTTGCTGTTGTTGCTGAGGAAATCCGTACCTTGAGCACTGAAACCAAGGCTTCTTCCAAACAGATCCAGGATGCGCTGATGCGTTTGGATGAAATCTCCGGCAAAATGACAAAATCCATTGAAGAGACCTTAAAACTTATTCAGCTTACTCTTGAGAAAGTCACACTGACCGGTGAAAACGTAAATAAAATTACCGCTGACTCATCTCAAATGGGTGAGCATATACAGGTCATTGACAATGCAATCAAAGAAGTGGAAACATCAAACCGCCAATTAGTAGAAAATATGAAGTATATTTCTGAAATTGTCGATACCATGACACTCTGCATTCATGATTCTGATGATATCAGTCAGCGTATGGTAAGCAAATATGATGAAAGTGCTAACAATATTAACAGCATAGAAAATGAAATCCAGGCGTTGATGTGCAAGCTTGGAATCGGCGGCTTCATGGGTATTGAGGATATCAATCCTGGTATGAAAGCAACCATCCGCCTGACGGAGAACCCTGACCATGTTTTCCATGGTGAAGTTCTGAAACAGTATTCCAACCAGATTATACTTTCTCTGGAAGAAAAGATTTCTCTTCGTAACAGCGAATCCTGTTCCATCCAGATTACTGTTGGAAATGTACTATACTGCTGGGATAATGCTTCCATCCATGTAGATAAAACAACCTCTGATTTCGTCGTAGAAATCACCGGCAGTCCAAATATTTTAAACAGACGGAAATATCCTCGTGCCGACCTTTCCAATTTCTGTAATATTACAGTTAAGAACACCGGAGAAACCTTCCAGGGACGTATGGAAAATATCAGTGCCAACGGATTTGCTTTCCTTTGCGATGCACCGTTCTTTGCAGATAGCAAAGGGACTGATATTCTCTTAAATATCCTTTCCTTTGATTTACCGGATCAGGCTGCTTTGGAAGGTCATATTATCCGAAGTTCCGACGACGAAGGCATGTATATCGTCGGTTGCCAGATGCCGGAAGACAATATGGCAATTAAAGATTATGTAGAACAGTTGCTAGGATAAAAGAAAACTCATAGCAGATTCCCAGTCGGAATTTACTATGAGTTTTCTTTTTGGTCTGTATTTTGTATCCGTAATCTCCGTCTTTATTTTCCTGCTTCATTTAATGCTGCTGGATAAATGCTTCGATTTCCGATAAATCTTTGGAAATCAGCAGACGGTTAAAATCTTCTTTTGCTGCAAAACCTGAGCTCTGCATTTCTTCGAAAAATGCTTTCAGTGGCTGATAGAAGCCATCAATATCATAAAGAATGCATGGATTCTCATTGATGTGAAGACGCTGCAGGGATATGATATCCGATAACTCGTCTAAGGTTCCCGGACCACCCGGCAGTGCGATGTAAGCATCTGCTAACTCTATCATTTTCGCTTTCCGCTCTGCCATGTCTTTCGTATCTATGTACTCTGTTAAAAACTGGTGTCTGCGGTTTTGAATGGATTCCACCTGCGGCAGTACACCGATTACTTTCCCACCATTGGATAAGACGGAATTGGCTATGGTTCCCATCAATCCGCCACGAGCTCCACCATATACCAGCGTGTGTCCGTTCTCTGCAATCCACATACCAAGGGCTACTGCACCGATGGTATATGCTTCTTTACTTCCTGCGGATGAACCGCAATATACTGCTATATTCATATGCTCTCCTCTGCTACTTTTCCTGACGTTCTACTTCCATATTTTTAGGCAATACAAGATTCAAAATAATGGCAGTAAGGAATACAACTGCTACACAGTTTTCTGCAAAGATAGAACGGATAATGCCTGGGAAGATTGCAAATAAATCCGGCAGCTGGGTAAAGCCTAATCCGATACTTAAGGACAGTGCCGATATGGTAATATTTCTCTGGGAAAATCCACATTTTCCAATCATCTGCAGTCCACTGATTACAATAGTTCCGAACATCATAATTGTACATCCGCCCAGAACTGCACTTGGCAGTGTGGCAAGTACTGCACCTACTACCGGGAAAATTCCTGCCAGAATCATAATTATGGCCCCCGTTGCAATGACAAAACGGTTTACAACCTTGGTCATGGCAACCAGACCTACATTCTGGCTGAAGGATGTAATCGGCATACAGCCAAATACCGAAGATAATGCACTGACAAATCCGTCACAGGCAAGTGAACCCGCAGTCTCTTTCTGGGTGACATCACGGTTTAAGCCGGATGATGCCAGTGCCGAGGTATCTCCAATTGTCTCGGTTGCTGACACTAAGAATATCAAAACAAATGCGACAATAGCATCTGCATGAAATTCCATTTTAAATGGCATCAGATGCGGCAGTGCCAGAAGGCTTGTATCGGAAAGTGCTGAAAAATCTACCACACCCATACACAATGCCACAATATAACCTACAATCAGTCCAAACAGTACGGATAACTGTTTGAAATAGGATTTTGCTACAATATTAAATACGATACAGCATACCAGTGTCACAGTTCCAAGTATCCAGTTGGTTGCAGATCCGAAATCTGCACTGCTGCTGCCACCACCAAAGGAATCTGCACCTACTTCAAGCAGGGAAAATCCAATTGCTGTTACAACGGTAGCTGCTACAATCGGTGTTACCAGTTTCATCCAGTATTTGGACAAAAGTCCAAGGATACCTTCTACGATACCTCCAACAAGAACCGCTCCCATGATTGCTCCATAGCCATACTGTCCGCCAATGACACAGGCAATGGATACAAAGGTAAAGGAAATTCCCATGACAATCGGAAGTCTCGAACCGATTCTCCAGATTGGGAATAACTGAATCAATGTTCCGATTCCAGCAATCATCATTGCACTCTGAATAATCATTGCCGTATTCTTTGCATCCATTCCGCAGGCCCCTGCCACAATCAGAATCGGTGCAATATTGGCTACAAACATAGCTAAAATATGCTGCAAGCCAAATGGAATTGCATTTAAAACCGGCACTTTGCCATCCAGCGCATAAATATTATCTACGCTGGCTTTCTGACCTGCTGCCATACCATCTTTTGTGTTTTTTCTTTCTAAAAAACTCATTTTCTTTTTTCCTCCGTTATCTGTTTCCGCAATAGCATGCTCACTATCTTTTTTATCTTATGACGGAATAAAGGGGAGGTCAACTGCTTTTTACAATTTCCAGCCTGCTGCCTGAAGCTGTGTCTTTGCCATATGCCGATAAACACCATCCTTTGCTGTAAGTTCTTCCGGCGCACCCTCTTCGGCTACCACTCCATCTTTTAATACCACAATCTTATCTGCATCTGCCACTGTACGCATACGATGTGCAATAATCATAACCGTCTTATCCTGAATCAGCCGGGACAGTGCCTCCTGAATCAGTGTTTCATTATCTACGTCCAAGGATGCAGTTGCTTCATCTAAGAATATAATCGGCGCATCCTTTAAAAATGCTCTTGCAATAGAAATTCTCTGACGTTCTCCACCGGATAATTCAGAACCGTTTTCCCCAATCATGGTATGCCAGCCCTCCGGCAGTTTATCTGCAAATTCATCACAGTGTGCCAATTTTGCTGCCGCAATGACTTCCTCATCTGTTGCATCGGAACGTCCAATACGGATATTTTCCATAATCGTATTGTTAAAAAGTGTAACATCCTGAAAGACAATGGAATAAAGAGACATCAGTGTTTCCGGGTCAATCTTTGAAATGTCCATGCCGCCTACCGTAATCGTTCCCTTATTGATATCCCAGAATCTTGAGGCAAGTCTTGAGACCGTGGTCTTACCACCGCCGGATGGTCCGATTAATGCTGTGACTTCGCCCTGTTTTGCAGTAAAAGTAACATCTTTCAGCACACTTTCCTTACTGTTATAGGAAAATCCCACATGTGAAAATACAATATCATATCCATCATATTTCATCTCGGTGCTTCCACTCTGTACCGAATGGGATAAAATTTCATCCAGCCGCTCGCACTGCACATCCACACTGATTATGGCAGCAAGGTTCTGCAGGGAAATCTGCATCGGGTCATAAAGTCTTGATACCAGTAATAAGAACATAAAGAAAGTCAGTAAATCAATACTTCCTTTCGAAAGTAAAATTCCGCCAACCAGTGCTACCGTCGCAATTCCAAGCTTTAAAATCATCTGGGCACCGGATACAAAAACAGCATTTCCAAGTTCTGCCGCCACTGCATGTTTTTCTACTGCTTTAATTTTCTTCTCAAGTCCAGCCATATAATTTTCCTGTGCATCATTTGCCCGTAAATCCCGGACCGTCTCCAAGCATTCCTGAATGCCATCTGCGCAGGCCATTTTCAGTTTCATCTGTTTTCTGCTAAGATATCTTAAAAATTTTCCGGCACTCAGCACAATGAGGAATGATATCGGAAGTACCCACAGTGCAGCCAGTGCCATCCGCCAGTCAAAAAAGAATAAGCTGACAGCAATCATTGTGGTGGAAACACAGGCTCCAAAAAGCTCCGGAATATAGTGGGAGGATGCCGTTTCTATCGTGGCACAGTCCGCCATAATGGTGCTGGTCAAATCGGATAAATCCTTTTTGCCAAAGAAAGATAATGGAATCTTTCTTAATTTTTCTGCCAGCGTAATTCTTCGCACACCGCTTTCCACATAGGTGGCGAGGAAGGTGCAGTTATACTGGATATATGTTGTCACTGCAATCAGAAGCAGGCAGAGAATACTTCCAATCAGATAGAACATGCCTCTGCCGCTCAAATTATCGTTCAGATAATCCTCTACCAGAAAATACAGCAGCCCCACCGGAAACATCAACACAATATTGGAAACGGTTGCTGTCAGAAATGCCTTTATCATGTCATTTGTGCCCTGCTCTGATAGTGCATATTTATGTTGTAATTTTTCTTTCCAGCTCATGTTACGCACCTACCTTCCACTGTACCGATTTGTTGTATTCTTCCCACATATGGGCATATACACCATTTTTCTGAAGTAACGTCTCATGGGTCCCCTCTTCTGCAATACTGCCATCCTTTAAAACGCAAATCCGGTCTGCGTCTACAATAGAGGACAGACGATGGGCTATCATAATTACGGTCTTGCCCTTAGACAGTCTGGAAAACGCTTCCTGCACCTTTGCTTCATTATCCGGATCTGCAAAGGCTGTTGCTTCATCCAAAATCAGAATCGGTGCATTCTTTAACATGGCTCTTGCAATGGAAAGCCGCTGGGCTTCTCCACCGGATACATAGGTTCCGCTGCTTCCGATTACTGTATCAATTCCATCCGGAAGCTTCGCAATAATATCTTCACACTGGGCTTCCTTTAACGCCTGCATGACTTCTTCTCTGGTTGCCTCCTTCTTTCCCATGCGGATATTTTCCAAAATGGAAGTTTTTAATAATTTGCTGTCCTGAAATACAAAAGACACCATATCCATTAACTGCCTGGAAGAGATTTCCTTCACATCCTTATTTCCTATCAGGATGCGTCCTTCCGTGATATCAAAGAATCGTGCCACAAGGCTTGCCAGCGTCGTCTTTCCGCCGCCGGACGGTCCTACAAATGCCACATGCTCGCCCTCTTTGATGGCAAGATTAATCTGATGCAGTGCATCTCTTCCGGCATCTTCATAACGGAAGGATACATTTTCAAAGGTAATGGAGTTGTTCTCCGGCTCCTGTGCATGGGCGGTTTCCGGTAACGGTTTCTTTTCTAAAATACTTTCGATACGGGAAATTGCATCTGCTACAATCAGCTGATTTTCACTGGAATACATAATTTTATTCATGGTCACAGTGATAATCGGCGTAATGATAATATAGAATAAAAGATTTAATAAAAAGGTATTATCGGCTCCATTTCGTGTAAAGAAAAAGGTTGCTGCAATCAGCACTGCAAATACCGCATTGATTGCTGTTGTATACACCGTCATTGGTATCCGCATTTCCTTCGTGTATGCAATTGTCCATTTCTCATATTTCTGAATGGATGTTTGGAAACGTTTGAAGGAAAATACAGACTGTCCGAAAGTCTTTACTACCGGGATTCCACGGACATATTCCACTGCCTCACTGGACATTTCGTCCAATGCATTCTGATATTCTTCCATCTTATCTTTCATACGCTGTCCGGTCATGGTTCCCATAATTAAAAATGCTGCCACCACAGGAATCAGGCTCAAAAGTCCAAGCCGGAAATCAAATACCATAAGCAATACTAAAAGACCTGCCGGTGTTGCGATGGCTCCTGCCTGATCCGGTAACTGGTGTGCCAGATAGGTCTCTGTTGCTGCGCTGGATTCATTGACGATTTTACGGATTTTGCCGGTTCCGTCTTTATCTAAAAATCCCATTGGCAGCGTCAGGATATGCCGCATCAGGCTGGTGCGGATATTTGCCTGGACGCGGAATGCTGCCAGATGGGAACACATCAGTGCGCACACATAAACCAGCATGAATAAAATGGCAAATCCAACGGCTGCCCAGCCATATTCTTTTAAATGAGCTGCTTTGCCAAAATCCGGTGCCACAGAAAGTACTTCTTTCATAATTCTCCAGATGTAATAAAATGGTACCAAAGCCAGCCATGCGCTGATTACCGATAAAATCCAGGATGCTATGGTCAGATAGCGGAATTTACCGGCATAGGCAAAAAGCTTTGATAAGGAACTTTCCTTTTTCACTTTTTCTTCTCCTCCTTTAAAAATAATTGATTCTTTCTTCTTATTGAAACGAAAACTGTTTTAAAAACTGCTCCCGGTGTGCCGCTGTCACATATTTTCACAGCCAAGTGCCACCTCACTGTTGGTATTCAGGCAGAAGAACTGACTTTTTGGATTCTGGAATGCACCTTTTTGATATTTCCATCGTACAGTGTGTCTAATGTAAATTAGTTTTGTCTAACCTTCGTTTTTAAGAAAAGACTGCTTCCTGCTGTTACAAGATAAGCAGTCTTACTCTCTTTTACACTTCGAATTTTAAAATGGTATTCCAGCCTGCATAGTTGAATTTTTCCAGCATATGAACGTATTTCCGTGCAGTTTCTTTCTCCATCTTATGACGCACAACTTCAAACATGCTGTCAAATAATGCCCTTGTCATAATATGGATGAATTCTCCCGTCACTTCATTTTCCTCTTCATTCTGAAAATGAATAACCTCCATGAACTTGTAGGTATATTCTGCCTCTACTTCTGCCAACTGTTCTACAAAATTCTGGAACTTCGTTCCATAGGACGCCTCTAATAACAGCTGAAATGCGGTAAAATTATCATAGATGTAATCCAGCATTTCATCCATTCCGGATATTACATAGTCATCCATTTCTTTTGGCTGCCGCTCCGGCTCTACTGCATGAAATTCTTCCTGCGTCTTCACAAAAAGATTCATCATATACTCTGCCACCGGTCCTACAATTGCTGCAAACAGCCCTTCTTTGTCTTTAAATCTGGAATAAATAGAGCCTGTGGTTGTTCCCGCTTTCGCCGCAATGGTGCGAAGCGATGCATCGGAATAACCCTTTTCTAAAAATTCTTCCGTCGCGCAGGAAAGTATTCTTTCCGATACGCCTTCGATTGGTTTAGTCACTGATGCCTCCGTTTCATTTATAACAGTGTTATATAACACTGTTATAAATATAATTAGTTTTGGGTGAGATGTCAAGGGGGGAGTAAAAATATTATTTATTATAGCCGTCAAGAAGTAAATAGGCAAGAGCCATCATCCACTTGTATTTCATCAATTAAATATGGTATAAATTCTCTAAAATACTTTAGTTTCTTCCAATCCTGCATATCTCCAATAAAACCAATTCTGTATTTTGCTCTTGTAACGGCCACATTTAGTATATTTGCTTTTTTCACTACCCAGTTCATAGCCCCTACACTCATTTTTGAGCAGCCCAGAACAAATAATACTTCATTTGCCCCCTTTCCTTGAAAAGTATGTACTGTTCCTATACACTTTTTAGTCCAACTAATTAAACAGTCTCTATCATATCCTTTATTTCTAAAATAATCATTTACAAAACTCCTCATAGACTCTGCAACTGTTCTAAATGGCGTAATAATAAAAATACACTCATCCCTTTCAAACAAGTTATCATATATTTCGACTGCCTGTTCCAATAATTGACACACTTTTTCAGCTTGGTTTTTCACAAAATGATTCTTTCTCCCATTTTCTGGTCCAACAACATCTATCCATCCGGATTTTTTTAATAAAAATGGTTGCTCTTCTTTTAAATATTCCTCTTTTTTATTTGTCATATTAAACATTCTATTATCATATGAAATCATATTCGAAATAGAAAACATTGGTTCAATGCATCTCCGATGCACAACTAATGGACACCCCACTTGACGTTCCCCAATCATTCCATTAAATTCATTGATACAATCTGCAAATGTTTGTACCGAGTTTTCTATTACTTTATATTTGCTTTCAACCCCAACACTATCTGCAAGTATATCTATCAATACTCTAGGAATCGTTACCACTGGTTCAACCTGTAATGGATCCCCCACAATGATTGCCTGTTTCGTTCTATAAATTGCACCTAATGCTGATTGAGGAATTGCCTGTCCCGCCTCATCAACAACCAGCATTCCTAGGCTCTCATTGCCTGCATGTTTTAGGAATCTCCCAACTGCCGCAAATGTAGACGACAGCACTGGAATTACTATTGATAATGCATTAAATAAGTGGGGAAACATTTCTTTCTTTTCCTCTAAAGTATATCTGCCATTGTTATATGCTTCATATACAAACAAATTTCTTTTTATATAAGGTGATTCCAAAATAAAAGCTTTACGAACCTGTAATGCTGCATAAAACAATTCTTCTCTTGCTTTATCGTATTCTTCAAATGTCCATGGACATGAATTTTGTGATTTTTCAGACTCTTTAATTTTGGCATAAAATTCTCTGTCCGCTAAATTATCTTTATATTTTTCTTTCAAAGAATTATTCTCCCCATACACAGCTCTTTCTAATTTAAATACCTTTTTCTCTGTTTCCAATACATCCTCTTGCTGTATTTCAATCTTTTTTTCTGTCTCTTCAATCTCTTTTTCCTTTTCATCCAAATTTTGTTTTATACTTCCATGCTCTAGAATCAGCATTTCAATATTATCTTCTTTTTCTGCGACTAGTTTTCCCAACTTTCCCCAATGAAACAAAATAAATATTTTTTTAATAAAAGAACTATGTTTCTTTATATATTTTATTTGTTCTTCATTTTCTATTGTTTGTTCTTCATTATTTCTTAATTTTGTTTCTAAATTACCAGCTTCCACAACCTTCCTAGCTTTTTCTTCAAATAAGCCTTTCAAATCCAATCTCTTTTTTTCTAAATTTTCCCTGCCCTTGTACATCTGTCCCAATATTATTTGATCTTTTTTTATTTCTTCTCTTAAGGACAAAACTTTTCTTTTTGCTTTTTGAAAACTTAGCACTGCCTCATCCCAAGTCAAACTTCCTTCACTCGCTATATTCAACGTCACCTTGTCTGGTGCATCATTTTTCTTTGAGAATATGCATGTTCGCAAAACGTTTGACACATATGCTTTTCTACCCATACGCGCAGATATTAACCCCCATGCTTTATTCTTCTCATCTAACAGTTCATCTGCAACCGCTGAAAAGTATATTTCTTTATGCTGCGTCCTGTCAAAATAATCAGTTTGTGTACATTCCTTCTTCATCTCTTTCGCTTTGGGCAAATCTAATGTAATATTTTCTACTGCCCCATTATTATTTGATACAACTAATATTCCATACTTTGCTATATCATCTGGTATTGTATAATACTTTTCGGTATAACTTGGACTTGATGCTGATGGTATTTCCTTCGTTTCAAAACAGTTATTTCTAATTCCATATCGAATCAATGTCTCTGCTAACTTTTCTATATTTGATGCTATTATCTCTTTCAAAAGAGTTGTTTTTCCTGTTCCTGGCGGTCCATTAACTGAAAATACTTTTTCTTTTCTATCTCTTTCAGATATACCAATATTAATAGCCACCTGTTGCATCAATGTTGGTGCAAACTTTGATGGATATTTTGCTAACGGAAATTTATCCACTGCTAACCAACGCTGTATAGCATTAATATCACTGTCTATCATGATTTTATTCTGCTCATTACAAGCTAAGGATGTCACATACTTTGTAACTAGTGAATTTTCTTTATAATGCTTATGTACATATTCAATTTCATCTAAATAGAAACTGTTAAAATCGCTGGTTTCCTCTCCCTCTTTTAACCCTTTACATGCAAATATTCGTTCTGATGAACCTTCCAGACCAATATCTTTTTCGGATAAGATTCCTAACTTATCAAATAATATCCACTTTATATAATCCATGTCCCGAAAATCTGACATTTGAAACGCATTTTGTTTTAATATCTCATTAATGTCCTCATTAAGTTTCAGCACATCCTCCTGCATAATATGAATATTAATTCCAGCAGCTTTCATCATACATAGTACCGAATAAAAAAATGGGCTTACTTGCACCCCTTCCTCTGTAGGAATTCCATTTAAATTTATCTGTACAGAAAAAATGTAAAATCTTCCAGATACTTCATTTATCTCAGCATATTTTTCCATATCCAAGTTACATTTTTCTGCCATTTTGCTCAAAAACACTTTTAATTTATAACAACCACAATATACATTTGCGCGATCATATAACGGTACTTCAGCTTTAATATTTTCAGCCAAATACACATTATGTCTTTTGTAATTATTCAATGGAAATTCTCGAAAACTATAAGCATTATGATAAGCATCAAACGGTATACTTTTTCCATTTTCCTTAACCGTCAAATATAATTCCGGATAATCAAATGGCGTAAAATACTCTTCCAGTTTCCAAAAGTTAAAGACTTTATTAATTTCTATATCCGACCAGTTTTCCTTTTTCATGTTCGTTTTCTCCTTAAATGTAAAACTTATTTTCATATAAAATTAAATAAAGCCTACAAATCGAGAGAATATCCACTCTACTTTGTATGCTTTATTTTTACTATATTTCTTGTTATTTTTAAATGTCTCATAACTCAGTTCTCCCTTTTCGTTTATAATCATTATGCGACATTATTTTTTATAATTCAATACATTATTACATCTAATATTATTTCTATTTTTCTCACTTTTATTTTATATGTAGACTATAAAAATTTGTCTTATCTTTTTAAAAATTCACTTCTAATTCCACTTTGTTTCCATTTTTATCTGTATAATTGTTAATAATATCTATCAACTTATCGAAATTACACATTTCATTCCTAATATCATTATTATATCTAAGTTCATCAATAGCTTGAGTCAATGTTTTTCCTCTTATCTTCTTTCCTATTATAGTATTCACAGCTTTGACCTGACTTGGAAACGGCTCATAACGTTTATATTTCCAGACTTTTTTTCTCACCCCATATATTGTTGTGCTTGGCTTAGCATCTATAATTATAATTGTCCACATTATTGCATTATATAGTTGCTTTGCTACTGGATTCCACTTCACCGCTTTAATTTCATTTCCTCCAGAGGGCTTACCTCCTTTTTTTTCTGTTTCGCCATGCAAAGGATTAAATAAAGGCAATCCTTCATGATTTATTTTTTTGAGGAAATCCCTCGCAGCAGTCATTCCACATTGAATCCTTTCTTGCTTGCCATCTATCTTGCTCGTGGCTTCAAAAATATAATAATCATTTTCAATAGTCCGACCTGCATCACTATGTTTTGTCTGGCCATTTAGTAACTGAATGTGTGCTACCGGCACAACATTGTAATTATTTACAATATATTGTCTTCTTTCTTCACTTCTGCACTCCATAAATTACTTCTCCTTTCTGGTATCGCAACATTCTTGAATCCAAATCTGATTGTTAAACGAAAAATATGTTCTTTATTCTTTATAAAAATTTCCAAAACCAAACTAAGTTGAGACCTTATCTTCTGAGATTCCCTATTCAACTAATATTTTTGTTTCAAAAATTTCATGATACAAATTTTATAATACATTAAACCCAGTTATCATTAATTTATTACGTAATCTGTCTTCAAATCCTTCAATATCTTTTTTATTAATCATAACAACTAAGTTCCTTTTCGCACGAGAACATCCTACATAAAACAATCTATATGCGCAAAGTGGTCCATATACCGTTCCTTCTCTTAAGCATTCTTTAACGTTAGTAACATTCTTTTTTCCAAAATACTTATCCATTTTAACTTTCAGTAATTGAATGTAATATGGATTTGTTTCGTTTTCTTTTATAAATGCTTGAAGTTTCTCATCTATTATACCAGCAATGGGTCTATATGTATCAGCGTTTAATTGTGAACATTTCATACCAATTTTATTCTGAATCTGATTAAGCATTTGGCTATAAATATAATAAAAGGCATCAAATTCTGATAATGTAATGTCAATATTACTCCACATTTCAAAGAATTTTGACATATGCACTACTGGATTCGATCTGCTATTATCTGCAACAAACACAACTGTATCATGACTTTCGCCTTTTACCCCATGCTGAGTTGATATCTTAGGATCCGACATATAATCTGCTAACACTTTCACTTCTTGAACCTTTACATTTTTCACCAATTGATAATCATTTTCTTCAACAACGGCAGAATAAAATTCCTCTCTAATATAGTTTTTTTTAACACATAATGATAGGAAATCATCCACCGTGGTTGATAGTTTATTATATAATGCTACAATATCATCTAATTTAGCCTTTACAATATGTTTATCAGTATGCTTTCTGATAATAAATTTTTCGCAGTTAAAATATGTACCAGCCTTACGAATCATCCTAAATACTTCACCATAAAATTCTCTTGTAAAATAATCCACTATTATATTTACTGCAAACAAAAAGCTCAGCAATGCATCATTTTCTCTAATTTCTTCCTTAGTCAAAACATCAACAGCATTATATTTCTTTCCAAAACTATACTTTTCCATTGCAGAATATGCATCATATAATTCACCAACTCCTATATTATAAAATCTTGACTTATTTGACAAATATAATATTAGTGAATCATTATACTGATCCATAAATTCAGATACACTTTTTTCAATATCAGTTACGATTCTAACTTCTGGCAAAAAGTCCATAACTTCGTCTTTATTTTTCTCATATGGTGTCTGCTTATAGAATTCATCATTATAAATTTCATTTAAAATACCTACTATTTTAGGTGTTGTACGATAGTTCACCGAAAGATTTATAGATTTATTAAAATTTTTAAAATAATTTTCAAATTCTCCATTATAGTTATGATAAATCTGTTGCATCTTATCTCCTAACAAATACAACCTACTTTTCTTCCCTAGTATAGAAAAATAAAATATTTGCAAAACATCTGCCGCGGTATCTTGATATTCATCAATAAATACCAACTGATATTTATCAGAAATTTTCTTCTTTATTACGGGAAATCTTTCAACAGCTAATCTCGTAAAAGAAACTAAATCATCATGCCCCAAAGTTCCTCTATACAGAGAATTAAACGGAGCTTGATTGTATGAAATCTTTGTAATATTGGAACGTACAATTTCAGGTGTCAAACTACCATATTTTTCTATATATCTCCTATTACTTTCTGCCCAATTGCTATTCTGCGAAACATTTTTTATACGTTCCACAATCTGATCTTTATATACTTCCCAATACAAATTTAAAATTGACTCATGAGAAAAAAAGCTACCAATAAAATCATTAATAAAACTATGTATAGTTCCAAAATATACTTTATTACTATCTATATCTTTTCCAAGTTCTTCCGCCGCACGATTTGTATAAGTAATGCACAAAACATTATCATTTGGATTCTGTAAAAGATATTTTCCAACACTCTTTCTAATCCAAGTCGTTTTTCCACTGCCCGCAGGTGCATTTACCAAAAATAGATTTTCAACTATTGCATTAGCCATAACAACCCTCCATCTATGTATTCTGGCATAATATTTTCTGCATACCCATTCATAATTACAGAATACATAAAATCTGTCTTATTTCCTGAAGTCGATGCCAAAATATCTCTAATAGAAACAATATCTTCGTCAGAAATTTTTTTACCATTCTTTTTACTTGGAATTGAAAAATCTAGTTTTGAATCACTTCTTTTCTGAACCCACTCACTCTTTTTATATGTCTCTGTAACATCTATTGAAAAATATTTATTAAGCATAGCCTCTTCTAATGTCCTTGCATATCCATCATTATCTGTTTGAAAACATATATATATTAAATTATCCATTATATTCCCTTTAGTATTCTTCCACGTATAGAGATTTCTTACCGAAGCATTATCAGCTGGATGATTCAAAGAATAAAAATGCTTTATAGTAGCATTTGTTGTTACAGAATCTTCTATATCGGGAACCATTATTTTTTCTTTTTCGTAATCTATATCTGTAATTATTAATGATTTTATGCCCAATAACCTAATTAACTTCTCATAATTCTTTGCATATGCACCTCCAACTTGAATAAATGCAACATATTGTTGGCCTAATTTTTTATATTTTTCCAATGTCATAGCTTTTCGAATGAACAATCTTTCTGTATCTCCTTCATAAAAAATAGCTTTATCAGCAAAAACTATTTCTGAATATCCTATTTCGAAAAACCAATCAAAAAAATTTGCCAATTCTTTATCTGACAGATTTTCAGACTTTTTCAAATCCTTTAATAATACAGAAAGATCATATAATTTACTTTTAAAATTACCCGCATTCCTTATAACTCTTAAATGAGAAAGTCCAGTAGTACGAACCATTTCATTGGAATGTGTTGTAATTAGCCCTTGCAATTTTGTATGATAATAGTCCAACAAATATTTGATAAATACTTGTTGCATTTGAGGATGCATATGAGATTCTGGTTCTTCCAAGAAAAACATATTTACCTTATATGGGTCAACACCTTTTTCATATTCCTTCAGCTGTAGATGAATATATATCATATTACTATAACCAAGCCCCTGTGATGCTTCTCCCAAATAATAACCATCGACATTATATGTAGCTGTTGTTATCCGCTGCAATAATTCGCTAATATCATCTTCTGTAACCTGCATGTCCAACATTAGTTCTCCAGACTTTCCCCCGTTCGTCTGTTCTAATGCATTTATTGTATCTTTAAGGGATTTTAAAGATGTGTCACGAACAGTCTTATCTATTTTCTTTTCCTGAATTGGCTTAAGCAATTCATCAGGAAGCCTTTCAATCAATTCATTCCAGCCTTCATCTAGCTTTACCATTCTAATCATTTGCTTACTAAGCATATGTGAATGATCTAGTTCATCGTCATCTAAAGGTCTGCTTGCTTTGATAAAGCAAAAATGAAATAATTTTCTAAATTCCCTTATATCATCAAATTTACATTTATTCTTAAATTCTTTATCGCAAAAGTATCCAAAAGATACTATGGACTTGACATAAATACTTACTATCAATTGTTTCAAGTATCTCTCTTTAACCTCTATATTATTCTTCCGATTTTCATCTGAAGAAGTCATTAATTTAATTCTATCTTCTTTTATTTCATCAAATCTCCGCTTTAACTTATCATAATTGTCTGTTATTGTCCTAATAAATTTTGAACGTGTTATTTCATAATCAAACAAAAAATAAAAATCATGCATTTTTTCATCAAGATCCATAATATAATCAGCAAACATTTTTATATCATCCATATCCGGATCATATGAAACATGAATCTTTACACTTGTTGTACCTATCAAGTGTGCTGGAATTGTAGCATCTTCTGGAATAATCAAATTAACAAGCTCTGCACCTATAACATCAGCACTTTTACCATTTTCAAAGAATTTGTAAAACACAGGATATGCCCACTCGATCCATTCTTGCATATTTTTGGCTGGAATATCTGATACACTATAATCATTTTTTTCATCAACAAAAACATTCCTAATCAAATTGATAAGTGAAGTTTTACCGCTATTATTAGCTCCTGCAAGAATAGTTATTCCTGCGTCAAATGACAACTCTGCTTTCTCAAATTGTCGATAATTTTCAATTATTATATTCTCAAGCTTCATCTCTCTACCTCTTTCGCCTCATTTAATCTTATACTCATGATTACATATTGGTTACAAGTTACAAATACACAGCGCTAACATGTTCCACCGTTTTATCCATTAACACATCAAGTCCTTACCTAATACCAATTATGACTTTTTGAAATTTTTCTCTAATTGTTTTTTTCAAATTTTAAATACAAAAAAGCCCACAAAAAAGCCAACACCTTAAGCATTGTCTCTTTTGTGAACTTCTAAATTTTTTCTTATTATAATATCTGCTCTCATTTCTCATAACTCACTCTCCCAAATATGATATAGATATTATGCGACTATTTTTTACAAATTGCAACCCTTTTATTGACAAATTGTCTGATTTTTCTATCTATAAATAATATTTTTACTACTGGATTTATCAATAAATATTTGCATACTAAATTCTCTTGGCAAGTTCAATTGCGATATATAATTTGTCCACGTCATGATTTGCTGCCGCCAGTCCAGTTGCATCATAAATTGCCTGATCCAGCACATCGCCCGTAACCAGAAAATTATATAAATCCCAACCATAAAAATCACAGACTGCCTGAACTCCAGCCAATTCCATCTCCACTGCAATGCATCCTTCCTTTTTCCTTGCATCAAGCTTCGCTTTAGTTTCCCGATATATTGCATCCGTTGTCCAGACTTTTCCTGCCACATTAGGAAGTCCTAAATTGTCAAATATGGATTTCACAATCCGATAATTTCTGATTTATATATAATTTGACGGTTTTGCATAGTGATAACTCATTCCCTCTTTCCTGTAACTTTCCGTTGGAATAACAAACTTTCCTGTTGTCTTGTCACTATCCAGCGAACCTGCTAAACCAAACATAATAAACCTGCTTGCACCCGTCAGCCAATTTGCATCTATCACATCACTCCCTGCCATTGCAGAACCTATATGGCTTAAGTATGCGACAATTTTCATATTATCTATTTCAAAAACATATACCTTTGTAATTCCATTGCAGCACTTTATTGTACCAGCCTGCTCATGTGCATATGTTTTCAGCATATAGTCAAATATCTGCCCCGAAAAAACAATAATACACTTATCACACAACTGCCTTTTCTCCCCATAAAAATCCTTCGGTCTAATTATTGCCTCTGAATTATCAAATGCCTCTGTTATCATTTTTCTGGCTCCTTAGGTCACTCTGCCTCATGATTTTTTACAAGTTTTTGTATACTCAACTAAAGTCATTTTTTCGTTTATAACTGTTTCATCGCCGACTCTGACAAATCCACATTTTTCATATAAATAGCAATTTTTTTCTTCTTGCTTAATAGTATCTAACCGCCATTCTATTGTATCAGAAGAATACATTTCAAATAATCGTTCTATTACAGCACTTGCTATTCCTTTATTTTGAAATTGCGGAATAACAAAAAAAGGGGAAATCCATTTTACATTTCTCCCATTATGCCATTTAACTCTTACACCACCTACTCTCTTACCATTAAACAAAATAAAATAGAAATCCGAATTGTCTTCAATTATCTTCTGTGTTATTTTTTCAAGACTTTCTTTTGCCGGGCTTGTAATATCATCCCGATATTTTTCATATAACGCTATAAATGCTTCTACCTGCAATTTACGCAAACCTTCTGCTTCTCCACTTGTTATGAGTTCCAATTCTATTACATCATTCATTTTTTATCTCTCCTTCTTGTAAACCTATTTCCAACAGTTCTTTACAAATGCTCTTTCACCTACAAAACCTGCCACCGGCAGCTCCTTCCAGATGCCTGGTAGCATAAAAAAAATCGCACTAAACCCTCAAAGTCCAGTGCGATATTTCCAATCTAAGATATAAAATGTGTTAAATCATCTCTTATATTCTGGTTTTATGCACTAGACTAAAAGACCTACAAGCCATAAACTAATGCACTAACCTTGCATATTTATAGCTGTGTACGTCCGTAATACATGTACATATAACGTCTTGAATATAAGTTCTGATTCATGTGTATGTTCTCCTTTTTTTGTTGGTAAATATACCATTATTGGCAATTCATGTCAACAATAGGCAACAATATATTTTTAAATATTATTTCACCATACTCTGTTTTTCTTCCATGCATACTACTCTGCTGTATAGATATGACTTCTTGTATTTGGGGCACAAATACAATATAATACTTACAATTCCACTTTGTATGTGCCAAACTATTAACATTCATTTATGATAGTCTCCTTTGTCTTTAATATAGTTGGCAAACCTATACTTAGTATAACATTGGCGATTTTTTATTGTAAGTTAAAACATTTGTTGGCACACCTGCACAGCTGATGATTCAATTATATCTTATACGAATAAACCAGTCTCACTTTTACATAAGAGACTGGTTTAAAGTCTTAACATATACTCTAATACATCTACATTTTAAATTCTGCGAAATTACCACTATATCCTACTTTTGTAATTTTTCTTTTAAATTCATTTCTGCGTTCAACTGAATCATATTCTTCAAGATACCACCTACTCGCTCTCATTTTTTTCGATTTTCTAAGTCTATCACATATTTCCTTAACATATGGCATATCTACATCTGAATATGATAAACCTACTGAATATCTGCTTTTTTCGATATCTTCAAAAAATTCTTTTTCATGAAATATATTTTGATTCGTATCTTTTATTAATCCCGTTTTAGCAATATGAATAGCATTTCTTATGTTTTCATCATTATAAAGTAAATTATGCTCTTTTAAATTTAATAATTTTTCCTCATATCCAATAATCAGTTTACTATAATCCTTGCCAATTGAAACCATATCCTTATGTTTTTGTTCTTCATAATTTATCTCTCTTATCCCATGTATATGACAGATATTATGTTTGCACACCCCATATATCCTTTCAAGCGTTTCAGAATAATCAAATATGGCTTGCGGGTACTTAACTGTACCTGCTTTCACCCCACTATGAAAGGAGCTTTACCATGAGCAATCAACACAAACATCCAACTATAAGTTTTAGAATCAGCGATGCTGAACGCAAATAAATCGAAGCCCGCATTCTTACCAGTGGCATGATGAAGAAAGATTACTTTGTCCGTTCCTGCATCTATAACCGCATCTGCGTTGTCGGCAAGAAAGAAACTATATATCCTCTTGTGCAGACTGTTAATGCATTATATCTGCAATTACTTGAAATACAGAAAGCATTTACTAATTGCTGTAATCAACAAAATTTAAGCAATCTTCCTACCAATGATGAAATTAAGGAACTACAGACCGACTATAACAATATGCTTACAGCTATCATTGATCTGCTTGATGGTGCTAAGTATCTTTGGGAAGGAGAACACCATGAAACAAAATCGCCGCATCTTCATCTTCTCCTGATATCAGCTCAGCAATGCATTTATTCAGTATCGTTGCGATCTCAAGTCTTTCCTTTATCTTGCCCTCTCTGCTTATCAGCTGATACATTTCCTGATTCAGCTCCGTCATCGTCACGATAAACATAATGATCATGGAGATACCAACAGAAAACTCGAAATACAGACCATCACACTGCCCGGAACTCCGGGATATCCGCTGAAAATATGCGCCATGGCATCCATCAGCAATAACAGGGAAGCAAAACTCTCCATCAGGATAAGATACCGACGCTTTTCCCTGTCATAATTACTGCTCAGAAATATGCATAATGCAGCTATGGCACAAAATACACATCCCCATATAAGTATCGCTACCTGCAGTACTTTTTCATCCGGCATAAAAAACACTCCTCACATTCGTCACTTACAATAAGTGTTACACTTTACCGTGTAAAAGTCAACCTTCCCAAAAAATCCCGGAGTACATTGTCATACTCCAGGATTTTGTCGTCAACCGGATAAAAGCAACCGCATTCGCTACATAATTCTACACCAGATAACTGCTTCGCAGTTGATTCAGTTAAAGCTCTTCCCCGCAGGATTCAATCACTTTTTTGTACCAGTAAAAAGAATCTTTGCGGATTCTGGAAAAGTCTCCGGTCCCGTCATCATTTTTATTTACATAGATAAGACCATAACGCTTCTTGAATTCTCCGGTGGAGGCACTGACAAGATCTGTACAGCCCCAGCAGGTGTAGCCGATCAGATCTACTCCGTCATGGATTGCTTCCTTCATCTGCTCTATATGGCGGCGCATATATTCAATACGGTAATCATCGTGAATCTTTCCATCCTCTGTCAGCTGATCCACCGCCCCAAGACCATTTTCCACGATCATGATTGGAATCTGATAGCGGTCATAGATCTGGTTCAGAACATAGCGAAGACCAGTTGCATCGATCTGCCAGCCCCAGTCGGAAGCTTTCAGATATGGATTTTTCAGATTGTCACTTCCATTTCCGGCCGTTTTCTCTCCGTCCTTTGTCACGCTGACACAGCTACTGGAATAATAGCTGATGGTGAAAAAGTCCACCGTACCCTTCTTGAGGATCTCTTTATCCTCCTGAAGAACCTCCAGCTGGATTCCGTGCTCCTCAAAGTATCTCGCTGCAAATCCCGGATAATATCCTCTTACATGAACATCACCGGCAATGGAATTGTGGATCTGCCCAAACTGCTGTGCATATAAGATATCATCCGGATGGCAGGTATATGGATAACCATTGTGATAAGCAAGCATACAGCCAAGCATAAACTCCGGATCGATCTCATGAGCCATGGAAACTGCAAGTGCACTTGCTACCAGCTGGTGATGCATTGCCTGATAACGGCTCTGCTCACATACATCCTTCGGGTCCAGCATTCCTGCACAGAATACCGCACCAAAGTCCTGCGTCAGCATATTGATCTCATTAAAAGTCAGCCAATATTTTACCTTACCTTTATATCTCTCAAATAAAACCTTTGCAAATCGAAGATAGAAATCGATCATCTTACGGTTTTTCCATCCGCCATACTCCAGAGAAAGATGAAGGGGATTCTCATAATGAGAGATCGTTATCAGCGGCTCAATGTTATATTTTCTCAACTCATCGATCACATTGTCGTAGAACTTAAGGCCTTCCTCATTTGGAGTTTCCTCATCCCCATTTGGGAACACTCTGGACCAAGAAATAGAAAAACGATATACCTTAAATCCCATCTCTGCAAAAAGAGCAATATCCTCTTTCCAGTGATGATAAAAATCAGTTGCCTGGTGATTGGGATAAAATTCTTCCGGTAACGGTGCCGGCGGTGTAAGACGACGTTCCTTATCCACACTTCCTCCTGTCAGGACATCTGCAATGGACGGGCCTCTGCCATCCTCATCCCAACCGCCTTCATACTGGTTTGCAGCAGTTGCTCCGCCCCAGAGAAATTTTTCCGGCATACGGTTATAATTTTTCATTTTTTAATTTTCTCCTTTTTACAAACATCAGGCGGATTTGTTATCTCCGCCTGATGTTTCGTTGTTATTCTTATACAATAGTCAGAAATTTATCTCCTGCATTTACAGCTGCATCTTCTTTTTCCATGCATACTGCTTTGATATAATCAGAAATATTGGTCACAACAACCGGTGTGATCAGATCATATCCTTCTTTCTTAATGGCATCCATATCGAATTCCACAAGAAGCTTTCCTTTTTTTACCTTATCTCCCTCAGAAACATGGGATTTAAAATATTTACCATTTAAATTTACAGTATCAAGTCCAATGTGGATCAGAATTTCTACTCCACTTTCTGTCACAAACATGATTCCATGTTTGCTCTCCATGATATTTGCCACCGTACCATCTGCCGGTGCATAAACCTTTCCTTCTGATGGAACGATCGCTGCTCCGTCACCTAAAACCTTATCAGCAAAAGTTTTATCCGGAACATCGGAAAGTGCTTTTACAGTTCCTGCTACCGGTGCACAAAGCTCGATCTTATCTACAAGCGGAGCGTTCTGCTGTGCCGGCTGTTTTTCTGTATCTGTGTTCTGTACTTCATCCTCTGTCTCAGCCTTTACATCCTCAAATCCGAAGATAAGTGTAAGAACAAAAGCAGCTACAAAAGATACCACGATCATAATGATTCCATAAATCAGATTGCTTAATCCCTTCTCGCCGATAAACGCCGGGATTGCCATGATACAATTCTGTGCAATGTAAAGAGAAACCTGAAGAAGTCCTCCTACGATACCACCGATTCCGGCTGCAATGGAAGCTGCTACAACCGGTCTTTTCAGTTTCAGTGTAACACCATACAGAGCAGGCTCTGTGATACCCATAAGAGCGGAAACACCGGCTGCACTTGCCAGCTGTTTCATGTTGCTGTCCTTGGATCTTACAGCTACTGCAAGAGAAGCTCCGGACTGTGCAAGGTTAGAGCATACCTGAGATACAAAGATCAGTGTATCGCTACCACCGGTTGCAATGGCATTCAGTCCGATCGGTGTCAGCGCATGGTGCATACCGGTCATAACGATGAACGGGAAGGTTGCTGCAAGGATACCTACAATAATGAAACCAAGTTTTACGGACAGGAAGTTGATGGCTACCGCAAGTCCGTTACCAATAATTGTTCCGATCGGTCCAACTACGATCAGGGCGATCGGTGCACTGATCAGAATTACCAGTGTCGGGTTCAGGATCAGTTTTACCATTTTCGGTGTGATCTTATCAACCAGAATCTCAATATAATGTGTGATCCATACCATCAGGATAACCGGAATAACGGAATAAGAATAAGTTGCTTTTGTGATCGGCAGACCAAACAGTGTGATGGCCGCATCACCAGCTACCATAGTTACAAAGGTAGGGCTTAAGTAAACACCGGCAATAAACAGCGCCAGTGACTGGTTCACGCGGAAAACCTTGGCAGCATTTGCTGCGATCAGGAACGGCATGAAGTAGAAAGTAACATCTCCGATAAAACTGATCACCTGGTAGGTACTGCTTGTTTCTGATACCAGATGAAAAGTTGTCAGCAGGGTAAGTACAACTTTGATCATACCGGCTGCAGTCAGGGCAGGGATCATCGGGGTCATACATCCGGTGATGGCATCGATAACTTTTGAAACAACACTCTTTGAGCTGTCAGAGTTCGCTGCCGGTGCATCATCGGTAGGAACGCCTTTGTCTTCCAATGCCTTGTAAACAGCGTTTACTTCGTTTCCTGCGATAACCTGGAACTGATCTTCATGCCAGTTAACGCCGGAGATCTCAGAAAGCTTTAAGATCTCTTTCTCGTTGATCTTCGATCTGTCTTTCACATAGAAACGAAGCCTTGTCATGCAGTGGAACAGACGGGTGATATTATCTTTTCCGCCCAGCGCTGCAATCAGTGTGTCTGCAGTTTTTGCATAGTCCTTTTTCATTTGGGGACCTCCTTTAATAATAAATATTGAAATTTATATTAAAGGTCTTGCCTGAAAAGATACGCACATGGCACGTATTTCAGTAACAATCCATTAACACCTAATTTATAAAACAATCTCTTTTCACAGATTTTTCAGACGTTTATGGTCTTCTGTGATCTTCTGGATATGAATCGTCAGATACAGCATTTCGTCCTCAGTCATAGCGTATTTATATTCCTCTTCCATCATAAGATAGATCAGTTTTACACAGCCGTAAGCTTCTCTGTACTGCTCCTTGATGATCTTGAAAAGCTCCTGATTCTCATCATAGTGAAGCTCTTTATGAAGGAATCTCTGGGCAAAATATTTCAGATGTGTGAGAAACCGCTGATAATACAGATTATCCTCCTGAAATTCCATATTGTCATAATACTTCTCCACGATGTCCAGGATCTGATGTACGATAATGGAAATCTGATAGCTGTCCGTCTTGCCGCCATCTTCCGCATTCACAAAATGCAATGCAAAAAATCCTGCTTCATCTGCCGAAAGATTTACCTCGAACATCTCATTTACCTTTTTCAGTAATTCCAAGCCGATTTCATATTCCTTATGATAAAGCTGCTTGATATCCAGAAGCAGCATATTCTGAAGGCGGATCCCGTTTTCAAGTCTGGAGATCGCACCCATGATATGGTCGCTAAGGGAAAAATAAATACTGTCATTTAATTTCATCCCCTCTTTTTCCTTCACTTCATTTACAAAAGCTCCCACAAAATCCAGATATTTTTCCGGAATAGCAGTCAGATAACCCTGTATCTCCTTGCTGATCTGGGCATTTTCCGCAGTAAAGATCTTCTCGATCCTGGACTCCTCCACTTGCTGTCCTTTCTTTTTCTGAAAGGCAATTCCGCAGCCCTTTACAATAACTTCATGTCCCTGTCCATCCCTGGACAGTATCAGATTATTATTCAAAATCTTATGGATAACCATATTCCTGTTCCCCCGCTGCCAGACAAATAAAAAAAGGCCATTACAGTATATAGAAAACCTATTCCTATACTACTATAAGGTCTTGCCTGACGATAAATAAATATTTCAGTAACAATCCTTCTGATTCGTAACTATTTAATAACTGTGCATAATAATATCAGAAAAAATATATGTTGTCTATCTGGAATATTTAATAAAATATTTATAATATTTTTGTGAACTTTAACAAAATTCCCTGATGATCCTGCCATACGGATGATATGTACCCTCTTTCTCCATTAAAAAAAAGAGCCCAAAACATACCAAAAAATATGTTTAGGACTCTACCTATGACGGGATAATGAAGTTTACTAATTTCAGGATAATAGAGTTTGCTAATTTACAGTTTACTACTCAAACTCTTCCCAAGGGAAGTATCATCAAATCAAAAATGCTGATTTTATGCGGCATTCCACCGCATCTGTTTCATCTTATGTTACTCTTTTCATATCGTTTTCAAAAACTTTAGTAGCAAATTAGTTGCAATTATTCAATATTACTTCCACGAAATCCATGGCAGATATAATCTACTTTTACTACTAAAAACGAACAATATCCCATATTACCTCTGATTTTTTCAGTTCCACGACAACTCCCGGATGACGTTTATCTTCTTTTATCCGTTTTTCTAGTTCCCAGAATCTCTCTGATGCAGGCTTTTTATCATCATTCAGAAAATTTGCATACTCTTTAACAAGACCTTCCATATAATTTACCTGCAAATCCCGGTTTTATCGCGTTTTGCTATATCATAGAGTCTCACTCAGTCTCAAATCTCGTGAGACTTCGTTGAGACTAACTTTGAAATATTCGTTTTTCAGAAAGCTCTTTAATCGTCTCTCTTTAGAAAGCTTTTTCTTAGAATATTCTGATTTTAACCACTTGATTTTTCTCAAAATTTCTATGACATTTTCTATGACATTTCTACGACATTTTCTGTGACATTTCCCATCTTCATTATAAGCGTTACCTAAAACAAATTTGTGCCTTTAATCAATTCAATTTTTACCTTCTCCCTACTTCCATACATAGAGCTTTTACTTTCATCAATAGTCTATACCTGATGTTTATTCTATGAATACATACTTTCCCTTTCCTTTACCATTTACCACTTTAACAACTTTCATGTCTCTAAGTTTTGTCATGACTGCTCTTGCTGTGGATGGTGAGCAATCAAGAATTTCTTTTATTTCTTTTGTTCCCAAAATCTGATTTTTCTCTATTTCATCATACACCTTAAGAATATTTGCTTTCGAAGGTTCATTATATTTTTGTTGCTCAATCGCCGACTTTATCATATCAACCGCCGATTTTTTATCGTCAATCGCCGACTTTTCTTCTCCAATCGCCGGCTTTTGGTAATCAATCAACGACTTATTGACTGCAACAGCCAATTTTTTAAATGAATCAGCGGTTTTTCAACAATAGTTTTTCCAACTTTTGAATTATAAATAACTGCCTGCAACATAAAAGCATTTGTATGATAAACAGGATCTTTTAGTCCCACCTGCTCCAACTCATTACGCAGTCTTTCATTAACGCTTTAAATGTTTCTTATTGACATTATGAATTTATCGTACTAACCTAAACTCGTAGAATATATTTCAATAAAGGTAATGTTTCGAAAACTTTTGGTTCCGATTATAATAGAGTAGCTTTTAGCATCTCTCATTGGAACCTGCCAGTGCAAATCTCTGCTTTGAGACGGTTCCCTTTATCACAATTACCAAGCCAATCTGCTGGGTACCATTCTTCATTATTCACAATTCTGTATAAATAAAGAACAACTCATGTGGGATTGGGGATATGCCTCACTCGTTATTGGAATAAGAAAATAACTGCAAAGGAGATTTTTACTATGAAAGAAATAATTTTAGGAAATCACATACGAAAGGTTCCTTCAGTTGCTGTTGGATGCATGCGCCTTTCTGAAAAATCGAAGGATGAGATGAATCGTTTTATTCATGCAGCTCTGGAACAAGGTGCATATCTCTTTGATCACGCGGATATCTACGGTGATGGTATGAGCGAGAGCATATTCGGCGAAGCGTTCGCAGATGATTCATCCATAAAGCGTGAAGATATTTATCTTCAGTCAAAATGTGGCATCCGTCAAGGCTTCTATGATCTCTCAAAGGAGCACATTCTGAAATCTGTCGATGGCATTTTACAAAGGCTCCATACAGATTATCTTGATCTTTTGCTTCTTCACCGTCCGGATACACTCGTAGAACCGGAAGATGTTGCTGCTGCATTTGATGTTCTTTATGAAAGCGGAAAGATACGCCATTTTGGAGTTTCAAACCATAAGCCGATGCAGATTGAACTGCTGCAGAAATATGTCCGCCAACCACTCGTTGTCAATCAGGTTCAGTTCAGCATCCCTGTTTCCAATCTTGTTGCAAATGGCATGGAAGTCAATATGGAAACCCCAGGTTCAATCGATCACGATGGAAGTCTGCTCGACTACTGCCGCCTCCACAATATCACTCTCCAGGCATGGTCTCCGTTTCAGATGCCGGCATGGAAAGGCTGCTTTCTCGGAAGCGACGAATACCCTGAACTGAATAAAAAACTTCATGTGATTGCCGAAAAATATAATGTCAGCGATACTACTATTGCGGCTGCGTGGATTTTACGTCATCCGGCAAATATGCAGATTGTTACCGGCACTGCAAGTGAAAGCCGCCTGAAAGAAATTATCGCGGCGTGCGATATTACTCTGACTCGTGAGGAATGGTATGAGCTGTACCTGGCGGCAGGTCATCTGCTTCCGTAGGGTTTATCGATTACCAGCATTATTTTCAAAATTCTGGTAATCCTTAGAATTAGCAAGTTGTACAAAAGAATCTTCTCTTTTACGAAGTCTGGTCTCATAAACGAGATAAAGGTTCTGGCAGATGCAGAGCTTGTGTTGAGCAGATCAGAGTACACAACCTCAGACACAGTCACGCCAGCTTACTTATTAATCAGGGCTGTGATGCCTTGATGTTAGCAGACAAGCTCGGACATGAAAAGGTATCCACAACACTTAACACATACTCCCATCTGTTTCCACATAAACAGCAGGAGCTTGTGCATAGTCTGGAATCATTGCAGGCAACAGATTCGCCAACACTTGAACCACCATCTGATAACCCTCTGCTTGAAGCCGCAGGTATCACATGTGAAGTGCCGCAGACTCAGAGCAACGGCTCAGATGTAACAATCCGACCTCAGTTTGGACCTGCGTTAGTACCATCAAATACCGCATCAGGGGAAATCATCCAGATGCCACAGCGAAAGATCATATAGTAGAAATCCCGCAGTCATCAGGGTTTCTTGCTATTAAAGTTAATGACAACCAACTGAAAACGATAGAAAAAGAGTAGTTGCTATTAGTAGCAAATTAGTAGCAGTGCAAAAGAAAAAGTCTCGGAATCCGCTTGTTTAGCGGGTTCCAAGACTTGTGACTTCTATTCAAACTCAATCGTTCCAGGTGGCTTACTCGTCAGATCATAGAATACACGGTTTACCCCGCGTACCTCGTTGATGATTCGGCTCATTACTGTTTGCAGTACTGCAAATGGAATCTCTGCACTTTCGGCGGTCATGAAATCGACGGTATTTACGGCGCGCAGTGCAACTGCGTAGTCGTAGGTTCTCTCGTCGCCCATTACTCCAACGGAACGCATATTGGTCAGGGCTGCGAAATACTGGTTCGGCATCCAGGATGGAGCTTTGCCGTTTTCTTTCTTGTAAGCAGCTACTGCCTTGTCCACTTCTTCCCGGTAGATGGCATCGGCATCCTGTACGATGCGGACTTTCTCAGCATTGACTTCACCTATGATTCGGATACCAAGACCCGGGCCCGGGAATGGCTGACGGAATACCAGATGCTCCGGAATTCCAAGCTCAAGACCGGCTTTACGAACCTCATCTTTGAAGAGGTTACGCAATGGCTCGATGATTTCCTTGAAATCAACATATTCCGGAAGACCGCCTACGTTATGGTGGGATTTGATGACAGCGGATTCTCCGCCAAGACCACTTTCTACCACATCTGGATAAATGGTTCCCTGTGCCAGGAAATCAACGGCTCCGATTTTCTTTGCTTCTTCTTCAAAGACACGGATAAATTCTTCACCGATAATTTTACGTTTTGCTTCCGGCTCTGTTACTCCGGCAAGCTTGTTATAGTAACGCTCCTGGGCATTTACACGGATGAAGTTTAAGTCAAACTGACCGTTCGGTCCGAATACATTTTCCACTTCATCTCCCTCGTCTTTACGAAGAAGACCATGGTCAACAAATACGCAGGTAAGCTGCTTTCCGATTGCTCTGGATAAAAGACCTGCTGCCACAGAAGAATCCACTCCACCGGACAATGCCAGAAGCACTCTTCCGTTACCGACTTTTTCACGGATTTCCTTGATGGTATTTTCCACAAAGGAATCCATTCTCCATGTTCCGGCACAGCCACAGACACCACGCACGAAGTTGTGGAGCATCTTGGTTCCCTCTTTGGTATGGAGTACCTCCGGGTGAAACTGGATGGCATAGAGATTTTTTTCACGGTTTTCTGCGGCTGCCACCGGGCAGTCTGCAGTATGTGCTACGATTTCAAAACCAGGTGCTGTCTTTGAAATATAATCAAAATGGCTCATCCAGCAAATGGTCTTTTCTTCTACATTCTGGAATAATGGTGAATTCTTATCTACCATTACTTCTGTCTTACCATATTCGCGAACCGGTGCTTTTTCTACCTTGCCACCCAGCACATGCATCATGAGCTGTGCACCATAGCAAAGTCCTAAAACCGGAATACCAAGTTCAAAAAGCTCTTTGCTGTAAGTTGGTGAATCTGCCTCATAACAACTATTTGGGCCTCCGGTCAGGATAATTCCCTTCGGGTTCATCGCTTTGATTGTCTCGATATCCGTGCGGTAAGAATATATTTCACAATATACATTGCATTCACGGACACGTCTTGCAACCAACTGGTTGTACTGTCCGCCAAAATCAATGACAATAACTTTTTCCTTATCCATGGACGTTTTTCCTCCTAATTTTTGCTGAGACTCGCCCAGCGTCTAAATTTTATTATAGTTGAGCCACCCTGGAAAGACAAGCCCTATTTTGTTTTCGCAAGATATTCTGAGTTGTTATTTGGGGCAGCACATAATTCTTTATTATATGGAAATACTCCCTGTATGCGTAAAGATTATCTGATTAAATCCATCACACAATATATTTTCTTTTTCTTTCTGGGAGCATTCCTTGGATACCTGTGGGAAGTGCTGCTTTTTTATGTGCAGGATGGCACTTTCTATAACCGTGGCTTTCTCTATGGTCCATGGCTTCCGGTTTATGGTGTGGGGGCTGTCCTGATGCTGCTTATTTTAAGGCGTTTTCAGAAGCATCCGGTCAAAGTCTTTTTTCTTGCGGCGCTTCTCGGCTCTTTCATAGAACTTTTTATCGGGTGGTTTCTTGCCCACGTTTTCCACCTGCGTTACTGGGATTACCATGGTTATCCACTGCAGCTTGGCGGTTATATCTGTCTTTATTCTGCACTGGGATTTGGCATCGCCGGTGTGCTCTGGGTCTGCGTGTTTGCACGGATTGCATCTCATGTATGGAGAAAAATGCCAGTACCACTGCAACGTATTTTTCTTACGCTGCTGATACTGGCATTTCTTTTTGATTGCACCGCCGCACTGATTTTTCCAAATGCCGGGCACAATATTACGTTTTCTTTGTTTCAAACATATCAACTTGTCACATGCTGATGAAGATATTTTTCTCTCGTTGCCAGTCCCCCACGGATATGACGCTCTGACTTATTGACATCCAGTACTTTCCTTGCTTCCCGCGCCAGGGTCGGATTCACCTGGGATAAACGTTCTGTTACGTCCTTATGTACCGTACTCTTACTGATTCCAAACTGCTTTGCGGTCTGACGCACTGTCGCATTGTTATCTATAATGTATTTGGCTATTTCTACGGCTCTTTCTTCTATATAGCTTTTCAAAGAAAATCCCCTGCAATACTTGTTTTTACATTGTATGCAGAGGATTTGCTTTTATGTATGGCTTTTTATCTCATCTATATTCTATTTTAAATAACCCTTTTTCCCTGTGAATACTACTGCCGCTCCGCATAATGCCAAGAGTGCAAGCAGGTATCCAATCGGTGATTTATCACCTGTTTTCAATGCTTTTGTTTTCTGTGCTGTGGTCTGGTCTGCAGTTGCATTGTTATTTCCATTTGTTGTATCAGCTTTCTTTGCAATGGTAAATTCGGCGGTTGCTTTCTTTTCTTCCCCACTGATAGAAGATACAATCGCAACCGTATGCTTTCCGGTAGCAAGGCTTTCTAAGTATTCTGCAGTAAAGGTGACAATAGTAGAGCCTTCTGTTACCGTATAGTTTTTCGCATCTACTACGACACCATCCACTTCTACACGAAGGAAGCTGCTGATACCAGCATCACTGCGGAAACGAAGCGTTGCACCACTTTCCTTTGTCCATTCTCCACCGGCACCTTCAATAATGACCGGTGTTGTCGGTTTATAATCCGGGTTCTTCTCATTACAGCCTTCCCGTCTGCAGGCTTCTGCATTGTTGCTAAAGTCATGTCCTAATGGTTTTCCGCTGGTAAATGTCTCTGTTCCCTTTGTTCCACAAACCTTGCAGGATTTGTAGTAAACTGCCGGTGCCGTACAGGTTGCTGCTGTTTTCAGATAGGAATCTGATACTGTTTCCACCCATTCACGATGCTTGCATGTAATTGTAAATTCTTTTGTTGCTTTCGTATCTGTTCCAACTGTAATCTGTGCCTTATAACTGCCCGGTAACTTTGGTGCGCCTCCAACGGCTTCTGCTCCACTGTTGTCACTGTTGGTCTTTGTGTCTGTTCCACTCAGATAATATACGATTTCCGGAACCGGAAGATTAAGTCTCTTCCAGTCTTCGGATGTTGTTATATTGGCAGCTTTTGCTGTTCCATCATAGTCTGCATTCTCAGCTGATAAGGATAACCATAAAGATGCATCTTTTTCATTGCAATCTCCCAAGCCACTGCAGGCTGCAAGAATCCGGCTTCCATCTTTGCCTTCATCTACGGCATAACTCCATGTGTGTCTGTGCTTCCACATACCAATCAGGAGTGTTTTGGCAGATTTAATATCCATATAATTTTGACCTACTCCAATATAATCTCTCCAAACTTGTGGCGTATCTGTCAATTCCGAAATATCTGCCATCATAGCTGTAGAACCTTTCATTGACATGGCATCTCCAACTGTAATGCATGCATCACTTTTTCCATATCCTTCTGATACAGAAATGGCACCCCAGCCGAGTCCATCTGCAGTTGCATAAAGAGAACCGTTTGGACTATTCTCAATGCTTACACTTCCATGTCCAAAAATCGCAAAACTACCATAAGTTTCAGAGTCTCTTTTTATGCTGACCAGTTCATTGCTTCCAACCAATGTAATATGAATATGGTCTACATTACTGTATATATTATTATAATAAGATTTCATTTTTAAATTTGAAAATGTTACCTTAGAAAAACTGTCAAGTGGGGGGTTATTAAATTCTCCCAGCTCAATAATATCTGATGTAGGTTCTGCATTTTCATCCATTGCAATCGTAATGTCATCCGTCAGAATGGTAAGCGAATTTCTATTTCCAGATTCATATTTTCCATAGGTATAATCGACTCCTTCTACAATTGCTTTCGAATCCCTTGACAACGTAAATGGTCCTGCCTGAACCGAATTTGTAGCTGCCTTTGTCTCAACTGTCATCCCCTGCATAAGACCTGCCATCATCATCAACGCAAGTAACAAGGAAAATAAACTTTTCTTCTTTTGTTTCATGTACATCCTTCCCTTCTTAAATTACTTTTTTTCTTTCTTTTTTCACTTTTCACACTCTCAATGCTGTGTTACAATTACACTGTTATTTTACACCGTACATTGATGTACGATGCAATCATTTTACAAATTTTGCCGGTAATTGTGAAAAAATATATGATATGAAAATTTTGTGTGAAATAAAGACCGGCTGGTTTGCCTCAAAACACCAGCAGTTCTTAAATGTATGTTTTGCTTGTTTGTAAGACTGGCTTTCATAGAGAAAAGCAAAACATATATTTTAGAACTACGGTGTTTTGAAGTGATGCAGCCGACTTTATTTCTTCAAAATTTCTAAATCCATTCTTTTCACAATCACCGAATAAATAAAAAGGGGGAACATTTTGAAAGAACTGTTTTCAATTGGAGATGCCGCAGACTTTGTGGGCATCACAAGAAGAATTATTTTAAATTATGAAGCTCATGGACTGGTTTTTCCGGATGTAAAAGAAGATCCCTCCGGCAATCGTTACTATACCATTGATACACTGACGAAGATTCGAACCATCCGCTCGCTGCAGAATCTTGGCCTGTCACTGGATGAAATCCATGGCTACTTTGACAACTCCAACGACCTTTTATCCATGGTTCGAAGGCTGGAAGCTTTGCGGGATGAATTAAATGCCAATATCAAAGCCTTATATGAAAGAATCAATCAGGGATTTGAATCAATGGAAATCATTACAATTCCATCACAGACGGTGTACTGCCGCAAAATAGAAAGTGACAGCATCGCAGAAAAGACGAATTTGTTAAGAGAGGTTGCCTTGGAAGCACTGCAGAACTATGGTCCGGCACATACCGGGCAGATTTATTTTACGGAAGCTCCCATTACAGATGCAAAGGATATGTCCTTTTTTGCTGTTGTCCCGGCAGGAAGTAAGGGCGAACATATCCTAAATCTCCCTGCCCAGAAAGCAGTCTGCCTCTATCATCATGGAGCGTATGAAGAATTTCCATCGGTTCATGATACCCTGCTTTCCTATGCCAGAGAGCAAAAGCTTACACCGGTTGGCATCTTCCGCCACTGCTATTTAGAGGGACCGCCACAGCATAAAGACAAAAGTAAATTTATTACCCAGGTACTGCTTCCGCTAGCATGTTCTAAATGACATGTATCCGGCTCCACCTGCCGCTTAGATACCGGACGCTGAATGCGATAGCACGAAGCGTCCAATCAGCAAACATGCCAATCCACACCGCCATTGGTCCGAAACCACAGCTGCGGATCAGATATACACACAGTGCCACACGGCAGAACCACATGGTAAGGCTGGATAAAATCATGGAGAATTTCACATCTCCAGCGGCACGCATGCCATAAGCCGGGATAAATGCCAGCACCCATACAATCGGTTTTACAATCGTAATTGCTATTATCATTTCCATGCAGAGGGAGGCACTTTCTGCTTCCATTCCAGCTAAAAATGTAACCGGCTTTGTCAATAAAAATACCACTGCACAGGAAATCAGAATAACAATTTCTGCATAGCCGCAGAGTTTCACCATATAATAACGCGCCTCTTCCACTTTTCCGGCTCCAATACATTGTCCTACTACTGTCATCAGGCCGATTCCGATTCCAATGGCTCCGATTCCATTTAAATTTTCCAGTATAATAGTCATTGCCTGCGCGGCAATGGCTGCCGTTCCAAGGGTTGATACGCTGGACTGGATTGCCAGCTTTCCGAACTGGAACATTCCGTTTTCAATTCCGGATGGAATTCCGATAGAAAGAATTTTTCCAATCAATGGGAAATTGGGACGGATCTTAAGATAATGATTTACCACAATCACCTGATCCGGTTTCCGCAGATTCCAGAAAATGACTACTGCACAAAAGATTCTGGAAAATAATGTAGAAAGGGCTGCTCCTTCCACCCCCATCTGAAATCCAAAGATAAGCACTGCATTTCCGGCAATGTTGAGTCCATTGGAAAGGACAGAAATCATCATTGGAAAACGACTGTTTCCTGCTGCCCGGTAAAAAGCTCCACCGGCATCAAAAAGTGCAATGAACGGAAATGAAATTGCAGTCAGCAGGAAGTAAATCATGGAATTATCCATAACAGCCTCTTCTACCTGGCCAAAAATCAGATGCAGCAGTGGTCCACGAAATATAATACAAAATATAGACAATACCGTAGAAATCGTCAGTACGCTTAAAGTCACCTGTCTCGCAGCCTCATTGCTGGACTCCCGGTCTCCCCTTCCAAGATACTGGGAACAGATAATTGCCGCTCCTGCTCCCAATGCCGTAAATACCTGTATGACCAGCACATTGATGGAATCCACCAGTGATACCGCAGAGATTGCCGCACTTCCCACATTGCTTACCATCATGGTATCCGCCATTCCCATAAAAGAATTCAAAAGCTGCTCTACCATTATTGGCAGAAGCAGCGTAATAAGTTGCTTATTGGAAAACATCATATGTTCCCGGTCTAATTTTGTTGCATCATATAATCTTATCTTTTGCATTTTATTTCACTTCTTACTCTTTTACTACCGGTGTAAAATCCTCTGTATCACCGCAGAAGAAGCCTCCTGCACCGGCGATGATTTTCTGCATGATTTTTTGCATAAATGCATAGTTTTCTATGTCAATTGTGACAGCAAAAAGAGCATGAATATCATGCTCTTTTAAATAAGCATTGGCATATTCATCCTTTAAATTGACTGCAATCTCCTCGATATCCATGGAATGATGCTCTGGAACCTCCACCTCTAATACTCCCGCCTCTTTCCAGATTTCTGTTTCGATGCCATCCATTCCATCTAATGCATTTTCAATCTCTGCTACTGTGATGGAATTTGGATTCATATAAAGCCACTCTTTGGTAACGGTGGCTGTGCCTGCTTTCTTTTCTCTTATTTTCTTTAACTTTGATTTATTCTTCATATCCGCTCCTGTTTGTGTTTATAGATATGTTCATCTTAGCACAAACATGGACTTCTGTCTCCCTACTTTTTTACTTCTCCATCCATAAAATATAAACGGGATGCAAAATCCGGATAGTGCCTTACCTTATCATTGTATCCGGTTCCGCCAAATGCCGGACTGACATGAACGCCGCCATACATTAAGGTATCTCCATATGCATGGAAGTCTTCCGTCTCGCCATCCATTTTTACCAATTTCGAAAGCACCTGATGGGTCAGGGAATCCTGTCTGATATGAACCGGCGAAACCGTATTTACCAGATCACCGAATTCTTTGATATTATATTTTAATTTCCGGTTGTAGAAATGGTAACGGACATCCGGCAGCAATCCCTTCGGATAATAAGTCTGCTGCTGCGTATTTGGTACCACTAATTTCTGCATCAGCATACCCACTGCTTTGGTGCCATCTTCCGATACGCAGGTCCATTCCATCTGATTACCGGCTTCATCCGCTAAAACACTGCCGCCCATTCCACTCTGTGTTCCATCGTAAAAGCTTCTGCCCCGGTAAAAGGTTCCCTGCTGCAACACCTTCCGCCATTTCTTATATAATGCAATCTGCTCCTTCATGGCTTCCTTTTCTTCTTTTTTCATATCGCAGAGGTTGCATTCATAGCCGAAGCTTCCAAAGCATGCCACCTGAAATCTTGTCTCTAATGGCGTATTCCGCAGCGTCTGGTGATTCGGGCAGGCAGACACATGAGCACTGACTGCTGACAGCGGATAGCCGTAACTATAATTTTCTTCTATCTCCGCCCGGCACAATGCATCCGTATCATCACTGCCCCAGATCTGCGGAAAATAGCATAAGATTCCAAGGTCAAAGCGGTTGCCGCCTGCTGCACAGCCTTCAAATAAAATCTCCGGAAACCGTTCCGTCAGCTCCTTCATGCAGCGGTATAATCCCAGCACATAGCGGTGTGCCACTTCTCCCTGCCGTTCCGGTGGAAGTGCTGTGGAATAATAATCACTGAAGGTCCGGTTCATGTCCCATTTCACATAGGAAATGTCTGCTGAAGAAAAGACTTTACTCATGCTCTCAATAATATAATCCTGTACTTCTCTTCTTCCCAAATCTAAAATCCGCTGGTTTCTTCCTTCCGAATGAGGCTGTCCCGGAATCTCAATGGTCCAGTCCGGATGTGCCACATAAAGTTTGCTTTTCACATTGACCATTTCCGGCTCCACCCAGATTCCAAACTGCAGTCCCAGTCCATGAATCTTATCTGATAAACCCTTAAGCCCACCCGGCAGCTTCTTCGCATTTGCTTCCCAGTCTCCTAAGGAACTGCTGTCATCCATCCGTTCGCCAAACCAGCCGTCATCCATTACAAATAATTCTATGCCAACTTCTTTTGCTTCCTTTGCCAGCTTCAGTAACTTCTTCTCACTGATGTCAAAATAGGAAGCCTCCCAACTGTTCAGCAGTATCGGCCGCTCCTTCTTCTGCCAGGTTCCACGGACAATATGCTCCCGGATAAAATGATGCAGCCTCTGGCTCATCTGGTTAAATCCGTTTTCTGCATATGCCATCACTGCCTCCGGTGCCTGAAAGCATTCTTCCGGTGCCACTTCATAGGAAAATGCCTGTGGGTTGATTCCTGTCACCAGACGCATTTTGCCAAAGCTGTTTACTTCTGTTGCTTCATAGTGATTACCGGAATAGATAAGGTGAAAACCAAAGCATTCCCCGGCATCCTCTGTGGTCTTCGGCCGGCTTAGCATCACAAAGGAATTGGCCCGGCTGGAGGTGGTTCCGGTATAGGAAGCATTTACTAATTTTCCTGCTGTTACCGGCATATCACTCCGCTTCATTTCTCTTGCCCAGGCTCCATGAAATGTAGTAAATGCATAATCATGCCCATCAAAGTCAAGCTGCAGGCTCATCAGCCGTTTCAACTGCACAGCTTTCTTTCCGTTATTATAGAATTTCGCACTGCGGCTGATGATGTCACAGGATGGATAGACATAATAATACAATTCCAGTGCCAGCTCATTTCCTTCGTCCGCAAGCCGGATACAAAGCTGCTCCACTTCCTCTTCGCTGCCATAGGAACCCGGCAGTTCCGCAAAGGCTTCCTTACCTTTGGTTATCTCTGCTTCCTTGTATACAAAATCTATCGTATTGCTTCCATTGGCATTCACCACTTCCACAAAAGGTTCTCTTATATCTCCTTTTCCATAGGCGGACATTTCAAGGCGCATATCCTCTAAGGAATATGCTTTCTGCTCTTCGTTATACAGAATCACATTACCCGGTGCAAAGACATGCTTTTCCACCAGCGGCTGCATATCTGCTTCGTCCTCGATATGAAGCTTTCTGCCATAATAAAGATGTTCCAGCTGTCCGGTAGGAAGTACCCGGAAGCAATAGGTGGTATGGTCGGTATCCAGAATAAAATAATCCTTTTCCTTACGAATCATCGATAATTTTCCTTCCCTTTAATCTGTTCTGTGATTTCCTGCACTTTTTCTTCTGTCAGGATAAATTTCTTACGGAATACCAGCACTGCAATCAGTAAGCCGATAATCGGAATTCCTGCCATCGTCATGCGGAGTCCTAAAAGGGAGCTGCCGGACGCAGCAGCTGCGGTTGCTGTTTCTGCAGTATCATTACTTAAATGGCAGAGATTTAAGCAGATGGAAGCTGCCAGTGCAGCTACTCCGGATGCCAGTTTTACCACAAAGGTCTGCATGGAAAAGATAACGCTCTCATCTCTCCGGTTATTTTTCAGTTCGCCATAGTCCACGGTATTTGCAAGAAATACGGTGGTAAGTACCGTCAGCATTCCAAAGGCTGTAAAGATAAAGAATGACGGAATAAATAATAACAATAAGTTTGACATATTTGTCAGTGTCAGTATAAATAATACACCATAACCTGCGATTGCCATAACAAAGCTTACATAAAATACCTTCAAGACACTTAAGAATTTACGCAGCAGTGGGAAGAATATCATCATGGAAATAATCTGGATTCCACCACCAAAGGTATTGAATAAAGTATAGCTGTTATACCACGCGTCCCCGCCAAAATCATATTTGAAAAAATAAATCAAAAGGTTTGAAGTAATATAAAGAGAGCAGTTAATCAGCACTATCGTAATAACAACGGTCATTGCCTGGTCATTCTGTAACAATGCTTTAAACATCTGTCCCACCGATGGAGAGTCCACATTTACGGTAGATTTTTCCTTGATGCTCATACAGGTAATAGTAATAAAAATCACAAATAATACTGCAATGATTAACGCAAACCATTTAAAACCGGCACGCTCATTGCCCTGGCCTAATAAAACCACGCATTTTACCGTGATAATGGTAATCAGTGCGGAACCCACGCCTGCGCAGGAACGGGCAAGAGTAGAAAGTCCCTCTCTTTCTTTTCCACCTTCGGTAAATGCCGGAATCATAGACCAAAATGGAATGTCCATCATGGTATAAGTAACACCCCACAGCACATAGGTTACTGCTGCATAGGCAACCAGTCCGCTGCCATCTAATGCAGGTGGTGCTGCAAACATCAGATATAAGATTACTGCATTGGTTATGGTTCCAATCAAAAGCCATGGACGGAACTTACCCCAGCGGGTTCTCGTCTTGGCTACGATAATTCCCATAATCGGATCATTAAATGCATCAAATACTCTTGCTGCCATCAGGATAATTCCCATCGCAATGGCACTGACATTCAAAATATCCTGATAGTAATATAAAATGTAACTTGCAGAAAGCATGTATACCATGTCTTTGCCAACTGCACCAAGGCCATATGCCACTTTTTCTTTTATTGTTAATCTCATTGTCCTTCTCCTCCTTTTCGTAAGCCCATTGCCAGTTCCACTACCCTGTATGCGCCATCGTAAATCCCCTGTTTTTTATTTTCCATAATTGCTTCACACATATCGGTAAGCAGATGGTCTGAGCTTTGGAATAATTCCAACATCTGCAAGGTATGTGGAATATCACGGCATTCCAGGGTACCGTCCCCAATCTCTGCGGAATGGATGGCACCCCACTGTTCATGACCACCCACTCTTTTGATAAAGAGCTTCGGCACCGGATAAAATGCCAGTTCGCTTGGCTTTGTCACCAACACATCACAGCTTCGCATCAAAAGATTCGTGCAGTACACTGCTTCGAAAATATTCTTATGATAGAAGCCATGGACTCCGGTTACTTCCCCATCCAGTGCTGCTTCGGCAAACTGCTTTGTATTCTCCCAGTCATCAAAATGCTCCGTTGCTGCATTTTTAAGTCCCGGAATTTCCTGTAATAATTCTTCCCAGACATTCCGGTAATCTCCCACATTGACATAAAGTGCTGCCCTGCCTTCCCGGATTGCCGGCAGCAGATATCTGATAATAGCCGCAAAAATTTCTCTCTGGGCTCCTGCTCCGCCGATGGTTAATAAGAAACGCATCGGTTTCTTCTCCTGCTTTCTTTTAATTCTCGCTTTGCAGTCAGCTTCAATATTGCTTACCAGCTCATGGTCAATATAATGTCCCGTGTATATAAGATCTTTTTCCGGCATAGGATTTAAGACATCTTTTCCCTGCATTCCATTTAAAATCCGATAGCCCTGATACGCATAATGAGTCTGAACTGTATGAAGGCTTCCTTCGGATAAATGCAATGCCATCGGCCAGTTATCCGGAATCGCATTGACTACATATTTCATGCCGGCATGTATAGCTGCCTGTGCCGGCCACACATGGGTTGCTACCACCGGAATTTCCTTTGGTACATTCCGGTAAACCGGAGCCATAAGCTCTGCATTTTTCTGGTCAGAAGCATTATAGGAAAGCTTCCGGAACCCTTCATAATTCATTGGCTCCCACACCAGTTTATTAAAGAGCTTACTCTTACCGGAAAGTCTAGAACCCAGAGAATACAAATCATTCTGTGCGCCAATGACCTTCGTGCAGGTAGTCCTAGGATAGGAATTTAAGTCCATCCAGTATGGTGTGTAGCCCATGGATTTTGCTGCGGATGCAATTGCCATGGAAATCCGGTAATGTCCAAATCCCATACGGATATTTCCTACAATGATTCCCTTCTCTTTGTCAAATTCCAGTTTCGAAGCCTCTTTCTGCTCCGGCAGCAGCACATCCACAACACCAAGGGAATCTCCGATATGTGCATTTTCTTTTAACACCACCGGATAATCCACCTTGCTGTCATCCCCGAATTTCTTTTGAAACTTCTTCTTACTCTTTACCGCTTTCCGGTACACCTTCTGCGGCATTTTGTTTCCGAAGATTTCCCTTGATTTCTCCTTCATAGATACCCTCCTTATCGTTATACTCCCTTATTCTATTTCAAATGTAATTTCTCTGGTTCCTGCCTGGCGGCTGCTTATCATAAGTTTTCCACTTCCGGTCTTTCCTATGGTCTTTACATAAGTGCCGCCCATACCGCCCTGCAGGCTGATGATGTCCGGTCCGATGAGTTCTAATGCTCCCTCACATTTTAGCTGCACCGGCTCCTGAAAATATGGCAACAGATTTCCATTTTCATCCACTGCCTGTATTCTTACCGCAGCCACATCATAGGTATGTGTTTCTTTTAATTTCTGACTGCTGACCGTAATCTGATACTGCACCTTCTGTACCGGCTCCCTTACTAAAGTTTTGACCACCTTACCATCCTTTATGGCTTCTAACTTATATACCATGGATTGTCCGCCCCAGTCCCCGACATACTTGTTATAAAGTGCAACCGCATCCTCCATCTTCATATGATAAAAAAGCATCAGTTTTGCCGCCAGATAATATGCTCTTTTCGGCAGATGATTCATGCCATAGCGTGCCGCCAGATTCAAAACTTCTTTTACCATTGCAGCCTGTTTCGGTGCGAAATCCTCTCCCTCTTCGATGGCATTTCCAATGTAATCATCAATTGGAACCGGACCATGTTTCAGATTCTTATATGGAGAATCCGTTTTCTTATATTCCTTGGTAAACCGGTCATTTTTGTACATTTTAACACTGTCTGCATTGGTAAAAATATAAGTCTCGCCCCGGTTGCAGGCTGGATGTTCTCCAATATCCATCGTTGAACTTAAGGCTAATACCGGTCTTTCTTCCTGCTGGCAGGCATACACATCTGCCGCCATTTTCGGATTACGAAACATGTCTAAGACTCCGTGATAGCAAATTCTGTCTCCACTACCGAAATCTTTATGTGTATTATAATCTGCCATACACCATCCGAAGCTTCCGGCAATGTCCTCTTCTCCTGCTACTGCATCCAGTACACTGGCGTGGCGGAGTGCATGCCACATACGATGTTCTTCCCAGTCGAAGGATTTGGTGGAATACATATGTCCGTTATATTCCGTGATAAGATACGGTTTTTCTATATCGGATGTCACATCCTTCTTATGCTCACAGCCTTTGTTCAGACCATTGTGTACAAAATCATTATAGGTATATACATCCTCCAAAAGACTGCTCTTTTTATGTGCCCGCACGCCACCAGTCTGTCTGGTATCATCTAACTTATGTGCTATTGCATTGGTGCGGCGGTAAAATTCATCGTCATCCTGCGATTCATTAATCCGCACTCCCCAGAGAATAATGGATGGATGGTTGCGGTACTGTATCACCATGTCTTTTACATTTTCCATAGCCTGCGCTTTCCATGCTTCATCGCCGATATGCTGCCAGCCCGGAATCTCGGTAAATACCATAAGCCCCAGCTCATCGCACCGGTTTATAAATTCCTGTGACTGCGGATAATGGGATGTCCGCACTGCATTCAACCCTAACTCTTTCTTTAATACTTCCGCATCCATCCTCTGTATGGAAGCCGGCATGGCATAACCCACATAAGGATAACTCTGATGACGGTTTAGTCCCCGAATTCGAAGCTTATGTCCATTTAAGTAAAAGCCATCTTTTTGGAATACTGCCTGACGAAAGCCCACCGTTGTTACAACCTCATCGATTATATTATTTCCGGTTACAAGCTGGGTCTTTACTTCATATAACGCCGGATTCTCTACCTCCCATAGGGATACGATTCCTGCCGGAAATGCAAGTGTTTTCTTTCCCTCCTGCGTAGGAATTTCAGAAAAAGTTTTCTCTCCAACCAGACGGTATTCCTCTTCACCTTTTTTCCGGATGTTCTGCCGTAACAACAGGTTTTCTTCGTTTCCTGCCAGCGTGATTTCCGATAGCAGTGTTCCCTTCTTCGTTTCCAGCTCCACCTGTGGTTTTAAAAATACATCTGCAAGATAGCTTTCCTCATTTATCTCAAGGTACACATCCCGGTAAATTCCACCGTAAGTCATATAATCAATGACAAATCCAAAGGGCGGAACATTCAGATTCTCATTGCTGTCTACCCGCACCGCAATGATATTATCTTCTCCATAATAAAGCAGTGCTGAAATATCAATGGTAAATGCCGTATATCCGCAATGGTGTGCGCCTGCTTTCTTTCCATTTACATAGACTTCACTGTCATGGGCAACTCCTTCAAAGGTCAGCCGCACTACTTTTCCTTCCCACTCTTTCTTCGCCAAAAGGTGTCTGCGGTAGCCGCTTACCATCTGATAGGCATGCTCATCAAAATAGTGAAAAGGCAGTTCCTTTACCGTATGGGGAATCCGCACGCTCTGCATCGCTACTTCGTCATATTCTGCGTTGCTTTGTGCTGCTTCCCATTTCTCACTAAAATACCAGTCATTGTCCAAATAGTATTTTTCTCTCATACCTTTTCCTCGCTCTTTCTACTGGTGTATTTCTATTCATACATCTCTATTCGCACATATCTATTGCCTCGTGATAATTCCATCCACCAGAATATTCACTACTTCCTCTAATGCTTCACCATAGGAAAGCTTGCTCTGAATCAGGATGTCTCTCTGGAAGAACTGCTCTAAGGAGGCTTCCAGCATCATCTTTAAAACAGTTATATTGATGCGGCGGATTACGCCTTCCTCCATGCCTTGTTCCAATAACGCAATGGTGGTCTCCCAGCCGGTCTCTAACCGAAGTTCCACCTGATGATAGATTTCCGGAAATTTATCTTTTAATAAATACATCTGCCGGAAATCAATTTCCTTATAACTCTCCGGCATTACCCCTAAGATTTTCCGTATTTTTTCTAAAGTTCCAAGGCTTTCGTCTGCCATAACTTCCCGTTCACTTTCCTTGATGCAGTCAAACAGATAATCCACCATGGCAAGAAATAGCGCCTCTTTATCTGCAAATACCTGATAAATCGTTTTCTTGCTGATACCAAGAATGTGGGCGATATCATCCATGGTAAATTTCAATCCCTTCTGGTTAAATGCCTGCATCGTGCCCTGCAATATTTTCTCTCTCAATTCCATGTTCACTACCCCTGTTCTCTGCGGAAACTACTTTTTGTTTTTCGGTTTCCTTAATTGTAACACCTTGGGATTTCCGTTACAAGAAACTGAATTACCAAAATTGGTTTCCTGAATTTGTGGATTTTGACGAGAAGGGGATTTCAATGATGCCAAATGTTCTTCGGAAGTTTTTTTCACAAAAAAAGCAGACATAAATTGCCACCTTAAATAGCAATAAATGTCTGCTTCAAATTGTTTTATTTAATTTAATCTCCTCTTACAGGAAGATATACTTACAAATGAATAATACTGCAAGAATATACATCAGCGGAGTAATTTTCTTAGCTTTACCACAGATTAAGTTGATGATAACGTAAGAGATAACACCGATTGCGATACCTTCTGCAATGCTGTACATAAGAGGCATAGCAATTAAGCAAAGGTATGCAGGAGCTGCTTCTGTAACATCGTTGAAGTCAATCTTAACGATTGCAGATACCATAAGGAATCCAACGAAGATTAATGCAGGAGCGGTAGCAAATCCTGGGATTGCTGTAAAGATTGGTGCAAATAAGATTGCAATCAGGAACATGAATCCGGTTACAACAGATGCAAAACCGGTTCTGGCACCTGCACCTACACCAGCAGAACTCTCTACGAAAGTTGTGGTTGTAGAAGTACCAAGAACAGCACCAGCGGATGTTGCGATAGCGTCAGCTAATAACGCATTTTTAACTCTTGGAAGTTTTCCTTCTTTGTCTAACATACCTGCTTTATCAGAAACACCGATTAATGTTCCGATAGTATCAAACATATCTACAAATAAGAAGGATAATAATACTACGATAAAGTTAACAATACCTACACCGGTAAAGTCAGCTTTGAAACACTGTCCAAAGGTTTCTCCGATTTTGGTGAAGTCTGTCATTGCAAATGTAGGATATAAAGAATAGAATCCAGCTTCTGCATCAATCTGATAGATACCTGCTGCCTGGCAGATCATACCAAGAATCCATGTAGCAAGGATTCCGATAAGGATGGAACCTTTTACATTCTTTACATATAAGATAATGGTAAGAAGTAAACCAATCAGTGCAAGCAAAGCACAGATTCCTTCTGTATGCCAGTTCTCTGTAAATTTAACATAAGATAATAAAGTAGAGCTGTTGTCAACAACAATGTGAGCACCCTGTAAACCGATGAAAGCGATAAACAAACCAATACCGGCACTTACACCTTTTTTCAGTGTAGCAGGAATGGCATTGAAAATTGCCTCACGTACGTTGGTCAGTGAAAGTACGATAAAGATGATACCTTCAATGAACACTGCCATTAATGCGACTCTCCAGTCATAACCCATATTTCCACATACTGTAAATGCGAAATATGCATTCAATCCCATACCAGGAGCTAATGCAAATGGATAATTAGCCATCAAAGCCATTGCAAGTGTTCCGATAAAGGATGCAAGACAGGTTGCAATCAAAACTGCAGTAGGATCCATACCAGCAGCAGATAACAGGTTCGGGTTAACTGCCAGGATGTAAGCCATTGTCATAAATGTGGTAAGACCTGCAATTACTTCTGTCTTGACGTTAGTGTTGTTCTCTTTGAATTTGAACATTTTCTCTAACATTTTTCTTCCTCCAAATTGTTTTTTATACCTAAAGCCAGCCTCTCTGGCAATAAGTCATGTTAAACTTCTCTTCTGTAAATTATTTTCCTTCATATGTAATTACAGAAGCAACATCATAACCCTTCAAACGCTCTCTTCCCTTTAATCCAGCCAGTTCCATTAAGAAAATGACCTTAACTACTTCTCCGCCAAGCTGCTCTACTAATTTGATAGCAGCTTCAATGGTTCCGCCGGTTGCGATTAAGTCATCTACTAAAACAACCTTCTGCCCCGGTTTGATGGAATCCTTATGCATCTCAATGGTAGCCTGTCCATACTCTAAATCATAAGACTGTGAAATGGTCTCACATGGTAATTTTCCTTTTTTACGAACCGGTACAAACGGTTTATGCATTTCGTAAGCAATTGGTACTCCGAAAATGAATCCTCTGGATTCTGTACCGGCAACTACATCAAAGTCCACACCATCTAAAAGCTTGATCATGGAATCTATTGCAAGCTGAAGTCCGTCTGCATCCTGCAATACGGAAGTAATATCTCTGAAAATAATTCCCGGCTCTGGAAAATCCGGTATACTTCTTACATATTCTTCTATTTTTTTCATCTTAATACCCTTCTTTCTATTTACTGCCCTCTGTTTTAAAAAACACTTTTTTATTATAAATTTATACTGCCAGAAATACAAGCAATTTTTTATAAAATGTTTCGTTTTTGGTTATAAAATTTTATGAAAAGTTGCTATTTTGTTGCAAATATATTAAGATGTTCTATACGAAAGAAAAGTTCGGAAAGGGGATTTTTTGTGAAAATTCTGATTTTATCCTGCAACACAGGAGAAGGACATAACGCCGCCGGTCATGCCGTGGAAGAAGCAGCTTTAGCAAGGGGACACGAAGTAAATTTCGTTGATGCCATGCAGCTTGGCAAAAGACATACTTCACGCCTTATCAGCGGACTTTATATTGGGATTGTAAAGCATCTGCCGTGGTTTTTCGGTTTCATTTATAAACTGGGAATGCTTATCAGTAACCGCCATTTCAAATCTCCGGTTTACTGGGCAAATGCAAAGCTGGCGAAACCGCTTGCATCCCTCATCGAAGAAGGAAATTATGACATTGTGGTGATGCCGCACCTTTACCCGGCAGAGACCATTACTTATATGAAGAAACACAACATGCTGCCGGTAAAAGCAGTCGCTATCGGAACCGATTATACCTGCATCCCTTTCTGGGAGGAAACCAACTGCGACTACTATGTTATTCCCCATGAGGATTTAGTAGACGAATATATAAAACGTGGTGTTCCAAAGGAAAAATTACTGCCTTACGGTATTCCGGTACGCCACGCCTTTGCCAAACATACACCAAAGGACATTGCCCGCCGCAAATGCCACCTAGATGCTGATTCTCCTACCTTTCTCATTATGAGTGGAAGTATGGGATTTGGAAAACTGGCAGTCTTTGCCATGGCACTTTATAAGCAGTGTAAAAATGACGAACACATTGTAATTATCTGTGGAAACAATAAGAAATTACAGTCAGTTCTCACCAAAGAATTCAGACATTGCCCGCGGGTTCATGTCTTAGGCTACACCAGACATGTCTCCCTTTATATGGATGCCTGTGATGTCATCTTTACCAAACCGGGCGGACTTACCTCTACCGAAACTTTGGTAAAGGGAATCCCAACTATCCATACCGCACCGATTCCAGGCTGTGAAACCGCAAACAGTGCATTTTTCGTAGACCGTGGCATTTCCTATGCCTCTAAATACATGATAGAACAGATTCGCCTTGGAAAGCTGCTGATGCGAAGCCATGATTTACAGGAGGAAATGCATACCGCACAGCTCCGGGAGCAGAAATCCGATGCAGCAGAACGCATTGTAGACCTGTTAGAATCACTGTCTGAAAAATAACGACAATTGCTTTTATTCAAACAAGTGATTGCGGAAGCAGGAGAAAAGATTTTAATAGGAAATTTTGTGGCATTCTATGTACATCTGATTTTCCTGGATGTGAAATGCCAACCATTCTTAGTGGTTCATTTTTCTTGATTATAAACTGTCTTTTCGCTTGCTTTGACAGAATCTCGGCACTGTCCGTCAAAAGCGGATGCCACATAAAGCCTGCAAGGGGCACTAGGAATTTCGACATCATGCTATTTTCATCTGGCAACCGGCACAAATTCACATCCATGTTCAACTGTGCCTCGCTGGTACATCCCTGTACCAGCGTTGCCTGTTGCCAGACGAAATTCCAAGTGCCCCTAACAGTCCTTACCAGGCATCCGTACTTTGACGAACAGTACCAGGATTCTGTTAAACACGGAAAAGACTGTTTTTATCAGAAAAAGAAAAATGAACTACTTAGAACGGTGGTATTTCATCATCGGAAAATCAATGCATATGGAATACTGCAAAATTCCTTTATACAAACGCTATCTCCTTCCACAATCACCTGTTTATCGAAAAGAAAAGGAGCCTTTATATGAACCAGTCAATTATCACCTGCATCTTTTTTTCCATCGCCGGCTATCTCAGCGGCAGCATACTCTATGCCTACTGGATTCCGAAGATATTATTCCAGAAAGATATCTGTGCATTAAGTCCGGATGGAAATCCCGGCACTGCCAATGCCTTTGTGTACGGCGGATTCCGGGCTGGTATTCTTGCGCTCCTTTTGGAACTTTTCAAAGGCTTTTTCCCGGTCGTACTCGCCCTACGGACATTGGATATTGACACTCCATACATGATTCCGATTCTGATAGCACCGGTTCTCGGACATGCGTTCCCATTGCAGTTTCATCCGAAAAACAGTAACAAAAAAGGCGGCAAAGCCATTGCCGTCTCCTTTGGTGTACTGCTTGGAATCTTTCCGGTTGTTCTTCCTGTTCTTTTCCTTGCAGCCGCTTATATTCTTTTTTCTGTGGTCTTAATTATCCGGCCACATCTTTTCCGGTCCATTATTACCTTTGGCGTATTCTGCCTTCTGGTCTTTCTCTTTGTGCCGGTTCTCTCCATTGACTTTGCCTGCCTTGGAATTGCACTGCTTGTTATCTATAAGCATCTTTGCGCTTACCAGAATGAGAAACTTTCCATCCGGTTTTTCTTTCAAAAATAGCTTTTTTAAGAGATACCTACCAGGAAATAACTTCGGTTCCCTCTTCGGTTACCAGAACCTGAATCTCCCACTGGGCACTTGGAAGTCCGTCTTCTGTATACACGGTCCAGTTATTTTCATCATCTATGTAGATAGTTTCTTTTCCCATATTTACCATTGGCTCAATCGTAAACATCATGCCCGGAACTAAGAGCATCTCGGTTCCTCTCTTGCTGTGATAGCCAACCCATGGCTCTTCGTGGAATTCTTTTCCAACACCATGTCCACCGATTTCTCTTACGATAGTATAGCCATTTTCATAAGCATGGTCATGTACTGCCTGCCCCATATCTCCTAAAAAGCCCCATGGTTTTACCGCTTTTAAGCCTTCTTCCACACATTCTTTCGTTACCTGGACAAGACGCTTCTTTTCTTCACTGACATCTCCAATCAGAAACATTCTGGAGGAATCAGAAAAATATCCATCTAATATTGTGGAAACATCCACATTAATGATATCGCCATCCTTTAAAATAATATCCTCCGATGGAATACCATGGCATACTTCTTCATTAATTGACGTACAGACGCTCTTCGGAAATCCTTGATAATTAAGCGGTGCCGGGATTCCACCCATGGCTGTTGTTTTCTCATATACCATACGGTCAATTTCTTCTGTACTCATGCCGGCTTTGATATGCTCAGCCACATAATCCAGTACTGCCACATTAATTTTGGCACTTTCCCTGATACCTTCGATATCCTTCGGTGTCTTAATCAAATCATGGGTTGGCACAATACAGCCTGCCTCACGATACTTTTCAATCTTTTCATCAAATGACTGATGGCATGTCTTATACTTTCTTCCACTGCCACACCAGCAGGGATCATTTCTACCTATTTTTACAGACATTTCTAATTCCTTCCATTCTAATGATTCAATATGATATTCCCAAAATCCACTCTGTCCCAGAGCTTCTCATTCAGTTTATACTTATGTTCTTTTAAAATCTGCTCATATGGCTCTGCCCCGGCACTGTAACCGTCAAAATCACTGTTATTCTCTGCTGCTATCTGATTCTGATATTTCTGTGCCAATGCAGCTTTCTCTAACTGACGATCTATCTCTGCTTTATCAACGCCCAGTCTTTCCTGCTGTTCCTCTGTCATATCCGTCCAGAAATCCTCCTGACGGCTACGAAGCTGTTCTTCTTCTTTTTCATCCAGCGTCAGTTTCTCTGCCATTGCCTGCCGGTAAAAGATTTCATCATGTACTGCCATTTCGATGACATGGGTCTTTGCTACTTCTTTTACAAACCTTCCACTGGTATGAAGATTCCAATATTTATTCGTATCATAATAATCATAGGCTGCTGCCTCATCTTCTACCTTCAGTTCCTCATAAGCGATATACATTGCCAGATCCCCAAGCTGCAGTTTTTCTCCATCTACTGTCAGGATATCTTCGGAAAGATACTCCCTGTATACAATCTTCCCCCTTCGTCCGGAAACAAAGAGACTGATTATTAACAGTACCAGTAGAATCAGTATTGTAATGAACCATATGCGCTTCTTCTGTGATTTATTTTCACTCATAGACTATCCTATTTGCAAAGCTCTGCTACAACCTGTCCGATTAATTTTCCATCTGCCTTGCCTTTTAACTCCGGCATAACTGTTTTCATAATCTGACCTTTATTTTTTGTTGCAATGACATCTGCAAATTTTTCTGTCAGAATCTTACGTACTTCTTCCTCAGAAAGCATTGCCGGTGCATATTCGCTCATAATGTCATAACGCTGCTGATATTCCGCAAGTAAATCTGTTCTTTCTGCCGGACAGGAATCAATCTGTTCTTTTACGGTCTTCATTTCTTTTAAAATCACACGGTTTACTAATTCTTCTTTTATGTCATCACGACAGCCTTCATCAATTGCTGTTTTCTTCACTGCAGAAACCAGCAAAGAAATTGCATCTTTTCTTGGTTTATCTTTTGCCTTCATTGCTGCTATCATTTCTTTTTGTAACTGTTCTATCTGCATTTCTTATTCCTCCTAAAATATTTTCTACTTTTTCATTATACGCAACTTGAAAGATTTTACAAGTTCTTAAAAACCCGCAGTAGTTTACTTACTGCGGGGAATTTTTATCATTTCTCTTCTTTATTGATAACTTTTTACAATACACGCCGGACAGATATAATGCTTCGATAAGTTGCTGAGCCTGTCTTAATGCCGGTAGACGGTGAACTTGCATGGACAATCTGCCCTCCGCCCATATAAATTGCCACATGACCGGCATAGCAGACAATGTCACCTGGCTGGGCATTCTCATAGCTCACTTCACTTCCTGCCCGCTGCAATGCCACAGAACTGTGTGGCAGGCTGATTCCAAAGTTGGCATAAACGCTCTTGATAAATCCGGAACAGTCCGCTCCATTGGTGAGACTCTCGCCGCCCCATACATACGGGTTTCCAATAAACTGGCAGGCATAAGATACGACATCACTTCCACTTACTGATGTACTAAAAGGAGGATTCAATCCACCTCCCCCTGTACTGCCACCAGTAGTGCTGTCACCTCCGGTATTGCTGCCATTATTATTTCCCGTTGTATTTCCATTATTATTGTTAGCAGTTGTTGTATTATTGCCTTTATTATTATTCTGAGCAGCGGCAGCTGCTGCAGCTGCCTGCTCCTGTCTTATGATTTCATTCTGTTCATCAACAGTTGCTTTATACTGGGCTGCAAGGCTCTGGGCTGATGCAAGCTGGGTATCAAAATCAGACATCTGAGACTGTTTCTCTGCAATCATGCTTTCATAAGAAGCCTGCTGTTCCTGATAAGACTGCTGTACTTCCTCTAACTCTGCCTTCTCTGTCTCCACCTGACTCTTAAGGTCAGCTACCTGCTGCACTGTCTCCTGATACTGCGTCAGCAGATTTCTGTCATAATCATAAATCTGCTGGGCATATTCCAGACGATTCAGTAAATCGGAGAAATCTGTTGCGCCCACCAGTGCCTCAATATAACTGTCATCCCCATTCTCATACATATATACGATACGCTTTTTCATAGCATCGTACTGGTTCTGTTCATCTTCCTGCGCCTGTGCAAGCTGTGCTGTCACATTATCCAGTTCAGTCTGCTTATCCGAAAGTTCCCCTTCCAGAATATCTAAGTTCATAATAATATTTACCAGATCTGCATCCAGTGCATCAATCTGGGACTGCAGTTCCTGCTGCTGGCTCTGTATATTCTCTATATCTGCATTGGCATTATCCAATGCGGTCTGTGCTTCACTCTTCTTGTTTTTAGCCTTTGAAAGAGCGCTTGCTGACGCACTTTGAAAACATGAAATTCCAAGAATTGCTACCAGTCCTGCTGCAACCAACCGCATTTTCCACATATGTTTTTTTCTGTGCATATTTCTGCTCCTTCCACTTTTGTGTATTTCCTATCATCTTAGTATAACATCATGATACCATCTTTACAATTAACAATTTATCGCCTTTTTGAATTTCTTCACTCTTTAAGTCGTTGGTTTCCATTAACTGGGAAATAGTCGTATGATTTGCCTTGGCAATTTTCCAGAGACTGTCCCCCTCTCTTACAATATATCCGGTAATTCCTGGCTGTCTCTGTAATTCTTCCATATCCCGTTCTGTAATTCTGATTTCATCCATTTTCTGGATGTTCTCCTGTGAAAATGCAATCAGATTCAGATTCAGTACTGCCTTTACCTCAATCTGGGTATTATCCAAAAGAATCGCTGACAACTGCTCGATTCCCGCTTCCAGTTCATAGTTCATATCGTCTGTCATTTCCGGGACTTCAATCAGCTGTTCAAAAGGAAATGTCTCCCGGCAGGTTCCAATCGGCATGGCATCGTCCGTAGTTACATAAAGGATTTCCACATTCAGGCTTCCTTCCACTTTAAGACCATCTGCCTGTGGCTCCACATGGTCAATAAATGCCATTCCTTCGCAGGAACAAATCTGCAGGATATTCTCCTGATTCTTCTTTAAATTCATGTGGTCTGTCAACCGGCATTTTGCATAATTCTTTGCCAGCAGCCTGCTCATGGTAACTTCTTCATAAGCTGGTGTCATCTCTTCCCGCAGCGAATATACGTCCTCTACCACATCTGCCTCTGTTTCCTTCCAGATACAGATATCTAATTCTAACGTCATATCCAGACTGATTTTCCGGTCTTCTCCATCATAATCCGGTCTGACCTCTACTTCCACACTGGAAGGTGTTACCTGAATCCGATAGATTTTTTCCTCACTGCATCCCTCACAGGCAAGTTCTCCGTTCAGTGGTATCGTCTCTTCTAACCATTCTAACCGGCGTTCTTCTTTCTGGGCATAATATAGCAAAAACAGTCTTATTTCTCCGGTAAGCTGGATTTTTTCTTCTCGTAACCTCGTTTCCACACCCCGAAGCTGCACACTTTTCCATAAAATCTGTTCTACATCTGGCTTGCTCTGGGGCAACTCTATTTCCTGTTTCAACCGGTAATTATCTTTCTTACAGGTTTCCAATTCCAGAATATTATGTCTGTTCTGAAGGATTTCCAACGGATGTTCCATGGCTACTCCCGTAATCAGTTCCGTCTCCTTGCGCATCCGCATTTCTGCCTTCAGCATCACCAGTGCACGAACACTTAATTTTCTGGAATTAATAATCCCGATATTAATGTCTTCCAGTTCTGCTGTGACATCCACCGGATCTAATTCATTCACTCCATCCATACTGATGGTTTCTTCAAATGGAATCTGTCCCCGCAGGCAGTCTAATTTATGCTCCTCCATATCACTGCGGTAGAGCACATGAAAGATAAGATTCCCCTTCACATAAATACGTCCTTCTTTTACCTGTATCTCATCAAAGCGGATTTCACCTTTTTCTTTCAGTACTTTTACAATATCCGGCCGATAATCCGGCAGATTGTAATCATCATCCAGAGTAATCTGACTCATGGCACTGGCTTTTTCATAATTCATATGTATGTTCTGTTTCTTTATTTCCACTAAAAAAATCCCCTTCCTAAATGTTATTTCATTTTATTCAGGAAAAAGGGACTTTATTCTTCTAACATAATTTCATTCGGATATCTCTTGTGATGATATCTGTATAACTGAAAGATAATAACTGTGGCGGATTGCCTTCTCTTTCATCATCTACAAGAATCGTGAATACACTCGGATAAGCATTCTGTATTACACCACGCTGTACATCTACTTTATTACGACCTCTGTCCAGTTGAATCATTACACTGCTACCGCACTGCTGATGCACGGATGCCCGAACTCTGTTAATATCTGCTCTCTGCATATACCAGTTCCTCCTTTTTTATCCACGCTCTTTAGTATATCACCGTGTTAAAATGCTGTCAAAGGGAAAAAAGTACCATTTTTTCACTCAAACAACACGTTCTTGTCACATTTTGTCACCTCAACCACAATATATGGGAAACTTGGTGCCTTTGCCACCGTCTCATTCTCCCCCGGGCCAATCAGCGTTGTAACAAAACAGAGGGCATTCTGAGTCAGATAAACATCTTTTACGGAAATGCTGTAGCCTCCCGTTTCCTTCTCTCCATAACCCCTTGCAATATAGAGTTTTCCGTTATCTTCATAAGTCAGCTTGAAATCCATTTCCTTTCGTTCTTCAATTTCCTGCTTCAATTCTTCCGGCACTGCTTCCTCTTCTAACACGGTAAATTCCACGTCTTCTATTTTACTGCCATTGGTATCTTCGATACCGCAGCCTGCTGCTGCCAGTCCAATCCATGCTACCGCAAGCAGACCGATGACACTCCGGACAGCTTTCCTTGCTTCTATTGTTTTCCGTTTCACTTTCTTCTCCCTGTTTTTATTCTTTTCATTCTATTCCAAAATCCGGATTATCATGTTGTAATTCTTAAGCTTTACCGCTATAATAGGGAAAGAAATCAGTATTTTGTTTTTGAAATTTATATCCAGAAAGGAATTCTATCTCTATGATACGAGCAATTCTTGCACTTTTATTTGCTGTTCTTTACCTGATTCTTGGTATTCCAGTTCTCTTTGTAGAATGGATTATCCGTAAATGCAACCGCCATGCCGCCGATATCAGCAGTCTTCGCATGGTGCAGTGGGCATTCCGTGTGATTATGTTTATCTGTGGCGTTAAGCTGACTGTAATCGGGGAAGAAAATGTTCCAAAAGATGTTCCGGTTCTTTATATCGGAAATCATAGAAGTTATTTTGACATTATTATCACTTATTCCAGATGTCCGAGACTCACCGGTTACATTGCCAAAGACACCATGGGAAAAGTTCCTCTTTTAAACATCTGGATGAAGCGGCTCTACTGCCTCTTCTTAGACCGTACCGATATGAAGAAGGGCTTAAAAACCATCCTGACCGGTATCGACCAGATTAAAGCCGGCATTTCCATGTGTATCTTCCCGGAAGGTACCAGAAACAAGACTGAGGACGAAATGCTTCCTTTCAAAGCCGGAAGCCTAAAGCTCTCTGAGAAAACCGGATGTCCGATTGTTCCTATGGCAATCACCAATTCTGCTGATATTCTGGAAAATCATTTTCCAAAGGTAAAACCTACCCATGTTATCCTGCAGTATGGTACTCCGATTTATTTAGATCAGCTTTCTGCTGATGACCGCAAACATCTTGCTACCTATACACAGAATACGGTACATGAGCTGCTGGCAGATAACCAGAAATATCTTTAAATAGCAAATATTGACGAAAAAAGAAACTGTAGCTTTGATGACTATACTTCAAAGTTACAGTTTCTTTTTTCATTTTTCTATAATTATTATCAGACACTTCCTGTATTTACCATTTAAAAAAAACATTTTCTTATGCTTCGGTTAATGCTGCCACCACTTTCGGGAATTCCATAAAATGGGATGCCTTGACTAAAACAGTATCTCCTTCTTTTACGGTAGCAAGAAGTTCTTCTGTCATCTCCTCACGGGTTGCATAGTGTTTTACGGTCAGAGCCGGATTCTGTTTCTTCGCTCCTTCTGCCAGTTTCCCGGATAATGTTCCAACACAGAATAACAAATCAATCGGCAGTGTTCCGGCATAGGTTCCCACTTCATAATGAAGCTGTTTTTCATCCTCGCCTAATTCACCCATATCTCCAAGAACCGCTATCTTTCGTCCCCCTGCCTTAGACAGGACATCCAAAGATGCCTTCATGGAAACCGGATTCGCATTGTAGCAGTCATCAATAACCGTCATGCCCTTTGTGTGAATCAGATTAGTTCTTCCGCTGATGGTGGAAGCGGCTGCAATTCCGCATTTAATTTCATCCATGGAAAGGCCTAACTGTTCTGCCACGCAGGTTGCTGCCAGTGCATTATATACATTATGTTCTCCCGGAATTGGAATAAATACTTCCATGTCTCCCTGTGGAGTGTGGAATTCTGCTGTCATTCCTTCTAAGCCATGCTCTGTAACTGCATCTGCACAGACAGAAGTCTCGCAGAGATTCCTTCCCTTGATTCCATAAAATACAGGCTTTCTTCCTGCCACCTGCTCTACAGTTGAAAGTTTGTCATCATCTCCATTTAATATCACAACACCATCCGGTTTCAAATGGGCAAAGCTTTCTGTCTTTGCTTTTAAGATTCCATCTCTGGTTTTCAAATTCTCCAGATGACATAAACCGATATTGGTAATAACCATAATATCCGGCTGCGCCATATCTGCCAGTTCATGCATCTCGCCAAATTCAGAAATTCCCATTTCCAGAACTGCAACCTGATGCTCTTTTTCAATCTGAAAAATAGTCAGTGGCAGACCAATTCCATTATTAAAATTCCCCTGTGTCTTATGTACCCGGAATTTTGTGTCCAGTACAGATGCAATCATTTCTTTGGTACTGGTCTTTCCAACACTTCCGGTAATGCCCACTACTTTAATGTCAAGAGTACTCCGATAGAAACGTGCCAGACGCTTCATGGCAGTTACGGTATCTTCCACCAGAATATAAGCTCCATCTACATCAAGACTCTGCTGGGACAGTGCATATGCTCCTTTATTTAATACATCCGGAATAAATTTGTGACCATCGACCTTTTCTCCCGGAATGGCAACAAATAAATCTCCTGCCTTTACTCTCCGGCTGTCAATCTCTACTCCGGTTACGGTATATTCTTTTGCTTCATTTCCACCTATTAATGTTCCACCGCAGGCTTCTGCAATCTGTGCTAATGTCAGTTCCTTCATATCTGCCTTCTCTGCCCTTTCTTATGCTCCGTATTTCTCCATGGAAATATCAACCAGCTGCTGGCATAACTCTTCGAAGTTTACTCCTTCTACCTTGGCTTCCTGCGGCAGTAAGCTGGTTGCTGTCATACCAGGCAATGTATTTGCCTCTAAGCAGTATACTTCATCTTTTGCATTGACTAAGAAGTCGATTCTGGAATAGGTGTCCAGGCCTAACGCTTCCGCAACTTTTACTGCATGCTTCTGCATCTCTTTTGCCACACTGTCTTTAATATCTGCCGGACAGGTTTCCACTGTGCTTCCAGCCTTATACTTATTTTTATAATCGTAAAATCCTTCTTTTGGTGCAATCTCGATAACCGGCAATGCTCTTCCTTTGATGACACCTACTGAAAATTCTCTTCCCTCTACATACTCTTCAATTAAGATTTCATCTTCCCAGAAAAATGCATCATCCAATGCTTTTGTAAAATTGCTTTCTTCTTTTACAATGGAAACCCCAATACTGGAACCACCGCAACATGGCTTTACCACGCAAGGCAACGTAATTCCGATTTCAGCCAGGCTGTCTTTTCTGTCCTTTTTCTTCATATAAATGCCCTTCGGACAAGGGATTCCATTGGCTTCAAAAAACTGCTTTGCCATATTTTTATTCATGGCAATCGCACTGCTTAAATAGCCGCTTCCGGTATAACGGATTCCAAACAAATCAAAGGCTGCCTGAATCTTACCATTCTCTCCGTTTTCTCCATGTAATGCCATAAATACAATATCTGCCATACGGCACATTGCGATTACATTCGGTCCAAAGAAGCAGGCAGACTGGTCTTTTCTACTCTTTCTTACCTTATCAAGATCCGGAGCCGTCTCCGGTATATCCGTTACTTTTACACTTGCTTCTTCTGAATGTTCAAAAATTCCAGTAATATCCTGTTCTTCTTCTCCATATCCCATAAACACATCCAGAAGAATAACCTGATGTCCATTCTTCCGCAATGCCTTTGTTACCATATCTCCTGTTTTAAAAGACACATCACGCTCTGTGCTCAAGCCGCCTGCCAAAACTACGATATTCATTCTCTAATGCCCCTCTTTCTTTCAGATTCAAATATGTATATTACATCTCTTTTTTCAATATGTATATTATACCTTTTTTTCTTAGAATGACAAGAGAATCTCACAAAGCAATCAAGATTGGTTCTCCGGGCTTTGCATTATGATTTTCAAACACCTGAAAAAGATGCTCTGCACACTGCTGTACATCCATGGCTTCTTCCGGCTGCTCCATCCATTTTAAAATTCCGGACTTGCAGAGCAAAAGATATGGCAATACCATATATTTATTGCTCCTTGTGCAATAATCGATACCCTTATTGCATAATTCCAGCGCCTCTCTGTAAATTTCCATCTCATACAAAAGATTAGCTTCATTGTAAAGTATCATCGGATATACCTTTTCTTTTTCTTCATCATCTACTTTTCTTACTTCCAGATAATCAGATAACTGCATCCAGATGCGGAGTGCCTGCTTTCTTTCACCAAGCCGCTGTTTCTGTACCGCCATACTGTTGATAATGTTGATTTCCTCAAAGGTAAACATCCGCTTCTGCACCAGATTTGCCAGCCCCGCCGGATGTGTCAGATGTAACGCCTCTTCCAGCTTTGCATATACAAGTTCCGGACGGACTCCTTCCTTACTGTCCAGCACCGCCTTTATGTATGAAAAGAACTGTCTGGTCAGTTTATCCTCTTGTTTATGTTCCGGTTGTCTCTGCCAGAGTTCCCTGCTGCCTTCCATATCATTATTTGCTACTGCATGCACCAGCTGTCGCATATAGGCATATAATTCCATTTCTTCCGCCGTTGCATGAATATTGCATATACTCATTGTCTTTCCAAGACGCTGCATAATAGCTTCATAATTTTTCCGCTTTGGTACCACAAATCCGTTTTCAATTTTTGATAAAGTTCCAGTTGAGCAGATGCCAAAAGCAAGTTCTTCCTGTGTAATGCCAAGCTGTTTGCGGGATTCACATATATAATCCCCAAGATTGTAACAAGCCAATTCCTAACCTCCCTTTTCTCATAACCCATCGTATTGACTGTTCCAAAGAAATGTCTTATCGATATATTATAACTACTGTAGCATAAAAATAGCGGTACCGCTATTGGCGTTTTGTCAAGTCTGTTGTCAAAACGTTAACTGCGATACCGCTGTCTGTTACCAGTTATCCATAAGGAACTGCCGGTGATAGTCTTTTTCGTTATATATCTAGAATTCCGGTTCAATCAGACCATAGGTGTTACCTTTTCTCTTATATACAACGTTTACATTGTCATCCTCTGCATTTACGAATACAAAGAAATCATGTCCTAATAATTCCATCTGAACACATGCATCTTCCGGATACATTGGTTTCATATCGAATTTCTTGGTACGGATGATTTTAATTTCATCATCTGCTTCCACTTCTTTTTCAATATATTCTTTACGGAAATTGCTGTTGCTCTGCTGTTTTGTAATAATCTTATTCTTATACTTTTTAAGCTGTCTCTCAATAATCTCTTCTACAAGATCAATTGATACATACATATCATTGCTTACCTGCTCTGAACGGATAATGTGTCCAGGTACAGGAATCGTAACCTCGATTTTCTGTCTCTCCTTTTCTACACTCAAAGTTACAAATACGTCTGTGTCCGGAGTAAAGTACTTCTCCAGTTTTCCAATTTTGTCCTCAACTGCTGCCTTAAGACCGTCTGTCAATTCGATGTTTCTTCCTGAAATAGTAATACGCATGATGTCCAACCCCTTTGCCATTTATTTGATACAGACTGATATCATGGTTTTATTATACTATTTTGTACGAATATTTACAAGTTTTTTGTGCAATATTTACTGTATTTTTAGAGAATTTTTCGAATATCTTTCTGAAATCAGGAAATCTGCAGGATTTTTCAAAAGGGATTGCCTGTATTCTAAAATAAGTCTAAAATATAACTGTATTTTTTAACGCTTTCATCTGTGCTATCATTTTCTAATGCAGATAAAAACCAGAAAGGATTTGTTTCTTATGAATACTGTTTTAATTACCGGAGCTTCCCGGGGCATCGGTGCTGCTATTGCAGAAGTATTTGCCCGCCACGGTTATCAGCTCATTTTAAATTGCTGTCATTCCGAAACTGCTCTTAAGGCTTTGTCTGATGAACTTTCGGACAAATATCATGTCACGGTTCTTCCGGTTATCGGAGATGTCAGTGATCCGGATTTTATTGCCAATATGTTTGCCATGATTCACCAGCAGTCCCTTTCGGTTGATGTTCTGATCAACAATGCCGGAATCTCCCACATCGGTCTGCTGCAGGATATGACTTATGAACAATGGCAGCACGTTATAAACACCAATCTTTCTTCTGTTTTTTCCTGCTGCAAATATGCTCTGCCAGATATGCTGCACAAAAAATCAGGTCGGATTCTTAACATTTCTTCTGTCTGGGGAAATGTAGGTGCCTCCTGTGAGGTTGCTTATTCCGCCAGCAAGGGAGCTGTTAATTCCTTTACAAAGGCACTTGCCAAAGAGGTGGCACCCAGTGGAATCTCTGTCAATGCCATTGCCTGCGGCACCATTGATACTTCCATGAACGCCTGTTTTTCTGCCGAAGAGCGTGCTGACTTAGAATCCGAAATTCCCTGCGGCAGATATGGTACACCTGTGGAAACAGCTGAACTTGCTTATGCTATCGTATCACAAAGTCCATATCTCACCGGTCAGATTATTACCTTAGATGGTGGCTGGTGTTAATTTATATATGTGAATAGTTTGTGCTCCGTTGATACAATTTATCTTTCGTTTATTTTTGCCACTGGTTTTTTAACATGTTTTAAAATAGAGGTATTATTTACGAAAGATGAGGTTTGTATATGAATATCGGTTCTAAGTTACGATATCTGATTGAAGAAGCTAACATTACCCAGCGGCAGCTTGCAGATGCACTACATATCTCTCCCTCTGCTCTGAATGGATATATCAATCAGGGGAAAGAACCTGACTATGCAACTTTAGTAAGAATAGCCGACTATTTTCATACTTCCACCGACTATCTGCTCGGTCACAGTAACATCCGCAATGCCAGTCTGACGCATCTCAACAGCTGTGAAGGTGAACTGCTAAGTATCTATCATACTCTTTCCAGCTATAACCAGCAGCTTTTCTTAGAAGAATTGAAGGCTGTTGACCGGATGGTTTCCCGGGCAACAGCCTCGCCATTAAAATAGTTAATCTTCATCAAAGTAGCCGATGTATTTTACATCATACTTTCCTTTCGGGAACATTTCATGGTACAAATCTACAAAATAGTCATCCGTCATGCTTGCGATATAATCCACCACAAGCTGGTTCGGTTCTGTCTCCATGTATTGTTCCTTCGAAAAGGTTCTGCTGAACCGGTTGTTTTCTGCCACATATGCAATGTGGTGGCGGTAGAGCCAGGAATTTTCATTCTTATCCCTTGCATCTTTCAATAACTGATAGTACATCTCTTCAAACATCGGATTCAGATTTTCCCGGATGACTTTTTCGATTTTCTCATTGTGATAGATATACTCATAATTTTCAGTCTTTGCAAGCTTCAACTGTTGAAAATATGCTTCATCCATGGAAAGATATGGTTTTCCATAGCTGTTTTCAATGATGTTAACTACCATATTATTGATGATTTCCGCATTGCTGCTGCCTATAGTATCTCCGTTAAAACCTCTGTCATCCGGCAGAAGATGCAGGCGTACAGCATCCTGTCTGTCCTTGCCAAGATATGCTATAATATCACAAATCCGCATTACACAGGCTTCCAGGGTTCCCGGCACAAGATGTTTAATTCCATCTTCCTTCTGATAACACATTTCTACTTCTGTATCCAGATCTGCAAAGGTTTTTGCCTTTTTCGGCTGATACTCCTGCTGTTCCATTTCACCATTATGACATAGGACGCCATCCAGAGTCTGCAGACTGATATTTCTCTGTCCCAGTACATCCAGCACACGCACACTGTGCACATTATGGTTAAAATATCGTCCGGTCTCTCCCCGCAAAAGTGCACTTAAAATTCTCTCACCGGCATGTCCGAATGGTGCATGTCCGATGTCATGTCCCAGGGCAATTGCTTCTATTAAATCCTGATTGAGATTTAATACATTTCCAATATTCCTTGCAATCCTTGAAACGAGCTGCACATGCTGCGCCCGTCTTGAAATATCATCATTTCTGTAAAGGGAAAATACCTGCGTCTTGTCTCCATAACGGTTATAATAAGGCAGATGCATGATTTTCTCAATGTCCCGGACAAAGGGAGGTCTCCAGAGATTCGCCCTGTCATGATTCATCTCCCGGCGCAAAACCTGTTCTTCGGAAAAAGCATATGGATTTTCCCTATGCTCTTTTCTGTCTTCTATGATTCTCTGCTGTAATTTTTCTGAAAGATTATGATATGCTCCCATTTTTTGCTCCCTGTTCATATAATAAATATCTTTACTGCTGAAGCTGATGCGTCAGTTCAATTAAATTTTCAGTCTCTGCCATCAGATGTTCTACGCTCTTCTGGTTCTTCTCGCAGGTTGTCAGTGTATTATTTGTATGTGCCGCTACTTCTTCTGAAATAGCGGAAATTGTCTGGATACTATCCATGATACCTGCATTGGCACTTTCTAATTCTTTCACAATACCGGACAATGCATCCGACTGGCTCTGTACACGGTCCGAATTATCCTCTATCGTACGGAAGCTTCCGGCAGTTTCATTGACTGTTACATTCTGATGTTCAACCTGTGAAATCATGCTTTCGATGATGGTCACTACTTTTTCCAGTTCTTCCGATACATTTCTTATCAGTTCTTCAATACTGACCGTTGCTTCCTGTGTCTGAGTTGCCAGACCGGAAATCTCAGATGCTACTACAGCAAAACCTCTTCCTGCTTCACCGGCACGGGCTGCTTCAATTGACGCATTTAATGAAAGCAGGCTGGTTTCTGAAGTAATATTATTGATAATCTCAATGATGGAATACATTTTATCCATATACTCTTTTAAAGAAGTAAGTTCTGCTGCCACCTGACTGTTCGTCTGCTCAGTCACACTCACCTGTGATACCAGCTGTTCAATATTTTTCTTACCAGCGTTCAACGCCTCTGCTGTAACTGCCATGCTCTCAGCAATGCTGCCAGATGCCCTGGTTACCTGCATTACTTTTTCCTGGATTGCTTCTGTCTGACTTAACTGATTCTGCACCGCTTCCGCTGTATCTGTTGTTCCGCCGGTCAACTCTTCCATGGCATTTCTGGTATCACTGACACCACTGCCAAGTAATTCTACTTCATCAGACATTCCATTAATTTTCTTTGTCATGGCATCAGATACTTCTAAAATTTTCTGAAGCATGGTATCAGACTGTCCCTTCGCCTGATTCATTTCACCCAGCCGTGATAAAAACGATTTCTGTAAAACAGCAGAACTGCAATAAGAAAATGCTGTTGTCAAAATCAGTATAATAATCTCTGTTCCATAGAAAGCAGGTCCCTCACCTTGGCCTTTCATGGTATGTACTACAATAGAAATAAGATTTACGATAATTGCTCCAATTCCAAGTTCCAATGCATATTTCGAATCTGAAAATACAGAAATCAAAATAAACATCGGTATTACATATACAAAAACCAACTGATCGCCGGCACCTATCAGTGCCACCGTATAATATACTGCAAATCCAATCCCCAAAAGATGCTTGATTGCTTTTGTCTCCTGATCTTTCCTATAGCAAATCCATTCTGCCACCACCGGTCCAAGTGCCAGCACAATAAGCACCGCCACATAAACTACATTCTTGGAAGTTTTGAAAATTTCCAAAAAATTAACCAGTGCCAATAAGATTCCCATAATTGTATGCCCTGTCATTGCAGTCTTATTTACTCTTCCTTGTTCTGTCAATTCTTTCATCCTCCCATATATAACATATATAAACTGTAATTTTTGAACTTTACCAGCAATTTTATTATACCTTTCTCTACATAAATTGAAAAGACTTTTATTTATACGCCTTACCATATGCCTTTCCATTGGACTCTTTTATTATTACGTTCATAAAAAACTTGCTCTTCATCTTTAAACTGGCATGGTCATTTTTATCAAAATTGGATGTTTTTATAATGCCATTTCTGTTTTATGATAAACCGCAAACAAAGAGAAAGAAAAGAGGACTTTATGATGAAAAACGAAAGAATCTACAAACTTGTACTGACTGCTCTTATGGCAGCACTTTCCTATGTGGTATTCACATTCTTACAGATTAAAATTGCACTTCCTGGCGGAGATGCCACATCTCTCCACCTTGGGAACGCGGTATGTGTATTAGGTGCATTATTATTAGGCGGTGTTTATGGTGGAATTGGCGGTGCCATCGGTATGACAATCGGCGACCTTTTAGACCCGATTTACATTGTATACGCACCAAAGACTTTTATCTTAAAATTCTGCATCGGTCTGATTACCGGTCTGGTTGCACACAAAATCGGTAAAATTTCCACTTCCAAAGATAGCAAGCACGTTTTCAAATGGGTTGTTATCGCAAGTATCTGCGGACTGTTATTCAACGTTGTTTTTGACCCACTGTTCGGCTACTTCTACAAACTGGTTATCTTAGGAAAACCGGCAGCAGAAGTTACACTTTCTATTAACATTGCAGCAACCAGCATTAATGCAGTATTATCCGTTATCGTAGCAACTGCTGTATACATGGCACTGCGTCCGGTACTGGCAAAATCTAATATGCTGCCACGTCTTGGAAAGGAAAGCGCATGCGCATGAAATTAAATACTTTACCACCAAAACTTCTGATTATCAATGATATATCCGGTGTGGGACGCTGCTCCATGAGCGTGTCTCTCCCGGTGGTAAGTGCATGTAAGGTACAGGGAATCCCTATGCCTACTTCTGTTTTCAGCAATCATACCGGTTTCCCTACCCACTTGAAAATTGATTTAACCGGACAGCTTAAGGATTATTTTGCTGCACTGAATACTCTTTCCATGAACTGGGACGGTATCTACTGCGGCTACCTTGGTGCCAAGGAACAGCTCCATGCCATTTCCCATTACTATGATTCTCTCACCAAAAAACCTCTTTTTATTATAGACCCGGTAATGGGTGACCACGGCAGAGCCTATCAGCATATTACACCGGAATTCTGCAATCACATGAAAGACTTTGTATCCCGGGGTGATATTATCACGCCAAATCTGACGGAAGCCTGCCTTTTAACAGATACGCCTTATCCGGAGCATGACTGCACCGATTCGGAGCTTTCTGCCATTTCCAAAAAGCTTCATGCACTGGGTGTGAAAAAATGTATTATTACCGGCTGTCCAAAAGGCGACACTTTCCTTAACTATATTTCCGATAGCAGCGGAAATGTGGATACTGTTTCCACGAAAAAAGCCGGTCCGGGGTATCCCGGAACCGGCGACATCTTCGTCAGTATTGTATCTGCACTTACCTTACGGGGCTTCTCCTTACAAGAATGTACCACACAGGCAGCTCATTTTATTGCTTCCTGTATTTCCTATTCGCAGTCGCTTTCGGATGATACTTTGCAGGGTGTTATTTTTGAACCGCTTCTTTCTGACTTAGTGACACTTTAATCTCAAGAAAGAGAGTCTAAGTAACTGCCTATCAGATTTGCCATCTGGACATATTCTGCGGATGTTCCACCTGCTGTATAGTTGGCACAACTGTCCACATACTGGTCAGCCGCAGCATTTGCTCCGATGTATATGCTTTTATCAGCAACTTTTCCTGCAACGGAATTTTCTCCCTGGAACAGGTCTTTTAATTCCTTCTTATCTGCATTTTTCAGAGTTACCTCATCTATTACAAGTTTTCCATTACTGTCTACGGTAATGCCGACCTTCTGTAACGCTTCACTCTGACCGGAAATAATGCTTTTTAATTCCTTGCTGTAATTTGCAGATTTGTCTGTATCAAGGTCTGACAGGCTTTCTAAGAGACTGTTATAATCTCCGGTAAAACGCTCTATCAGTGAAATCAAATCGGAATAATCTCCGCTTTCTTCTGCCTTGGCAAAAATGGAATCCTCTCCTGTTTCACTTAATACTGCTGCACTTGCTTTGAGTGAGGATGCAGACTTCTTGACACTGTCATATTCTTCACTCTTTTTCCCGGTTATTTTGCTGCTCTTCTCTGTCTCACTGCTCTTTTTTAACAAGTCCACCACTTTTGTATCATTGTCTGTGTCCGTATTCAGCGAACTCATCAAAAGGCTGTTATTTCCTGTTACACGAATCATATTTCTCCTCCTAATTTTAAGACAAAATTGCCTCTATCCATCTTATACCTGATATATCGTTCTTTTTTCCGAAAAACTTAACCTTTAAGCTAATCCTTTCTTGCCGCTTTTAACATGGCAATCTCTCTGGCATATCCTTCTAAATCATTCGGTGTTTCAAGGTAAAATGGCAGTTTTTTCAATGCCGGATGGTTGATTATCCGCACAATGGCATCCATGGTCAGATTGCCTGCACCCAGACATTCATGACGGTCTTTATGGCTGCCCAGTACATTTTTCGAATCATTCAAATGAATGGCACACAGCTTATCCAGTCCGATAATGCGGTCAAATTCTTCTAATACTTCCTCTAAATGTCCGCTGATATCATAGCCGCCATCAAAAACATGGCAGGTATCCAGACAGACTCCCATTTTCTCCGGATATTTTACCCTGCTTAAAATCTCCTGCAGTTCTTCAAAGTTTCTTCCTACTTCTGTTCCTTTTCCAGCCATGGTCTCAAGCAGCACTGTTGTTTTCTGCTCCTGCCACATGATTTCATTTAAGACTCCTGCAATCTTTTCAATTCCAACTTCCGCTCCCTGCTGCACATGGCTGCCAGGATGAAAATTATATTTGCAGTCCGGTATCTCCTCTAAACGCCGCAAATCATCCGCCATGGTTTCTCTGGCAAACTCCTGTACCCGCTCATCTTTGCCGCAGGCATTTATTGTATAGGGTGCATGGGCAAGAATCTGCCCGATGCCATGCTCCGCAGCATACTGCTGATATGCAGCTATATCTTTCACATCTAAATCCTTTGCTTTGCCGCCTCTTGGATTTCTGGTAAAAAACTGAAATGTATTGGCTCCGATTTCCTCTGCCTGCTTTGCCATAGCGAGGAAGCCTTTTGATGATGATAAATGGCAACCGATTCGAAACATATTTTTCTCCTTTTTCCTTTTCCTACGTTCACTTAATGTTACGTCATAATAACTATTCTATCTTTTTCATCCGTGTCAGCCCGTCCATTGAAGTCAGATGCGATACAACGTCTGCAAGTAGCACTATGAATTTTGTTATGCTTATTGGCTTTTCCGGCAACCGGTGCATATTCGCATCCATGCTCAGATGCACCTCGCTGGCACATCCCTGTGCCAGCGTTTCCAGACTTTCTCCAAAATTCCAAGTGCCACTAACAGACTTTTGTTATGCATCTTCCTTTAACAGACCGGCTGGCACGGGTTCCAAAAATTATAATCCTTATAATGACTCTAAAAATTCTAATTATCTTGTGGTTCGGTGATTGGGAAATGGGAAAATGGATTTCTAAATATTGGAATAGAAAGAGAATTTTGTTTTTCTCTTTGAAATGCCAGTAGTTCTTAGACACAGGTTTTTCTTGATGGGGAAACTGTCTTTCCGTTGCTTTGACCAAAAGCACTGCATCGTCCGTCGGAGACGGATGCCAGATGATGCTTGGAAGGGGCACTAAGAATTTCGGCATGATTATATATATATTGTCCGGCAACCGGTGCATATTCGCATCCATGCTCAAATGCACCTCGCTGGCACGTCCCTGTGCCAGCGTTGCCTATTACCAGACGAAATTCCAAGTGCCCCTAGCAAGCATCATAAGGTATCCGCGTTCCGGCGAACAATACAGTGTTTTTTGTCAAACATTGGAAAGACTGTTCTTATCGGCAAAAGAAAAACTTGTGTCTTAGAACTACGGCATTTTAAAGTAAATCAAATTCTCTTTCTATTCCAAGGATTTATTGATGTCTTTTCCCCTCTCCCAATCACCGGACACTTGTTATTTCATTATAACCGTTATAAAATAAAAAAGTAACCCCAAACCAGTAATCCCGCTCTCGCAATTTAATAGGACACATACAAAAAGGTACATTTTATGAAAATCGGAATTTTATCAGATACACATGGTGTATTAAAGGATACATTTTTAGACGAGCTGCAAAGCTGTGATTATCTTCTGCACGCAGGAGATATTGGAAGTCTCAAATGTTATGAGACTTTAAAAGATCTGCATGTTCCACTTTATATCATCAAGGGGAACTGTGACAAAGGCGAATGGACGAAATATCTGCCGGAGACTCTGGCAGCACCCATTGGTGGGAAGATTTTCTATCTCGTCCATAAGAAAAGCGATTTGCCTTATCCACAACCGGAAGCAGATTTTATTATTACCGGGCATACCCACCATTATGAAGTAAGTAAAAGAGGAACCACTACTTTCATCAATCCGGGCAGTGCCGGTCGAAGCCGCAGTGGTTCCTCCTGTACTATCGCTATTCTGACTTTGGATGGGAACGAATTTTCGGTTTTGCCCATTTATGCAGAATAGTATTTGACTCTTCCAGTTACTTTCCAGCACCGGTTGAAAATATTGCTGATACAGCAGCCTGGTATTCTATCAGGCTGTTTGCTTTCTTTATCTTCTTCAACGGTTTTTCAATTCCGGTAAACTGTGTGCCAAGATAAAACCACAATTCTTTCATTTTAAAGAGGACATTTTTCTCCCCGGACATTTCTTTCTGATAGCCGGCAACCAGCTTATTGTGAAATGCATAAAGCCGCTTTAATTCAGCAACCCTATCTATTGTGCTGCCGGAACGAATCTTTTCTATGAGTGCCGGGTCTCTTATAACACCACGCCCTAACATAATGGCATCTATCGTTGGAAAACGTTCTATAAACCACTCATAATCTTCCACTGTAAAAATATCTCCATTGTAAACCAGCGGATTACTGCTGTACTCCAGCGCATACTCTACCATCGTCCAATCCGGCTTATTTTTATAATAATCTTCTCTGACGCGGGGATGTAAAATCAGCTCCTTTATCGGGAAACGATTGTATATTTTTAAAATGCCTTCAAATTCATCCGGATATTCCATGCCAAGTCTTGTCTTAATGGAAATCTCTGCATCCGTCTTTTCAAACATTTCATCCAGGAAATGAAGCAAGGCTCTTTCATCATCTAAAAGTCCGGCACCTCTTCCCTTCGATACTACCGTTCCGGAAGGGCATCCGGCGTTGATATTAATTTCCTGATAGCCAAACGCTTTCAGTTCTTCTGCGATTGCTGCCACATCTTCTCCGCTCTTTGACAGCACCTGTGGCACGGTATACATTCCGGCATTATGTTCCGGGATTAAATCATTTCTTTCTCTGGCATTGAAGCTCCGCTTCGTATGCGGTGCTAAAAATGGTGTAAAATATTTGTCGGCATCTTCATAGCATGCATGGTAAGCCTGCCGGTATACATATCCTGTAATTCCCTCTAAGGGAGCTAAATATAGTTTCATGGGTACATCCTGTTTTTTATTTCATTTCTCAATTCTGTTTTCAAATTCTGCTTTTTATCTTACCCTTCGATTTCAAGCATGCTTGTACAATGTGGACAGCGTGTTGCTTCCAGTGGAATTTTACTCTTGCAGAATGGACAGGTCTTCTCTGTCGGTGCAGCAGGCTCTTCTTTTCCATGGAACAGGCGGTTCATCACTTTTACAATCAGAAATACCATGATGATAAAGTTCAGCACTCCGGATAAGAACATTCCAAAGTTCACGGCTGCAGTTCCGGACGCCTGTGCCTGTGCTAATGTATCATAATGCTTTCCATCCAGTACAATAAACCAGTTACTGAAATCCAGTCTTCCAACTACAAGACTAAGAATCGGCATAATTACATTGTCTACCAGCGAGCTTACCAGTTAATTAAAAGCACCACCGATAATCACACCGACTGCAAGGTCTAACATATTTCCTCTTACTGCAGACTTCTTAAACTCTTTCCACATCTTCATTCTCCTTTGTTCCTGGCACACTATTTAGCAGTTCTTCCTTCTGCCTTCTGACATTCCATAATTTACAAAATGTGCCAATACAGCTACATCATCATCCCCAAAAGCTGCCTTTATATCACCATTGTTAGTAATATAATAATTATAATCAAAAACCGCACTATAGTCTACCCCATTATATACAGTTACAGCTCCCTGTAATGTCTTACATCCGGTTCCTGCTCTACCCTCTTTCTTACCACTTGCAATATAATGCATATAGTAAGATTTCAAGTCATTTCATCTTTCTGCGTTACATTTGGCATATGGAATGTTCCCAGCATCTGGCAGTCACTCTTAATATCCACAGTACCTGTTCCATTACTGTTTAATGTTGTGGTTCCCTCCGGAAGTATCAACTGCGCACTATTTTCTCCACCATCAATCGTAATGGATTTTACCTTCGGCCAGCTTGTTCTTGCTACTACATGCTGTCCTTTTAAATTCACAGAATATTTTGCAGTTGAATCTGTCATTGCATTAAATGCTTCATCCATTGTGGCATAAGACTGTACTTTGGTTCCATTCTTATAAAGTATTGCACTTGCATCAGCTACAGATACCGATTTTACATTTCCAAATATCAGAAATGTAAAACATACTGCCAGAAACATGCACAACCGTAATGTTGTTTTTTCTAATTGTGTCTTTCATCTTCATTCTCCTCTCGTTTTTCTTTAATAATATTCTGCTGTTTTATCCTTCACAGCATCCCTGTTTTCCAGTGCCTTCTCTACCGTCCGGTAATAAACAATATTTTTACGGCCGGTATTATTTCTGTCTGTTCCCAAATAAGTATCTTCTGCTACGAGACTCGCTCTTGAGGCATCAAAGGAATAGGATTCCAATGCGGTGTCTCCACTTCCCATAATATCTCCCAACAGAAGCTGCCGCTCCGGGATATAAGATAAATAATATCCAAACTCCATATAACCAGATATCAATGCTCCATTGCTGCTATTTTCATTAATGGCATTGTCCACCGGCTGGACGGTCTCTGTCGTTCTGTCATAGTAATAAATCTTCACTTCATACAGATATTCATTGGTACAGCTTGCTCCATCTGTAGAATATGTTATGCTATTGCTTTCTGCCGTAAATACATCCGGCTGTTCAATAAGAAGTGGAATATCATAGTTTGCAACATCTATCACTGCATAGCCATTATCAACAGAATTCTGACTCTCTGCAAATGCAAGATAAGCATCCTGCCAGATTTTGTCCTCATCAACTTCTGTCTCAGTTTCCGTTTCAGTTTCCGTTTCAGTCTCGGTTTCTACCTCTACAACTGGTTCTTCTTTTCTTTCTTCTATGGTATCTGCAGCCTCCGGTTTCTCCGGCTGTCTGCTGGCAAGACTTACCACTGCTGTTGTTACACCGGCTGTAACCACAATTCCTGCAATCACTCCGGCAATAATTTTTCCTGCTGCAACGGATGAAGTCTTAGCTGCTGCCGATGCTGCAGTGCCCATTCCTGCACCACTTCCGACACCGGTTCCACTTCCCGCTCCTGCACCGCTTCCAACACTTGCGCCATTTCCAACTCCAGTGCCGTGAAAGGTAGCTATGCCTGCTGTCTGCAGAATATTCCGCAATGGAATCTGAAATACACCAGCTGAATAGGTATCCCGAAGCAGGAAGTATAAGAAGAATGGGAATGGTGTAATACCATAAAGTTTGGTTCCTTTTCTTTCTAATTCCAATACCTTTTCTTCGATATTCTTACGTCCGTATTTTAACCGGCTCTTTACGGTATTTTCCGAAACACCGGTTACTTCTGCAATGTTCTTTACCGACATCTGCTCAATATAGAACATCATCACTCACATTCTCTGCTCGTCTGATAAACCGGCTATCATTTCCTGCACCAGACGGCTGGTTTCTTCTCTGTCCATTGCCAGCTCCGGTCTGTTTTCCACCCGTTCATCCACAAGAAGTTCTTCCATGCTGACTTCTTCGGAATCCTCTGTCTGCATCTGTGAAAACAGCACTGCCTTCTTTTTCCGCAATTCATCTAATGCCTTACTTGCTACAATTCTCGAAAACCATCCCGGAAATTTATCCGGTTCCTGAAGCTGGTCCAGATTCTGAAATGCCTTGATATATGCATCCTGCAATACATCTGCAGCCTCTTCCTCCTGTTTCATATATTTTAAAGCTACATAATAGCTCTTCTGGTATGTCTGCTGATACAGGAAATTATATCCTTCTTCCCGACCTTCCAATGCAAGACCTACCGCATCTTTCCATGTCATATAAATTACTCCTCTTTCGTTCATTTTCGTCTTAATCCTTTCATTATATTGTAGAACAGCCTTCTTACCTTTTGCAATGTGAACTTCTGATTTTTGATATCCTCCTTTGCCATCGTTATAAAAGTTTCCATCTCATGCATTGCTCTTCCTCCTTTCACTTATCAGACGGAATAAAAATACATGAGGTTTTAAAAATTCCAAAAAAATTTTATTTTTTTCAAATTTGTTGACCAAATGGCTGAACATTGGATTTTGTCATTGAAATAAGACTATAAGAGTGCTAAACTTTTGAATTGCGTGTTTAGTGGGGGAAGGTGAAGTTTTCGCTGTATTCTGGAATATCTGCGCAGATATCCTGACAAAACAGAAATTTCATCTTCCACCATAAACAAAGAAACAAATGAGGAGATTTTATTATGAACGAACTACGTCCAAAGCTCTTTGATGTCATAAAGGGCTACACGAAAGAGCAGCTGATGAAGGATATCATTTCCGGTATCATTGTTGCCATCATCGCTCTGCCACTATCGATTGCCCTTGCGATTGCATCCGGTGTTGGTCCGGAACAGGGGCTTTATACTGCAATTATCGCAGGATTTTTTATTTCATTCTTTGGTGGAAGCCGTGTACAAATTGGCGGTCCGACTGCCGCTTTCGTTGTTATCATCTATGGCATCGTTGCAGAGTATGGAACCGACGGTCTGATTGTTGCTACCATTCTTGCCGGTATTATCTTAGTGATTATGGGAATCTGCCGTTTTGGCTCCCTGATTAAATACATTCCCTATACCATTACCACCGGATTTACCTGTGGAATCGCAGTTACTTTATTTGTAGGACAGTTAAAGGATTTCTTCGGTATGGATATTGCCTCTGTTCCTTCTGAATTCTTAGATAAAGTAATTGTATATGCCAAAAATATCCGATCCATCAACCTGACTGCAACCCTGATTGGCATTGCGGCTGTTGTAATTATGCTGCTCTGGCCGAAGGTTACCGATAAGATTCCGGGGTCTCTGATTGCGATTATCGTAACAACAGCAGTGGTTTATTTTGCCAAGCTTCCGGTCAATACCATCGGAAGTGTTTACGGGGAATTAAATTCTGCATTTCCAGGTTTTCATGTCCCATCCCTTTCCATGAAGCTGGTACAGGAAATGTTGTCCCCGGCATTTACCATTGCAATCTTAGCTGGAATTGAGTCCTTACTGTCTGCTGTTGTTTCCGATGGTATGATTGGCGATACCCATAAATCCAATGCTGAGTTAGTGGGACAGGGGCTTGGAAATATTTTCTCCGGTCTCTTCGGCGGAATTCCTGCCACCGGAGCCATTGCCAGAACTGCTGCCAATGTCCGAAACGGTGGACGTACTCCGATTGCCGGAATCACCCACTGCATCACTTTAACCATTATTCTTCTGGTGTTGATGCCGCTGGCTGCACTGATTCCTATGACAACACTGGCTGCCGTACTTTTAGTAGTTGCCGCTAACATGGCAGACTGGTCCTCTTTCTTCCGCCTTTGTAAGATGGCACCTAAGAGTGACATCATCGTTCTGGTTGCAACCTTTTTCTTAACGGTATTTTTCGACCTTGTGGTTGCCATCGAAATCGGTGTTGTATTAGCAGCTCTGCTCTTTATGAAACGTATGGCAGAAACAGCTGATATCAAAGCATGGAAATACACAGATTCTCCTGACATTACACCGGGTGAAGCGGAAAAACTGCGTGACATCCCGCATTCCATCAGTGTTTTTGAAATCTGCGGTCCGATGTTTTTCGCCGCAGCAGACCAGATTCTTAATATCAACAGTAACCATCATACGAAGGTTGTTGTCATCCGTATGCGTAGCGTTCCTGCCATTGATGCCAGCGCAATGCGTTCTCTCCATGAGCTTGCCAACCGTGCAAAACGCAAAAATATCACGCTGGTATTCTCCCATGTCAATGAGCAGCCAATGCGCGTGATGGAAAAAGATGGTTTTATTGGATTAGTTGGAAAAGAAAATTTCCATCACAATATTGTGGATGCACTGGATTATGCAGAAGCACTGGTAAAATAAAATTAATATAAAAGTGTGCACTCTACCAACTGCATTTAACAGATTTTCACAGTTTCTGTTAAAATTCGTGGTAAAATGCACACTTTATTTTTAATAATGCAATCGCATATGCTTCCTGCAATTACACTCTTTTTCCATTTTTATAACAATCCCTGAATCAAAATAAACAGAATCAGTATCGGAAGGATAAACTGGAAATATGGCTTTAATCTTCTTGCAATCTTAATGCCTTTTCCGGTATTTGCCTCCTCTAAGTAGTTGTCAAATCCCCAGCCCCACTTCGTCACACAGAACAGCAGGTAAACAAGAGAACCGATTGGCAGCAGCAGGTTACTTACAATAAAATCCTCGCTGTCCAGCACATCCCTTCCGCCAATCAGGTGGAGATTGCTCCACACATTGTATCCTAAAACACATGGCAGACTGGCAATAAGAATAATGATTCCATTTACCAGTGCCGCTTTGTTGCGGTTCCAGCCAAACATATCCATGCAGAAGGACATGATATTTTCAAATACGGCAATTACCGTAGAAAAGCTTGCAAATGTCATGAACAGGAAGAACAGTGCGCCCCAGATTCTGCCGCCACCCATATTTACAAAGACATTTGGCAGTGTCACAAAGATAAGGCTTGGTCCTACGCCTACTTCCACGCCATAGCTGAAGCATGCCGGAAAAATAATCAATCCTGCCATAATCGCCACAAAGGTATCCAGTGCACAGATACGTACTCCTTCTCCTGCCAGCGTATGGTCTTTTCCCATATAGCTTCCGAAAATCTCCATTGCTGCCACGCCAAGGCTCAAAGTAAAGAATGCCTGATTCATGGCAGAGGTTATTACATTTTTCAAACCGACTTCCCGGACACTGTCCATATTTGGCACCAGATAGAACTTTAATCCCTCGCCGGCTCCGGAAAGTGTCAGGCTATGTACTGCAAGGACAATAATCAGTATCAGCAGTGCACTCATCATAACTTTACTGATTTTTTCCAATCCGTTCTGCAAGCCGCGGCTGCATACAAAGAATCCAACCACAACAGTCAGTATCATCCAGAATGCCATCTGTTTGGGATCTGCTAAAAGATTGCTGAACACAGCTCCGGTCTGCTCGGCATCCATTCTTGGGGTAAATTCACCTTTTACAAACTTATAGAAATAAGTTACCATCCAGCCGGAAACCGTTGTATAATACATCATCAGCATATAACAACCGAAAATTGCCACCCAGCCATGAATATGCCATTTACTATTTGGCTTCTCCAATGCCTTATATCCTAAAACTGCACTTTTTCTGCTGGCTCTTCCGACTGCTAATTCCATTGTCAGTACCGGAAGCCCCATTGCAATCAGGAATATCAGATAAAACAGTACAAAAATTCCTCCGCCATTCTGTCCTGCCACATACGGAAATCTCCACACATTTCCAATTCCGATTGCGCATCCTGCGCTTACTAGTATAAATCCCATACGGGACTTAAATGATTCACGACCCATAACTATAAATTTCTCCTTTTGTAGTTTTCTCCCTAGTATAACATGGAATCACCGGTTTTGATAACTACTTCTTTTTTACTATTTCTCTTCTTCAAAAAAAATAATTCCCGCTGCTGGATTTTGATTACTGTCTCTTTCGGTCTTTTTCTCTTTCCCATACTCCGACAGTGGCTTCAATGCCTGTCCCCCCATAAGATACAGCATTCCGATATTAAATATCGTCATCAGTCCGATTCCCACATCGCCTAAATCCCATACGAAAGTATAGGTTGCAATTCCGCCGATAAAAAGCATAATCAGTGCAACGATTTTATAAAGGGTCTGCCAGATCCATTTATCTCCAAATAAATATGCCACATTGCTTCTGGCATAAAACAATATTCCAAGAAATGTGGAAAAGCTGAACAGAAATAAGGTCAGTGCAATAAAGATAACTCCGAATCTGCCCAGATGATACTGCATGGCAGACTGCAGCAAATCCATACCAGCTTTTCCTGCAATTATCTTTTCCGGTGCAATAAGCATAATCATAGCGGTACAACTGCAAATGATAATCGTATCGATAAATACGCCCAATGCCTGTGTCAGTCCCGCACGTACCGGATTATCGCATTCCGCTGCTGCCGCTGCACAAGGTGCAGAACCGGAACCTGCTTCATTAGAAAACAGTCCTCTCTTAACTCCATTCATAAGCACTGCTCCAAATCCACCGGATACTACCTGCCGGATACCAAATGCCTCTTCAAAAATCCTGCCAAATACGCCCGGAATACTGTGGAAATTTACGATAATAATAAATAATGTAATAAAGAAATAACACACTGCCATAATCGGTACTATCATATCCAGTACTTTTACAGTTGCATTTTTCCGCAATACAATCACTGCCGCAACTGCCACCAGCACAATTGTTGTATACAAGGGTGGAATATGAAATGCATTTTCAAAAGAAGATGCCACTGAATTACTGATTACCTGGCTGATTCCACACCAGCAAATCAGACCGGATATGGCAAATAACACTGCCACCAGCACATGTTTTTTCTTCTTTCCTGACTTTTCTTCAAAAAAATGATGGATATAATATGCCGGACCACCGCGGTAACCGCCATACAGCGGATCTTTTTCCTTATGCAGCTGTGCCAGTGTTGCTTCAATAAACGCTGTAGCAGAACCAATCAGCGCTGTAATCCACATCCAGAATACCGCTCCGGCTCCACCTGCCGACACTGCTGCAACTACACCTACCAGATTTCCCATTCCCACACGGGTTGCCGTGGACACAATCAGCGTCTGAAAAGTTGACAGACTGTCTTTATGCTCCTTCTTTGCTACCAGTGCCCGCACCATATCCGGGAACAGTCTTATCTGTAAAAACTTTGTCCGAATCGTAAAATAAATTCCTGTTGGAATCAACAGAATAATCAGCAGTGAAATGCCAAGACTTCCTCCCCCCGGAAGCGGAATTTTAATCCAGTCTCCCCATAAAAATGAATACACTTTTTCAATAATTGAAACTACCATTATAAAATACCTTTCTCTCTCCGTAATAACCCTATTGTGGTATTTTAACATTTAATTTCACATTTGGCTATCATAATATGACAACTCTTTTTCTATCCAGGTCATAATCACATCCACCAAGTATTCCTTCTGCACCTGGCTCAGTTCTTTTCCCGGCTGTATCTTGTGCCACTTTCGAATGCACTCCCGGCAGCAGCCATATCGGTAATACATATATAATCATCCATATCAGCTTCTGCTATGGTAATCGGTATATTTTGTACTTTGATAATTCTATTCTTCGGCATTTTTAACTTCCTTCTCCTGCATCAATTTCTCATATTTTAACTGATAATCGATTAATCTTGGAATATATTCCGGTGGAGTCCGTCTTGCAGCCTCCCAATCCTCAAGAGTACGAACAGGAATGCGTGTTTTTACAACCAGACTGTTTTCGTTGCAATCTTCTCCCGAAACCGCACATCATAGTCTACCACCAGCATAGTTACAATTGTATCAAGCATCCCCTTGTATTCAATTAATGAAGATTTCATTATCAGATTCTTCTCTTCTTCCAGTGCCATCCTACGCAGTGCCTTATCAATATCCCGTTCCAGAAAAAGCAACCGCATACCCAGTCACTATTTTTTCTTTACATTTTTTCTTCAGCAACAGCAGTGTTCTCACTTTGGCGTCCCGCTTCGATGATAGAGTTGAACGCAGCCGCCTAATCAAATTTCACCTTCTCTGCCAGTATTCATAAGTCGGACTTTTTTAATTTGCTCATCTTTTTCGTATTTCTCAACACTCATTATCTAAGTTCAAGGGAACTGGAAATATAAAAATGGAAGTCTTGCTCCTTGCAATATTCTTTTATTTTTTGAATCAGTTTTTGATTAGTTGTATATTCCAACAGATACACTTCCACCCCATCCGCCTTGCACGCTTCCACATATTTGCTGAAATATTCCCTCGCCTCGCTCGTTTGCTCATGGAATGTTCCGCTATCAAAATCAATACTGCTCCATACTGATTCCTGATTTACACCTGTCATAATCTGATCAATCGCCCCATAGCGTTCCCTATATTCCGCCACATAAGTATCTCCACCGTTGATGATGACCGCTTTTCCAAACGTCATCATGTTTTGTAGAATCGCTGTAATGCCTTCAAAAATACTCTCGTGCGGATCGTAATCATATACATCACAATTATCTATAAAGAATCCGTCAACACCTTTTTCATATAGTTCCTGAGAAAGCTGTCCTATAAACTTCTGCCAGTCTGGGTTTGCTACATCTACCCATTCTTCATCCTCCCAGTGCTCATACTCACCGATTGCCAGTTCCGCATAGGTTGTATAGTACTCCCTGAAGTTTTCAATCGACCCAATATTTAGATATGTATATACGACTGTTCCATTTTGATGGAGCAATTCAATATCCCTTTTTGTAAAATACTGTGCATCAATTACAATCGTTTCATACATTTTAAATCGTTCCAAAGATGAAGCGTCCGCATTTAAAAACACCCCATAATCGTTTTTCTCAAATTCCTTTGCCTGATTGGCTTTCAGAAAAAAACATCCACCAATAAACATTAGAACAAATAATACAGCCAAGGCTACTGGTTGTTTGATCCTCTTCCCGCACAATGCCTCACACACCCTTTCAGTGATTCTCGTTTTTTCCTCATAACTATCACATTTTACACATTGATGATTATGTTTTCCCAGATTTGTTGCTCAATTTGCATTCAAATTATACCATAAGACTTGTGAACAGTTCTACCGTCATTTTGGAATATATGAGAAAAGTCCGAACAGTTTTCTGCCCGGACTTTCTCGCTCAATCATAAATCAATTCCGCTTTCACAATCTCCTCTGCCTGCGCCTTGCAAACGTTCATCTGCCGCACCCATTCCATTTGGTTTTCGGCTTTCAGTTGCTCGGTCACGCCGTTTTGCTCTGCTAGTGACCGCACGATCAGCTCCATGCGGTTTCGTGCCGCTTCGTCAATCTCGGCGCGATGCTCAAAGAGCTTGTCGAATAGCACCAGCTCATTGAACAGTATCGGGCGGTGCATTTCCAGATACGCCTTGCGGAGTCTGCCGTAGTGTCCGAGGGGCTTGGTCTTGCGGATAACAATGTTCGAGATAAGATAATCACCGTTCTGTGTGTAAGTGATATTCATGCTGTTTGTACTCCTTTCATCGGCTCTCTCTGTGGTAAACTGCTGACAGGGACGAACACTCCCTTTGCAATGTTCTCTGCACGAATGGCGGCTTTCTTAGCTTCGATTTCTTTGCGGAAAGGGGTAAAATCATCGTCCCCTCTGGCGCTGTCCACGCCGTCATTGATGGCGATAAGGCGAACGCCACGCTGACGCAGGATTTCCATAATCTGACCGACTTTCAGATAGTCACGCAGGAAATAAAATCTGCTTCCCTTTCCCGGTCTTTTCCATATCTCCGGTCAACCGCTAACGTATATCGCGCCATTGTGGTTTTATTATCATCCTGCAAATATTTAATCTCCGGTGCTTTTGTAAGCCGTCCCATTAAAATCACTTTGTTCATCTCATCTTCCTCCTTTTTTGTTCTGATTTACTTGCTCCATATGAATCAGGCCTGGATTCAATTGAGAGCACAAAAACAATTTATTACCATTGCATCAGACTTTCTTTTTTACGCCCTCATATAACGAAACGCTCAGAGGGTAAAATACAGTGGGTAAATGCAAAAAAATAGCTATAAGACTCCATTTTTTGAAATCTTATAGCTTTGCTATTAATGATATTAAGTTGTTATTCAATATTTGGATTACCAACGGATTGTCAGATTGTTGTTAAATTTCTTACATCTTTCCACCATAAACAGGGAAAACTCCACTGTCACCATAGCTCTTAATTTTCTTAAAATTCTTTAACAGTTCCATGTCTTCAGCACTAATTTCAAAATCCAGTTGGGCATTACTCTTCATATGTTCAGGATTACCTGTTTTTGGCAGAGAAATTGCACCAAGCTGAAGCGTATATCTAATGCAGAGCTGTGGAACAGTCACACCATACTTCTTTGCAATCGTAGTTATCTCCGGTTGATTTAATATTTCACCATGCGCAATTGGCGAGTATGCTTCTACAGCAATATTATTCTTCTGGCAATATTCTACTAACTCTATCGGCGTATTACTGATATGGAGAAGAATCTGATTTACCATTGGCTTAATCTTTGCTGTTTCAAGAAGACTTGCAATATCTTCAATCAGAAAATTGGAAATTCCGATTGCCTTAAGTTTTCCTGCCTTATAAGCATCCTCAAGAGCTTTCCATGCTGCTCGATTTCCCTCTACATATCTGTCTTCGCACTGATTAACCTTTGCCCACGGCTGCGGACTGTGAATAATCATCATATCAAGATAATCCAGTCCCATCTTTTCAAGCGTCTCATTGATTCCTGCCATCGCTTCTTCGTATGTCTTATGCTCTGCGGCAACCTTTGATACAACAAACAACTCCTCACGTGGAATACCACAGGTTCTTACTCCTTCACCAACGCCACGCTCATTGCCATATGCCTGTGCAGTATCAATATGTCTATATCCAATCTCTACCGCTGCTTTTACAGCGTCAGCAACCTTATCATCATCAATAAACCAGGTTCCAAGACCAAGCTGTGGAATTTTTACTCCATTATTCAATACAATATTTCTATCAAACATTTCATTCACCTTCCTATTGTAATTTCCCATATTCTTCATCACTTACCGGTTCAAGCCATTCATTAGAACCATTTTCGCCCGGAACCTCTATTGCAAGATGGCTAAACCATTCATCTGGTGCGGCGCCATGCCAGTGTTTCACTTCTGCCGGAATATTGATACAGTCGCCTGGCTTCATTTCTACAGCTTCTTTGCCTTCTTCTTGATAATATCCTCTTCCGGCAACGCATACCAGAATCTGTCCACCCCCACTTTTTGCATGATGAATATGCCAGTTATTTCTGCATCCAGGTTCGAATGTCACATTGAAAATTCCAACCTGAGAAGTAGAAATCGGTGCAAGAAAACTTCTGCCGGAAAAATACTGTGCAAAACCATCATTTGGTGCACCGATTGGAAATACCATCTCTTTTGCATGCGCACGCATCCCTTCCTCTTCGTATGGCAAATCTCCTTCGCCTGCTTCCCACACTTCCTTTGCAAGATTGAAAACAGCCCATGCTTTTGGCCAACCTGCATAGAATGCGGCATGTGTGATCACTGCAGCAATCTCTTTTTGTGTCACACCATGATTTTTTGCATTTTGAAGATGATATTTTAAAGAAGAATCTGTAATTCCGGAAGCCATCAGAGCAACCACTGTGATGATACTTCTTGTTTTTACGTCGATATCCTGGTTATTCCAATTTTCGCCGAAAAGTACATCATCGTTAAAATGTGCAAATTCCGGTGCAAATTCGCCAAGTGCATTTCTTCCTGCTGTCTGTATTATTTTTCCCATTTTCTGTATACCTCCATAATACTGTTGTTTATAAAGAGTTTACCCATTCATTGATTTCCTGTTTTGTTCCACGATTTAACAGTCTGCCTTCTGTAATAACTGCATCTGGTGCAGATGACTGCAATTCTTTCACAGTGTTCCCGAATCCACATCCTCCGGATGTTGCAAAAAGCACGATCTTTTTACCGCTGAAATCATAAGCTTCTAAAAATGTATTGATGATTGTCGGTGCCACATACCACCAGATTGGGAAACCTAAAAAGATCTCATCATAAGAACTCATATCCATCTCTTTTTTCATAATCGCCGGTCTATATTTTTTATCACTCATTTCCACACTGCTTCTGGATTTTTTATTCATCCAGTCAAGATCAGGCTTTGTATATGGAACTTTCGGCTCAATCTCAAACAAATCCGCTTTTACTTCCTCTGCAATCATCTCTGCTACTTTTTTTGTTGTTCCGCTTGCACTGAAAAATGCCACTAATTTTTTACTCATAATAAAAAGCCCCTTTCTATACGTATTTTTCACAAAAAAAATAGATGTATAAGATTTACATTCATCTTACACATCTATTTTAAGCTCTATCGCTTCATTATGTCTAATGCTTATATTGAATTTTGTTTTATGCCTGAAAAGCATTAATCTCCTCGATCATTTTACGGACTGCCAAAAAATATGGGATGTTCCGTCTCCAGGCAATCACCGTACTGGTCGTGATTTCAGGAGAAATTCTTCGCTGTACAAGAATATCCTCTCGCCAATACTTTGCAGCACCCTCAATTGAAATTGGATACCCCAGTCCATTTGCCGCCATAACTCCGGCATTCGTTCCAAGATTACTCGTAAAAGCAATCTGTAATTTTGAAAAGTCTTTCCCAAACCAGTTGGCAAGTTCACTTTGAACGTTCATTCTTTCCGGCAGGATCAATGGCTTTCCAATAAGATCTTCTTTTTTTATAAACTCTTTTTCTGCCAGCGGATCATCCGGCCGCATTCCGACACACCAGTGATCGCAATCTGTGATCCGGATATAATCCAGCCCTTCGGTGTCCACCGGCTCCATGAATAATGCAATATCTACAAGTCCTTTGTTCATCATCTCATACACTGCATCTGCTGTTGCAGTATGTAATACAATCTGAACCAGCGGATATTTTTCTTTATACGTTTTACATATCTTCGCCAATGTCTCCACTGCCGCAAATTCACCGCATCCAATGGTTATAGTTCCCTCTACAACCTCTTCTTTTCCTTTCAGTTCCTCAAGCGTCCTTTCCTCAAGATTGAGAATCTCCAGGGCACGCCTTTTTAATAGAATTCCCTCATCAGTAAGAGAAATTTTCTTTCCATTTCGAATAAACAATATTATTCCCAGATCCTCTTCAAATGCCGCCATTTGTCTGGAAAGCGTTGGCTGGGTAATATGCAATTGTTCTGCTGCTTTTGTAAAGCTCTGTTCTTTTGCTACTGTTAAAAAATAGCGCAATAATCTTAATTCCATATCTTTATATTCCTGCACTTTTTTGTTGTATTCATTCTATTCAGAATATAACGACGTACTTTTGGATCAATCTGCCATCCCCAGTCGCTTAGATTGACTGTTCCTTAAGGGTCTATATCATTTACAACAAATATTATAAGGCTTTCTATATTTTTACAGTTTCATAGCACTGCGAATGCAGTTCTCAATAAATTTTTCTCCCAAATCTGTATTCAGGCTGACTCCCAGGGAGTTTACAAACAATCCCACCAGAAATATTAAATATCGTTTTAGTGTCTCCATTTTTTTATTTCCTCCTCATTTCATATCTTTTATCGCCGGATCATTTCATATCTGCGAGATTTCGATAGATCCGGCAAAAAATATCCATAAACTGCTTCTGCTCTTCTTCGGAAATACCATTTAATGCAGTTTTTTCTATTTTCTTAAAAGCCTCCTCCACAAGCTTCTGATTTTTTTTCCCGGATTCTGTCATAAAAATATGAAAAGTACGACGGTTTCCATTGATCATTTTTCTTTCGATCAGGTCTTTTTCTTCCATACGGTTCAAAATGGACGTTAAAGATCCTGCCTCGATGAGGCATCCTGCTGCAATCTCTTTCTGACTGGCACCATCGTGTTCTTTCAGGTAATCCAATACTTTGGGCTGTCCCAAGGTAAGACCTGTATCTTTCAGCTGTTCCATTAGTTTTTTCTGGACAATCATATGGTTTATCATAGACAAGTAGTGAAAGGAAGCATCCATTTATTATTTATCTCCTTCTTTTATCATATGAATAGTTATAATTCAAACATTTAGAATTATAACTATATTTGTGGTGTATGTCAATAATTTTTTTCTTTTTAATTCTACCAGCAGACAGCATCTCTTCAGAAATTGGCCATTCATCATAACCTTTGGATCCACTCTTTATATGCTTCCATATCAAGCGGATCTACTTTCGGGTTATTTTTCAACTGCCTATGCCTTCCAGGCATTGATTTTACTGCCTTTTTGGCGAAGCATTCAAAGAGTGCCGTGGCATACCATCAATTTTACTAAATCAATTTAAAATACCTCAACGCATCCTTAATATACTCCACCTTCTCCTGTGGACACTGTTTCACCTCTGGGTTCTCTTTCTTGGACTTATTATAATTCACACCCATGTCCAGACGTATTTAATCATAAAGCGACTTTTCTATTCCCATCTGTTTTTCCCCAATACGTTCCGCAGACATAATCTGCTTTGATATCCTTATCCAGCAAATACTGAGCCAACAAATCACTCGTATCCCCACAGCACGCACGCAGAAATCTGCAATATATACTGTCATTATCGAATTTTCTGCACCAATGCCACAATATTTTCTATATGATACGTCCACGGGAACATATCCACCGGCTGGCACAGCTCCACCCGGTAGCCGTGGCTTATAAGATACTTCAGGTCCCGTGCCTGGGTGACTGGATTGCAGGAAATATAGACCACACGCTTTGGAGAAAGCTGTAGCAGTGAAGATAGGAAAGCCTCATCACTTCCGGCACGAGGCGGATCCATGAATACCACATCGGCAGTTTCACCCTGTGCTGCCATCTTGACCATGAATTCTCCGGCGTCCTCATTGTAAAATGTGATATTTTTCATGTTATTGCGCTTCGCATTGGTCACTGCATCACGCACCGCATCACGGTTCACTTCCACACCAATGACAGAGCCGGCTTTTCCTGCTGCTGCCATGCCAATGGTACCAATGCCGCAATACGCGTCGATTACCTTTTCTTTTCCGGTCAATCCGGCAAACTCGATAGCTTTGCCATAAAGGATTTCTGTCTGCACCGGATTTATCTGGTAGAATGAGGATGGAGAAATGCGGAAACGGAGTCCACACAACTCGTCCTCGATAAATCCCTTTCCATAAATGGTAATATTCCGCTCTCCTAAGACAACACTGGTGCGCCGGTCATTCACATTTACCACCACCGTTGTAACTTCCGGATGCTTTTCACGAAGTGCTTTTACAAAATTATTTTTTGACGGCAGAATTGGGGATGCCAGCACCAGAACAACCATAACTTCGCCGGTACGGAAACCTCTTCTTACCAGAACATGGCGCAGTAATCCATATCCGCTGTCCTCGTCATATACTTTTATTTTAAAGGAGCGAAGCATTCCACGAATATCATAAATGATGCCATCCGCAATTTTATCCTCAATCTGACATTCATCAATCTTTACCACCGAATGTGTTCCCTGCTGATATGCCCCTGAAATCACTGTTCCATTTTTCAGCCGCTGAAACGTAGCATTGACCTTGTTCCGATAATGAAATGGCTCCTGCATCCCGATAACCGGCTCCACTTTTCCAAAGCTGCCTAAAAGCTCTTTTACTTCCCGCTGTTTCTTGTTGAGCTGCTTTTCATAATCCATTCCCTGATACTGGCAGCCGCCACATTTTTTTGCAAGATCACATTCTCCCGGTGGGCAGATGTGTTTTTCCGGACGTTCCGATTTCGAACCATACTGCTTTTTTGCATTTTCCTTTTTTCTAAATTTATTGTTCTCTTCTGACTTTCTCATTTCCTGTACCGTTCCTTATTTTTTCAAATACTATACTATTTTTTAGTTTAACGCATTTAGCAGCCTTTTTCTATGGTTATTGCAGAAATATTTTCATACCTAAATTTTCATAAATGAATTAAAATAAACTGCGAAATAATGACACCTGCTGAGCCTGCCACTGGCAGTTTCTTACGGATATACAAAACGCCGATACAGGCTGTACCGACGTTCCTTCAACACTTCACACTATTTAATTTTTGCAATCAAACTGCAATCATCTCTTTTTGTAAAGAAGTAATTCCGGATTTTCGCCATTTTCCTACCAGTGCATTTAATTTTTCAACCTTAGGAAGCCCGTCTATGTGAAGTTCATTTATTTCCTTTATTAGCTGTTTCTTAAACTCCTCAAACTCTCCATTGTCGCTAAGTTCATCATATCTTTTCCAATAATCTAACTTTGGGAGCATTTCTTTCATATATGCGCGCGCCTGCTCCTCTGTAAAATCATCGCTTACCATGTTTTTAACGCATATGTCGATTAATTCATCCATATCGTTATAGGTATATGTTCCGTCAGCTCATTCTGGGACATTCCTCTTTGTGTACGAAGTTCCAGAATAATATTTTTTGTCTCCATCGTTGCTACCTCCTTTATCCATATCATACCGGTAAATTCAGTTTTGGAAAAGCAACTTACTGTTGCTGTACGATAAGGCAACTAAAACTTTAGATGCAAAATACACTATATAGCGGAACTGATTTTATTCCTTTTGCCATCCCAAAATTTCTTGTTGAAATCCGGATTGCATACGAAGGATTATATTTTTCCATATAAACCATCATGCTTTTGGCTTTTACATGGTTACCAGCCTTACACTCTACCGGAATAACGTGACTTTCTTTTTGTATCAGGAAATTCACTTCCGCCGTATTATCAGACTCCCAATAATGAAGATCATAACCATTTGTTTTCAAAGCAATTGCAACATAGTTTTCTGTCAGTATGCCACGAAAATGCTCTGTTTCCATGCTTTGTAATGCTTCCAACGTCATTCCTATTCTTGCAGACATAATACCCATATCACTGTAATATAATTTGAATGCACTTACATCCTGATATGCCGCAACCGGATAAAATCCCTGACTGCACTTCATGCATTTATTCACAATTCCAGCCCGAATCAGCCAATCAATTGCATCTCCATATTGAGATGCCCGTGCTCCTGATTTTATCAGCTTGTATTGAAATTTTTTTGCATCTTTTGCCAACTGTGCCGGCAGGGAATCATACGCTTCAAAAATACGCACGGTGTCCGTCTGATTTGCATATTTTGTCATGTCTGCAATATAAGAATTTAACAGCATCTGACGAATTTCCGTCTGCTCCAATGGACTGTCTTTTGCAAGGTCTGCCTTTACTGCTGTCGGCATTCCTCCCACGATGCAATAATGATAAAATTCCTGCAAAGCTTCCTCGTGCAATATCTCATCTAACGGCTGATTATTTTCATAATGTTCCCGTATGGTATCCGAAAGCATCTGCTTTCCCTTAGCCCACAATACCTCTTCCAAATCCATCGGGTACATGGTAACCATCTGAACTTTTCCTACCGGAAATGAATATTTTTCACGGTTGACTGCTACACCCAGCAGACTTCCGGCAGCTATTACATGGTATTCCGGTGTCTCTTCTGAAAAATATTTTAAAGAAGTTAATGCTCTTTCACACATCTGTATCTCGTCAAAAATAATGAGCGTATTTTCCGGTACAATCTTTACCTGATAATATTTTTCTAATATGGCGATGATATAATCTGCATGAATATCTGTATCAAAATACTTCCCAATTCTTTCGTCCGTTTCAAAATTTACATAGACTGTATTTTTATAATATAATGCTCCAAATTCACGCATTTCAAACGTTTTTCCAACTTGTCTTGCACCATAAATAAGTAACGGCATTCTGCCTTTTTTCATATTTTTCCATTCATATAATTTAGCAGTTATTTTGCGCTTCATGTGTGTGCTCTCTCCCTTCTTTAAAATATCATCGCGTCTTTTAATGTATTATATTACATTTTTCCATACGAATCAACGTGTTTTTGCACGCAAAAAAGTGGCAATCCACTTAGGACCTGCCACTTTCAAAAATTTTTACATCTCATCAACAACCTGGAACACATAGAATTTCAGATAATAGGATTCGTCCGCTGCCCAAAGAATCGGATGATCCGGTGCCTGGGTGCGGAATTCCACCTGACGCAGACGCTTGTGGACGCTGTGAGCTGCCTGTCCGATTGTCTTGGTAAACAACTCATACGTCATAAAATGGGAGCAGGAGCAGGTCGCAAGAAATCCGCCATTTTTCACAAGCTTCATGGCACGAAGGTTAATCTCACGATAGCCCTTGATGGCATTTTTAACAGAATTTCTGGACTTGGTAAATGCCGGTGGGTCTAAGATTACCACATCATACTTTTCGCCTGCTTCCTCTAATTCCGGCAGCAGTTCAAAGACATCCCTGCATAGGAATTTTACCGTGCCGGAAAGACCGTTCAATGCTGCATTTTCTTCTGCCTGATGTACGGCAAGTTCCGAAGCATCCACTCCGGTGACTTCTTTTGCTCCGGCAATTCCGGCATTTAATGCAAAGGAGCCGGTATGGGTAAAGCAGTCTAACACTCTTGCATCCTCACATAATTTCTGAATGGCAAGACGGTTGTATTTCTGGTCTAAGAAAAATCCGGTCTTCTGACCATCCTTTACATCTACGATATAATGCACACCATTTTCTACAATTTCCACATTGGTATCAAATGCTTCTCCGATAAAGCCCTTCTTAAGCTCCATGCCTTCCTGCTTGCGGACTTTTGCATCACTCCGCTCATATACGCCGCGGATTGTAATGCCATCCTCTGCCAAAATTTCCTTTAAACACTTTACAATAAGCTCTTTGTAACGGTCGATGCCAAGTGCTAAGGACTGCACTACCAGCACATCCGAAAACTTATCAATAACCAGTCCCGGCAGGAAATCTGCCTCTCCAAATACCACGCGACAGGATGAGGTGTCTACCGTCTTTTTCCGGTATTCCCATGCCTGCTGCAATCGTGTCCGGAAAAATGCTTCATCAATAACTGTATCTTCTTTTCTGCTGAAAAGGCGCACCCGGATTTTGGAATTGCGGTTGATAAAGCCAATGCCCATCGGATATCCGTCAAAATCGTGTACCCGCACCAGATCTCCGTTTTCAAATGTTCCCATGACACTTTCTATTTCATTATCGAAAATCCACATGCCACCGGATTTTACCATTCTTCCTTCGCCTTTTTTCAATGTTACAACTGCACTCATGTTAGTCCTCCTTCGTAACCTCTTTCTTATAATTTACCACAAATATACCAATGCATACCAGTATCAGGGCAATCACACTTTTGATGCCTGCTGCCTGCTCTTTTTCTCCCAGAAGCCATGCGGAAAGAATCACACCAAACACTGGGTTCATAAATCCAAATACCGCTACACGGGAAATCGGATTATATTTTAATAAAATGCCCCACAGCGTGTATGCGACGGCAGAAATGCATGCCATGTAAAACAGCAGTCCAAAGGATGACGCCGTAAATCCGCTCACCCGTCCACCTGCTGCAAAGCCGCACAATGCCATAATAATTCCACCCACCAGGAACTGGTATCCACTCAGCATGACAGGATTTTCGGATTTGGAATACCGCTTTAACAACACGGAAGAAAATGCATACGCTACCGTTGACAGGAAAATAAATCCTTCTCCGGTCACGCTCATATGAAAATCAAATCCGCTGCTTCCCATATTTACCAGTGCCACGCCTGCAAATCCAATGATACAGCCTGCTATTTTCCGCGCCGATAATTTTTCCTGATGGAATAAAAGACTTGCTACCAGAATTGCCACGAATACATTTAACGCTTCGATGATGGATGCTTTTACCCCGGAGGTGTGCGCCAGTCCAATATAGAAAAGCAGGTACTGTCCCACAGTCTGCAGACTGCTTAATTTAAAAACTTTTCCAATGGAGCCCTTTATCGGACGCAGAAACCGTCTGCTTCCAATACTTCCCAATAATATTGTTAAAATTCCCGCCAGCGTAAACCGATAGCCAGCATACAGAATCTGAGACGCCACCTCATCCGATGCAATGTGCATCATCTGATAGCCGATTTTAATGCACGGAAATGCACTGCCCCACAACAGGCAGCACACCAATGCTCCCAGCCAGACTACTATGGTTTTCTGCATGAATTTTTCTTTTGTTTCCATTGCTTTCATCCTTTTCTCAAGCTTTCGCTTTTCTTCTCATTCTTGTCTCATTTCATCATAGACACCAGTGCCGGCTCTGTCAAATAAATTCTGTCCCTACTGATATACTTTTTCCCTGAAATATGCGATAATAAATATATTTGTATAGGTGCTTGCGAAAGGAGATAATTTGATGATAACAATAAGCCTTTGCATGATTGTAAAAAACGAGGAGCAGATTCTCTCCCGCTGTCTGGATTCACTCGCCGGTCTGATGGATGAAATCATTATCGTGGATACCGGCTCTTGCGACCGCACCAGGGAAATTGCTGCCCGCTATACCGATAAAATCTATGACTATATCTGGAAGGATGACTTTGCAGACGCCAGAAATTTTGCTTTTTCCAAAGCTTCCATGGAATACATTTATACCGCAGATGCAGATGAAGTCTTAGATGATGAGAACCGGGAACAGTTCCGGCTTTTAAAAGAAGCCATGGTTCCGGAGGTCGAAATTGTACAGATGAAATATGTGACCAAAAATGAATTTAATACGGTGCTTAACTTTAAAGAAGAATACCGTCCGAAGCTCTACCGGAGACTCCGTACCTTTACCTGGATTGACCCGATTCACGAAACGGTGCGCTTAGACCCGGTTGTCTTTGACAGTGATATTGCTATTACGCATCTTCCGCAGTCCCTGCACAGCAGCCGTGATTTCAAAGGCTTCTTACTGGCATTTGACCGGGACGGACGGCTTTCCGAAAAATTGCACCGGATGTATGCCAAAGAGCTCCTCATGACCGGGGAGAAAGAAGATTTCATTGCCGCCGCAAAAGTATTTCTTGCTACCTTAAAGGATGAAACCGCCTCTGGAGATGCCCGCAAGGAAGCCGTCTGTATCTTAAGCCGCTGCTACCGGATTACCGGAAATGTCAATGAATTTTTCAAGCTGGCACTGAAGGATATGATTACTACCCCTTGTGCAGAAATCTGCTGCGAATTGGGAAATTATTTTTTTGACGCAGAAGATTATGATGAAGCAGCCGTGTGGTACTACAACGCAGCCTTTGAAACTGCCAGCATTCTTGATGTCCATACCAGTGGAAATATTCCGCTGAACGGACTGGCTGACTGCTATGAAAAATCCGGAAATGCAGCCCAGGCGGAAGAATATAGAAATGCAGCCAGACAATGGCAGCTCCCAGACGATAATTCTTAGTCCCTTCGACTTGAATAATCATGTACGAAGTGGTACTATGATAATAATTTAACAACCAAAATATACAGGAGGTTTTTCATGGATTACACACAGGAATATAAACAGAAATTAGTCTCCGCAGATGAGGCTGTCAAAGTCATCAAATCCGGTGACTGGGTAGATTATGGATGGTGTACTGGAACTCCGGATGCACTGGATAAAGCCCTTGCAAAACGTACGGATGAATTAAAGGATGTCAACTTAAGAGGTGGTATTCTGTTAAAACCGTTAACTGTCTTCGAACGTGAAGATGCCGGCGAACACTTTACCTGGAACTCCTGGCATATGTCCGGAATCGAGCGTAAATATATCAACCGTGGTTTTTCTTACTACGCTCCAATCCGTTATTCCGAGCTTCCAAGATACTATCGTGACTCCGCTACTCCGGATGATGTAGCAATGTTCCAGGTTGCTCCAATGGACAAACATGGATATTTTAACTTTGGGCCAAACGCTTCTCATATGATGGCAGTTTGCGAGACTTCCAAGAAAGTTATTGTTGAAGTAAACAAAAATATGCCTCGCTGCTTAGGCGGATTTGAAAACAGCATCCATATTTCCGATGTTGATTTCATCGTAGAAGGCGAGAACCCGGCTATCGGTGAATTAGGCGGCGGCGGAGCTGCTACTGAAATCGATCAGGCAGTTGCAAAATTAATCGTAGATGAGATTCCAAATGGTGCATGTCTCCAGCTTGGTATCGGTGGAATGCCAAATGCTGTTGGTTCCATGATTGCAGAATCTGATTTGAAAGATTTAGGTGTACATACCGAAATGTACGTTGATGCATTCGTTGATATTGCAAGAGCAGGAAAAATCAACGGTTCCAAGAAAAACATCGACCGTTTCCGTCAGACATATGGTTTCGGTGCAGGAACTCAGAAAATGTATGACTACTTAGATGAAAACCCGGAACTTATGAGTGCTCCGGTAAGCTATACCAATGATATCCGTTCCATTTCCGCACTGGATAACTTTATTTCCATTAACAATGCAGTAAATGTAGACCTCTACGGTCAGGTAAATGCAGAGTCTGCTGGAATCAAACACATCAGTGGTGCCGGCGGACAGTTAGACTTCGTTCTGGGTGCATACCTTTCTAATGGTGGTAAGAGCTTCATCTGCTGTTCTTCTACCTTTACAACCCGGGATGGTCAGTTAAAATCCCGTATCCTTCCTACCTTAGATCCAGGATCTATCGTAACTGATACCCGTGCCAACATCCACTATCTGGTAACAGAATATGGTAAAGTCAACTTAAAGGGACTTTCTACCTGGCAGAAATGTGAAGCAATTATCTCTGTCGCACATCCGGACTTCCGTGATGAATTAATCGCAGATGCAGAGAAAATGCATATCTGGAGAAGAAGCAACAAATAACTACGTAACTTTTAAAAATCCCATGGGATTATCCCATGGGATTTTTGCAATATGATAGGTGGAACCCTTATGATTCTGTCCATAAATGCACACAATTTTCATGTTATCTCTTTTTCCTCTCTTCCACAGATACTGCGATAAATTTCCCAGATTAAAAATCCGGAAAGTGGGCCTAAAATAACACCGGCTGTTCCATATATTTTCAGACCTGCATAAATACTGATGATAACCGCCAGCGGATGCACGCCCAGCCCTCTTCCCATAAGCCTTGGCTCCATAAATTCCCGGATAAAGGTACTCAATATAAACAGTATACCATATATCACTGCCGCAAAATACTTTCCACGAAATAAATCGATAATCAGCCATGGAATAAAGACAAGTCCTGTGCCAATAAAAGGCAGTGCATCACTCATTCCAATCAGCACTCCCGCCAGAATGGCATAAGAATTTCCGGTAAGGAACAGACCTGCTATACATACGCCACTGATTAATGCCAATATAATAAGCTGTGCCTTAAGATATGTTCCACCGGCATGACACATATTTTGAAATATCCGTCCGCCCCAGGAATAAAAGCTGCTTTTTCTCCAACGCTGCACCAGATTATCATAATCACAGAGTATCAGTACTGCCGCCACAACAGTTACAATGCAGATGCCAAAGAATGCTGCCAGTCCCCGCAAAGATGCCAGCGAGCCATTCATCATTGCCGGAATCAGCTTCGTTTCTGCCTGACTGCTGACATATGCCGCGCAGTTTTTTCCCCACTGCACCATTGTCTCTGTTTTCATGCCGGTGATTTCTGCAACCCGCTCACAACAACTGCACCAGAGTGTCTCTGCTTTTCCAAATAATGCCGGATAATTCGTTATCAGTGATGCAAGTTCGCAGATTCCCTTGTATACAAGATAGCCCATCGGCAGAAAAATCACTGCCAGCAGCAACAACACTGCCGCCGTACTTACAATTCCTTTTGGAAGCTTTGTTTTCTCTGACAGAAAAGCTACTGGTTTACATAATATTCTTGCAATAAGGATTGCCAGTAAAAAAGGAATTACAATCGGCAGTGCGAAACGCATTCCCAAATATACTGCAACTGTAATCCCTGCTAAATATATAATCTTTTTTATAAGTTGTCTTGTTTTCCCAGTCATACCATCAGTATGTGGCATCCCGGACTTTTTTATGTATTATAAATCTGAAAATAAATGAAATGCCTGACCTTCCGGTGTTATCTGAAACTGCATCTTCTTTTTGCTTGTGGGATGCAGAAATTCCAGCCGATAAGAACAAAGTGCCAGTGGAATCGACCTCATTCCCGGCAGACTTTCATTCTTCCTTCCATACTTTCTATCTCCCACCAATGGCCAGCCATGATGCGACATCTGCACACGGATCTGGTGATGCCGCCCGGTTTCTAATTTTACTTCAAGAAGACTGATTTCTTCCGCAGCTTCAGTTTTTTCCGATGTTCCATCCGCTGTACCCGCTCCTGAAGCAGCTTTACCATCTCTGCCATCTCTATCATCAAGCGTACTATATTGAAGCACCCGATAGGTTAACGCCACCCGCTTTGCATCTGCGGTTCCCTGTTTTACGACAGAAGAAGTATTACTTCTGCCATCCTTCTTAAGAAAGTCAATAAGCTGTCCTTCTTTCGGTTCTGCTTTTCCATATACCACTGTCAGATAATATTTTCCAAAACCGTTTTTCTGCATCTGCCGGTTCAGCTCTGCTGTGGCTTCTTTGGTCTTTCCAAAGACCATTACGCCTTCCACCGGCTGGTCTAAGCGATGGATGATTCCAATAAAGGGAGTCTCTCCTTTTGCAGCAAAATAATTCCGAAGCAGGCTCTCCATATCCTGCTCGCCCATACGCTTCGTCTGCACTGCAATCCCTGCCGGTTTTACACAGACAAGCAGCTTGTCATCCTCATATAAAATATGTTCTGCAATCTTATACATATACTTTTTCCTGCATCTCCTGTGCATTTTCTAATTGTAAAAATAAAGCTGAATTTGTTTTTACATAAATTTTAATACATACAAAGTCAACAATAATAGCTGCCGCAATAAGTAAAGCAAATAACAATGCCACCGGATTAGCTGCTACCAGACCATTTATAATTTAAATCTGTATCCTACCCCCCAGCTCAGACAGCTTTGCTGGCTGACGCGCGCATGCGCATCTATAGACAATCTGGGGCTACACATTCTATAATTTAAATCTGTATCCTACCCCCCAGATTGTCTCGATATACTGAGGCTTTGCGGTATCCATTTCAATTTTCTCACGAATCTTTTTGATATGTACCGTTACGGTTGCGATATCACCAACGGATTCCATATCCCAGATTTCTTTAAACAGTTCTTCCTTGGTAAATACATGATTCGGATTCTGTGCTAAGAATACCAGTAAATCAAATTCCTTTGTGGTAAATGCCTTTTCCTCGCCATTTACCCAGACGCGGCGGGCTGTCTTATCAATCTTGATTCCACGAATCTCAATAATATCATTTTCCTGCACATTGCTGCCAATCAGTCTTTCATAACGGGCAAGGTGTGCCTTTACTCTTGCTACCAGCTCGCTTGGGGAGAATGGTTTTGTGATATAATCATCTGCACCTAGTCCCAGTCCGCGAATCTTGTCAATATCATCCTTCTTGGCAGATACCATAAGAATCGGTGTATTCTTTACTTCACGAATACGTTTGCAGATTTCGAATCCGTCCATGCCCGGAAGCATCAGGTCTAAGATATACATGTCAAAATCAGATGCCAGTGCTTTCTCTAAGCCCCTTGCTCCATCACTTTCGATTTCGACATCGAAACCGCTTAACTCTAAATAATCCTTCTCCAGTTCTGCAATTGAAACCTCATCTTCAATAATCAATACTTTACTCATTTGGAACCTCCTGATATTTTCTCAGTACAAAATACATGATTGTACCTGTTTCTTCTTTACTGGTTGCCCATATCTTTCCGCCATGGTCTTCAATAATTTTACGGACAATGGATAAACCGATACCACTTCCGCCGGTTGCAGAATTTCTTGAAGTATCTGCCCGGAAGAACCGGTCAAAGATATATGGCAGGTCTTTCTTTGCAATTCCTTTTCCATTATCTTCTATCTCTACCTGGATAAAATCACCCACATCCTTTACACGAATATTGATAAAGCCCTTCGGCTTATCCAGATATTTGATGGAATTATTAATAATATTATGAATGACACGCTTTAACTGCTCCGGGTCTGCAATAATCTGCACATCATCCCCAGCGTAATTAAAATACGATAAACCGATATTTTTTGCCTCTAAATCCAGGCCGATTTCTTCTACGCAGTCATCGAAATATTCCATTACATTTATCTTGCTAAAATTATATGGAATTCGATTAGTATCAATCTTTGAATAAAGTGTCAGCTCATTTAATAGCAAATCCATCTCATTGGCTTTATTATAAATGGTCTTGATATATTTATCCCTTTTTTCCGGCGTATCTGCCACACCATCCATCAGACCCTCCGAATAACCTTTCACAGCAGTAATCGGGGTCTTTAAATCGTGGGCAATATTACTGATTAAAACACGGTTTTCTTTCTCTGATGCCAGCTTCTCTTCTGCAGAATCTTTCAGTCTCTGCCGCATCTCTTCGAAGTTCTGGCACAGCTCGCCAATTTCATCATTGCTGTCTATTTCCAAAGTAAAATCAAGGTTTCCCTCTTTGATATTCTGGGTTGCCATCTCTAACTTCTTAATCGGAGTAATGATGCTCCGGTAATTCCATATGGTAAGCATACCTGCCGTCAACAAAAGTATCAATAACACAGAAATAATAATATCTATCAGAAGTTCCTTCATTTCCGGCACAAGTGATTTAATAGAGGTAATTACAAACAACGTTCCTTCCGAACCATCCGAAAAATCAAAGTCAATCCGCTTAATCATTTCCTGTTTATCACTGTCAATGAAATAGCCGGTCTCTCCCCCTGTCTTTGTATCCATGTAATCCGGCAGATTTTCCGGAACCGTATTCAAATCATTCGTTCCCACATAGACTTCTTCATTATCCCTCATGACAATCAGGTAGGAGTTTTTCCCCTGCAGAGTCTCATTAACCTGCATTAAATATTTCATGTCCAGGAATTTGTCCGGGTCGCTTTCCGCTGTATCCAGTAACTTCTGACAACTGTCCTTTGTCACCCGGTTCCACATCTGCACCGTATTGGTCAGATAACTAATATTTCCATCTTCCACCTGATAGGTGTTGGCAATATCTCTTAACTGAAAATAACGGAATCCGCACATTGCCAACGCGGCCAATGTCACCGGCACAAATATGATAATACAAAATGATATAATCAGCTTTGTCCTTAGTTTCATTCTCAAGCCTCCAGTTTTTCATAATCATAGTATACCACATGCAGTCTCTTTTCCCATGAAAATTCTGAGAATTATTCTAAAGAATTTATAAATTATTTTCCAACCAACCAAAACTCTTTGCTGGTTTTCTCATTAAAACTACGAGAAACACGCTTTGCGAGTTTCTCGAGTTATCGCGGTGCTCGCCAAATCTGCATGCAAGCATGCGATTTTTCTCGCTACTCGCGTAAATACCAAAAGACCTCTTTCCGGCATTTCAATCATTTCCCTTAAGAAATAAATCTTTTCCGAAAAGAGGTCTTTCTTCTTTATACTATTCTGGAATCTATTCCAATATTATAAGTGTTTCTTTAATTCATCAACTTTGTCCAACGCTTCCCATGGAAGTGCAACATCGGTTCTTCCAAAGTGACCATATGCTGCTGTCGGGCGATAAATCGGTCTGCGTAAATCAAGCATCTTGATAATTCCTGCCGGACGAAGGTCAAAGTTCTCACGGATAATTTCTACTAATTTCTCATCAGAAACTTTTCCGGTACCAAAAGTATCAACCATAACAGAAGTAGGCTGTGCTACACCAATTGCATAAGATAACTGAATCTCACAACGCTCTGCAAGACCTGCTGCTACTAAGTTCTTAGCAACGTAACGTGCTGCATATGCTGCTGAACGGTCAACCTTGGTGCAATCCTTACCGGAGAATGCTCCGCCGCCGTGACGGGCGTATCCACCGTATGTATCTACGATAATTTTACGTCCGGTAAGACCTGCATCACCGTGTGGTCCACCGATTACGAAACGTCCGGTTGGGTTGATGAAAAATTTAGTATTCTCATCAACTAATTCCTTTGGAAGGACTGGGTCAAAAACATATTTCTTAATATCCTCATGAATCTGTTCCTGAGTTACATCCTCGTCATGCTGTGTAGAAAGTACAACTGCCTCTAATCTCTTTGGTTTTCCAGCCTCATCATACTCTACAGAAACCTGTGATTTTCCGTCTGGTCTTAAGTATTTTAAAGTACCATCTTTACGAACTTTGGTTAACTGTAATGCCAGTTTGTGAGCTAAAGAAATCGGATATGGCATATATTCCGGTGTCTCGTTGGTTGCATAACCAAACATCATACCCTGATCTCCGGCACCGATTGCTTCAATCTCCTCATCGGTCATTTTATTTTCTTTTGCTTCCAAAGCCTTGTCAACACCCATTGCAATATCCGGTGACTGCTGGTCTAATGCTACCATAACAGCACAGGTATGTCCGTCAAATCCGGTTTCTGCATGGTCATAACCGATTTCATTTACAGTATTTCTTACAATTGCAGGAATGTCTAATTTTGCCTTTGTAGTAATCTCTCCTGTTACAAGTACAAATCCGGTACAGCTTGCTGTCTCACAGGCAACACGGCTCATTGGATCCTCTGCCATACATGCGTCAAGAATTGCATCTGAAATCGCATCACACATTTTGTCTGGATGTCCTTCTGTTACGGACTCTGATGTGAATAATCTTTTTTCCATCGTTTTCTCCTCTCGTTTTGTTGATTCCCTTATTAAGTATCTGGTGGATGCGCTTGGCTCCTCTTTCTTCCAGACCTTTTTTCGCTGCTCGCGTAAAATAAAAAAACCGCTTACATCATAAGCGGACCCGATAACGGTAAAGATAATCAAATCCTCTTATTGTTCGACTTGCTCGCTCAGGTTGGCACCTTCCTTATGTTGTGGGGTTGCCGTGACTTCATTGATCCTATGTATCTCCATCACTCTGAATAAGAGAAATTACAATATTGAATTTTCAAATCTCTATGGGAGAGAATACACCTATTATATCGAAATGTCAAGCACCATATTTTCTCATCAACAGAGAAAACATTCCTTATTACTTTTTGTATCCTTTTGACAAATTTTGCCGATTTTTACTGTTAAGATTGACATTTTTAGCAAAAAGAATATACTTAAATAGGAATATAATTGTGATTTGTTCTATCATAATTATAAAATCCATCCAGAATGAGGACCACATGCATGAAAGAATATCAGACAAAAGATTTGTTACCAGGTATGGTTACAGCAATTCCTGTCCGCACCAAGCGTGGACAGCTTATTATTAATCCGAATGTAGAACTTACGCGTACCCTGATTTCCAGACTGGAATTTTATGGCATCGCCAGTGTGCAGATTACAGAAAATAAACAGGTCGCTACTCCAATGGAAACGCCAAAAGATCCGGCATATTTTCCTGCCAAAAACCCTGTTTCTGCACCAAGTCCGGTTTCTGATGCTTCTTACTCACAGAAGCTCAAAAGTTCTCCGGAATTCCAGCGTTTTCAGGTGGATTTCACCCTGCGTTCCCAGGATTTAAAGAACTGTTTTGATGCTTATCTTTCCGATGGAGGAACCGTAAACAAAGAAGAGCTTTTATCAAAGACCATTTCTTTAGTAAGTCCAAAGCAGACCACTCTGGATGTCTTTGATATGTTACATAATATGCGTCAGGTCAACGACAGCACCTATGCACACAGTCTGAATGTTGCCATCATCTCCCGTATTATCGGAAAATGGCTGCATTTTTCCAATGAAGAATTAGACACTCTCACCCTTGCCGGTCTGCTTCATGACATCGGTAAGACAAAAATTCCGGATGAGGTCTTAAATAAAGACGGAAAATTAACAGATGAAGAGTTCCAGATGATTCGTAATCATCCGAAATATGGCTACGATATTTTAAAATCCCAGCCATTAAATTCCCATATTAAAAAGGCAGCTCTCATGCACCATGAACGTTGCGATGGTTCCGGTTATCCAATGGGGCTTACCATGGAAGAAATCGATGACTATGCACTCATCATTGCGATTGCCGATGTTTACGATGCCATGACAGCAGCACGCTCCTATCGTGCTCCCCTTTGTCCGTTTGAGGTGATCGCCGAATTTGAAAAAGACGGTCTGCAGAAATATAAGCCAAAGTATATTCTGACCTTCTTAGAGAATATTGCCAATGCATACCAGAACAACCGGGTTATGTTAAGTGATGGTACTTCCGCCCGCATTGTTTTATTGAATCATCGTCGTCTTTCCAAGCCACTGGTTCAGTTAGATGATGGAGCCTGTATTGACCTTGAGAAAAGTCCTTTATATATCAAAGCAATCATATAAACTACGAGAAACACGCTTTGCGAGTTTCTCGAGTTATCGCGGTGCTCGTCAAATCTGCATGCAAGCATGCGATTTTTCTCGCTACTCGCGTAAAAAAGATATCTGATAACTATGCCTCATTTGTAGCATATTTACCAGATATCTTTTTTTGGTTATGATAACGCTTTTTAACACTTCTGTCTCATTGCAATATTCATATTAGTATTTACATTCAAAACTTTCTATATTGTGATGCTCTTATCTTATGATACTTTCAATGTGAATTTCTGGATTTCTTTCTCGGAACTTACCTTTTCAATCATTGCACCAAGGGAAGCTAATTTCTCTTCAAAATGTTCATATCCACGTTCAATATAATAAATATCATCTACAATGGTGATGCCTTCTGCTGCAAGACCTGCAATTACAAGGGCTGCACCTGCTCTTAAATCCGGAGCACTGACTCTTGCACCTGTGAATTTTTCAACACCGGTAATAATTGCAATATTGCTCTCTACTTTCACCTGTGCACCCATACGGGTCAGTTCATCTACATATTTGAAACGGTTTTCAAAAATACTCTCCGTTACGGTACTTGTTCCTTCTGCTAATGCTAAAAGCACCGACATCTGTGGCTGCATATCTGTTGGAAAGCCAGGATACGGTAAAGTAGTTACCTGGGTATGATGCAATGGCTTGCTGGATACCACACGTACTGCATCATCAAATTCTTCCACTTCACAACCAATTTCAATTAATTTTGCTGTGGTTGCCTCTAAATGCTTGGGAATAACATTTTTAACAGTTACATCACCTTTGGTTGCAGCCGCTGCAAACATAAAAGTTCCTGCTTCAATCTGATCCGGAATAATAGAATATTCTGTTTTATGAAGCTTCTCTACACCCACAATACGGATGACATCTGTTCCTGCACCACGGATATTTGCTCCCATGCTGTTTAAGAAGTTTGCTACGTCTACGACATGTGGCTCCTTAGCTGCATTTTCAATAATTGTCTTTCCCTCTGCCATGGATGCCGCCATCATAATGTTAATGGTTGCTCCTACAGAAACTTTATCTAAATAAATATGGTTTCCCACCAGATGTTCTGCAGTAGCAGAAATTAACCCATGCTGAATATCAACATCGGCTCCTAACGCGCGAAAACCTTTCAGATGAAGGTCAATCGGACGTGTTCCGATTGCACAGCCACCCGGAAAAGCCACTTCTGCTTTCTTATATTTGCCAAGTAATGCTCCTAACAGATAGTAAGAAGCTCTGATTTTATTAATATATTCATAGTCCACGCTCAAATCATGAATCAGTGAACCATTAATCTTTACCCTATGTTCTCCAAGACGCTCTATCTTAGCACCAATTCCCTCCATGGCACTTAATAACACATTAATATCACGAACGTTTGGTAAATTATCTATTATTACGGTCTCATCCGTCATAATTGCTGCCGCAAGAATTCCCAGTGCAGCATTCTTAGCTCCACCAATCTCAACTTCGCCAACCAAAGGATTTCCACCTTTAATCACATACTGTTCCATCTCGCACCTCTATGCTTAGATTCCCTACAAAATTACAAACAAAATATTATAGTAACTTATTTCCTCTTTTGTCAAGTATTTCTCGTACCTCAAAAGAATTATCTACAATAGTATTATTATATTATATATTCACTGACTTGTAAATCGAAATTAATTCAGATAGTTCACCGGATTTACCTGGGAACCATTAATTAATATCTCAAAATGCACATGCGGACCTGTAGAACGTCCCGTACTTCCGCTTAATGCGATTACTTCACCCTGTGATACGCTCTGCCCTGCTTTTACCAGTAATTTACTGTTATGTGCATAACGTGTCATTCTTCCATCCGGATGGCTGATTAAGACGCAGTTGCCATATCCGGAAACATAGCCGGCACTGACTACTACACCATTGCTGGATGCAAATACCTTGGTTCCGGTCGGACATGCCCAGTCAATTCCTTTATGCATTCTGCCCCATCTTCTCCCAAAACCGGAAGAAACTCTTCCGCCAATCAGCGGTTTAATGTAAGTTGGCGGTATCTTGGTTCCACGCTCAATAACTGCCGGCGTTGACTCTGTCAGTATGGTCTGGTGGATCATACTCCGCTCCGTCTCAATTCCATTCTCTGTTGTCACCACCATATTAACCTCGCGATGTCCGGTAGTTCCCTCTGCAAGCACCACTTCGTCGGTCGTATACCAGGAATCATTTGGTACAATCTCCGGCTCTGCGGTATAATCCTCTTCATATACTACGCCTTCGCTGATCCGTAAGCTGATGTCCGGCTGAGGCACAGACAGAATCAGTTCTTCACCGGCACTGATTACTGCATCTTCCCCGGACAATCCATTGAGTGCTATAATTGCTGCCACTGATGTATCATGCTCCTGTGCAATAACCGACAGACAGTCTCCCGGCTGTATCTCATATATTTTATTCGTTTCTTTCTCTTTTGTTACTTCTTCCACCGCGGCATCTATATCCGTCAGAGTGTCCGCTGCTACCAGATTGGTGAACACTTCCACATCCTGTGCAAATTCCATCGAAAGAATTCCGGTTTCATAATTATTTTCCCCGGGATTCTCCTGTGCATCGGAAAGATAGATTCCAAGCTGCTGCACAATACCGGCATCCGCAGAATCCTCTGTTTTTTCTGAAACGCCTGCCTCTTTTAAGTTTGCAAGAAGCATTCCCTCCTGATGATCTGTTTCCTTTTTGAACTCTACCTCAAACCGATTGTCCGTATCCTGTTCTTCCTTCAAACGTCCTAAAAACGTTTCTACTTCATCTAAAGTTGCAAAAGAAAGCTGGTTTTCACCGGCACTTACCGTATAAGCAAAGATTTCTCCGGAATTTTCTTTCTTAAGCTCCTTTGTAATCTTTTCTTTTAATGCAGTTTCACTTAACAGCTTCTGAAATGGCTTATGGCTTTCTGTTGTCTCATAAGAAATCTCCTGCATCAGATAGCCTTCACTCTCTTTTGCCATTTGCCGCCGGCTTTCGTGTACTGCCTTTTCCACATCTGTCTTGCTGCTGACACAGCCTACCACTTTATTATTTACGGTTACCACAAAATAATTCTGTCCCAGTGAAAATTTCTGCAAAAGTACCACCAGTACCAGACAGACGAAAAATATGCCTGCTGCCCACATGCGGATACGAATCTTTTTATCGACTTTTCCAATTCTATTTAAAGTTGTTGATTTCTTTTTCTGCTCCTGCATCTTATCTGACTTCTTCATTTTATCTGATTCCTGCATCTTCACAGGTTCCTGTGCATTCCCTGGTATCTGCATCTTTTATTCCATCCCGAGTTTTTCTTTTACTGCATCGATTGTTTCACGAATTGACAATCCCTCTTCGTTTACTGTTACATCCGCATATTTTTCATAGTATGCAGTTCTCTCATCATACAAATCTTTCAGCGTCTGTCCATCATTCAATACCACACCGCGGTTTTTCAAATCACCAAGACGCTCTTCTAATGTCTCATAAGATACACTCAGATAAAGTACGGTTGCAATTTCTTTATAATGCTCCATGGCATTTGCACAATATACTGCACTGCCTCCTGTGGCAATGACTGCTTTATGTCCTTCTATGCTGCTGTTTACCTCATCCTCAATCTCAAGAAATCCTTCTGTTCCATGCTCTGCAATCAGCTCACACAAAAGCTTTCCAGTCTGCTGCTGAATGACTAAATCTGCATCCACAAAATTATAGCCTAATGCCTTCGCCAATACGACACCTACAGTACTTTTTCCTACGCCCGGCATTCCGATTAATACGATATTGTCTTTCATTCCATACTCCTGTATCTATGTGATAGAAAAGAAGCAGAAAAATAAATTTTCTGCTTCTCTATGTTCTTGTTACTTTATAATTTCTGCAATTATTCTGTTGCTGCCTCTGATGCTGTCTCTGTCTCACTTACAGATTCTGTTTCTGTATCTGTTTTCTTGATGGTATAGAGCTTATCAAAGTTAACAGCTGCCCATACATCATCATTTACCGTCCATTCTTTTTCTTCCTTGTAGCTGTCGCATACTTCAGTATATTTATCGGACTGACGCTGGGAAACAATTGTTTCTTTCTCTTTGTCTGTTGCATCACGGTCAAATTCACTGTCTAAGCGGATAACATAATATCCTTTTCCATCTACGGAAATCATGGAAGAAACTTCTCCCTCTTTTAACGCATCTGCTGCTGTAATAATGGATGCATCCATACTTCCGGTTGCTGTTCCATCTTCACCGATTTCATCACTGCCGTATGAATAAGTGCTTACAGTATATCCGTTGTCTGTTGCTGCTGCATCAAAATCGGTTTTCGCTTCTTCTGCGATTTTCTCTGCAGTTTTTTCTAATTCTGCCTTCTCATCATCGGTATATTCCACATAATTCTTGCTGTCATCATAATGTGCCTCGGTAGAAACCTTGATATAACTGAATGTTCTCTGTGCCGCTTCTTCATCAGAAACTTCGGTATCTACAGTTGCAATGATTGCATTATGCATCTTCTTCTGAATCAGGTTCAGTCGAAGCATTTCTGCTACATATTCTTTCTTGGCACCCATGGTCCTGATTGCTTCCTTGCTATTGTCATCCATGAACTGCTGTGCTGCAGTATCAATATCAGAAAGCTCCTCATCCGTTATTTCCACACCATAGTCTTTCATATGGTCTTCCAAGAGATAATTGGTCTGAATCTGTGTCAGGATTCCATCTTTTACATTATCCTGCATAGTCTTACCGTTTCCGGATAAATCCTGTGACCACATATTTTCCTTAGCATATCCCATGGTAATATAGCTGTCATAGGATACTGCTGTATACTGTGCCATAAAGTTGGCAAGTCCAAGTGAAATCTCTTTATCTCCTAATGTAGCAACAACTGCATCTTCATCGATTCTGCTGCCACATCCTGTCATAGCTACGGAAGCTGCAGTAACAACCGCCAATGCAAGTGCTGTGAATTTCTTAAATCTCATATCACGTTCCTCCAAAATATTTATCATCGTTCTATTATAGTGCTTTTTCGTACATGCCGCAAGATTTTTATGCAGTTAAGCATCCTTTTTTATGGTTTTTTCTACCAGAATCGTCTGCACATCCAACACAAACTGGCGGATATAATCGATACTGCTGCCTGATACTGTCCGGCTGTTGGTTCCCCTGTTCAGCACAAAATACGGTCCTTTCTGATCCGGTATAAATTTCAACGCATGATCATATTTTGACAAAAGTTCCGGTATTTTTGCCGGATTCACCGCAGCCTTTTCATACATGACAAAGCGCACTGTATTGCCACGCTCTACCACTTCCTTCATATACGCCTGATGCGCCAGCACTTTTATCAATGCAATGGAAAGAAGGTTTGTTACTGATTTTGGCGGGTCTCCAAAACGGTCTGTCAGCTCATCAAGCATCTCATCACTTTCTGAATCATTTTCAATGGCTGCAATTCGTTTATAAATATCCAGCTTCTGTGTCTCGTTTGGAATATAGGACGGTGGGATAAATGCATCCATTTCCACATCTACTGTTGTATCGAAGCTTTCTTCCACTCCGATTCCCTTCTCCTGTTTGACAGCCTCATTGAGCATCTTGCAGTAAAGGTCATAACCGACTGCCTCCATATGTCCGCTCTGCTGCGCACCCAGCAGGTTTCCGGCTCCACGGATTTCCAAATCCCGCATGGCAATCTTAAAGCCGCTTCCAAGGTCTGTATATTCCTTGATTGCAGCCAGACGTTTCTCTGCGATTTCTTTTAACATTTTATCCCGGCGGTACATTAAGAACGCATATGCCGTCCGGTTGGAACGCCCTACTCTTCCGCGAAGCTGATAGAGCTGTGACAGTCCCATATTATCCGCATCATGAATAATCATGGTATTTACATTGGAAATATCAAGCCCCGTCTCGATAATCGTTGTGGATACCAGCACATCAATCTCTCCGTTGATAAACTGATACATAATATCCTCAAGTTCCCGTTCCTTCATCTGTCCGTGGGCAAATGCCACATTGGCATCCGGCACCAGTTCTGAAATTTTCGCTGCCATTTCTGCAATCTGGTTTACCCGGTTAAATACATAATAAACCTGTCCGTCTCTTGCTAATTCCCGGCAGATTGCCTCCCGCACCATTTCTTCATTATATTCCATGACATAAGTCTGGATTGCCACACGATCCATCGGCGGCTCCTCTAAAACACTCATATCGCGGATTCCGATAAGGCTCATATGCAATGTCCTTGGAATTGGTGTTGCCGTTAAAGTCAGCACATCCACATCCTTTTTCATCTGCTTGATTTTCTCTTTATGAGCCACACCAAAACGCTGCTCCTCATCGATAATGAGAAGTCCCAAATCCTTAAATTTCACATCCTCAGAAAGCACTCTGTGGGTTCCGATAATAATATCCACCATGCCTTTTTTCAAATCTTCGATGGTTTTCTTCTGCTCTTTTGGGCTGCGGAAACGGCAAAGCAAATCTACTCTTACCGGGAAATCTTTCATCCGCTGGGCAAAGGTATTATAGTGCTGCTGCGCCAGGATTGTGGTCGGTACTAAATAAACTACCTGTTTTCCCTCCTGCACCGCCTTAAAGGCAGCACGGATTGCCACCTCCGTCTTGCCATATCCTACGTCTCCGCAAATCAGACGATCCATAATCTTGGTGCTTTCCATGTCCTTCTTGGTTGCTTCAATGGCAAGCTCCTGATCCTCTGTCTCCTCAAATGGAAACATCTCTTCAAATTCCTTCTGCCATACAGTATCCGGACCATAGACATAGCCTTCTTTGTTCTGCCGGATAGCATAGAGTTCCACCAGTTCGTGGGCAATTTCTTTTACCGCACCACGCACTCTGGTTTTTGTCTTATCCCAGTCCGGGCTGCCCAGCCGGTTTAGTTTTGGTTTCTTGGCATCGGAACCGGCATATTTCTGAATCAGTTCCAGCTGGGTTGCAAGAATATAAAGATTGCCTCCCTTGGCATATTCAATCTTGATATAATCCTTGACTTTTTTATCGACTTCGATTTTCTCGATTCCACGATAAATGCCAAGGCCGTGATTTTCATGTACCACATAATCACCTACATGAAGGTCACGAAAGCTCTGTATCCTTTCTCCCTCATAGAGACGGTGTTTCTTCCGTTTCTTCTTTTCCTGCCCGAATATATCGCTTTCTGTGATAACCGCAAATTTAATCAGCGGGTATTCGTATCCACGTTTTACTTTTCCATAGGCAGTTAAGATTTCTCCTGGCTGCAATTCCCGTTCAAAATCTTTGGCATAATAACAGCTTACCTCTTCTTCCTGTAAATCCTTCGCCAGATGCTCTGCCCTTGTCTTAGATGCGGATAATACAACGACCCGGTATCCGTTTTTCTTATAATTCTTTAAATCCTTCACCAGCGTTGCAAAGCTGTTATTATAGGAATTCACACCCTGCACCTGAATATGGTAACGGTTCGTAATGTCTAACTCCCGCACCTTCATATCCAGTGCTGCCAGTGCAAGTCCGTGGAAACTCTGCATCTTCGCAGTAATTTCCTTTCCGGTAAAGAGCGTTTCTGCCTGTCCCGGCAGGATATAACCCTTCTCCAAGCGCTGCTTCATGCTCTCTTCAAATTCCTGCTCTGTCACTCTGCCCTTTTCCATCAGCCGGGCAGGTTCATCCAGGACTAAAAGAGTCTCGTCTTTGCCAAAATAATCCAAAAGGCTTACCGCCTCCGGGAAGAAATATGCAAGGCTGCTGTCCAAATTAGCTGCACCACCTAATTCTTCTATCTCTTCTTCCAAAGCAGCCGCCGTCTGTTTGATGCGATGGCCTTCTTCATTTTTCATCTGGTCGCGGAACTTCTTTTCTGCCTTTACCGCTTCCTGTCGAATTTTCTTCAAGCCTGCCTGCTTCCGTTCTTCCGTCAGCACCAGTTCCGTTGCAGGATACAACGTAATTTCTTCCAAATTCTCTATGGAACGCTGGCTCTCCGCCTCAAAGCTTCGCAGGGAATCAATGGTATCTCCCCACATTTCAATACGCAGCGGATTTTCTTCCGTCAGAGGATATATATCAAGGATTCCTCCACGCACCGCAAATTCTCCCGGCATTTCCACCTGATAATTGCGCACATACCCCATCTGCAAAAGCCGCTTTGTCTCTGCCTCAAAGTCTAATTCGTCTTCCACCTTATAAGTACGCACCGCCTCTTTAAAGGCTTCCAGTCCTGCCATCCGGTTCATCAGTCCGTCAAAAGTCAATACCACTGTAACCGGCTTCTTTTCGGATAAACGTTTTAACAGGGCAATCCTCTCTCCGGTAAGCTGATTACTTCTGATATCCGACTGATAAAATAAAATATCCTTCGCCGGGAAATAGAGAGTCTCCCTGTCGAAAAAACGATAATCTTCTAAGATTTCCCTTGCTTTTTGTTCGTTAAAAGTAACGATGATTTTATTTCTAAAACCATCGTTCGCCGCAAATACCATATGTGCCTTCTGTGCATCCATGCATCCGGATATCTGAACGATACCTTGATTGCTCTTTAGCTGCTTTAAGGCATTTTGCAATTCTTCCAGTTCCGAAAGGGGCTGCAAAAATACATTCATAATGTTCTTCCTTTAATTATAGTCATTCATTGCCTGTTCGATTTTTCCATCGACAATCAGTTCTACCGCAGATACCGCATCTAAAAATGCTTCCTCTGCCAGTTTCCGGTCTGCCTTATCCATATGACCAAGGACATGGTCTGCCAAATCCCAGCCCTGTGGTTTCTCACCGACACCTACCTTGATCCTAGCAAACTGCTCTGTTCCCACCTGCGCAATGATATTTTTAATTCCATTGTGTCCGCCGGCACTGCCTTTTTTACGAATCCTTATTCTTCCCGGTGCCAGGCTGATATCATCAAAAATCACTAACAGTTCCCTAGCCGGATCCACTTTATAGAAATTTACTGCTTCAGCGATGCTTTCTCCGCTTAAGTTCATAAAAGTCTGTGGCTTCACCAGAACAACTTTTTCACTTCCGATCATTCCTTTGCCGCAGATTGCTTTATACTTTTTTTCGTCCATCCTTATATTATATTTTTCTGCCAGTACATCCATGACATCAAAGCCAACATTATGTCTGGTATGTTCATATTTCTTTCCAGGATTTCCAAGTCCCGCTATAATGTACATTCTTTCTTCCTTCTTCTGATGATTTCTGCAGCTGATTCTAACTGCTTCTGGTCATTTACTCCATTGATGTCTTCCGGGCTTTCCAGTGCAAATGCATCTACACGAAGTCCTTTTTCCTTTAATATCGTAAGCGTATCCGGCAGATAATATTCACCCTGTGCATTATTCGGCTGAATCTTATCCAATGCCTGTGATAATTCCCAGGTATTAAATACATACATTCCGGAATTAATCTCATGGGATTTCAACTCTTCCTCGTTTGCATCCTTATGTTCTACGCTCTTTATAAATTCTCCGGATTCATTGCGGATAATTCTTCCGTATCCGGTCGGGTCATCTATCGTTGCTGACAATACGGTTACTGCATTTTTATGCTGGATATGATGCTTCAAAAGCTGCTTTAAGGTTGCAGATGTAATCAGTGGTGCATCTCCAAAAAGAATCAGTGTATGTCCTTCTTTTCCCAGGAAATCCTTGGCACATTTTACCGCATGACCAGTTCCAAGCTGCTGCTCCTGCAGTACAAATGTTACATCATCTTTATGTGAAATGGTATTCTCTACCTCTTCATGCTTATAGCCTACCACCAGACAGATATCCTCCGCTCCTGCTCCTTCTGCCGCTTCAATTACATAATCTACCAGACACTTTCCGTCTATTGTATGCACTACTTTCGGAAGGTCTGACTGCATTCTGGTTCCCTTTCCAGCTGCCAATATTACCGCTTTTAATGCTTCCATATTTTTATCCTCTTTATTCCTCTCCGGCTTTCTGCCGAAAATACTGTTATATTTTAGTATACTTCTTTCCTAGAAATTTGTCATCCTTTTTTCCACAATATGAAATAGATGACAATGTAAATCTGCCGTGGGGCAAATGGAAAAGCGAAAAAGACTATAAGGAGCACTAAGAATTTTGAAAAAAATTTTTATCAGTTCTGACAACCGGCGCAAATCAACATCCATGTTGCTTGCGCCTCGCCGGCACTTCCCTGTGCCGGCGTTGTCTGTTTTCGCCCGAAATTCCAAGTGCTCCTAACAGTCTTTTTCATGCTTTCTCATTTGCCCCACGGCATATTTATACTTCATTCTATCAATTGTTCAAAAAAAGAAGTGTGAAAAACAGGCTGCCACATTTCTGTGACAGCCTGCAAATTCTTTCTTTATTCTATGTACGAGCTACGCTTCTTCCGTTGCGACTTCGCTTTCGTACTTTTCTAAGATAATCTGCTGTATCTTATTTCTGGTATCTGAGTTAATTGGATGTGCAATGTCTCTGTATTCCCCATCAGCAGCCTTGCGGCTTGGCATTGCAATGAAGAGTCCCTTCTCTCCGTCAATCACCTTGATATCATGTACAACAAATTCCTCATCTATGGTAATGGATACCACAGCTTTCATTTTACCTTCTTTTTCAACTTTACGTATTCTTACATCTGTAATCTGCATTATGTTACCCCCTTCACGCCTTTCTCTTAAGTCTTCTGCCTACAGTGCATATCTGTCATTGCGTTCAAGTACAACCTTTACTCCGTCGTCACCGCAATAATACGTGTTGGCTTTCAGCGTTCCACGGCTTTCCACGATACAGTTTTCAATATGCGTATTATCTCCAATATATACGTCATTGAGAATAATGGAATTCTTGATTACACAATTCTTTCCTACAAACACATTTTTAAACAATACAGAATTTTCTATTTTACTGTTGATGATACATCCACTGGAAATCAGGCTGTTCTTCACATCAGAACCTGCATTGTATTTTGCTGGTGGATAATCATCTACTTTCGAATAGATATGCGGTGTCTCACGGAAGAAGTAATCTCTCACTTCCGGTTTCAGGAAATCCATATTGGTATTGTAATATGAATCTACTGTTGCAATATTGCTCCAGTAATCTTCCATTTTATATCCATAAATTCGTTTCATATTCTTATAACGAATCAGAATATCTGTAACGAAATCCCATCTGTCTTCCTGACCGCTCCGCTCTAACATTTCAATCAGCTGTCTTCTGCGGATGATATAAATACCGGTAGAAATTGTATTAGAGCTGGATACCATAGGTTTCTCTTCAAACTCTGTGATTCTGGATTCTTCATTCATGCGGATTACACCAAAGCGGCTGATATCTGTGCCTTCCGGCATATCCTTGCACACAACAGTTATATCAGCTTTCTTTTCAATATGGTAATCCAATACCTTATTGTAATCCAGCTTGTATACACAATCACCACCTGTAATAATTACATATGGCTCATGACGTTTTTTCAAGAAATCAATGTTCTGGTACATTGCATCTGCAGTTCCTCTGTACCACCAGCTGTTGTCAGCGGTTACGGTAGGAGTGAAGGTATAAAGACCTCCCTGTTTTCTTCCAAAATCCCACCATTTGGATGAACTTAAATGTTCATTTAAAGAACGTGCATTATACTGAGTCAGCACTGCAACGGTCTGAACATGTGAGTTGCTCATGTTACTCAATGCAAAATCAATGCATCGGTAGCTTCCGCCGATTGGCATTGCTGCAATTGCACGCTTGCTGGAAAGTTCCTGCATACGATGATTGTTTCCACCTGCTAAAATTAATCCTAATGCCTTCATATTCTGTCACCTTCCTTAATAATAGCTCCACCGCCTGCTAACATTCCATCTGGATAATCTGACGGTTCCGTTACTCCGGAAATCGCTGTATTTTTTCCAATTGAAACTCCGTCTGGTATTACAGAATCTTCTCCGATAGTAACCAGATCAGATGCATATACTTTCTCATTCAATGTGCTTGGTGCATACTCGCCTACGCCTAAGTGGCAGTTTGCTCCAACAATGGTCTTATCTGCAATAATGGATTTCTCCACCACAGTATTCTCTCCAATCACACATTCTTTCATGATAATGGAATTGTGTACCACCGCACCCTTTTCAATCCGGACTCCTGCACCAATTACAGAATTCTGCACTTCTCCATAAATTTCAGCACCTTCTCCGATAATGCTGGTATCAACCTTGGACTCTGCCGCAAGATACTGCGGAGCTACATTATCGCTCTTGGTATAAATCTTCCAGTATTCTTCATAAAGGTTAAATTCCGGAATCAGATCAATCAATTCCATATTTGCTTCCCAATAAGAGGAAAGTGTTCCAACATCCTTCCAGTAACCATTGAATTCATAAGCAAATAAACGCTTTCCATTCTCATGGCAGTATGGAATAATATGCTTTCCGAAGTCACAATTACTCTGATCCTTCATAGCAATTAAACTGTCACGCAATACTTTCCAGTTGAATATGTATATTCCCATGGATGCGAGGTTACTTCTCGGATGTTCCGGTTTTTCCTCGAACTCTTTAATTTTTTTATTTTCGTCTGTTATAACCACACCAAAACGGCTTGCTTCTTCTATTGGAACAGGCATTGCTGCAATTGTTACGTCTGCATTATTTTCCTTATGGAAATCAAGCATTACTTCATAATCCATCTTATAAATATGGTCACCTGATAAAATCAGCACATAATCCGGATTATAAGTCTCCATATATTTCAGGTTCTGGTAAATCGCATTTGCTGTACCAGTATACCATTCACTGTTATCACTTCTCTCATATGGTGGAAGAACCGTTACTCCTCCGTTATTACGGTCTAAGTCCCACGGAATTCCAATTCCAATATGTCTGTTTAATCTCAATGGCTGATACTGTGTCAGCACTCCAACGGTATCAATACCTGAGTTGATGCAGTTGCTCAATGGGAAGTCGATAATACGATACTTTCCTCCAAATGCGACTGCAGGCTTTGCTACACCGGAAGTTAATACTCCAAGACGGCTTCCTTGTCCGCCCGCCAAAAGCATGGCTATCATTTCTTTCTTAATCACGTCATTCACCTCTCGTCATAAAATCAGGTCATTTTGGTATAACAAAAGTATAACACACTGCCCATATGTTGTACAGCATTCTGTATAATTATTTTATCTTTTTTCGCATATTTTAGTCATTTTAGACAATTTTTGAACATTTCTTGTCATTTTTACAAAATCACCTCCATTATTTTGCATTCTTTTTTCCCGACAGACAAAATAGATTTGCAAATTCCCTGCATATGGTTATAATATTAGGAAGAAATCTTTTCTCAAGAAACGAAATTATAAGTCAGGCAGGTAAAGAATTATGTATTCATTAAATTTTGAAGAACCTATTCATGTACATTTTATCGGTATTGGTGGTATCAGTATGAGTGGTCTTGCAGAAATCTTGCTGGAAGAAGGTTTTACCATTTCCGGTTCTGATGCAAAGCAGTCTGCACTTACCGACAGCCTTGCCAAAAAAGGCGCAACCATTTACATTGGCCAGAAAGCATCTAACTTATCCATCCGTCCTGCACTGGTTGTCTATACTGCTGCCATCCGCGAGGACAATGAGGAATTTAAAGCAGCCGTAGATGCCGGTATTCCAATGCTTTCCCGTGCAGAACTGCTTGGACAGATTATGGATAACTATGAGAAATCCATTGCAGTTGCCGGTACCCATGGAAAAACCACTACCACATCCATGATTTCACAGATTCTTCTTGTTGCAAAGGCTGACCCTACAATCAGTGTTGGTGGTATCTTAGAAGCAATCGGTGGAAATATCCGCGTAGGTGGTTCAGAAGTATTCATTACCGAGGCCTGCGAATATACCAACAGTTTCCTGCATTTTCATCCGAAATACAGTATCATCACCAGTGTGGAAGCTGAGCATCTCGACTTCTTCAAAGATATCGATGATATCCGCCGTTCTTTCCATGAATTTGCCGGAAATACTGCACCTGATGGTGTATTAATCATCAACGGCCAGATTGCAGCTTTAGATCAGATTACCAACAATTTGTCCTGTAGCGTCACTACTTATGGTTTATGCGAAAACGATGACTTTTATGCTAAAAATATTACTTATAATGACCATGCCTGCGGCACATATACTCTGATGCACAAAACCGAAGACTTAGGAACCGTTTCCTTAAGCGTTCCAGGCAGGCATAATGTCTCCAATTCACTGGCTGCCATTGCACTTTGCTTAAATCTCGGTCTTCCTTTGGATGTTATCAAAAAGGGACTGCTTCAGTTTGGCGGCACCAAACGTCGTTTTGAATACAAAGGAACAAAGAACGGTATCACCGTTATCGATGATTATGCACATCATCCGACCGAAGTAGCTGCTACATTAACCGCAGCCCGGAATTATCCACACGGACGGATTATCTGCGTTTTCCAGCCACACACCTATTCCAGAACCAAGGCATTCTTAAGTGATTTTGCCCGGGTGCTTTCCATGGCAGATATTGTAGTCCTTGCAGACATCTATGCCGCCAGAGAGAAAAATACGATTGGGATTTCTTCCAAAGACCTTTTGGCAGAGCTTCAGAAAAACGGTCAGGAAAGTTATTATTTCCCGTCTTTTGATGAGATTGAAAAATTTTTATCTGAAAAATGCATAAACAATGATTTGTTGATAACTATGGGGGCCGGAGACGTGTATCTTATAGGCGAACACCTTCTCCAACAGTAGTTATCCACATTATCCACATCGTAATTCACATTTTTGTGAATTATGGATGTGGATTTTTTTGTTTACATAATGCATTTTTGAAAATCGCCATTCTATCCGTATTAACCGCCAAACTGCTCCCAGTTCAGTTACCATAATGCACTTTCAAAAGAAAGTTATCCACATTATTCACAATTCTGTGCAAATGTGGAAACCCTTGATTTTACTGGATTTTTGGTTAAAATAAGACTTCTCAATTTTAGATTCATATGCTATAATGTGGTCGGTGAAAGAGGGAGTTCTTATGACAGACATAACATTACATACGAAAAGCAAATCCACGGTTACCTGCGTATCCAATACCTTTATTGATGAGTATATGGCAGATGCCAATGGAGAATTTGTAAAAATTTATTTATATTTACTCCGCTGCATCAACGCAGCTGAGAATTTTTCCATTTCTAAGATGGCTGATAAATTCGACCATACAGAAAAGGATATTAAACGTGCCTTAAAATACTGGGAGAAAAAACACTTACTCCAGTTAGAATATAATTCCGGCGAACAGCTTACCGGCATCTGCCTGTGTGAGCCTGTTTCTGCGGTTACGCAGGATTCTGAACATGCAGAAAAGCCTACGGAAGCATCTTCTGTAGATATCCGTCCATCCTATACAAAAGACCAGATTCTGTCTTTCCAGAATGATGAGGCTTCCAGCGATTTATTATTCATTATTGAACGCTATATCGGACATCCTTTGTCCATCAAGGATTATGAAACCATTCTTTACTGGTCAGATGAATTGAAATTCTCCACAGACCTGATTGAATATCTGGTAGAATCCTGTGTGGACAACGGTCATAAGAGCATCCGCTATATGGACAAGATTGCCCTTTCCTGGTCTGCTTCTTCTATCCGTACCGCGGAAGATGCCAGACGTTCTTCCAGTGCCTATAAGCAGACACATTATGGTGTCATGAAGGCATTTGGAATCAGCGGCAGAAAGCTGGCCGAATACGAACTTGAACTGGTAGATAAATGGACCAGCCAGTTTGGATTTACACTGGATATCATTTCCGAGGCATGCAAACGGACACTGCAGGCGACAAATCAGCCAAGCTTCCAGTATGCCGATACCATCTTAGAGAACTGGCATAAATGTAATATCCACCATTTAGAGGATATTGCTATATTAGACACTGCTTATAAAAAAAGCAAGGCATCTTCTTCCCGCAATGTCACCGTAAACAAGACTGCCGCCAACCGGTTTAACAATTTTTCACAGCGTACCTATAATTTTGAACAGCTTGAAAAACAGCTCTTAAATAATTAAGACACTTTTTCAGGAATACTAAAGGAGCATTTCATGTCTCTTAATAATTCACAATACGATACTTTAATCCGGCAATATAATGCCAGACAGTTTCACAATCAGCATCTTCTGGATGAACGCATTCAGGAAGTCTATGGAAAATGTCCGCGCCTTACAGAAATAGACAACGAGATTTCTTCCATCTCAGTAGCAAGTGCAAAACAGCTTTTATCTGATGATGGAGCAGAATATTCCTCTGTTCTCTCTTTATTAAAAGAACAGCTTGCTGCTCTTCGCAGGGAGAAACAGAATCTGATTGCTTCTCTGGGTTATCCGGCTGATTATCTGGAACCGGTTTACACCTGTAAGGACTGTAAGGATACCGGTTATATTGGGAATGAACGCTGTCATTGTTTTGTACAGGCTGCCATTGATTTAGTCTATACGCAGTCTAATGTAAAAGATATTTTAGCCAAAGAGAATTTTTCGAATTTCTCTTATGCATACTATTCCAAAGAGCAGATAAATCCCACAACCGGATTATCTGCTTATGATACTGTAAAAAAAGCTGTTGCAGACTGCAAGTCCTTTATCGAGCATTTTGATACCTCTTTTGAAAATCTCTTTTTCTATGGAGCAACCGGTGTCGGTAAGACTTTTCTTTCAAACTGCGTTGCCAAAGAACTTTTAGATAAAGGACATTCCGTTATTTATTTTACAGCCTTCCAATTATTTGATATATTTGAAAAGGACACTTTCCGGAAGGACGCTGCAGCTTCTGCTGCCGGACAGAACATCTTCGACTGTGATCTTTTAATCATTGATGACCTTGGAACCGAACTTGCCAACTCCTTTACGGCATCCCGGCTTTTCCTGTGTCTGAACGAACGTATGCTGCGTCAGAAATCAACATTGATTTCTACGAATTTAAGTATCGACCAGCTTGCTGATGTATATTCCGAGCGTATCTGCTCCCGCATCTTCAGCAGCTATACGATGATCAAGCTTTTTGGAGACGATATCCGTCTTAAGAAAAAGCTGCATTAATTACGCATTCAATTAGATGCTATATCTATTGAACTATATAAGATAAATTATTTCTATGGAGGAACCTATTCATGTCAAACAGTGAAAGAAACTTAGAAACCCTTCCTACTGGTTCTCTTGGAATTATTCCATTACAGAGCTGCCAGGAATTAGGAGAAAAAGTTGACAAATACCTTGTCAAATGGAGAGACGAAAGACAGCATCAGCACCAGAATGATGCAGCTTTTATGGGCTACAAACGTGATTCTTATATCATCGAAGCTGTTACCCCTCGTTTTGGTTCAGGCGAGGCAAAGGGAATGATCAAAGAAACTGTTCGTGGTTATGACCTTTATCTTATGGTTGATGTTACTAACTACAGCCTTACTTATTCTCTGTGTGGTCAGACAAACCATATGTCCCCAGACGATCATTACCAGGATTTAAAGAGAATTATTGCTGCAATTGGCGGCAAGGCAAGAAGAATTACTGTTATCATCCCATTCCTTTATGAAAGCCGCCAGCATAGAAGAAGCACCAGGGAATCTTTGGACTGTGCACTGGCTTTACAGGAACTGGTTGCCATGGGCGTTGACAACATTATTACATTTGATGCACATGATCCTCGTGTCCAGAATGCAATTCCTTTAAAGGGTGGTTTTGAAACTGTTCAGCCTGCATACCAGTTTATCAAAGGTATCTGCAAGAACGTTCCTGACTTACAGATTGATTCTGACCACATGATGATTATCAGCCCGGATGAGGGTGGTACCGGACGTGCAATTTATCTTTCCAGTGTACTTGGACTGGATATGGGTATGTTCTACAAACGTCGTGATTACAGCAGAATTGTTGACGGACGTAACCCTATTGTCGCACATGAATTTTTAGGTTCTTCCGTAGAGGGAAAAGATGTTCTGATTATCGATGATATGATTTCTTCCGGAGAAAGCATGATTGACGTTGCAACTGAATTAAAAAAGAGAAAAGCAAACAGAATCTTTGTTGTTGCAACCTTCGGACTTTTCACCAATGGTCTGGAAAAATTTGATAAAGCTGTAGAAGATGGAACTATCTACCGTGTAGTTACCACCAACCTGACTTATCAGACTCCGGAGCTTTTAAGCCGTCCATATTATATCAACTGTGACATGAGCAAATATATTGCTTATATTATCGATACATTGAATCATGATGCTTCTATCAGTGAGCTCTTAGATCCAAATGAACGCATCCAGAAGCTTATAAAGAAATATAAAGCTAATCAGAAAAAGAAATAAATAACGGTAGCAAAAATGGCTTCGGAATTCCGAAGCCATTTTTAATATCATGAGCAAAATAAAACTAGAATAAGTTAACCTTGCCTGCATATGTATCGTTTATAACATAGTATGCTGCATATTCTTCCGGTTTTAAATAAACCTTTAAAGACTTGATGCTGGATGCTCTGTGTCCGTCTGCTGTGAAAGCTTCTTTTGCTCTTTCAATCACGTTTGCAACAACATCTTCATTACCATCAAACTGAACAAATACTTCCGGTACAAGTTCTTTCTTCTCTGCCTTGGCAGTTTTCTTAGCTGCTGCTTTCTTGGTTGCTTTCTTTGCGGTAGTCTTTGCTGCTGCTTTTACAGTTGTCTCTGCTTTCTTTGCTGTCTCTTCTGCCTTCTTAACTGTCTCTTCTGCTTTCTTTACTACGGTTTCTGCTTTCTTCGCTACAACTTCTTTTGCTTCTGCCTTAACCTCTTCTGCCTTAACTACTGCCTTTGTCTCTGTAGCTTTTACTGCTGCCTTTACTTCGGCTGCTTTCTCAACTGGTCTCTTCTGCATTATAATTCCCTCCCTGAAAATTAATCACACACTAAAAACTTCTCCATTGCTAAAAGAGCTTCTTCTTCATCATTCCCCTCTGCAACAATGTTAACCGTCATTCCTTTGGACGGATTAAATGCCATAATTCCCATGATGCTCTTGGCATTAATTTTACGGTTATCACTTTCCAGAGTAATATTGCTGTCAAACCGGCAGGCAACCTGAACCAACTCTGCAATTGGATTATCATGTTTTTTTGAAACGTTTGAAACTGTAACTTCTTTTCTACTCATGTTATCTTCCTCGCTTCTAAGTAGTACAATTAGTACAAAAGTTAATATATCCTACACGAACAGATTTTGCAATAGACTTTGTGAAAATACAGCACTAATACCGAAACTGCCAAGAAACTTCGGCTTTTTTTAGGCAATTTTATATGTTTTTTACGCCTTATTCACGCCTGTCTCTGCCCGTATCCCTATTCTGCCATTTTCATATAAGCAAAATATACATTACCTGCTGCATCAAATACATTCTGTGCATCCGTCATTGACATCTTCTCTGTTGCACCGGTTGCCGGATTATAAACATAGACTCCTGCATTATCATAGCCTGTAATTAATACAGCTTCACTTCCACTACTCATGGCAAATACCGGTGTTCCCAGATTGACATAATATAACACTGCATCCAGATCACTTCCAGTCAAATCAATGACTACAGAGTCCTGCAGGGTATCCTTTAAAATTTGTTTTGGTGTATTTCCGGATGTCATCAATTCTCCTACACCAACATTTAATCCCTGCATCGAAAGCATACCATTGATTGCTTTTGCTATCGTTGTTCCGGATGCGTCTGCATCACCTATTGTAATCGTCAGTGGTGACTGTGAAGATTTTCTTGCCCTCTTCCAGATATACTGCTGTCTGCTTCCTACCACAACGCCCACATTATCATTTGCCACTGCAATGGCTTTTGCCGCATTATCCGTTGCCAGCACTACTCTTCCGGCAGAATAAGCATAATAATAATCTGTCTCTTCCGGTTCTTTCAGATTCACATTTCTCGGCGACTCCAATACAATCCGCTTCGGAGTCAGCAGACGATCCGAGCTTATCTCTTCTTCCTGTAATAATTGCAGCTGCAGCTGCGTCTGTTTTCGTTCCGTTACCGTACTGTGAATGCTGACTACTTCTGCAGAATCTCCCTCACGATTCATAATTGTATCCTGTTCCGCCGGGACATAAGCCATACCGTTATACTGTTCCCGGTTCAGATAAATAGTATAATCCACAACTTCTACAGATGCCACATAATATCCATCCTTATGGTAATCTTTTAACACTCCGTGTTCTTCATCATCCGTATCTACAATATAAATATGATTCATCGGGAACTGTACATTTCCGGCAGAATCTGTATACACATCACTGTCATCCGCCTCGCCATAGATAAAATCATCTTCCATAAATGCCAGTGGCCGGATATACGTTCCTGCTGCCGCTGCCACTTCAAAGCTTTTCGAATTCTCCAGATTCAGAACAGTAATTTTCGAACCGCTGTCACTGTTGCCATCTGCAATATAAGCAACAAACTGGTTATTCTCTGATACCGCATAATTTCCTGTTTCAAATCCGCTGACTACTTCCTTTTCTTTGGTAGTAGCAAGATTAATCTCATACAGTGTCCCACCCATCATAATGTAGAACATTCCACTTTCATTTTCATACATCAGCTGTCCCAGTTCTGATTTCAGCACTTCGTAAGAGTGGGTGGATGGTATAAACAGTTCCTCTTCTACTGTATTTGCCACGCTGTCATAATGATAAACACCTACGCCCACCTGACCTTCGTGGTTTCCCCTGTTCATATAACCATATACAACAAAATCAGCACTTCCTGTTTCATCCACCTTAATAATCCGGATATCATGTTCCTTATGATTTTCCCTGGAATCAATCCCCTCATAACCACGGAAGCTGAACACCTGGGAAAGCTTTTTTTCTGTCGCATTGTAACACCAGAGTTCTCCTTCTTTTACAAAACAGAGAATACTTCCGGTCTCATTACTCTTATATTCCACATCGGACGAACATATTCCAAGCTGTAAATAATTCTCATAAAAATCATCATTCTCTGCCCGGAAAATTTCATCCATGGTTCTCTCAAAATTCAATAGATACATCCGGTCATTGGTATAACGGACACGGTAATATTCTTCTACATTATAATATTCCAGTTCCCCATTATCTCCGGTTGCCGTCACTACATAATCCAATAGAATTACATTATAGGAATTATTGATTTCTTTGATGCTTACCGATGGGTCCGTCAGAACGGTCCCATTGAATTTATCCCATGTTACCTGTCGCAGTGTGGAATGAATACTGACATTGGCAAGTGTGGTATTATCCGCAGAAGAATCCGGTTCCATATAAGTTGCCAAAGAACCGCTTCCATCCTTTTGAAATGTTTTTTCATGGAAATCTTTTGCAAAATCAATGCTTTCCTTCACATAACAATCCTGCGGTTCAATAATCCTTGTATAATAATTTAAGGTATCATCCCCATGCAGTAAATGTATAATCAACAGATATTCTGCATTGGAATCCAGAAGATTCTGAATCGGAAGGTCTGCTGTAATCACTCCATTCTTCTGGGAATAACTATCTACCTTCGCATCTGCAATAAGCCGCTTGGTATCCATACTCCGAATTTCATAGGAAAGTTCATCCACTGCGTAGCTTCCATTCTGAACGCGGATTGGAAGCAGCCTGTCCGTATCAATCGGTGTAATGCTGTCCCTCATGTAAACTGCATTCATTTCATCTACATACCCGTAGAGTTCATTGATTTTCTGCTCTTTATAATAAAGCTGGACAGTCGGCAGCGTTGCCTCCTCCAGTTCTGTTGTCATATCAGGATTTGTTTTATTTGTCAAAAAACTAAACACTACGGTTGATACCAGAAACACACCTGCTAACACCAGTGCCCGAATCATTCCCTTATTCATCTGTATTCCTCATCTTCCTAAACTACGAAAAACACGCTTTGCGAGTTTCTCGAGTTATCGCGGTGCTCGTCAAATCTACATGCAAGCATGCGATTTTTCTCGCTACTCACGTAAACAAACAATATAGCCATCAAAAAACGACAGCTATATTGTAATTCCTTTTTTGCAAAAGCTCAACCTCTATTTTATTACCTGCTACCAGCATCTGCGGCAGCGTCTGTAACGGCATCTGCGGTAAAACATCTCATGAAACAGAAGAATTTCCGGAGCATCCATGTCTTCCCGGTTTTCCCCAAGTCCCGCCTTATCACGGATTCTCTTACAAATCTGCCGCAGCATCAGCCGATCCGGATACTCGTCAAACATGAGACTTCCCTCATATTCCATCTTATCGCATTCTTCTTCCACCAGTTCCTGTACTTTTCTTATCTCCATCGGATACATCTCTTTCATGCGGTCTAAATCCCTCTGATATTCTAGCTCCGTCATGTAAAGATTCTGGATTGGGTTTGTCATATAAAAGGGCTGTTTGCCCGGCATCTGCTGCTGTTGCATCTTAAAGAAAATATCCTGATTATAATCCAATGTTTCCTTCTCTCCTGATTCTCATCAGTATAATATATGCAGGAGAGACTGTTTGTTGACGGCAAAAATGCTGTTATCTGTTTGTTTCCAACGACATCAGAAATAATACCGCTGTCAGTTCCTTTGGGAACATGGCATGCAGTTTCAGAATTTCTTTTGACGTCAGTGTGTCCTGTTGTGCCGCATAATATGCAGCCGCAGCCACCAGCATTTCTTTTCCAAAGTTTTTAACTTCTGCAATCAGTCCTGCCGGCTCCCTTAATTTATGTGCAATGATACATTCTGTCACCTGTCTCAACTCTGCATCTGCCAACTTCTTATGAAGTGTTTCCACAAAATGTTCCATGGAATATTCAATTGCTGCATCTACATCAAATACCTCTCCACAGATTTCTGCCGCTGCAAGGAAATATTCCCTCGGTGACATTTTCTCCTTTTCACTTCGTTCTGCCAGAAGTGTATGTACTTTATTAAATTCGCTTTTCTTAGCAAAACGTTTTACCGGCATTTCATCCCTGACCAGTAAATCCAGTTCTGTCATCCGATACAAAAAGTGATCCATTGCCCTGCGGTATTTCTCCATGGATTCCTTTTCAAAGGTATATACATAGCCATAATATTTTCCATAAACCTTCATGGTATCCTGGTATCCCATTCTGGCATTTGCCATTAAAAGAGCATGGTCAAAATTCATCATGGTTCCAAGGGAGCGGCTTGGCTTGATATAAGTTACATACGGCCGCTTGGCATAGGCATCGTGTGCCGGTGATGTATGTAAATCAACAGCAATAATCTGCTGTGCTCCCATTCGGATGGCAAGGTCAATTGGAAGATTATCATAATAGCATCCATCCAGATACGTTGTCTCTCCGATTTTATGCATCGGGAATAATGGAAAAATTGCAGAAGATGCCAGAATATAATCTTTCATAAGTCCTTCCGGAATGTCACGCTTTGTCAGTTCGCAGGGTTTTAAAGACGGAAATTCCACCGTAACCAATCCAAAATCTGTCTTTGATTTCCGAATCTTATCCTCTTCTATCAGTGTTTCAATAAAAGCAGTAAAAGGTGAAATATCTGCACCTTTATTCTTTACATATTTTTTCAGGAATGGACCAATTGCCTCTCTCTGGTCATACATGCCCTCTATGGTATCCGTCAGATTGATTCCATCCTCCATCATATCTTCCATGGTTATGGTGCTCCATAGTTCATAAGCCCTGTCATAATCTCCCGTTGCCATTAAGGCTCCGTTAATGGAACCTATGGATGTTCCGGTTACAATCTGATAATCGATGCCAAGTTCATTTAATGCTTTCCAGACTCCCAGTTCATAAGAGCCTTTCGTACCGCCTCCACTTAATGCAATTCCACGTTTCATATAAGTCCTCCTCCGGTTATCTCCCGGCTTCTGCCTTTCTTTTAAGAAAGCCAGACTGTCAGTTTCTCTCCATTGAATGCGAACTCATTTTTACGTCCTTTGTAACATACCACAAATTTCTTATATACTTTTTCATAACCTTTATGCAGCATCCGGACCGTTAATGTCTCATCCTTTGTGATGGTCATCTCATATTCATTATATACACCATCCTGATATGTAAAATCTTCTCCGTTATCCTGATAATGCACATAACGGTCTTCTCCCGGATATACATCAAGAATCAGGGTATCCAGTTCAATCTCTCCCACATACTGCATCGGTTCAAAACATGGGATAATGCTTCCTGCTTTTACAAAAACCGGGCATACATCAAGAGGTGCGTCTTTTACAATATACTGCTTTCCGGTATATTTTTCCCTTGTATCATAGTCATACCAGGTTCCCTCCGGCAGATACAAAAGCTTCTTCGTCATTCCCTGCTCTACTACAGGAGCTACCAGCATATGCTCTCCAAACAGGAATTCTCCATTGAGATTCCAGGTTTCTTTATCTTTCTCATAATGCAATACCAGTGGACGGATTACCGGCATACCATTCTGCTCCGTCTCATGGAATAAATCATAAAGGTATGGCAGTAATTTATAACGAAGTTCAATATATTTCCGGTTAATATTTAATGTCTCTTCTCCGAAAAGCCACGGCTCCTGTCTGGTAGAACCCTTGGAAGAATGATTCCGGAACAACGGTGAAAAACAGCCAACCTGTACCCATCTTGACAACAGCTCCGGCGTCACATCTGCACCGAATCCACCTACATCTGTTCCGATAAATACCATACCGGATAATCCCAGATTGCACATCTGTGGAATTGCCATCCGCAGGTGCTCCCACAGGCTCTGATTATCTCCTGTCCATGCTGTGGTATACTTTTGGGAACCACTGTAACAGGCACGGGTGATTACAAATGGTCTTCTGCCGTCCTGCTTCTTCAAGCCTTCATAGGTAGCCTTTGCCATCAGATGTCCATAGACATTGTGCATCTGGCCATGGTCACATGGTCTGTCTTCGTCTGTAAATACGACATCTTCCGGCAGTTCTCCACGAAAGCTTGCCGGCTCATTCATATCATTCCATACACCGCGGACTCCTAAGTCCACAAGATATTTCTGTTTCTCTCCCCACCACTGTCTTACCTTCGGATTTCCAAAGTCAGGGTATACCGCATCTCCAGGCCATACTGCATTTACATAGGTATCCCCTTCCGGTGTCTTGGCAAAATATCCCTGCTCCATGCCTTCATCATACATATCATAACCTGGGTCTAATTTGACACCCGGGTCAATGATAGTAACAATTTTAAATCCTTTTTTCTTTAAATCTGCAATCACTTCACCAGGCCTGCCAAAGTCCTTTTCATTCCAGGTAAAGACCCGGTAGCCATCCATATAGTCAATATCCAGATGAATCGTATCAATCGGAATCTTTAATGCACGGTATTTATCCGCAATTGCGCGGATCTCTGCGGAAGTCTCATATCCCCAGCGCGACTGATGATAGCCTAATGTATAAAGCTGCGGAAGCGGTGTTCTTCCGGTCAGATAAGTATAATCAGCTACAACCTCCGGCATATTATCCCCGGCAATAAAATAGTAATCCAGATTGCCACGGTCTGAGCCAAAGAAATAGTATTCCTTATTTTCTTTTGCCAGATCAAAATAAGTCTTACAGGTATTATCAAAAAAGAGTCCGTATACGCAGCTTTCACGCAATGTTATAAAAAATGGAATGGATTTATACAATGCTTTAAAGGCTTCCGTATGTGCTGCAGGATTATCTGTATTCCACATCTCATAATCATAATTCTTCTTATTTAATACACCTGCTTTATCACCAAAGCCATAGAAGGCTTCGTCTCCTTCCATGCGTTTCACCGCCTGTACATGGTAATTCTTATCTGTTGCCTGCGGCACCTCATGTCCCTCTGCTTTTAAGAATTCGATAAATTTCTCACTAATCTGTGTTGCAAATTTCCTTCCACCACGATAGTCCGCACAGAGAAGTTGCCCTCTTGTATCATAAAAGTCCACCATAAAATTATCATATATGCGTATAATTAATTTTGCAGTCCGAACCTCAAGATAGTCAATTCCTTCCTGCACATCAAAATGTATATGCTTTGACTTTTCTCCCTCGATGGCTTTTGAACGATGTTCCTCACATTCGAACGGAACAAACACATTTACAATATTATCTGTCAGAACCTCTAAACTTCCCTTGCCATATTCAAATGCAAAATGAATGATTCCATTCTCCACATAATAAGATTTTCTTTTTCCCAGCATACTTTTTCCTCCGCTTTTGCTTATATTAGCAGTAATGTACCTCCCACTATCATAAGTAATCCAAAGAATGCCTTTGGCTGTAGTCTTTCATTTAAAAACACAGATGAAAATACAATTGTAACTACAATGCTTAGTTTATCAATCGGCACCACTACGCTGGCTTCGCCCAGCTGCAGCGCCCGGTAATAACAAAGCCAGGATGCTCCGGTCGCTATTCCGGATAAAATCAGAAACATTCCATCCCGGAAGGTCATACTCCGGACCTGTTTCTGTTTCTTTGTCACAAATACTACCACCCATGCCATAACAAGTACCACTCCAGTACGATATGCCGTCCCGAGATTGGAATTCACACCATCTATTCCCACCTTGGCAAGGATGGATGTCAGGCTGGCAAATACTGCCGACAGCAGTGCATAGATAAGCCATGTCCGGCTCTTTGTGCCACTGCTTTTCTTTCTGGTAATCATGAGCATCGTTCCAACGCCAATCAATACCATGGCAATGATTTTCTTCTCGTTCAGTCCTTCATTTAAGAAAATGACTGCCAGAATCATCGTCAGGATTGTACTGGATTTATCAATCGGTGTTACTTTATTTACATCTCCTAGCTGCAATGCCCGAAAATAGCAAAGCCAGGATGCCCCGGTCGCTATTCCGGATAATGTAAGATAAATTAACGTCCGCGTTCCTATACTTCCGATTGGAGTATAAGATCCGGTAAGCCGTACCATAATCCATGCAAAAATCAATACTACAATCGTCCGGATTGCTGTTGCAAGATTCGAGTCTATTTTCTTAATTCCAACTTTTGCCAATATTGCCGTAATACCTGCAAAAAAAGCAGAGCCACATGCATATGCAAGCCACATATTTATTCCTCTTTTCTATTATCCCGGGAAATTTCTGTCTTAATCTGCACTGCAGCAGACTTTATTTTTACCACCCACTTTTGCATCGTATAATGCTTTATCTGCCAGTAGAACAGCATCTTTTTTATCCATACCCGCCATAATGTTTCAAATATTATCTTATTCCATTCTTCCGCCTCTTTCGGTATTTCTCTTCTCTTGTTTGTTCTTTCCTGCACCCTTCATTCCCCATACATATCCTATTTCAGAAATCCATTTACAATCTGCTCCTCTGCCTCTTTTTCAGACAGTCCCAGTGTCATCAGCTTAATCAGCTGTTCTCCTGCTATTTTTCCAATTGCTGCCTCATGAATCAATGCTGCATCGATATCATTTGCTGCAAGAGACGGAATTGCCTCCACCTTTCCATTGTCCATGATGATGGCATCACATTCTGTATGTCCGCTGCATGCATTATTACCACGAATATAAGAAACAAACTTCTGGTGGGAATCTCCCTTTGCTACCGAACGCGATACCACATTTGCACTGGAATGTGCTCCATTTAAATCTACCGTAAAATCTGTCTCTGCCTTCTGCTGTCCATGAGTCATAATACGTTCATGAATCACAAGGGACGCATCTTCTTTAAGGTCTGCTTCGGTTGTACGGATTGTGGAGTCTACTCCTTTAATCTGAACACTGTCCATATCCATGAATCCGCCTTCTTCCATGTGGATCACGGTAGTTGGATTTAAGACTCTGGCTCCATTTCCATCCCCTTCACCATAATGCTTTTCTACATATTTTACTTTTGCATTCTTTCCTATATAAAAGGTGTGTATTCCATCATGCTGTGATGTCTGGTCTCCGCAGTTGTGGATACCGCATCCCGCAATGATTGTCACATCTGCACCTTCCCCGATATAAAAATCATTATACACCAAGTCCTTTAAGCCGCTTTCACTTAAGATAACCGGAATATGCATACTCTCATTCTTTGTTCCCGGTTTTACATAGATATCAATTCCCGGCTTGTCCTTCTTAGTTACAATATCAATATTTGCAGTTGTATTTCTTGCCTCCAGTTTTCCGTTGTTGCGGATGTTATATGCGCCTTCCGGCACGCTGTGCAAATCTGATATCTCTGCTAAAAGATTCTTTTCTATACTGTCCATTTTCTCACCTTTTCCTAGACTAATTTTTCCATCAAAGTAGAGCAGGCTTCACTGCTTCCTAACAGCTTTGGAAGCACTTCTTCCCGGTTTCCGGCTGTGCTTACTTCTCCATCTGCAATTACAATAATCCGGTCTGCAATGTTTAAGATTCTCTCCTGATGTGAAATAATCAGAATCGAGCCATTGATTTTCTTATACATATTCTCAAATACCTGAATCAGATTGTTAAAACTCCAAAGGTCAATTCCTGCCTCCGGCTCATCAAATATGGATAATTTGGTTCCTCTTGCAATTATCATTGCAATCTCAATACGCTTTAACTCCCCACCGGAAAGGCTGTCATTTACCTCCCTGCCAATATAATCCTTTGCGCAAAGTCCTACTTCTGAAAGATAGGAACATGCCTGGCTGATGGAAATATCTTTTCCCGATGCCAGTGTAATCAAATCCTTTACGGTCAATCCCTTAAATCTTACCGGCTGCTGAAACGCAAAGCTGATTCCCTTTCTTGCCCGTTCGGTAATGGATAATCCTGTAATATCCTCTCCATCCAATAAAATCTGTCCGGAAGTTGGTGTTACTATTCCGGCAATCAGCTTCGCCAGCGTGGATTTACCTCCACCGTTTGGTCCGGTAATTGCCACAAACCGGTCTTCTATCTTCAGATTGATATTTTTTAATATTTCCTTGTCTGCTGTTTCATCATTTACCTGAAAACTAATGTCTTTTAATTCCAGCATTTCTCTTTCCTCACCTTACTATCAGATTCACCTATCTGCCTCTCTGCGAACCTAGTTTTTATAAAAAAAGGATAGCACAAAATGGCTTATTTGCCAACTTCTTTCCCTTCTATTATACATTTTGGATTCTTTTTAATGAAATATTAATAAATTTTTATCGAGATTTACCGTTGTTTTTTTTCTTAAATAGATATATCCTTATTCAGTCAAAAGTAAATTATATGTAAAAAGTGTGTAATCTACTGGGAGGAGAACCATTATTATGAGAGAAAAACATTCTTTTTTAAGTAAGTGCAAGAACTTATTTTTTAAACTAAAAAACAAAATAAATACTTTTAAGAACCGGGAGAAGAAACCACATCCACACCTTGACCGTGCAGTTGTGATTATGAACAAATACTCTTTGGTATTCCATCTGTTGCTGTCCTGTTTCCTCGTTCTGGTGATTGAATGTATTTCCAGACGAAATGTGCTTTCTGCATTTTCCTTTATTGCAGGACACACCATTGCTTACCTTTATAACTCATTTATTATTTTTGCAAGTTTATCCCTGGTCTATCTGATTCGAAGAAGAACACTTGCCCGTCTCTTAATCAGCGGCTTCTGGCTTTTCCTTGGAACCATCAATGGTGTTATTCTTTCCAAACGTGTAACTCCATTTGGTTTTACAGATTTGAAATGTCTGTCTGACTTATTTGCCATGCAGAACACCAAATACTTTACCTTTGGTGAAGCACTCGCCGTTATTATCGTAGTCGGTCTTTTCCTGCTTTTCTGTATCTGGCTTTTTATCAAAGGACCAAAATATCAGGGCAAAATCAACTGGATTGTAAGTCCGCTTATGGTTGCTGTTATCTTCCTGATGTTACCGGTAACTACCAAGGCAGCCCAGTCCAATAATATTGTTGCTTCCTATTTTGCCAATATTGCACAGGGCTATGAAAATTATGGTTTTGTCTACGGCTTCTCATCCAGCGTTGTTGACCGTGGTATGAGTAAACCGGACAGTTATTCCGAAGAGCGTATTGCCAAAATAGGGGCTTCCGTTCCGGAAGAAACTACCGAAGCTGCCGAAGATGCGCCAAATATTATTGTTGTTTTACTGGAATCCTTTGTAGATCCCTCTGATGTTAAGTTCTTACAGACTTCAGAAGATCCGGTTCCAAATTTTCATAACTTATTAAACAACTATTCTTCCGGTTACTTAAAAGTTCCTGTTGTAGGTGCCGGAACAGCCAATACTGAATTTGAAGTATTAACCGGTATGAGCATGCAGTATTTTGGTACCGGCGAATACCCATATAAGACTACTTTAAAAGAAATCGACAGTTGCGAAAGTATTGCTTCCGACCTTGGAAGTCTCGGCTATGGTACACATGTTGTACATAACAACGGTGGTAACTTCTACAGCCGTGCCAATGCCTTCTCCCTGATGGGATTTGACAGCTTCACCAGTAAAGAGTGTATGAACATTCAGGAGTACACACCACTTGGTTCCTGGCCAACCGATAATATCTTAATCAGTGAAACCTTAAAGGCTATGGATTCTACCCCTGACCAGTCAGATCTGGTATATACCATTACCGTACAGGGACATGGTGATTATCCTACTGAAAAGATTCTTGAAAATCCGGAAATTGCAGTAAGCGGTGCTGCAGATGAGGCTTCTAACAATCGGTGGGAATATTACATTAACATGATTCACGAAGTAGATAAATTCATCGGCAACTTAACCGAAGAGCTTTCCAAACGGGATGAAAAGACCATCGTGGTATTCTTCGGCGACCACCTTCCTACCATGGGACTGACCGATGATGATATGGTATCCGGTGACATTTTTAAAACCAAATATGTTACCTGGAACAACTTTAATTTACCAAAACAGGATGCTGACTGTGCTGCTTATGAATTATTGGCAAACATCACCAACCAGCTTGACATCCACAAAGGAACCATGTTCTCTTACATCCAGAGCCAGAAGGGTTCTGCTTCTTACGACGAGAACTTAGAGAATTTACAGTATGACCTTCTTTATGGAAAACGTTATGCTTACAAAGGAACAGATAAATATCCTGCAAGTGATCTGGTTATGGGTATTGATGATGTTACGATTAACAGTGTATGGAAATCCGATGACAATAAGTTATGTATTTACGGTTCCGGATTTACTCCTTGGACGAAAATTTATGTCAATGGAGAGAAGGTATCCACTTCCTTCTTAGGAAGCACCATGTTAAAGATTAATCTGGATGACATTGAAGACGGCGATACGATTGTTGCTAACATTGTAGGTTCCAGCAGTACCATCTTCCGAAGTTCCAACGAGTTCCTCTATGAGGATCCGGATATAGAAGATACCGAAGAACAGACAACCGAAACGGAGCAGCCTTCTACTGATACAGAAGGTTCTACCCAGACCACTGAGAAATCCACTGAGCAGTCCTCTGAACAGTCTTTAGGTGGTGCCGGTACAGCAACTGACCAGTCTGTAGAGCATACAGTCAATACTCCACTGACACAGAATTAAAATAATACACAGAAAGCCCCGATGGGATGAATTCTTCTATCAGATTTCTCCCATCGGGGCTTTGTTATTTCTTTTATTTCACATAATTTTTATCTACGTTGACCACGATATGATACTGTTCGCCCAGCTTTTCCTTTACCTGGTGCTCCAGTTCTTTTAACACTGCTTCATCACTGGAACGGTAGCCAAACGGAATCACTACATCAAAGATAAGATTGGTATGGGTCGGTCCCTGAACCATACGGAAATCATGCATGGTAATGACCTCATCAATATCCTTCAAAATACCTGTAACCGTTTCTTTTATCCCGGTCAGTTCCTTGCTTCCGGTAATCACCGGATCCATATGTATGACAGCCTCACAATTCAGTTCCCTTTTCAATTTCATTTCTACATTGTCTATCATATCATGTATTACAAGGATATTCATTTCTGCCGGCACTTCCGCATGTAGTGATACCATCAGACGTCCCGGTCCATAATCATGTACGACTAAATCATGAATACCGATAATCATTTTTTCTTCCAGCACCAGATGTTCTATCTCTTTTACGAATTCTTCCTCCGGCGGCTGTCCCAGCAGTGGATTTAAAGTCTCCTTCGCTGCATTAATTCCACCATATAAGATAAACAGTCCTACCGCCACACCACAGTAGCCGTCAATATTGACTGACGTAAATTCTGCAATCAATGTGGTGATTAAAACCACAGATGTGGTAATGCTGTCGCTTAAGCTGTCCATGGCCGTTGCCCGCATAGCCGCTGAATTAATCTTCTTTGCGACTCTCCTGTTGTAGAAGGTCATATACAGCTTTACAGCAATCGATATCAGCAGAATCACGATAATTAATGCAGAGCATTCCGTTGCTTCCGGATGAAGAATCTTTCTGATGGAATCCTGTATCAGTTCCACTGCCATAATTAAAATAACTGCAGCAACCACAAGCCCGGAAACGTATTCCATTCTTCCATGTCCAAATGGATGCTCCGGATCCGGCTTTGCTGCTCCCAGTTTAAAGCCCAGCAATGTTACAATGGATGAGCCGGCATCCGACAGGTTATTAAATGCGTCCGCTGTAATTGCAATGGATTTACTGATGGTTCCCGCAATAAATTTTCCTGTAAATAATAATACATTTAGTAAAATACCTACAATACCACATAAAATACCGTAGGAAAGCCGTACCTTCTCCGGCTTGTCATCTTCCCGGATAAATATCCGGGCTAATAATGTTATCATAAATTTTCTCCTTTTGCTCCCTTATTCGTTCCGCACTAATTCAATATTTTAAAATTCTTCAGTGGCCAATACCGGAAAATCGCTTTTCCAAGTATTTTACCTTTCTTCACATAGGTATTGGTCCAGTATCTTCCATCATAGGAGTTATTCCGGTTATCTCCCATTACAAAATAGCTATCCTCCGGCACTTCAAAGGTATACGGTCCTGTAGCTACCGTCCATGTCTCTTTAAGATAATCCTCCTCTAAGAGTTCTCCGTTGACATATACTTTGCCATCTTCTATCTTTACCGTATCTCCCGGACAGCCAATGACACGTTTTACATAGTTCTGGCTCTCATCATCCGGAAACTTAAAGATAATGATGTCTCCCCGCTCCGGTCCGGAAAACAGATATGACCATCGGAATCCAATCAGCTTATCTCCGGTCATGATTGTATTTTCCATGGAACCGGATGGAATCTCTGCATTAATTAACACAAAACGATTTAAAAACATAGCAATCAGCACCGCTGCTACAATCGTAATTACCCAGCTTAGAAATTCCCCTGCCACAGAAGCTGCATTCTTTGTATCGGATTTTCTTCCTTTCTTCCTGCGTCTGCCGCCTTCTGAATATTCCTCTTCTGGTTCTTCTAATTCTTCCCGGTTGTCCTCTGACTCTTCCGGTTCTTCGATATTCTCAAAGTCATCTATATATTCTAATTCTTCATTTCTTTCTTTTTTCTGCATCTAAATTGCCTCCGGTCTCTTTCCTTCCCGTTGTTCGTTCTATTATACTCCAAGCAGGAAAGAAATTCCACTGGAAATGCTTTGCGAGTTTCTCGTGTAAATTAAAAAGTCCCCGAAACATAACGTTTCGGGGATGTTTTCTATGTGTTCAATGACATCTGCGTTATCTAAGTGTTCAATGACATCCACTCGGCTAAGATTCAAACTTCGTCTGCGACTCGTTTTCATCAAGTCTCGGGATGGGCTTTCACACTAAGTTCACGCTTCGCCTATGGCTCGCGTTCTCTAAGTGTTCAATGCCTAGCAAACGCCCTGAGCGAGCATAGCCTCAGCTACTTTTTCGAAGCCTGCGATGTTAGCTCCTGCTACATAGTTACCTTCCATGTTGTAACGTTTTGCAGCATCATCAATATTATGATAGATATTTACCATAATCTGTTTTAACTTAGCATCTACTTCTTCGAATGTCCAGCTTAAACGCTCTGAGTTCTGGCTCATCTCTAATGCAGAAGTTGCAACTCCACCTGCGTTAGAAGCTTTACCACAGATGAACCATACTCCGTTATCCTGTAAGTATTTGGTTGCATCTAAGGTTGTAGGCATGTTAGCACCTTCACAAACTGCTTTACATCCGTTTGCTACTAACTGTTTTGCATCATCGATAAGGAGTTCGTTCTGTGTAGCACATGGAAGAGCGATATCACATTTAATCTGCCATACACCACGGCCTTCATGATATTCTGCACTCTTTCTTGCAGCAGCATACTCAGTAAGACGAGCACGTTTTACTTCTTTTACTTCTTTTAATAATGCAACATCGATTCCTTCCGGATCATAAATCCATCCGGTAGAATCAGAACAGGTAACAACTTTTGCACCCATCTGCTGTGCTTTCTGGATAGCGTAGATTGCAACATTACCAGCACCAGATACAACAACTGTCTTACCTTCCATAGATTCACCATGGCATTTCATTAATTCTTCTGTAATGTATAAAAGACCATATCCGGTAGCTTCTGTACGAGCTAAAGATCCACCATAGGTAAGTCCCTTACCTGTCAGAACACCTTCGTACATTCCACGGATTCTCTTATACTGTCCAAACATGTATCCGATTTCTCTTGCGCCTGTTCCGATATCTCCTGCCGGAACGTCAACGTCAGCGCCAATATATTTGCAAAGCTCGGTCATAAAGCTCTGGCAGAATGCCATTACTTCACGGTCTGATTTTCCCTTAGGATCAAAGTCAGAACCACCTTTACCACCGCCGATTGGAAGTCCTGTTAAAGAGTTTTTAAATACCTGCTCAAATCCTAAGAATTTGATGATTCCGATATTTACGGAAGGATGGAGACGAAGACCTCCCTTGTACGGTCCAATAGAATTGTTGAACTGTACTCTGTATCCTGTATTAACCTGAACCTGTCCCTTGTCATCTACCCAAGGTACACGGAATTTAAGCTGTCTATCCGGCTCGGTTATTCTCTCAAGTAATGCTTCTTTACGATATTTCTCCTCATTTGCTTCGATTACCGGTCTTAAAGACTCCAGTACTTCTTCTACTGCCTGAAGGAATTCTGGCTCAGAAGCGTTTTTTGCTTTTACTCTTTCTAATACTTCATCAACGTAGCTCATATTATATCTCCTTTACATATTAATTTGAGTATTATATATACATCAACACTACTATTTTAGTATGAAATGAATTTTTTCGCAACGTTTTTTTCATATTTGTGTCAAAAACTTTATACTTTTGTGTACTTTTTCTTCTTTTTTGCAAGTTTTGTACCAAAAAAATTCATTTTTATAATTAAAAAGAAGTAGAAAACAGTTTTTTATTTCCCTTCTCCACTTCTTTTTTTGTATAAATATACTATTTTTTATTTTTCAGATATGATTCATATTTCTTCTGGAAGAACTTCACCAGTTTTCCCAGTGTTCCAATCAGAATCTCACTCTCCTGGTCAGTCAGGCTCTCCTTGATATCATGTATCATATTGCTGTGAAAACGTGCATGATGCTCATATGCCCGGACTCCGGAATCGGTGAGTGATACACGGACCACCCTTTTATCCCTGTCATTTCTGCAACGGTTTACATAACCTTTCTGTTCCAGTGCTTCAATTGCTTTTGTCAGGGTTCCTGTTGTAACATTCATCTTCGCCGCCACTTCCGACATCCGCTTTGGTTCATCCAGACCAATTGCTTCAATAATATGCATATCATTTCCGGAAATGTTCATGAATTCTCCGGAGATTAAGCATTTTTCCTCAATTTCCATCAAATCATTAAACAGCTTTACCAGAATGTCATTTAAGGTTTTATCCGCATTCATTCTTATCTCCTTTTACCAGACCAGTACCGCTGCGCCCCATGTGAGTCCGCCGCCGAAACCAGCCAGTACAACTTTATCTCCTCTATGTATCATACCATGCCGGTTGATATTATCAAGCAAAATCGGCACACTTGCTGCCGAAATATTGCCACATTCCGTCAAATTTACCGGGAATTTCTCCATCGGCTGTTTCAATCGTTTTGCTACCGCTTCAATAATTCTTAAGTTTGCCTGATGTAATACGAAAAGTGAAATTTCCTCTACCTCTAAATCCGCCTCTTCCAGCACCTTTGTAATGGTTGCCGGAACTGTGCGGACAGCAAATTTATAAACCTCCTGTCCATTCATGCTTACATAACCCAGCGGACTTTCCATCTTATGATATGGATTATTGACCGGACGGTTCTCACATGCCAGTACCAGTCCCTTCGCACCGTCTGAGCCCTGCACCACATGACAGATATTTTCTTCGTCTGCCCGGACTACCGCTGCTCCTGCGCCATCTCCAAAAAGAACACAGGTACTGCGGTCATTCCAGTCCATAATTTTAGAAAGTACTTCTGCTCCGATTAAGAGTGCATTTTTAAATCTGCCACTGGCAATATATGCCTGTGCTGTACTCAATGCAAATAAGAATCCGGAACATGCTGCACCAAGGTCAAAGGCTACGGCATTCACTGCTCCGATTTCCCGCTGCACTTCACAGGAAAGTGTCGGCACAAGATGATCCGGTGTTACCGTCGCTGCAATGATAAGTTCCACTTCTTCCGGCTTCATGTCTGCATCTGCAAGTGCTTTTTTTGCAGCTTCTGTGGCAAGTGATGTTGTTGTCTCTTCCGTTGCAAGGTGTCTTGTTTTTATTCCTGTTCTGCTGGAAATCCATTCATCGGAAGTATCCATAATCTGACTTAAATCGTCATTGGTAATTTTTCTTTCCGGTAACGCACTTCCAGTTCCACATATTCGAATGTTCATGCTCTGCTCCTTTAAAATTTACGGAAACGTTCATAACGTGCTTTTGCAATCTCTTCTCCGCTTTTTCCTTCATATGATTCCAAAAATTCGCGGATACATTTATGCATATAAACTGCAATGGAACTCAATGCCTCATCATCTGCTCCACCATACTCCGGTATAATTTTCTCGATAATGCCAAGTTCTAAAAGATCCTTTGCTGTTATCTTCATTACTTCTGCTGCTTCTTTGGCACGCTTGCCATCCTTCCAGAGAATAGATGCAAAGCCTTCCGGAGAAAGCACGGAATAAGTTGCATTCTCCATCATGCAGACTTCATTTCCAACTGCCAGCGCCAATGCACCGCCGCTTCCGCCTTCTCCTATCATAAAGGTAATAACCGGAACTTTCAACCCTGACATTTCATAAAGATTTCTTGCAATAGCTTCTCCCTGTCCGCCTTCCTCTGCTTCCATACCGCAGAATGCTCCGGCTGTATTAACAAAGGTGATAACCGGACGATGGAATTTTTCTGCCTGCTTCATCAGGCGGATTGCTTTACGGTATCCTTCCGGAGATGGCATTCCGTAATTATGACGCATGCAGTCCTTCATGTCCTTTCCCTTCTGGATTCCGATTACCGTAACCGGTTGTCCGTCAAGGTATGCGATACCGCCCACAATTGCCGGGTCATCCCTGTAATAACGGTCTCCATGAAATTCTATGAATTTGGTAAAGATACTGTTAATATAATCCTCTGCGGACAGACGGTCTACCTTACGTGCCATCTTAACCTTTTCCCATGCACTCTTTTCTTTTGTATTGTAAGCGCGTTCCCGCATCAGCTCTGTCGGTCTTCCGTCTACTTCAGTTGCCGGGTCAAATTTGGCATATCCACTTACTTTATGCATACGAAGGATTTCATACAGACGTTTCTTTAAATCTTTCCGCTCTACAATGGCATCCACAAAACCATGCTCTAACTGGAACTCTGCTCTCTGGAATCCCTCCGGCAGTTTCTGTCCGATGGTCTGCTCAATTACTCTTGCTCCGGCAAATCCAATCAGTGCGCCAGGCTCTGCTAAAATAATATCACCTAACATAGCAAAACTTGCTGTTACACCTCCGGTTGTCGGGTCAGTTAATACGGAAATATATAAAAGTCCGGCATCGGAATGTTTCTTTAAAGCTGCTGCTGTCTTTGCCATCTGCATCAGGGATACAATACCCTCCTGCATTCTGGCTCCGCCGGAACAACAGAAAAGAATAACCGGAAGTTTTTCTTCCGTAGCACGTTCTACTGCCCCCGCAATTTTCTCTCCGACTGCATGACCCATGCTTCCCATCATAAATCTGGCATCGCACACACCAATGACTGCATCTTCTCCGTAAATCTTACCTTTCCCTACGGTTACTGCTTCTTTTAATCCGGTTTTCTCACGGACTGCCGTCAGCTTATCGACATAGCCCGGAAAATCCAGCGGATTCGTTCCATGCTCTTCGGCAAACCATTCTTCAAAGCTCTGTGGGTCTAATACCATCTTCAGGCGGTTTCCGGTTTTTACGCGGAAATATGCTCCACACTCATAACAGACATAGCGATTTCTTACTACCTCTGCTTTGTTTACCATTTTGCCACAGGCTTTACAAAGTACTTCCTCTTTCTTTTTTTCTTCCTGTAAAATACCTTCTGTGGCATTCTTTACAGCTCTATTTTCCTTGATTTTATCCAGTAATCTGCTCACTTTACTCACCACTTCCAATCGCAAATGTCAACTCTGCTGTTGCAGCTATTTTTCCATCTACTGTTGCAGTTGCCTTTCCAATTCCAATCGGTCCCTTTACTTTTATGATTTCTGTCTCTAAAATAAGTACATCCCCCGGAACCACCTTTTTCTTAAATTTTGCATTGCTGATTCCTGCAAAATATGCGGTTTTTCCTTTGAATTCATCCTGACAGAGCATTGCAACCGCGCCGGTCTGTGCCAGTGCTTCTATAATTAAAACACCCGGCATTACCGGTTCTCCCGGAAAATGTCCTGCAAAATAAGGTTCATCAAAGGTAACACATTTTTTCCCTACTGCACGAAGTCCCGGCACCAGCTCTTCAATCGTGTCAATCAGAAGAAACGGATGACGATGTGGGATGATTTCCATAATTTCTTTCGTTGTCAGTACTGACATTGTTCCCTTCTCCTTTATGCCTGATATTTTTTCAGAAGCAGACTTGCATTATGTCCGCCAAAGCCCAGTGAATTGCTGATGGCATATGGCACTTCTTCTTCATATGCCTCTTTGCAATAATTCAGATTCAGTTCTTCATCCGGTGTCTCATAACCTACGGTTGCATGAATGTAACCTTCTTCGATTTCCTTTACACAGGTCAGGCACTCGATGGCTCCTGCTGCTCCAAGAAGATGTCCAATCATGGATTTGGTGGAATTAATCCGGATATCCTTTGCATGCTCACCAAACGCCAGCTTGATTGCTCTTGTCTCAAATAAGTCATTATGATGGGTGCTGGTTCCATGGGCATTGATATAAGTAATTTCTTCTGGATTTACACCGGCATCCCTCATTGCATTTATCATTGCGGTTGCTGCGCCTGCACCATCCTCTGCCGGAGATGTAATATGGTATGCATCCGAAGAACATCCATATCCGGTTACTTCTGCATAAATCTTTGCTCCACGTTTTTTGGCATGTTCTAATTCTTCCAGAATTACGATTGCGGCACCTTCTCCCATAACAAATCCACTTCTGTTTTTATCAAACGGAATGGATGCATGTTTTGGATCATCTGAAGAAGTAAGTGCGGTTAAAGATGTAAATCCTGCTATTCCAAGCGGAGTAATGCAGCTTTCTGTTCCACCTGCTACCATCACTTCTGCATCACCATACTGGATGGTACGGAAGGCTTCACCAATGGCATTCGTTCCGGATGCACAGGCGGTACTGATATTTAAGCTCTTTCCTTTTAATCCAAACTGAATGGATACATTCCCTGCTGCCATATTGGAAATCATCATCGGGACGAATAACGGATTTACTCTTCCCGGTCCCTTTTCCAATAATTTGCTATGCTCTCTTTCGATTGCCTGTAAACTTCCGACTCCGGAACTGATGGAAGTACCCACACGGTATGCATCCTCTGCTTCCATGGAAAGTCCGGAATCCTCCAGTGCTTCTCCGGCTGCCGCTACGGCAAACTGGCAGAATGCTTCCATTCTCTTTGCAGAGCGGAAATCCATATATTCTTTTGCATCAAAATCCTTTACTTCTGCTGCAAGATGACATTTATAGTCTGTTGCATCAAAATGTGTAATCTCTCCAATACCTACCTTCTGCTGCTTTACTGCAGACCAGAATTCCGGCACATTATTTCCAATCGGGGTAATTGCACCCAATCCTGTTACTACAACTCTACGATTCATGTTCTTATCCTCTCTATCTAAACAATCCATCTCTCGTCATTCGTCATCCGCTGTTCTTTCTAGCTTTTTCATCAGCCAGTATTATTTCTGCATCTACATAGTCATTCCGCCATCTACAGCCAGCACCTGTCCTGTGATATAACCTGCCTCTTCGGATGCTAAGAATGCAACTGCTGCCGCAATTTCTTCCGGCTTTCCGATTCTTCCAAGCGGAATGTTATGAAACATATTTTCTTTTACCGTATCCGGTAAATCCTTTGTCATATCGGTCTCAATCATTCCCGGAGCTACTACATTTGCAGTAATACCGCGGGAGGAAAGTTCTCTCGCAACACTTTTAGTCAATCCGATGACTCCGGCTTTGGCTGCACAATAATTTGCCTGGCCGGCATTTCCGGTAATTCCGGATACGGATGATATATTGATTATCCTTCCACTTTTCTGTTTTAAGAAATAGCGGGATGTATGATGAATGGTATGGAATACACCCTTTAAGTTTGTCTCATAGACTGCATCAAATTCTTCATCATTCATCTTCATCACAAGATTATCTCTTGTAATTCCTGCATTATTTACAAGAATATCCAGATGTCCGTATTTCTTTATGATATCTCTGAGCATGGCCTGACATGCCTCGTCATCTGCCACATTGCACTGATAGGATTCTGCTCTGCCACCCATATCGGTAATCATTTTTACCACTTCTTCAGCCCGTTCTTTACTGCCATTGTAATTTACAATTACCGTTGCTTTGTCTTCTGCCAGACGAAGTGCAATGGCACGGCCAATCCCTTTGGCTGCACCGGTTACCAGTGCTACTTTATTCTCCAACATAAGCTTTATAATCCTCCAGTTTTTCAATGCTTACCGTTTTGACATCCCGGTTGATTTTACGCACAAATCCAGATAAAGTATGTCCCGGTCCGATTTCTACGAATTCATCATAACCGTCTGCTATCAGACGCTCGATGCTCTGCTGCCATCTTACAGAAGAAGATACCTGCTTCTTTAACAGCTCTTTTACCGGTTCTGTTGTGGTAACGTAATCTGCTGTCACATTGGTTACATACGGAATGCTAAATTCCTGCAGCTTTGTATTTTCCAATACTTCTGCTAATTTTTCTCCGGCTCCGGTCAACATGGCGGAATGGAACGGTCCGCTTACTTTTAACGGAACCACACGCTTTGCTCCAGCTTCCTTTAATGCTGCACCGGCTTTTTCTACTGCCGCTTCTTCTCCGGTAATTACAATCTGTCCCGGACAGTTATAATTTGCTATAGATACAATTCCTTCGGTATTGCTGCATACTTCTTCAATTGCCTTCGCATCCAGTCCTAAAACGGCTGCCATTGCTCCGCCGGTTGGTACTGCTTCCTGCATAAAGATTCCTCTTGCACGAATGACACGGAATGCATCTTCCATACTCATGACACCGGATGCAATCAATGCACCGTATTCTCCAAGGCTTAATCCTGCACAAGCTGCCGGTTCTTTTCCAGCTTTCTTTAATGCTGCATAAATTGCTGCCTCTGTGGTCAGCATGGCAATCTGTGTATACTCTGTAATATTGATTTCTTCATTTTCTTCAAAACAAAGCTTTGCAATATCAAGTCCGGTTACTTTTGAAGCAAGCTCATATACGGCTTTACTCTCTTCACAGGCATCATAGAAATCTTTGCCCATTCCAATATACTGCGCTCCCTGTCCAGGGAACATGAATACAACCTTACTCATTTTCTTCTCCTTATTTCCGATTCATCAGACGTTCTGCCTCTGATACGATAGAAGTAATAATTTCCTTACAGGACAATTCATCCTGTATCATTCCGGCAATCTGACCTGCCATCAGACTTCCATTTACCACATCGCCGTCCATCACTGCTTTGCGGAGGGAACCAAGGGTAAGCTGTTCTAATTCATCTAATGTTGCGCCTTCTTTTTCCATCTTCAGATACTCACGGCTCATCTTATTACGGATGACACGGATTGGATGTCCGGTACTGGAACCTGTTATTTCAGAATCAATGTCTTTGGATTTTATCAGCTTCTCTTTGTAGTTTGCATGTACGATAGATTCTTTAGCTGCCACAAATCTTGTTCCCATCTGAACTGCTTCTGCACCCAGCATAAATGCTGCAGCCATTCCTCTTCCATCTGCAATTCCTCCGGCTGCAATCACCGGTGCATCAATGGCATCTGCCACCTGTGGCACCAATGCCATGGTTGTAGTGGAACCGATATGGCCACCGGATTCCATTCCCTCTGCCACAACAGCATCTGCGCCACCGCGGACCATAAGTTTTGCCATAGCTACACTTGCTACTACCGGAATTACTTTAACACCTGCTTCTTTCCAGAGGCTCATGAATTTGGCTGGATTTCCGGCTCCTGTTGTGACAACCGGAACCTGCTCCTCAACTACCACCTTTGCCACTTCCGGTGCATTCGGATTCATCAACATGACATTTACACCAAATGGTTTGCTGGTGCGTTCCTTCACCTTGCGAATCTGCTCCCGAACCACTTCAGGTGGAGCACTGGCTGCACCGATAATACCAAGTCCACCTGCTTCAGATACTGCAGCAGCCAGATGATATTCTGCAACCCATGCCATTCCGCCCTGGATAACAGGCTCTTCTATTCCTAACAGTTCTGTGATTCTTGTTTTCATATTTTATTCCTCAACGCCCTTTGCTTTTAAGTAGTCAATAACATCTCCTACAGTTGCGATTTTCTCTAAATCTTCTGACGGAATCTCTACACCGAATTCTTCTTCCATGCTCATAACCAGTTCAAACAAGTCTAAAGAATCTGCTCCTAAATCATCCTTGAAATTGGATTCTGCTTTTACCTCTCCATCATAGTTTAACTGCTCTTTGATTAATTCTGCTAATTTCTCTAACATTATTTTGTTCTCCTTTTTTGTCTTTTCTTTGATAATACTTTGAGTTGCAAATATTTTGATTGTCAAATTATTTGCAACTCAAAGTATATACATAAGCATTTCTGTTGTCAACTATATTTTTACCGACTCGCGTAAACTACGAGAAATACGCTTTGCGTATTTCTCGAGTTATCGCGTAAAAAAGAATGTGCCTTGGCACATTCTCGCGCCTGCGGCGGTCGCTTGCGACATCTACCTTATACGCCGCAGTGCGCATCCTCGCAGAGCGTTTTTACTTTACAGGAAAGCAATTTCCTGTAAAGTAAAAAAGACAGTGTCGGAACTTTTCTGTTCTTTCACTGTCTTATGTTAGTTACTTCTTTTATTTTTTATCACTTATGCAGCTTTCTTACGATTTGATACTACAAAGTAAACACCTACTAATAATACTCCGATGCATAAGAAGAATACCGGATTGATACCGTCACCTGTCTTCGGTGTGCTGTCCTTCTCATGGCTGCCTGAAGTTACTGTCTTACCGGAATTGCTGTTCTTGGTTGCGCCAATCACATTTCCGCCAGTCACTGCTGTGCCGCCACCGGTTACTGTAGTAGCGGAACCACTTCCGTTGTTGCTGTTGGAAGTATCTGTTGAACCATTGCTATTGGAATTATTTCCATTATCCGGAGTCGGCTGTGGATTCTCTCCTCCAAGGCTCTGGAAACTGATTCCATTTCCGGTTGCATATACCTGTGCCTGTGTTCCTGAATAACCGGAAATTGTGGATGGACTCCAGCTGCTCTGGCTTCCGATTGACGTTACACTCGCCGGAATCAAAATTGTACTGATACTGCTGCCGCTGAACGCATCTGTTTCAATAGTATTAACAGAATCCGGAACTGTCAGTGAAGTAACCGACTTGCAGTTTGCAAAAGCACCTGCTCCGATGGTTACAGTACTGGTCGCAATTTTTGCACCGGATTTTCCCTCCGGACAACGGATTAACCTGGTCATTGCTTTGTTATAAAGGCATCCGTCACTGGATGCATATGTACCATTTCCTGATGCAGCACTGATGGATGCCAGTCTGCTGCAGCCGGTAAATACATTGCTTCCGATGCTGGAAACGCCAGCCGGAATTGTAATTCCGGTTAAAGACGTACAATCATAAAATGCTTTATCCCCGATGCTTCCTACGGATTCAGGAATTGTAAACTGGGATAATGAACTGCACTCTGCAAATGCCTGGGAACCAATGGATGAAATTGAAGTTCCAATAGATACACTGGTAAGGCTTGTACAGTTATAAAATGTCTCTGCCGGAATAGAACCGATATCTCCTTCTATGCTGACAGAACCAAGGCTTGTACAGTTATAGAAAACTGCGGTTCCCATTCCAGTCACATAAGATGGAATCGTTACACTTGTAATGGATGTATTGGATGCAAATACACCACTTGCAATTGTAGATACCGACTCTGGAATTGTAATTGCTCCACCGGCTCCGCTGTAGGCAACCAGTGTTCCACTGTCATCTACTGTAAATCCATTTTCATCTGTTGTCTCGTCTGCCCGGACTGTCTGTCCCGGCATCACTGCCAGCAGCAAACATACTGCTGCAAAAATAGAAAATCCTTTTTTCAATATCTGCATCTCTCATCTCTCCTAGCTTTATCTGCTTGATACATTATACTTCTTATCTGCTTACTGTACACGCTTTGCCAGTATAAACATTCTTCCGTCCTGTGTATAATTATTGCAGGTAGAAAGAGTCAGCAGCTGGTCTCCATAAGTACTGTCTATCTCTGTGCCATATACAGAAAGCTGTGCCACATTATTTAAATATTCCTGATATTCTTCTTCGGAATCTGCATTCAGAAAATTATAATACCGGAATACATTTTCATCCTGATACTGGACCTCCGATAATCCCACTTCAATGACTTCATAGACTCCTCTTTCATAAAGAGTATTAAATTCTATCGTCTTATGGGCATTGTAGAAATCTTCGTCCAGATATTTCTTTAATTCGCCAAACATCATTCCGCTTTTCATATTATGTCCGTAAATGATGATATTGGTATCCCTGTTTATGTAATCATTTCTGGCATCGATAAAAAGGGTGCCATTCAGGTCGTCATTTTTATCAAAATCATGTTTCAGATAATAATCCGGTTCTTCCTGCGAAGACTGCATGACCGGATAATCAATATCCGTATCCGGAATATGTAACCATCCGATTAATTCCGGATTTTCCGCATACAGGGAAACATAATCCTCTAACATAATCAGTGGCTGCTCTGTTGTCTCTCCTGTTTCAGTTGCATCTTCTGTGATTTCCGGATTCATCTGCTCCGTTCCTGTTACAAGGTGCTCTACTACATTATTCTGTTTCTTATTCTGTAAATCCTTAAGCCTGTTAGCAGCTTTATAATCCGCATATTCCGAAATCGCATAATATCCGATACAGGCTGTCGCAACAATGATGCATACGATGCCGACCACCTTCTGCCAGGTAAAATGAAATGGCAGCTTTGCTTCTGCTTCCGCTTCTTCCTTGGCAATTTTTTCTTCTATCATGTTCTGCGAACTATCCGCAACAATATCTGAAATGCACCAGAAGAACGATTTTCCGATTTCACTTTTAAAACGGATTTTCTTCGTGCGCATCATGGTATACAACCGGATTGCTACTTCCGGATCATAAATATCCAGTTCATCGGTAATATACTTGATTTTCTTTAAATCTTCCTGCGCCTGCCTGTATTCCCTTAAGGTTTCGAATTCATAATCACCTATTTTATAAATCTTTTCATCCATAATTTATGATTCATCTGCCTTATCTTCTCATGGTCCAGGTAGTTTTATTATAGGTCATTTTGTCATCTTTCGCAAGATTTTTCCGCAAGATATACACAATGTACCATTTCTTATTTTTATATCGTCTATATCTTGCGCTTTCTTTAGTCTAAATTGGATTTTTCCAGCAAATAACGGAACATCTGCTCCGCTGCTTCCTTATGTTCGGAGCCAAGGGCAATACCAAGAATACATTCCTTTTCATAATAACCGTGTTCAACCGGCCAGCTTCCGGCTCCAAGACGGATGCCTGCTGCAAAAGTATCTCCGGTGTCCTTATCCTCTACATAGAAGATATAATCCTTTAACTGTTCCAGCTCGTCTTTGGAAAAGTACTGCGTCAAATCTGCTATGGCACCAGACTGGGCAAGATTTTCAAAAACCATTTCATCGGCACCCAAAACATCTACTCCACCGCCTGCAATCACTGTCTGCAGGGACTGATAGGAATAGAGATTACTGGTATCTGTGCTGGTTAAATCCACATAATATGCATCATTTACCACAACCTCCTGGACTGCTGTATCATACCCATATTGCTCCATGAATTCTGAGAAATCCGGTTCTTCATCTGCCGGCATACTCTTTGCATTTACTAATACAATCTGGGAAATATCTTCCTTTGTGGTCATATAATGATGTACCGTCATACCAATCAAAATAATCACTGCAACTACTGCCAGTATTACAAGTCTGTAATAGTCCCAGACAAATCCGATCCGCTGTTTCCAGGTCATTGTCTTTAAATCAGCTTTCTTTTCCATATTATCGCCTTTCTTCATCTGCCGGAGCTGTATTATCTCCTGTAGTGTCATTCTCTGCTGCATTACCCTCTGTCACATCTGTGCCACTCTCCGCATCAGCATCATTGCCTGTGCCAAGAGGTGCCACAAAATCTGCATACGGTAATTCTTTATGTAAATTTTCCATATAATCATACCAGATTTCTCCCGGATAGCTGGCTCCTGTCAGTCCTGGAAGTTCTGCCGGAATATCATATCCAACCCAGACGCTGGTGGTGTAATACTTTGTATAGCCTACAAACCAGCCATCCTTATTGGAATTGGTGGTTCCTGTTTTCGCTGCACTGGCAGTCTCGGACAATGCCATTCCCTTTGCTGTTCCTTGTGTCAGAACACCCTCTAATATATTGGTCATCCAACGGGCTGCATTGGTTTTATAAACCTGCTTTTCATCGACAATTTTCTGATAGATAGCGTTTCCGTCTGCATCCTGTATCTCTACAATGCAGGTAGGCTCCCGGTATTTTCCATCATTTTCTATGGTAGCATAAGCCGCCGCCATTTCTACCGGAGAGACTCCATTGGTAAATCCACCCAGGGATGCGGCAGGTCTTTCATCCTCCGGGGACAGCTTTGCGAAATTCATCTCCTTCAGATAGGAAATTCCTGTAACGGGAGTCATCTCTTCTAAAAGATTCCACGCCACTGTATTAATGGAATTTTCTACTGCATAACGCAAGGTTACGCTGCCAAGATACCTGCCACTGGCATTTTCCGGTCCATCCTCAATCGGTGCATCTTCCACCACAGTATCCGGGGTATAGCCCCGCTCCAACGCCGGTGTGTATACAATCAACGGTTTGATGGCACTGCCCGGCTGCCGGTAACTCTGATAGGCGCGGTTTAGCATATGCCCGTCATATTCCTGACTTCTGCCGCCTACGATTGCCTTTACAAAACCGGTCTCATTGTCAATGCATACTGCCGCACTCTGCAATGTATAAATGCCCTCTTCATTGACATCGGTAAAATCCTGCAGCTTCTCATCCACTGCATTCTGAAGCTGCTCTTCCATATTTAAATCAATGGAAGTATAGATTCTATAGCCTCCTGTATAAAGAGACTGTTCGCAGGTTTTATACTGCTCCTGATAGGCATCTTCATAGGTCTTTCGATCTTCCTCCGAAGAAAAATCTGTCCGGAATTCAAAGCCCTGCTGCTCCATCAATGCCCGTGTTGCACAATAGCAGGCATAGGTCTCTACTGCATCATAACGCTTTGTTGGCTCTGCTGTGCTGAGTACAATCGTTTCCTGTCTGGCATCCTTATATTCCCTGCGGCTGATTTTGCCATCCTCATACATGTTTTTTAAAATGCGGTCACGTCTTCCTAACGTATTATCCGGGTTCTTATAAGGATTATACATCGTCGGATTATTCGGTATCGCACAAAGATATGCCATCTGGGACAATGACAAAAATGAAACATCTGTATCAAAATATCCCCGGCTCGCCGCCTGAATGCCATAATATCCATTTCCAAAATAAATATTATTAAGATAAAACTCTAAGATTTCATCCTTGGTATATTTCTTTTCCAGCTCTGTGGCAATGAAAATTTCTTCCATTTTTCGCTGCCACGTTCTGTCATTATTTAGGAAAATGGTTCTTGCAAGCTGCTGCGTAATGGTACTTCCGCCCTGGGTTACTTCTCCGTTACGCACCATTGCCCAGACTGCACGGATAATTGCCTTAAAATCGATTCCGCCATGACTGTAAAATTTTTTATCTTCAATACTGACCATAGCTTCTTTGACTTCTTCCGGTATCTCATCACTGGTCAGATAGCTTACATCCTTGGTGCCACGAAGTGACATGATTCTCGTTCCATTCACATCATAAACCTGGCTGGTCTGCTCCGCCCGAAATGTGTCCTTCGTCGACTCTTTTACAAACCGGACTGCCTCTTCATGCATGGCACTGACCTGACTGGCATACCCGCCAAAATAGTAATACGCCAGCCCGCCGATTACCAGAAGTATCAGAACTATCTGCAGCTTTACAAAAAGCCAGAAACCACGGTATTTCTTTTTTCTTTTTTTCTTCTCTTTATGGGACATGGGATTCCTCCATATTGCTCTATTTTACACTGTTCCATAAAAAGTTACAAGGCTACTGTTCCATTTGTCTTCCTAAAAATCCCGCCGCTGTAATAGCAAGCTTGCTTTCGGTTTCTCCCATTTTTGCAGTTTCATTTTTCTCATATAAAACAACTGCTCCGATGGCATCTCCTTCACAGATAATTGTGCTGATTGCCTGGTCATGATAGTTCCCGGTATCATCTAAGGTAATTCGTACAAATTTGCTGTCTCCCTGCTGTGCAAGAATATTTTTCCGGTCTTCGATCAGTTCCTCTAACTGCCTGCTGATTGGTTTTCCTTCGAATTCCTTCTTTCCGTTTCCTGCAGCCGCAATCACATGGTCCCTGTCGGTAATACATACCAGATGCCCGGTGCTCTGTGCCAGGCTCTCCGCATACTGTCCGGCAAACTGGCTCAGTTCTCCAATGGGAGAATATTTCTTAAGAATGATTTCACCTTCCCGGTCTGTAAAAATTTCCAGTGGATCACCTTCCCGGATTCGCAGTGTCCTGCGGATTTCCTTTGGCACTACAACTCTCCCCAAATCATCTATTCTACGTACAATTCCTGTTGCTTTCATTAAAAATTCCTCCTGTTTCCTACATACTTTCCATTTTTGTGCTGTATGGGTAGTATGTGGAAAACAGGAGGAATTATGCAAACCTTCCTCGTATTTACATTTTTAAATCACTGGTGTTTTTATTAGCCAAAATCAATCTTTTTTCATTTTTGGCTAATAGTTCATTTATCCAATAACCAATCCGCAATATCGACTATCTTGATTCCCTCATATTGATACGCATCATGTCTCGTTCTGGCAATAACATACTTAGGGTATGCATCTTTAATCTGCAGCAGTGGTGATACCTCTCTTTCAAAAGTCTTATCATCACTTATGTTATCAGATACCTGAATATAAATTTTTTCGCTACGTTTAATTGCAACAAAATCTATTTCCTTTTTATACAATATTCCAACGTAAACCTCATATCCCCTACGAAGTAGCTCAATTGCCACAATATTTTCAAGTATTCGACCATAATCCATGTTTTTTGTTCCAAGTTTTGCATAACGAAAAGTATGGTCACTCAGATAGTATTTATCATTGCTCGACAAATATTTTTTTCCTTTAATGTCATACCTTCTTACTTTATAAAATGCGAATGCGTTGCACAAATACTGCATATAAGAGCCTACAGTCGTATGATGAATTTTTTCATGCATACTTCCTAATGTATTTGTAATACTACGGGCAGATGACAAATTTGAAATATTATCCATTAAAAAGTCCACAATTCTATCCATAAGCTGCACATTCCGTATTTTGTATTTTTTTCTGATATCCCGTATAATCAGAGTATCAAATACATCAGCCACATAATCAAATTTAGCTTCCTGATCTTTATAAAGATAGGAACCTGCCATTCCACCTTCAAGCACATACTCATCTAATGCCTCATACTGATTCTTTAATTCAAAATACTCCATATATTCCCCGAATGAAAAAGGATACATTTTTATTTCAAAAGTACGTCCGGTAAATAATGTTGCCAAATCAGAACTTAGTAAAAAGGCATTAGAACCCGTAATATAAATATCATATTTTTCACTTGCATGCAGTCCATTTACTGCTTTTTCAAAATCCTTGCACATCTGCACTTCATCAATAAATACGAAGTTTTCCCTGCCTGCCACATAATGTTCATTTACATAATCATATAATGCACGATATGTTAGCAAGTCATCATAATCCGGTAAATTAAAATTAATCTGAATAATGTTGCAATCTGGAATTTCTTTTTCAACATATGTTCTAAACGCTTCCAGCAATTTAGACTTTCCACTTCGTCTTACACCTGTAACAACTTTGATATCCGGAGTTCCAAGTACATTAATTAACTTATTCAAATACTGTCGCCGTTCTATCAGTTTCATGTACACCCATCCTTTATACATATTATGTGCTTATTATATTGTGTATATTAGCCAATATCAATCTTTTTTCAATTTTGGCTAACAGTTGTAACTAAACACATATTATATATTGTGAAATTAAGTTCCTACTTACTACTGTTTTTCTCTTCTCTTTAAAATCGCCATAAATCCAAGGTATAAAATCAACTGCACAATGGATGACATCGGTGTCGCCAGTCCAATTTCAAATAAGGACGGATTCGGACGAAGACTCATAAAATAGGACACCGGAACACGGACACCAAAGGCTCCGATGATTCCCTGAAGCATGACAAATCTCGTCCTGCCGATTCCATTATAAAATCCGGTATAGCAGAAAAAGATTGCGGTAAACATGCAGTCAATGGCGTATGCCTTTAAGTAATCTGCCGCCGCCAGAATAACCGCTTCATCTGAAGAGAAAATGGATGCCAGTAAATCCTGCAGCGCAATCGGCGCTCCAAGCCTGTCATTTTCTTAAGAGATGGCTGGTTCATTTCTGCCTTTCCTTCCGGTTTAAGATTGTAAATGCAACAACACAGATGATTGCGGAAAGCAGGGAGCCTGCTGCCGTTGCCAGCCCCATCGGGAATAAGGTATCCGGGAATAAAGTCGAAGTCAGATAAACGCCCGGAATTCTTACCAGTGTAATTGCAATGATATTATGTAAAAATGAGATGCCGGATTTGCCGCAGGCACAGAAATATCCGCTGAAGCTGAAATGAATTCCTGCGAACATGCAATCCCAGACATATCCCCTTAAGTATTGACCTCCCAGACGTACCACTTCCGCTCCCGATGCATCCGATGCATCTGTAAATAACGCCACCACCGGACTGGCGAAGAACTGCATGAAGATTCCTACGATAATTCCAAAGCCCACTGTAATCATCACAGCATAGCGCAGTGTTTCATTGGCACGCTGCCTCTTTCCCGCTCCGATATTCTGTGCACCAAGTGCAGATACTGTTGATAACATGGAGGACGGAATCAGGAACAGGAAGCTTATTATCTTTTCCACGATTCCCACAGCCGCTGCATCATTTAATCCACGCTGGTTCGCAATGATGGTGATAATCATAAATGCCACCTGGATGAAACCGTCCTGCAATGCAATGGGAATACCGATTTTTAAAATCTGTCCCATTACATTTCGGTTCGGTCTGAAATCTTTTCTGCTAAGAGAAAATTTCTCCCGCTGTCTTATAATCATAACGAGGGAAATCATTACACTAATGACCTGGGCGCAGGTAGTTCCAAGAGCTGCACCTGCCGGTCCAAGATGCAGTCCGCCGATAAATACATAATCCAAGACAATATTTGCTGCACATGCAATGGTAATAAAGTACATCGGACTCTTGCTGTCACCCATGCCACGGAAAATTGCACTGATAATATTATATGCTGTAATAAAAGGAATCCCGATAAAGCAGATGGTAAGATAGGATATCGTTCCCATTACTGCTTCCTGTGGTGTAGACATTACTGTTACAATTGGTTTTGTCAGCAAAAGCAGCACAATCATCAGCACAAGGGCAACTCCCATAAATAGGATTACCGTGTTTCCAATTCCTTCTGCCACCCGTTTCTTATCTTTGCTTCCAATCGCCTGTCCGATGCTGACCGTTGTTCCCATGGCAAGTCCCACCAGCATAACTGTTATCATATGCATGACCTGTGAGCCAATGGATACCGCCGTAGTGCTGGCAACTCCTTCAAACTGCCCGATGATAAATAAATCTGCCATTCCATACAATGTCTGTAAAAAATAAGATAAAAGGTATGGCAGCGAAAATATAATTACATTTTTAAATACACTTCCTGTAGTAAGATTCCGTTCCATCATTTCATTCTGCTTCCTCTAAGCCAGTGCTGCGCCCAGATGACGGGTCAGCAAATCCACCAGCCATGCATGGTCTTCTGCTGACAGCTCACTCTGTCTTACCAGAATCACCTGATTGGACAGATTTCTGATATAAATATAATTTTCATAGAATCCCCAGTCCTTATAGGCAGTCCACAGATTCACACCCTCCGCTATTTCTGATTTTATGCTGATGCTTTCTTCACTGAAAATATACTTGCGGTGGCCACTTACCAGTGCCTTCTGTGCATTTGCGTAAAATCTCTTAAGTCGTGCTTTCTGCTGTACCTTTTTCCCGCCGCATGCAAAATATAGAAAAGCTGCCCAAAGAATCATAAAAAGTGAACCCATTTCTGCCCTGCCAAGCATAAAGCTTAACATTCCGGACGGCAGACAGATTATGCACATAATCACAGAAGTAATCGTTACCACTTTTCTTCTCTTCCGGTATACATCCGATTGCAAAGTTATTTCCAACAGCGCGTCCCGCTCTTCTTTTCCGATTTCAATTTCATATTCTAACATCTCTGTTCCCCATTTTCTTTTCATCTATTTTTTATTTATTTTCTTTCCATTCATTTCTCATTTACTGCTTTTCCCAGATGACGGGTCAGTAAATCAATCAGCCATGTCCTCTCTTCTACCGACAATTTATCCTGTTTTACAAGAACATTTTCATTCGACAGATTCCTGATGCAGATGTAATTTCCATAGATTTCCCAATCCTTATAAAGTGTCCATGCAGTATTTCCTTCTGAAACTTCTGATTTTAAAAGAATTCCCTCTTCACTGAAAGTATACTTCCGATAACCGGATTTTAGTTCTTTATCCATTGCTGTAACAGATTTCTTTAATACCGTCTTCTGCATCAGCTTGCTTCCTCCGCATATCATAAAAAGACTATATGCAGCCAGGAGTGAGCAAAGTACAACAAGCCTTGTATCACTATTTGTTACTCTCCATATTATAATCAAAATACAAGCTACAATCAGAATTGAAAATTTTATTGCTTCCGCTTTTCTTTTCTTTCGATACTCCTTCGAATTCAAAGTGATTTCAAGCAGCGCATCCTGCTCTTCTTTTCCGATTTCAATTTCACATTCTAACATCTCTGTTCCCCCATTTCTTTTTTCTAAAAACATTGTAATGAACACTGCTTATTCTGTCAAACACTATCGGTTGTTACCTTTGCTGTTCTGCTTTTGCACGAAACTCTGACTCCTTTTGAAATTCTGGGAGCACTGCTGATACTAATCGGTGCGATACCGACTTCTATAGAAAATGCCTCATAGACGCATAAAATGTCTATGAGGCATTATAACTTTACTCGGCAAATATCTGCTCAATTATTTTATCAAACTCTAATGTGTGATATCTTCTTTTTAATGAATCGAGATTGTAAAGTGCCTGACCATTTATCAGTCCATTACAAGTATCATTATCATCTCCTTTATTTTTTGCTACAGCTCCCGAAAATTCCAAATCATCTGTATCAGAAAGCCATAAGGATGTCAGAAATCCTTCACACTGAATTCCAGGCATTGTATATCCATACATTCTTTGTGGCATAGATAAACCGTGCTGCATTCCTAATGTTACAATTTTTCCCAATATAGCCAGTTTTTTATTCCCGCTATACTCTGCAATTCGCATTAAATCTGGTACGAATTCTACAAATTCATCGTCCACATAGCTACATCCCGGAATAACATCACACCCTGCCCAGCCAGTTGTTCCAAAATCATTCTTTCCAAGAAGTGTATTTTCATCAAACGGAATATCCCAAAGATAAGTCCATGATGCAAGAATCTGTGCTGCTGATTTTGCGCCATACAAATATCGTTCTTTTTTGGTAGTTTCATAAGCCAACAACAATGTCCGCATATTATACATTACTCCAACAGCATCTATCTTTACAGACTTTTTATGTGTTGTATCATTTAATCCTCCCAGATATAAAACATCTTCTACATAATGTTCCATAATAAAATCAGCAGCTTTACACAATGCACTTCTATATTTCTCATTACCGGTGTATTCATGTACTAATGCCAATACTTCTCCCGGAAAAATTGTTCCTGACCCCTGCTCTATCACATTACTTCCAAACCATTCTTCCGGATATGTCATTGGAGTACCTTCCATCGTATATGCCCGATACCAGGAGCCATCTGTATTCTGAATTTCAATCATTTTATCACAAAATGCAACCACTACATCCAGCCAGTCTTTATGTAATGTTCCATTTTCCTTTTCCTCAAGAAAACAGAGCATTAAATAATACATAGCCTCCGTCATAGTCCGGCAATAATTTCCTTTTGTTCCTTTTAATTTTTCTGCAATTCCCATCATTGCACCTACGACCTGATTGCCCAGAAATTTTTCTAATTCTTCTCTGTTTTCCGAATACTGAAATGGCATTAATACGCCAGTCCACCAATAAACAAATTCTTCTTTTTCTACACTGTACATTGCATTCGGCAAACCACTTTCTGCAATACAGTGTTCCACAAAAAATTGTATTGTTTTTAATGCCCGTTCCCTATATTCTTCCTTTGCTGTTTCTTCTGCAGCCCGAAGCATTTCATAGCAAACCATAGTCTGATTTCCAGAAAATCCATATTCCAGTACGTTCTGATTTCCATAATTTTCTCTCGGTGAAAAATGGCACACATAACCACAAGGATGATTTTTCTTTTCCGGAAAATCCCTAAAACTATTGTGTAATAAGTCTCTTCTGTATGGTATTGTTTCTTCTAAACTAAATGGATGTCTGATATCATCATTAAGAATTCGTTCCATCTGAAATACGCTCGTCTTCCACGATGCTTCTGTCAGATTTTCAGCTTCTCCAAACTGCAGGATATATGAAACTTCCAATTCTTCTCCCTGTTTTATCTTTCGATATGCAGCCCACTCCGATCCATCTACATTTAAGCAAAATGAATTTCTCTCATAAAATGGATAATCACAACGTAATAAAAATTCTTCCATTCTATTTGCAGACGGTGCAATTCCAAGGGATCCAATATCTGTATTATGAACAAAATGCCTTTCCGCTATCTGTTTTCTGGTTATTGTAGTATCCACCTTTGGAATATCTGCCCGAATTAGTGAAATAAACTGCTTGTCATTTTTTGCAAATCCTGTCACTGACAAATTTGGATTTCTATCATCCTTATAATCCTGCTCAAACGTTCCAAGATAATCATCCTGTCCATTCTGGTCTGTATCATTCTTATTATAAAAAGCTCCCGGTATTACAAATTGATAATCGTCAAAATTTTTTGCATGTTTTGATTTACAATGGAATTCCGTAGATACCCGGATAGCAGTCTCTTTTTCTGCTGAAATGCAGGCCACCTTTCTGCTCAATTTTATATTATTTGTATTTTGTTCCCACATATCAGTAATATGAAATCTATTTTCTTTATTTACTTCTACGTCTGCTTCTGCAATATAAATGTTTTTTTCATTTCTTATTACATCATACTTTGCTTTCTTGTTTCTTTCCTTTAAAATCTGAATCTGAACCGGCCACGGTACTTCTATTTTTATTCCGTCCCTTTCTATTAAAACTTCATTTTTTTCTAATCCCACCGGAAATTTAAGTTCCATCACATCATCCCTTCCTTTCCACTAATTCGATACAAATTTGATTTTTCCTACCTGCTATAAGCTTTTCTTCCAGTTCAGCCTGATGTATCACAACAGAGGTACTATTTATCTGATTCTTCCATACTTCTCCATTTATGCTAAGTTCACCCAACTGATATTCTCCATAATCCAAATGTTTTCTGTTATAAAAAGAAACACATACTTCTTTTTCCGCAAATAATGTGTCTACTGTTAAAACTTCACCGGAATCATACTGCTCCTTTACTAGTTTTGGTTCAATTAATAAGTCTCCAAGTTGTCCACGTATGCCATATACCTGTGTCAGCATCAGAAAAATTGTCCAGCTTCCTGCACCAGTAACATAGGAATACATTCCCCTTCCTCTACTGCTGATATATTCCGGTACACCAGGATATATTTGTGCCATTTGTGTATTTGTAGAAAGTTCATAAATAGATTTTATAATCTGATAACCCTCTCTTGCATATCCTCTGCTATATAATGCATAAGCATACATCGTTGTCATATGGCTAAACATACCACCATTTTCTTTTTCTCCATAAATAAGTGCAAATCCTCTTCCAAAATTCCAGGTATTATCTCCCAATGGTAAGGTCAGCCTGATTCCTCCGGTATTTTTATCTGGAAGATAATTATTTACAGCATGGATTGTTTTTTGAACCTGTTCATCCGTTGCCGCCCCTGACATAATAGAAAAGGTCTGGGCTGTCAATCCAAATCGCAATTTTCCATCTCCAAGAATTCCATCAACTGCATTTCCATCATTGTTATAATAACCATTAAAAAAGCCTTCTTTTGATGATAATTCAATCCATTCATTTTCTCGGACCTGCTGCAATAATTGTTTTCCTTTCCAGCGCAACATATCTTTTAATTCTAAAACCGGTATTTTTTTCTTTTTTCCGCTTATTCCAAATCTTATGTGTTCATAATATTTCTTTAATACTTCCACTTCTTTTTGGGGTTCCTTTTCCTTTAATCCCTCAAGTAGTATTTCCATTTCTTCAAATACAGAAATCGTTTTTCGGTCTTCTTTCTCTATTTGAATCTCAAGTAAATCTGCTATATCACATATATTTTTTCCATAAAAAGCCGTAAATGGTATTGTTTCCCCTTTATCCGGAGCCATATCCAACTGATCATTCCAATCTCCATCTTCAAGCTTTATATTCCCATGTTCTCCAATATTTAAGCTGCAAATTAAATTTTCTAAAAGTAAATGCTCTAATATTGTTCCGGTATAACATTCACCATCCTTTGTCTTTTGACTATTTCCATCTTCTTTTTTCCAATTTGTGTCAATCCTTTTCGCTCTTTCAATTTGTGCATCTTTCCAGTAAGACACTTCTTCATCTAAAATAGAAATATCTCCAGTTTGATTCATATATAACAACAGTGTAAATAATGGCCAGACACCATGATCCATCCAAACTCTGGATATTTTGTTTCTGTCTGCCTGAAAATTGCCCTCACCGTCCAAAATAATAGTTGCATTACTTCCATCCAGTCTGACACCTTTCATGTTATGAACAAAAACACTTCGAACCCGCATTGGATTTTGTAATAATAATGTCAGATAATCCTGCCACAAATCTCTCCACCCGCGACCACCTCTTCCATAATCATGATATGGAAGAAATGAACAACCATATATTTTTCTTAAAACAGGCTGTATACTTACCCACCTTAACCAGCCATCAAACTTATCTGAATTGCCCTGAAATTTTATCTTGTCAGCTTCTCCATTCCAATGCTCTTCATTTTGTTTCCACGCAGCTTCAACCTTTTCTTTACTGTTATACTTTTCAAACTCCTTGTTAAAATTTTCTTTTTCAGTAATTCCAGCGCAGATAATATATTCTTTTTTCTCGCCTGGTGCTAACCGTACCTTTGCAAAACGCATTGCGCCAATGCATTCCATACCATCTTTCCGATATGTCATATCATGTTCTGGTATACTATTTTCTACTACTGTTCCAGGCCAGTCCAATGTTCCTCCCTTTCCAATAAACTCCTCTACTGTAGGGAACATTTCTACTGCTGCCTGCCCGCTTTCATCTGATCCATATACAAAATAACTTGTATCATTCGGTTCATGACCTCTTTCATCATGGTGTATCGTTGGCTTTACAACAATCCCGTTTTCTTCCAATGTTATCCTCTGCATCAGTGATGTTGCATGTCTATGATCTCTTAAATTATCTGCCGATCGTCCAAAAATAGGGAATGCCGCTGTTGGCACAAATTCCAGAATCTCTGACCCGTAATTTTCCAGAATAACCCTGTTAATTTCTACTACATCCTCATTTGCCGGACAAAACGTTGTAAAAATACAGTTTAATTTCAATTCAGGAATTGTATAATACAAGCTGTGATATAGCAATCCGCACTCTATTTTATTCCATTTTTCTTCATCCTTAAAACAATGCTCTGCTCTCTGTCTTGCAGAATTTCCCACCACAGAAAATGCTCCCTGCTCTTTTGTATAAACCCAGAAATTTCTTCCAGAACGATTATTATGTAAGTCCTCTACTGAAACTGGCAGATACAAAAATTCATTTTGATTCTTTTTGGCATCTCCATTTAAGCAGGGTGTCACCGATGCTTTCATTCCAGCCTCATTGCATATAGGAAAATATAATTGATTTACTTCCCGGGCATTTTCACAAACAAACGTCCCTTTTTTGTCAATAAAATTCCACTTAAATCCGTGTTCCATTCTTTACTCCTTTTTCTTAACCCTTAACCGCTCCTGCCGTTAATCCTCCTACAATATATCTTTGGAAAATTAGTGCTAATACCATTGGTACAACTGTAGCCAGCAATCCTGCAGTCATCATCATTCCATAATCAATTCCATACTTTGTTCCAAACTCTGATACCGCAACCGTTAATGTCTTCGAAGTTTTTGATGTAGTAAAAATTAATGCATACAGAAATTCATCCCATGCCATAAGGAATGCAAGAACACCTACTGCAACATATCCCGGTAATGCTGTCGGCATAATAATTTTCCAAAACACCTGATTCCAACTACAACCATCTACCCGTCCCGCTTCTTCAAGTTCAAATGGAACCGATTTAAAATATCCGTTCAAGACCCAGATTACATAGGCAAGAACTGCATTTGTATTAATTAATATTAATGTTCCCAAATGATCCAGCAGCCCCATCCGGCTAATCATGATATAATACGGTATTACCAATGCAATTGGTGGTAGCAGCTGAAAAAACATTACTCCAAATAACATTGGTTTTTTCATTCGAAAGCGTAATCTTGCAAACGCATAGGATGCCACTGCACCTAATACAAGACTAATTACTGTTGTTGTACCCGCAACAATGCAACTGTTTTTTATTGCCATTCGGAATACTTCAACTTGTTTTGTTGGATTTTTATCCCACAATAACATTTTGTATCGTTCCCAGGTAATTGATGTAGGCAGTATTTTGTCACTACTTAACAATTCATTTTCTGATATGATACTGGATATAAACATCCAGATAATTGGCAATAGCGTCCAAAGAACCAATAATATCACTGCCAAATATAATAATATCCTTCCTATTCTTCTCTTTACCGTTCGATTCATATCTTAATCCTCCGTTTTTCCTGCTTTCAGGTAAAGAAGGCTCAATAACAATATAACAACTGCTATAATTACGCATATTGCCGAACCTTTACCATAATGTAAGTAATCAAAGATTTCATGATACGCATAAAAGCTTACTACCTGTGTACTGTCATTTGGTCCACCTGACGTCAACGAATATACAATATCAAAAACTCGAATCGTCTGAATTGTACGCAAAACAAGAACCACTATATACATTGGCTTTAATGCAGGAAAATACACTACTTTAAATCTCTGCCATGCATTTGCCCCGTCTATAATTGATGCCTCCTTTGCATCATTAGACACGGTCTGGAGTCCTGCAAGCAGCATAATGATAACAAGTGGAAGCATCTTCCATGTATCTGATAATATAATCATATTAATTGCAAGCTTACCACTTCCAAGCCAGACTATATTTTCATCTATCAAATGTAATTTTAATAATACTTTATTCAAAATTCCTGCGTTCGCATTAAAAATCCATTTCCACAAATTTGCATTTACAATCGTTGGCACTGCCCATGGAATCAGAATAATTCCACGCACAAAGCCTCTTCCCTTAAAATTTTGATTCAGCAATAATGCTGTAAGTGTTCCCAATATAATCTGAATTATCACTGATACAACTGAAAAATATAAAGTAATTTTTAAAGAATTCCAAAATGCATGGGTACTCATAACTTCTGCATAATTCTTTAATCCAACAAATTTCGTTACAAGACTACCTGGATTTACATCATTTAAGCTGAACCACAATGTAAACAAAACAGGAAATAATCCTAATCCCATGATAATCAGCATGGCAGGAGTAATCATTCCATAAGCAGTTCTTGCTTGTGATATACTTGATTTATTCTTCCTCTTCATATTCTTACCCTCATATTAAAAATGGCAGGCAGTTTACCTACCTGCCATTCTCTATTTAATTCACAAAACTTTCTGATACTTCTTCTGCCTGATTTAGTGCATCCTCTATTGAAGTTGAACCTGACAGTGCTGCCGAAAATAATGGTTGTACTGTATTAGACCACTCACTATAATCAGCAAGCTGAGGTCTTGGATGTGCTGTTGCAAACTGCGGATAAAACTTAGCCAGTTCTTCATGTTCAGCCACCAGATTCTCATCTTTATATAATGCATCAATTGTCGGCAGTACATTATAATTCTCATATGCATATTTCTGAATATCCTCACTAGTAAATAACTCAATATATTTATATGCATACTCCGGATATTTTGAGGTAGATAATACTCCGAAGCCACCGCCACCAGTTACTGAAGCACTTTCTGCTTTATCAGTTCCAGGCATTAAGCATACATCTACATTTCCTGCAACAGTAGAATTTTCTGGATTATTTGCATATCCATACACATAAGCCCAATTCATAACAAATGCTGTATCTCCTGCCATGAATGGATCCAGGCAATCTCTGTCCGTGTAGGTAATTGATGCCGGATCTGCCCATCCATCCTGCATAGAATCATACATAAACTGTACTGCATTATTTGCACTTTCACTGTTGATGTCAAATGAGCCATCTTCTTTCTGCCATGTTCCGCCAAAACTGTAAATCATGGTTGTCAAATCACAAATCAAACCTTCTGCCTGAGATGCTCCCCACGCAATACCATACTTGCAAATGCCTTTATCCATCATATCCTGAGACATTTCTTTTAATTCATCCCATGTTTTTGGTGGCTCCTCATATCCAGCATCCGCTAACATCTGCTTATTATAAAACATCCATTTTCCACCATTTGCAAACGGAATTGCTTCTGTTTTTCCATTATAAATCATCTGATTTAACGAACTCTCAATCAAACTGTTTTTTACATCTTCATCCATATATTCACTTAAGTCTATGGTTACTCCCTTACTTTCAAATTCTGCAACCCATGGAATATCTACATAGCAAACATCCGCATCGCCTCCACCGGTCCATGTTGTAGTAATTTTTTCGTGTGTACTATCATAGGACTGACAAATCAGATTCACTTTTACACCATACATTTCTTCGTACTTCTTTCCAGCATACTCATAAAGTCCTTCTTCGTCGGTTGTACAAATAACGCTAATGCTTTCCGGTTTATCTCCGGCTTCTGTTCCTGCTACTTTGTTATTTTCTGTTTCAGAGTTACCACAAGCTGTAATTGATACTGCCATTGTCATACACAACAGTACTGCAACTAATCTCTTCATTCTTTTTCCTCCTTTTACACTAATACTTTTTTGTTCTTCTCCCCTGGCGCCTTTTACTTTATTCTCCTTGCTTTTTGTAGTTTAAATATAACGATTTTATATTCATGATTCAATTTCATTCTTGCTTTATTTTTGCACTATTTTGCGCGAGACATTTTTAATTAAAAAAAGACGAAATATACTAATCACATTTTGTATATTTCGTCTCCTTTATATACTACTATATTTTAAATTCTGGAATGATGATAACCCTCACAGTTGTTTATTTCTTCATTTCCACTTATTTTACGGTATCTGCTTGGTCCCATAGAATATACTTCCTTAAACTTCCGGTTAAAATAGCTCAATCCTGAGAAACCAGATTCATATGCCACTTCACTGATGGGGAGTTTTGTGGAAAGCAATAATTTTTCTGCAGATTTTAATCGGATATGATTTAAATACTCTACAAATGTATAATCTGTTGCCTGTTTAAACACTCTGCAAAATGTATACATACTCATGCAACACAATTCTGCTACATTTTGTAACTCTATATGATTTTGATAATTTTCTTCTATGTAAGACAACGCAGGTCTGATTTTTTCCAAGGCTATCATAACTTCTGTCGCAGGTCTTCTGGCACAAATATAATCATTTCGCATAAAGTATACCATTAGTTCCATAATATACGCAGGTATCCGAATCTCATATCCCAAAATCTTCTTTTTATATTCTCCCTCTATTTTCCACATAATGGATTCTACTTTTTTACTTCTCAAATTAAAATGTCCAACTTTTCGAAACGGATCTAATAATATACTTGGAATGTGTTGATATTCCTTTGCCACAGAAAAATAGGGTAAAACAGGTTCCATTTGAAACTGTAACAACAATATTTTATGTCGCTTTGTAATTTTTTCCGTTTCATGTGGTTCTTCCCCAGAAATGACCGTGATGTCGCCTGGTCTTGAAATAATCTTCTCCCCACCAAATCTTACATATGCTTCACCCTCTAACTGGCACAAAATTTCCCATGAATGATGCCAGTGCATCGCACACCCCGTTAAAGTATAAATTCCTGCTGAGAACGGTAATTTTGCCTCTTCAATATAAAAAAGCTCCGAAGAGTGAAACTTATTTGCAGTTGATATGGGTTCTTTGATTTTTATAATTTCTTTCCTGTCTTCCATTTTTCTCCTGTTAATCTCTCCCATCCAAGCTATAATTTTTTTGTCAAATCCACCAATTTTTCTACTCTGTAATCTGCCTGCTGCTCTAACTCTCTTAATTTTTCATTGGTTATGGCATCTTCCGGATGATACCAACAGGTTTTAAGTCCTGCAGCATGCCCTCCTGCAATATCTGCTGTCAGGGAATCACCTATCATCAGGCATTCTTCCGGTTCAATTCCAGGCAATTCTTCCATACATTTTTCAAAAAAGCGAAGGCTCGGTTTCTCTACGCCAACCTTTTCCGAAACAAAGCAATGTGTAAAATATTTACGCATGCCGCCTCGTTCCAGACGGTTTAGCTGCTGCTCATACGGTCCGTTACTTGCTGCACAGAATATGTATTTTCCTGCTAAAGCTTCCAATGTTTCCAATGCACCACTCACCGGCACTGCACTATTATGAAGATAGCTTCGGAACACATGCTCCATTGCCACACCATCGGCTTTTAATCCCAGCCGTTTTAATATAATCTGCCAGCGGACATAGGGAAGGTCTTCCCTTGATAATTCACCCTTTTCGATTTTGTCCCAGATAATATGATTTTCTTTCTGAAAAACATCAAACATTTCCGGTTTAAACTCCAGCCCCAAATCTGAAAATGCCTGTTTCATGGAATCTTCTGCTCCCGCATCAAAATCAAGCAGTGTATTATCAATATCCCAAAAAAGGACTTTTATATTCTGGATTTTATTCATCCTTTATTTCCTCGTCATCCTAAGGTTTTATGCTATGCAAAATGCAATACATCTATCAACAGCAGCCAGACTAATCCATAATAGGTTACTACTGCTACCAGGTCATTAATTGTGGTAATCAATGGACCGGATGCCACTGCCGGATCAATCTTAATCTTATGAAAAAGCATTGGAATCAAGGTTCCCACAAGGCTTGATATTACCATTGCTATCATCAGTGCAAGGCCCACGCATCCTGAAATAATAAATGCATGACTCACCGGATTATTCTTTAACAACCAGACATATAATCCGATAAAGGAAAATGCCAGTATTCCCAGAAAAAGCCCGTTCATAAACCCAACACGCATTTCTTTTCCTACCAGATGACGCTTCTGTTTTGATGTAAGATTTTCATCTACCAGTACACGAATGGTTACTGCCAGCGACTGTGTTCCTACATTTCCTGCCATGTCAAGTATCAGCGACTGGAAACACATGACAATTGGAATTACGGCTACAACGGTCTCAAAAATCCCCACTACAGAAGATACGCCCATGCCAAGTACCAGTAAGATAATCAGCCATGGCAGACGTTTCTTCATACTCTCTACCAGCGTTTCCTGTAAATCTTCTTCGGCGGTCAGACCTGCTAACTTTGCGTAGTCATCACCCATCTCATCATCCACAACTTCTACGATATCCTGAGATGTGATAACACCTAAAATTTCATCATTTTCATCCAGTACCGGAATGGAGTCCTCTGCATAGTCCTTCATTCGCTCGATACATTCACTGATCTGTTCATGATCCCGCAAATACGGATAGGATGTACTGATGATATCTTCCAGTGCATTATTTTCACGGGCAATGATTAAGTCCTTTAAATCGATGGCTCCATAGAATTTGCCTGCTTCATCAGTAACATAAACTGTCAAAATGTTATCATTTTCTCCCGCCTGACGAATCAGCTCCCGCATAGCCTGCCGGATGGTAAGATCATTCTTAATCACAATGAAGTTCGTGGTCATCTTGCTACCAATTTCGTCATCCTCATAGGACTGAATCATCTTAATGTCATGACTGGATTCTTCATCCAGCAACTCTACCAGCTGTGCCTGCTTGGAATCATCCAGTTCGTCTAAGACATCTACCGCATCATCGGAGTCCATGTAGGAAATAACCCGTGCCGCTTTATCCAGATCCAATTCATTCAGATATAAATCCGGGTCATCAATATAAGTAAAGATTTCCGCAACCTGTTCCGCTCCCAAGATTGGGTATAATCTCTTTCGTTCTTCTTCATCCAGACGCACAAATGCATCCGCAATATCATTTTCATGATAATCGGATAATTTATCCCGCAGTTCCTCATTGCTCTTCGTACTACGGATTATCTCTATTAACTCTTCTACATAATTCTGCTCTTTTAATTTCTCGTCCACTGCTTCTGCCTCCTTATATCATTTTCCTGCGGCAGCAGTCCCGATGATACCCGCACAATTACAGGAAACACATATCGCATTTCCAGCGTAAAAAGAGCAATTGTCCTGTATGGATTCTTACCTGAAATCCATGGCCAATTGCGCCAAAATCATCTTCTGTCTGCCACCGCAGATACTACTTCGCCCAGTACTATCGCAACTGTCCATGCATTTCACCTCCTGATTCATTCTCTTTTTCCATTCTAATCCTCGGAATGAATCAAGTCAAGATTTGCTTTGTCTGATATTTGTATAATCTTTGTAAAATATATATTTTTTTATTCTATTTCTTCCATAAATATTCCAGGCAATTGTGAATGAGGGATTGAGAAGAGTTGCCACAATAATATTACGTTGATTCGCAGTGGATTTTCTTTCGCTACGAATCAACGTAATATTTTCCGTGCAAAATCTATCTCTCTTTCGCAATTGCCTGCTATATTTATCGAATATTTGTATAGTCTAAGAAAAAGCACATACAGCTTGCCCGTTCACTTCCTTCATTCCGGTAAATGTGCGGCTGGTCTGTTTCAAATTTGTAGACCTGGCTCTTTTCCACCTTCTGGCTGTGGTCATGGCATTCTATGGTCAGCGCGCCGTCAATTACCGTAATATATTCTCTCGTCCGCTCGCCGTGGCTTCCACTGGTGTATACACCGCCCGGCTCTACGTCAATCCGGTAGATTTCTACGGACTGGGAGTCCTCAAATGGAAAGCAGGTAAAGACCTTATACTGTCCCTCCAGTTCCTTGGTTGGAATCATTTCTTCCGGCTTCACCAGACAGAAATCCACACGGGGAGCTTCAATCAAAGTCTGAAATTCAATCCGCAGTCCGCTTGTAATCTTTCCAAGCACACCCAATGATGGATTTGCCGTTCCCTTTTCAATCTGTGCCAGCATACTCTTACTTACACCGGTCTGCTCTGCCACCTGATCAAGACTCATTCCCTTGGACTGACGCAGTCTCTTTAAATTTTCCGATACATTGTGTGACAGGTAATCCATACATTTTCCTCTCTTTCCATTTGAAACTTCCACTTCAAATTTTTTACATCAAACTTTTCACATCAAATTTTATGATATTAACCGATGTTTTTGATAAAAATATCTGTTTTACAGTGCCTTGCGATATAACATTTCTATATCACACTGACGGGATGACCGTGGGTTCACTGCAATATTGCCGCTCTTCATGGCATCTGCTGCCATTGCTTCTATTTTCTCTTCGATGGTCTCCCGGCTGATGCTTCCTGTTTTGCCTGTCTGATTGATGGCTTCCGTAAGATTTGCCGGAATTCCGATGGCTTTGCATAAGGAACGGATGGCATCCACTAACATCATCGGTTCAAATTCATCTTCATAGGCCGGAATTTCACTGATGTAGTTATAAATTTTATAATACCTTCCATGGTCAGCTAAGGCATTATACTCCGCTACTACCGGAAGCAATACTGCATTGGCAACTCCGTGTGGCACATCAAAAAATGCACTGACCGGATGGCTCATGGCATGTACATTTCCAAGTCTTGCAAAAGAAAATGCAATTCCAGCAAACAGTGAGCCTACCATCATTGCCTCTGCCGCCTCCACATCGGTGCGGTTTGCCACAAATCTCCGGATATTTTCTCCTATGAGCTGCATTGCTTTTTCTGCCATGGCGTCGGAAAACGGAGAAGCCGCAGTTGAAATATACGCCTCTTCTGCATGGATAAATGCATCAATTCCGCAGGCTGCCGCCACACTGGCTGGTGCCGTTGTAATCAGGTCTGCGTCCAGAATAGCATATGCCGGCAACAGTTCATAAGAAAATACCGTCAGTTTATAGTCTCTGCTGTGGTCAGTAATTACAGAAAATGCTGTTACCTCAGAACCGGTTCCTGCTGTAGTCGGCAGTGCCACCAATGGAATAATTTTGCCCGGCACTTTATGTGCTCCTTCGTATTCGGTAATGCTTCCACCGTATTTTGCTACTACACCGACTGCCTTTGCTACATCCATCGGAGAACCGCCGCCAAAAGCTACGATAAAGTCTGCCCCGGAAGCCTGAAATGCTTCTGTCGCTGCTTCCACGGTTGTAACAGAAGGATTTCCTTCGATATCCGTAAAGTCATCCACCAAAATTCCTTCGGCTCTTAAAGATTCTGCAGCTTTCTCCACCAATCCCATCTTCTTAAGATGCGGTCCGGATATGATAAACGCATGCTTTCCACCCATTTTTTTTGCAACTTCCGGAAGTTTTGCCATAGAGCCTCTTCCTACGATAATATTCTGTGGTACTGAAAAATTAAATTCGTTCATAGCTTTTCCTCTCATTTTCTGTCGATATTTTCAGAACTTACTACTCGACTTTTCTATATTCTGCTTTCTTTACTCTATACATTCCATTATCCTGCCAGCCGCGCCAATACACGGTCGATTGCCACATCGATTACCTGATCCAGCTCCACGTCATCTGCCTCCGGCATCAATGTTGCTGCATCTTCATCTGAAATAAGCTGTACCAGACTGCCAAAGGACTCTTTGTATTTCTTTTTACAGATTACAAAGAATACAACTCCAAGCAAGCTCCAGGCTCCAACCATCAACCACTCCGGAAGAATCAGACTGCCGCCGGTTCCCGGAATGCAGTACATGCATACCATAAATCCTGACATTAAGACTGCCATTACACCCACAAATTTATAACCAGGCACTTTATACGGACGAGGCATATCCGGTTCTTTCTTTCTTAAAATCAAAAATGAAATGGATACCATACAATAGGCAAGACAGCATCCAAAGTTACCTGCATCACAAATCCATACCATCATGACACGTCCCGCAAACGGTGCTAACATCGTAAGAATTCCCATCAGGATTAATGCATTTAACGGGGTCTTATGCTTTGGATGAAGTTTTGCAAAAGTTCTTGGAATCATATAGGATTCTGCCATGGAATATAAAGCACGGGAACCACCAATCATAAAGGAGTTCCAGGAAGTAATGATTCCGCACATTCCACCAACAATAATTACTTTTGCCATAACCGATGTTTTGAACGCTACTGCCATGGCATCTGCGGTTACAAGACCGGTTCCTGTCTGTGATGCTGCAATGGCATCTGGCTTTAATACCAGACCTACTGCAATGATAACCAGTGAGTAAAACAGCACTGCCAGTACAACAGATAATATCAGCATTTTTCCAATTTTCTTCGGTGGAACATTGATTTCCTCTGCCGCCTGCGGGATAACATCAAATCCGATAAAATAAAATGGAGATAACACCGCAACACTAAGCACTGCCTTGATTCCACCTCCGGTTGATGTGCCGGCAAACATCTGTCCGTTAAGATTATCCACACTTCCATTGATGACGGATGCAACAATCAACAAAATCCCTGCTCCACCAATGATAATAGTAAGAATGGTCTGTAAAATAGCTGCTGTTTTGGCTCCAAAAATATTTATTATCATAATTAAAAATGCAACGATAATTGCTACAATCAGCCAGGAAGCATAGATATCAAATCCAGCTACCGTATAAAGATATCCCTTTAAAAATCCCGGCCAGAGATAGGTCAAAATCGTTGGAAATGCACATGCTTCAAAGCAGGTAACTCCGACATATCCCAGAACGATTGCCCATGTACAGATAAAGGAACCATTTGAGCCCATTGCCCGGTAACTGAACACATGCTCACCACCACACTGTGGCATGGCTGCTGTAAGTTCTGCATAAGTCAATCCCACAAAGAATATCATGATTCCACCAAGAACAAATCCGATAGCTGCTCCAAGAACTCCGCCTTTCTGAATCCAGCCACCGGAGGATACGACCCAGCCCCATCCAATCATGGCACCAAATGCAATGACAAGAATATCCCAGGCATTAAATACTTTATTGAATTCTGTTTTCTTCTGTTCCATATTTACTACCTCCTATTCCTGAAATACTTTTCCGGCTACTTCTTCAATCAACTGTGCAGTTCCATCCACACCCAGCAAATCGCTGTTAATCAGCATATCCCTGTTATGTCTGTCTCCACGATTGCTTCCGGTCAGTGCCATATGTCTTTTGTGATAACGTTTATCTTTTTCCACAATCAGCAATTTTGCATCATCTGCCGAAAGATTGTGGCTTTCCATTACATTCTTTATCCGTATTTCATCCGGTGCATAAATGAAAATGCGTAATATTGGTTTTTGTTCTTTTAAAATATAATCAGCAGAACGTCCTATAATCACACAGGACTCTCTTGCTGCGAGTTTTCGAATAATTGTTTTCTGGACGTGAATTGCACGTTCTGTCAAATCAGCGTATTTGGAGAAAGAGCCCCTGACATCGCCTTCTGCTCCTTTACCGGCAATGGTCACTCCTTCTTCTACCTTTTCCATAATATCTTTGGGAATTCCTACTTCTTTGATAATCTCATCTACCGTTTCACGGTCATAAAACTTGATGCCCAAATCCTGTGCAACCTTTTTCCCAATCTGATTTCCTTTTGCGCCATATTCGCATCCTATTGTAATAACAAGATGTTCCATTTTGCTTCCCTTCCTTAATGTATATACATGCGTTTTTTCTCATCCATACGAACCTGCCACTGGCAGCTTCGTATGGATGCCTGACAACTATCTGCATAAAAAAGACGAGGGCGCACTTATTTTCTGTGACATCCTCGTCTTTTCTATTTCTTATTTTTATCTTTCTGTTATTCTTCCGGTGCCCGGTTTGAAGGACACGGATTCCTAAATTTCTTACTTTTCCAGTGATTTTACCGTTTCTTCAATGATTGCATATGCCTTGTCGCATTCTTCTGCGGATACGATAAGTGGCGGCACCATACGAATGACATGTGCACCAATGGCTGTAATCAGAAGCTTTCTGTCTAAGCAGCCATGTTTTACATCTACACCGGAAATGGTATCATCAAATTCTACACCAACTAATAAGCCCTGATGTCTTACTTCTTTGACATGTGGTAATTTTTCTAATTTTGCTGAGAAATAATCTCCCATCTTCTTTGCATTTCCAGCCAGGTCATTGTCTAAGAGCTCCCCCACCTCAGCCAAAGCTGCTGCACAGCTGATTGGATGTCCACCAAAGGTTGTTCCATGGGAACCAGGAGTAAATGCTTTGGCGACCTCTTCCGTTGCACAGATTGCACCGATTGGCATTCCGCCGCCAAGACCTTTTGCCATAGATACGATATCCGGTTTTACGCCATAATTCATATAGGACATTACCGCACCGGTTCTGCACCATCCGGTCTGTACCTCATCTAATAATAAGAGCATTCCTTTCTCATCACAAAACTCTCTTAAGCCTTTCATGAATTCCATGGTTGCCGGATGTACTCCGCCTTCACCCTGTACCGGTTCAATCATGATTGCGATTGTATTTTCGGTACATGCATTTTTAAATGCCTCCAGGTCATTGTATGGTGCATAGGAGAATCCGTAAGTCATTGGTCCGAATCCTACCTGGCAGCCATTTCCCGGCTGACCGGTTGCTGACATTGCTCCAAATGTTCTTCCGTGGAATCCCATTTTAGCAGTTACGATATGATATTTATTTGGACCGTATTTTTCAATTCCATATTTACGGGCCATTTTAATCATTGCTTCGTTTGCTTCTGTTCCAGAGTTCTGATAGAAAATTTTATCCATGCCAATGGTCTTACAAACTTTTTCTGCTAACAGTGCCTGTGGAATGGTATATGGATAGTTGAAGGTATGCATGATATCATCTACCTGATCTTTGACTGCTGCTACTACCTTCGGGTTACGGTTTCCTGCATTGTTAACAGCAATTCCTGCATAGAAGTCAAGATATGGTGTTCCTTTCTCATCATAGAGGTACATGCCCTCTGCTGTCTCAGCCAGGAAATCGAAACGCTCATATGTTTCAATCATATATTTATTTACTTTATCTTTAATGTCCTGTACGCTTAATCCTGTGTCTTTTAATTTCATAATTGAATCCTCCTTGACATATTCTTTACTCTTTTTTGTTTTCTCTTTAAACCGGTTTGTTTTGTTCAATCGACGGAACAAAGAATGTGCCTTGGCACATTCTCGCGCCTGCGTCGGTCGCTTGCGACATCTACCTTATACGCCGCAGTGCGCATGCTCGCGGAGCGTTTTTTACTTTACAGGAAAGCAATTTCCTGTAAAATAAAAAAGGCACTTACCGATTGGTAAGCGCCTTCGCTTTTGTTTGTCTATTATTTTGAACAGTTATACAATATCACGTCTTTTTTGCTCTGTCAATATTTTTTTACAAAAAGTTGCATTTTCCTGTTTTTTCTGCTTTTTTCAGTCTGTTCATGAGAATTAATAGAATATATTGTATGTTTTTGTATATTATATTGTACATTTGTATTATTCATTCGTACACTATAGTATCGTTTTGACTTTATACACTCTCCGCTCCGATATAAGCTTCGATTCTATCCCGCTGTAAATGCTCTCCGATTACAATAATAACTTCCTGGCCTTCCTGAATCGGTTCCATCCGCACTCCGTTATGGGTAGCATTAAGTTGTATCCAGGAATTATCTTCTGCTTTTATAAATCCCTTAATCCGAAATACTGCTCCGCAGGAACTGTCTTCTAAGATTTCTTTTGCAACCTTCTGCATTTTTTCTGCCGTCATAGGTACATTCATAAAATACTGGGACTCGAAACCGGAGTGTTCCTCCAGATCCATTTTCTCATAATTTTCCATCACATAGCCGCTGCTCATAATCCGGTGCAAATCTTCCGAAGTAAGCTGCGGTGTACTCTTATGCAGAATCTCTTTTTCCAGTCTTCTCTTACAGTGAATCTTCTCCAAGGCTTCGTTGATGTGTGCAACCGTTGCATCCATTTCTTCTGCTGTAGCTTCATCGGCATGGCTTAATAGAATGCAGCCTGCATCTGCCACCTCTGATGCCAGAATAAAATCTGCCTCATCAGACAACTCTTTTTCCAGTTTTGCATCTACGATTGCAATTACATTTCCAATCTCGTACCATTGATCCAGTGGTTCTTCCCGCAGTGCATCAAAGAATTCGTCCACATCAAAAATTCCGGATGGCTCCACCAGCACCCTGTCATATCCGCACATGCCCATGGCGATTAACTTTGTCTTAAAACGTCTTCTGTGGCAGTCCTTATCACAGCCTCCGGCTACCATTTCCAACTCACAGTTATCTCCCATCAAATCCTGCAGCAGCATCATGTCCACATTTACTGCGCCATAATCATTCTCTAATATTCCAATATTCATGCCCTGTTCCATCAGATACTGGGCGTATTTTCTTATAAATGTTGTTTTACCGGAACCTAAAAAGCCGGTAATTAAGTCGATTTTTACCATGTTTGTCTTCCTCCTTCTCAGACATCCCGCTCCAGCCGCCGTAAGAGCTCCTGGTATGCCTCCATTACTTTATCATGATGACTTCGGATATAAACCGTATCCGGAATGTCATGATTCTTGATGGCATACTCTAATCCCTTAAACTGCCCAGACAACTCCATGGCTCCGATATTCGCAGACATATTTTTCAGTCCATGCACATGAATCTGATACTGCGCCCAGTCCCCTGCCTCATAATCCTGCTGCAGAGTATCCACCATCTCATCTTTCAGATAGACTTTTAATATCTTAAAATAAAACGCTTCATCTCCCATGCATACGGACATTCCCTGCTTCGTATCAAGATACGGAAAACGCTCCTGCAATGATTTCTTATTTTCATCTGCTCCACCGTCAGAATTTTTCTTTTCCACTGCCTCTGTCTGCTTGTCCACCAGAAAACGTTCCAGTATCTTCCACATCTTCTCTTCAAAAATCGGTTTGGAAATATAATCTGCAAATCCATGCTGCAGATACATTTCCTTTGCTCCTTTTACCGCATTGGCTGTCATGGCAATTACCGGTGTAGTTTTATTCTGATGATTCATTCGCTTCATTTCCTCAAAGGTGGCAATGCCATCCATATCCGGCATCATCTGATCCATGAAAATAAGATCATAGTGCTGCTCTTTCATCAGAGTCAGCCCTTCTTCTCCACTGCCTGCCACATCCACGATTGCACCAGTCTGCAGCAGCATCTCTTTTGCCACAATGCGGTTCATTTCCATATCGTCTACCACAAGAATATGCGCGCCGGCAAACTGGGGTACCGGCATCATAGCACCGACAGAAAGCTCATAGTTTTCGAAAATCTGCTTCATATCACCAATGCCATCTTCGCAGATGACCTTCTGCGGTATGATTGCCGTAAATGTTGAGCCTTCACCATACCGGCTTTCTACCTGTACTTCTCCGTGCATCATATCTACCAGACGTTTCGTCAGGCTCAGTCCCAGTCCGGTTCCCTCGATATTGCGGTTTTTATACTCTTCTAATCTTGTGAAATTCTGGAAAAGGTTCTCCATATCCTTCTTCTGGATTCCAATTCCGCTGTCTTTTACATCGATACGCAGATTAATACTTTCCTTATCTATCCTGCTATAAGAAATTTTTAAAATTACATGACCACGCTTGGTATATTTTACCGCATTAGACAGAAAATTATTTACTATCTGGCGGATACGGACATCATCTCCATATAAAATGGATGGAAGATTTTCATCAATTTCCATATACAGCTCCAGATTCTTTTTCTTGCAGTTAGAGGCAACTATCGTATAGCAGTCATTGATGAGGGATGCCAGCTCATAACCCTCGCAAAGCAGCTCCATCTTTCCGGATTCAATTTTGGAAATGTCCAAAATGTCATTTACAATAGCAAGCAGGGTTCTGCTGGCCCGCTGCATATTTCCTGCATACTCTGCAATCTTCTCCCTTGGCAGCGTATCAATCTGCCGGAGCAGGAGACTGTTCATTCCCATAATACCGTTGATTGGCGTACGGATTTCATGGGACATATTCGTAAGGAAATCGGTCTTCGCCCGGTCAGACACCCGGAGCCGCTCTAAAAGTTCTTCTTCGTAAGTAATATCCACCAGTGTTACGATAGTGTTCTGCATCTCGCCATATTCATCGCAGACCATCGAAGATGTTACCGATAAAATCTGATTGCCCTGCAGGCATTTCACCTTGCAGTGCTCTAATTTTCCCTGATAAAGCTGTTCTGCAAATTTTTCCTTTTTGCACTCGCAGGTTACCAGTTCTTCAAAAGGCTGTTCCACATCTGCACCAAACAACACTTCTGCATTTGTATTATGTAAAATATGTGTTCTCTGATAATCATATACCATCACACCATAGTCAATCTGATTAAACAGATAATCTGAAACTGTTAATTTTGATATTCCAAAAGTATCATACCGGATACTAAAAAATACAGTCATTAAAAATGAAACTGTTACACCATAAACCGAACTGGGATAAGATTTAATTCCATAAAATGGCAACACCGTATCCGGAATTGCCGAAAGAAGCATAATTGTATTTCCCAGAATGATATATGCCACATATTTTCTCTGACTTTTACGCATAATTTTCTTCGACCAATATAGTACAATATAGATGCAGCACAAAAAGCAAAGCATAATATACATCCAGTGATAAAACACGCTGCCATGAAATTCTGTGGTAAAACAGGTTCTTCCATTGACCCTGTAAAAATGGCGGATCCGTATACTTCCAAAAGAAACACCATCCACCAGAGATGTCAGTATTCCTAATCCAACCATCAGGCCATATCCCTTTATTTTTACACCAGTCAGACACGCCACATAAATTACAATCGCAATGACATATAAATTAAAGCCCACAATTGTCATGCAAAAGAAATCCTGTGCCAATCTGTCATCCGTACAATTTCCATACAATGCTGAACCCAGTGCCCAGATTCCTCCTCCTATTCCCAGAAGCAGGATACAAATCCGCCCCTTGTTTTTCGTATTATTAATAAAAAAATAAAAGATACCAACGCCAATACATATAGTTGCACATGCTACCAAAAGCACTGTTGTAATCATTCCTGCTTCCATCAATTTTTCTCCCGAGTTGTTTTACTTCATTATATATAAAATCCAGTTTGTTCGCAATAAAACAATCCCTGTAGAAGCTGCCACCAGCATTTTCTTATTGCCGCAAAAAAACAGGAGCTCCGTTCCAGTTTCGGTGTTCCTGCTTTTTTCTGTCTTTTTCTATTTTTCCAACTCTGTTCCTACTTTGAACTTTTATTTTGAACTTTTATTTCAAACTTTTTACTTCAAACTCTTATCCCAAACTCTTATTTTAATTCTCCTGCCGGATGTATCATATCCGGTGTAATCAGCCCTTTGATAATCAGGTAATGCTCAATGGTTTTTACACAGTTTTGCACGCCAACCCGCTCACTGTTTAATGTCATGTCATAATTGACCGGGTTTGTCCAGTAATTTCCATGGGTGTAATATTCATAATAATCTGCCCGGAATTTATCCGTCCGCTCTATGGTTGCATTAGCAACCTCTTCGGTCACGCCCATATTTTCCATGGTACGGTTCACGCAGAATGCTCTCGGTGCCTCAATATAGATGCTCACCACATTTGGTTTGCCCTTCAGTACATAATCGGCACATTTTCCGACGATGACGCAGGACTCTTTTTCTGCCAGATCTTTGATAATTTCACTCTGATATTCAAACAGCTTGTCATCCGATACGAATTTTTCATTTCTGGAAATGTAACGTCTTGACCGTGGCAGCCCTCTTAAAAAGCTGGAAAATCCACTGGTCTCCCTCATTTTTTCATTTACTTCCTGAAAAATATTCTCATCCAGTCCACTGAGCTGGCTTGCCAGTGTTAAGATTCGGTTTTCATAACAGTGAATACCTAACTCCTTTGCCAGCTGGGAAGCAATCGCCTTTCCGCCTGTTCCGAATCCTCTTGCAAAGGTTATTACAAAATTCTCCATATTTTCTGTCCTCCTTTAACCTGCTAAATAACGACTTAAGAATTCCCGTGTTCGCGGATTCTTCGGATTGGTAAACAGTTCGGATGGAGCTGCATCCTCTGCCACATAGCCGGAATCCATGAAAATGGTTCTGGTGGACACATCCCTTGCAAATGCCATCTCATGAGTAACAATAATCATTGTAAGTCCCGTCTTAGCAAGCTCTTTCATAACATTTAATACTTCTCCTACCATTTCCGGGTCCAGTGCAGAAGTCGGCTCATCGAAAAGAAGTACTTCCGGATTCATGCAAAGAGACCTTGCAATGGCAACCCTCTGTTTCTGTCCTCCGGAAAGCTGTGATGGTTTTGCATTGATATAAGGAGCCATTCCTACATCCTTTAAATGTGTGATTGCCCGGTTAAATGCCTCTTCTTTGGAAATATGAAGCACCTTTCTGGTGCAGAGCATGCAGTTCTGCAATACAGTCATATTGTTAAATAGGTTAAAGGACTGAAATACCATTCCCACCCTGGAGCGGTATTCATTGATGTCCTTCTGTACATTCCGGACTTCCTTATCATGGTAAAGGATTTTACCGGAGGTCTGCCGCTCCAGTTTATTGATACACCGCAGCAGCGTTGACTTTCCGGAACCGGAAGAACCAACTATACAGATAATTTCTCCTGCTTCTATATCAATATCTATTTTTCTTAAAACCTCATGATTCCCAAATGATTTGCTCAAATCCTTGATTGAAATTACTGTCTCTCCCATATCCGTTCCTCCTACTGATTATCCATATACTCAATTGCCAGTGCGTAATCTGTCTTGCCCTGCATTTTCTTTTCAATAAATTTGAAAATCTTATCAAAGACAAAGCACAATACAAAGTAAATCACTGCAATTACCAGGTATGACTCGAAGTATTTGTAATAATTTCCTCCAACTGTTTTTGCAGCCATGAAAAGTTCCTGTACTGCAATTACATTTAATACGGATGTCATTTTCAGGTTTGTCAGGAAAGTATTTGCCATCTCCGGGATAATATTTTTAAATGCCTGTGGCAATACCACATACAGCATTGTCTTAAATGGCGACATTCCCATTGCCCATGCGCCTTCACGCTGGCCCATATCAATGGAGCCGATTCCGGCACGTACTGTCTCACCCATGTAAGCTCCGGTATTTAATACCGTTACCACAATACCTGCAAATACCGGTGTCATTTCTACTCCCAGCATTTTTATTCCATAGTATACAATCATTGCCTGAACAATCATTGGAGTGTCACGGAAGATTTCTACATATACGGTAAAAATGATTTTCAAAAGCCGCATCAGAAGCTTCTTGAAAACATTATCACCCTCGCTGATTTTTGCATCATTTACAAGTCCGACAATATAGCCTAACACAAAACCAACCAGCGTTCCGATTACAGCAATTTCCAGCGTAAGCCAGGTTCCTTTGATAAACATACTTGCATATTTCTGGGCTAAAAATATCATCCACTCTAACGAATTACTCGGATTTTCTACTAACATATTTCTCTACCTCACTTTATCTGTTACTCAGCTCACGCTGGAAATATTTCTAGTTTGCTGCCGGCTGCTGTGTCAGAACAGTATCCATCAGCTCATCCATTTTGGCTTTATCATTCCAGCCAATGGCATCCATAGCATCCTGGATTTTATCTCTTAATGCGGTATCATCTTTTCTGGTAGCGATACATACATTTACCATTTCATCATCACCAGTGAAAGAATCATCTGCATCTAACTGAATAATCACAAGGTCATCATTGGTAAGTGCTGCTGACTGTGCGGTTGGCAAATCTACGACACATACATCTGCAACACCATTGGATATTGCCATGAAACACTCGGATGTTGTCTCATAATTTCCTGACTGCTCTGCACCTTCAATCTGGTCCAAAAGAGGTACCCAGCCGGTTCCTAACTGTGTTGTTACTTTACATCCGGTTCCTGCCAGATCGGAAAGTCCTTTTACATTTTCATAAGCGCTTCCCTTTTTCACTACGATGCAGTTGTCTCTGTAATAATATGGTTCTGTAAATGAATAAGAAGCTTCTCTTTCTGCTGTTTTTCCCATTCCTGCAATGATTACATCATAATCTCCTGCATCTAATGAGATTCCAATGGAAGACCATTCTACTTTATGAACCTCTAAATCCATTCCCATCTCATCAGCAAGCTTCTGGGCTACTGCCACATCATATCCATATGCATAATAGTCAGATCCATAAATCGGAACCGCCTTGCTTCCATCCGGTGTTGTATCACTGTCCTGTGTCCAGTTAAATGGAGCATATGCACATTCCATTCCAACTCTTAATACATTCTTATCAGATGTCTCTGCTGTCTCTGAGGTTTTCACATCTGTTTCGGATGTTTTTGTATCTGATGAACCACATCCTGCCAATGTAGATATTGCCATAACTCCTGTCAGTACCAATGCTAATAATTTTCTTTTATTCATAATATGTTCCTCCTTAAATGCAAATGTGAAGCCGACTTTTTGTTTCTCTAGAGTATCAAAAAAGACGCTTGAGATTTCTTTCTCTCAAAGCGTCTTTGCTGATAGACAGTATAGTATACTTTCTTTTTCTTCTTTTCAACTTTCAAAATGCACAATTTGATTGTGCGTTTTGCACAGTATCTTAATTAAACATCAATCTTTTTACCAGAATACAGTTTACAATATCGAGATATTCCATGGAATCTTCCAGGTCAACCTCCAATATTTCTTCTATCTTCTTCAGGCGGTACTGCAGGGAATTCCGATGGATATACAAAGCCTCTGCTGTCTTTCCCACATTAAATCCACTCATATAATATGTCAGCAGTGTCTCCACCAGAAATGCCCCATTGGTCTGGTCATACATCTCAAGCTTCTTTAATTTGTCATTGCAGTAGTCCAATATCTCCTGCTGATTTCCATTGTTAAACATATATTTATAAATGCCCATGGAACTGGCACTAAGCACTTTTTTATTAGTAGGATTCGGCAGATAATCTTTCTTTGGGATCAGATTTTTTGCTTCCTGATAGCTCTTGCCAAATTCAGACGGATCCATATAAGCTGCGCCTAAAATACAGGTACTGTGTATCAGCCCGGCGAACTGTGGGCGGCTGTCCAGTTTCTTTAGCAATTGTTCAATCTGCCGTTCTGTCTCCTTATCCTCCGTTGCCTCAAACAGCAGCACAAATTTATTTAAGAAACGCATATACATCGGACGATTTTCCATATGCATTACTTCCCGGTTCAGACAGTCCGTATAATAGAGATAAGTATGCTCATCCTGCTCCAGGTTAATTCCATATTTCCGGTCAATTACAATGATTCCAACACGGTATGCCCGGTCGAAAGCCAGTCCAAACTGGCTGGATATTTTTTCAATATATTTATCATTTACTTCATATCCAAACAGTAGATTATATAAATAGTCCCCGGTACGCTTATTTGTAATATTGGTTTCCAGTATCAGCTGCCCGATACTCTGTGCAATATCCACGAAGGTTGCGCCTTCCCAGCGGACATAGAACAGTGGCAATTTCAATTCAACCGCCTTGTCTATCATTTTCTGTGGAATCTTCTCCCGGTCATCCACAATCGATATTGCAAGCCCGGAAATTCCCAGTGCATTCAGTTCTACCATTGTTTCAAAGGTCTTCTCGATGTCAAACCGCAGATAATCCACTACAATCAGTGCGAAGTTGCCAGGATTCATATGCTCTTCATAGGGCTTCGTCTGCACAAAATATGTCCAGGACACCACTCTGTCCAGTCCTACTTCCCCTGTCAGCAGTTCTACTCCATCCAGATCCAAATTATTGACGTCTCTACAAGTAACCATAATGTCTCCCTCTGTTGGTTGTGTGCAAGTTGCAAAAAACCCGGAGAAGTGCGAACACTCTCCGGGTTAATTTTACTTATTTTAGCAATTCATTGCAAGAGCAAAGATTACTCGATAACTGTAGCAACACGTCCTGAACCTACAGTACGTCCACCCTCACGTTATTTGAATACCGTATTTCTGCATATTTTCTATGCTTTTGGGTGGCAAAATCCGCATAAAACTGCTGTTTTTACACAGTGTATTTTTATTTGCTTAAGTTCTTGGCACCGTTTTGGCACCGTAGGTACTTCATCTTCCTTTACTACTATAAACTTGAATTTATCCCTCGCTTTGTTTGTCACCTCTCCATTAATAATTCAATATGCGACCACACATTATTCCTCAACACGAGCGTACAGCCTGACAAATCCATCATCCTGCATTACTTCAAAGACAATCTCATCACCGTACTCAATGTGGGAATATCCACCATCTGAATAACTGTAATATGTATTTTCTCCGCCGGTAAAGCTCAAATAGTACCCAGTGCTTGCGGGATGGGTACAGATGCTGGCCACAACCCGCCCTCTGTTTGTAAACACAACATGGTTCATACCCTCGCTGACACTTTCTTTCAAAGCGGGGCTTTTCGAACCGACCACTCGCTCAATGCGTTCCTTTGAGGTATAGGGATCAAAGGTATATACAGTGGTCCATTCAAAGGGGACAATCTCCTCCAAAGTGATGCTGTCACATTCCAAAGCGGTTAGTGTTTTTTCCAGTTTGGCGTTATTGAAATAAATCCTCGGATCTCCGAAAATGAGATAAAGAGCAAACAACACCCCGGCAATTCCGAGAATTATACCGTGCCACAAATTTGAGCGTTTCCACGCTTTCTCGTCTTCTGCACTTAAAATCCCTGTACCCCACTCACCGTTTTTCATGCGCAGCCGTTTATGCTTTGAAACATACCAACTGAACCAGATAGCATATCCCACTGCAATCAGCAGAAGTCCCATCAGGGTGGCTCTGAGTAGCGTTGTTACGGAACAGACCGAAGCCAAAAGGCCCGCCAAAAGAATCAAAAGAATCGGGACATCTGCTGCAATGTATGCGAATTTGCCAAACAGGTCACGGTACAAGACCTTTCCCTGCTGTGCCTGCCTTATATCCTCATCATAGGCTTCCTGGGAAAACGCTGTAACTATGGCTTTAACGGTCAGGTATCCGATCAATATGATCCAAAACATATCCACCAGCCCGTCAAAAGTCATCACTTTCATAACAACAAATGTGCAACCCAGCAACGATGCCAGCAATGTTTTCGGACTGACTAATTTCATGAGAACACCCCCTCCACAGATTTCGTTCCGCTATCATAAATTCAAATTTTCCAGCTCGACAAGCTGAAATTTTTGTTATTCTACGATACCTTCAATATAGCTGTAATCAATATTTCCCTTTGTAACAGAATAGAAAAATGGATCTTTTCTAATTGTATCATCTGAATTGATAATAAAATTATTCCAATCGCCTGCCTCGTTGCCATCAGACAAATAAATAGTAACTTTGAAACTATATCCCATATATCCCAAAGATAGCTTTGACCGCTTTACTTCGACGCCATTCAAATTTTCGACAATATGCTGAATCTGCTCTTTGTCGGTAATATGTGTTGCGTTTCCGCTATTGCCATTGAAAACAACTATTTCCATGACCTCATTAGGGTCTAAGTCCATCAAGTCGAGTGGAATATTAAACCATACAACAATGCCCATCAAAAGAATTATCACAACAGACAGCAATATGATGATTTTCTTTTTCATATCAGCTCACCTCCTTTGTCAACTTTCGATTTATCTATTTTCATAATCAATCAAAATCTTCTTACAACTACTACAACGATAAGCTTCACAATGAGGGATTCCTTCTGACCCTTTACTCAATTCCAGATCGTCCGATTTTTTAATACGAAAAGCTTTTATCGGATTATCAACTGCAAAAGTAATGTCTCGTGAACTCATTAGGTATCCTCTTATCATTTCATCACCACAATATGGACATTTCATTAAAATTCACCTCCTATAAATTCCGATTGATCTAATTCTCTTTTTTTATCATATCATTTCATTGTTCCTTTTTCTATACAATTTTCAAAAGGGCAGTCCGAAGACCGCCCTATCAATTACACATAAACTATATCTCTCAACACCACTTCTTCCGCACAGTGCCGGATATTGTTCATCATTCCAACCCACTGCATTTGGTTCTCCGACTTCAACTGCTCCGTTACTCTTTGCTTTACTTTCATCCACTCCACCAACTGCTCCATCATCTGATAACATTCTTCGTCCATCTGGTGCAGATATTCATTTAAATTTCCATCCAACAGCAATTCCAGATACAATGCTCTATGGTACTCTTTCAGATACTCTGCTCGCATCCGTCCGTATCTGCCGATTTCATAATGCGTTCCTTCCGGGAGTCGGAGATCCGGATAATACAGACCATCCTCTTTGGCACCGCTCACACCCATCTTCATTATTATCGCATGTAAAAAGGGTTCCGGAGAAATCTCCGAAACCCTTGAATTTACTGAATAATATTTAATTACTCGATAACTGTAGCAACACGTCCAGATCCTACTGTACGTCCACCCTCACGAGCTTTAGGAAATTAAATCGGAATGTTTTTCGTTGATTTTACTGCATATTTTTATTCACATTCTCCATTTTTTCTCTTTATTTTTGTGATTACAAAAAATTTTAGAGCCAAAATAGAGCCACTCCAAAAATACCGATTTTCTCCTTAATTACCTTTATTACATGGTGCTAGCACCATGTTTAGATATGATCAATAAGGAAGTCTGCAATTTCAATTTGTCTATATAATTATAGGTTTTAGTCCATTTTTTCTTATGTTTTCTAATTCTTCTGCTGTTAAGCACTGAAACTCATAAAGCCGTAGATATTCTTTGGATACATCTGAATCAAATATTAATACATCATCGGAATTTATAGTAACATCAACACCACTACGATACAGTTTTCCAATCGGATGCATAGACATATCTGCTACCCTTCCAAGTAAAATATTACTTGTTGGTGTAATATTTAATCTAATTTTATTATCTGCCAAAAAACGGATTACTGATTCATCACTGACTGCCGCTATCCCATGCTGAACCTCATCAAGTTCTAATTCTTCTACGGCTGTTCTTACGTCTTTAGCAGTCCCCCATTCTCCGACGTGTGCTTTTAGCCTTAATCCTTCTTTTTTTGCACGCCGATAAATTCCTTTAAAATTTTCGATAGGTTGTGCTAATTCATCACCGTACAAATCAATAGAATAAAAATTCTTATTTCCCCAAAAATATGATAAACAATCTTCTAAATAACTGATCGAACAATGTCTTGATAATCCAATTTGAAGCCTTAATTCTATATCGGGAGCGATTTCTTTTTGAGCACTTGTAAAAGCATTAACCAACTCATCAATATCATTATTAAAAAATTCGTTTAAGCCCCACACATCTTCACCAATTTCAAGCACAGTTACTCCATCCTCTCTGGCTTGTTGAAATGTTGCTCTGATCAAAAATTTTCTCATCGCAGTGCTATTAAAGTCTTGACTAATATATTTTTGACTCCATTGATTCATCTCATCCATTGATGACAAAGGATTAGCTAATGGCTCAATTTTTTTTCGAGTTTCCTGATATATGAACCGTCTATTTCCGCCAAGCACAAAATGATTGTGCAAATCTGCCTTAGGATACTTTCTTAACTCTTCCAGATTTCTTTGTTCCAATGCATCTGTAAAACCATTCACAAATACGTTTCCTCCTATGTTTTTAATTTTCTCTACAATTTTTTCCTTTTAATTGTAGCACTTTTCCCTCATCCCGACTACCATAAAAAACAGGGCATGACAACCACCATGCCCCTCTTTCCTATCGTTCCAACGCCTTCTCCAGTTTCCATTTCTGTCCTTTCAAATCATTCTGTTTTTCATACAGGCTGTTACGCTCTTTGCAAAGCTCTTTCATACGCTCCAGCTTCTCCTTTACTCTCGCCCGGCAATCCGGCTCTATCTGCTTATATTCTCCGGTCAGATTACGGATTACATTATTGTTCTCTTTCATCTGCTCCGACACCAGCACCCAGTCTATCAGATTTTGTACCTCTTTATCGGTATCGTAAAGGTCTGTTTCCGTCAGAATTTTGGCACATAACCGCACCATAACTTTCTTCTCCATATCTGTCATTCCAGCAATCCCATCCTTTCCTATCTGCCCATATCATAGGCTCGTTTCGGGCGTTTCTCTGCTCTTTCAGCCTGCTCGATTGTCTTTGACTGTTCCACTATCGCCTGTACCCGTTCCTTGCCGAAATAACGCTCCAAATGCCCCAAATCCGATACTTTTTCCTGCAATCTTTCAATCATATCATTCTGCTCCATAGCTTTGTCTGTCAGCCTGCTAATCTGATTCTGCTGTCTGTCCACCTTAACAGTCAGCTTCTTGACCTGCTCTGTAAGCTGTATACACTTGAGTGTCAGATTTTTTACCAGTTCTTTCAGCTTTTGCACAAGCGGCAGAGCCTTTTTATCCCGGTATGCCTTTGCGCTCATCAACGTACCCGGTTCCGGTAACTGCCACTTCTCATCTTCATCATAAGTGTGAATATTCCGCTCCATAGTTTCCTTAGACTGCACCATCTTATTGATTTCCCGCTGTAATTTCTTCTGCTGGCTCTCCAAATTTTCATTTTCCGATAGCAGTTTTTCCTTATCCTCCGACAATATTTCTGTCTGCTCTTTCAGCCAGTCACTTTCTGCTGAAAGCTCTGACACCTCCTGCCGTATTACTTCGCCCTCTTTGCGTATCTGCTCTGTTTTCTCCTCTGCCATAATCTGCTGATATAAGATATTGTTTAATTCCACTTTATTATCTGAAAGTGTCTGTTCCAGCTGTGCAACCTCTTTCTGTCGCTCCTGCTTCTCAAAATCAAGTACCGACAAATGCTTGTTGTGTGTTCCCAAATGTTTCCATTGCACATCATACCGCTCCATGACCTTTGAAAGCTCCTGCTTTTCCGATTCCATCCACTGATTCCATTCCGTTGCCCCTCTTGTACCGCCCTTAAAGCCCTGCTCTGCCAATGCTCCCTTTAGGGAAACTCTGGTATCAAGTCCACGCTTACTGTTACGGATAAAAGGAACAAAATCAATGTGAATATGCGGTGTTTCCTCATCCATGTGCAGATGAGCCGAAAACACATAGAGATTCGGATTTCGTTTCTGAAAATCCTGCATATAATCAATCAGAATTTCCTTTGCAAGCTCTCCCTCTTTGCTTTTTGAGTTCATATCGTCTTTATTGCCAATTTGCAAAATAACCTCATGGAACAGCTTCTCCTGCTTACTCTGTCTGATTTTTTCATAATAATTATCAATCTTCCGGTTACTTCGTTTCTGCTTTGCATTATACCGCTCCAATGCTTCATCAAATAATTCGTGATATACCTTTTTGATACTGGTATTGCAAAACTGCACATTGTAAATGCTCCGTTCCGGGTCAACATTTTTTGCATTAAAAGCTCTCGTATTATGATTGATAGCCCCATTTCCCATCATGCCGCTAATCGTTCTCTCCAATAAACACTCCTCCTCTTTTATCTATCATAATAATGCCGAACAGGCACATAAGTTTTGTTACTTTTGTCAAAAGTAACGCAAAAGCACTTTTGACAGCTACCGCCATCAAAAATGCAACCCGATAAATCGGGTTTTGCGTCCTGCCGGAAGCTTTTTCTGCCTGCGGCAGTTGTGCCTGTTCCGGTCACATTGTCATCACTACCACCGTACCATTTTTCCTTAACCATATCATACGGGTGCGTGCCACGCTCCCGTTTTATTCGTCTAAGGAAATTACCATCGGAAGCTGTCCGGCACACCACGCTTGTCTAGATATTCCCTACGTGCCTTTTCCTTTTCTTCCTCTGTCGGTGCAGTTTTATACTGCGTATACAGCTCTCTCATTACCAGGGCATCCATCTTTTTCTCCAATGCCTTAACTATCTCCGGCTCCGTTTCTTCCTGCCCTATGAGAAAATATCTCACGAGCAAAAAGAACAGTTCCTGCGAAATCTGCACATTCTTCATTTCAATCCACCAATCCTTTCTGCAAGACCGCAACAACGCAATGTCTATATCTTTTGCAACCTTGCAATCTTCAAGACCGCATTTCTGTATACTCTGCATTGTTGCGTTCTTCCCTTATTCCTACTTTACCTTATCCAGTTCCCAGTACCATGCGTTGTTGATTTTTCTTGCCCGGATACCCAGCTCTTTCTTTGCATTTTCCAGTGTTCGTTTAGAAATTCCCAGTTCATCTGCCCGGTCAAATATCTCATTGCTTAAAACCGCACTATGTGTTTCCGCAAGTTCACGTAACATCTGCTTTGCCAGCTCCATTTTATTTGCCTTTGGTGCAATGCCGCCAAGCACCTCATCCACCGTAATCTCATAATCTCCAATCCACTGAAAGCCTTCCTCTGATAAGGCAAATGCTTTTGGATGTCCAAATGCTGCAAGGTTATTTTTTATCTGGACAACTGCTCTGGTATTCGGTTCTCCCTCTACCCTGCCGACCAGAAGAACACTTCTTGCCACTGCAAAGAAATCTATGGAACCCATGCCCCGGTATGCTGCTTTATTGCCGGAAGCCTTGTTCATGTGACCGATAAGGATAATTGCACACTTTGTTTTCTCTGCCAATGCTCCTAATTTCTTTGTCATATCCCTTGCTTCGTTTGCTCGGTTCATATCCATGCCACCGCCCAAATATGCTTGTATCGGGTCTAAAATCAAGAGCCTTGCACCAGTCCTCACAATCGCTTCTTCCAAGCGTTCATCTACCATAGACAGTGACTTGTCACTCTCATCAATAACGATAATTCTCTCGCAGTCTGCTCCGGCAAGCTCTAATCTTGGTTTTACTGTATCCGCAAGACCATCCTCCGCAGTCTGGTATATTACATTGACCGGCTCTGTGACTTTCATATTTTCATCCAGTGCTTCGCCCTTTGACAGCTTTGCCGCCAGATTCAAGACCATTGTTGTCTTTCCGTCACCCGGATCACCCTGAATAATTGTCAGCTTGCCATAAGGAATGAATGGATACCACAGCCACTCAATCTCCTGCGACTGTACCTCTGACATTCTAATCATCTTTAATTCAATCTTCTGTTCTGTCATTTTCTCCTCCAATTTTAATTTTATAATTGCTACCGGAGAAAACCTCTGCTATACTTAGCTTGTATATACATAGGATAACAGAGGTTTATCCGGTTATCTTTAGTCCTGACAGTTGCCGCTGTTGGGACTTTTTTCTTGTTCATTATCCAGCAAATCTGCAATTCTCCGTTGCTGATTCGGATATAAGTGACCATAAGTATTTAGGGTAATTCTTATATCCTTATGCCCTAATCTTTCCTTTATCAGAATCGGCTCAATCCCTTTGTTGATGAGATATGCTACATGCGAATGCCTTAAATCATGCACTCGGATTTTCTTTACTCCGGCTTTCACCATATTTTGCTTCATCTTATGCTGTACTGCTTCCTGCACAATAGGGAAAAGTCTTTCATTCTCCGGCATACCATAATGTCCTTCAATAAATTGCTTTATTTCCTGCTTCAAAAATTCCGGTATTTCTATTGTTCGCACAGATTGTTTTGTCTTTGGTTCTGTAATCACATCCTTTCGTTCTGTCCTATAGTACGTTTTTGTGATGCTGATTTGATTTCTTTCAAAGTTTATATCTGCCGGAGTTAATGCAAGTAGTTCTCCAATTCTGCATCCAGTCCAGAAAAGAATTTCAAAGATGAGATAATATCTTGTTCCCGGTTCTATAGTCTGAATAAACTGCTGATACTCCTCTGTTGTCCAGAAATCCAAGCTTCTGCTGTCCGAGTTTCCCATCCGCTTTACCTTCTTGCATGGATTCGTATGCAAATCGTAAATCCTTGAAGCATGAGTAAACAAGCTGGTTAGCTGATTTTGTATCATTCGCAGATATGATTCCGAAAAGCCTTTTGTCTGCATTTCATTCTGCCACTGAATAATCTGCGAAGCTGATATTTCACTCATCATTTGATTTCCAAAATACGGAATAATATGCTGTTCCATCATATAACGTTTGTTTTTCATGGTACGTTCTTTGAGTTCATTCTGTTTGTCCTCAAAATATACCTCCATAAATTCACTCAATTTCATATCCATACTTCGACTGCTATTGAGTTTTTTCTGTCGCTCATATTCCAGAGCTTCCTTTTTTGTGGAAAATCCTCTCTTTCTTCGTTTTTTCTTTTCGCCCTTTGCATTCGTTTCAAACCACTGGGCAGTCCATTTCTTCGTGTCTTTTTCTTTGTAAGCCATTCCTTTCTTCTCCTCTCTTAGTTCGCAGCCAGCTCGTATCCGAACATCTTTTTTGCCCAATATGCTCTTGGAATCCGTCCTGCCATTGTGATATATCCCTGCTCCGCAAGTTCCTTATTCATTGCCTTAACCAACTTGTAAGCATAGGACTTGGAACAATCCAGTTCCTTAGCCACATCATCCGCACTCATCATATATTGATAGTTCGCCATATATTCATCCTCCCTTCTCATTCTACAATTCCGTTACAACTCTTGTATTTTTGTTGTGTACGATTTTCGTAAATTCATATTATCACTGTCCGTAAATAATGTCAATACTTCGTAAATAATATTTTACGGTTTTCGTAATTCTAAAATTATGTAATTTTCACTTTTATGTTTTTCGTAAATGTGATATGATAACAATTGGATTTATGTTTTTCGTAATTACTTTGTCTATGAAAATAGGAGGTTACTTATGGGCGATGGAAAGAAATTAAAAGAGTACCTTGATGAAAAAGGTACAAATGTACGCAGAATTGCAAAAGAAACCGGCATTAGTGCCACCACGTTATACACGATTATTCAAAAAGATTCCAATATCCGCTTTGACTTTGCACTTCGTCTTGCCAATGCTTTAGATATTGATGTGAATGAGATATGCTCTGCAAGTCCTTTCTCTGGAGCTATTACCGAAGAAGAAATATATCCCACTCTCCCAGATGGATTGAATGGAGCCTTGGATGCAAGCAGAGTCAAAACCTACTTGAAAAACTCTCTCTATCCACTTATGTACCTATTCGGTAAAAATAGTATGCCGGATGTGGATAATCTTCTGACTTCTTTTTATCAGTTGGATGATGAAGCTAGGAAAGAAGTGGTTGAAACGATACAATTCAAACTACAATATCACAGAGATCCCGAACGGGCAGAACAGGTAAAACAGATTAAGGGATGGTAAGAAAAAAGCTCTGTTGAATAGCAAAATTCAACGGAGTTTTTCTTTTTGGCACCGTTTTGGCACCGCTCACACCCATCTTCATTATTATCGCATGTAAAAAGGGTTCCGGAGAAATCTCCGAAACCCTTGAATTTACTGAATAATATTTAATTACTCGATAACTGTAGCAACACGTCCAGATCCTACTGTACGTCCACCCTCACGGATAGCGAAAGTAAGACCCTGCTCCATAGCTACTGGATGGATCAGTTCGATAGTCATTTCTACGTTATCACCAGGCATACACATCTCTGTACCTGCTGGTAATTCACAAACACCAGTTACGTCAGTTGTTCTGAAGTAGAACTGTGGTCTGTAGTTATTGAAGAAAGGTGTATGACGTCCACCTTCATCTTTTGTTAAAACGTAAACCTGAGCTGTGAATTTTCTGTGGCAAGTAACAGTACCTGGTTTAGCAAGAACCTGTCCACGAACGATCTGGTCACGGTTAACACCACGAAGAAGTGCACCGATGTTATCACCAGCCTGAGCCTCGTCTAACTGTTTACGGAACATCTCGATACCAGTTACAACTGTCTTCTGAACATCTTCCTTAACACCAAGGATTTCAAGTTCGTCATTCAGATGTAATGTTCCTCTTTCTACTCTACCTGTTGCAACAGTACCACGACCTGTGATTGTGAATACGTCCTCAACTGGCATTAAGAAAGGTTTATCTGTATCACGCTGTGGATCTGGGATATAGCTATCTACAGTATCCATTAATTCCATGATCTTGTCGCCCCATGGTCCGTTAGGATCTTCAAGAGCTTTAAGAGCAGAACCCTGGATGATTGGGCAGCCTTCAAAACCATATTCCTCTAACTGCTCTGTAACTTCCATTTCTACTAACTCGATTAACTCTGGGTCGTCTACCATATCACATTTGTTTAAGAAAACAACGATGTAAGGTACACCTACCTGACGAGACAGAAGGATGTGCTCCTTTGTCTGAGCCATAACACCATCAGTTGCAGCAACAACAAGGATAGCGCCGTCCATCTGAGCTGCTCCGGTAATCATGTTCTTTACGTAGTCAGCATGTCCAGGACAGTCAACGTGTGCGTAATGTCTCTTCTCTGTTTCATACTCAACGTGAGCTGTAGAGATAGTGATACCTCTTTCTCTCTCTTCTGGAGCTTTATCGATGTTAGCGAAATCTGTAGCTGTATTACCTGCAACTCTTGCTGCTAAAACTGCTGTAATAGCTGCTGTTAAAGTTGTTTTACCATGGTCTACGTGACCAATGGTTCCGATATTACAATGTGGTTTGGTTCTTTCAAACTTAGCTTTTGCCATTTTAAAACGTCCTCCTTAATTTTATGCCCTTTCTGGGCGCTTATTTTTACATTTTAATAAGTCACTCGGCTATTTCTGATTATATAAAAAACTTGCGAGTTTTTCAAGCATTTTTATTATTTTGCTTTAGATGCAACAATCTTGTCCTGTACAGACTTCGGAACCTGCTCATATTTCTCGAAGAACATTGAGTAGTTACCACGTCCCTGAGTTCTGGAACGTAAGTCTGTTGAGTATCCAAACATCTCAGCAAGTGGAACATATGCTTTAACCATTTTTCCACCACCGATGTCATCCATACCTTCGATACGTCCACGACGAGAGTTAATGTCACCAATAACATCTCCCATGTACTCTTCCGGCATAGTAACTTCAACTTTCATGATTGGCTCAAGAATTACAGGAGCTGCTTTTGCCATAGCCTCTTTGAAAGCCATGGATCCGGCAATGTGGAATGCCATCTCAGATGAATCGACCTCATGGTAAGATCCATCATATACGGTAGCATGAACACCTACTACTGGGAATCCTGCAAGGATACCAGCTTTGGTAGCTTCTTCGATACCTTCGCCTACTGCAGGGATGTATTCCTTAGGAATAGCACCACCAACAACTGCAGAATCAAACTTGAAGAGTTCATCTCCGTTGGCATCCATCGGCTCGAATTTAACTTTACAGTGTCCGTACTGTCCACGTCCACCAGACTGTTTTGCATATTTGTATTCCTGATCAACTGGCTTTGTAAATGTCTCTTTGTAAGCAACCTGTGGAGCACCTACGTTTGCTTCTACGTGGAATTCACGAAGCAGACGGTCAACGATGATTTCCAGATGGAGCTCACCCATACCAGCGATGATGGTCTGTCCTGTTTCTGTATTTGTATGAGCACGGAAAGTAGGATCTTCTTCTGCAAGTTTTGCAAGAGCTTCACCCATCTTACCCTGTCCAGCTTTTGTCTTAGGCTCGATAGCAAGCTCGATAACTGGCTCTGGGAATTCCATGGACTCTAAGATAACCGGATGCTGTTCATCACAGATGGTATCACCAGTAGTTGTAAACTTAAATCCAACGGCTGCTGCAATATCTCCAGAGTAAACTTTTTCAAGCTCTGCTCTCTTGTTTGCATGCATCTGAAGGATACGGCCTACACGTTCTTTTTTATCTTTTGTTGCATTCAGTACGTAAGATCCGGAGTTCATTACACCAGAGTAAACACGGAAGAATGCAAGTTTTCCTACGAATGGGTCAGTCATAATCTTGAATGCAAGAGCGGAGAATGGTTCATCATCAGATGAATGTCTCTCTACTTCATTTCCTTCAAGGTCAACACCCTTAATAGCCGGGATGTCTGTTGGAGCTGGCATATATTCTACGATAGCATCCAATAATTTCTGAACACCCTTGTTACGGTAAGCAGAACCACAACATACCGGAACTGCTGTACACTCGCAGGTACCTTTTCTGAGGGCAGCCTTCATATCTTCAACAGATGGCTCTTCTCCCTCTAAATACTGCATCATAAGGTCATCATCTAACTCGCAGATTTTCTCAACCAGTTCGGTATGATATAATTCTGCGTCGTCTTTCATATCATCCGGGATGTCTGTTACAGAGATATCATCTCCCTTATCATCATTGTAGATGTAAGCTTTCATCTCAAACAAATCAATAATTCCCTTAAAATCATCTTCCTTACCAATTGGTAACTGAAGAACAATTGCATTTTTACCTAATCTTGTACGAATCTGATCAACAGCTCCGTAGAAGTTTGCACCCAAGATATCCATTTTGTTAATGAATGCCATTCTAGGTACGTTGTATGTGTCAGCCTGACGCCATACATTTTCTGACTGAGGCTCTACTCCACCTTTTGCACAGAACACGCCGACAGCGCCGTCCAGTACACGAAGTGAACGCTCAACCTCAACCGTAAAGTCTACGTGTCCAGGAGTATCAATGATATTGATACGATGCTCTAAAGCACCTTTCTTTGGCTTTGTAAACTCTTCCAAAGTCCAGTGACATGTCGTAGCGGCTGAAGTAATGGTAATACCTCTTTCCTGCTCCTGCTCCATCCAGTCCATGGTAGCAGTACCTTCATGAGTATCACCAATCTTATAGTTAACACCGGTATAATAAAGGATACGCTCTGTCAACGTTGTTTTACCAGCATCGATGTGCGCCATAATACCAATGTTTCTGGTTCTCTCTAACGGATATTCTCTTCCAGCCAAGGTTTTTTCCTCCTAATTTTCTTAACCGAAAAAATATGCTCTCGTTCTGATTAGAAACGATAGTGTGCGAAAGCTTTGTTTGCTTCTGCCATCTTGTGCATATCTTCTTTTTTCTTTACAGATGCACCAGTATTGTTTGCTGCATCCATGATCTCATTTGCCAGTCTTTCTTCCATTGTCTTCTCGCCTCTCTTGCGTGAAAACAGTGTAAGCCAACGAAGAGCCAGAGCCTGACGACGGTCCGGTCTAACTTCGATAGGTACCTGGTAAGTTGCTCCACCGATACGTCTAGCCTTTACCTCAAGTACTGGCATAACGTTGTTCATAGCTTCCTCGAATACTTCAAGAGCTGGTCTCTCAGTCTTCTCTGCAACTCTGTCAAATGCACCGTATACAATCTTCTGTGCAATACCTTTCTTACCATCTAACATAATGTTGTTGATAAGCTTGGTAACCACTTTGTTATTGTACATCGGATCTGCTAATACGTCTCTTTTCTGAGTATGTCCTTTACGTGGCACGTTACTTCCCTCCTTAATCATGTTTTGCATCACAGGTCATTGTGCCTGTCATGTAGTATTTGTTTCGATTAATTCAACGGTACTCACATGTGTCTCTCTAAAATGTGTTCGTGCGGAAATATATCGTATGTGACAATAATTCCAACACTTACCTTTAGCTCTGTTTGTGATACTATTGGTGTGCGCTAAGCTTATTTAGCGTCTTTTGGTCTCTTAGCGCCGTATTTGGAACGAGCCTGTTTTCTGTTAGCGACTCCTGCTGTATCAAGAGTTCCACGGATAATATGGTATCTTGTACCTGGTAAGTCCTTAACACGACCACCACGGATAAGAACAACGCTATGTTCCTGTAAGTTGTGTCCCTCTCCTGGAATGTAGCTTGTTACTTCGATTCCGTTGGAAAGACGAACTCTGGCGATCTTTCTAAGAGCTGAGTTAGGTTTTTTAGGTGTAGCTGTCTTAACAGCGGTACAAACACCTCTCTTCTGAGGAGCAGAAGTATCAGTTGCTTTCTTCTTTAAAGAATTGTAGCCCTTCTGAAGTGCAGGTGCAGTAGACTTCTTAACAGATGTCTGACGTCCTTTTCTTACTAACTGGTTAAATGTTGGCATTATTTTCACCTCCTGTGCTATTATTTGATAAATGTGCATTTGTATGCACACTAATTTAGTATATAAGCCGATTCGCCACTTGTCAAGCAAATTTTTCGTGCAAGCTACGAGCCAGAGAAAAAAAGAAGGCTTTCAGCTGTTCAAATTTATTTGATAACGGCTGAAAGCTTTCTTTTTGATGTGGCGACAGCCACGACTGAGATGGAGCGCAGCGGAATCGAAGTTGCGGTTCTCGTTCTTATGCCTGAATCTTTCCGTTCATGTGGCGACAGCCATACTTCCATGCAGCGTCAGCGGAATCGAGGTTCTCTGGCTCGCCGGCTAAATTTTTCCTTCCAACCTCACCGGCTTCCTTACCTCTATCAGATTTCTATCTAAATCATAGAAGCGCACTACCTTTTCTTTATACCACATTTTTTACTCCCGCTGCTCCACTACTCTGAGGCTGTCCTTTTCCACCTTGCACATAAGAAACAATACTTTTACGCCTGCTGCCCGCGCTTCTTCTAACGCATCTTTAAACTCCGGGTGTGTCTCTTCATTTGCCCGGACTTCCGTTACGCCTTCCATCTGAATCACAAATGCCACAGCACATTCATAACCGGCTTTTTTTGCTCCAATCAATTCCCGTAAATGCTTTACCCCTCGCTCTGTTGGTGCATCGGGAAAATAACCGATTCCCTGCCGTTCTAAGGTACAGCCCTTTACTTCCATCAGATATTCCTGCATCCCTTTCTTCATATAGAAATCAATTCTGGAATTTCCATATTTATACTCCGGTTTCACTACATCATAATTCTGTGTTTCAAGCCATTCCTTTGCCACCTTATTCGGTGCCTGACTGTCAATATTTATTAAGCCAAAATTTTCTTTATAGACCGCAATCAGATCATAGGCTGTCTTTCGTGCCGGATTGTCTGCCACTTCCAGATAAACTTCCGCATCCGGAAGCAACAGTTCCCGGCACCGCCCGGTATTCTTTACATGTACTGTCTGAATCTCATCGTCAATCTTAACATGGGCTATAAAACGATTCGGGCGGTCTACAAAGCTTCCTTTTACTACTTTTTTATATTTCAAAGTTCTGCCTCATTTCGTTTTTATAAGATATTCCATTTTTAGAAAGTCAGACGCATCTTGTTCCACACCACATTTCCATGGGTAGATTCTGATACGCCTTCATTTTCAAAACCAAATTTCGCATAGTAATGTATCAGCTTATCCTTGCAGGTCAGCACCAGCCCTTTTCTTCCCTGGGCTTTTGCATCTGCAATAGCTCTTTTTAATAGCTGCTCTGCCAGACCGCATCTTCGATATGCCGGGATGGTATTCACACCGAAAATCATCTGCCAGTCACCCTGTTCCTCATGCAGGTCTGCTTTTTCATACATTTCATCTGTAAGGTCTTTCTGATTACTCACCATGCCATCTACAAATGCCACCAGATGTGCCTCATTGAACATCAGCCAGAAATGGTCTTTATAATATTTTAAACGTTCTGCAAATTCTTCCCTTGTTGCTGCTTCTGCCGGTGGGAAACATTCTGTCTCCACTGCTGTAATTGCATCAATATCTTCCATCTGTGCGGTACGGATTGTCATTTTGAGTACTCCTTTTATAAGTTTTTATAACCTTTTATAACTTTTATATTCTTTTATAAGTCTTTATAACTTTTTATAACTTCTCATATTCACTGCAATTGTACCATAATTTTTTCTTAAATCAACGCGAACTTCTCCCGTTGTTATAATGCTTTCCAAATACATCGGATAAGAATATATTTTTTCACTATTCGCATAAGCTACAAGAAAAGCACAGCAGCATTGTCCTCCTCAGGCAAATCCTGTTGTGCTTTTCTATAATATTTCCGTAAATACTTTTATTCCTTTGCCGGCACCAGACGGATATTCACTCCACTTACCTTTAAATCCACACCATCACTGAATTCCACATTTTTCACTTCAGAAGTATAAAGACCATTTCCGTCATCCACACCAAACATCTCATTCATTCCACCGTCAAGCAGATTGGATGAACTGACATTTCCGGTTCCGTCCACTGCTGTCACCGTATAGGTTCCTGCCGGAAAGTCTGTTCCTGCGGTATAGTTTCCACTGCCTAATTCTACCGCCTGGGATTCATCATATTCTCTTCCGGTCATGCCACCAGTCACTTCTGTATAACTGACCTGCACAACTACATCTCCGGAAATATGAAATACTACATTTTCTTTCATCTTAAGTCCGTTAAAAGATGATTCGTAAAGATCATTTCCATCATCCACGCCGAACATCTCATTGACTCCACCCTTCAGAAGATTGGAACTGTTTATATTTCCATTTCCACTGACTGCGGTAAGGTTACATTTTCCAACCGGCAAATCAATACCTGCGGTGTAATAACCGGCTCCAAGGGTATATTCTGTTTCTACAGCGGATAAATCTTCTTCCGGTTCTGCATCTTTTGCATCGGAGTCCTTTGTCTTTGCGTCTTTGTTATCCGTCTGCTCTGTACCGGCAACAGAATTCTTTTTCGAATCCTTTTTGTCACTTCCGCTGCCGCCTGCTGCAATTGCAAATACAACTACTACAATAATTACCCAGAACCACCATTTCTTATAAATCGGTTTCTTTACTTTTTCCATTTTCTTGCCTCCCGGTTTTTCATCATTCTTATGTATGAAATCATCATATACGAGTCGGAAGGCTTTGTGGTATGCCTGCAGCATACATTTTCAGCCGTGTTCAAAATCGGAGGCATCTTTCAACGCCCGATAACTTCCGATATTTTCTATTTCAGCGGCAGACCAAGCAAGGTTATTTTTACATAGTTTTCCAGCTTCATGCCAAAATAAAAAATAGTAAGTGCCAATATAATCCGGATTATAATCCGCACCGGCTTCTGCAGGGAGCGGATTCCCGGCACTTTGGTGTCCCACAAAAGGAAATTAAATCCAACCCCGCAGGATACCCATGCATAGAGGAATACCGCAATTGCCTCCAGGCAAAAAGTTAATGGTGTCTTGCCATATAGCATAAGAAACTGTATGCTTCCCACAATCAGAAATAGATATACAAAAACTGCCACTATCTCTTTCCAGACAACTCCGGTCCGGAATCCCGGAAGAATCGTTTTCTTTTTTACAGCACCCGGATTTTCTGATTTTAATGCCTCCCGAAGCTCCCCGACACTCTGGTAGCGGTTCTGCGGGTCAATCTCTATACATCTTTTTATCACATTACAAAATGGTTTCCGGTCAGTCAGATGCACATTTGGCAGCGTCCCCTCCAACATCACATTCATAAGAACACCCAGTGCATAAATATCTGCGGTTGCATCTGTCTGAAGGAAGCCATACTGCTCCGGAGATGCAAATCCTACGGTTCCAAGAATTGTCGTGTCTGCATTCTGATTTCGCTTACGTCTCCTTGCAATATCAAAATCCAGTAATTTTACAACTCCATCCGTAGAAATGAGAACATTTTTCGGAGAAATATCACGGTGTACGATTCCCTGTGCATGAATCTGCTCCAATGCTTCCAGTAACTGTCGGATATAATATTTTACAAGCTCCGGCGGCATAACGCCCTGCCGGTGCAGCTTCTCATCCAGTGTCTCACCGCTGATATATTCTTCTGTTACCATGCCGATGTCCTGCTGCTCTTCACAGCTTATAATCCTGGCAAGATGTGGACTTTCTAATTGCTGCAGTTTCCGGTAAACCGGAATACTGTCTTTTTGTATTGCTTTTTGAACCAGAATCTTTCCTGTGGCAGCATCCTGTATCAACCGGGTCTGATAGGGCGGCTGGCCCCCCAGTACGGTAAGCGGTATCTGCCGCTGCCGCCGAAAATCCTGATATAATTTTTCACTCATTTGTTATCACTTTTTCCTTTTCTACTTGAATTTTCATTCCCACAATTCTATGATAATCAATATCACTATAGCAGAAATGAGAGGATTCGCCAAATGAAAAAATCAACCCAGGAACTTTTAGATATTTTGAAAAACACACCTGCTTTCTCCAACTATGCAGAGCAGGAGGAAGCTGAGCTGATCGAGGTCTCACTTTCGGATTATCTGAACCGGTTGATTCAGGCAAAAAATCAAGACCTGCCTTTTCTCATCCGAAAAAGCGGTCTTGACCGTACTTACTGTTATCAGATTTTTGATGGGCGCAAACGTCCTTCCCGTGACAAAGTGCTCGCCCTCTGCTTTGCCATGGACCTATCCTTTACGGAAGTGCAGCAGCTTTTAAAAGCTACCGGCTATCCGATTCTCTATGCCCGTATGGAGCGGGACAGTGCGATTATTTTCTGCCTGCAAAGAAACTGTGCTCTTTCCGATGCCAATGAGCTGCTCTATGAACTAGGGTACGAAGGGCTGGCATAGAAATTATTTTATATAACAGTTCCCAATCAGCCGGAATACCTGCTCTGCCGTATAGCTCATATTCTCATATGCCACTGTCTTCTGCATGGCTTCTTCCAATGTCATCACACCTGGTAAAATTGGAAATGCTCCATCTACAAGCTGCATTTCATCCTGCACTTTCCGGACGCCCTGTGGTTCAATGCTGCCGGCAAATACCAGTACCATGCAGCCCTTTTCTTTTGCCCGCTTTGCAATTCCAACCGGCGCTTTTCCCATAGCAGTCTGTCCGTCAAATCTTCCTTCTCCGGTCACTACGATATCAGCTTCACTTAATTCTTTCTCCGGCAATACCGCATCTAATACTATCTCTACGCCTGGACGTAAATCCCCGCCCAGATAAGATGCAAATGCGAAGCCCAGTCCGCCTGCTGCTCCGGCTCCCGGCATGTTCCGGTTGTCTACGCCTAAAGCCTTTTCTGTTACATCAGCAAAATGAGCTAATGCCGCATCCAGTTTTACTACCATGGTCTCGTCTGCGCCCTTCTGTGGTGCAAACACAGCACTGGCTCCTGTTGTGCCACATAATGGATTGGTCACATCACAGGCTATTTCAAAAGTACATTCTTTCAGCCTCTTATCCAACGCCTCCGTATCTATCGTTTCCAGGTCTTTCAGTTCTGTTGCTCCAAATCCTATTTCGATTCCATCTTTTTTATAAAAATGACACCCCAAAGCCTGCAGCATTCCGACACCGCCATCATTGGTGGCACTGCCGCCAATTCCAACGATAAACTTACGGCAGCCTCTATCCATGGCATGGCTTATCAGTTCCCCCACACCATAAGTAGTGGTTTCCATTGGATTTCGTTTATCCACCGGCACCAGTGGCAGTCCGGCGGCTTCTGCCATTTCAATGACTGCTGTTTTATCCGGCAGGATACCATACGCTGCCTCGACCTTCTGTCCAAGGGGACCTGTTACCGCTACCTTTTCCAGACTGCCTTGCAATCCGGTGGTCAGGGCTGTTACTGTTCCTTCTCCACCATCTGCAACCGGCTTTATCATAACTTCTGCTGTTGGTATTGCTTTTTTAATACCATCTTCCACTGCTTTTCCTGCCTCTAAGGAACTTAAGCTGCCTTTTAATGAATCTATTGCTACGATTACTTTCATTGGATTTTCCTCGTTTGTTTATTCTACCACCTGTATAAAAGCTTAAAAGAATCTCTAACTTGAAAGGGAAACTCCGGCCTATCAAGCCAGAGCTTCCCTTCCTGTATCTGCATCAGTTCTTCGAACCTTACATTATTCTTCTGTAGAAGCAGTTACTTCTTCTTTTGCTTCTGTCTCTTCGACTTCATCTGTCACAGGTGCCTCATCGAATCCGTCAAAATCATCAAAGGAGAGTTCTTCCTCTTCGTTTACATCTGTGTTCAGTTTGATGTTACGATAACGCTTCATACCAGTACCAGCCGGAATCAGCTTACCGATAATTACGTTCTCTTTCAGACCAATCAATGGGTCAATCTTGCCCTTGATAGCTGCTTCTGTCAGAACCTTAGTTGTCTCCTGGAAGGATGCTGCTGATAAGAAGGAGTTGGTTGCCAAAGATGCTTTGGTAATACCAAGTAATACCTGTTTACCTTCTGCCGGCTCTTTGCCTTCTTCCTCTAACTGCTCATTCATCTCTTCGTAATCCAGATTATCTACTAATGTTCCTGGCAAGAACTCAGAATCTCCGTTATTTTCAATACGAATCTTCTTTAACATCTGACGAACAATAACCTCGATATGTTTATCATTAATCTCAACACCCTGCAGACGGTATACACGCTGTACTTCCTGAATCAGGTAATCCTGTACGGCACGTACGCCCTTAATCTTAAGGATATCGTGTGGATTTACAGAACCTTCGGTCAGTTCATCACCAGCCTCTAATACTGCGCCATCCATAATCTTAATTCTGGAACCGTAAGGAATCAGATAAGTCTTAGTCTCACCTGTTTCATTGTTTGTTACAATGATCTCACGTTTCTTCTTGGTATCTTTAATGGTTGCAACACCACCAAATTCTGTGATAATTGCAAGTCCCTTAGGCTTTCTTGCCTCAAACAACTCCTCGACACGAGGAAGACCCTGTGTAATATCGTCACCGGCAACACCACCGTTGTGGAATGTTCTCATGGTAAGCTGTGTACCTGGTTCTCCGATAGACTGAGCTGCGATAATACCAACCGCTTCACCAACCTGTACCGCCTGACCGGTAGCCATATTGCTTCCGTAACATTTTGCACAAACTCCAATGTGGGAACGGCAGGTAAGAATCGTACGAATTTTAACCTTGGTTAATGGTTCTCCATTCTCATCTACACCCTTGCTCATAATTGCTGCAGCACGTTTTGGTGTAATCATATGGTTTGCTTTTACAAGCACATTACCATCTTTATCGCAAATTGTCTCACAGGAGAATCTTCCTGTAATACGCTCTTCAAGACTTTCGATTTCTTCTTTTCCATCCATGAATGCTTTGACATACATACCAGGAATCTCTCTTCCTGTGCCTGCGCAGCAATCAGATTCACGGACAATCAGATCCTGTGATACGTCTACCAGACGTCTGGTTAAGTAACCGGAATCGGCGGTACGTAACGCAGTATCGGACATACCTTTTCGGGCTCCATGTGCGGACATGAAGTACTCCAATACTTCAAGACCTTCACGGAAGTTTGATTTGATAGGCAGCTCGATTGTTCTACCGGTTGTATCAGCCATCAAACCACGCATACCTGCTAACTGTTTAATCTGTTTATCAGAACCACGGGCTCCGGAATCTGCCATCATGAAGATGTTGTTGTATTTATCCAGACCGGAAAGCAGTGCTTCTGTCAGCTCATCATCAGTCTCTTTCCATGTTTCAACAACCTCTTTGTAACGCTCTTCCTCTGTAATAAGACCACGTTTGTACTGTCTTGAAATGCGGTCTACCGTATCCTGAGCCTTTGCAATCATTTCCGGTTTCTGAGGCGGTACCGTCATATCTGAAATAGATACGGTCATAGCTGCTCTTGTAGAGTACTTGTAACCCATGGACTTAATATCGTCTAATACCTCAGCGGTCTTGGTTGCTCCGTGTGTATTAATAACTTTTTCCAGAATCTGTTTTAACTGTTTCTTTGCTACATGGAAATCGATTTCCAGTACCAGTTCATTTTCAGGCTTGCTTCTGTCTACGAAACCTAAATCCTGAGGAATGATTTCATTGAAGATAAATCTTCCCAGTGTGGACTCAACGACACCAGTCTTAACAGTTCCATCCGGCATGGTCTTATGAACACGCACATGGATTCTGGAATGTAAAGTCAGTGCCTGGTTCTCATATGCCAGAATTGCTTCGTTTACACTCTTATAGTATCCGCCTTCTCCTAAGGAACCTGGTCTTTCCTGTGTCAGATAGTAGATACCAAGAACCATATCCTGTGAAGGAACGGCTACAGGACCTCCATCAGAAGGTTTTAACAGGTTGTTCGGTGAAAGCAGCATGAAACGACATTCTGCCTGTGCTTCCTGTGACAGTGGTAAATGGGCAGCCATCTGGTCTCCGTCGAAGTCGGCGTTGTATGCGGTACATACCAATGGGTGAAGCTTAATTGCTTTACCTTCTACCAGGATTGGCTCAAATGCCTGAATACCAAGTCTATGCAGTGTAGGAGCACGGTTCAGCATAACCGGATGCTCCTTGATGACATCTTCTAAGACATCCCAGACTTCCGACTGTAATCTTTCAACCATCTTCTTTGCACTCTTAATATTGTGTGCAGTTCCGTTTGCAACCAGCTCTTTCATAACAAACGGTTTAAACAGCTCGATTGCCATTTCTTTTGGCAGACCACACTGATAAATCTTAAGTTCCGGTCCTACGACGATAACGGAACGTCCAGAGTAGTCTACACGTTTTCCAAGAAGGTTCTGACGGAAACGTCCAGATTTACCTTTCAGCATATCGGACAGAGATTTCAGAGCACGGTTACCAGGTCCGGTTACCGGTCTTCCTCTTCTACCGTTGTCAATCAGGGCGTCTACTGCTTCCTGCAGCATTCTCTTCTCGTTACGAACGATGATATCAGGTGCACCTAACTCTAACAATCTTCTCAGGCGGTTATTTCTATTGATAATTCTACGATATAAATCATTTAAATCGGATGTTGCAAAACGTCCACCATCCAGCTGTACCATAGGTCGTAAGTCTGGTGGAATAACCGGGATAACGGTCATAATCATCCACTCCGGTTTATTTCCGGATTCACGGAAGGATTCTACCACTTCCAGTCTCTTGATGATTCTTGCACGTTTCTGGCCGGTAGCATCTTTTAATTCTGCTTTCAGCTCTGCTGCATCTTTCTCCAAGTCAATTGCCTGTAATAACTCAAGAATGGCTTCTGCACCCATTCCAACACGGAAAGAGCTGCCATATTTTTCCCTTGCATCCTGATATTCCTGCTCGGATAATACCTGCTTTACAGATAAATCTGTAGAACCTGCATCCAGTACGATATAGGAAGCAAAGTACAGAACCTTCTCCAATGTTCTTGGAGAAAGATCTAAGATTAATCCCATACGGGATGGAATTCCTTTGAAGTACCAGATATGGGATACCGGAGCTGCAAGCTCGATATGTCCCATACGCTCTCTACGAACGCTGGCTTTGGTGATTTCAACACCACAGCGGTCGCAGACAACACCTTTATAACGAATCTTTTTGTACTTACCACAATGACATTCCCAGTCTTTGCTCGGTCCAAAAATCTTCTCACAGAATAATCCGTCTTTTTCCGGTTTCAAAGTTCTATAGTTAATGGTCTCAGGTTTCTTAACTTCTCCTCTGGACCACTCTCTGATTTTCTCAGGTGATGCCAGACCAATCTGAATTGCATCAAACTGTATCGGCTGGTAAGTTTCCTGTTTTACTGTTCCTGGCATTAATGACACTCCCTTCCTATTTATTCTTCGTCAAGAACTTCATCGGCAGCATCGTCAAAATCGAAGCCTGCGTCATCATCCTCTTCCTCTTCTTCTACGTTGTTGAGTTCTCCACTCTCAGAATCAAATTCCTGTTTGGTAAAGCCCATCTTTCCGAAGGACTCGCTGTCTTCAAACGCGAAATCTTTATCGCCTGAGATAATGGAATTCAAATCTGTGTTACCATATTCGCTGGTCTCCATCAGTTCAACTTCGTTACGGTCCTCGTCTAATACTCTGACATCAAGACCAAGGGACTGAAGTTCTTTGAGAAGTACCTTGAAGGATTCTGGGATTCCCGGTTCAGGGATATTGTCACCCTTAATGATTGCTTCGTATGTCTTCACACGGCCAACCACGTCGTCGGACTTCACAGTCAGAATCTCCTGTAATGTGTAAGATGCACCATAAGCTTCCAGTGCCCAAACCTCCATCTCTCCGAAACGCTGTCCACCAAACTGAGCTTTACCACCCAGAGGCTGCTGCGTTACTAAGGAGTAAGGACCGGTAGAACGTGCATGAATCTTATCATCTACCAGATGATGCAGTTTCAGGTAATGCATGTGGCCAATGGTAACCGGTGAGTCAAATTCTTCTCCGGTACGTCCGTCACGAAGCTGAACCTTTCCGTCACGGGAAATCGGAACGCCCTTCCATAATTCTCTGTGGTCTCTGTTATCGGAAAGATACTGCATTACATCTTCACGCAATGTATCTTTATATTTTGTTTCAAATTCTTCCCAGGTGGAGTTGACATAATCATTTGCCAGTTCCAGGGTATCCTGAATATCAATCTCTCGTGCACCGTCAAATACAGGAGTCTCAATGTTAAATCCAAGTGCTTTCGCCGCAAGACTTAAGTGAATCTCCAGGACCTGACCGATATTCATACGGGAAGGTACACCCAATGGATTCAATACAATATCCAGTGGACGGCCGTTCGGCAGGAATGGCATATCTTCTACCGGAAGTACACGGGAAACAACACCCTTGTTACCATGACGTCCAGCCATCTTATCTCCAACGGAGATTTTTCTCTTCTGTGCAATGTAAATACGAACTGCCTGATTTACACCAGGGGATAATTCGTCACCATTTTCTCTTGTAAATACTTTCGCCTCTACAATGATACCATATTCACCATGTGGTACTTTCAAGGAAGTATCTCTTACTTCTCTTGCTTTCTCACCGAAGATGGCACGTAACAGTCTCTCTTCTGCGGTAAGCTCTGTCTCTCCCTTTGGAGTAACCTTACCTACCAGAATATCACCGGCACGAACTTCTGCACCGATACGGATGATTCCTCTTTCGTCAAGGTCTTTCAATGCATCATCGCCGACACCTGGAACGTCTCTTGTAATTTCTTCCGGTCCTAATTTGGTATCACGGGCTTCTGCTTCGTACTCTTCAATATGAACAGATGTATAAACATCATCCTGTACTAATCTTTCACTCAGAAGAACAGCGTCCTCGTAGTTGTAACCTTCCCATGTCATGAATCCGATTAACGGGTTCTTTCCAAGAGCAAGCTCACCATTAGAGGTAGATGGTCCGTCAGCAATTACTTCGCCAGCTTCTACATGATCACCTTTGAACACGATTGGTCTCTGGTTGTAGCAGTTGGACTGGTTGCTTCGTGAGAACTTGGTCAGTTTGTATACGTCTCTTGTTCCATCATCATTCTTCACGGTAATCTGGTTTGACTCAGATTTCTCAATAGTACCGGATTTCTTTGCAACTACACATACACCGGAGTCTACTGCAGTCTTGGTTTCCATACCGGTTCCTACTACAGGAGCTTCTGTGGTAAGAAGAGGTACTGCCTGACGCTGCATGTTAGATCCCATCAGCGCACGGTTCGCATCATCGTTCTGCAAGAACGGAATCAATGCGGTAGCAACAGAGAATACCATCTTAGGAGATACGTCCATATAATCAAACATCTGCTTGTCATATTCCTGTGTCTCGTCTAAGTAACGGCCGGAAACGGAATTTCTTACGAAATGTCCTTCTTCATCCAGTTTTTCATTTGCCTGTGCTACATGGTAATTATCCTCTTCATCTGCGGTCATGTATACAACATCTTCTGTAACACGCGGATTCTTAGGATCTGTTTTATCAATCTTACGATATGGTGCCTCAATGAAACCATATTCGTTAATTCTTGCATAACATGCCAGTGAGTTGATAAGTCCGATGTTCGGTCCTTCAGGAGTCTCAATAGGGCACATTCTTCCGTAATGGGAGTAGTGTACGTCTCGAACCTCGAATCCGGCACGGTCTCTGGACAAACCACCTGGTCCTAATGCGGATAAACGTCTCTTATGTGTCAGCTCACCCAGCGGGTTGTTCTGATCCATGAACTGCGACAGCTGGGAAGATCCGAAGAACTCTTTCACTGCTGCGGTTACCGGTTTGATATTAATCAGGCTCTGTGGAGAAATTCCTTCCTGATCCTGGGTGGTCATACGCTCACGAACCACACGTTCCATTCTGGAAAGTCCGATTCTGTACTGGTTCTGTAATAACTCACCTACGGCACGGATACGACGGTTGCCTAAGTGGTCAATATCGTCATCATTTCCAATGCCCCACTCCAAGTGCATATTGTAGTTAATGGATGCGAAAATATCTTCCTTGGTGATATGCTTCGGAACCAGTTCAGATACGTTTTTACGAATTGCTTCCTTGATATCTTCCAAGGATTCATTTTCATCCAGGATTTTCTTTAATGCCGGATAATATACCAGCTCAGTAATACCAACTTCCTTCGGTACTACATCAACATAGGTAGTGAGGTCTACCATCATATTAGAAAGAACTTTTTCATTTCTTTCTTCTGTAGCAATATATACTGCCGGAACAGCTGCGTTCTGAATCTCTTCTGCAAGCTCTCTGGTCAGCTCTGTTCCTTTTTCGATTACCTCTCCGGTAGTCTCAAGAACAACATCTTCAGCCAGCACTTTTCCGCGTAAACGGTTCTTAAATGCCAGCTTCTTGTTAAATTTATAACGACCTACTTTTGCCAGGTCATAACGTCTTGGGTCGAAGAACATTGCGGTAATCAGGCTCTCTGCACTGTCAACAGAAAGAGGCTCGCCCGGACGAATCTTCTTATATAATTCCAGAAGACCTTCCTCGTAGCTTGTAGCAACGTCTTTTCCAAAAGATGCTAAAATCTTTGGCTCTTCGCCAAATAAATCTATAATTTCCTGGTTGGTTCCCAGTCCTAATGCACGCAGTAATACTGTGATTGGCACTTTTCTGGTACGGTCAACACGTACATAGAAAATATCATTAGAGTCTGTTTCATACTCTAACCATGCTCCACGGTTCGGGATTACGGTACAGGAATAGAGTTCCTTACCTACTTTATCATGCGCAATGCCATAGTAAATACCAGGGGAACGAACCAACTGGCTTACGATAACACGCTCTGCTCCATTGATAACGAAGGTTCCTGTCTCTGTCATGAGAGGTAAATCGCCCATAAAAATCTCATGTTCATTAATTTCATCTGTTTCTTTGTTATACAGTCTGACTTTTACCTTCAAAGGAGCTGCATAAGTTGCGTCTCTCTGTTTACACTCCGGAATTGTATACTTCACATCATCCTCACATAATGTGAAATCCACAAATTCCAAGCTAAGATGTCCGCTATAATCCTCAATCGGAGAGATATCTGCAAACACTTCTTTCAGGCCCTCGTCTAAGAACCACTGATAGGAATCCTTCTGGACCTCAATCAGGTTTGGCATTTCCAATACCTCTTTTTGTCTTGAGTAACTCATACGTATGCCTTTTCCAGCCTTCACCGGACGTATTCTGTTTTTCTCCATTGACGTTTCACCTCTCGTTTTTTATTCTCAATCCACTAAATTTCAGCAAATTATATTCTTTGGGCTTCATTTCCTAAAAAAGGATATAGTAAAGCCACCTCACCACAATAGTGCAACGTATATGATACCACAAGTAGTTTTCTAAAGTCAAGCATTGTTTTCGCACAATATGCATATATTTTTCAATATTGGGGAATAATTTTCATTCTCGCAGTGATGCAGCCTGCCATCTGCGTTTTTTATAGCTGTCTAATATCAGAAAAAGCAGCCATGAAATGCTTTTTTATTCACATCCCATAGCTGCTTTTTTCTTTATTTTTCTATTCTATTACATATTTCATTATCTATTTTATTGCTTCCGGTTTTATTTTAAGTCCACATCCAGTTCTGCAATACTTTCACCTGCACCATTTTTGTTGGTTACGGATATATGGATTGTACTCTCTCCATTATAAAGCAGCATAATCCGTTCACTCTGGCTTCCATCCTCATTTGGGGTAAACCGGCCGCCTAACCACCACATTGCATTGCCTGCTTCGTCGGTAATAAATATATCCGGGTCATTATAAGGGTCATTGTACGGTGCGCCGGTAATATCCGGGAGCTGCATGTCAACGATCAAGACGGCACCGGTTTTGATCACCTGATTTACTGCAACACCATTATCTTCTTTATTTACTGCGATGGTCTCATTCTTGGAAGTATCCACATGCACCGGGAAGGAGAGCTGCCAGTCTCCGCTTACTTTTGTGGTGGTCTGATATTCTCCATTTTCATCCCATGCATCGGAAAGATAGCCTTCTAATGTGTCTATGCTCCAGGTTACGGTAAAATCTTTCAAGTCCGAAATATCAATCGGATTATCATTTTCATCAGTCAATGTTGATAAATCAATTTGTTCCATCTTCACATAGCTTCCGTCCTCTGCCTTTTCAAAAGGCTGCCCGATTGCCGACTGAATCAGGGTTTCATTGATAGAAACATTTTCCATCACCTTGTCACGCTGTGGTCCCATAATCCAGTCTGATTCATTCAGTTCTGCATTGTCTGTGCTAAGGGTGGTTGTGTAGTAAAGCAGGTAGCCATCGCAATACACATCCGAAACGCTTATCTTTACTCCACTCCGGTCTGTTTCCAGCACACACTGATCATCCGAAACCAATTCCGTGGACTCTTTTCCAATGGTAGAATAGATATCCGAAAGTTCCTTTTCATCTTTATCTCCCTGTGTTGCGCCAATCAGTTTTCCGATTGTGTTGCTGTAGATGCTGTCTGCCAGTGCAGAATTAGAAAATCCCGCCACTCCCACTGCGACCGCGCAGGCTGCTGCCATTCCTGCCGCAATTTTTCTCATATTTTTATTTTTATTCTTCTTATTCTTTGTTTCCCTGTTCATACGTTTTACCTCCATCCGGATTCTCGTTTTATACCGTTCCTTTTCTTCGGAGGATAACTCTTCTACTTCATATTCATTCAAATCAATTTCCGCATCATTTAACATTTCATAGATTTTATCGTCTTTCATCTCTTCATGCCTCCTTCTGTTTCAAATACATGTTTCTCATTTTCCGCTTTCCTCTGGATACCCGGTTGTAAATGACATCTCTCGGAAGTCCGGTATCTTCGCTTATCTGCTCTACAGATTCTTCCTCTACAAATAATTTCATAAATATTTTCCGGTCAAGGGGTTTCAGGCACAAAAGCAATTGTTCTACTTCACGGCTTAATTCCCCTTCTATCAGTTGTTCTAACATCCTGTCATTTTCCGCCGCTGTCACATCATCCATACAAAGCTGTTCCAAGTCCCGCTTATATTTCCTAAGATAGTCGATGGCTTCGTACCGGGCAATGGCTGCCGCCCAGTTCTTGAAGCTGTTCTTCTTATCATCAAAGGATGCTGCGTGTTCCCAGATGGAAAGCAGCACATCGTTCATGCATTCTTCCTGTTTCTGTGGCATGGTAAATAAGTGTTTCCGGATGACTGCCTTAAGCAATCCACCATACATATCTATGACATATATCAATGCTTCTTCATTATGCAATTGTAATTGCTGAATATAATTTTCCTCTGTTATCTTCATTGTTATCCTGCCTTTTGCTTCATGCACCATGGTTTGCATTTTTGCAGCTACACTTATTATTACGAATCTGATGTCTTAAATCTATCACTTTTATAAAAATATTTTCTATAAAGCAAAGAACCTTCCAGCATTTCTGCCAGAAGGTTCTTCTTGTTGATGTCTCATTCTACTGGAAGCTGTCCCAGTCTTTCTGCATAAACAAATATGTAATTAATGGGCACAATACTGCGCTGATGATACTTTTTACGACTCCAACCCCGCCAAAGATGTTGATTACCAGACCGATTGCTGCACATGCAATCATCAGATAGAATCCAACCTTCTTCTGTGCAAACAAAATCAGACCGGCACCTACGATAATAAGCACTTCTGCAATAAGGCTGACAATCAGCAGTGGCTGAATGAGCATTAACGGAATCATCATTACTCCGGAAATGATATTGATTACAAATACAATCCAGAGCCATACCTTAAGTCCTGTGTTCATAACTAATCTCCTGTTCTTATATTGTTTTCAAGTTACGCTACTATTATTACATATTTCCTTTTTTCGTCAATAGGTCTAAAGTCCTATAAACTACAAGAAAATCGGATCCATATTTCTATGAATCCGATTCCTATCATTTCTAATTCAGTTGTGAATCAAAAATTATTTTAATGTTACTTTAGCACCTTCAGCTTCTAATTTAGCTTTGATGTCATCAGCTGTAGCTTTGTCAGCCTGCTCTTTAACAATCTTAGGAGCGCCATCTACTAAGTCTTTAGCTTCTTTTAAGCCTAAGCCAGTAGCTTCACGAACTACTTTGATAACCTTAACTTTGTTTGGTCCAACTTCTGTTAACTCTACGTCAAACTCAGTCTTCTCTTCTGCTGCTGCTGCGTCTCCACCTGCTGCTGCAACTACAACGCCTGCTGCTGCGGATACACCGAACTCTTCTTCACAAGCTTTTACTAATTCATTTAACTCTAATACGCTTAACTCTTTGATAGCGTCAATCATCTCAGCTGTTGTTAATTTAGCCATTTTAATTTACCTCCGTTTTTGGTTTTGTTTTCAATAAATTGATTGGTTTGCAGATTATTCTGCTGCTGGAGCTTCCTCTGCAGGAGCTTCTACTGGAGCTTCTTCTGCAGGTGCTGCCTCTTCCGCCTTAACTTCTACGTCTGCTGCGCCGCCTTTTTCAGCGATCTGATTAATAACACGAGCGAAGTTTGTAATAGGAGACTGAATACTTCCAAGGAATTTGGAAAGTAATTCTTCTCTGGATGGGATTGTAGCGATTGCTTTCATTCCATCTGCATCATAGAAGGTTCCTTCTACTACGCCGGCTTTAATCTCAAGTGCAGGAGCTGTCTTTGCAAATTTAGCAATTACTCTTGCAGGTGCTGTTGCATCTGTTGTTGAAATTGCGAATGCGTTTGGTCCTTCCAATACGTCGGAAAGGCTTTCGAAATCAGTTCCTTTGATTGCAAAATTAACTAATGTATTCTTATATACTTTATAAGCAACACCAGCTTCTCTTAACTGCTTACGCAGCTGAGTATCTTCTGCAACGGTAAGTCCACGGTAGTCAACGACTACTACTGACTGTGCATCTTTAATCTGCTCAGAAATTTCCTGTACGATAGGCTGTTTAAGTTCTACTTTTGCCACGAATCGTGCACCTCCTTCTTTATTTTTCATCTTGCGAAAGACAGGTACATTACCTTAAAAAATCCTCTCTGTGGAAGACAGAGAGGATTTGAAATCTCATTTACAAATACATAAGTATCTGCATTTCCTCGGTAGGTTCTCTACGGTTACGCCTTACGGCACCTACTGTCTTCGGCAATATGCTTTGCTATTATAGCAATTAATATCTTGGATGTCAATAACAAAAACTAAACAAGCTTCAGTGGGTTGATTTTTACACCCGGTCCCATGGTAGGAGCTACAGAAACGCTCTTCATGTACTGACCTTTTAATGTAGCCGGTTTTGCTTTGTTTACGGCATCAATAAGAGTCTGGAAGTTGTCCGCTAATTGTTCTTCACTAAAGGATGCTTTTCCAATTGGCACATGGATAATATTTGCTTTGTCTAATCTATACTCGATTTTTCCGGCTTTGATATCGTTTACTGCCTTGGTAACGTCCATAGTAACAGTTCCAGCTTTTGGGTTTGGCATTAAGCCCTTCGGTCCAAGTACACGACCAAGACGTCCAACAACACCCATCATATCAGGAGTTGCAACAACAACGTCGAAGTCAAGCCATCCTTCGTTCTGGATCTTCGGAATCAATTCCTCTCCACCAACGAAATCAGCACCTGCTGCCTGAGCCTCGTCTAATTTGGTTCCCTTTGCGAATACTAATACTTTTACAGCTTTACCAGTTCCGTGTGGTAATACAACTGCACCACGGATCTGCTGATCTGCGTGACGTCCGTCACATCCGGTACGAATGTGAACTTCGATAGTCTCATCAAATTTTGCAACGGCTGCTTTCTTTGCAAGTCCGATTGCTTCTGCCGGATCATATAAAGTTGCTCTATCAATTGATTTTGCAGCTTCTAGATATTTCTTTCCTCTTTTCATTCTAAATAACCTCCTGTGGTATTATCGGGAGTGGTACCCTCCCACGTTTCCATTTAGTCCTCTACTTCGATTCCCATACTTCTTGCTGTTCCTGCGATCATGCTCATTGCAGCTTCAACAGATGCAGCATTTAAGTCTGGCATTTTCAGCTCAGCGATTTCCTGAAGCTTAGCTTTAGAAATCTTTGCAACTTTTGTCTTGTTCGGAGTTGCAGATGCACTCTTTAAGTTGCAGGCCTTTTTCAGCAGTACTGCTGCTGGAGGAGTTTTTGTAATGAAGCTGAAGCTTCTGTCTGCGTAAACAGTGATAACTACAGGAACGATTGTATCTCCCATATCTGCTGTTTTTGCATTAAACTGTTTTGTGAATTCCACAATATTCACACCATGCTGACCTAAAGCAGGTCCAACAGGTGGTGCCGGAGTTGCTTTGCCGGCAGGAATCTGCAATTTGATATATCCTTCTACTTTCTTTGCCATTTGAGGTTGCCTCCTTTAATTCATCTTCTTTACATCTGAAAAACTAATCTCGACCGGAGTCTCCCGGCCAAATAAATCCACATTAATCGTACAAATCTGTTTTCCGTGATCCATACGCTGGATAACACCGATGGTGTCCTTCCACACACCACCGATTACAACGACGGTATCGCCTTCATCGAAATCTACGACAATGTTGTCTGACTTGATTCCCAGTGGTCTCATTTCAGCGTCAGTGAGTGGTACCGGCTTAGATCCCGGTCCAACAAATCCGGTTACGCCTCTGGTATTTCTTACCACATACCAGGTATCATCATTCATGACCATATTGATAAGCACATATCCCGGGAACATTTTCTTCTGAACCTGCTTTTTCGCACCGTTCTTAAGCTCGACAACATCCTGCATCGGTACTCTGACTTCGAGTATCTGCTCTTCTAAATGCCGGTTCTCGATTGCCTTATCGATGTTCGCTTTGACCTTATTCTCATAACCTGAATAGGTATGAACTACATACCAGTGTGCCTCTGCCATAATCACCTATGCCTCCATTATAAATTCACTAGAAAATTCACACCGTACTGGATGATTGTATCCAGAAGTGTAATTATCAGACCAAGTACAACTGACACAATAACAACTGCTGTTGTCTGACGGGCAAGTGATTCTTTTGTAGGCCAAATGATTTTTTTGAATTCAGCCTTAAGACCGGCGAACCAGCTCTCTTTTACTGCTGTGTTCTTGTTTTCGGTTTCTCCCATTTTGTCACTTCCTTTTCTTTTTGCTCATTGTCACGCATTCACAAATTATTTTGTTTCTTTGTGTAATGTATGAGTCTTGCAGAATCTACAATACTTCTTTGTCTCCATTCTGTCTGGATGAGCTTTCTTGTCTTTTGTCATGTTGTAATTACGCTGCTTGCATTCTGTGCATGCTAATGTAATCTTTGTGCGCACAACTTCCACCTCCATTACTTTCTTTGTGTTTTCTATGCCTATTTTTAGGCATAAAAAAAAGACTTACTTCCAAGCTAGTCTATGATAGCACAAACCACATGGAGCGTCAACTCTTTTTTCACATTCTCTGTAAACTTGTAATCCAGTACATATATTACCACAAAATCTAGCGTTTTTGCAACATTTTTTGTATATCTTGTAGATGACTTTTTCTTATTTTTATGCTATATTAGATATGTATAAATGGATTTTACTATACCCCTGCATCAAGAAGATGCACATTTCATGGAAGAAAGGAGGGGGTTATTTATGGCATCTGCTATTCTTGATAATATGTATAACTATTATCTTACAACTTATGGCAAGTCTACCGTTTCCCGGTATGATTCCCACAAGAAGAGTGAGTTGCGCTCTGTTTACAATAATATTGTAAAAATCAATAAAGAATCCCCTCTTTACAAAATAAAAGATTCTGCTGATGCACAGAAGTTTGCTATCGATATCAAAGAGCATGCCCGTGATTTAAAAAATGTCATTGCTTCTTTATCCACCGGTGACAGTCTTGCAGAGGCTTTTCAGAAAAAAATTGCCGTCTCTGACCAGAATGATATCGTTGATGCAGATTATGTTGGAAACGGAGATTCCGACGAGAATACCAACAGCTTTCAGATGGAAATTAAGAAGCTTGCTTCTCCGCAGTTAAACTACGGTAATTACTTAAAGGATGACCAGCTTGCTTTTAAACCAGGCAGTTATTCCTTTGATCTGAATACCAGCAGTGCTTCCTATGAGTTCCAGTTCAATGTAAATCCGGATGATACCAACCGGAGTGTCCAGGATAAGCTGGCAAAGCTTTTCAATACTGCCAGCATTGGCATTCATGCAGATGTTAAAGAAGATGACTCCGGCCACAGTGCCCTGGTCTTAACTTCCAGAAAAACCGGTCTTAAGGATGACGAAGATTTTCTGTTCCAGATTCTGCCGGGAACTTCCAACGAATCCATACAAGCAATGGATAAGCTTGGTATTAACAAGGTTACGGATGCAGCTTCCAATTCCGTTTTTCTGCTAAACGGTACGGAACACAGTTCCTATTCCAATACGTTTACCATCAACAACACTTTTGAAGTACACCTGAAAGCAGTCAGCCCGGAAGGCAGACCTGCTACCCTTGGTTTTAAAGCAAATGTGGATGCCGTTGCCGATAATATTCAGGAACTGGTGGATTCCTATAATTCCATGGTGGATACCGCTAATGAATACCGCGAGTCGCAGCCGACCAGCCAGAAGCTGCTTTCTGATATGAGCGGTGTTGCACAGCATTTTAAAAATGATTTTGAAGCCATCGGACTTATTATAAATTCTGATTCTACTATTTCCGTTGACCGGGATTTACTGGCGGACGCTGTCGAATCGGATGATGCTGCCGAGAGTTTCCATGTATTAAACCGCTTTAAGAATGCCTTAAGTGCAAAAGCCAACCAGGCTTCCTTAAATCCGATGCAGTACGTGGACAAAGTAATTGTTGCTTACAAGAACCCGGGCAAGAATTTTGCCACACCTTATATTACGTCTATGTACTCTGGTTTGATGCTGGATAAATATTTATAAGACCTGACTTTTACATGTGGGAAAAATCAGGTCTTATTTTTTTGCTGCCGGTGGCAGGTTATGTTCTTTATTTTGCGAAGCTGGTGCTTTGTGTATCTCTTCTACTCCTCCCCAATCTTTTCCAATATAAACTTCAGACGTTTCCGATAGCTGCAGCAGTTCTTCACTTTCTCATAACCGTTCTTTGCTATCTGCTGCCGTTCTTCCTCATGGGTAAGATAGTAGCTGCACTTTTCTACCAGTTCTGCTTCGGATTCAAAGCAAGCCAAATCTTTTCCAATTTCAAAATAATCCGGTAATTCTGCCTGATAATTGGTCAACAGGAATCCACCTGCACCAAGTACATCAAAAATCCGTAGAGGCAGCCCGCTCTTGATATTCGGAATCGTAAAATTAAGATTGATTTTCGAATAGCGGAATACCTTCGGCATCTCCGACCAATAATCTACTGAGCCGCAATTCTTTACCCGAAGTAAAGTATCTCCGCCTGTATTTGTATAAAGGTTTACCGGGAATTTAGCCACCAGTGCCAGCAATGCACGCTGCCTCTGCAAAGAAGCAGTTTTAAATCCAAGCACCGTTGTTGCAAATACCAGCCCCAGATCAGAAAAAGAATCCTTCGATTTCTTCAGTTCAAAATATTCCGATACACGCTCTAAGATATCCGCAGTCAACATCGGTTCGATTATATTGCCGCCGCTGATATTAAGCTGTGCCTCCATGACAGCATCAAAATAACCCCGCAAATATTCCGGGAATCTTGTTTCCAGTTCATCATAGCTGTTCTTCTCATATAAATTTCCTACAAAAGAAATCCCGCCTGCAAAATCCCGCACCGAATTTTTTGAGGCATTCCCACTATCTGTTTCTGCTAACTGCATTTTATCCATAGTATCCTGTGCAAATAGCTCATCCAGCCGGTTCGTATCCACTGCCAGCGGCAGATGCCAGATATGTTTTACGCCCATTCCCTTGAATTCCAGATAATTGGTCTTATCAAAGAGAAAGAAATAATTGCAGTCCAAGAATACATTCTTGTGATACATGCTAAGCAGCGGGCTGTCACAACTCCAGGATACATACTTTATCCCCATCTGCTGGCATACTCCGGAAATCACTGCAAAATAATTCACCGTAAAGACAAAGTCATAGTTCTTCTGCTGCAAGATGCCATGCAAACGTACTGCAAACGATTTATCCTCATCATAGCTTTCCAGTTCCTGCTCAATTACATCCACCTGATGTCCCATGGATTGGAATGTTGCAATGATGTCTATGTAATTGTAGGAATTCCAGCGGTAAACCAAAATATTCATGGGTGACTCCTTTTATTTTCATTGCCTTTTTATTTACAATTAGTATATAACATTTTTTCTTCTTGTCCAAATCTTTTTGCTATGTTAAAATGTGAAAAAGCATATATTATACAATCTATATGGCACTTTCTATGTTGCAAAGGTTCGTTCCTTTGCAGAACAGATGCCTTTGGATGATGCCGTGCAAAAGGCTGTCACCGAATGCATTCAGGAAAATATTCTGGCAGATTTTCTTAGGAAGAATCAGGCGGAGGTAATTGCTATGAGTATTTTTGAATATGATAAAGTTGAAGAAGAGAAAAAACTGAGAAAAGCTGAATTTGACGCCGGTGTTGAACAGGGATTAAAGCAAGCTTCTACCGATACTGCCCTTCGTCTTTTAAAAACAGGAAAGTTTGATGCAAAGGAAATCGCAGAACTTTGCAATCTTTCGATAGAAGAAGTAAATCAATTAAATAATCAGAAGTGATAAAAAACAGCTCCTGCATTACACAGGAGCTGCATTTTATGATATGCCTTCCAATGAGTCTACCGGTGAAATATTTTTTCAACGATTTTTTCTTCCGTCAACGAATTTTCAGCCATGAGTTCAGCCGGCTCATATGTCCTTGGTATATCCATGGAAAATCCAAAATTATAAACCTTAATATCTTTGTCCGAATAATACTGCGCAATTTTTGAACCGAAACCACCGCTTAGTATTCCATCTTCTATGGTTACAACAATCTTGTGATTCTCAAGTACCCAGTCAAGTCTGTTCTCATCCAGGCCTGTAATAAATCTTGGATTTATAATTGTCGGCTGTATATTCTTTGTTTCTTTTATCAATGCCGCCGTCTTAACACCCAGCTCATAAAATCCGCCAAGTGCAAGGATACATACATCCTGCCCTTTTTGCATAACCATATAGGACACTTTATCATACTCTTCTGCCACATCATAATCGCTGTGCTTAACTCCGGTCCATGGCACTCTTATGGCTACCGGCTTCTCCTTCTGGTCGATGCTCCAATCCAGCATAGCAAGATATTCTTCCTTATTCACAGGTGCCAAATAAGTTAAATTCGGAATATTGGCAAGTAATGGAATATCCAAAATTCCAATATGTGTGTCATTGTGGTGTCCGAAAACAGACGCATGGGTTACAATCATCGTTGCCGGTATCTGATTGATACACATTTCCTGTTCAATCTGGTCATATGCTCTTTGGATAAAAGTACCATTCGTTGCAAATACCGGTTTACAGCCTCTTTTTGCCATTCCCACCGCCATTGTAACCGCATTCTGCTCTGCAATTCCTACATCGATATATTGTTTTCCCGCAAGTTCTCTTCTTGTTTTATCAAAGCCAATACATATGGGAGTGGATGCTGCTATTACTGCAACTTCCGGATCGTTTTGGATTCTGTTCAGTAAATGTTCTCCGACAATATTTCCATAGTTTTCGCCTATTCCGGCATTCTTATTTTTTCCGGTCTCTTTGTCAAAAGGTCTTGCCCAATGCCAGTTTTCACTATTTTCTTCCGCCGGCTTATAGCCTTTTCCCTTTTGGGTGCAAACGTGGACAACCACAGGAACTTTGGTGTCTTTTACGCTTTCCAATTCTTTTATAACGGATTCCAGGTCATTTCCGTTTTCAATCAGATGATATTCAAATCCCAAGGCTTTAAAGAAATTATCTTTCTGCTTTCCAGCGGATTCTTTCAACTGTTTTAAGTGCCGTCCCAACGCTCCGTGGTTTTCCGGAATAGACATTTCATTATCATTAATTACCACAATCAGGTTACTGTTGATTTCCGCTGCACAATTAAGTGCTTCAAATGCTTCTCCGCCATCCAATGAAGCATCTCCTATAACGGCAATCACATTTTCCGAATCGTGTTTTAAATCTCTTGCTTTTGCCAGTCCACACGCAAGACTAACGGAAGTAGAAGTATGTCCAAGGGCAAATAAATCATACTCGCTTTCTTTTGGATTACTGAATCCTGTGACATCTTTATAATTTTCTTTTTTAATAAAAGCGGCTTTTCTTCCGGTAAGCATTTTATGGCAGTAGGTCTGATGGGAAACATCAAACACAAACTTATCCCTTGGTGCATCAAAAACATAATGAAGGGCTATGGTCAGCTCTACAATGCCAAGGTTGGAAGCAAGATGTCCGCCGCAATCACTCACCTTATTTATGATTGCTTCTCTTAATTCTTGTGCCAATACTTCTAATTCATTTATGTTATATTTTTTTATATCTTCCGGAGTATTTATCTTTTCAATATACACAGGCAAATCCTTTCTTTACTTTTCTCCCCAGGAAAAATTCCATCTCTTCAGGTCGATTTCATAAATCCTGTACAAGTCTGTAATCGGTTTCCATCCCAGTTTTAATATTTTCTCTGTATCCTGAAGAATTTCCAAATGCGGCAGATATCCTGTTTCACTCTCTGAGCCTATGTCAAATTCTATATGCACTTTGTCATTAAATTTTTCAAATATCTTTTCCGCAAATTCATTTACTGTTAAAAAGGTATCCGGGTTGGTTAGATTATAGACCTCTCCCTTTTCACCTTCAAACAAGGTTTTAAAAATTCCGGAAACCGCATCCAAGGTATAAATAATACTCTTCTTGCTTTTTCCATCAGACTTCATAATCAGATTTTTATTTTCCATGATGCATCTTGTTATTTCATTATAGATGCGCAGTTCATTGTATGGCTGGTAAAGTCCCTGAATTGCAGAAATTCTGACAATTTTCGCATTGCAGCCATATTCTTTGCAATAAGAATAGGTTAAAAATTCTGCTCCTTTTTTCCCCAGAGGATAACCACTTCGAATATTCAGGCTGTCAACCGCTCCGACCTTTTTTTCATCAATTGCTTCCTTACTGTTGTATGCACCATACACTTCTACTGACGAAAGCAGTATAAAGGACGCTTTCTTCTTCTCACACAGTTCCAGCATATGTGCTGTTCCATCCACAATAACCTTATAGGTCTCAACCGGGTATTTTAGAAAAAAATCTCTTTCTGTCGGGGAAGCCGCATGAATGATATAATCTACCTTCTCTTCTCCAATGGCTTCTTCCTCTTTTCCAAACTCACACATCACTACATTTTCAGAGCCATCCATGTAATCCGGAATGTGTTTTGGATTACGGGTGGATGCAAATATTTTTGCATTCATCTGATATCTGCTATTCAGGTATAAAATCCACTTTACCATAGCCTGTCCGGTCATTCCGTTGCTTCCGGTTATCAGAAAGGTTTTATCTTTCATATATTTTGAAAAATCAAATGCCTCTATGTATCTTTTATACTCCTGTTCTTCCAGTAAACTTAATACCATTTAATTCTCCTCACCTTCGGCATTGTTGATATAATAAAGCAGTGCACGGAACAATGCGATATCATCCTTGGTTGTAATTTTAATATTGTTATTTGTTCCTTTGGAAAAATAAATCTCTACGCCATAGTTCATCGCAAGAATATTGGCATAAACAAAGTCTTCCCGATTGTCCTTGTCTGCTTTTTCGTAGAGTGATTTTATCAGTCCGTAGTTGTAGCATTGCGGTGTCTGAACTCTTACGATTCGGTTACGGTCTATCTGTTCTTTGCCTGATGTCCGGTTTTCTGTCAGGACAACCGTTTCGTAACAGGAGACAGCACTGCAGGCATTTCCATTGGCTTTTGCTTTTTCAATCAAATCATCGATAATATCCTGATATACAATTGGTCTGGCCGCATCATGGATAATTACATAGTCATCCTCCGACAATCTGTTTTTCAAAAAATAGACTCCGTTTCTGGTGGAGATATGTCCTGTTTCTCCTCCCGGAACAACATCCGTCACTTTATCAAGATGATATTTCTTTACAATTTCTTTCGTATACTCAATCCATTTTTCCAGGCAGACAATTATAATATGATCAATATTCGGATTGTCCTGAAAATTTTTTATCGTATGTACAATAATCGGACAGCCATCTATCTCTATGAACTGTTTTGGTACCGCCGACTTTAATCTGCTGCCGATTCCTCCGGCAAGTATAATCACATCTGTCATTTTCCCCTCCATATACATATTCAAACAATACTTATCTGCATTTATCCTTATTCCGCAAAGCTGTAATTGTATTTATCCTCTGTCATATCTTTGGCAACTTTCTCCCAGTCATATTCCAATGCAACCGCCTTTGCACTCTCTCTGTTCTTCTCCTGCAAATCACCCGACAATATGAGGCTTATGTTATCGATTACCTCTGACGTTGATTTACTTGCGAAAATAGCTTCACATTCCGGTAAATTCTCTATCTCTGATGCTACCACATTCTTTCCGCAGGCAAGATACTGGAACAGTTCTACCGGAACAGTCTTCTTATGACCTCCAAAGATTGGAAGAATTGCAACATCAAAGGAGCTGATAATCTCAGGTAATTTGTCATATTCCGCTTCGATATAGGTAAGATTGTCAAAACCACCAAGCCATGCCGGATAATCTCCTATGATCGTTCCTGCAAATATAACCTCGCAATCGGAAAACTCCTCGCAGATACACTGAACCATCGAAAAATATATCCGGTTATCAATCGTTCCCGCAAAACCGATTCTCTTCTTTTTATTCTCAGTGGCTGTGCTTTCCACACAGAACTTTTCGTAATCCACACCGCCCATAATATGTGCAATATTCACCTTCGGATTATTTTTCATTTCCTCGAATAATTCAATATCCACAATCCGGTATGAATTTTTTGCACTCACGCTTCTGAATTCCGGCGGTATTTCCGAAGTAATATAATATACTTTTTCTGCGCTGTTGATTTCATCCAGAAGCTTTTCTTTATCGTCATATGTTTTTCTGCTGTCGATAAGATAATACTTACTACTGTCAATATATTTTGCAATCTGTTCCGTAACGGTTGGCGGCACGGTCTTTGGATCACTCTGATAAGGAACATACTCATCATTCAGCTTTTTAAAGCTCATAATCTGCTGAAAACAGCGTTCTGCTGAACCATCATCGGTATAATCAAATCTGTTCAGAAGAACATTATTTCTTAAATCAATATACTTATCCGGATTTACAAATGCCTCATCCAATGCACGCAGAAGGTTTTTAAAATCATATACTTTCTCGCCCGGCATATAAAGAGAAATATTATGGAATACAAATCCCTTTGAATTTTTATACTCTTCAAAATCCGGAAGAAGATATACCACCGGCCGGTTCAGTAAAAGATAATCATATACAATGGAGGAATAATCACTTACCATAACATCAAAGCTGTTTAATAATTCATCATATCTGACATCTTTTTTAAATAACATTTCATCCGTCAGCTCGTAACAATGCTCCGACATCACAAAATTCCTGCCTAAGAATGCTGTCTGCTCAATCGGATGAAGCTTATATATAAGTGCCGCATGATTGCGGGTTAAAAATTCATCCAAAGCCTGATTATCAAAATCATCCAGTCGGAAAATGTTGTCAGAAAAAATCTTTCCGGCATGGCAGCTCATGTTGGAACGATAGGATGGTGCAAAAAAGATGAGATGTTCATATCGCGATATCTTTTCTCCCAACACTTTTTTTAATATCCCTTTTCCATCTGACTTTTTCACGCAGTCCAGGCGGGGCTGCCCTGTAACATAAATTTTTCGTAAGTCAAAGTTTAGCATTGCCGCAAGCTTAAACCGGTCATCCAGGCTGTGCACACACATAAGGTCAACTTTTCCAAAATAATTTTTCAGTTTTATCAGATGACGTGGATTTAAATTATGGTCATAATAATCATGGGCTTTTACGCCACTTCCATGCCACACATTCACAAGCAACTGGTCTTCTCTTTTATTTATGTTAAGAAATGTATACGAATTGGCAATGAGGACATTTGCTTTCTCTATTATTTTATTAGCCTCTACCGTATCATAAACAGCACATCTTATTCCACGTTCTTTCAATATTTCATAATATGCCGGTTTCTTTATAATCCAGGCTGTTTCAAAGTCTGTGTGCTGTTTAACATATTTCCATAACGCATGACAATTACATGCGAAATCCGGCTGTGACATAAATACCATTAACATTTTTAATCCTCCACCCATGCATATAAAACAGTATCTAAATGGTTATTCTGATGGTGTCTTACTGCAAATTTATACTCACTTGAAAACTCATGGATTAATTCATAAATTCTCCAATAATCACTCGGATTGTGATATATGGATATTGCTAATCTTGGTTTATCTTTCTTTATGGTTTTCTCCGCACCCTTTAATGCATCATACTCTGCACCTTCAATATCCATCTTTATCAGGGTAACTTTTTCATCCTCCGGTATAAAACCATCGATTGTTCTTGTTTCAACTTCAATTGTTTTAATCGGTGCTAATTTTTCATTATACTGCACCGTCAAACGGCTGTCCGGTAAATAACCGCTGTCCGGATTTCCAATATCATTAAAAATAATTTTATCCGTTTTATCGGACACTGCATAAGGCGCAACAACCAGTTCTCCCGACCAGCCTTCTTTTTTCAGAGTCTGTCCCATTTCCTTTATCTTTAAAATATTATCTTCAAAGCATTCAAAAGAATATATTTTTTTAACTTTATTGCCAAAAGCCAAGACAAATTTCTCCACACTGTCTCCAATATAACCGCCGCAATCAACAATGATTTCATTCCCGGTTACATTCTTATACATATCCTGATAAAGGTATTGCGGGTCTATTCTTGTTTTTAATTTATTATATTCTCCGGTTGCACCGATTATCCTGCGTCTTACCACTTCCCGATATATTTTCTTCGACCGGTCATCATACAGTGCTGCTTCCATTTTTCTGATTTTATCATAGTTATTATAAAGTTCATTGGAAAAAAATCCAAAAAACTTATCCGCAATAACATTGAGATAAAAAATATTAAAAGTATCAACTTCTTTGACTGCATTTGTAACGGAATACACACCACCGATGCGGGCAGTTACAAGAATTATATGTGTGTCCGGACTAAGTGCATAAAGATGTTCATATGAATAAATCGGCAAGCCTTCATACCGCAAGCCACAACGTTCTGTATCACCATCAATAATACACTCAATGTTGTCAAAAAGAGACAATGCTTTTTTCACATTCTCATTGACCAGTCCTACCAGCACAATCTTTCTATTTTCAGACATTCTGTTAAAATTTTCAATTGTCTGTTTACTGATTCCCTCTATCATTTTCCGCTTCCTCTTTATATTATTCTAACAAATCTGCATCAAAAACATCTGTTTTAAAGAAAAGAAAATCCTTTCCTGCTCCAATTCCTCTATATCTTGAGGTATATCCCAGTTCATATAATTTCATATAAAGTTTTCTTGACTCTTCCTTATTGAAGTCCATTTCCAAAAGGATTACATCGATATCATACCGGTTAAAGTCAATTGCATTCACAATACGCGCACCCATGCCTTCCACATCAACCGACATAAAATCAATATGTCCGTCCTTAAAATTCTCTTCCAGAATGTCACCAATGTACTTCATTGGAATCTTTATCTCCTGAACTTCCAGCCCTCTGCCTTCATATGTATCAGCCACTTCCTTTACAAAGGTATTATATCCGGCATGCTTGGTCTTATAATAAGTCCATTCTTCCTCACTTCTTACATCAGAGCAGCCACACATAATCGCATTATCTCTCGGACGGTTCCTCTTAATCTCATCCACAAAATCAGGATTTGCTTCTACCAGCACACCATTTGAGCCAGCACGATAAAACATATATGAATTGTTGTAAAGAAGCCATGTATTAGAACCAATATCCAAATATCTTATTTTTGAAATATCTCTTCCAATGCTGTCAAACAAAGTTTTTACTTTCTTATCCATTCCATTCTGTGAAAAATAATCTGCTGAAACATTTAACAGCTTCTCTGCCAATGGTCTTATATGAATAATCTGCTCTCTCTTTAAACCCAATTCCATTAAATTATTTGTAATATTATCGAACCGGTATGGATATATGCAAGAAACCAATACTACTGCATTATCTGGAAATGGTACTACGCTTTCAGCCAGTTCATATTTATGTCCTGAGTACTCATAACCGATAAATCTAAGATCCTGATGAATCAGTGTTATATCAAGTTCATCCTCAAAATTTAAAATACCACCACATATCTGCAGTTCATGACCATAGATATATATTTTTAAATTTTCCGCATTCTGTTTGAAGTTTTCCTTTAAATATTCTCTGAAAATCTCTTTTACTTTGTTTTTTGTATCACTCATATTCTATCCTCGCCTTTCTTTATTTAGCATATCTTTTACTTGTAACATAATTTTATTTCCGGTTGTTCCGTCAATGCTGTCTACTATCTTCGAAAGAAATTCAAACCGTTTCTCCTTATAGCTGGTCAGCAAATCAATATTATCTAAAAACAAATCCAGAAAATTTTCATATCGTTCCGAGAAAAACATACTTCTCTCTGTCTGCTTAAGCAGCATCTCTATCGTAGCCTGCTGGCTGCTGATATTGTCCGGATATTTATATGCCGTTATTAAAATCGGTTTTCCGGTTACTGCATAGATTGGTGCCAGCGAACCACCTGAACCAAAATAGCAGTCCGAAAAATAAATTGCCTCATATGCTTCCGAATTCGTATCGATTACTCCCAAGCCATCCTTCACAAAATCTGACCTGATTTCATAATAGACATCTCTGATTTCCGGCTTCATGGATTTTAAGGTTGCCTCCGTCAAAGGATGCTCTCTCCATATTACAAACACATCTCCCCGACGCTTAAATATGTCAAATATTCTTCTTAAATTATCAATAAATTTATCTTTATTATTCAATATCAGGCTGACATTGGTATTCATAAATACTTTCTTTTTATTTACAGACATTTCTTTCCAGATATCCGGAACAGGAATTCCGTCTTTGCATATTTCACAGATTTTATCAATCTTTGGTGAACCTACTGCAAATACCTTTTCTAACACCTTTTCATTACCGACTATTTTCGCCTGATTCACATATGCTTCTTTTACTTCTTCATTTTGTACAAAGATGCTGTCCACATTTTCCAGTGCAAAAGTATCGATTAAGTGCGTCTGCGGTTCTTTTGGAAATAAAAAATATGGTATGTATATCAATAAGTTCGTGTAATTTTTTAATATATTAGAATAAAATTTCGGCTCCACGCTTGTAACCAGATTGCCCAGGTCATACGGATTATGTATAAAAATTGCATCCGGCATCCGTTCCGCAAAATTATAATCCTCATAATGTGTTATCGGTACATCAGCAGGGAACAGTTTTCCCTCATAATGGTATTCGCCAAAGGTTCGGTCCGGATTTCTGTCATAATAAGGAATCGGCACCACATATGCATCAAAATCATCATCTTCAAAAGCCCGTTTCCATATACTTTCCAACGAATCCCACATGGACACTTTATATGGCAGAAATACAATTTCCCATTTGCCTTTTATATCATCCCTTACACTATCTTCTATGACATGAAGCTGTGCATTTAAGTTTTCTTTTATCTTCTCATATATTCCATTTGAAATATTTACAGAGGTCGTATAAAGCAATTCACAATACGCTTCTAAATATTTCACCGTGATAAAATTCTCACCTTCTGACTGCTCAATGCTTTCTCCGATATGTATTGCTGCATTCTGGCAATCCTCTAAAAGTGCACAAACACTCTGATTATCTTTTTCCTTTATCAGTGTTTCCACATTGCTGTGTGCTTCATAGAGAGTCTGTATTAATTCAAGTATATTTTCTTTTATATTATTTCTCATATGCCCTGATTCTCGCCTGTGCTTTTGCATAATCTCCACATTTCCGATAATATTCCAATGCCTGTCCGATGTCTCCGAGGCACTCCCGGATTACACCTGCATTGTAATATGCCAGATAAGAATTTGTTCCTGTCATCCGTGCACTCTTATACTCCGTTGCCTTTAAGAACTCCGCTACTGCTTCTTCGTAACGCTCATTATTCATATAGATGAGTCCCATCAGAAACTTGAAATCCGCACAGTCTCCAAACTCTTCATAAATCCCCTGAAACTGCAATGCCGTTTCAACCCGCCCGGTATTCAAAAGTGCGTATCCATAGCTTTCTACCATGTCAATTACATATTCCAGCTTTGGATTCAAGTCATAGCCCAATGCTTTTTCAAAATACCGGATTGCTTCTTCATAATCCTCTGCCATATAATAGCTTTTTCCAATCTGATACATGAAATAAGTATCATACGGATGGTTCTCCAACTCTTTTAACAATAACTTCAGATTACGTTCTGCTTTTTTCCTCCGCTCCTCTTCGGTGCCTTCATAACCATCATGCAAGATAACAACCGGAGCAAGGTAGGTTTCATACTCTTCTTTATTTTTTGCTGTAACCTGTTCGTGGATACTGCCCGAATATTCATATTGCTGTCTGGAGAATATCCGGTTAATCCGTTCTATGTATTCTGTTTCCTGCTCTCCTACGGAAACGCGGTTAATTCTTTTGATTCGCCCTACCATAGAAGGATGCTGCTTTAACAAATTTTCCAGCTCGCCTGTATCTATTTCCTGTAAATATTCATCACTGTCTATCATCATAACAATGTCATTGGACGCCTGAGTCAATGCATAATTCCGTGCTGCGGAGAAATCATTGCACCAACTGAAATAACATACTTTATCTGCATATTTTTTCGCCATGACAACCGTATCATCCGTAGAACCGGTATCTACTACAATAATTTCAAAGCCATACCCCATCAGTTGTTTCAGGCACTTTTTCAATTTTTCTGATTCATTTTTCGTGATGATACATACAGAAATTTTTCTCATGTTATAAATCCTCAAGTATTACTTTCATCCGTTCTTCAAATCGAAAATCTTCTTTTACCCGCTGTAATCCTCTATCCGCAATTTCTTTCCGTTCTTCTTCATGCTGCAAATAGTAATTCACCAGATAATAAAGCTCTTCTATATCTCCATAAGTGATGATTTCTTCTCCCAGCCGGAAGTACTCTGCCAGTTCTTCCTGAAAATTTGAAATCACAAATCCGCCACTGGCAAGAATATCCAGTACACGCAGCGGAATTCCTGTCCGGATTGTTTTCAGCGAAATATTAAGATTCACTTTGGAGCATTTAAATGCTTTTGGCATCTGGGTATAATAATCGATATAATTCTTCTTTCTTATCTTTGGTATGGCTACATTCTGTTCTCCGGAATAGAGTGCTACATCAAAATGATTGGAAAGAAGCGTTAATATTTCCTGCCGCTCTCTTCGTGTAATCTCACTGGCCAGCAGAAATTCAATTTCACGATGATTTACCGTAATCTCTCCATTCCACTGTTTCTGATAAGCCGCATTCATTCTCTCTATCAAATCATCCGTTATAAAATCCGGCAGGAAATAGCCGCCATATACTTTTTTCTGAGCTGCAATCACACCTTCCAAATATCCTCTGTCATACTCTTTCAAAGGTGCCATATACTGTGGATAGACAGTCTGATATAATTTTCCTACCAGTGAAATCTCTGCTCCATATTCCTTTTTATCGACTTCTGTAACTGCAACCGGATAAAATGTTTCCACATCTGCTGCCAGTGGCAAATAGCCGGCATTGATTCCCTGTCTTTGATATTCTTCTGCCTGTCCACGGTCAAAAAAATACACTTTTGTATAGGAATTCTTCAGTGCCTGTACATTGCGGATATGAATCGGAGAATCATAGACCCACGCACGATAAGGCAGTTTATGATTCTGGCATACATCAGAAATAACCGGATTAAAATTTATAGAGATCACTGCATCATACGCCTGCTGCGAAATCCTCTTTTCCAACTGCTCTGCAAACCGATCATCCGATTCCCAGTCATTCATCTGATAAAAGAAGGTATCATAAGCAATATTCAATCTGTGTAACGCACGTTCCATTCCTTTTCCCATAAAAGAATGCCATTGCCAGAATAATATTTTCATCGTTCTCTCCTGCTTTGCAACGAAAAACACTGATACCTTTCGATATCAGTAGTTTTTTAATTCATCTTAACTTTGGCTACTTCTTCCAGTTTTTCAAAGAATGGTATCATGTCCTTCTCAAAGACTTCTGCAAGCTTCTCATCATCTTTTTTCTGATATATTTTGCTGAAATTTACAAACAAAGCATTTGCTGCCTGCTTATCAATAAGCTGCCCTGTTTCATTGAGATAGTCCATTGTTCCATTTAAGACCTGAATTTCCCAGTTCATACCTTTGATAATGCTCAAAAGATATTCATCGGTATCCGGCTGACGATTTCCATGTAATTCTTTCATTACATTTCTCATAGATTTTAATAATTTCGGGCTGTACTCCGTCAATACTTTTAACGCTTCTTTTTCTTCTCTTCTATTATCTTCCATGATATTTTCACCCTGGCACATCCTGTGCCGCCTTTCTATAGAATGTATATCGGTTCATTCCTTCATTTTCACAAGAGTATTTTCACTTTTCACTGCATTTTCTTTCCTGGGCATCTATTTTATCAATAAATGCAAGAAGCTTTTTCGCGCTCTGCTCCCAGGTATAATTTTCCTTTGCTTTCCTGTAAGCATTCTCTGCAATCATCTGCAGGTTATCTCTTCCTGCCCCTTCCAGATAATCCGCAAGCAATTCCTGAATCTTATAAAGTTCATTCAACCGGTACATGAGAATATCTTTCCCATCTGTAAACTGCTCTTTCAGATAAGTGCTTTCATCGGTAAGTACCACGCTATGCTGTAACATGCTGTTTGCAATCCGTTCCGTAAATCCATCCTTATGCCAGGCCATCACATTAAAAGATATAAGGCTTTTTTCCATGACTTCAAGGCTTTCTCTCATATCCACCGCTTCATGGATACGAAGATATGGTGAATCCCCAAACGGGCTCTTCTTCCAACTGTCCCCGAATACTTCCAGTGTAATGCCTGCTTCTAAAATTACCTTTACTGCTTTTTCCCGGTAATAGGACATGATGCAATAAATCATTGGCTTGACGCCATCTAATACTTCTAAAAATTCTTCATCCGATAGTACAATTCCATCTTTTCGTAAGGATTCTTCCAATGCTTTCTCCGCAGTCTCTTCCGGGTGCTGTTTCATCCGAAACAGAAAATGGGCTGCTATCTTTTTAATGATTCCCTGGCTATTTCTGATCAGCGGCAGATAACTCCGATAGTCCGTATAGGTGCCAATAAAGGATATCTGATATTCCTTTTTATCCTGCGCTCCCCTCAATTTCCGCTCTGCTTCCTGTTTTCCATTCTCTCCTGCTGCCTTCTCACAACCTCCCGGAAAGATAATGGAACTTCCTGCAATTCTCGGATAATACTTTTCTATAAATGCCGCATAATTTCTGTCATGGGTTGCACTATAGCAATGCTCCGGCATTCTGATATAATGATTCTTCATCCAGATTGGATGGTCAAACTGGAAATTTATTTTGGGTTCTTTTATCAAATCATGCAAATAAACGCCTGCCTTTGGAAGATAAATATCAAAAAGATAACTCTGAAAGCCAATTACCGCCTGATATGTTTTTCCTGCATAAGCTGCCAGAGCTGCTTCGCCGCTCTGCTTCACATCAAAATATTCTACCTCTTCTCCAAGCCTCTGCAACGCTTCTCCCAGTTGCTCTGCAAATGTATTTAAAATGTTATAGCAGATTGGTTCTCCCTTATAGATTAAAATTGTCCCTTTCGCTTCTTTTATTCTATGCTCCATGTTATCTCCCGTCCGGATGCTGTACCTGCTTTTCCTGCCTTATTGTATAAGTTTCCACAAATTCACATAACCTTCGATAGTTTTCTTTTTCATCTACTGCAAGAATTTCCTCTGCTTTTCTGCGGCATGCTTCCTTCTTCTTCTCCATGAATCCTTTATCTTCACAATATTGATGTACCAGATTTACCATCGACTCAATAGAATCACAGGTGAATACCTTGCCCACATTTACCTGCACATCGCAGTTGTCCAGTGTCACTACCGGAATTTCCTGTAAAATTGCATACATGGCTCCGGTACCGCCGCCCTGTCTTGGCGGGTTCAAAAACAAATCTCCTATGGTCATGGTTTTCTGTAATTCTTCGGTATATCCAAGGAAATAAAAACGCTCCCGATATGCTTCTGCTATCCTTTTTTCCAATGCTTCACAATTTCCAATGACTGCCAGTACTGCTTTTGAATTTTCCTTTAACATCGCATAAATCACCTTAAGAAAATCCTCTGTCACTTCCTGCTCCAGCCGGTTTCCTACCAGTAAAATCACAAATTGGTCTTCTGCAATACCATATTTTTCTTTCTTCTCTTTTTCGGCAATCACTGTTTTTCCCACGATAGAATGTTTTACTTCCATAAACTGCTGATACGGTTTCAGCCAGCTCTGATATCGTCTTTCTTCCGCAATAGTATAATCCGAAGCCAGTACGATAATCGGTGCATTGGTTACCGGAATTGTCTTAACACACCCCCGGGTAACTACTGTTGTAAACTCCCGGCATATGTCTGCAAGAAATGTTTCTTCTCCAACCTCCAATACCCATTCCGGTGCTTCTCTGTAAATAAGTTCTGCTGTTTCCTCTACATTTTTCTCAAAATTGTCATTCTCAATCCGCACATTGTAGCCTTCTATCTGCCCGTTTTCTACATTGCATTTAAAATATCCCTGCTGCTCCATGAAGTTATTCCAGATACATTGTTTGTACCACATAATTCCACTATTCTTATTTGGCATAAAGCCAACATATACTTTGACTTCATAACCAAACGCTTCTAAATATTCTTTTGTCTGTAAAACAATTCGAGTAGGTGCATGCTGCCTGCCAACTAACTGGTTTAAAATAATAACCACTTTCTTTTGTCTTTTTGCCAATGGAATATAGGAAAAAGTCTTTTTCTTTTCTTCCCGGATTTTGTCCATAATGGAATTATAGATTCTATCATTTCTCCTGTATTCATCCTTTTCATCCACAACCAGTCCATTTGTAAAAATGGTTCTCTGAAGCTGATGCATCAATTCTGCTCTTTGCCATAGCGTAAAAGTCTCATGATTCATCAACACTTCGATAAACGGAATTACTCTTTCGTCCCTTAAAACAGCCAACAGTGTCGACCAGATATATATAAGAATTGTATCCGGAAGATTTTTAAGAGACTGTTCTATAATCTGCAAAACATCCCCCTGTTGTTTTTCCTCTAATAAGTCATAACTTTCTTTCAGTTCATGCAGCGTTCCTTCTTCATATTCCCCTGTTGCATCCAGCTGCCCCAGTCCTCTTTGTAAAATCCCAAAAAACTGTTCCATATATTTTCTTTTCGTCCTGCGACGTTTTCTCCTTATTCTAACCTTGTTTCTTTCCACCGATTTCGTTACAATAGTTATAGTTATTATACTCTATATCCAAGGAAGAGGAAAGTTTATCATGAAAATACTATTCTATCGTTATGGAAGCATTTGCGAACCGGATATTATTGAAGCCATGAAGCATTTAGGGCATGAAATATTTTGTATCAACCTTGAAATTACCGATAAAAATATTCCCGCACAGACAGTTATCAAACATGTTTCTGATGCACTGTTAGAGTCTTCTTTTGACGGTGTTTTCTCGATAAATTTTTATCCTGTTTTATCGGAAATCTGTAATATTATGAAGATTCCTTATATCTGCTGGACCGTAGACAGTCCTGTTATGGAATTATATTCTGATTCCTATTCGAATGAATGGAACCGTATTTTTCTTTTTGATTCCATGCAATATCAGGACTTTGCTCCATATAACCCAACTCACACTTTTTTTCTGCCGCTGGCAACCAATGTAAGCCATTGGATTTCCGTTCTTGCTCATGCTAATCCGGACTCCTTTAAAAGTGATATTTCCTTTGTGGGCTCCCTTTATACAGAGAAATGTCCTTATGATGCCATAAAGAATCCTTCCCCTTATCTCGAAGGATATTTAAACGGAATAATGGATGCGCAGGAACAAATTTATGGTGCATTTCTTTTAAATGAACTACTGCCAGATTCTATTGTCAAAGAATTTATCGACTGTATGCCGGATTATTATATTCCGCCGGAAAAAGCCAGACGGGTTGACCGGGATATCATTGCACAGCAGTACCTTGGCATGAAGGTAACTGCCAATGAGCGGAAGCACCTTTTGTCCCTTCTTGGCTCCCATTTTTCAGTAGACTTATACACCGGAAGCAATTCATCTGGTCTTCCTGTCCACAATCACGGACGGGTTAAAACCTTAACGGAGATGCCTCAGGTCTTTGCTCACAGCAAAATCAACTTAAACATGACCTGTAAATCCATCCGGAATGGCATTCCGCTTCGTGTCTTTGATGTTCTTGGATGTGGCGGCTTTTTACTGACGAATTATCAGAATGATTTAAGCGAATGTTTTACCATTGGAGAAGATTTAGACATCTATACCAGTCCTGATGACCTTTTGTCTAAATGCGAATACTATCTTTCCCATGAAAAGGAACGGATAGAAATTGCCGAAAACGGCTATCAGAAAGTATTAAATCATTATACTTATGAGAAGCAGCTTCAAAAAATACTGGCACAGCTTTAATCAGCTATGCCAGTATGCTTTTTTATTTTTCTCCTACACCTGTCTAATGGTTTCCTGTACTGTTTCAATTACTCTGCTCTGTTCTTCATCCGTTAATCCCGGATATAATGGTAAACTGATGATATGCGAATATACCTCTTCTGCATTTTTACAATGCACTTTTTCATATCCATGACTCTGGTAATAAGGATGCATATAAACAGGTATATAGTGAACATTTACACCAATTCCCTTTTCTCTTAACTGTTCAAATACCTTTTTTCGGTCATGATGCGGAACTTGTATGATATACAGATGCCATCCACTCTCGGTTCCCTCCATCTGATATGGAGTAATAATGTCTTTATTATCTCGAAATGCCTCATTATAATTCTGAACCAATTCTTTTCTTCTTGCAAGGAAACGATCCAGTTTCTTCATCTGACTTATTCCAAGTGCACATTGAATATCTGTAATTCGGTAATTGTATCCAAGATCCAACTGTTGACAGAACCACGGTCCATCACTTCTTGTCATCAATTTGGGATCTCTTGTAATACAATGAGAACGGAACAACAGCATTCTCTGATATAAGTCTTCTTGATTTGTCATAATCATCCCACCTTCTCCGGTGGTAATCGGTTTTACCGGATGAAAACTAAATGTCGTAAGATCTGATAATGTTCCAATTTTTCTTCCCTTATAAACAGATCCTAAAGCATGTGCTCCATCTTCAATCACTAACAAATGATGTCTTCTGGCTATCTCATGAATGTGGTCCATGTCACAAGGCTGTCCTGCTAAATGAACCGGAATAATTGCCTTTGTTTTTGCCGTTATTTTTCTTTCAATATCTGCTGGATCTATATTATAAGTTTTCGAATCTATATCAGCAAATACTGGTGTTCCCCCACAATACAATATACAATTCGCTGATGCAGCAAAAGTAAGTGGTGTAGTTATTACCTCATCACCCGGTCCAATGCCTGCTGCATAACAAGCCGCATGCAATGCTGATGTACCATTTGATATTGCAACCGCGTATCTGCTTCCGGTATAAGACTTTACTGCTTCTTCAAATTCTGTACTCTTCGGTCCCGTTGTTAAGAAATCAGATTTTAACACCTCAATCACTGCCTGTATATCATCATCTTCTATAGTCTGTCTTCCATATGGTATCATCTATACCGCCTCCAATTATCTATAATGCTATCAGTGCCTCTGCGATACGTTCTGCACCCTTTCCATCAATAAATCTTTGCATTTGCAATGATTTCTTCTTTCTTAGTTCCATGTCATTCATGTACTTCTTTAAATACATATTTATTTTATCTACAATGTTCTCCTCCCTCACATCTCCCACATAATCAATAATATCATCTGCTTGAAACTGTTTTACATTGTCCAGTTGGTTATCTACAAACGCATAAGATATTGTTGGCACACCCAACGCACACAGTTCATAGAGAGTTGTTCCACCTGCTGAAATCGCTATATCAGCTTCCTGCATATATCTTTCTATATTGTCAACTGCTTTATGAAAAAAAATCTTTTTTTCGTTCCCATACTGTTCTTTCAAACTATCATAGTTTTGATTATAAACTCCACATATAACCTCAATTCTTAAGAAGTTGTCCCTTTCTATACCATCTAATACTCTCTGAATAATATTATATGGATCTGTTCCACCTGTTAATAATAACAAGCATTCTACTCTATTCTTAATTTTATGAGATTCACAATTCCAAAACACACTTCGTAACGGAGCATATTTTACTCCTAAATATTTCTTTATTTTATTGTCTGATTGATCATAATGAAATTTTTTCCAGTAATTTGCATAGCAAACCAGAGCATCCACTTCATATGGATTTATGTTTAAATCATCTATATACATTACTCGAACTAGGTTGTGTACTTCCCTTAAATACTTTTCTGTCACTTCATAACTGTCTATCAGCATTTTTTTAATATTCAGCTTCTGAATATATTTCTTCAGAACTGGCAATTCTGCTTCTTTATTATTCCATTTTGTATATAGTATAATAGCTTTATATCCATATTTTTTCAAAAGTTCTAAAGCACTTTCATCTGCAACAATAAAGTTTACTTTAATCCTATTTTTCTGTAATGCATCTGCAATTGCAAGACACCTCATCATATGTCCGGTTGCAATCTGATTATTCATATCTGTTCTTATATATATTTCATCCATTACTTTAATCCACTCGTACAAATTCAAACATACTGTACTTTTCTTCATATCCTGCATTTTCAAATGCTTTTTTTGATGCAAGATTATCCGTTTTTACCAATCCAGTCAGTTTATCTACCATTGGAAAATCTTTAAACACCTGATTTTTCACCAGTTCAAGCATTTTTGCCCCATATCCCTGTGAACGTTTTTCTGTGCAAATACTATAGCTGATTTCCGCATTTTTTTCCTTTTGCACAATACGAATCTGTCCTATCGGACAATCGCCGCACATATAGATATATTGCTTACAGTTTTTATTCTCCAACAGACTTCTATACCAACTGGTATGCTCTTCATAAGTAATTTTTTCTGAAGAAAATGAATTTTTCCTCACTGCAGGATCATTCGTCCATTTAAACAATAAATCCACATCATCTTTTGTTGCTTCTCTTAAATATTCCTTCATTTTTCTATTTTCCTATCATCTCAAAAGAAAGCGGCGTTCCTCTTTCTATATCCCGCAATGCAGTCTGTCCTAATATTTCTTTATAATACTTTGGTTGCAAACCATTCCCTGGTCTGATAATTCTTATATTATCTTCGGTTATCTTTTGTCCCTTTTGTATATCCTGTACGCAAAATATAGAACGACGGAATTGTAAATTTCCTTTTTCCTGTTCAGTCGGTCCATATTGCACTCTTCCAATTGCTTTTTCTGCCTGTCTGATATCCTTTACCATACTAGCAAATTCTTTGGGATTCATCGAAAATGAAGAATCTGGATTTTCAATGGAACGATCCAGACAAAAATGCTTTTCAATAATACTGGCACCAAGTGCAACCGCCGTTACTGCTCCCACCGATCCCATAGAATGATCAGACAGTCCTACTGGCACATTAAAAGTTTCTCCCATATTCTGCATTGTCCTAAGATTCATTTCATCTGTTATCGCCGGATATGCACTTGCACATCTTAACAATGCCACATTTTGATTTCCCTGCCTTTTCACTGCTGTTACTGCCTCATCAATTTCAGCCAGAGTAGCCATACCAGTTGACATAATCACTGGTTTCCCCTTAGATGCCACATATTCAATCAGTGGAATATCTACAAGTTCAAAAGAAGCAATCTTATAAAATTCAACACCTATTTCCTCCAGAAAGTCTACCGCCGTATTGTCAAATGGTGTTGAGAAGAAATCTATCCCTACTTTTTCAGCTTCTTCCAGCAATTCCTCCTGCCATTTCCATGGTGTATAAGCTTTTTGATATAGCTGATATAGATTTTCCCCACTCCATGTCCCATCTGAAATATGAAAATATTTATTATCACAATCAATTGTCAATGTATCCGGCGTATATGTCTGTATTTTAATGCAGTCTGCTCCGGCTTCCTTCGCTGCACATATAATTTCCTTTGCCCGTGAAATATCTCCTGCATGATTAGCAGACATTTCTGCAATAATATATGTTGGGAAACCTTTTCCTATTTTGCGCCCTTTAATTTCCATTTTATAATCTACCCCTCTTTTTTAACAATCGGTATTTCATCTCAGCCAGTTCCCAGTCTGTCTCATTATCAATATCCTGAACTTCCAGTTCAGAAATAACCAACGCTCCGGTATTCCCGGTTACCATTTTTCCCGTATGTAGAAATGGCTCTGTTCGCAACATATAAAATTGTCCGCAATCATGATATATTTCTTCCAGGTCCTGTGAACGCATCATTGCATATTGCTCCCATTTGTAATTTAAAGTTCCATCTTTTATCACCATTCCCCGCAGTGGTGGAAATGAGAATGACGTTACAGGCATCACACTGTCTCTTTTCTCCTTCATCAATATATCTAATGCTGTTTGTAATTTTTTTCCTGTTACAAATGGGGCTGTCGGATATATACAACAGACGTTCTCATAAGTCATTCCCAGTTCACTATACCTTTTCAATACTTCTTTCAAAACATCTGCCGTTGTTGCATAATCATTCGATGTATCTTCGCTTCGCATAAAGGGAACTTCTGCTCCTGCCGATTTTGCAATCCGGGCAATCTCCTCATCATCTGTAGAAACCATTATAGTATCAAAAATATCAGCTTCTTTTGCAGCCTGAATGGAGTATTCTATAATAGGCCGGTCACAAAATTTCTTTATATTCTTATGTGGAATTCTTTTGCTTCCACCTCTTGCTGTTATGATTGCAATATTCATTCCTTAATTAATGTTCCTCCACATCTTTCAACAATTTCTTCAAATCATCAACAGAAAGCCACTGGGAATTTTTTCCAGAACTATATTCAAAACCCGGCTCAACTTTTTTACCACCAGCCTGAATCTTAGCCGAATTCCACCAGTCCATATGAGGATATACAATAAAATGCTTATCATATTCATAAGTTGATAAAGAATCCTCTTTTGTAACCATCACCTCATGTAATTTTTCTCCTTCACGAATACCCACTTCCGGCATCTTGCATCCAGGTAAAATTGCCTGAGCCAAATCAGTAATCTTAAATGAAGGAATTTTAGATATAAAAGTTTCTCCTCCCTTTGCTTCAGATAATGCCTTTATTACCAGCTGAACGCCTTCATCTAAACTAATCCAGAATCTTGTCATTGCATAATCCGTTATAGGAAGCTCTGTTCCTCCATTTGCTACAATATTTCTGAAAAACGGAATAACTGAGCCACGGCTGCCGGCAACATTTCCATACCGTACGATTGAAAAACTGATATCTTTTGTTCCAGCATAAGCATTTGCTCCAATAAACAATTTATCTGAAACAAGTTTTGTTCCGCCATAAAGATTAATTGGATTTACTGCCTTATCTGTTGAAAGTGCCACTACCTTTTTCACTCCGCAATCTAATGCCGCATCAATAATATTCATTGCTCCATCAATATTTGTTTTTACTGCTTCCATCGGATTATATTCGCAAGATGGAACCTGTTTTAATGCAGCCGCATGTACCACATAATCTACACCTTCAAAAGCACGATATAAACGGTTACGATCTCTTACATCTCCAATAAAGTATCTCAATTTTTCATCATACTTTTTGAATTTGTTTCTCATAATGAACTGCTTATACTCATCTCTTGAATATATAATAATCTTTTTAGGATTATAATTTTCCAATACATATTTTACAAACTGGTTTCCAAATGAACCTGTTCCACCTGTAACCAAAATAGTTTTTCCATCTAACATCTTTATTCCTCCATCATCTGCTCTTTTATTTCAACATATAGAATATATCGGTTATTTATCTTAATTTAATTAGTTATTTTTATTTATCCTTACTTTCCATACATTTTTCTATCTGTTTTACAATTTTAATAAATTCTTTCTTAGAATCTGTCAGTTCCTCTGCTTTTTCTTTGGCTGCCTGTGACCATTTTTTCCACTGTTTGCGGTCTGCTTCCAGTTCAAAAATCCGCTGTTTCATTTCTTCATAATCTTTTACTTTATAAGCATCCTCTACTTCTAAGGCTACATCTCCCAAATCTGTTGTCAGTACCGGAACTCCTTCTGACATGGACTCTGCTGCTGAAGTTCCTCCACCTAATCGAATTGGATTCAGATATAAATCGCACAGAGAATAGATTGCCAGTGCATCTTCCTGTAGTCCAAGATTATGCACATATTTTCTGAACTTTTCATTTTTTCCTGCACGTTCTTCATAATTAGCCATTTCCCCCATGATTACACATTGTATATTCTCTGATAAAACAGAATCTAACATTGCAACAAATTCATCGGAAATTTCCTCTGTCAGCCGCAGTCCGACCACCACCAGCAGAAACGCATCCTCCGGAAGTCCAAAATCCTTCCGCACATAAGTATGTTGCTTCGGTTTAAAAGAGGATGTAAATCTTCCCACTATAACATTTTCTTTTTTTATACCGTAGTTCTTAAGAGTTGTTTCTTCCACCGATGTCGGTGCATGTCCAATACAGATGATATCACACTCAGGAAATGGAATTCCGGACGGCACTGTGGCAATAATTGCCGTTGGCAGGAATTCATCTACGCAGGCTGCCACCAGACTTCCCCCTCCAATATTAAAGCACATTGCAGGATTCAGCTTCCATATGGTCTGTACCAGAGCCCGAGTATCTTCGATATTCGGCATATCCATATAGCACTGAAAAAAGGCTATCTTCTCGCCCTGATAAGTAATCTCTTCCACTTCATTCCAATGTGGCATATAGCTTCCTACCCCTACCGGATATACCGGCATCTCTCCTGCCATTCCCCGCATCTCAGCAGTATTTATTAGGAATACTTTTTTCCCATAATATTTCTGCAGAATATAGGCTCTGTCCAATGCTGTTTTGGTCGGTCCATGATTCATAGAAAGAAACTGACTGGTAAGTATGATTACAAGGTCTTTATTTTTGGCATTCTGTTCCACCGCCCCAATGCTCGCCGGAACATCTACTAACTGTTTTCCCTCATGGATTGCCATATGATGCAACTCAACCACAAGCTCTTCCAATTCAGGTGTCCGTAGATGAATATTATTAAACATGTCAAAATTTATCTGATCTGCCAGATAATATTTTTCCTGCCAGGTTATGTTACTTGAATTTATGAGTTCTTTTACCTGTTTCATTAAGTAACTGTTCTGTTCTATTACTATCCATGACCAGAATGCAAAAAAGATATTTGTATAAAGCTCTCCGCAAAGCTTCACAGCAATTGTATTTACAACACTTTCTTTTTCTGTCAAAGACAATCCTTCCATTTTTCCAGTCTCAAAAGCTATTTTATTTTCCAGTTCTACTTCTGCATTGCTGTCTCCTTTTACTTCTGCAATTTTCTGTATCAATTCCAGTAATTTTTCTTCCACTTATTAGTTTCTCCTTACATTCTCATATTTGTCTCTTTTATATATATCGACAATATTTTCAAACAATGATATACTTCAAAGCATAAATTATGTCATTTATTTACGAGGAACTCTATGAAAATATTATTTCTTGATTCACCGGCTTTTGCCAAAAAAGATATGTTAGAAGCATTTCATAACTGTGAAATTGAAACGGATTTATTTATGCATGAAGATTACAATGTCCGTAAAAGTGCTGCCTATGATGCGGCTTTTGATGCCGCTGTAGAAAATACTTCCTACGACTTTGTATTTTCCTTTAATTATTATCCGATTCTGGCCACCTGTGCCCATCGGCATAATCTCCGTTATGTTTCCTATGTTTATGACAGTCCGCTGGTGGCTTTGTATTCCTTTACGATTACTTATCCCACCAATTATATTTTCCTTTTTGATTATCCAATTTATGAAGAGTTAAAGCAGGGTGGAATTGACCGGGTCTTCTACCTGCCGCTTGCCGCAAATGCAAAAAGACTTTCTAATATGCAGGCTTCGGATTCCATTCTTGATAAAATCTCTTCCGAGATTTCTTTTGTTGGTTCTCTTTATAACGAAGACCACCTGCTTTATGACCGCTTATATCAGAATCTTCCTGCCTTTACAAAGGGATACCTCGATGCGATTCTTGCAGCCCAGCAGCAGGTATATGGCGAATTCCTAATTCCCGGTTTATTAAATGATACTGTCTTAAGTGACATGCAAAAATCCGTTCCATATACGCCAAACGAGGACGGCATCGAAACACCACGCTATATTTATGCCAACTATTTTCTTGCCCGGAAACTGGCTGAATTAGACCGCACTGCAATCTTAAAAAAACTTTCCAGTTCGCATCAAGTAAAACTTTATACCAATAATCCTACTCCGCAGCTTCCCGAAGTAGAAAATATGGGAGCTATTGACTATTATGCGATTATGCCTCTGGTTTTTCGGCATTCAAAAATCAATCTTAATATTACACTACGCAGTATCCAAAAAGGTATTCCTCTGCGGGCGTTCGATATTATGGGTAGCGGTGGTTTCCTTCTGACGAATTATCAGGAGGATTTTCTGAATTATTTTGTTCCAGGAGAAGACTTTATTTATTATTCTTCCTATGAGGAAGCCGAAACTTACGCCGGCTATTACCTTTCCCACGAAAAAGAGCGTCAGCAGATTGCTGCCAACGCCCTTGGGAAGATCTTAGATGCTCATACCTTTGAGCACCGGATTCAGACCATGTTGTCTATTTTATAAACGGTCAATAAATTTTTCATGTAAATCTGCTATGAGGCGATCCACCGCAGCTTCATATCCTTTGTACCAGGCTTTTGCCCGATTGCATAAGTCTGGTATTGTTAAATCTGCAGATAAAACATCATCTCCAAGGGAGAATTCTATTTCGCTGTTATAATATAATAACAAATCCTGCACCGGCTCTTTCTGGATTTCTTCATTGAGATTTCCAAATTCTGTCAGCAGCTTCTTCTGCTCCTCTACATCGTCATATTTGGATGCCTGTTCTAACTGCTCTGCCACTTCTGTTGCTTTCTTAATATTTTCCTTTACTTCTTCCAGGCGCTTTGGTTCTTCCTTTATCTCAGCGATAATATCCTGCCGTTCTTCCTCTGAAAATGCCAACGGTACTTCCTGCAATAATTTTTCAAAATCAATTTCTTTTGTGCAGGAATCAATGACCTCTTTTAATGTCATTACCTTTGCGCCTTCTATTTTCGCACCACCCTCTGTTGCATTGATTACCGTAATATCCTCCGGCAATTTTAAGATTTCATTCTCAATCCATTTCCGGTACATATCCATCTGATAATCCGTATCCAGCATGGTTCCGTCATTACCCTTTACCTGTACGATGACACGTTTCTTCTGATACTGTTCATCCTCTTTCTGTTCCATTTTCAACCCACTATTATAGGTCTGGCCTCCGGTAAAAGCCAGATCCTGACCAATAAAAACAATTTTTTTAAACCCCAGTGCTTTCACCAGTGAAAAAGCACTAGTAGAGATTGAACCACCTGTCGGAATTTCTTCCAGGCAATATTTTTTCTTTTCCATTACTATCTTAGCAATTATATTGCAAGGAAAATCATCATAAAAATGTTTTCCAGTATGTTTTCTGACAATATCCTCTTTCGATATTGCTTCAAAAGCAAATGGAAATGCACTGATATTTATCCCCTCAAAAAAGCGTTCTGGTACTCTCGCATCAATTGTTATCCCCAAATCCGGTGTGATTCCGGCATTTACTACTGCACGGAGTGCTGCATCTACCACGAGAATCAATGCTTTTCCTTTCGCCTGCTTCAACTCCTGCACATTTTTATTTAAGGATGGACCTGCCGCCACAATGATTGCCGGTACATCACTTAAATCTTCTTCTGCAAGACGCTTTTTCAGATAATGGGTATCTGTCTGCCAAAGATAATCATACATATTACTTAAGGCATGTGCCGCAAACTCCTCCCTGAAATTATAGATGGTATTTCGATATATCTTCGTCTTATTCATGAAATATATCATCGTTTCTAACATATGTTTACATTCCTTGGGATAAATAGAATCATAATTTGGAAGAATACCAAGGCGCAGCATTCGGATATTGTTAAAGCTGATACCGGATTCCAAATATTCCTGCAGCATGTTCTCTGACTCTACAATCAAATACACATTTTTCTTCTTTAAAAGGTCGGTATAATCAAAGGTCTCTAATGTTTTTTGGAAAATAGCAACGGATGGCTCATATACAATAAGCGTCATGGTTTCATCCAGCGTCTGTGCCAATGCTTCAATACTTCTTCCGTCTCCAAATCCCAAAAGAAAGAACACACTGTAGGAGCCTTCTTTTTTAAACTGGCTGATATACTGCATGGATGCTTCCTTTGGATTATATTTACTGTTTAACCGGTATTCCAGTCCACCTTTTGTCACAACCGGATAAAGTGTTTCATCTTCCGCAGTTTCATAACGTATCTCTACTGATTGCTCCGGCTGTGCCGTTTCCAGATATTCATGAAGTCTTACATGGTGTTCCCCGATTGCCTGCATATTCTTTTCGTATATCGTCATATTATATCTCCCATCCCATATATCTGCCATATTCATAGTTCAGGCAATCTGCCAGTTCCATGATTTGATGATTCTGATATGCATGAATCAAATGTTCCAATATAGTAACTGCCTGTTCCTGTATTGCTACGTCGGTTTCACCTTTTTCTGTATAATATGTAATTTGTTCTAACAGGCTATCCTTTATCTCCTGAATATGTGCACCAATCCATGGATAAGTTTCCTCCTGCTGGTTCTGATACAGCTTCCGGATTACTGCTTTCATTTCCTCTTGTAATTGACTATACTTTCCTGCTTCCACTTTATAGTACCTCGTCTTATCTCTTTTCTTCTATTCTACATGATACTAATCTTTTCGTCACTAAGAAAATAATTATCACTACCCGTGTAACAAAGAATGTGCCTTGGCACATTCTCGTGCCTGCGGCAGTCGCTTGCGACATCTACCTTATACGCCGCAGTGTGCATCCTCGCGGAGCGTTTTTTTACTTTACAGGAAAGCAATTTCCTGTAAAGTAAAAAATAAAGCCGACCCTTTCGGGTCAGCTTTACTTTTATGGTTGAGTACTTATGATTACTGAAGTAAGGATAATACACCCTGAGTAGACTGATTAGCCTGTGCTAACATAGACTGACCTGCCTGAGCAAGAATGTTATTCTTGCTGTATGTAACCATTTCAGAAGCCATATCTGTATCACGGATACGGGATTCTGCTGACTGAGTATTCTCAGATGTGGTATCCAGGTTGGCAATTGTATGCTCCAGACGGTTCTGGATAGCACCCATTGCGGAACGCTGTTTAGAAACAACTTCAATTGCATCCTGAACTGCTTTCATGTAAGAACCAGCTTTTGTAAATGTACTTACACTTAAAGCTGTCTTAAGGCCAATCTTTGTTGCACACATATTAGCAATTGAGAAGTCGATAGACTGTCCGGAAAGGGCACCTACCTGTAATTTCATCTTATTATCTGTTCCAGAGAATGTACCATCTAACAGGTTCATTGTGTTGAACTGTGTAGTAGACTGGATACGGTTGATTTCAGATGTTAACTGATCCAACTCAGCACGGATAGCGCTTCTATCTACAGAAGTGTTAGTTCCGTTAGCTGCCTGTGTAGCAAGTTCGTTCATACGCTGTAAGATAGAATGTGTTTCATTTAATGCACCCTCAGCGGTCTGTACTAAAGATACACCATCCTGTGCGTTTGAAGAAGCTTTGTTAAGACCACGGATCTGGCTTCTCATTTTCTCAGAAATGGAAAGTCCTGCTGCGTCATCTGCTGCACGGTTGATTTTGTAACCGGAAGATAATTTCTCAGTTGATTTTGCCTGTGCACTTGTTGTGATACCTAACTGTCTGTTTGTGTTTGCTGCCTGTAAATTGTGCTGTACTACCATAATTAATTCCTCCTTGAATTTAACGTCGCTTCCTTGCGACTACTTGTTTGTTGTTGCAGATATCTTATCGGCCGTACGCTCCTCAAATCTATCTGCTAAGTAACAATATCTTGTTTACTTGTTATATATATCGGACGGTTGTCTCGATACTTTATAGTAAATGGAAAATTTTTTTAAATTTTTCCAGTCTACTTCTTATCATCCAGAAATGTGGAACCCGGAGTTCCCATTTTCATCATATTTCTGTAATAGGAATTCACCGCCTGTCTGGATTTCTTTACTTCCTTAATCTGTTTCTTCACGGAAGTAAATTTCTGCTGCATCAATACCTGATTGCGTTTTTCCTGGCTCTGGATTGCAGTGCTCTTGTCCATGATTGCGGTAATATCCCGCTTCATCTGAGCAATGTCTTCCGAATATGCCCCTCGGTTCTCTGTCAAATCAGCTCGAACCCGGTCATAAATCTGACTGAATCCGTCATCTAACTTTGATAACTGCTCTACCAGATCTGCCTTACGGTTCAGATTTTCTTCCAGTTCATCCGGATCTAAATCCGGATTTTCCAGCATGTCCTTCTGCAATACATTTAATGCCATAATTGTATCCAGCAGTTCTATTTTTTTCGTAAGGCTCTGTTTTAAGATTTCAATATAGCTGTTATTTGCTGTGTGCAAGCTTCATTACCTCTTTCCAAGTATCACGCATGGTGCGAAGGTGTACCAGTACTTCCTCTAAAATTTCTTTATCTTTTTTCATGTTTGCCTCAACCAGACGTTCCTGTAAGTACTTATACACATTTTCAAAGTCCTTTGCAACCGGATACTTATGATTTAAGGTTGCCTGAAACTCTTCTATGATATTTTCTACTTTTACAATATTTGTATGGGCTTTCTGGATATTATTCTCCTCAATTCCCATGATTGCAATATTACAGAATTTGATGGCACCTTCATAAAGCATCAGTGTCAATTCTGCCGGAGAAGCAGTCATAATCTTACTGTTCTGATATGCTGCATATCCATTGTTCATTGTCATCGTGTTACCTCCATGTATTTTCACATTATCACCGGTCTATGCCTGTGACTGACATTTATCGGCTCTTATGAACCTAAGAGACCTGACAGTGAGGATGTAGACTGCTGTAATTTTGCCAGTGCAGTTTCCATCGCCGCAAATTTCTTATAATAAGAATCTTCCATCGAAGTAATCTTATCTTCCCACTTCTTAATGGTGGTAGTGTAATTGCTATACTCTTTTGCCATCTGCTTATCATTATAAACAGTCATTGCACTGCTCAGAGAATTAGAGCGCATCTTGGTATCAATCTCATTGTATACACCGGTAACAAGCTGCTGCATGAATGCCGTAACTGTATCCGGGTCTTCCTGTAACATCTGTTTTAACTTATTGGTCTTAGAAGAAACCGCTGAATCATCTGCATCACCATCAATATGATAAGCATTTTCCTCATTCTCATCTGCATTGAGATATCCCAGGGTTGAAATACCAAAGCTGGAAAGGCTGTAACTCTTGCCATTCACAGTATATCCCTTATACATGGCACTGGTCATGGAATTTAAAAGATTACCTAAACTGTCATCCCGGCGAAGCAATGCACTCTTTACCTTCTTCTCCCATTCCTCGACTTCAGAATCTGTCATGGCATCTTTTTCTTCCGTTGTCAACGGCTCATATCCTTTGGCAGAATCTGCGTTATAAAGAGAAGTCATCTCATTAATCAGGGAATTATATTCTTTTAAGAAATCTTTTATTTTCTTGTATACACCGTCTACGTCATTCTTTACCGTTACGTTAATCTCGCTACCTTCGGTGGAAGCCAGCGCCTCAATCTTCAGTCCGTTAATGCTGAAGGAGTTAGAGGATGACGTATATTTTGCATTATTTACATAAATCTCTGCATCCTGACCATCTATGCGGGTTGCATCCGTATTGTACTGTGTCTTGTCAGCTGCATTGGCAAGCTGTTTTACCGCATAGGAAATACGTGCCTCCAATGCAGCCTGATCTTCCCCGTTATCTAACAGGGCATATTTTTCAAGAACAGCCTTATTATCACTGATAATCTGATTCTGGGCAGTAATACTGTCCTGCTCTTTCGTAATCTTATCATTGTATGCATCGGTAAGTTCTTCTATGGATGCATATTCTGAATCTGCTGCCCCCTTATAAGCATGCTGAACACTGGTAATGAAATCATTCATATCCGCTTTTTCATCAGCTGTCAGGGTGTCATCAGCTGCCTGGGCGTCATACTTGTCTACTGCTGCCTTTGCCGCCGCAAATTCTGCAATGGTAACCTGTTTTACATCTTCTCCGGCATTTTCATCCTTCTTCTCAACAAGACCTGCTTTGGCTGCAAGGGCATTCAGGCGGTCTGTACCGGTTGCTTTTTTATCATCTGCGACTGTATCGTCTGCTACAATCAGCTTTCCTTCTGAATCTCTTTTAAAGTTTCCATCATCATCCAATTCATATGTTTTGGATAAATCAGCTTTGGACATAGCTGCCAGTTCATCCAAATCACGGATTTCTCCTGCATTATCAAGTCCCTTATATGCATTCATCATGGTCTCATAGGAAGATGCATAATTTACCTTTGTTGTATAACCGGAAATCTTAGAGCGCGACTGTGTAATGCTGTTATTGGCTGCTGAGATTGCATCCTTGGAATTCTGCAGATCCGCAAGAATCTGCGCTATATCCTGTCCATCATACGCTGCCCATGACTTATAATTCTCTGTATTGCTCTTGGAAGCTACCCTCAAGCCCAGTGCCTTTAATGCTGTACTTCCATTGGCATCTACTCCTGACAGACTGAAATCATTGGCTGCTCCCGTGCCGGATGCTGCTACATAGATTCTCTGGTTCGTAGCATCATAAGATGCTTTTACGCCTGCGTCATTTAATTTGGAAACAAAATTACTTACGGTTGTATCTGCTGTCACTTCAATAGTGCTGGTCTTTCCGGCAGATGTCACTTCAATCTTTCCACCGGCAAAGCTGTCATCACCCAATAACTCGCTAAGCTTGGTTGCTCTGGTTGTAGAAGCTGCTAACTGGCCGCCGGTAAGATAACCGGACTTTGCCACCTGATTAATCTTTAAGCTGTAGCTTCCGTTTACAGCAGTACCCTCTGCACTGACACTTGCCTTAGTAGTATCCGACACCGACGCCATCTTGGTCTTATACGCAGAACTGTACTTTAAGCTTGTCATGTTACTGTAAAGACTCTTTACCTTTTTATTTAATGTCTTCCATGCATCCTGCTTCCAGGAAAGCTTGGTCTGTGCTTTTACATATGTATTTTTCTTTACATTATATGCAGATACGAGCTGTGTAACAATCGACTCGGTATCCATTCCTGACGCTAATCCTGATACTCGAATTGCCATCTTAAGTACCTCCTATCTCTTCTCGTCTACCATCAGCCCTGCCATCTCCCAGAGCTTCTGTATCATGTCAAGTGTCTTCTCCGGCGGATATTCTTTAATCACTTTCTTGCTCTCTTTATCCACAATCTTAATGGTAACACGATTGGTTCCTTCATGGATGCCAAAGATTGCTTCTGTATGAGCTTGGCTGCGATTGATGCTCTCCACCGCCTTCTTAACCTGTTCCGAGGAAGAGGCAGTTGCTTTTTCTTCTTCTGCTGGATTCTGACCCTGTGCTGCTGCATTTTCTAATACACTGGCATTTTCCTGCTGCATTTCATCTGCACTTGTCTGTAATCCTTCTGTTGTTACTGCGGAACTTTCTCTTATTGTTCCCTGAACCGGAGAACTTCCCTGATACACCGATCCACTGTTTCTGATTGATTCAATTGACATTGCTTACACCTCCATGTGCTTCTTGTCATTTCCGTTTACCATTGTTCTAACTCTTATATCGGTAGAACCCATAAATTTATTTAGCGGTTACAGTAAATTTTTCAAAGCTTCTAACCCATCGGCTTTAAGAGAAGCTTCATTTTCTTTCTGAATCTGTAAATATACTTCTTTCCGGTATACCGGCACATTCTTCGGTGCTGAGATGCCGATTTTAATCTGGTCTCCTCTGATTTCCAGTACTGTTATCTCAATATTGTTATTGACAACAAGGGATTCTCCCTTTTTTCTTGTTAATGCCAGCATCTTATTCACCTGCCTTCTTCTTTGCTTCTTCTAAAATTTCATAAATTCTGTATCTTACCGGCAGGTCATCCTCTACGATTATCTGACTCGCTTTTCTTGTGTCTGTATTAATTACAATCGGTGCTTTTAAGTTCACTGCAAGTTCTTTGATATTCTGCGGCACGGTAACTGTTACCAGTACATAAAGGTTATCCTCTTTTATGGTTCCAAGATTCTTTAACAATTCCTCTTCCACACTTGGATTATATGTTTCACAAACGAACAGCGGATCCATTACCGGAAATGCTATCTCTGGCTCGTCCATGGACTGTAACCAGGAAATGGATGGTCTGCCTTCTTTTTCTTCATCGAAGATTAAGGTAAACTTCTTCATATCCGGAAATCCAATGATTCCGTCCTCAAATGTTATGATTTTGCTTTCGTCAATTTCTATTTCCCCAAACAATCTTGTTGCTGCTTTCATGCCAGTTTCTCCTTTCTTACAGATAATCCAGTAAAGTCTGTCTTTCTAATTTAGCGGCCGCCTGTAAAGATGCCTGATATGCAGTATAGGAAGAAGTATAGTCAATGATAATCTCTGATAAATCCTTATCCTCATTGTCTGATTTTAACGCCTCTACTGTCTGCTGCTGATTAGACATGCGGTTCTTTGTAATATCAAGCTGCTGTCCCTTGCTTCCCACATCCGTGATTGCAAGATTTACATCTGACATATAGCCTTCAAATTTTGTCAGTCCCCTGTTAAATACTGTCTGCAGCTGATGGTCTGCATAATCTGCCTGTTTCTGGGCAGCAGCCAGACAGCTTTCTAAATATTCCTGGTCGTCCTTTGAGGAATACTGGCTTAAGCCTTTCATTTCCTTAATGTTGTCCACTACACTATGTGCGTCAATCGCTGACTGCACAATGGAAGTAAGATTATCTAAATCTCTTGCGATATCAGAATTGAACACTGTGCTTGCCTGTGTATTTACCACCAGTGTCTGATTCGATGCAATGGTATATTCAATATCCTGCCGGACTCTCTTTCCGTTTTCAAAATTAGTATATTGGATTGGATTAGCTGCATCTGTATTATTGGTACAGTCAAAATAATTCTCCGGTCGTAATTCTCCTTTGGAAAATCCGGTCTTATCATAATTTACAGAAACCGTTGCTCCTAATGATTTCAGATTTGATGCCAGCGTTTTTCCCATCAGGAATTCACCGGTGTCTTTATTAAATACGATGTCATTATCTGCTATTGCATAAGAAGACGCTTCTAAATCACTGGTGGTAACAGTGGTAACATTCAGCTCTTTCGTGGTCATCTGTCCGGTTGCTGTGTCTTTATAACTGTAACTGATTTTTCCACCAGTAATATCGGTAATATTGTCATAGGAAAGGCGTAATCTGTGCAGTGTAGTATTCTCCGGTGTACCCGGTGCTGTCTTTGCAGCTACGTCTGCAGCTGTCGGGGTCTTAACATTTCCATAGGAATAATTATATTCTTCGATTTTATCTGCGGATAAATACTCGCTGATATTATAAGCCTCTTTGCTGTCTGCCTGGAATGTCAAGGTTGAATTCGTCTTATAACCGGTAAATACTGTTCTTCCTGCATAATCTGCATCACCTTCAGAATAAATCTGGTCGCTTAAGGACTGTAACTGTTTTAAAATAGTCTTACGGTTTTCTTCCGTCAGTGTTCCATTGGCTCCTGCATCACACTGGGTGTGAATGGTAGTCAGCAGCTTTTTCATGTTAGTAAGAGAGGTTTCGGTAACATCTAACCACGCCTCTGCATCCGGAATATTTTTTTCATAATACTGATTAATCTGGCTTAAACTACTGCGCAGCCGAAGTGCACGGATAGCAATAACCGGGTCATCGGATGGCCTGCTGATTTTCTTCTGTGAAGTCATCTGATTATTCAATGTATTCACATTGGTCTTGTTTCCATTGATATTTATTTTGGTATTGCTCATGATCATGTTATTGGTTACTCTCATTCTAACAAACCTCCTTATACTCCGGTCTCTAAGATTAATCTGTCATACATCTCTGCCATAACAGAAACCATCTTGGATGCCAGATTATATGCATTCTGGAATTTTACTAAGTCCAGTGCTTCTTCATCTTCATCTACACCGGATACAGACTGTCTCTGCATATCGATAGTCGACTCTATATTGGAATAATTCTTGCTGAAAAGCTCCGCTTCTTCTGTATCTACAGAAATATCCGAAAGCAGACACTGTAAGAAATCATCCGCCCCCGTTCCACGGTAAAGCTTGGTATCACTTTCTAATTTCTTCAAGCTATCCAGCAATGTATATTTATCCACACCATCGGTGTACTCTGACCTGGTTACTGCTGCAAATCTTCCCGGGTCTGTTATGGACTCTGAATTTACAGCAAAATTTAATGCTGTCAGCTGATAATAGGTATTGGAACCGGAGGATATCTGCGTATCTGTAAAATCATATTCTCCGCCTAAAGCTCTCTTTCCTACAAAGAAGCTTCCCATTTCTTTTCCATTTAAATCTACTGCCGGATCAGCTGCGTCTCCGCGTTCAATATCATTAAATGCTTTGGTAAAGCTCCTTAAGAACTGGTTCATCTGGGACATATAGTACGGGACTCCCATGGCATCCACACTCTTTCCAATGCTGACACTTTCTCCTAAGAACTTGCTTCTCTGGGATGCATTTAACTCCTGTTTTAATGTAAAAGTATAACTTCCATCTGCATTCATAGTAAAATCGGAATAAAGATAATCATTGTTTAATACGGTTATGATTCCCTGTTCTGCAATGGATAATTTCTCTACATCCGTCATAGATGGATTCTTTACGGTAATCTGTGTTACGGTTCTTCCATCTACCACAGTATTCCGGATACTTCCGGCTTCTGTTCCTATTTTACCGGTAAAGTTCTCTGCATTATTTCCATCCCTCATTTCAAACAAAGCTCTTAAGCTTCCACCCATGGATGCACTGGCTGCATTGAATTTTACTCCGGTATCTGACCAGGTCAGGTCGTATAATCCATCAATATCAGTCTGGTTAATCTTCTGCTCTCTCGCTTCATAAGAGAGGGTACGGTAATCGTATCCGTCCACCATGGTCTGTCCATTGATTTTCACGGTGTATTTATTAATTCCAAGATCCATATCCGGATAGTTGCTGTTGGTAATCGGCACTTCTGATATTTCAACCGGAACAATTGCGGAAAGTTCATCCACCAAAAGTGCTCTCTTATCTCTCAGCTCATTGGCATGTCCACCATTGATTTCCACCTGATTAATCTGCTTATTAATCAATGCAATTTTCTCTGCAATGGAGTTTACATTATCTACAGTAGACTTAATCTCATTGTTTAAGGTTCCCTGTAATTCCTGAAGGTTCGTAGCAACTCCGTTAAAATAGGTAGCAAGACTCTGGGCGCTTCCGATAAACTGCTTTCTTACATTCTCATCAAAGTTCGTATGCTGTGTGGTATCCAGATTATTAAACATGGTTTTTAATAATGTGGAAAAACCCTTTTCCGTATCATCATCTGTAAAATATGTCTGAATCTGTTCCATATAGTAAAGACGTTTCTGATACAATCCAAGGTTTCCATTATTATTCCAGTATTTCGTGTCATAATAGCTGTCCCGGAGTTGTGTGACAGAAACCGCATTTACTCCGGTTCCGGTGGTTCCGTATTTTGCATTGACACGCATTCCCTCACCGGCTTCTTTATTCGTTACCTGTTTACTGTAACCCTTGGTCTGTACATTGGATACGTTATTGGCAGCAGTATTTACAGATGCCTGAAATGCATTTAATGCAGATGCTGCTATATTTAATCCAAAAAATTGTGACGGCATATTCCCACCTCTTCTATATTACAATCCGTTAATTAATGTCTCTATCATGTCACTTACCACATTCATAAAACGGCTGGCTGCATTGTAAGCATTCTGGAACTGAATCATACTGGTCAGTTCCTCGTCAGAAGAAACTCCGATTACCTGCTGACGCTTATTATCAACGGTATTTACCGTGTTATTCAGTGTCTCTGACATGGTATTGTAAACAGAACCTGCTGTTCCTGTTTCACCAATCATCTGTGCATAATATTCCATAAAGGTACATTTACTGGTAGCATTCGGATTCAAAGAAATCTCACTCTTCTTCCACATCTCTGTAAATGCGGTACCAAGCTGCTGTGCTACCTGTTTATTATTACTATCCTGTGTCAGATGCGGGATGTAAGATGGCTGGCTGATAATTTCATCATTTACCTTAAGGCTGGACAAGGTATACATTTTAGAAATATCTGTTGCACTTTCCTCATTGTATACATAGTATGTCCTGGTATTTCCAGCCGCATCCGTTACATTCACCTCTGTATAGCGATCCGTTCCTACCCTGGAAAACAGCTCCTGTGGCGGAAGCTTTCCATCACTTCCTACTGCGCAGTTATCTGTATCTAAAACTTTCATTCCCTGTGTAATGGTAAACGCATTTCCATCTGCTGTTGTTCCGGTTAAATCTGTGCCGGCATATTTTACATTCGGACAGAAGATATCATTGATTGCTGTAACCAGTTTATGTACCAGCTGGTCTAATTCTGCTTCTGTAGAAAGCATTACCGACATTCCTGCATCATCATTATATTCCTGACGGGATTTTCCTTCTATATCACGGTAATCTGCCACATAATTTCCGCGCTGCATTACCAGTGCCTTCAATTCTCCGATGTCGGTGTTATAAGCAGATGAAATATCTACATTAAAGTTAAATACATCGGCTGTCTGTCCACGATTCGTATCTGACATCTGCGGCCAGTATGGTGTAATATAACCGGTCTCATCATCTACGCTTTTTCCCATCTCATATACCTGGGCACGATTTACGAAATCAACACCTTCTATTGAAACAAATACAGTTCCATCGTATTTTTCATCATAGTCGATATGAACCAGACCTGCCAGTTCGTCCAGTGCGTTATCCCGCTGATCCCTTAATTCCATTGCAGTCTCGACTCCACCAGCCTCGATTTTTACAATGTTTTCGTTTAAATCATAGATTTTCTTTCCCAGTTCATTAATCCGGTCAATATCTTTGGAAATTTTTGTATTTAAATTATTCTGATAGTTCTGTAAACTTGTGTAAACGGCTTTCGCCCGGCTGATAAACAGACTCGATTTCTGCATTACAAGGTTCTGGTTTACAGAATCAGATGGATCTTTGGAGAACTCTTCAAATGCAGTATATAAAGACGAGATACTATCCTGGAATGCTTCTCCCTCCAGCTCCTGAAAATAAGTATAGATTTCATTGGTTGCAGAGTAGCATGCGGAATAAAAAGACTGTCTTCCAGTCTCTGTACGATATGATTTATCTAAAAATATATCTCTTGAATGAATGACATCTGCAATACTTACACCAAGTCCGGACTGCTGATTACTGATTGCTGCATTTTTATCAAATGTATTGTAATGGCGGTCCGCCTGAATGACCTGCTGGCGCACATATCCGGTTGTATCAACATTCGCAAGGTTATTTGCTGTCGTATTCAAGGCATTCTGGCTTGTCCGAAGTCCAGAAGAACCAATATATAAACTTCCCATTCCATTTGCCATGGTACTTTTCCTCCTGCCTACTGTTTCGTGTCAAAAGCGCTGCTTCCTAACAAATCTCCGGTATTGTATGCAGATTTGTTATAATTTGCCGTTTCCGGTGCCTGTCGCAGGCTCTTAAACAAGGTCAGGTCAAACTCCACCATCTCTAAGGACTGTTTTATCAGTGCCTGATTCTGTGTGTTTAGCTGTGCCATTTCCTTTAACGTCCTGTGAAGTTTATCCCGAAGTGAAATAAGGCGGCTTTGTTCTTTTGGCTGTGATTCCAGTATCTGTATCATGGTCTCAATGGTAAAATCATCCTTTGATTTGCCCAGTACATCTGCCATATCCTGTAAGATAGTTCTGCGGCGCACTTCATATCCATGAAGCACATCTGTCATTTCCTGCTCCATTGCAGTAATTTCTTCCAACCTCTTTACATTTCCGGCAACCAGTACATCTGTCTTCTCTTTTGAAAGAACAATCAACTCCTGATATTGTTTATCTTCCTGCAGAAGTACATCTGCCAAATCCTCCATCAAACTAGCCACGGCTTATCCTCACTTCTTACTTCTTCATTTCGTTATATTTTGCCAGTAACATACTTGCAAAATCTCCGGAATCCACATCATATTTTCCTGACCGGACACTTGTTTTCAGTTCTGCTACTTTATCTTCCCTGATATCCGAAGCTTCTGCGATTGCCTGTTTTGCGATCTGGTAATCTCTTCCCAACTGGGAAATCTGCACTTCATCCCTGCCTGTGCTTACACCATATGGCTGCTGTACTTTACCAGTTTTACTTGTTTTATATATGGATGCAATCTGGTTATAAGCTTCTATACGCATAACGGCATCTCCTTTCTTCCTTGAAATGATTCGCATTTCTGCTGTCTAATCTATTTATCGGACGTTTCTTTAGAAAACTTAGTGCAAAAACAAAAAAAAGTCCTCACATCATGTTTTTTCATGTGCAAGGACATATTTTTATTTTCACTTATATGATTATTACACGTTTTCAGTTTCTGCCATCATTCACAAATATCCTTTAATGTACGAATCACATATTCCTGCTGTTCTATGCTCAACCCCGGGTAAAGAGGCAGGCTGATTATATGGCTATAGACTTCTTCCGCATTTCTGCAGTGCACATTCTCATAGCCATGTTCCTGATAATAAGGATGCATATATACCGGAATATAATGAACATTTACTCCTATACCGCATTCTCGCAAAGTTTCAAAAACTTTCTTTCTGTCATGTTTTTTTATCTGTACAATATACAGATGCCATCCGCTTTCTGTCTCTGGAAGCTGATAAGGTGTAACAATATTATTGCACCCGGCAAACGCCTCATTATATCGTGCCACAATCTCTTTACGGCGTTTTAAGAATCTATCCAGCTTCTTCATCTGGCTGCAGCCTAAAGCACACTGAATATCTGTGATTCTATAGTTATACCCTAAATCCAGCTGCTGATAAAACCATGGTCCATCATTTCTATTCATCAGGGAATCATCCCTGGTAATACCATGGCTACGAAACAGAAGCAGTTTTTTATATAAAGATTCATTGTCCGTCACAATCATTCCACCCTCCCCAGTTGTAATTGGTTTTACAGGATGGAAACTAAATGTAGTCATGTCGGAAAGACTTCCAATTTTCTTTCCTTTATAAACAGAACCAAGTGCATGTGCTCCATCTTCAATCACGACGAGATTATGTTCACGGGCAATACTATGTATTTCATCCATATCACAAGGCTGACCTGCAAGATGAACCGCAATAATCGCCCTGGTCTTATCTGTAATTTTCCGTTTAATATCCTCTGGATCTATATTATATGTCCTTGCATCTACATCTGCAAATACAGGTGTCCCTCCACAATATAATACACAATTTGCGGATGCTGCAAATGTAAGCGGTGTTGTAATAACTTCATCTCCCGGTCCTATTCCCGCTGCAAAACACGCTGCATGCAGGGCTGATGTACCATTTGAAATAGCTACCGCATATTTTGCTCCTACATAATCCGCCACTATTTGTTCAAACTCTGCTATTTTAGGTCCAGTAGTAAGGTAATCTGATTTCAGGACATCTACTACAGCCTGAATATCATCATCTTCTATTGTCTGTCTTCCGTATGGTATCAAAATGGTCATCTCCTATTTTTATTTTTTCTAACATAACATCATATTGAAACTATTGCCTTTGCAATTCTCAGTGCCCCCTTGCCATCTATAATGCTATGCGCCAATATTCCCTGATACTCTCTCAACTTTTCATCTTTTGTAAGCATGTATAAATTATCTTCTATATTTTCTATAACTATTTCTTTTCCATCTCTTACATCCCCAGCATATTTTATAATTCCCGCTTTGGAATATGCTTCAAGCCCATATACCTGATTATCTGCAACTGAAAAACCAATTGTCGGAATTCCGCACGCACATAACTCCGCAATCGTTGTTCCACCTGCCGATATTGCGACATCGCATTGTCTCATAATTTCTGCCATATTTGATATATTATAATATACTTTTACGGAAGGATTTTGCATTGCAACTTTTTCCAAATCTTGTATACGACCATAAAACTTTCCAGCAATTACCACTTTTTCAATTTGTGACCATTCGGATTTTACAAGTTTATGTAATATTCCCAACAACATATCATTTTTATCCGTTCCACCCGTCGTTATAAATACTCTTTTAATTTTTTGAGCATAATTACGATCTATATTCACAAATCCAGGTCCAAGTGGAATATAATTACTTCCAAGTAAAAATTTAGTATCTGCATCATAATTCCATTTTTGATACAAAGATAGTTTGGTTCCAAATGTATAATTAATAATCAAATTCGCCGCATATTTAAACATATTCAAATCATCAAGATATATTATATTGATTTTTTCTTTTAATCTTATCATATACTCTTCTGTAACCTCATAAGAATCAATTAAAAGAGTATTTACTTTTTTTTGTTTCAGAAGACTGATAAGTACATCTACTTCCTTATTCTTCTCATTATATGCATATGGTAAAATCTGATACTCAAATCTATTGTCTCGAATAAAGCCTACAGCATCTTCATCTGAAACCAAAAAAATTATTTTTTCCCCCAATGCATATAACTGTTTTGCAATAGCCAAACATCGCATAATATGCCCCATTGCTGTTTTGTTATTAGCATCTACGCGTATCCCAATCATTATATTATCCACCGCTTTCAAATTATTTAATTTTTTTTCAAGATAACATGATACCAAGAATTTTATTTCGTCATATCCTTTGTGTAAACTCATACAATTCTATATCGGATATTTCAATCCCTGTAGTATTTACCATTTTTCCAAATCATCTTTTGTTGTAAAATACAGATATCTTTCCGGTGCTGATTGTTTTTCTTCTATAAATTTCCCATAATTTTCACTATGGGAATACATATCATCCCGTTGAGTTCTAAAATCGCAGAACATTTCACCATCTCTTTTTAATATTCTATTTGCCTTCTTTAAAAATTCAACAATTTTTTCTTTCCAATTGCAAAAAATACTCCACATGTAACTATTACATCTATATCTGTATACGATATATAAATTGCCTTTTTGTCAATACTCTCTACCCTTGATTTTGTATCGTCAATACAATGCTGGAAAAAATCAACTGCTGTAACTTCATATCCAAGCTTTAATGCAGCAACCACAACCTAAATCCAGCATTTTCCCTGTTCCATTTCTTTTCTTATAGCCATTAAGGAATCTAATTACTTCTTCGCTAGGATATTCACATATTACTTTTGAAAAATATTTATTCCATGCTTTTTTTCTGATTTTCTAGCAAATTCATTTTTTATCTTTTTCTCCTCGCTGCATTACACCAAATTGGGATAAAACCCAATCACTTTTCTCTATTAAATCCCCTTCAGTGCATCCTTTCACCACAAAAAATCCTCTTCCCATAATTGAATGACCATTTACTACCTTGCCTAAATATTCATTTTCCTTAATAGAACAATTCCACTCAACCAGACTATCCCCTAATTTATTTTTAAGTTGTACTAGCGTAGGAATATATTTTACATATACATCATTAAAATCAAAAAATCTAATTTGAATCTTTTCTATCCTTGTCGGGATAAAATTATACTTAGCACCTAGTAAAAATTTAATATATTCTTCAGCAATATCAATATCAGTTGCTAATGGTACAAACACATTATGTAAATTATGACCAGATGGTCTTGGTGCCGCTTCTATAACAAAAATCTGCTCCTTATTTATTATTAAGTCCACATTTACAAGGCAGTTATTATAGTTAAGTGTTTCTATCACCTTTTGTAAAAATATCCTTACCACATCATATAATTTCATATTTGTTTCGGCAAAGCTTGCCACTGCTTGTCGCACTGGTAACGGTGTAATTACCTTTTTTCGCAATAATGTTATCTGTAATTTTCCATTAATCACAGCTCCATCTACGCCATATTCATCACCATCAACCGCTTGTTCCAGGACAAAATCTTCTTTCATTTTTTTATTTGTTCAAAAATTTCTTTCAAATCATCCTTAGATTTTAAGAAATAAACATCTCTACTTCCAGAGCCAAATCTCGGTTTTAAAATTGCAGGATATTCCATTTTTATCTCATCCAGTTTGGTATTTTCATCTATCAAATACAACTGAACATTTCGCAGATTTTCCTCATTTAGTTTTTTATGAAAAACATATTTATCTGTACTTAATCTGGTGGCCTCATAACAAGCCCCTTCAAGCTGGAATTTATCGTTTATATATCCCATTGTCGAAAGGTATCTTCCTATTGGAATAGGTATTGTAAAATCTGGTTTAATTCTAGCAACCTCATTACTTGTCTTATCCAAATCAGAAATATCCACAACAATACTCTCATTTGCGAATTTAAATCCTTCTGCCTTTGGATTTCCATCTAATGCCACAACATATATTCCTTTTTCTCTTGCTTTCTTAATAGTATGTATAGCATCTCTGCTTGCTCCAATTACAATTCCTTTTTTCATTTATTCACATTCTTTCTTTTAATAATTTATATTTTAACTCTGCAATTTTCCAATCATCTTCATTATCAATATCTTGAACTTCCATTTCAGACAAAACAATTGGAACTATTCCTTCTTCAATTTTCCCATTAATTTCTATATATTTAGATACATTATAAAAATAAAATTGTCCCGCATCATGATACTCTTTTTCTAAATCCTGCGATCTAGTTGCTATATATTTTTTTTCTTTATATTTCATATAGCAATTATCAATAATAAAAGACCTTTGTGGTGGATATGAAAATGGTACCACTGGCATTACCTCTATCGCATCATTAGCTTTCAAAAGATTTAACCCTGTTCTCAATTTTTCTGCTGTTACAAAAGGTGCTGTTGGATATATACAACACATATAGTTATATCGTCTGCCCGCCTTTCCATATTGTTCTAACACCTCCAATAACACATCTGATGTAGTTGCATAATCCCCTGCTGTAGCCTCACTACGCATAAACGGAACTCTTGCTCCATATTTCTGAGAAATCTCTGCAATTTCCTGACTGTCTGTAGATACCATAACCTCCGAAAACACTCCACTTTTCAGGGCAGCCTCTATTGAATATGCTATAATCGGTTTCCCACAAAACATCTTAATATTTTTTTTGGGAATGCGTTTGCTTCCACCTCGTGCTGTTATAATTGCAATAGTATCTTCCATATTAATTATCCTCATATTTTATATATTTCCACTCCATCGGAGTTCCTTTTTTCAAATCACAATTTGCGACCTGTCCTAAAACATCCTCATAAAATTTTGTATGTAATCCAATATTAGGTCGTATTGACCGAACGTTTTCAGCGGTAAATCTTTCTCCTTTTTTTATATCTTTTACAGCAAATAAAGATCTTGCACCTGTTCTATTTTCTTTTTGTCTTGCATTTAATTTATATGTCACTCTACCTAAAGCTTTTTCTACATTTCTAACCTGTTCAACCATCTGTTTAAATTCTTCTGGTTCCATAGAAAAAACAGCATCCGGTCCCCCATCGCTTCGCCTAAGCGTCAAATGTTTTTCAATTACCTTGCCACCCAAAGCCACACTTGCTATGGATGTTTCCGCACCAAGAGTGTGATCAGACAATCCTGCAATACATCCAAATGTCTGTGACATGTTTGAAATAACTTTAAGATTCATTTCTTCATATGGAGCTGGATATGCTGATACGCATTTTAATAATATAACATCATTGTTCCCCATCTCATTACAGGCTCTTAAAGCTAAATCAATATCTTCTAAATAAGCTATTCCTGTAGAAATAATAATCGGTTTTCCTGTCCCAGCAATTTTTTTTATAAGTGGAATATCATTTATCTCAAATGAAGCGACTTTATATGCTGGTACATTTAATTTCTCGAGAAAGTCAACTGCAGTAAAGTCAAAAGGAGACGAAAAAAAATCCAGTCCTAATTTCTGTGCATATTCCTGTAACTGGCTCTGCCATTCCCATGGTGTATATGCCATCTGATAAAGTTTATATAATGACATTCCTTCCCATATTTTACTCTGTGTTTTAAAAATATCATCATCACAATCAATTGTTATTGTATCCGGCGTATACGTCTGTATCTTTATTGCATCAGCTCCTGCCTCTGCTGCTGCCTTTATAATAGCCTTTGCTCTATTAAAATCCATATTATGATTTGCAGACATTTCAGCAATAATATAAACGGGCGAATTTTCTGAAATTATTCTATTTCCAATTTGAATTTCCTTATTCATACAACCACCTGTTTCAGTGTTCCTTTACACCTTTCAAACGTTTAGTAATGTCTTCTACACCAAGCCATTCCGTATTCGTACCAGAACTATATTCAAACCCCTGCTCCACTTTTTTCCCGCCTGACCGAATTTTATTTGTATCCCACCAGTCAAAATGTGGATATACAATAAAATGCTTGTCATATTCATAGGTCAGCATAGAATCTTCTCTGGTAACCATGATTTCATGAAGTTTCTCTCCTTCGCGGATACCAACTTCCGGCATCTCACATCCCGGCAGGATTGCCTGTGCCAAATCTGTAATTTTAAAAGATGGAATCTTGGAAATAAATGTTTCCCCACCTTTTGTTTCTGACAATGCTTTAATTACAAGTTCAACTCCCTGTTCTAAACTAATCCAGAATCTGGTCATTCTATAATCCGTTATCGGGAGTGATGTTCCACCATTTGCAACAATGTTTTGAAAAAATGGAATAACAGACCCCCTGCTTCCTGCCACATTTCCATAACGGACAATTGAAAAGTTAACATCCTTCTCACCGGCATATGCATTTGCCGCAATAAATAATTTATCAGAAACAAGCTTTGTTCCACCATACAGATTTATTGGATTAACAGCTTTATCCGTTGACAATGCAACAACACGCTTTACTCCACAGTCTAAGGCAGCATCGACGATATTCATTGCGCCATTGATATTTGTCTTGACTGCTTCCATTGGATTATATTCACAGGAAGGCACCTGCTTTAATGCTGCTGCGTGAACAACATAATCCACTCCATCAAACGCTCTGTAAAGTCTTTCCTTATCCCTCACGTCCCCAATAAAAAATCTGAGTTTTTTCGCCTGTGGATGATTCTTATATTCATTCTGCATTACAAACTGTTTATATTCATCTCTTGAATATATGATTATCTTCTTCGGTTCATAATGTTCTAATACATAACTAACAAATTGATGTCCAAATGATCCTGTTCCTCCAGTGACCAAAATCGTCTTTCCATTTAACATCTTCTTCCTCCTGTATCCTTTACTTTTTCTTCTCCGAAAGCATTTAATATTTATATCGGCAGTTTTCTTTTTTTTATTAGTTTCTTATTCGTTATACCAGAAAAAGCTCTGCACAGCAAAATTGATGCAGAGCTTTTTTATCTTTAATAATACCTGTAACTTCTCACCGGATGGCTTGCAGTATACACGATTGACAGAATTAAAAGCAGTACACTGATTCCCGCCAGCACAATGGTTGCAATTGCAAGTCCTTTTTTCTTCGTCTGTAAGCCCTGGAATCCACACCAGAATTCCAGCACAATTATAATTGCTCCGTATGTAATACCAAAGAAGGATAACAGCAGTCCCACCAAGCTGATTACAAAACCTGCAATCGTCCAGTTCTCCCTTGTCTTTCTGGATTTCTCCACAAACTGATTGGCACTGTTCTGTGGCGGGATATACCCCTGCTGTGGTGGCATTCCCTGCTGCATCGGTCCTCCCTGCTGCATTGGCATTCCCTGTTGTGGTGTCATACCCATCATATCAATGCGATGCAGTTCTACAAACAGCGGTTCTAAATCATCCCGGAAAGATTTCTTTGGAACGGCACCTACAAAGCCTTCCAGCCCTCTTGGTTTCTCAAAAGTTCCCATATATGCCAGCACAATCACTTCTGTTCCATGAATGTAATATTCTATAGAACGTTTTCCCTTTATCCACGGGTCATTGAAGAAATAATAATTGGCATTTGGCTTTGGTATCTGTACATACTGGTTGGCTGCCAGATAATTCTGAATCACCTGGTTAATCACTTCCGGTGCCGCATGCACGCTAAATCTGTATTCTGTTTTTTCTTTGCTCATTTTTCCTTCTCCTTTATATTATGTAAACCACCTTTATTCCATCGGGCATCCCCGGCGTTCCGGTCCTTCCATGCCGCTTACATACCGGGCATTGAATTCCATATTAATCTCCCGGAGTTCCTTCTCTCCATCAATGTATGCCTGATACATTTCCACGATTCCGGCACTGCATCCATCGCAGGTTGCAGAAATATTTCCCAAGGATTCTGCAACAATTGCCTCACGTTCTTCTTTTGTTGTATCTTTGATTAAATATCCGCTCATCCTTATTCTCCTTACCAATCACTTTTACGCAAACAGCTTCTTCACATTTTCAGCATCAAAGGTTACGGACGGTACACGGTCTACTTCAATCTGATAAAGGGCATTGGCTGCCAAATGTTCTGCTGCCTGCTCTAAATCACGGATACCGGACGTATGCTTAAACTGCTCTACAATTGCATCCAGTCCATCCTCTGTTACAACACATTCACCCTGATGCAGGCCGATTCGTTTTAATACCTTCGGCAGTGCAAACCGGGAGAAGATAATCTTCTTTTCTTCTGATGTATAATCCGGGATATCAATTACTGCAAAACGGGATAAAATCGGTGCACTGATATCGGCTTTATTGTTAGCAGTAGCAATCGGATAAACTCCCACGGTCGGAACCATACATTCCATATAGTTGTCGGTAAATCCAAGGTTATCCAACAAGGTTAACAACACATCTGCCGGGTTTCCATTTCCCTTGCCGGATGCTGCTTTATCCAACTCATTGATAATAAATACCAGATTGGATTCTCCTGCCATGGAAAATGCTTCCATGATAATTCCAGGCTTTGCATTGGCATAGATACGGGAGCTTCCGGTCAGCTGCTCCGGGTCATTGATGGAACTCATATCCAGTGTTGTCCAAGGCAGCTTTAAGATTCTTGCTACCGCATAGGCTATCTGGGATTTTCCGGTTCCTGCCGGTCCCACCAGAAGCAGTCCATATGCCGGCAGGGTATGGGTTCTGTTAATCTGAATGATAGTTTCCATGATACGCTGTTTTACTTTCTCCATGCCATATAACTCTTCATCGAGAATCTTTCTTGCTTCTACCGGATCAATTGCCTCAAAATAATTGCTCTTCCACTGGATATTCATCATAATAGACAATGCTCTCTGGGCATGACGGCGTTCCTCCGGTGATACCTCATGGGAGCGTGCTACTGCAAGGTTTCTTCTCGCCCAGAGGCGGATATTATCCGGCATGGTTCTGCCGGCACAGGTCATAAAATCGGAAATGCTCTGTAAGCTGGTCAGCTTCATATCATCTCCATTTTCATCCTCTTCTTCCTCGTCCATTTCCTCTGTCGGTGCACTGCTGGCAAGAAGTCTCTCTATCATAAACTGTAAAAATCCATCCTCTGCCGACAATTTGGTTCCTGCACCAAAGGTTGTCTCCCGAATCTTGTATACAGCATACCCGTCTTCCCGGTTTTCTCCGGAAAGGCGCACACTGATATGATTTTCTCCCAGCCATTTAATCAGGCTGACGAAACGTGCATCTACTTTTAAAATATCTGCGCTGTAAGTCTCGCTTTCTTCCTTAAATTCAAAAGCAGTCTGCTGGCTCTGGTTTGCAAACACACCACCGGAATGATGTTTCCACTGACGGCTCTGATTGTCAAGAACAAGTATCGGCTCATCTGGAGTCTTTTCCTTCTCGTTGGACTGAAACGTTGTATAAGTGCATACGGACTCTGTCTTCTTCCCGCCCGGTGCATTACTAAAGTCAAAAACTGGCATTTTTCTCTCTCCTGTATTTTTCATTTGTCCTCTTAAACTGATAAAAAGACCTTTTCTCTCAGAATACCACAAGGGTTCTGAAAAGAAAAGGTCTTGCTGTTTTATTATCTGCTGTTATTCTACGCCTTTTAAGATTTCTACCATATCAAGCTTGCGGATTCGTTTCGAGAACATGAAGCTTACCAGCATGGAAATAATCATAACAAAAATTCCTGCTATCACATAATCCACCGGTGCCAGCATCAGGTTGTAATCAAAATTCTCTCCATTGGTATTAATCATGGCATTCAGTGAAACATTTCCAAGAGGTGCTCCGATAATAATTCCAATGATACTAAGCCACAGATTCTGCATGCTTAAAATTCTTCTTATCTTAGAGGAACGCAGTCCCAATACCTTTAAGGTTGCAAATTCTTTTACTCTTTCATGAAAGGAAAGTACGCCGGAATTATATAATACGACAACAATCATAAGTATGGAAAACACTGCCATCATACCTACCATCATATTCATGATTTCCATACTGCTTTCATAGGCTGCCTGCATTTCGCTCTTACTGTTTACTCCGGTTACATAATCAAGGTCGGTCTTGTCTTTTGCTGCTTTATCATCCGTCATCAGAAAGCTTGGTATATATTCCGCACCTGTTTTCTCATAATCTTCTCTAAGATATGCAATTCCCTGGGACTCAAGGCTCCGGTAAATGGTTCCAACCTTTGCTTCATACCAGGTATTTTTCGTATAAAGATGCCAGTATACGGTATCTCCTACCTTTACATCAAGGTCGGCTGCCAGCTTACGGCTGATGCCGATGGTTCCCGGTGTCAGCTCTTTAATCTGATTATTTAAGTCAAGAATATTATATAAATTCTTTCCTTCTAAAACCGTAATGGTTTCTTTTTTCTTTTCATCGGCTGGTGCATTTTTCTTCTTTGCCACTTCTACCTGATTTACCATTACCACTTCGCCATCCAGTTCCTCTGCCATATCGTCTACATCTTCCGTCTTGGCATCTTCTGAAAATTTAATCTGGTACTCACCCACAGTTACGCAGTTAAAGTTAATCTCAATCATACTGCCTAGGAGTTCATTACAGCCGACTGCATATATCATCAGCAGCATACCTACTGCCGTTCCGATTACACACATAAAGCTTCTTAACTTGGCTCTGGAAATATCCCTGAGATTGTACTGGCTGGTAAAGGAAAGTTTTTTCCAGAATGGCAGTCTCTCAAAAATGCATTTCTTTCCCTTCTTCGGTGCTGCCGGTCGCAATGCTTCTGCCGGCTTAATACGAAGCAGTTTCCTGCAGCTGATATAGGAAGCAAGTACACATACTGCCACAATGCCTGCTGCAATGATAAAATACATCGGATGGAATACAGAATGTAATCCCGGTACGATATACCAGTTTGCAAACATGTCAATGACTGCCGGGCTTCCCCACAAAGTTCCTGCCAACAGTCCAAGAATGACTCCAACTACCGAAACAACCAGACTGAAGCTGATATAATGCAGCATGATTTTGCACCGTTTCAAACCGAGCGCATTCATGGTTCCTATCTGGGTACGCTGCTGCTCTACCATTCTTCCCATGGATGTCGCAATGACTAAAATTGCAATTCCAACAAATATAATGACAAATAAGTAGGAAAATGACTGGTGCTGCTCTAACTCACTGTCTAATCTTGCCAGTCCCGGAATGGATTTTCTGTCTACAATGGCTGAATAATCACGGTCGATGCTTTCTGCCAAAGCCTCTTCATGAGCAAGCCCGCCGCCATCGGTGGTTACAATAATCATCTGGGTATATGGCATTATTTTGGCAAGCTTTTCATCGCTGATTTTATCTATCATCTGACCTAACATTTCCTGGGTAATGTCATCTTCTGTAAGTCCTGCCTCTTTTAACTGCTCTACTTTTTCATCTAAAGCAGTGGTATTTTTCTTAACATCCTTCCAGGTGATTTTTCCGGTATCAACCATGTGGTTGATATGATCACGGATTGGGAATGCATCATAAGACATGTATACAATTGCAATATTTTCAAGATACATATCTGCATCTCCGTCAGCTTCACGGAATTCGTATTCTGCACTCTCTACCAATCCTTTTACTTCTCTGGTAAAGGTAATTCCATTGTATTCAATGGTAAAATCATCGCCTACTTTAATATTTCTAAGCTTGGCAAATGCATTGGCAAGCCAGATTCCATCGGTATCCGTCGGGTCAAAAGGTTCTCCCGAAATATAATATGGTGTATCTACAAGGTTTTCACGTTCTAAATAAATATCCACCTGCGCACCATCACAATCCGGTGCACTTCCGGTCACAGACATACGAAGCTGGGCATCTTTTACAAAATCAAGATTTCTTACGGTATCAAGCTCATCATCGGAAAAGCCTTCTCCATACATCCAGACATCGGAAAGATTACATTCTTTATGGTAATTTTCTCTGGCAACCTTCTGGGATAATACATGTCCCTCAAAGGTACAGAATAATGCCATCGCTAATGCAGCCAGCAGAAATACGGAAAAGAATGCGCCAAAATTCGCCTTGTAATCACGCAGCATTTTGCGAAATAACATTACCACTCCACCTCCTCTACAGCCAGTGGATGTTCATTTTCCACAATTTCACGTATTTTTCCGTTTTTCATGCGAATGACTTTGTCTGCACATTTTGCAATATCTGCATTATGGGTTACTAAAATTACAGTATCCTGATTCTCTTTGCTTCGTTTCTGTAACAACTGTAATACAATCACTCCGGTCTCGGAATCCAATGCTCCGGTCGGTTCATCGCCAAGAATAATTCTTGGTTTCTTGGACAACGCTCTTGCAATGGAAACACGCTGCTGCTCTCCACCGGAAAGCTGTGCCGGGAATTTATTCTTATGGTCAGCAAGACCTACGGCTTCTAACATTTTGCCCGGGTCTTCCGCATCCTTTACGATACTTTTTGTCAATGCCACATTTTCATATGCGGTAAGACTTGGCAGCAGATTATAGAACTGGAAGATGAATCCAATCTTATCTGCCCGGAAATCGGATAGCTGTTTATCGTTCATGGAAGAGACTATTTCCCCATCAATAATAACCTCTCCCTCTGTTGGCTGATCCATTCCGCCCAACATATTAAGCACGGTTGATTTTCCTGCACCGGACTGTCCTAAAATTACCACGAATTCCCCTTCTTCAATGGTAAAGTTCACATGATTGACCGCATATTGCAGTGCTTCTCCCTCTCCATAGGTACGAACCACATCTTTAAACTCAACAATTGTTTTTTTTGTTTCTTTTTTCATAGTTCCATATTCTCCTTTTTTGCACGAGTTAGTCATGTCTAATCGGAATTATAGCATAAAAATAAGGATAACCAAGTTCCGGTTATCCTCTTGAGAAATATTATCATTAATTTTCAAAAAAATTTATTCTATTAATCCTTTGATTTCATCCACAGATAATCCTGAAATTTCTGCTATCTGCTCCAGAGAAAAGCTACCCATCTGGAGCATCCGGGTTGCAGTTTTAACAGATGCCTGTTTTTCACCACGTTCGATGCCTTGTGCTAAACCTTTCTCTATACCCTGTTCTACCCCTGCCTCAAACTCCGCTTTGCGAAGTTTCTTTTCTTCTTCCACTTTATCATATTCGAAAATACTCATCGCAACTACCTCCGCACGATTCTTTTTCAGGAAATCAGCAAGTATATTCTCCCGGATGCATTCTGTAACCGCTCGTTCCACAGCATCCTCCAACGGAAGCTGCTCTGCATACTTTCTGACTTTCGCCACATACTGCGCATACTCCTTTAATTTTCGGCAATGCTGCATTAATTCGCAATTATGTCCTTCATTGATATTTAATGTTGTCACAATCAGTTCCAATGCCGGTTCTGCTCCGGTATGTAAAAAAGCATCTGACAACCGGCTGATGCAACAGTCCTCTAACGGCTCTATTCCATTATAAAAAACAAAAAAGCCGGGAGTCGGAATCTTTTGGATTGCAGATGAATATAACGATTTCCGGTCGATGAGTTTCTGGTATTCTGCTGCAATATAAAACAAGTCCCGAAGAGGAATATTGGGATTTACTGTAGACTGATGTTCATAAAGATAGAGATTCATGTCTAAAATAAATGCCAGATCATTTTTCATTCCCATATAAATAGCATTTTCCAATGTTACAATTTCCAAGTCATCGGGATTGGTATAATTCCGTTTGTTTACCGCATTATAGAGTGACAGAAGTGACTCCCTGTCTGAAAAAAGCATACGAAAAATCGTATCCTTATAATTGCGGTTTGCTGCTGGTACTTTCTTTGTCATATGTAGTTCCTCCTTTGATTTGCAGGAAGCTGCTACATACTCCTTTTCCTGTAACTTCTCCTGCTTTTTATTTAATAAATGGTATAAAAAGCATAGATAGATACAGAAATGTCATAACGCTTAAGACTGCCAGAATGGAATAATAGAAAATGCTATCTGGATTGTATTTTATGCTTTGGATTATTGTATCACAAAGATTTTGTCCCCGGCAATCCTTTTATGAATATTTTAGATTTCTAAGAATCTCTTAAGTCCTATTAATGGGTCCGTTCATATTCTAAGAATTCTTTTGTCTTAGACCAGTACTTGATTCCCCAGTTTTCAAAATTCCATTCTTCCATATAGGCATTGCACTCATAATCCACATAATAGAGGACATTTTGCCACAGGATAAAATTTGTAGGGAAATAATCAATATTTGTATGTGCAGCATATAACTTTGTGCACATTTCTTTTACCTGTTGCAGGCAGATTTCCGGCAGTGCGTCCTTTTCCACCTGCTGATAGACAGTGTCTCCCGGAATGTATTCCTTTAAAATGCGTTCCTGTGTTTCATCGATATCAAGCAGCTTTGGCATGGTAATTCCAATTTCCATAAGCCGTTTATAATCCCTTTTTTCAGCCTCTAACTTATTATCAAACTGATAATAACTGCATGGTTCATGGTGAATCTGTTTCAGGACATATTCCTTCTCCCCATCTGTCACAAGATAGGAATAGCCGCCTTTCCCCTTTCCAAGCAGTTTTTTCACTTTATATTCTTTTCCGTTTAATGTCATTATCTCTTCTTCCGGCAGCTCCATTTCCGCTCCGATATCCAGTTTCTTTTCATAAGCCAGCTTATCCGCCATGCGGATGCTACGCTGTTTTCCGGTATCATCCACCAGAAGAATCGTAACCATCGGTTCTTCCCCTTCCGGCCGTCCTTCACAGCCGAATTCATCCTCAATAATATCTGTGATTTTGTATTTTTTCATCTGTTGATTCCTTTCCTGTTACTTCCTTTATTTCTTTTGAAATATCTATGCTTCTATTACGAGACCAACTTTTAACTGCTCCACCATATCGCCTAACTCCTGCTGTAGAATCCGAAAAGCTCTTCCTCCCGTACAGTGACCGGTATAAATCTTTTTTACACCGGTTGCCTTTATTTTTTCTGCCAACTGCCGAATTTCAGTTTCCCCCTTTTGAAAAATGTGGAAGCCACCAATCATCATTTTTGCCGGCTTTTCAAACAGTTTGCTGACCTCATTTATAATATTGTCTGCGCCACCATGCGAACAGCTGTTAAAAATAATAAGACCATCCTCTTCCTCTATTACAAGACTTTGTTCATGGGCGAAATCGTCCGGTCGCCAACGTCTGCCGTCTCTGATATACATTTTATTGGCGGCTCCGATTGTCTCAAGACCTTTTGTCGTATGTGGAATCAGATATACATTTTCATAAAGTTTGTACTTTCCGGTCACATATTCAATTCTATCCTTCTGTCTGGTTAAGATATGTTTTGGAATTCCAATATATTTATGAATAAACCACTTCTTAAAATAACAGTTTTCACCGGTTCCCTTTTGAAGGTAGAATTTTGCATTCTCATTTTCTTCAAAAAATGCCTGCATCCCATTTGCATGGTCATAATGGGCATGGGACAATACCCCATAATCCACTGCCCCGATATCCTTTTCCAATGCTTTTGCATTTACCAGAAAACGGTTTGATGCACCCGTATCAAGCAGTATATTTTTTCCTGCCTGTTCGATATAAATGCTCAACCCCCATTCTCCAGTTGCAATTTCCGTTCCTATATTATCTACTAATACAGTTGCTTTCAAATTGAATCCCCCTTTTCTTATCTCATTACTTTTCATTATACCAATTTCCACTATTTCTACAATCATATCCTGGCAGCTTTCTTCCTGCAATTTTCTTCATGCATCTATCATCCATTGTAGTTTCTCCTGTTTCTCGTATTGTTAACTCATATCTTATTCCAGGTTGACATTCAGTTAATTTTTGTTTATCATAAAGAACTGTAAAATTCACACAGATACAAAGGAGACAAACCATGGATGCACTGACACTGGCACAGGAAATTATTGACGGACGACGCATTACGCGAGAGGATGATTTATCCTTTTTTCTTACCTGCGATTTAAAGGAATTATGCGAAGGAGCCGACAAAATCCGTGCTGCAAGAATTGGAGATAAAGTAGATTTATGTTCTATCATAAACGGACGAAGCGGACGCTGTCCGGAAGACTGTAAATATTGTGCCCAGTCTGCACATAACCATACCAACTGTGAAGTATATGACTTCCTGCCGGAAGAAGATATTATCAAAGCCTGCAAAATGAACGAAAGCGAAGGAGTTGACCGATTTTCTATCGTAACTGCGGGAAAAGCACTGACCGGTCCGGAGTTTGAAAAAGCCATTCACGCCTTTGAATCCATGCATCGGGAATGCAAAATCGATTTATGTGCTTCCATGGGATTTTTAGACGAAGAACAACTGCACCGCCTCCATGAGGCAGGCGTTACCAGCTATCATCATAATATAGAAACATCACGCCGGAATTTTCCAAATATCTGCACCACCCATACCTACGATATGAAAATTGAAACTTTAAAGAAAGTAAAAGCGGAAGGCATGTGCGCCTGCTCCGGTGGTATTATCGGAATGGGCGAAACCTGGGAAGACCGTCTGGATATGGCAGTAAGTTTAGCTGAACTGGGAATTGATTCTATTCCAATCAATGCTTTAATGCCAATCCCGGGAACTCCATTAGAAAATCTGCCGCAGTTAAGTGAAGATGATATTCTGCGTACCATCGCATTCTTCCGTTATATCAATCCGGATGCAAATATCCGTCTGGCTGCCGGCCGTGCACTGCTTACCAACGATGGTGAAACTGCTTTTCAGGCTGGTGCATCTGCAACCATTACCGGAAATATGCTGACTACCGTTGCCTGCGCTACCATAAGAAGTGACCGGAAATTGTTAGAAGATTTAGGCAGGGATGTAACTCCGGATTACTGGAAAGAAGCATAATAGATTCTTATGGACCTTTGATAGAAAAAAGGAAGCCGTTCCATCGGAACTGCTTCCCTTTTTTTATGCGGATAACCCACAAAATATTTTCCCGCGTTTATACGATTTTCCTACACCTGTATTCGGTCTGCAATTTCATTTCCCATTGCAAATCTGCTGTCTTTTGCCCCAATAATTACACAGTCACGCATTTTCTGGATGAGCTGTATGCGTTCCCCCTCATCTACAGAGTGGCTATGCAAGAAATCAAGCACTTCCGGCTGACCAAACATCCACTGAATGGTATAGGTTTCACCTGGTGTTGCTTTTGACAATGCCTGCATAGAAATTCCTCCTTTTCTCCTATTGTAGTTTTCACCTGCCCTGTTAGTCAATTGCTATCTTAGTTGCAATCTTCCAACAAATAGTATACGTATATAACAGGAGTAAGATACGGATTTTCTCTTTTATCTTTTTAAAATATCTTCCAAATCCAGACCATAACGTTTGGTAATATCTCTTGCATAACTTAAGCCATCCGGTGTCGTCCGGATGACCCGGTAACTCCGGGTACCCTCTTCTTTACTTTCCATCATTGCCACCAGATTATCGATTTTGCCTTTATTCTCCGGATGCTCATTATAGGTATCCAGCTGTTGTGTCAAATCATGAATATGGGTCACATAAAGGCCACAGCAGCCGATAATTCCGATTCCGGTCAGCACCTCTGATGCTATGTAGCCTGCCTCAAGTCCACTGGTACTGGAAAAAGATTCATCCATCAACAGCATATCCGTATCTGACAGTTGTTTCATGATTTCACTCAGTCTTACACACTCACTTTCCAGTCTGCCCATTCCATAATTATTCTCATCAGAGGATGGAAAATGTGTAAATATTCCAGACACCGGACTCATTACCGCCTCTTCTGCCGGAACAAACAGCCCCAGTTGGAATAACGCCTGCGCCATTCCGATGGAATAGGCAAAAATAGATTTTCCTCCGTGATTTGGGCCGGTTATCAGATAGAATCTTCCTTTTTCATCCAGCTCAAAGGAATTAGACACAATTGTTTCCTCTACGGAATTCACTGCCAGCATGGGATTGTATACTTGCTTTAACTCACAGCGTTTCTCCTGCATGGATGCAATCTTCGGTCTGCACATGGCAAATCCCTTTTCTTTCATGGAACGGATAAATTTTACTCCGGCAGTCAGAAAACGGATATCATCCAATAAAGCAATAAACATATTTGTATTAATGTGATAATAATTCTGCACCAGCGGTTCAAACTCCCTCAGCGACTTTGCAAAAATAGTCTGCAAAGCTGCATTCATGGAATAGTCTATAGCATCCTGTTCATCATTGTGCAGCACCCGGCTCAGTGGATAGAGTGCCGACATCAGATGCCATTTATCTTTTTTCCCTTTTTTCAAAAGCCGGTCCATGATAGTTCCTGGATGGAACTGCTCCTCATTGACAGAAATCAGTCCGGCTTCTTTCGGTCTTAAATTGCCATCAAGATTAATACCTACGGTTACGCTTTTGATATGCCCGAAGTTCAGTTCCATTTTCGGAAGTTCCTCATTCAGGCTCTGGTACTCGCTGCTTGCTACGATTGAGTGAATTTCTTTTTTGAAATTCTGCATACCTTCCGAATGAATCTCTGCTTTTTCCAATGCATCCGCAAACAGATTTACAATTTCCTGATACATTTCAAGATATCGCACCGAACGCAGGGCTGAATCCGTCGTAAGATCACTGTTTAATACTCTTCGCATATCATTGATATTATAAATAATGGATACCGCCTTGCAAAATGCCTCGTAAAGTGATGGATTTTCCACCAGATCTTCTACTACGCCCAGACGATACTCTAATACCCGCTCATCTGTAGAGAAGAAATTTTCCAGTGAAAGGTCTGCCACTCCCCGGTAACTTTCCTTAATCAGTATTACCATAGCATCAATTTTTAATGCGTGGATAAATTTATAATCCTTCATGGGAACGGCTTTGTTCCGGTCATAATCCGGTGGATATAATAAATGAAAATCTGTCTGCATTCCACTTACGCTCCTTTTCTCTATTGTGCCCTTCTCTGTCATGCATCCGAACGTGAATATGCATTTTTCATCTGGCTGCTTAATTCAAACAGCACTTTATCCAAAGTATCCTGTGTCTCTTTCTTAAGCATTTCTGCTATCGCATTATTTGCCTGCTGCATCAGTTTCTGTCTATCTGCTGCGTCCTTTTCTTCTGCCAGAAGTGCATCATAGGTATGCAGCAGTTCCCGCCCTTTTGCCATCACATGCATCTGGTAGCGTTCGATGTGAAAAAGGGATTTGTGATAAGAGGCATCTACCATAGCCGCAATCATACGGCTTGCCCAGTAGAAATTCTCTGTAGAAACTTCTCCGGTGGTATTGGATACATATTCCGGCGTTGTCTCCACTTCCCCGTAAAACGGAACCAGCACATTAAATACATTGGATGCAAATGCTACCCACTGTATGATGCTTCCTGTATTTTCGGTAATGTCCGCCTGCTCCGGCCGCATTTCAATCACAGAAAGAAAATCATTCCGGTTAACTCCAATGGAACGGAATGCGCCTTTCATGGATTTTTCCCCATAAGAACCATATGGGTCATACGGTGTTCCCTGAAAATGTGCGGATAATACATATTTTACATCTTCGATTGTTACCTTTTTCTCCGGTTTCAAGCACCATGGAATATCATCGGATGCCGGCGTATAATCAGCCTGCTCCCCATCCCATTTATAGGTATGTGGGTTGAGATAACGCTCCATAAACCAGGCTCTTGGTGTATTGTATACATGATCGGAATCATCATGGGAACCAAATGCATCTCTTGGATTTAAGCTGCCATCCAAAGAAAGATTCAGATGATTTTCTTCAATAAATTCCCGCAAATCCTTTGAGCACATATAGTCCTTCTGCGTGGTAAGGGCATCCTCTAAATCAAAGGTATCAAGTCCCAGCTGGTTTGGCATTACCACATAGACATCATCCGGCACTCTTCCTGCCATCCAGTGATGTCCGCCAATGGTCTCAAGCCACCAGATTTCATCCTTATCCTGAAATGCAATTCCATTCATCTCATAGGTTCCATACTGCTCCAACAAACTGCCCAGGCGAATGACACCCTCTCTTGCACTGTGAATGTACGGAAGCACAATGTATACAATATCCTCTTCTCCAATGCCGCCGATAATCTCTTCCCTGCCATTTTCTGCCGGATGGTAGGTCACCAGAGGATCTGCTCCTAAGACGCGGGGATTGGAAGTTATAGTCTCTGTTGCAGTCATGGCAACCTTCGCCTCATTGACTCCACAGGCAGCCCAGATTCCCTCTCCATCTACTGCATTCGGCATTGCCGTGTAACGCATCGGATGCTCCGGCAATTCTATTTTCACATGAGATAATACAGACTGATAGATTGTCGGCTGTTCTTCCGGATGAATTACCACATATTTCTTAGGTGTAAAATGTCCAGCACCGGAATCATCATTTCGTGCAATTATGGTTGCTCCATTATAAGAAGCTTTTTTCCCTACTAAAATAGTTGTACATGGCATATCTGTTCTACCCCTTTTCCTGTTTCATTGAATGTTATTTCTAACGATAGCCCATCTTCGTCTCATAATTTACGATGGTATCCTCATTGGTTCTCTCTATCTCCGATAACATATCTTCTTTGAAATCATCCGGTTCAATGGTTCCGTTGTACCAGGATTTTCCATTGAAATATTCCTGCAGTCCTTCATCTAAGAATTTTCTTCCATGTCTTGCATAGATTTCATTTCTGGCAATCCGGAGGTCCTCCTGGGTCAGATTCGCCAAATCAGCTTCCGTTAATAATCGACTGGCACTCTCCGGAAGAATATACTCTGCGTCCTCTTCTCCAACTGCTCCGTCTGTTCCCATGTCCTCATTTCCGGTTGTATCTTCTTTATTTATTACTTCGGAAGTTTTCTCAGATGCTTCCTGCTGTCCGGTTACATCTTTCCTATCTGTCTGCTCTGTAGACGTTTCCGTCTCTGTGGTCTGCTCCGTTGTAACCACCGGCTTATCGGTAATATCATCCTGCTTTGCCGGCTGATTGCCCTTGATAAATAACAATACAATAATTGCAATCAGAATAATAATAAGAACTGCTGCACCGATTAATAAATATACCATGGCACCGGAGCCGGATTTCTTCTCAGTTTCATTCTTATTTTTATTTGATATTTTTTCACTGTTCTTTGTTTTTGTTACTTTCTCATTCTTTTTTTGTTGTGGCTGTGGTGCCGGACTTGCCTGTCTTACCGGGGTCTGCTGCTGTGTCGGTGCCTGCTGTGGTACTGAAGCTCTCTGCGGTACCGGATTTGGCTGGATTGCTCCCGGCTGAAAAGCTTCTACTTTCGTTCCGCATTTGGTACAGAATTTTGCATTTACCGGTAATTCATTTCCACATTTTGTACAAAACATTTTTTTCCTCTTTTCTGCTATTTTATGTTTCTTTTGTTTCAAATTTTCAAATTATTTTTATTATAGATTCTATTGTACAAAAATGCGGGACACCAATTCCGTATCCCGCATTATCTTTTTTATCTTTTAAATTTCTTCCCGTCCTGTTCTGGAACGAATTACGAATAATACGCCAATTAATACCACGATACAAACCGGAAGTGCCAGCCATGAAATTCCTGCCAGTCCTGCTGCCTGCAGGATACCAATCAGGAAATAGCCCAGTAAGCAGACTGCTGCAACTGTCAATGCATACGGAAGCTGGGTTGCTACATGGTTAACATGCTCACAGTGGCCACCGGCAGATGCCATAATTGTGGTATCTGAAATCGGTGAGCAATGGTCTCCACAAACTGCTCCTGCCAGACAGGACGCAATGGAGATTACCATCATCTGTCCGCTTGGGAATACACCAAGGACAATCGGAATCAGAATACTGAAGGTTCCCCAGGAGGTTCCGGTTGCAAATGCTAAGAACGCTGCTACCAGGAAGATAATCATTGGCAGGAAGCCCTGCATTGCATTTGCTGAATTTGCTACCAGATCAGCCACGAATACTTTTGCTCCTAAGAGATTGGTCATTCCGGATAAGGTCCATGCCATAGTCAGAATCAGAATCGGAGCAATCATCGCCTTAAATCCTTCCGGAATACATTCGGTAAATTCCTTAAAGGATAAAACATCACGCAACATGTAATAGATAAAAGTAAATACAAGTGTTACTGCGCCGCCAAGAACCAGTCCGACGGAAGCATCACAGCCAGAGAATGCCTCTACAAAGGAAGTTCCGCTGAAGAAGCCACCGGTATAAATCATGGCTACGATACAGCTTACAATCAAAACAGCTACCGGAAGAATCAAATCCAGTACGTGAGAGTTTTCTTTTACAACTTCCTCTTCATTATCTTCATACGGTCTTCCCGGTGTGGTAAACAAATCACCTTTGATTGCATTCATTTCATGGGTTTTCATCAGTCCGAAATCCACGCGCAAAAGAGTAATTCCAATTAACATTACCAATGTCAGCAATGCATATAAGTTATATGGAATTGTCTGGATAAATACCGCAAATCCATTGATTCCGGAATCTGCCGGAACAGAAGAAGTAACTGCTGCTGCCCAGGAGCTGATTGGTGCGATGATACATACCGGTGCTGCCGTTGCATCAATAATATAAGATAATTTTGCACGGGACACCTTGTGACGGTCTGTGACCGGACGCATTACACTTCCTACGGTCAGACAGTTAAAATAATCATCCACGAAAATCAATACACCAAGAATCATAACAGAAATCTGTGCTCCGATTCTGGTTTTAATATGCCGGGATGCCCACTTTCCAAATGCGGCAGAACCACCTGCACGGTTAAGAAGGGATACCAAAATGCCAAGCATGACAAGGAATACTAAAATTCCCACATTTCCTGCATCTGACAGTTTGTATATCATACCACCTTCTTCCTGGAATAAAATGGTATTTAACATTAATTCAAGGTTAAAATTGGAATACAGTAAACCACCTACAATAATTCCTGCCAGAAGTGAGGTATAAACCTCTTTGGTAATCAATGCCAGTCCGATTGCAATAACCGGCGGAAGCAAAGATAAAATCGTTGCATAGACTTTACACTGATAGCTGTCAGCATCAGCAATTGTTCCTGGTGTCTGGCTTGTTACGACCATAAGTATCACAATAATCGCAATAAATACCAGCATACCAATCTGTTTTCTTTTCATTTTCACTGTTTTCGTCTCCATCTCATTGTATTTTCAAAATAATCTACTCTGCCTTAATTGCCCAGCGCATCTTAGTAGAACGTGCCCGTCCGTTCTGTGCACACTCCTGTGCAGATGGGCGGATTACATCTTTGGCATAATCGGCATAAATGCCTGCCCGATAGCCTTCTTTTAATGCTTTCTTTACTAACTTGTCTTCGCCGGAATGGAAAGTTAAAATTGCGGCTCTTCCGCCCGGTTTCAATGCATCCGGCAGTTTCTCCATGAATTCATACAGCACTTCAAATTCACGGTTCACATCAATACGAAGTGCCTGGAAGGTTCGCTGGCAGGTCTTTTTTATCGTATCCTTCTTCTCTTTTTCCGGTAGAAAATCAAGCGTCTTTTCAATGATATTCCTTAACTTTGTGGTGGTATCAATCCGGTTGCCTTTTCGAATCTCATCGGTAATCGCTTTTGCCAGTTCTTCACAGTATGGCTCATCCGAATTTTCATAAAGCATTCCCGCCAGTTCATCCTTTGTAATGGCAGCCAGGCGTTCTGCTGCACTGATTCCGGCTTCCTGGTTCAGCCGTAAATCCAGTGGACCATCCACTTTAAAAGAAAATCCACGCTTCGGATTATCAATCTGCATGGAAGATACGCCTAGATCTGCAAGAATAAAATCAAATCCGCCGGCTTCTTTTGCAATTTCATCTATCGTACAGAAATTCTGTAATCGTATTGTCAGAATATCTTCTCCAAAACCGGCCTCTTCTAACCGCTTTCTTGTCCTGGCTGATTCCTCTGGGTCTACATCCGTTGCATAGATGTGTCCCTGTCCTTTTAAGCACTGCAGCATGGCTTTCGTATGACCGCCATATCCCAAGGTCGCATCAAAGCCTGTTTCTCCCGGCTGGATTTTTAAGAAATCCAGAATTTCATTTACCATTATGGAAATATGCATTCCGGCAGGTGTGTTTCCTTTTTTTATTACATGCTCAATCGTATCTTTATATTTTTCCGGCTGAAGTTCTTTATATTTTTCTTCAAATTTCTTCGGATATTTTCCACTGTAACGCACCCTGCGTTTGTGGGTTGTCTGGTTTTCCTCTGCCATAATTAAAGAGCCTTCTTGATTGCTTCCATTAACTCATCATAAGTCTCAAATGCAGGCAGTTCCGGATGGTCTTTCTTAATCTGCTCGGTGCTGCGGAATAAGAATCCTGCTTTACTTGCCTCAATCATTCCAAGGTCATTGTGGCTGTCTCCGCTGGCAATCGTCTCATAACCAATGGACTGTAATGCTTTTACTGTAGTCAGCTTGGAATTTTCAATTCTCATCTTAAATCCGGTAATCTCACCGTCCTCTGCCACTTCCAGAGAATTACAGAAAATAGTAGGCCAGCCTAATTTCTTCATCAGAGGTCCTGCAAACTGGGTAAAGGTATCACTGATGATGATAACCTGTGTCATGGAACGAAGTTCATCTAAGAACTCTTTTGCTCCCGGCATCGGGTCAATTTTTGCGATGGTTTCCTGAATTTCTTTTAATCCAAGTCCATGTTCTTTTAAGATGCCAAGTCTCCATTTCATCAATTTATTGTAATCCGGTTCGTCTCTTGTAGTTCTCTTTAATTCAGGGATTCCGCTTGCTTCTGCAAATGCAATCCAGATTTCCGGTACCAATACTCCTTCCAGATCAAGGCATACAATGTTCATGTCCATAATTAATCCTCCATACAAACATATTTAATTCAACAAATTACTTCCCTAAAGTATACCTTATTATGAATAAAAGTACAAGAAAGAACCTCATTTTTCAGAAAGCCAAAGCTTTTCTCATAGCCAATATGTGACAAGCTATGTTAATCTTACCAGAGGTATCGGTACACCATACAAACATTCCGCCATCCGGCTCAATACACTTTATCTCCTTTGGAAGCTTTTCCCTGATTAATTTGCACATATATTCGCTCTTTTTCGCATAGAAAGCGGATACCTCTGCAATATGTTTCTTAATATTATAATTCTTATAATACTCATAAACAATCATCTGTACAAGAATATTTGTATGTACATCGGTAAACTGTTTTAACAGTGTTCCACGTTCTATAATCTTCTTGTTGGCAATCATAAATCCCACACGAAGCCCCGGTGCCACAACCTTGGAAAAGCTGCCGGAATAACATACAATTACCTCTGTTGGAAATGTAAGCTTCAGTCTTGCGCTGATTTTCCTGGGTGCAACTCTTTCTTATATTTCCTTAAAGAATCTCGACTTTATTTATGATTATTTCTTTCTGGTAATTGTCAAAATGATTCTGATTCCGGCTGGTGTTGCAGCCGTGGTATCACATTTCCTTACTCCGACCGAAACAACCATTCTTACCCTGATGGCATGTATGCCAGCCATGTCCGCCATTCCGATGATGGCAGAAAACTACCATTCCGATGCGGAATTTGCTTCTAAGACCTGCTTTGTCATGACACTTTGCTCCGTCTTTACGATTCCGCTAGTCTTCTTCCTCAAAACCATGCTGTAGGAATTCATTCCATGCAGCATTGGTTTTTTCTAATTCTTTTTTCTGCATAATCGCATTCCGGTCACTTAATATAGCAAGCATCTCATCTACGATTTCACCCTCCGGCAGATATTCATAGTGTGATAAATACCACAGCATCCTCTGTGCCGTAAAATCCGTATTCAGATTCCGGGTAATGACATCACAGAATTCTTCCGGATACCCCCGCTCTGTCATGATATGATAAAGCTCTATACTCTTTTCCGACTTCGGTTTCATTTTCCATTCCTGCCCTTCGTCTCTTAGAATTCATATTTTAATATGGCACAGTTCTTCACGCCAAATGCAGCATATTCTTCATTGGTCATTTCATAAAAATAGGACTGCACAACTCTTGATATGCCATTGTGTGCCACCAGAATATAAGTCTTATCGGAAGCAGTTACTTCATCCAGAAGATTGTAAATTCTCTGTGCCAGATGCAGCATAGATTCTCCGCCGTCATAGCGGGTGATAAACTGTCCCTTGGCAATCTTAAATTTCTCTCCATCCCGCGGTGTGGATTCAAATCTGCCAAAGTTCTGCTCTTTTAAACGAAGCTCTTCCCTTGCCGGAATTCCGGTAATTTCTGAAATATGCAATGCAGTATCTTTTGCCCGGATTAATGGGGAATATAATATTTCATCCGCCTTTATGCCTTCTTCTAATATTTTCTTTCCGGTCGCAATTGCCTGCTTATGTCCAAGCTCAGTCAGTGCAATATCTGTTGCACCACATATCTTATTTTCTACATTCCATATGGTCTGTCCGTGCCGGACAAAATATACGCATCCCATACTGTTTTCTCCCTTAATGCCTTATTTATGTTCTTCGTCATTTTAGCGGTTCACCGGAAAAATGTCAATTTTCATATGTTTAAACAAATTTGAGGAATAATCAGTTTCCAAGTCACTTATTATCTGAATAATTTTGACATATTTCCAATAAAGTAGTAAAATTATGATAAATATTTAGATTTTCGCTTTTACTTTTACTGTTGCATAACGCAATTGGTGCCATAGTGCCATTGTATATAACGAAGGAGGAACGTTATGTTTGAGAATCTTAAAATTAGAAACCGTCTGGGGAAGGCATTCCGTATTATCGTGACAACCTGCTCCATCGCAGCCGTCCTTGGTGTGGTTATGCTGATTGTAACCATGACTCTGTATAAGAATGCCCTGAACAATTATGGTTTTTCACAGGGTGACATCGGCAAAGCATTGGTTGCCTTTACCGATACCAGATCTGCCACCCGTGCTATTGTCGGATATGATGATGACAGTCTGATTAGTCAGATGTCCGATACCCATGACGAAAGAAAGGCCACTTTTGAACAGTATTGGGAAATTGTAGATGAAGTTACTACCACCAGCAAAGAGCAGGAAATCTATGATTCCATTGATGCCAAGCTGGAAGATTACTGGACTACTGAGCAGAAAGCAATTGATACCGGCAAAACAACCGACCCGGGTCAGAGTGCAAAAGCCCAGAATATAATGATTGATGAAGTAGCCCCATTATATGACGAAATCTATTCCGGAATGAGGGACTTGATGAATACCAAAGTAACAGAAGGAGATCATTTAGCAGATACACTTTCTGTTGTTACCCTTATTTTTATCATTATCATTGCTGTAATTATTATTGTATCCATCCTTGTTTCTTCCAAGATGGGAGTTTCCATTGCAAAGGGAATTTCAAAACCTTTAGTCGCACTGGAGAATCGTCTTAGCACTTTTGCACAGGGTAATTTACATGACCCTTTCCCGGAGGTGAAATCCAACGATGAAGTTGCAAGTATTGCAGCCACTTCTACTGAAATGGCTGAAACACTGAACGCAGTCATCACTGATGTAGGTGTTCTGATGGAGGGCATGGCAAATGGTGATTACACCATTCAGTCCGAGCATTCCGACAAATATGTCGGTGACTTCGAACAGTTACTGACCGCAATGCGTGGCATGCGTGATGCAATGGTACATACTATCCAGATGATTGGAGAAGCTTCTTCCCAGGTTTCTGCCGGTTCCATGAACCTTGCAGAATCTTCCCAGAGTATGGCAGAAGGTGCTACTGAGCAGGCCGGTGCCGTACAACAGCTTCAGGCAACAATCACTGATATTACAAGTAATATTGAACAGTCCGCTGATCAGGCTCAGATTGCTTATGATCAGGCAAAGCAGTATGCTGCTGAAGCAGAAGACAGCAGTGCTGAAATGAAAGCCATGGTTGATGCTATGGCACGTATTGATGAAACTTCTAAGAAGATTGGAAATATTATTTCTGAAATCGAAGATATTGCTTCCCAGACCAACTTACTTTCTCTGAATGCTTCTATCGAGGCTGCAAGAGCCGGCGAAGCAGGACGTGGATTCGCCGTTGTTGCTGACCAGATTCGTCAGCTTGCAGAGCAGACAACCAAATCTGCTGTAGATACCAGAGACTTAATCGAAGGTGCCCTTCAGGAGATTGCTGAAGGTAATACTGCTGCAGACCATGCTGCTGAATCTATCGGAAACGTTGTAAATGGTATCCAGCAGATTGCAGAATCTTCCAAGCACATCAGTGATGTTGCTAAGACTCAGGCAAATGCCATGGATCAGGCAGAACAGGGTGTAAACCAGATTTCTGAGGTAGTTCAGTCCAACTCCGCATCCGCAGAAGAGACCTCTGCTACCAGCCAGGAGTTATCTGCACAGGCAACTTCCTTAGATGAACTTGTTGGAAAATTCATCTTACCGGAAGACACTGAACAGTAAAATATACCAAAGCCCATGAAATCATAAAACAACTTTGATTCCATGGGCTTTTCTTTTATTCCAATTTCTTTATTTCAATTTTCCCTGTTCTTCTGCCAGGCTTCGCAGTTCTTTATTTAACATATTATAAGGTCCGAAATTCTCGCAGGTGCAAATACAGGTTTCACAACCCGTAAGTATTTTCTTTGCTTCTTCCAGTTGTGCTTCTTCCATCGGATAAAATGCTTTTGCAGTAATGACTTTTGATGCCAGTGCCGTTGCAACAGGATATTCTACGTCATTTTCAAATAAGATTCCTGCTGCAAATGGAATATGTTCTCTCTGCAGTCTGTAATAAGTTGGTATTGCAGCACCACCGCCTCCGATTACGAATACGTTCGGGGCAGCTTTATTTCCCGGCATCTGCATGATTCCAAGCATGGAATCAAAGTTCTTTTCCTCAATTCCATAAAGCTTCTGTACCAGCGAACCCTGAAAGATTTCCTCCGGTGGTCCAATATGGCTGACGGTGGTCCCATCTACACAGGCTACCATATCCGATACTTTCTGTACCAAGTCAAGTTCATGCAGTGACATAATTACTGCTATATTCCGTTCCCTTGCCAGTTTCCGGATGCTGTTTAAAATATCAAGCTTATAGCGGATATCCAGATAAGAGGTAGGTTCATCTAATACCAGGATTGCTGTATCCTGGCAGATGGCTCTCGCCAGCATAACACGCTGTCTCTGTCCGTCACTGATTCTTGTAAATGACTGCTCTGCCACCTCTTCCGCATGAACCATGGTAATTGCCTCATCCACCAGTTTCCAGTCCTGCTTATCTAAGATTCCAAGTCTTCCGGTATAGGGATATCGTCCGGTTGCAACCACATCCCGGCAGGACATCAGTTCCGGATGAATATGCTCTGTCATTACCATGGAAAGGCTCTTTGCGATTTCTGCCTCTTTCATTTCCGAGGTTGCTTTCCCATTCAGGTATACTACACCACCAAGGGATTTCAACTGCTTTACAATACTCTTTAGAATCGTAGATTTACCGGAACCATTTGGGCCAATCAACGTCAATACCCTTCCCGGTTCTGCCATCAGATTGACATTCGAAAGAATGACCTTTTTTCCATATCCAACTTTGAATTTGTCTGTTACAAGCCCCTGTTTTCTTTCAGAAAATTTCATTTTTCCTGCCATGCGTTCTTTCTCTGCAGACTCTGCTTTTCCTGCCATCTGTTTTGTCATCCCCGCTCCTCCTGTCTGTGCAGCATCATTACAATTACCACCGGAACTAAAAAGACCGCTGTAACGGTACTGATACTTACTTCTGTCGGTGCAAAGAGTGTTCTTGCGATTCCATCACAAAACAGTGTCACTACCGCTCCCCCCAGAAAGCAGCCCGGTATCAACACCAGTGGTTTTGCTGTTCCTGTGGCAGATTTTATCAGATGTGGCACCGCAATTCCTACAAAAGAAATCGGCCCTGCAAACGCTGTTACACAAGCCGACAATAAGCTGGATAACAGAATCAGGCTTACCCGGAGTACCGTTATATTAACACCCATATTTCTGGCATAAGTCTCTCCCATCTGATACGCACCAATCGGCTTTGCAAGAAACATTGCCGCAAGAAAGGACAGCAAGGTCAGGATAAATATCATCAGGATATTCGACCAGTTCATTCCGGAGAAGCTGCCCTGGGACCAGTTGTGCAAATTTACGATATTCGAATCATCTGCAAAAGTAACACAGATGTCTGTAATTGCCGAGCAGATATATCCGATTAGAATTCCGCATACAATCAGAAGAGACATTCTATGTACCTTCATGGAAATTAAAAGTACAAATCCCATTGCCAGAAGTGAGCCGGCAAAGGCTGCTGCTACCATTCCAAAAGAACTGATTGTAATTCCCCTTCCCAGAAGATAAATCATTGCCAGTGCTACCATAAGTTTGGCACCGGAAGAAATTCCCAGCACATATGGACCTGCAATTGGATTTCCAAAAAAAGTCTGCAGTAAAAATCCGGAAATGGACAATGCTCCCCCCAGCATGACAGCAGCCAGAATCCGTGGCAGTCTGATATCCCAGATAATATGATAAGCGGTACCTTCTTCTGTCTGTTTCAGTAAAATATTCCAAAGTTCATCCCAGGAAATCGAAATACTTCCAGAACCAATATTCCAGAAAATTAATCCCACCAGCAATATAATAATTGTTATAAAAGAGACTGCATACCGCTTCATTTTCTTTTACCTCAGCTTCTTTAAATATCCTGCTTCTTCTGTATCTGTATTCCGAATTATTTTATTCAAATCTTCCATAAAATCTCCGATTGCCGTGGATTTCTGGAAGAAATTATTTGTGGTACAATAGACATTTCCATCCTGTACTGCCTGAAAATCTGCAAACAGTGCATTCTTCTGCTTCAATTCCTCCAGCGTACTGATTTCGCCTTCAATTGTACTGTTATATATTAAGATATCGGCATTCTTTGCATCTGCATAGAAATCCTCCATCTGTATGTTCATTGTGGAAAGTGCATTTTCTTCTTCGCCCGCCAGTTGTTCCGGCACATAGGTTCCACCGGAAAGAGCAATCATCTGCGCTACATAATCATTTGATTTCCGCACACTGATTGTTCCGTTTGCTGTCACACTGAAAAATGCTACTGTTACATTGCAGCTTTCTTTCTTCATAATCGGCTCTAATTTTTCTAATTCTGCTTCATAGAAAGAATCTGCTTCTTCCTCTTTATCAAATAATACTCCATATAAACGGATCCATTCCAGTCTGCCCAATGGGTGTGATTCATAGCTGGAACGCTCCACAAGTACAGGGATTCCAAGTTCTTCCAACTTTTCTTTTACTTCCGGGTTATGATAAATCATTGTATTTTCAATTGCCAGATTACAGCCTTCATCCAGAATCAGTTCATAGTCCGGAGTACTGTATTTTCCTGCATATAAAATGTCTCCTTCCTCCATGGCTTCCCTGGCTTCTTCTACATACCAGCCATCTTCCTTCGTTCCGGAGAGCCGGATATCTGACATGGCATCAATCTGTCTTACCAAATCCATGACAGAAGTGGATACCAGATATGTTTTATCCAGCGGCTGCTGTAAAACCGTAACATCCTCCGGGATATTCTGCGGCACCACCACGCCCTCTGGAATAAGCAAAAAACGACCGCCATCCACGATCGTAATCATTTTGTACCCGCCATATTCATCGACACTATACTGTGTTGCATAATTTAATTCCATACTCCCAGTCTTGCTGAGAGAACTAAAATCTACGGTATCTGCTTTTTTCTCCTGCTTCTTTGTACCACAGGCACAAAGAGTCAGAAGAAGTATACAGATAACACTCACTATTATAATTCGTTTTTTCTGCATTTTATTTTACCAGTTTAAAATTCAATGTATATTCAATTTCATGAGGTGTGCTCATTGCAACAGTATCACCCACTACTGCAATGTCACAGTCAAAGCCGGATACCGGAATCGTAAAGGTGGAATTTCCGCCCTTGTTCTCATTAAGATACTTCGTTCCATCTACTAACATGTAATCATAGTTTGGACTGCTCCACACAACGGTTGCAGTAATTTTTCCATCTTTTATCACAACCTTCGCCGGTGAATCCACCGTTGCTCTTCCGGTTCCGCCCCCTAAAGTTACTTCTGCCTCATAAGAGCCATCAGCTAATTTTTTTTTTCAGGATTAGAAACAGATACTTTGTGGTCGTACCATTTTCCCTTTGTTCCAATTAATGCAAGGTCAAAGTCTTCATCCACTGCAGGAACCGGAACATCAAAGCCGTATACTTCTTCGCTGGTTCCATCACTGTATTCTACCGTATCTGTAGTAGGATCAAGAAGCTTCGCACCATCTTTCTGTGCATCTGCTGCTGTTCCAACAAATAAATTTACAATGTTCTTAGATGGAAGTGTGATATGTGCTGTCATTTTTCCATCCTTTACCGTAAGTTCTGCCTTGCCTTCTTTTGCTTCATTTACGTGAAACATTGTGCTGTCTGTGTTGAAGTCTACGGTATAAGTTCCATCCTCTAAGGCTGCAGAGGAATTGGAACCACCTGCTGTTGCAAGTGGTTCTGCCTCTAAAGCAGCCTTTGTATGTGCTACATAAATATCCTGGACTGCTTTGATTCTTCCAAGACCTTCAATCTGTGTATCTACACTGTCAAATGCTTTAGATGCTTCAAACTGGCTCTTCCAGGAATCTTCATCATCTCCAGCCATATCGTTGTTTGCATGGTCTCCGGCAACAACCATTAACGGACGAAGAATTACTTTTTTGTATCCTGCTTCTTTTACTTTTTCAATAACAGCTTCACATGCGGTATCTTCCGGTTCACCTTCTACGGTTCCAATGAATGCATTCTTATAATTCAGTTTTTCTAACTGGGTCTGCATCTGGTCATAAGTTACATTTGCAGTATGGGAAGTACCATGTCCCATAAATACAAATGCTGTTCCATCTTCTGCTGCAGCATCCATGCTGTCATATCCAGCAAGTTTAACTGCTTCTGCTGTAATTGCTTCTGCAACGGCAGCCTTGTCTTCGTTGATTACAGTTGCATCGCTTCCAACTTCACCTAACAGAGGTTCTGCGATACGGACTGTTTCAAATTTATCCTGATACTTCTCAATTGCTTCTACCAGTTCATCATATTCTGCACCATGCATTAAGTGTGTCGGCTGTACCACAAGATTCTTAACGCCATTGTCTACCGCACGCTCTAATGCCTGATCCATGTTATCGATTTTTTCATCATCACGGGCCTGTATATGGTTAATAATAATCTGTGCTGTAAATGCTCTTCTTACAGACCAGTCAGGATTTGCTTCCTGTAATGCTTTTTCAATGCCGCCGATATCTGTTGCGCGGCTGTCATTAAAGGATGTACCAAAGCTTACTACCAAAAGCTCATTCTCTCCAATATCATCCTGATTTAAAGGATCATCCTTTGATGCATCTCCGGTATCTCTTCCAAAGTAATCCGGGTCTGCATTTTCTCCAGATACCAGTTCCTTCTGAGCATCTGTCAGTGCATCCCATGCTTCTTTTGCTGCCTTACACTGTGCATCTGTCTCATCAGTTCTTTCCTGCACATAAATTGCATCAATCAATGCTGCTACCTCATCTGCTTTTGCCTGATCATCCTTTTCATCTTCTGTCGAAACAGCTTCTGTTGTTTCAGTTGTCCCTGTTGTTTTCTTATCACCACATCCCGCAAACATGGTTGCAGCCATAGTAAGTGTAAGAACTACAGTCAATGCTTTCTTTTTCATTTTTTTCTCCTTTTCTCATGTTCTGGTTTCACTTACACATGAAAAAACTCCGTTCCATATTGCTATGAACGAAGTAAATGACATACTAACTACAGGAAATACGCTTTACGGATTTCCCTTGTTATCAAACAGTACAGCCAATTACTCGTGACCCGGAATCTCTTCCCGTACCAGATAAACGGCAGGTTTCCTGACTCAAAGATTAACGCTCCGTAATCACCTTCCCAATGTCTGTGCATCAGTGGCGCTTTTAAAAGCCTGACTACGTTACTCCCTTCTTACAGTGACGAGTTCGTACAGGATTTACACCTGTTTCCCTTTTACCCTGCATATGAATGAATTTCATTGCAGGCACCGGTTATCTTTCTATGAAATCGCTACTATACTAACACACTTTTCATTTTTTCACAAGCCATAGTTCACCCAGCCTCAACAAACTTCACCCTTAAAAAGTCCTCTAGCCTTTCAGCCGGTGGGTCAGTACCTTCATAATGGCATCATAATGTTCTGCCTGATGGGGATACGTGCAGTTGGTACAAATCTTAAGTTTTCTGCCATTTGTCTCTTTGTACTCCGGTGTTCCCGGACAATGCTCCATTTCATACATCGGGCAGTAGCAGAACATACAGTTAATCTGCTCAATGTCCCTATGGCAGGGATAATAAGCGCATGCACGATTCTCAAAAAAGCGGCTGCTGTTATGCACCGGCTCATCTTTGGTCTTTACAATCACGATGGTAAAATATCCGCTGTTTTCCGGTATGTTATCCACACCGGAAAACACTTTTTCTTCCTCTTTTCCACAATCGGAAACACTATACACTTCTAACGGACGGATGGTGCTTTCCTTTTGCAGCATTTCTTTTAACTGCTTCAGCTTCCTTCCGGACTTCATATAGATTCTGGTGCCGGAAAATTGTCTCGATTCTTCTATCTCATAGGAACCGGGAATAATATGAATCTGCTCTTCCTTTTCTCCCAGCGAAATGCCAAGTCTTGCTGCCACTGCACAAAAAGACGGTACCCCGCTGACCATTTCCGTATGGCCACCATGCTCTTCGATTTTCTGTGAAAGATAAGTATAGGTGGAATAAATTGCCGGATCCCCCAGCGTTAAAAAGGCAACCTTTTCTCCCTTTGCAAGATATGCTTCTATATTTTCGCATATCTTATCATGGGCTTCTTCTAACTTTTTCTCATCTCTGGTCATGGGAAAATTCCATGCCACAAGCTGATGCTTCCGTATGTCCGGCACCAGTTTTTCTACAATCTGAAAAGCATTACACTCTTCTATCGGTTCGGACGGCACTACTATGATATCGCAGCATTCTATCACCTGAACCGCTTTATGGGTCAAAAGCTCCGGCTCCCCCGGTCCTACTCCGATTCCATATAAAATTCCACCCTGTGCTTTTTCTTTCTGCATCTGTCTTCCTCTTACTTCAAATTATCTTTTTGCTTCAATTTCGATTGTTGATACAATCCTGCCTGCTGATAGAAATGCTCCACAAAAGAAGGGTTGGACGGATAATAAAGATGAGGAAATCCCCACCAGTGGTTTTCTCCTTCCCAGACACATTCCCACCTTCTGTTTCCGGTCGGTTTTTTTGCCACGCAGTCCGTTCCATTTTCCGTACTGTCAAAATAATGGAATTCGTGTCCCCGGATTCCTTCTTTTTCCGGCAGGAAACATCTCTCTTTCTCGGTAAGCTCCACATAACCAAAACGCACCAGCTTTCCCCGGTAATCTGCATCTGCATCAATTACACCTGCCATGGAATATTGTCTGCCTTCCATATCCTTCAGTGATTTATGAAGATAAAGAAACCCGCCGCATTCTGCCAGTGACGGAAGTCCGCCCCGAATGGCTTCCCGGATGGCTGTCTTCATGCTGTCATTTTCGGATAATTCCTTTGCAAAAAGTTCCGGATATCCGCCGCCTAACAGTAGTCCACTGATATGCTCCGGCAATTTCTTATCATGCAGGGGAGAAAACGGCATCAGCTCAAAGCCCCTTTTTGAAAGCAGTTTCAGGTTCTCCTGATAATAAAAACAAAATGCCTCATCTCTTGCGATGGCAAGGCGGAGTTTACTTTCATGGGTATCATTTTCTTTGATATCTGCTCTCTGATATGTCACTTTGTTTTCGTGACTATCAACTTTTGGGGATGCCGCATCCTTTTCTCCGGCTCCCCCAATTGCTAAAATCCGCTCTATCGATACCGTTTCTTTTAAGCTGTCTGCCCCGCGGCATACCTGTTCTTTTAAATCACGCTTTTCTTCCGGAAGTTTTAAGCCTAAGTGGCGGCTCTCCAGATGAAGCTCCTTCTGTTCGGTAAAACAGCCCAGCACTTCTATGGATAATTCGGTTTCGATTAACTCTTTTAATGACGCATAGAACATTTTGCTGACCCGGTTTAGTATCACGCCCTTTATGATTCCGGCTTTGTCATAGGATAAAAGTCCCTGTATCAGCGGAAGTATCGTTCTTCCCATGCCATGTGCATCAATTACCAGAATCACCGGCAGAGAAATTGCTTTTGCCAGGTGATAGGTGGAACCTTCTTCTAAAATTCCGCCAAGTCCGTCATAAAGCCCCATGACACCCTCTACCACTGCAAATGCATCTTCCGGTGTCTCTTCCATAAATATCTCTTTTGTCTTTGCTTCGCCGGTAAAATAAGTATCCAGATTTCCGCCCGGCACGCCTAAAATCGTCCGGTGAAACATCGGGTCTATATAATCCGGTCCACACTTAAATGCACAGACATCGACTCCTGCTTCTTTCAAGGCTTCGATTAATGCACAGGTAATCAGTGTCTTTCCACTGCCGCTTTTGGGTGCTGCAAGAACTACTCCTTTACGCTTCTGCATCCGCTTCTCCTCCCTGCAAATCAAAGGAACATATCATAACCGGATTTTCTGCCTTTGGCATATAATAAGAACCAAGCTCATGATAACGGCTGACCTGCATCTGAATCATTTCAAAATTGCATACCGAAAACCGTTCTTTTACCTGTTTGAATTCTGCCACCGTCTCAAGACTTATAGCATTCATTACAACTCTTATTCTTCTCTTTTTTGCTGCCAGTACTTCTAAAATTTCCATCAGGTGTCCACCGCTTCCCCCGATAAAAACATGTGTCGGTTCCTCTAATCCATTGCATGCCTCCGGTGCCGTTCCCCGGATAATCTCCATATTTGCTACCTGAAACTTCTCTTTATTCTGTGCCAGAAGTGCTAGTGCCTCTTCTTTCTTTTCAATGGCATAGACTTTGATTCCTTTGGATAAATGGGCTGCTTCCACAGCAATCGAACCCGTTCCGCTTCCAATATCATAAAGCACCGAATCTTTCTGAAGCCGCAGGCTGCAAAGGCTGACCTGACGCACTTCCCCTTTGGTCATTGGAACTTTCCCACGAATAAAGGCTTCATCCGGGATTCCCGGTGACAAAGTTGCCGGCTCTTCCTGCGCTTCCTGTTCCCTGCGCTTTCCCTGCTCCGCACATTCTTCATTGGCTTTCTGTTCTTCCTTCTCTATCATGACAACATACAATCCTTCCTGTTCTGTCTCCCTGCACGCTTCCGGTGTGAGCACCATCAGCTTCTGCTGCGGATAAGATAACTGGTACCCCACTTTAATTCTGTAATTCTCTTTATCCGAAAAAAGTGCTCCTAATTTCCGGATATCTTCTGCTCCGGATACCAAAAGAAACAGCCGCCCATTTTCATGCAGCCTGTGCAGCACTTCTGCCTGCCAGCCACCCGTATCTGTTTTGCCATGTATGCTGTAAATTCCGGCATTTTCCCAGCTTACGCCACAGGCTGCTGCCATCATCTGAATGGAAGAAATGCCCGGAATGCTTTGCATGGTTCCATGAAGTATGCCCTTTTGCAGTGCTTCCTGCAGACAGACTCTTACCTTGCTCCAGCCACTATAAAAACCAATATCCCCGGAAAAAAGGATGACTACCTTCAGTTTTTCATGCACCGCATACTGTCTGCTCTTTTCCTTAAGCCATGTAAGGATTTTATCCGGCAGATAAAGTGCCTCTTTCTCAAGCTTCGGTGTCACTGCCTCTATCAGACGTTTCGCACCTAATACAAGGTCCGCTTCTGCCAATGCTTCCTTTAACCGGACGGTCATCATATCTGCATCCCCCGGTCCGATTCCTGCCAGCGTAATCATAAGCTCCGCCGGTCTTAAGGAAAGGTTTACTCCTGTTAATGTTTCGATTTTCTCACAGACTGCATCAAAGGAAAGTCCGTCTTCCTCTGCTGCCTCCCGACGAATGATCAAAAGCGGGATACGATTTTTTAAAGCTGCTTCTTTTTTCTCTAAAAAGCCTCCGGTAATGCCGCCCTGCTTTGTTACCATACATTTTATCCCATACTGATGAATCAGTGCATCATTCAATTCTTCGGAAAAAGGTCCCTGCAGTGCCAGAATCTGTTGTGGCAGAATTCCTTCTCTCCGGCAGATTTCAAGACTTTCCATCCCCGGCAGTACCCGGACGTAAAGACGTTTTTTTACTTCTTCGGATGCGGTATATGCAGAAAGTTCCTTGCTTCCTGTGGTAAGAAGAATGTTTCCCTTGATTTCCTTTAATGCTTCTGCGCAGGCTTCATTGCTGTCAAAGAAACGAAGTCCCGTTTCTTCTGACGCCTGGATGCTCCGTTTCAGCCGTAAGTAAGTGACCTCAAGTCCATCCGCTTTCATTCCGGCAACGCAGCTTTTTATGGTTCTGGTCACTTCCACCGCATAGGGATGAGTGGCATCGATTACAATGTCAAAGGATTCTTTCCTTAGAAATTCTGACATAGCTTCTTTTGAAAGGCGTCCTTCCTGAATCTTCACCTTCGGATGCGCCTTCATAACCAGCTTTCCATAATCGGTTGCCACCGATACGGTGTGGGCTATGCCTGCTGCCGCCATCAGCTCCGATAATTTTCTTCCTTCTGTTGTTCCTGAAAAAATGATGATCTTTTTCATTGCTCTATCTTATAGCCTCTTGGTGTGATTAATTTTCCATCCTGAATTCTGCTTCTGGAATTTCCGACAAAAACGGTAGTAAACATATTTACTGATTTACTCTGTAATTCTTCTAAAGTACAGGTAACTGTGCTTTCTCCGTCTCTTCCGATATTTTCCACATAACCGCATGCGCGCTCCGGTTCTATCTCCTGAAGCAGAATCTTACATGCTCTTTCCAAATAGTCTGCCCGCTTCCGGCTGGACGGATTATAAAGTGCAATAGCAAAATCTCCCCGTGCTGCCATAATCAGCCTCTTTTCAATTAACTCCCATGGTGTCATAAGGTCACTGAGACTGATAACACAGTAGTCATGATTTAATGGTGCTCCAAGAACCGCCGCACCGCTGTTTGCTGCGGTAATTCCCGGTATCACTTCCAGTGAAATCGCCGGATATTCTTTTCCAATCTCATACATCAGTGATGCCATTCCATAGACACCGGCATCGCCGCTGCATACCATTGCTACGCTTTTGCCTTTTTCTGCTTCCTCAAAACACATTCTGCAGCGTTTTTCTTCCTGCCGCATCGGCGTGGAAAGAAATTCCTTGTCTTGAAAACGTTCTCCTAACAAATCAAGGTATACGGTATATCCGATGATTACGTCCACCTGTTCTAATACTTTGATGGCTCTGCCTGTCATCATCTCTTCATTTCCCGGTCCCATTCCAACAATCCATATTTTATTCTTCATATAAAGTCAGTCTCCAATCTTCTTTTGCTATTGCAAGTGTCATTCCGTTTTCCGCTCTTTTCTGAAGCACCAGCCTTCCATTATCCCGGCAGGCTGCCATAGCTGCCCGCTCGCAGACATTATCCACGCCCACCTGGCTTGCCACGAATGCCGATGTATCAAATGTCCCGGGCACCCGGCTTAAGGTCTCTGCGTCAAAGACAAGAAATGGAATACCATGTTCTGCCGCAAGTTTCAGAATTGCCTTCTCATCCTTCTTTTTATCAATCGAAGCAATCGCCCGTATCTGTTTCCAGTCTACTCCGGCTTCCTTTAAACAGCTTTCTGCAAATGCCTTAAGTTCCTGTTCTTCTTTATTCCTTCTGCATCCGATTCCAAGAATATATTCTTTGGGGATTAAGGTCAATAATGGCTCCGGCTTCTGTCCATCCTCTGGTGTGCCGATTACCACATCCACTTTGGCAGCATATTCCGGAGCGATTGTCATGGAAAGCTTCTTTTTTTCCAGCACCTTTGCAGAAACCTTCTTAATGCCTTCTTTTTTATCAATGGATAGGTCATGCTTTTTTGCAAATACATCTATGGCAAAGGCATTATTAATGTCGGTCGCTGTGGTAATTACCGGAACTGCTCCTAATAACTCTGCCAGCTGCAGTGCTATCTCATTTGCACCTCCTACATGCCCGGATAAAAGAGGAATGACATAATTGCCTGCCTCATCCAGTACCAGCACCGGACTGTCTGTCAGCTTGTCCTTAAGAAATGGGGCAATTGTCCGCACTGCAATTCCGCATGCTCCGATAAAAATAATTGCATTTCTTAGGGAAAACTGCTCCTTTGTCCACGCGTTCAGATTTTCCACCTGTTTTCTGCCATGATAAGTATGAATTTCACAGGGAAGCTGCTGCTCTTTGGAAAGTCTTTTTATCTTTTCGGCAAGCTCTGCTCCCTTTTCGGTAAAGCTGATGACACTCCATTTCAATGACTGCATTTTCTTTCCGCCTTCTTATGATTTTTTTGCTGCCCGGAATTCTGTGGAGAAATCTTCTGCATACAGTCTGGATTTGCTGTATCCGCTCTTGTTAATGACATCTCCAACGAGAACCAGTGCCGTTTTGGTAATTCCATGTTCTGCCGCTGTCTGTGCCAATGTCTCTACCGTGCAGATATATATTTCTTCCTCCGGCCAGCTTACCTTATAAGCCAGTGCCGCAGTGGTATCCTTTGAATAGCCACCCTTTATCAGTCGCTCAGATAACTTCTCCAACATTCCGGTGCTTAAATAGATTGCCATGGAACACTGATGGGCAGCAAATGCCTCAATGCTTTCTTTCTCCGGAACTGCCGTCCGTCCCTCCATTCTGGTAATGATAAGGGACTGGGAAATATCCGGCAGGGTATACTCCAGATTCATGGCTGCCGCTGCTCCAAAGCAGGCACTTACTCCCGGCGTAGAATCATAGGCTATCTTTTTTGCATCCAGCTCCTGCATCTGCTCCTGCACTGCTCCATATATGCTTGGTTCTCCGGTATGCAGCCGCACCACATCTTTTCCTTCCTGCTCTGCCTCCACCATAACTGCAAGGACTTCTTCCAATGTCATCACTGCACTGTTATATACCTGACAGTCTGCTTTGGCATAGTCTAAAAGCTTGGGATTTACCAGTGAACCGGCATAGATAATCACATCCGCTTTCTCCAAAAGATGCACTCCTCTTACGGTAATCAAATCCGGTGCTCCGCACCCTGCTCCAACAAAATGAATCATTCCTTTTCCTCCAACAGTTCTTTTAATAATGCCTCTGCTCCCGGCGTTACACCTAAAAGTCCGATATCATTACTATAAACCATACATTCTATTTCAAGTCCATCTCCGGCACGATGCTTAAGATGGTCTTTAATTTTTTCCATGACATATTCCATGGCAGGTTCTAAAAATCCGGCTTTTTTAATCCGGTCTACCGCATCCTCGGTACCAATGCAGTCTAATATTTCCCGAAGCAGTGTCACTTCTGCACCCGCCCGGATTGCCGCCGCCGCCAGAAGCTCCATCCGGCAGTCTGCCTCTTTGGAATGGGTGTTCATAATGCCGCCGGATACTTTTATCAGCTTTCCGATATGACCGGTTAAGAGCATTTTGGAAAATCCAAGTTCTTTTACCATGTCAATGGTCTGTCCGATAAAGTTGCTGCATTTTACACTGCGCTCCAAATCATAACCATAGGTCCGTTTCATAAATTCCAATCCGTAGTTGCCCGGTGATATGGCAACAATAGAATGACCTTCTGCCCGCTTCTGTTTCAATTCCACTGCTATGGTATCCAGCAATGCCTTATCACTCATAGGCTCCACAATCCCGCTGGTTCCAAGTATCGAGATTCCGCCCTTTATTCCAAGTCTCGGATTAAAAGTCTGCGCCGCAAGATGTTCTCCTTCCGGCACTGAAATTACGACTTTGATTCCGCCCTGAAAATCAAACAGATGGCAGACCTCTGATACTTCTTTTGCAATCATCTGCCGTGGTACCGTATTAATTGCGGCATTTCCTACCGGCTGGTCTAATCCCGGCCGCGTAACCCTGCCAACACCGATGCCGCCATCTATTTCTATCTGATTGTTATTTTCTTCACAAATGCTCACCGTTGCATAAATCCATGCCCCTGTTGTCACATCCGGGTCATCCCCGCCGTCCTTTTGTACCGCGCAGGAAACTTCTGTTTCCTGAATTTTGATATGCTCCACCTTTGCATGGTAGGGAATTCCCTTTGGTGTCTCAATGGTAATCTCTGTTTTTCTTCTTCCACTCAGCAGCATATAGACTGCTGCCTTTGCTGCGGCTGCGGCACAGCTTCCGGAGGTAAACCCGTATTGCATCTTTCTTCCCCCTGATTTTACTATCGTCTTAATTGATACAAAATTGCATTGCAGATAGCTGCGGCAACATTGCTCCCGCCCTTTCTGCCCCGGTTAATGATATAAGGTACTTCTGTTTCCATAATCAATTCTTTTGCCGGTACCACATTTACGAAGCCTACCGGAACTCCGATAATAAATGCCGGCTGGTAGCGTCCCTCCGTTATCATTTTATGAAGCTCGATTAACGCCGTCGGTGCATTTCCCACCGCAAAAATAACCGGTTTTTCAATGGCTGCGGCTTTCTCCATGCTGATGGTGGCTCTTGTTACCTGCCGCTCTCTGGCAAGCTGTGCTACATCCAAATCCGCCATAAAGCAATGGGCTTCTCCGCCAAATGATGCCAGTATTTTCTTATTGATTCCGGCAAGTGCCATGTTGGTATCCGTTACAATATCGGCGCCCTTAAGAATCAGTTCCTTTGCAATTTCTACTGCATGGTCAGAATAACACATTGTCTCTGCATAATCAAAATCTGCGCTGGTATGTATCACACGCTTGGTAACAGGCTCCTGCTCTTTAGGCAATACAATCTGACGCTTTTCTAATTCCTCTGAAATAATCTCAAAGCTGCGTTTTTCAATCTCTCCCGGCAATACAAATTCGATGGGATTCATTTCTCTGTCACCTCTCTTAATGCGCTTATCAGCCGCTCATTCTCTGCCTGCCCTCTTACTGCAATCCGGTAATATCCTTTGGACAGACCTCTGTAATTTTCACAATTTCGAATCAAAATCTGTTTCTTTAAAAGTAACTCATATAATGGCAGCTCTGTGTAAAATAAAATATAATCTGCCCGGGAAGGATACACCCGGAAGCCTAAGGATATCAGCTCTTTTGTCAGAATACTCCGCTGCTCTTTAATGAGTTTTCTGCTTTCCCCGATAAATTCCGTTTCTTTTGCTGCAGCGCATCCTGCCATCTGAGCAAATACCGATAAGTTCCATTCCGGAAGCTGCCTTGCAATCTTCTGACAGACTTCCCTGTTCCGGCAGATAAGATAACCCAGCCGGACTCCCGGTATGGCAAAGGTCTTGGTAAATGCTCTCACCTGAATCAGATTCCCACATTTCATGCCTGCTTCCATTTCTTCATAAAACCCTGCTTCTTCACAAAACGGCAGAAAGCATTCATCTACCACCACTATTATATCAAGCTCCTGACACCGCTTTAAAATCCCTTTTAAAATCTCCGGTGGAATTAACTGTCCGGTGGGATTATTGGGATTAGCAAGGTATATAAGCTCCGTTTCTTTATCTAATGCCTCAATAAAGTCCTCTCCCAGCACAAAATTATCCTGTTCCCGCAATGGAAAATAACTTACTTCACACGCTTCCGTTCCGGCAGCCCACTCGTAACCATAAAAAGAAGGAACCGGAATCAGTATTTTCTTTGGTTTTAATGCATGAAGAATTGCAGGAAAAAGTTCAGAAGCTCCATTTCCGCACAATATCTCATCTGCCGCTACCTTATCCATCTCAGCAATGGCTGCCTTCAGCTTCTCCTGCCTGATATCCGGATAGCGGCTGCATAAAGGCACCGCTTCCCTAAGGGCTGCCTCTACAGATGCCGGTATGCCCAGAGGATTGATATTTACAGAATAATCCAACGATATGCAATTACGGTAGATGTCTCCTCCATGTACCATATTCCTGTTCCTTTCCTGAATTTTCATCCTTTCAATCATATAAAGAATAACAATCCTATCACCAAAAGGCAAATGCCTTCACATAAAAATGCAGTCGCATACAAAAGCCGGTTTGCTCTTCTGATGTCCTCGTATTCCACCGGACGCAATGCATCTCCGATAAACGGCTTTTTCACCAGTTTGCCAAAATACCAGGCATCTCCTGCAAGCTGTATGGACAGTGCTCCTGCACAAACTGCCTCTGTCTGGGCAGAGTTCGGGCTGGCATGATGATACCGGTCCCTTTTATAAATGTAATATGCATGCTTCCCGTCATATTCCTTTCCAAGGAAATACGTCCCTGCAATCATCAGGTATGCACTGATACGGGATGGGATATAATTGCAGATATCATCGAATTTTGCGGCAGCTCTGCCAAAATGAAGATAACGTTCATTCTTATATCCTACCATGGAATCCATTGTATTAACTGCCTTATAAAAAAAGCCCAGAACCGGTCCGCCAAGTGCGGTATATAGCATCGGTGCAATGACTCCATCCGAAGTATTTTCTGCCACCGTTTCAATGGCAGCCTTTGCCACTCCGGTTTCATCCAGCCGCCCGGTATCTCTGCCTACAATCATGGAAACAGCATGTCTTGCCGCTATAAGGTCATTCTCCTTTAAACAATTATATACCTTCATGCTTTCTACTTTCAGGCATTTTGCAGCAAGAATCTGATAGGTCATAATCATTTCCAAGATAACACCTGCCACCGGATGAATCCGGTACGCAAGAATCAGAAGAAGTGCGGTCACCATAAGAACTGTCAGCAAAACAAGCGCAACCATTCCAATGCCTGCTCTTACAAGGTATTTCTCACTGCACTCCTTTTTATTCATTCTTTTTTCCAATATCCCTATAAAATTTCCAATCACCCGGATGGGATGTGGCAGCCAGTATGGATCTCCCAAAAGAAGGTCCAGGCAAAATCCCAGTCCGAACGCAATCATGTGATAAATCATATTATAATCTCCTCAAGGGAATCTAATTTCCATTCTTCCCCGCAAAGTCTGAGCTTACAGCAGTAGCCGCCTCCATTTTTCACCTGATAATCAAAATAATTTCCGCCTGCAAGGATGTGAAGCAGTGCCATAATTGTGCCGCCGTGTACAACCGCTGTCACGTTCCGGGGCTGACTTTCTGTTATCGGATTTTCTGTCATTTGATTTTCTGCTATCAGTTTTTCAGGCTCCCGGAGTTCTGTTATTCGACTCTTTGATAACGGCATTGCAGCATCTGCGATTTCTCCGGTAATTTTTCCCTCTATGATTTTTGTTGCGGCATGAAGTCCCCTTTGGCAACGTTTTATATATTCCTGCTGGCTCTCGCCTTCCGGAAAAGGCAGTGTGCCATTGCTGTCAATCCATTTCTGATAATAGGAATCATTTTTCAAATCTTCGTAATTCTTTCCCTCATATGCACCAAAATTCATCTCCCGCCATTCTTCTATCGGATAAGCTTTCTTTCCCGGAAAAAGTATACCAGCACTCTCCTGACAGCGCAGCATCGGACTGATGAAAAGCAGCCATGGTTTTTTTAAAATGTCTTTTTCTGCAAGAATCTCCAACTGCTTTCTACCTTCCCCGGATAAAGCTTCTTCTGTTACACCCAAATACCGGTGTTCCCGATTTGACGGGGTCTTTCCATGACGGATAAGCAATAAATTTATTTTAATCTCTGGCTGATTCCACATACAATGCGTTCTACCCTTTCTGCCTTCTCGGCAATCCGTATCTGTAGTCTTCCGGTCCGCTCCCTGTAATCCCGTTCCAGAGCATCCATCGGTACAATTCCGTTTCCAATCTCATCACAGATGAAAATAAGTCCCGGATATGTTTCCAGCAGTTTATCAGCTAACAGCTCCACATCTGTCTGCTGCTCAAGACATTTCCGAATCCACAGGTGTAAATGGTTGATGACCGGATTCTCAAATTCCTGCAGTTCTTTTATCATTCCATCCCAGTCTGCAGGAAGGTTTTCGCCCTCTATCACCTGACCTTTACATTCCGGGTGAAGCTTTAACACATATTCCTTTTTTCCCTGGTAACATCCGCCCAAAAATAATTCCATGATTTTTCCTTTCTAGCCTGCTATAAAACAAAGAATGTGCCTCGGCACATTCTCGCGCCTGCGGCGGTTGCTTGCGGCATCTACCTTATACACCGCAGTGCCCATACTCTCGGAGCGTTTTTTACTTTACAGGAAAGCAATTTCCTGTAAAGTGAAAAACAACTACCACTGCAACTACCATGGCATTTTCGCATAATGACACAAAATATCCTGCGGTATCACCATTGATTCCGCCAAATTCCTTCCGGCTTTTCCAACTATAATAACCATAACAGAGCAATGCCACAACTACTGCTGCAAGCCCTGCCCACAGGTTTACATAAATCATACATCCACTGTAGACAACTGCCTCTATGATGAGGACTGCCAGCACTCTTTTTTTCTGGGCGCTGTCTGCAAAATAAGCAAGCATACCGTCTTTTTTTGCCGCCTTCAGGCTTACCACACCAATTCCGCTTAAGCTTCGTGATAACGCAAAGCCAATTCCCACTACAAGAATTGCAGACAATTCCGTAAGCTCCGCATATGCTGCTCCATAAATAAGATAATATAAAACCAGCATCAATACGGAAAATGCTCCAATATGCGGGTCCTTTAAAATTGCCAGCTTCTTCTCCTTATCCTGATAGGAATGAAATGCATCCATGGTATCCATAAATCCATCCATATGAAAGCCACCGGTAACAAGCAGTGGAATTGCCACCGCTATCAGCGTTTTGCAAAGATGGCTTATCCCAACTGCATTTCCAAGAAAGAACCAGCCGGCTTCCAATGCACCAATGATAAGACCAATCAATGGGAAGAAGCAGAGGTGATACTGCATATCTTCTTCCTTCCAGTCAAACTGTGGCACCGGTATTTTTGAATATATGGAAAATGCAATGACGAATCCTTTTATAATTTTCATGTATTCCTCTTCTTTCTTAAATTCCATCCTTTTTTATGAAAATCGGAATCCCTGCTACTACTTCAACGACCTGCTCTGCCCGCTCTGCAATCTGCCGGTTTATATCTCCTAACAACCGGATATAAGCCATTGTGGATGCATCATAACGGATTCCGTCTTCAAATATCTGATTCGTGACAATAATCAGTATATCACAGGAATCCTGCAATGCTGTTACTCCACTTATAATTTCATGGGAAAGCTGCTTTATTTTCACTTCATCCATCACAGCAGACAAATTTTCTTCTGAAAACATTTCGTTGGCAACAAGGTTCGACATGCATTCCAGCAAAACTATTTTCCCGGCTGGCACTCCTTCTGCTGTAACTTTTCCTGCTGACACTTTTTCGGTTGTCACTTTCTTTGCTGCCTCTTTAAGTCTTCTCGGCTGCTCTATCGTAAGAAAGCCTTTGCCTGCCCGCATTTTCTGGTGACGCTCTACTTTTTTCTTTCCTTCTTCATCATACACCTGCATGGTGGCTACATAAAAGAGGCTGCCGTTGCCTGCTGCATTTACTGCCATCTGTTCTGCATATGCGGATTTTCCGCTGCCGCTTCCGCCGATTACCAATGCAATCATTCTTCATACCTCTTGTACTGTTCTATCTCAAAATTTGCAAAGGATGCTCCCTGCAAATACACGCCCAGTGCCACATCCAGCAGGGACATCATCATCACTGCACCGGTTCCCTCACCCAGTGCCATATCCGCATCCAGTACCGGTTCTAAATGCAGCTTTTTCATAATCGCTGTCTCTGCCAGTTCCCGGCTCTTATGGGATGGTATCATATAATTTACGGCACCCTTGCAAAGTGTCTCTGCCAAAAGTGCCGCAACGGCACTGATGACGCCATCGATGACAACCGGTATCTGCTCGATTGCTGCTCCGATAAATACGCCTGTCAATCCGGCTATGTCCAGTCCACCTACAGTCTTTAATATGGTAAATGCATCCGCATCACGAAGGGAATATTTTTCTATCGCTTCTTCAATTACCCTGCATTTTCTTTTTAATGCATCATCCGTTAATCCGGCGCCCTTGCCGGTCACCTGCTCTACCGCTAAATCCAAAAGTGCTGCTGCAACGGCTGTACTTGTGGTTGTATTTCCGATTCCCATCTCTCCTGTGGCAAGTATCTCATACCCTTCTCTGTGGCATTGCTGCACCAGTTGTATTCCGGTTTCTATTGCCTTTAAGACCTCTTCTTCTGTCATTGCAGGTTCCTTGGCAAAGTTTTTCGTTCCCTTTGCAACTTTTCGTGGCAATACTCCGGGAATCAATTCGTCTGTATCAATTCCAATGTCCACCGGAATTACATCCACACCTGCCACTGCTGCCATCTTTCCTACAGAAGAATTATTTACTCCCATGGCTTTTGCCACTGCAAGCGTTACTTCTTTTCCACTCTGGCTGACCTGCTCTTCCACCACGCCATTGTCTGCACACATAACAAGAACTGCTTTTTTCTGAATGGATATTTGGGTCGTCTTCTCTATGGCTCCAATCTGTGCAATCAGATGTTCAAACTTTCCAAGCCCATCCAATGGTTTGGCGATTCCATCCAGCTTCTCTTTTACCTTTCGATACCAACTATCCTCCAAAGGCAAAATCTTTATGCTATCCAATTCTGCTTTTGTCATATTCTGCCTCCTGCAGCATTCCATAAACCGCTTCCATATCAAGATATTTCCGCAGTGTATCTGCCAGCAAATCGTACTGGCTCTCCTTATACTGCTGATAATTCATGCCCTGATTATCTTCATAATGCACTCCCTTTTTCTCCGCTAATGCCCGGATAAAAGTGGATGCGATATCTCCTTCATCAAAAATACCATGGACATACGTTCCGTAGACATTTTCCTTCTGCACAACGACTGCATCCTGTGTACTGGATTTCTCCTGTGCATGCACATGAGCTTGAGGCTGCGCCTGTATCTGCTCTGACTCCTGCGTTCCATTGGTATGTCCCATATGAATCTCGTAGCCTTTGTATTCTTTGCCGGAAAGGGAAGCTAACATACCGGTGAGAGGGTCTATGGTTCCCGTTACCTGACAGCGTACCTTTTCCCGGCTCATCACCGTCTTAAGTGGCAATAGTTCCATACCCCGTAAGCTGCCGCCTTCCTCTACCGAATAAGGGTCTTCGAGGCTTTCTCCTAACATCTGGTAACCGCCGCAGATTCCAATGACCGGAGTGTCTGCGGAGAGTTTCTTTATCATAGCTTCCATGCCATTTTCGCGCATCCATTTCAGGTCACCCATTGTATTCTTACTACCCGGCAGAATAATGGCATCCGGATGATGGATTTCCTGCACCGAAGTCACATAGCGCACCGATACTCCCTCCATATGCTCGAAAACATCAAAATCCGTAAAATTAGATATTCTTGGATAACGGATAACTGCCAGGTCTATCAATGCCTCTTTCCGATGCTTGAATTTTCCGGTCAGGCTGTCTTCATCCTCAAGCTGTACCTTCATATAAGGCACCACTCCGCAGACCGGAATGCCGCCTTTTTCCTCTAACATCTGAATACCCGGTTCCAATATGGATACGTCTCCGCGGAATTTGTTGATGATTAAACCTTTTACACGGGATTTTTCCTGCTCTTCCAAAAGCATCAGCGTTCCTAAAAGCTGTGCAAACACACCGCCCCGGTCAATATCTCCTGCCAGAAGAACCGGTGCATTTACCATCTCCGCCATGCCCATATTTACAATGTCATTTTCCTTGAGATTAATTTCTGCCGGACTTCCGGCTCCTTCTATTACAATAATATCCGCCTGCTCTTCCAGTTTTTGAAATGCCTTTAATATATCCGGGACAAGTTTTTTCTTATAGTTAAAATATTCCCGCGCCGGCATATTGCCAATGACCGTACCGTTGACAATCACCTGGGAGCCAATGTCATTGGTTGGCTTTAAAAGAATCGGGTTCATGCAGACCTGCGGCTCGATTCCTGCTGCCTCTGCCTGCATAACCTGTGCCCGTCCCATTTCAAGCCCTTCTGTTGTAATATAGGAATTCAATGCCATATTCTGCGACTTAAAAGGTGCCACGCGGTATCCATCCTGATGAAAGATACGGCATAAGCCTGCTGTAATCAGGCTTTTTCCGGCATTCGACATTGTTCCCTGTATCATAATCACTTTTGCCATGTGATAAGTTCCTCGATTTCTTTTGTTTTCTATACTATCTTGCTTCCAATCCCTGAAGCAGTACCACATAACATGCGAAGTCTCCGATTCGTTTTCGTTCTTCCCCTAACCAATCATCCCAGTCATTGCCCAGCTTATGCTCATACATATAAACGGACAGTTTGTTTTTCGCACTGATCACAAGATTATGACAGCGAGTACGCTCCGCATCTGCCTGTCCTTTCTCTGCCAGCGATTTCTGGTTCCATCCGTTTCTGATTCGCACATAGTCTACTGCACATTTCAAAAAACGGTCTATGAGTTCCCTGCAGGCTGCATCCGCCTCCCCCTGCTCTGCAATCTGGTTCCAGATCTGCATGGCTTCTTCAAAGGGCAGTGACGTCTCCTGTTTTAAGTACTCTTTGTATGTTGTATACATTGGATATCCTCCGCATATTTTATCTTAACAGATATATTGTATAACATTCCTTGTTTTTAGAAAAGATACTTTCCTTTTTGATTTAGTCAAAAATAAGACAGTCTCAATTGAGGCGACTGTACCGACCCCCAAAAGTGGCTGTCTTTTTTTATTTCTGGATTCTATCATCAACACAATTTCTATTATGTTCCTTTTCTCTCTTTTCTTCTTCTGAAAATAAAACATCGGATTGTCTACACGCTGTGTCGACAATTTCAAGAAAAAACTTATAAAACTTCAGACAAGATATACATTACTTCTTGAATTTATATTTTCCTTTTCCGTGACCGGACACTGGTTCAATAATATCTGCCTGCACCAAATTGGAAAGAAGTTTTGAAGCACCTGAACCTTTCAGTTCAAGAAGTTCCATAACTGCACTTCTTCCAAACACCTCATCAAAGCCAAACTTCTCAAAAAGTCTATGGATATGAATCGTCGTTTTTACCAAGAAATCACTACTTTTTTCGGAAAGTACACTTTCAATATCCACTTTTATATCCCCAATGTCCACTTTTTCTTTGTTCAAAAATCCACTTATATGAAGATTTCGATTATGAAGCTCATTTTCCTCGTTCAAAAGCAAATTTCTGAGAAATGCTTCCAAATACTCTGTTGTTTCGTGAATACCTTTTTGCAGGTTTGTATAGTTTGCACGGACAAGTGCATTTCTGAAATACCACGCATTTTCTGCAAAAATATCATTAGTTGCAGAGAACCCAAGCGTCCTTAAATATTTGATGAAAAACACTGCCGTTGTTCTCGTATTGCCTTCCCCGAAGATATGGATTTGCCATAACCCTGAAATGAATACCGCAAGATGATGAATAATCTCGTCCATTGAAAGCCCTTTATAACTAAAATCCTTCTCCTTCGAAAAATCATATTCAAGTGTAGCTCTCAGTTCTGAAGCACTACCGTACATAACAGTTGCTCCATCAAGCACCCATTCTTTCTTTGTGATGTTGTAATCTCTAATCTTTCCGGCGTGTTTATAAATACCCTGAAAGAGTTTACGGTGGATAGAGATATACTCGTTTGGTGAAAATGAAAACGCTGTTTCCGAAAGAATTTCTGCGATACGGGACGAAACCTTATCTGCTTCTTCGGTACGCTCATCATCGGACAAATGCACTGGTCTTTCTTCATAATAGCTGTCAATAAGACTCTGTGCTTCTTTCATCGTGATTTTACCTTCAATGTTCTGAATGGCGGTATCAATCAGATATTTAGATGGTTTGAGTCCGTCCACTGCCTGAAGTCCAATTGCCGTACTCCAAGCATATCCTTTATGAGCTTTATCCGGTTCAGACTCCCTCAAATATTCCTTAAACGGGTCTTTTTCCATATCCACTACCTCGCTTCATAGTTATTCTAGTCAAAGTTCTTTATTCAGAAAACAACTTGATTTTAGAAAACATTTTATGCAATCTGTACTCATCAAATATCTTATACTCTTCCTTCATTGCTCTTACTTTCTTATCATTATATATCTGAAGATTAGCTTTTTCAAGATTTTACAAAGCTTTGGAGAGCTTGTGGGGATATCCTATTTTCTGCTTTGGAATGTTATAAAATATAATGGGACAGGAACTCAAATAATTTCTGATTCGTTTCTTCATTCAGTTCTTCAGCCTGCAAATATTCAGGCAGTGGAATTCCCTGCTGACATTCTCCACAGATATCAATGCCAAGTATATTTCCGTTTTCCAGAAAATGTGAGAGCAATCGCTCCAGCATCGGAAGTGACATGTTCCCCTGGCTCCAGTTTGTCTCCGTATATTGTTTATCCAAGATGTCTTTGTCTATGGATATATAAACCGGCAGATTCTTTTTTATTTTGGAAATCTTATTTTTGTCTTCTTCGGCACGAATCTCTTCTGCAGAAAAAGTAAGGAGTTTTTCTGATATTTCCTTACGATTCATCAAGCCATCATTTTCCCGATAAAGCTGCTCTATATCCTTCGCCTGCGGTCCGATTAATACCAGTTGCTGCAACCATGGATTCGTCTCTAACACCTTTTCTGCCCAATCTCCGCAGCTTGTCATGTGCTCAATCATCGGCTTTTGCATGTCCGTATGATGGTCAAATACAACAAGCTGGAATTCCTTTTGAATCTGGCTTGTCATAATTTCTGTCACATAATGATAATTTCCGGAATCCAGAAAATGGATTCCATGAATTCCATATGGCTTGATTTTTTCTCTGATTTTCTCTTCCGCCTGTCTGGAACAATACAAATCACACTCTTCAATTTCAGAGCAGTCCAGCCAGTGGATGCCGGTATTCTTTGGTATGTTTTCATCGCAATATACATGCGAAAAATCTAAAATCAGATGATTGGTTGTCATTGTTGTGCCTTTCTTAGTCTTGCTACTTTTCCAAAGGGTGGATTCACATCTTCATTATCAATCAACCAGAGAACCGGAATATCAAGTATATCTGCTTCTTCTGGAAATAAACCATATCCATCAGTAAATATAATAATGACAGATGGCAGGTTGTGTTTCATATTACTTTTTATATAATGAAACACAACCGTAAAATCAGTACCACCTCCACCATATGGTATTATTTTTTCTAATTCATTGATATTTTCAAACGAAATTGGTGGGGTTACATCTGTATCAAAGGACCCAAGCTTTCCCTTTATTTTACCATTAAATTGCTCAATAATACCTCTAATTTCTGCATATACTGCTTCAAGCGCATCTTGATTTACTGAACCGGAAGTATCTGCCCAAAACAAAATTTCTTTTGTGACAAAATCTCTTTCGTTGAAATCTGGCAAAAAGAAGTCAAAATCAGAGAATCTTCTATCTGGAGGAGAAAATGAATAATCCATTATTTCTTCCTGCACAAAATCATCCAGAATTTTTCTCCATTCCAATATAGACTTCTTTTTTTCTTTGATAACCCGTTTTACCGAGTCTGGCACGTCTGATGCCTCTTTCCCCTTGTTCTGCATCTTTGCAATTTCAAATGCCTGTTTTGCTTTCCTTGTCCAAAACTCTTGCAGCTTTTCAACAGTTTTTTCTTTTTGCGGTTTATCAGACCACATACTAATATCAGGTAAATCCAGTATTACTATACCTCCATCCCCTGTATCCTCTTTAAAGTTCCACCAGTAATCCGAATCTGTCATATAGCGTTTTCTCGTTCTCTCATCCAGCATTTGAAGTTTAAATGGAAATAATTCATAGATTTCTTCTATACTAAGATTTTCAATCTCATATGGGCAATGAGGTATATCATATTGAAGCTTTCCCAAATGCGATAAACCATTTTCCTGCCAGCCTGTCTTTAATAATTGTCTGTTTACTACAATATCATAAGCTCGATGATACTCATCTCCTGTTCTGTCAAAATCTCTCCAAATATCTCCCATTAGAATATGCATAATTTGATGACAAAAAATAAATTGTATTTCATACAAAGTAAGCTTATCCAAAAAATCAGGATGAAAATATATACAGCGCCCATTTGTTGAAATATTCTTTATATTATTAACAGCAACATATTTCACATACATAAGCAATAGCCCAAAGAATGGTTTTTCAGCAATCAACCCTGCTCTTGCTTCTTGAATCTTTGATTGTATTTTCTGCTTTCGAATTTTAGTCAGAATCATCTATAATCATCCCAATCTCTTCCTGAACGAAGAAACCAATTACAAAATCTATCATCATTTTGAAGTTGTTTTCGTATCTCTTTCACTCCCAGAAAACTGGTAAGTGCCTGACTTCTATATTCAATCGGCATTAAAAATACATAATCCAATGCATTTTTGACTTCAATTGAGCTATGGTGTTCCTGTATGTAGTTTCCAATTTGTGATGTTAAGGCCAACACAACTTCAGGTCGCTTAGGAATCTGCGTCAGTGAACCATCAAATACTTCACTTATTTCTGGAATTACGCCATACATTTCTGTCCATGCTTTAAAGCAGTACGCTGTATCTTTACCAATACATCCAGCTACTAGCTGGATAACTTCATCCAAATTATCAGAAACATAGTTCAAAATATTACTCACCATTTCCCATGATCTTGGTGTTGGAAATGCCAACTCATCCATAGACGGCTCAACTTCCATAAGCGTTGCCGGACTATAACTGATAAAGCCGATTACATATGGATGAATTCCATGCAAGTTTGCCCATTCTATCCAACTGGCCGGATTTCCTACAGCCTCAATATGCATTAGCCTGTTTGCCAGAGCTTTAGGCATAGTATAAGCAACCGATTTGTCTGTAACTCTATTACCCGCTGCTATTACAATACAATTTTCCGGTAGCTTATGTTCTCCGATTGTTCTATCCAGCGTAATCTGATATGCTGCCGCCTGAACCGACTGCGGAGCTGCAGATATCTCATCCAGAAATAGAATATTAACAACATCCTCTCTTTCATCCATTTGAAAAATCTTAGGTTTTAGCCATACCGCTAACGTTTTATCTGCATTGGCTGTTGGAATACCTCTTAAATCCACAGGGTTAAATAACAACAATCTCACATCTGTTACAACAACTTTTCTTCCTGTTCTTTCTGCCACTTTCTCCGCTATACACTTTACTGCCTGTGACTTTCCTACTCCCGGCGGTCCCCACAACATAACGGATGGAAATACCTTGAATGCAGTTCCTGATAAAATCAACTTCGTATATACACTTACAAATTTTGTTTCCAGTTGCGATATTGTCATCTGTGTAATATCCGTTTTCCGTTCTATCATAATCCATTCCACCCTAACCCTTAGAATATATTGGCTTGGTATCTATCTTGAACTTTATATTCGGATTATTTGTGATAATGATTTTCGAAATAAGTCCCTCCTCATTTACAACAATGCGGACAATTGACGTAAAATTATATTTTTCATCTTCCGCTAATATAATACAACGTTCTCCTGGATTTTCATTTTTAAGCGTCGCCAAATAAGAAAAATACTTTGTTTTTGTTTCATTATGAACATAATTTAAGTGTGCAATCACATTTTCTTTTCCTTTAATTACAGAATCTGCGTTGACAGATTCATAAGAAATATCTTCTGCCATAATCAGTTTAAGTCTGGATGCATTTCCCTTTATAAGTGCATATCTTAATGCAGCCAAATCATTTTTCTGATTCTTTACAAAACCATTCTCATATTCCTTAATTGCTACATCCCCAGACAGAATTGCCACAGCCTGCACAATTGCACCCTCTTTAATATACAAAGCTTCTTCGTCTGTAATCATGGCTCTGGAATGGACCAAATCAAGTTCGCCAAACTGTGTTTCAAGACGTATTACGATAAATTTTGAAAGTACTTCTTCATCAAATTTTATAGCTTTTACACATGCTGCTTTTACAATCCCTGTTATTGTCACTAATTCGTCATCTGATTCATCATGTTCCCCTGTGCCGTTATCCATTTTTACAATATTACCACGTAAAAATCCATTCGGCAAAACAGAACCCATTGCCGGTAAAATCTTATATCCATTCAAGTTTTCACATTTCACGCTTTCACATTCTGGAACGGTTGCCGCAAAAGCTCCTTCATCCTCATAATAATGAACGTCTAATGCGTACGCTACCACTTGTGCCTCAATTTCATCATCTTCAAGAAAACTTGGTAATACATCTGCATTAATGAGATGCATAATTGTAAATCCATCACCTTCAGAATTTTTAACTGCGCTCAATCTTGTCATATTATATGATATATCATTTTTTAACGGTATATCCGAATAACGAACTTTCCAAACACAAGCTCCACTAATCTGAATGTCAAATTTCTCCAGTTCCAATTTTTTATCTTCTTCATTTACAACAAGACAAGAGTATATTTCTGCATTTCCATATTTTTTATGTGAATAGATATTTCCAGAATATCCCCCAAAACTTCTCCCCTCTTCTATAGATTTTCCAACCCAGGCAAGAAGGAATTCATCATCATCAAATACTTCTTCTAAATCAATTGCTTTTAATACGATTGGCATAATTACTTTTCTCCTAAATTCAATTATTTTTCAGCAAGTTTACAATGTAATATTAGCCCATTTTTACCAATAAATGGTCTTTTCAAAAACGACAATCACATAGAAATCATATAAAACTCCATCCTATACCCTGATGCACTTCTCTCCTTCCTCATAAAGAAGCTCATTGACTACATCAATATTGAAAATTCCATTCTTCAAGCAATAATATATAACCCTGTCCCAGGTAATTGCCAACGATAATTTATACCCCGCAAGTTCAAGAAGATTTTCAGCATCTTCCAAGTCCAAAGCAAGACCAAAACAGCATGCTACCGCTGTCTCTTTTTTCGGTTGATACTCTGTGTTGTTCTTTATTGCTGAAAAAAGTTTTCTATCCATATGTGCTGCTTTGTAAAAGTCTTGATTTGACATACCTTTTTTCTCTATACATGTCATAAGCATTTCTTGAAATGTAGGATAAACAAGCTGCGATTTCCACTCATCAAAATCAGACCACCTGACATCCAGACTATAACGAATCTCTGAACCTGATTTTTCCACATCTGGCTTATCTTGTTTTGGCACAAGCATATCAATTTCTGCAAGTGCCCTCTGAATCCATAAATTTTTTTCTCTGTTTGCACGTTCAGCCCTACGTTTCTTTAATGCAAAAAATCCCATATTATTGTCTCCCGGTTGGCACATTAGAATTACTTTTCTGCCCTCTTATTTTTTATGCAAATTATACTCTACTAAGCAAAAAACATCAATCCGGCCTGATATTCTCTTATACTCTCACCAACTACCCGGCAAAAAAATTCATCCAGCAGTTTCCAGTCTCGCTTTATTGTTTCTTCTGTATCAGCAGCTTTCTTTACTTCTATCAACTGCCTATCTATAAAATTATCTATCTTCCCAAATCCGCAAACGGAGCAAACAGCTCATTTAAAGATTCTGACTTTTTCCAATCTATTTTTGAAACATAGGTTGCAAAAGATCTCATGGCATGTTTAGGATCTCTTACGCTAAAAAATGTTCCTATAGTTGCCTTGTTTGCATAATTTATCTGCTCTAGTTCTGGAACTAACTGTACTTTCAATGAATCAATAAACTGTATTACTTCTTCAATCAGAGCCTGTTCCTCATTTATTTCTTTCAAAGCGTCAATTATTACATTTTCAAGAGCGCCTTTCTTATCTGGTGGTACGACTAAAAGATATGTATCTATTGCCTTGGTTAATCCAAAAGAATCCTCTATGGAAATATCACTCCATTCACCAATCTTGAATGATATATTTTCAAACAAGTCGTTTATTCTTCTTCCTATTTTAGGGAGTGCTTCATCATCTCGGTCTGTGACAACCATGATAGAAGCAATTTCTTTCTCTATAATCATGCTATTAATTCTATGCTGCTTAATAAAATGCGAAAATCTTCCATTTCCGCCTACGCCACATAAAATAAGCTGATTTCCATTCTTTGAAAGATTCTCTATATGATCATGAGCATCCAATGGAATCATTCTCAAATTATTCTCTTTTTCGTGTTTCCAGTCATACACATTTTGCAGATAATAACTGATTAACTGCACATCTGATACGCCTTCAACAAGTATTAGTTCTGTCATCATAGGCGCACCTCAAACTCGAACGCTTTTCTGTTTTCATAGACGTACTGACCATCTACATTTCGAACCACTACGTTACTTCCCTTTCCATCCTTCGATTCTACTTTCTTTAAGGTGATAACTTTGATTGGATCAATCTTATTATCGATATCATCATATTTTCCATACTCGAGAATTGCATCAATGGCTTCCATACTATGTGTTGCAATAAACAATTGTACATTAAGCTTTTTCGCCAATTCAAAGACCACAGGGAATAACTTGTCGTAGTATTTTTTGTGTAAGCCTGTTTCTATCTCATCTATGAGCAAAATAGAATCTGTTGCATCAAACAACTTATTTAAAATATATAATATTTTCTTTATGCCATCTCCATACACTGAAAAAGGCATATTAACTCCATCTTCTGTAATAACGGTTTCCAAGAAAGATCCATCATCTGCTTTTGTATAGCAAATATCCACGATAGCTTCATCAAACTGTTTCAAAATACTTATAGCCAAATTTTTGTACTCAGGATTATCTACGATATTCTGTAACAGATCATATCTTAAATGACCAAAGGAAGGAATATATTGCACTTCCTTCTTAACCACTGGTCCAACAAATGTATTGTCCAAAGAAGTAAGTTTAATCTTCTTTTCCACTAACTTCTTTCCTTTTTGACTAATAATGCTGCCATTAAAAACTTTTACCATCTCAGGAACGAGTGTAGATGTCTTTTTATAGTATGCCTTTTGACGTGACGACATAGTTGATATTTGAAGAGCATCTTCTCCGGAGATACTTTTTTCTGTTCCTCGCATTTCAAATTCGATAGGTCCAACATTGCTTTCAGCGTAAATATCTAATTCTAACGAGTCGCTTCTTTGCATAGCATTAAACATCTTAATGAACGAACTGTAAAAACTACTGTCATTCACGTTCAGCACAGTTCTCTGCTTTATTATATTTTTTATAGAGCCCAACTGAACATTTGCAAATAACAACTGAATGGCCTCCAAGAATGAAGTTTTTCCGCTATTATTATCCCCGACAATAAGGTTGATATTGGAAAACCTGGAAACTTCTAATTTCTTGATTCCTCTAAAATGGTTAATCTCAATTTTTTTTATATTGGCCATTATTACTCATCCCCTTCCACACTTTCAAAGCTAATGACTAATCTTGTATGCGTAGCATCCGCAATCTTCTGTAAAGTCTCTATTCTTGGAACAACTTTTCCATTCTGTATTTTGCTTATATTAGATTGAGACATATTGGTTATGCGACATAAGTCCTCCTGTGTAAGATTATTCTCATCTAATACCCTTTGTATTTCCTGTGATATACCATTTAGTATCTCTTTAATATTACTTGTTTTATTCTCATGTTTTATTTCACTCATTTCAGTCTCTGGTTTTTTTAAATTATTTATCTGTTCAAAGATTGCATTTAATGCATCATTATCCATAAATAATCCCCTTTCACTATGTCAGCATTAACATAATTATTCAAATTTAGTCTCTTTTATGTTATATGTGACATATTTTCATTATCATTATATCTATGTTGTTACATATAACATATTTTAATCAGAATTTCAATAGAATTGTTACGTATAGCATATTTTTAATGCTTTATCTGGTAAAATGGGGCATATTGTGATTCGCCTCAGCCTTATAATAGCTTCCCATTATGTCCCTGCATTGAATAACACTTCCAACAAACATGCTTTGATATTGCGAATCTTAGTAGTATTCTTTCCCATACAGTGCACAACATACCTATGATACTCCTAATTATGTTTCAGAAGCTTTCGCTTCACTAAGATTACTGAACATGCCTAACTTCCACAATATATATTATACATAAAACCCCCACCAGACAGATTTCTCTATCTAATGGGGGCAATCATCATAATATATTTTTAGTACAGCTTTGCTCCTGCCGGAATGTGGTTATCAACCATCAGAAGATGAAGTTCTTCATCCTCTGAATCCTTAAGGTTGTTGACTGCGGAAAGTAACATACCACAGGAATCAATTCCCATCATCTTACGTGGTGGAAGATTTGTGATGGCGATAAGTGTCTTGCCAACAAGCTCTTCTGGCTCATAATAAGCGTGGATTTCGCTTAAAATAGTACGGTCTGTGCCTGTTCCGTCATCTAAAGTAAACTGTAATAATTTCTTTGATTTAGGAACTGCTACACACTCTTTTACCTTAACAGCTCTGAAATCTGACTTGCTGAATGTATCAAAGTCTACTTCTTCCTCAAATAAAGGTTCAATCTTTACGTTGGAGTAGTCAATCTTTTCAACCGGTTCTGCAGCCTGCGCAGAAGCAGTGCCTGCAGCCTGTACTTCGTTGTTGTTAGATGCCTTAGCTGCCTTTTTATCGGAATCAAGACTCTTCATTGTCGGGAGCTTTTTCGCTCCTGCTATAAAGAGCTGTAAGATGATTTACATTTCTTTAAATCATTACATATTAGATAAAAGCATGTAAAATTTCTTTTACATAGCTTAATTGCGGTCTATTTAGCTTGTTTCTTGACTACTCAGGAAAAATATTTCTACCCTCGCCCCACCTGTATTTTCAGAATTTGAAAGTTTAATACCTCCACCATATTTTTCAGCCACAGTTTTTGCAAAAAATAGTCCCATCCCATAATGGGCTTCGCCATTTCTACTTGTGTCATCCATAAAAAACTGCTCTGTGCCATGCAATAATGCTTCTTTTGTAAATCCTGATCCGCTATCCTCCACAATGAATGTCAGCCGGCCATCCTGCTCCTTTGCGTCAATATAAATGATTCCATTTTCTTTTGTATGCTCCACTGCATTCTGAATCATATTCATTACGGCCCGGAACATTGGATCATAAGCAATCGTTACCTTTTTATCACTTTGTCCCGCCTTCCAATCTATTTTCTGGTGATAGATTTCTACCAGTCCGAGTGCCTGTTCCTTTATATCTGCGAAAAAATCTTCTAACCTCACCGTTGTATAGGTAACATCACTGCAATTCCATGATTTTGTGACATCTATCAACTGTTTTACATAACTTTGTATCTGTGTTGTGCCGTTTAAAACATAAGTGATATTATTCTTCTGTTCTGTGGTCAGTTCAGTCTCTGAAAGTAGTTCTGCATTTCCCCGTACAATCGTAAGAGGTGTTTTAATATCATGCGCCAAAGCAGACATCTGTTGTTTCTTTTCCTGCTCTGTTTTCCACTGCTTTTCTAAAGATTCTCGCAATGCATCTCGCATATCATCGATTGCCGATAAACAGTCATCAAACTCTTTGATACCGGAACAGGATGTCTCATATTCCAGATTTTGATCCTTTATTTGTCTGATTGCGTCTAATACAGGCTGCATCTGCTTTTTGATTCTTTTTCCAAAACGTATGGACGGAATGATGATAATCGCTACCGCTCCAATCACTGACATAATACTCATCACATTCTGTGGTCCTATAAAATGCTCCCTCAAAAAAGCTGAATGATATTGAGGTGTCAGGCGATATTGCAATACAACATATTCATTTTCCCTTACAATTACTTTATAAAAATATTTCCCGGATGCGTTTCCGTACTTTGCAACATTCCATGCTATCTGTTCGTATTGTTCTGACATATCTCCACCTATTTTCTCTCCATTCTCTGAAAAGATTACATAATCACAAAGTGCAGGAATCATCTCAGCAGTTACTTTATCCGCACGTAAAATCGTATCATATGCTTCATTAATCTTTTGCTCTGCATAATTCGCCGGATAGATACAGCCCACACTAATCAAAAGGGACAGCAGCAGCCAAGCAACAATCACCAAACCTACTAATGATCCAAGCATGACCAGTACATATCTCATAAAAATCCAGCTGAGTGCATTGCTTCTCTTTACTCTTCCCATTTATATCCAATCCCCCAGACTGTTTTTATCGGTGTATAATCATAATCCGCAAATTTTGCTCTTATATTTTTGATATGCGTGATAATGGTACTGTCATTACTCTCACTGTCAAAACCAAAGACCTCTTCTAAAATCTGTTCTTTCGAGAAAACCTGTCCCCTGTTTTTAGCCAGGAATTCACAAATTTCGTACTCCGCTTTCGTAAGAGGAAGTTCCTTATCATCAACCAATAGTTTCTTTTGAGATATTTGAATACAGACCCTCCCCAAAACCATCCGGACAGAATGTTCCCTGTGCTCTCTTCTAAGATGTGCATTGATCCTTGCCCGAAGTTCCATCACTCCAAATGGCTTTGAAATATAATCATCTGCTCCTAAAGAAAGTCCGTTTACCAGACTGTTTTCCTCCGTTTTTGCCGTAAGAAACAAAATCGGACAATCCACAAGTGCCCTGATTCTTTTGCATAATTCGAAGCCATCAATTCCAGGCATCATAATGTCCAGTAAAATCAGGTCATAACGATGTAATTCTTCCATATTAAGTTTCAGCGGATTACTTACTTTGGTAACCAGATGTCCATCCTTATTCAAAATGCTTTCTATCATTTCCAGAATTGCCGGTTCATCATCAACTGCCAGTATTTTTGCCATAGTTTCCCTCGATTCTATTCCGATATTCTGTTTCCTTCCCAGTGGTTTACCCACCAAAAATAGTATACCATACTAATCCCTGTAAATATTAAGCAACCTGGTATGAATGACAACCATTCACCTACACTAGTTTCTCCCAATATAGATTGCAGATAAGTATATGGTACTCTACCCGTCCAGCAGACAAATACATATTTCCACACATAATCTCCAAGTCCGGTAAGCATCAATGCACTAATTAGTCCTGATATAATCCCTGCTCCAATGGATACCCCTTTTCCAAACTGAAAAGCCAGAATCAGCTGCCACAGATAAAGTGGAACACTGCTTCCCCACAGTAGCAATGCTGCAAATATACATCCTTTCATGATTTCGATATCGCTTGATGCGATTCTTCCAAATCCAATTCCGAATATGATTGCTGTCAATAGGATAGAGCACAGACACAAAACCAGTAGCATCAACAGTTTCGATAAAAATGCTGTAAGTTTATCTGGTAAAGACAACAGGTTTTGAAAATTACCTGCATTTTGTTCCTGTTCCATCACACTTGCTGTAAAAATTCCAATAAGTACCGGAAGTCCTGCTCCTATTGCCTGATAAAATGCAATCACTTTCATATTTTCATTCCATGGTGAAAAAAAGTAATATATTAAAAATATAACGCTGGTTATAATCGGAATCAGTAAGTGTGCCAGAATCACAGATGTTCCTTTCATCTTTCGCAAGTCTGCATTAAGAGATCTTCCAATCATCTTATTTCACCTCTCTTCTCTCAAACCATTTCAAAAACAGAACCGTTACAAAAACAAACCAGATGATTGAGAGACACATTCCCGGAACAATGACTCCCGTATCCAAAAGAGGATTCCCTGCTTCTGCGGCAAGTCCATTTGGTAAAACATGAAGCAACGGGCACATCATTCGCATAGGGATTGCAGAAACAAGTACATACCAGATTCTGGTTTGTGATATTACCACACCGCTGACGGTAATAAATAGGCAGACGAGCAGGTTTACAATCATTCCAAATCGTTCACTTAAAAATAAAGCTACCGGAATCTCCCATAACTCAGAAACCGTCAGAAACAATACTGCAATCAACGCTCCTCCAACTGGAACATGTGTCGTTAGAAGAAAGCCTCCAAGCGTTGCTCCTGCAAACACAATCACATTAGAAAACAAAATCATGTACCCAATATAAATAATTTTCCCCAGCAACAATTTTCTTCTGTCTGTGGGAATAGTCATTAAATGATAGTATTTTATCTTTTTCTCCTGCGCCACAGAAAGATAACAAAATAGAGCAATCATCCCCGGCAGCAAAAGTGTATACCACCAGTTCCAAACACTTTCTGCATAAGCATTTGTCATCCCAAGAGTAAATATAAATGCCATGACAAATGTAAGAAGAGGAAATCCCCAGATAAACTTTTTTCGCATGGTTCTTTTGGCCTTTTGATGTTCTGCTTTTATAATATTAACCATGGATTTCACCTGCTTTCTGGTTTTTTCTTACCACATTCATAAACAAATCTTCAAGATTATCTCCCTGCTTTAATGCTCCTTCGTATCCTAAGATTCCACCTGAAATAATCCCGACTTTATCTGCAAGTAACTGTACCTCTGAGAGAATATGACTGGAGAGAATTACAGTGATTCCCTGTTCCGGAAAAGACCGGATCAGCTCTCGTAATTCCTCGATGCCTATTGGATCTAATCCATTCGTAGGTTCATCCAATATCAAAAGTTCCGGTTCTCCAAGCAATGCCATTGCAATGCCTAGTCTTTGCTTCATCCCCAAAGAAAACTGTCCTGCTTTCTTCTTTCCGGTGTTTGTAAGTGATACAATCTGCAAGACCTCATCAATTCTGTTTTCATCTGTACCAAGCAGTAATTGTCTTACCTTCAAATTCTCTCTGGCGGAAAGATTTTCATAAATAGGCGGATTTTCAATTAACGCTCCTATTTTTGATAAATCTTTCCTATCCAAAAGTTTTCCATCAAAGTAAATCTTTCCTGCAGTTGGTTTCATCATACCGGTCAGCATTTTCAATGTGGTAGATTTACCAGCGCCATTCGGTCCAAGCAGTCCATAAATCTGTCCCTTTTCGATATTAAGTGAAACATTATTTACCGCTTTCTGTTTTCTAAAATATTTACATAGATTTTGTGTCTGTAACATCATTTCCATCTTTACTATCCTTCCTTCTATATTTCATTTCTTACTGAAATATAACCTAACAGGAAAAAATAAAGATTTGATGAAGATTTATTCCCGTATGGAATAAACCATCAATTGAATATCATTATCAGAACTCGGCTTTCCACTGAAATCAGCAAAGCTGTTACAAATACGAAGTCCTAATTTACAGAATATCTCCGTGATTTCATCCAAACTATATAACCTTATAGGATTTCCTTCTTTCATTTCAGGCTTATAAAGTGCTTCTCCATACATATAGTCTACCTGCCCATATATCAGCGTTTTTCTATCCTCCTCCCATTCAAAAGCAGATAATGTAAGTCCCTTTTCTCCTGCATCCCATAACTTGCAAGGGAAATGTGTTTGGGCATAGCTTCCATTCATGATATCCATAAAGTGCTTTGAGAAAAGGATTTTTCCTCTCTCAAAGGGCAAGTTGGCAAACTGGAATTTATCTATTAACTCTCTTAACTTTCCCCTATTTTCAAGGTTTCCCGCCATTGAAAATTCTATATATGTATCCTTTTCCCTTGTTTTTGCCCTTATGGGATAATTACAAGGGAAAATTCATTATTCAGTTGTTTAATCATTGCCTGCTACTTTATCAAGAATTCTTGCGGAAGTCCGCTTTGCTTCCCTTGTAGCATGGGCATAGACATTCATGGTGGTACTCACGTCTGAGTGTCCTAACAGTTCCTGCACATCCTTAGGCTGAGCCCCGTTGGATAAGAGGTTTGTCGTGTAGGTATGCCTTAATGTGTGGAAATGGAAACCTTCAAGCTCCGGTACTTTTCTTCCTGCTGTCCGGCAGGCTGTTTCTATGGTTGCCGGAAGTTCCAGACAGCCATCCTCCCTTAAGCATACAAAGAAGATTTCGGTGTAATCTTCCGGCACATTCTCTGTCATTCCCAAATGGTAATACTCGTAATGCACCCGATTCTTTTCCATTACCTCTCTGTAAAAATTCCGCTGATAAAGTTCTCCATACTGAAAACGGTTTTTGTGTTGTTCCTTTTTTGCCTTTCTCAGAATGTCTGCGAGGGTATCGCCAAAGTCAACAACTCTGACCTTTTTCCATTTTGTCGGACCAATTTCGTGCTTATGGGTAGCCCCATTGTAACGGACACTCCTGCGTACAGTTAAATACTGTTCTTCAAGGTTGATGTCCTGCCATGTCAGACCTGCCACTTCCCCAAGTCTGAGACCTGTAAAGTATGCTATCTGAACCGGAAGAATCGCATCTCTGCTTCGTTTTCCAAGCTGTTCAATCAGTTTCCGGTACATTTCAAAGGAAAGCGGTTTAACCTTGTCTCTGTCTGCGGCTGTTTCATCCGCAAACAAATCCGTTTCTTCCTTTTTGTGCCTCATCACCACATACTGCATGGGATTGAAGGTAATAAACTGTTTCGGAAATACCGCAAACCGGAATGACTGTTGCAATACTGCTGAAAATGACCTTACATAATCAATGGAATATCCTTTTGATATAAAATCTCCCACAGTGCCTCCAAATGAGAGCAAATCCATAAACTCCTGCAGGTGTACCGAAGTCACCGTTTTCAGTTTCCTTTTGCTGATAGGGTGTTGTTTGATTCTCCCAATTGTCTGAAGATAATTGCCAACCGTTCCATTACTCAATGTGCCTGTCTTTAATTCTTCATCAGCCCACAGGTCAAGCAACTCTCCGAGTGTGATGTTTTCAGCCTTTGCAACAAACCGCTTGGCTTCATAATCCTCCATTGCCTGCCTCAACAGCTTTTCCGTTTCGCTTTTGTTTTCCGTACCTGCAAATTCCTTCTGCACCAGATTACCGCTTGCATCTTCCACATAGAAGCGGTAGTACCATTTCTTGCCTTTCTTTCTTACAGAACCTTTTGCCATAATCGTTACTCCTTTCGATATCGACAATCGGAACTGATGAAATGCTTTCTGCGTGTAAGTATATCATAACTCCGGTTGTCTAATCTATACCGGTTCGGAGTCTTTCTCTGAAAGAAGATTTGCAAGCCTTACGGCTGCCGTTTCGGGATTCTTGGAATAGAGCCTTACAATGTCGCCCATGTCGTTCAGTGCGTTTACCATATGGGTGATTTCCCTAAGGAACATAATCTCATTATATTCCTGATTGGATTCAAACCCCATTACTTTTGCGATTGTGGCATCTTCCGTATTCCCTTTAAAATTCTTACAGGCATATTGAAAGGAATCAACGAATAATTCGTATTCCTTCAACATCAGCAGCAGTAAATCTTTGGAAAAATCCGCTTCGTCTGCCTTCATATCATAAGGCAGTTTGGAGAGAATGGAAGTCATGGTATCACGAATCTGTAATTCCCTTTTATCCGTAACATCACTTGTCATTTCTTCCGTCTCGCCCTTCAGCCACTCCACTGATACATGAAGTGCTTCCGACAGACCATCCAGAACAAGCTTCTTGGTGTTGTCAATCGTTCCTGCCTCATACCGCTGTATGGTGGAAGCGGTAACTCCCATCTTTTCTGCTATATAAGGCTGGTTGACACCTAATTCCAGTCTGCGTTGTTTTGCCCTGCTACCGATTAACTTGCGTAATTCTTTATCTTTCATTCTGATACGCCTCCTTTTTCGGTATGGCTAAAGTATAACACAGTAAAAGTAGCATTGCAATATGCAAGTTAATAATTACTTTTAAAATTTCGTAACGCTTGACAAGAAGATATAAAAGTTATATAGTAGGCATAGTCACAAAATTGCATTATGCAATTCAAGAGGAGGTGTTTTAATGACAGAAGTGAAGATTGCACTGTCCATTGAGGAAGCTGCCGACTATACGGGTATCGGCAGAAATACCCTGCGGAAACTGGTAGAATGGAAAAAGCTTCCGGTATTGAAGGTAGGACGGAAAGTCCTTATCAAAACGGATATGCTTGAAAAGTTCATGACCGCCAATGAAGGCAGGGACTTAAGGGACAAAGGAAATGTCAGAGCTGTCACAAGAAATGTGACAAATTAAATAGGGACAGTCCTAAGACCATCCCTAAGGTATGTATCTGACCGAAGCCATGATATACCTACACGCAAATAGATTATACCATGTGCTTCCTCTAAGATACAACCGGAAATTTAAGAAGTGGGGAAGAAACTTTTTTATACAAGCCCTCGGCGTTTGAGAGCGAAATACACCCCTCGCACAAATCTTACGATTTGTACTCTGTGTATTTCGCCCTGCTGGGAGCTTTTCGCCGACAGGCGGATATGTTCGTAGACAGGCTACCTATGTAGCCTACTCACTTTCACATTAGAAAGTTTCCCATCCTCATTTCTTGCAGCTTCGTACTTGGCAGATACGGAAAGGAGGAAGCACATGCCAAGAAATTCATTTATTCAGATGACGAAGCTCCACAATGTCCGGGGAAGAATTTATTATATTTCAAGCCCAAAGAAGCAGGAAAATCTGTATGCGGTATATGAAACCACAGACCGTAATTTTTGGACTGACCTTGCAAAATATAATCAGGCAGAATTTAAAAAAAACGGTACGGAGGGGAAATGTATTGAGGCAAGGGAATTGATCATAGCCCTGCCGGAATCTTTTACGGAGTATCCTCCAGACAGACTGTTGCAGATATTTACAGACCATTTCAGACAGACTTACGGAACGGACTGTATCGCAGCCCTGCATCACAATAAGCGGAAAACCAACTATCACATCCATCTCATTTTTTCGGAGCGTACACTCTTGGAACAGCCCATAGAAAAGGTTGCCACCCGCAATATGTTCTATGACGAAAAGGGAAATCATGTACGCACCAAGAAAGAGATACTTGATGAAGAAGGAAATATCCGTAAAAGGTGTAAGGTGATTCACAAAGGTGAGGTATACGAAAGACAGATTTTCTCCATTAAGGATAAACACTTCAAGGCTGAAAATTTCCTTGATACCGTCAAGCAGGATTATACCAATCTTATCAATCAGTATGTGTGGGATAAAAGCCAGCGGTTAGAAGTTTTTGAGCGTGGCGGTATGTATCTTGCCACCAAAAAGATTGGTAAGAACAATCCGAAAGCCACCGAGATTGAGGCAGACAACAGTAAACGCACCTTGTGGAATCAGACTGTTGACAGAGCGATTGTAACGGGTGTTTCCAAGTCAGAAATCATGCAGATAAAAAAGGAACGGATAACGGACAAGATTGTGGAATCCGTATGGCTTTACGGAAACAGACCGAATCTGTTATCTTCCATTATCGGTACTGCCATTGCAGTATTAGAACTGTTAATCTCCAAAGTATTTCTCAAAACTCTGGAGCTTGCAGATAAAGTAATTTCCAAAGAGCTTGAAGCAAGACCGGAGAACACAGATTTCAAAGAGCAGAAAGCTGTACCAGAAGAAAGCAGAAAGCAGACAGATACACCAAAGCCTGCCATACCGCCAAGACCACAGCCATCACCGGAAGCAGTTTCTTACAAGCACTTATGCGAAATTTATCAAAAGCTGCAAGAACAGAATAAAGCAATTTTTGCACTCGAGAAACAGCGAAGTGACCTTGAAATTGAACTGTCCGACAGCAAAGGTATCTTCAAAGCAAAAAGGCGTTCCGAACTTTCAACAGAGATAGCCGGATTGGAGGAACGTATTTCCCGAATGAAAGCCCGATTATCCCATATCGTAAAGGAATACGGGTATCAGAATGCGGAAGCCTTCTACAAAGCATTTCATAAGTCAGAGACAGCTTATGGGGATTATCAGGACAGCCTTAAGAATTGGAAACAACGGTATGGAGAAAAGCCACAGTCTCTACACGATAGGCTTATATCTAAGAAACAGGACATAAAGGAGCGAGAGTTAACAAGACCATATTCTCCACCAAACCGTGGAAGGAGTAGATAACAAACGAAGGGAGGCAATTGCCTCCCTTCGTTTGTTATCTCTCCGTAAAAGACTGGAATTTCACCCTCTCGCATAAAGATACAAATTATTTTTTTATTTCCTTATCATATATCTTTTTTGAGTATACCACAGTTACAATTGTTGCTAATAATAAATAAATCAACATAAAGATTGTGCCAGTCATCCCACTTGTAAATACGGTTGTAATGATAGTCAATAACCCCGTAATAATAATACATATTGCACCAAAGCGGTTACTCTTTCTCCATGTATTATCATTGTGCATACTCCAAACGGTTCGAACTCCCACTACTGCATTTCGTTTTGCCTTTGTCATAAAATTTCCTAATACAATAAATATAATACCACACAAAATACATGAAACTTTTGCAATGTCAATAACCGCATGTTCACCACCTGCATTTGCCTGTATCCAAGAAGAATAAAGAATAAAATAATGCATAATCCCGAACATGATTGCTTGCGAAATTCCTACAACACATAATACCTTTGCAGAAGATTTTGCTTCCATCTGTTCCTTTTCTGTATTTGCATTTTTTGATTTTTTCTCAAACACATAGATTAGCAAGTGCCAAAACAGTGTAATAAACAAAATAATTACCGGAAAAATAAAGCTTTCTGTTTTACTTCCCCATCTGTCAGTGTTTCCCTCCAAGTCATGATGCATAGGTATAATATCAGGCATAAACTGTAGTACAACACTTGTAACTACAACTGGTATCATTGCTACTATCCACATTATTTTTTTCATACTTTTTTCCCTCCAAACTGGTTAACCCATATAATTAATTCATCGAAAACCGTAGTGTTGATTTCATAATAAACAAAGTTTTTCTCTTTATATTCAGATATCAAGTCTGCGTTTTTAAGTAATTTTAAATGATAAGAAAGAGCAGCCGGTGTAATCTGTAATTTTTCAGCAATCTCTCCGGCATTTAATCGTTCATTTCTCAACATAATAAGAATGTCTCTTCGCTGGCTATCTGCCAATACTTTAAAAATGTTAGTTTCTCCCATATCTTTTACCTATTTAAAACTTTCTTTAAATAGATTTTAGCATGCTATTTGTTTTTGTGCAAGAACTATTTAAAAATAATTTTAAATAGAGGGGATACACTGAAAAATCAATGTGTCCTCTCTATTTACCTTAAGGCAAAATTCAAACATCTAGAAACTTAAGATTCCTGCCTCTTATTATGGAATAACCGTACGTTCTATATATTTTTCTGGAATTTTTAGTACTAGACCTCTATCATGATATTATATTAGCAAAATCACCACGTATCTAAACGATCCTCTGCATCAACCCATACTTGCATTTCTCCATCCAAGTATAATCTTGCATATTCTAATGGATTATCAATAGCCAAAGCATTCAACGAACACTGGGAGCCGGGAGTAGTTCTCAATCCTTCCTCTGCCTTATTGCAATCAATTCTAAGAGTAATAATAAGGCTATTGCACCAGCTGTCTTAGGACCTCTCTCTACTGTATAGATGTTACTCCCCTTAATCTTGGCTCCCTTCGGTTCGTGGGCATGAATCTTGGCTTTCTCCTTGGTGTGAATGACCATCGGTTTGTCATCAACCTTTCTAATTTTCAATTTTCTCACCTCCTACTTTGAAAAATAAAATAAGCCGCTAGGGAGCAAAAATTACTCCTTAACGGCTATGTAAAATCATTCAATATTCAATTATTAAAAGCAACATGAAACTGAAATTTCACGCAGACTATTCCTATACCGTAATGTCTATTCTGACCGATGATTTCTTCTCACCAAAATGCTTTATTTCGATATCCTTCATTTCCTCTATAACATCTTTTTCAATTTGGTGAACATCACTTAATTGTAAATCTCGCTTCGAATCATTTACTATTTTTGCTGCCTCATCTACTGAAACAGTTGTATCTGATGTTAACTGTTCAGACATTTCAGTATCGTTTGAATCCTCTGCAACCTGCCCCTTTTCTATAGATGTCTCTACAATTTCCTCTTCTGTTGGCAAATCCCTATATTCTGTACTTTTTACAAATCTTGTGAATGACTCTACAGCTCTAAAAGTATTTCCCATGATACGTTGAGCTTCCTTAAGCTTTTCACTCTTTGGAATATTTGGATTATTCACGATACTTTTTAGTTCTGCCAAATTTCCATTCATCTCATTTACTTGAAGCCTTTGAGCCTCTTCTTTTGTCTTACATCTCTCCAACCTACGCTCATAAGCTTCTTGTTCCATTCTTGCCGCTTTATATTCCATATAGGCTTTAGGGTCTTTCTGACGAATAGCATCTTCTTCTGAAGCTGTTAATTCTTGACCGCTTGCAATCTTGTTATAAATCTGACTATATGCAGAACTTTCTTTGTCTCGCTCAAGTTGCTCTCGGAAATGCTGAATCATGCTTTCTTCCTGACTTGTTACAGTCATACCCTCTTGCTTCTTTACAACATCCCCGGTAGCCTTCTTTTGCTCCCAATCATTTACTAACTGCATCTGATTCACAGCGTTTCGTATTGTACCTGCAATCATAGCACACCTCCAATTCCCGGTTAATGCTACGATTAAATAGTGATATCAAACTTCATACCCTGTGTTGCCTTTTCTTCTGTTATCTTACTCCAATCCAGTTCAGAAATCTTTTCAAGTAATTCTTCTTTTGAATTTGCCTGAATTGTAGTCCGCTTAACAGTTACATCCTTCTTTTCCTGCTTTTTCTCCTCTGCACGTTTTTCCTTTAATTCTTCAAGCCGTTCTTTCTGCTTTTCTGTAATCTTCTCCAAATCAGCAAAAAGTGTCATCTTTCCATCATCATCAAAGGACATAGTTAACTTATTTAATACAGTTCCACTATTGTCTGTCGTTCCCCAAGCACGTTCAAACCCAAACTGTTCATTGATTTTATCTGACATCTCAACTGCAGTTTTTACCGTAGACAATTTTTCCCGTGCATATTTCTCATCGGATGCCATTCTTTCAAGTTCAGCACTTGAAAAAACAACTGTAAATTCCTTATCGCTTTGGTCTACTAATCCTCTGAAATCATCGCCTTTATCAGCAATAATAAAATCGAAATCCGCATTATCCTTACGCAATGTTTCCAGATATTTCTGTGCCTTAGAAGATAACTTATCTTCGCTGGATTTTATTTTCTGTGCATTGGGCTGCACATCTTTTGCTTTCTCTGTGTTATTTTGCTTACTAACAGTATTGCTCTTATAATAATCTGTTACCTGTGTTAAATTAGCTGCTCTAATCATGGTATCATCCTCCTTGAAAATTGATACAGAAATCCGTTTCTATATCTGTAATATCGGCACTTTATATCCAAAAGTTAATAGTGCGTAAAATTCAAATTTTCTTTTCCCTAATAATTACAAATATTCCTTGGAAATTGCTTCCACACCATACATTTCCATAAATGCATCCAGGTCCGCTGCATCCCCAATCAACATATTCTCGTCAAAGTGTACGATAAGCATATCTTAAAATCCAGCCACATGTTCTCCGGTACAAATGATACATTTTAGAACTGCTTCCTTATTTATTTTTCATATCGAATCTTATATGCTTTCTTCTTAAAAATAGGGAATATCTAATTTATTATCATCAAGGTCGGACATTCATCCGACCTCTTGATTATACTATAGATTCTATAAAAATTCATCTGTTATCACTGCAGCATTGCTTCTTTTTTCTTCTGTTCCGCAATCTTCTCATGAATGTTGGTATTATACAGCCTGTACAAATCCGTATCCTTGCTGATCTGATTATCAAAGGGAATTACTACCGAACCACACTTAATAAGTCCCATTCCAGAGGCGGTATTAGTTACGAACCGAAGCTGTGCCTCTGATACCCCGATAACCTCCGCCATCTTTACCCTGCTTATCAAACACTCCCCGCATACTTGCAAATCTTGTCACTCCATTTTTATCATTTCCTTTGAAAACAACATTGCGATAATGCCTGCTCTCATAAATCAGTCCTTCTTTTAAAAACAAATCTATGACTGCTCTGCTGATTCCTCTCTCCTGATTCAGATAGGAAATAAGATAGGAATTATCTCCTGCCGGTTCCGGTAGGACAAATGGCTTTCTCTCTTCTGCCTGCTTCTGCGATACCTGATGAACAAGTGGCTGCTTTACAGGATTCTCGATTCTTCTGTATCCTG